>Ga0247779_1000003_pt1 | contig 687260 bp, 554 predicted proteins | sample UWRJL221509R5_FD_179925 | JGI IMG/M metagenome (GOLD analysis project Ga0247779, IMG submission 179925) | Plant litter microbial communities from Arlington Agricultural Research Station in Wisconsin, United States - UWRJ-L221-509R-5 | ecosystem: Environmental > Terrestrial > Plant litter >...
AAGGATTGTTGGTAACAGCACAAGGATAACTAATTCTCTTTTTCCTCTTGAGGGGATAAATAGGCTGCTTCAATGTCATCAAGTAACTCGAATAGATTGGATAGGTCTACTAGCAACTCAGGGAAGTATAAGTCTACCCCAGTGTTTAATTCATACCTGAGGTAGGCAAGTAGTAATCGTCTTAGACTCCTGCTGAGGTGGTTCACGTTTACCACTTCCAGAAACACTGTGAAGCGATAGTACAGCCTGTTATTGAGTGCTTCTTCATTGTTTGTCTCCATAAGTTGTCTTTTAGTAATAAAATAGTTTTACCAATGTCTGCGTGGGTAAAAAGATTGAATAGACAGGGAGTTGAGTTTACTAGGGCTGCCACCACTGCCATGTGGTCAAGGCCCGGGAAGGCTGGGAGTGTACCCATTCCTTTAAAAAATCATTTATTCATGGTTACACGAAGGCATTCCCTGACCTCTGTGAGACCTTTTTATTGGCCTTTATTCCATTTGATAGCTTTGTGTGATGGGTATGGAATGAAGGCAAATAATTAGTGAAGGGCCTGACCACTCGCAGGTGGCAGACTTGTGGTGGACCAGCGCTGAGTAAGGCCTACCAATAAAAAAATTATTATGAAAGGCCTTAGGCAGTCAGCTGGGGAGTGCCTGGAAGCCAGAGAAGGGGTGAAAAGTATGACAGATACTGTAGAATGGCCTTGTGTGTTAGCTATCTGGCATATCTTTTTGTAGCTAGGGAGGCTTAACAGGCACTCCTTATTTCCTGATTGGTTGGGATGTGCTCCTTAGTTGATCTCCTGTACAGTGCATGGCTTTTACCTCGGGCTGGGTTAGTTGAGATTAAATAATGTGGTAAGTGTGGTTAAAGTCAGAGGTTTGAAAAAAGAAAGTATGTAAAGGGGGGGGGTAGCCTAGTTTAGTAAAGAGTGCTCCGGGTTATTAAGGGGGAGCTGCTGGCATAGGTGTATGTATAGGGGGGATAATCTTACCTGAGGGACTTATAAAGCTGATATAGCTATATTATAAGAGGAGTATGGAATCTACCTGAGGGGACCTGATGGGGCTATCTGCTAGGGGTAGGGCTATCCTTCACGCCCTCATGAGTACTACATTTTTACCATAGAGTATGAAAACATCAATTTAAATCATAATTTACCTATCCAAATCTTGCTGTATGAAAGTCTTTATAAGCTGGTCAGCAGAGAGAAGTAAGTTAGTTGCTGAGATTCTAAATTGGTGGATAAGGTCTGTCATTCAGGCTGTTCGTCCATGGATGTCTACAGAAATAGACAGAGGTGCTTTGTGGTTTCCCAAAATAAATGATGAATTAGCTCAGACTGAGGTTGGAGTAGTTTGTCTTACAAAAGAAAACCTAGATAAACGCTGGATATTATTTGAAGCAGGGGCACTTGCAAAAGGGTTGTCGTCAAATAGAGTTTGCCCATTACTAATTGATCTACAGTCTAATGATCTTCAAAGCCCCCTCTCTCAGTTCAATCATACCTTACCAACAGAGATAGGCATGTGGTCGTTGATCAATACAATCAATTCAGCTCTTAAAGAATCTGCCCTACCCCATGAACTGCTACATAGAGCATATACTACCTATTGGCCACTTTTTAAGACGGCTTTTGATGAAGCTATAAGTAAAACAAAGGAAGGACCTCAACCAGAGGCAAGAAATGAATCTGACATGTTACTTGAACTTTTATCAGGTATGCGAGCACTTAATTCAAGGATTTTAGATATTGAAACAGCAATCAAGCCTAAAGTTACAAATGAAGAGAAAGTTAAATCATCATATTGGCATGAAACAGCCTATAAAATTGATACTACTACAGAATCAGGTAAGCGTCTTACAGAACTACTTAAGAATTTTATTCGAACACCTAAAGACTCCCAAGAGAAGGGATCAGGTGATTTTACAGCTGCTTAGATAATAATCATATGTCACTTAGTTACTCTTTTTATTTTTCCTCAACCCCGCTATGATTTCATCCTTCTCCTTGAGAAGATCGTCTTTCTCTTTTATCATTCTTTCATACAACTCTACCATCTTGTCCAAAGGATTGATAGTGCATTTGTAGTTTTCAACATAAGCCGCTGAGTCGGCATTAAAGGTATTTGCCACTATACTTATCGTGGCATCCTCATTAAATCTTGTGATAGCTTCTACAGGTACTTTAAGAAGCTTAGCCACATCTTCCAGTAACTTAGGATCAATTAGCTCCTTGGCTTCCAATAGGCTAACAGCCTGCTGAGTAATGCCCAACCCAAGTGCAAGCTCTTCTTGTTTTATACCCAGTATCTCCCTGATCCTCTTTGTGGCTCGTCCTTGATGAATAACTCTTTGTTCCATGGTTAATAAGGCTTTAGAACACAAGTATAATGCTTTTTCAGCTAATTGTATAATACAATCACTTGCTTGTAATACACAATCGCAACTTGTGGGATACCCTCAGGTAAAGATGTTACTTTGATCATTGTACTAAGTAGTAAACAATGAGCCAACCAGTTAGAGAAGATCGCATAGCCAAGTTTTACCAAGACAGAAGCCTACTTCCTTATAATGATGGAGAGATAGGAAATAAAATGGGGGTGAATAAATCTAATTACAGTAGCTATGTCAATGGCAGGTATCCTATCACTAATATTTTTCTGAGAAAATTCTATGCTGTTTTTGGGGAAGAGCTTAATAAAATTTCTATACCTGAAGTAAGGGCGATCCAGGAGGAAACCTCTCCCCAAACTGAGCTAGGCTTACTGAAAAGTATTGACAGCAAACTTACAGCCCTATTGGAAGCCATTTATAATAAACAAACTCAATGCTTATAGAATGCCTATAGAAAAGAATATCAAAAATTGGAAACAACATTACTCTTGTCTGACAGAAGAGGAAAGAAGTGATCCTATCGAGGCTCTTATTGTTATCTGCTACCTAGACACCCTCTTTCAGCAGCGGAGTGATTTGTGGGTGCTATTCAGTGCTGCTATGAGTAGCAACAGGTTTAGGCTTGATACACCTGAGAAAAAAAGAGACTGGATGTTCTTTTATGAAAAAGTTTTACACCTACTGGAAGCTGCACATAGGATTGATGAACTGATTAAAAAGAAGAAGTTACGATACTCGTACAGTAAGGACATTTAAAGATGTTAATATATAGCACATTTAATGACATTAAGAAAATAAAAAGCTGAACACTTTCTATGACCTTGAAACCCTTTGATATACAAAGATTGGAGAAGGTGAAAGGTGATATTGAAAAGCTGCAACTTAGATTTCCAGTTACCACTATTGCAGAGAAGATGGGTATCTATAAGGGTACTGTAAGCTCTTTTCTTAGTGGTAGAATTCCTGTTAGTGATGATCTTCTTAAGAAATTCTATGCTGCATTTGGGAAGGAACTTAAAGAATCTTCTGTACCTCAGGCAAAGGAAAGACAGGAGGTAAGCTCTTCTCAAACTGAGCTAGAACTATTAAAGAGCATGGATAACAAACTTGCAGCAATACTGGAAGCCCTTAATAGGTTTGTAGGCCCTGAGTAGTAGTAAAAAAGCTGAACCCCATACATATTGGAGTCCAGCTTTTTATTTCAGTCAGTCACTCGGTTCCCTTAGGGTTGGGCTGACTGACTGCCATCATTTTTACTTTCCTTAAGCCAATTAACTACAGTCCCATGTGCAGGAATCTTTTTGTCTGGAAATAGTTTTCCAAGTGCTTCCCTGATCTTATCAACTGTAAGAGGTACTTCTTTAAGTTTAAGAATATGGGGCATGAGTTCTTCCTTGTCAAGCTCTTTTTCAAAACCATATACTGAAGGTGGGTCGCATAGCTCCAACAATCTTATCTCAGAGTTGTACCGAGCATATATTGGCCGCTTCTTGAGTTCATCAGGAGTGTAATTGCCTTTAACTACTGTAATCTGCCTCTTATCTCCTTCCTTTCTGATATCTACAACAATCCTTGGTGCACTTTCAAGAGCCTGTGAACCTAGCATTTGTCCTTTATTTGGATCACTACCTTCACTCCCCTTCCTGCTATGATGCACTAATAAAATCATGCATTGATGTTTTTGAGCAAACCTTCTATATACATTAAGGTTTTGCCTAACCTGAATAGGATTAGTTATATCTCCTGAAAAGGTGTCAGTCCAAGTATCAGACACAATTGCATCAACTCCCTCTGAGCCAATCAGTGGCTCCAACTCTTCCAGACTACGAGGTGGCTTAAACACAAAGACCATCCTATTCTGAATTTCAGCTGGCATACTTGCAGTGCCCTGGCTTAGTGTTGCAGCAGCAGTTGCTTTAATACTATCCTCTGTTGAGATATAAATGACTCTGCGCTTCCTAGGGCTCAATTTTCTCCCTAGAAACCCCTCATGTGATTGAATGATAGCATATCCAAGCTGTCTAAGAAAGGTAGTCTTATTGGAGTCAGATGGGCCTGTAATAAAGCCAATTTCTGCCTCAGGAAAAATCCCATCCCATAGATATGGAATACCTTCTACTTTCATTTCATTTAGCTCCTTTAATGTGTATACAGACCGCTCTTCTCCTTGTGAGCTATTTACTTCACTTGCCATTGAATGAGGTTTTGAAATGATTATTAGTTTTCCTTCTACATCTTACAGACTCAAACTGAAAGGTGCCACTTGTATGTTCATATAGCATTGTAGAAACATCTTCATGTCTATAGAATATCAACCTCCCCACCTTTGAGAATTTTATCTTCCCTGTATCCCTCCACTCTTGTAGAGTGCGTGATGATACATTTAGAAGCTTACCTAGGGCTTCATTGCTATAAGCAAGAGGAAAAGATGGCCTATTAAGCGCATCTTCAATCCTTTTAGATAGGGTAATAATCCTGCCTTCCAGTGAGCTTATATGCTCCACTGTCAATATGTGCATTTGCATTTTAATGCATTAAAAGATTGGGTAAAATATCCCCACGCATCAATAACCATTTAGTTTATATGATGCCAGTGGGGCTTGTTAATCTGGTTTACCTAATCCTCTAACTGGTTGTAGTAACCTTGAATTTATTCTAAGAGGAAGAATTAAAGGAGCTTGATTACAATTGAATTATAGATCTTTATAATGGTGTCCAGAGTAACTACCCTTTGGGTAGGTTTTTCCATAGTGCAAAAGTATAGTAGGTTGTTGACACTGCCAAGCCTGAATTTTAAAGGTACAATTAAAAAAATTTATCCATAGCCGCGTCTAGTTCATTACTGACCAACTTGGCATATATCAGCGTCTCTCTAATATTCCCATGGGCAAGAAACCTCTGCACATACTCAATACCTATTCCCTTAGCTAGGGCAAGACAAGCAAAAGTGTGTCTGCTACAATGGAAGTGGAGATTTTTCTTTATGCCAGCCTTCCTTGCAAGTGTCTTCAGGTTTTTATTAATGTAAGCTGTGGCCCCACTAATTCGTCTATCTACTTCCACACAGTCATTTAAATCCAGATCAGGAGGTAACATAGGGAATATAAACTTTTCCTGAGATAGATCATCTGGCTTATACCTGCTAAGAATAGCTAAGGATGGAGCAGGAACCTTTATAGCATGTTGTGTACTAGTCTTTCTTATTGTGAACCTTATATGAGTACCATCAAAACAACTCCATTGAAGTAATAACAGATCAGATATCCTTAGTCCCCCAGTATAACAGGCAAAGACAAACATATCTCTATGAAGATATAGTCTGCTACCTGGCTCAAGGTCTAGTCCTTCCAGTGCCCTCAGTTCATCCTCTGTAAGGTGTTCTCTAGTGGTCTTTTCTAACTTTAGTTTATACCGAAGAAATGGGTTTTGATTATGCTCAACTAACCCCTGCCTGTAAGCCTCATTATAGACTCTTCTCACTATCTTCAGGTCCTTGTGTATAGTATTGCCCCTATTCCCTATTTTACCTCTTAGGTGCTCCTCAAATCTTGATAGGAATTGAACATCCATCTCCTGTAGTGTTAACTTATCAGTCCCAGCGAATGATAGAACTTTATTTATAGTAGCCATAAAAGTATCATGTGTGCTGATCTTCCTACTAGATTTATACCGGTTAGCCATTCTTTGAGCTACTTCAGAAAAGCTGGTAGACCTATCACCCGTAATCTTATCTTTGAGTGCTTTAACTGAGGAACTTTTGTTTTCTATCTTCTGCCTTAAATTTTCTGCTTGATACTGTGATATAAGGCCATCTAGATAGGTGTTAGCTTCTACACTGTTTACATAGCTGGGTTTAATCTTTTTCTGTTTATCATCCCAGTGCCTAAGTTCAATACGTAGATCAGTAGCTATATAGCTTGTCCTTCGATCTTTTGTCAATCTGATATAGATAGGAGCTAGTCCCTTATCATTGAGCTTATCTTTTCTAAAGACTTTAGAAATTGTTGTTGCCATAATAGTGTGTTTGATGATGTAAAAGTGAGGGAAAACAGGAGTAGGTTTTGGTAAAACATTAACTGCTTCTCGATGCAGTTAGTTTGCCCTAGGTGCTGCATGAAAGTGATGTGATGTAGGCCTATTAAGCATTTAAAAGAAAGTGGAAGAAGGAAGAAGAAGGATGGTCAATCCTGTCGGGACCACACTAAAAATTGGAAGGTCATTTTCTCCCGGTTTTCCAATTTTTAAAATGGCAATCATCTCTTTTATCCCTGATCCGCCATAAACTCAAGTTTCTCTTCTAAACTTTCTGTCAATCTATCTGCCATAAAATCCAGCATTGGACTTAGATCGTTGTCTGAGAGCTCAAACCGCTTCAAATATTCTTCTTTATTAACTTCTTTAATGAAAATGGGAGGATAGCCATTTTTTAATAGAATAAGATTGGTAAAGATTCGACCAATGCGGCCATTACCATCACTAAAAGGATGTATGTTGTTTAAGAATTGCTGGTGGAAATATGTGGCAATCGTCAATGGATGTTTATCCAGATCTTTTATATCAGTATTTTTTAACATTGAATTTGTCTGAGAAACGAGTTCTCCCATCTCTCTTGCTACCTGATTCGGCAGCATGAAGGCATGTATCTTACCTGTAGATCTCACGGTTGCATTCTCAAAGGATTTGTATTGACCAGGGCTATAAAGTCCATTGTCACTCCATTGATCTATATTTTTCATTAATTCTCTGTGAAGCGTCTTTATATTTTCCTCAGAGAGGCTCTGCGATCTATAATTATTAAATACGACATCCAATATCTTCTGGTGATTGATCATATCTAACAATTCTCCGGACGCGGCATTCTTGGGAGTTACAAAATCCCGAAGTAATTTAATCGTCTGTCCGTAAGTGAGTGTATTCCCTTCTAGCTTATTTGAATTGTAGGTGAAATCAACTTTTACTTTTCTAAAGAAAGCATCGTCCCAATCCTTGCGTGGCGTCAACCTATCTATCTTACTTTTCAGCTCATCAATAAGAAGCAGTTTTTCGGCAATATTCATTTTTTAAAATCTATTTCATAATCAAATCCCTTTGTCCTTATTTTCGTGAGCCATTCTTTATATAGATTATTGCCAATAACTAGTTTACCATTTCTGATAGATAGAGTTGCTCCTACTATATAATTTTGCAGGTCCCGCCGGAACTCTTCCTGTAAATCATCTAGAGTTATAGTATCCTTTTCTGACAAACTATGCAATGCATTAATGCTTTCTGATATATTGGCGAACTCATTCATAACCGGAGAGAATATATAGCAAATGTAATTAATTTCGGCTTTCTTTAGTGACTCATTGATAATCAAATTAATAGATAGAAATTCCTATCAAAAAAGATAGACAAAAGCCAGGAAATCTTGCGCCAACTGGTTAGATAATTCTCCTGTTAGCACCACACTTGCTTCAACCCTCTGAGCCACAGGCGGTTTTGTTTTTCGCAATTTTCTTCCGATTGGTAAGTGGATTAATAACAACATCAACGGGTTCGATTCCGGTTAGGTCAAACAGCTTTACAACAATTCGATTATCCTCTTTTTGCCAATGCTTTAATCAGTTAGAGCCGAATATTCTCTGCCACCATTTGCTGTTAGTCTTTTTATTTTGAGAAGTTGTACTTACAGTTTTCCCTGCTAAGTTTAGTTTACTGTAAAGTATATCCCGAACACTCATATTCTCCTGTCCAGGAAGAGCTGATCCTTTTATTTGTTGAATAGAAGAAAGATTATCTGGTCTGTCTATAGGTAGATTCGTACCATTACCATCAGGGAATAAGATATCTCCATCATTTGCGCTTGCATCAAAAAAGCCGACTTTGTGCTTTTCCGCCATATTTTTCATTACCTCATAAGCTTTTTCTGCAATTCACCAGGCAAAAGTGACATAAATAACATTCTTTCCGATACAATAATCAGTAACAAGCTCATTGTCCGAATTCTTAGCCGCATATGGCCCATTCATGGCAAATAATTTTGGAAGGTGCTGTGATAGTTAGCATCTTTAGGTAAAGCATCTCTTATTGCCAAAGCACATGAAAAGGGACCGCCCAAAGATTCTTCCCGAATGGGACAACCTCTTTCCCTGAGTAGAGAACAACTCCACCGATAAATTCCTTTGATGTAAGTTCTGCGAGTTCGTTAATGCCTTTGAAGTCCTGCAAATTTACCGACTCGGATTTTTTAACCTCAATAGCAAACACAGAACCATCTTGTTTTTCCAGCACAAAATCAACTTCCTTGCCGTCGCTTGTTCTGAAATGCAAAAGTTTTGCCTTCGTGTCGCTGAACGTCAAAAGTTTCGTCAATTCTGTGGCGATATAATTTTCTAAAACATGGCCGAAGAGATCAGGTTTGTTTTTTTCAATATCTTCCAAATGCAGGTCCAGCATATGACACATCATTAGGGTGTCTATCAGATAGCCTTTTGGCGCCTTGACAAGACGTTTACCGATATTACGGAACCAGGGTTCTACATCGAAATTCAAGAACATCATCTTTAAGATATTGCGGTAGAATTTGGATGTTACCGGGTTCAACCCGATATCACGGGCTATATCAGCATCATTCAGTAAATTGCCTGCCCGTATTGCCAGAATGCGGAGGAGATTGGGGAGAACGGAAATTTTCTCCAGTTCTGCTATCAACTTCACGTCTCGTTGTAAAATAGTTGTCAAATAGCCATCGAACCAGATAGAACGTTCTTTAGCATTTTTATCTGCTATTTCTGGGAAGGTTGCTAGCTTTATGGCATCGGTAATGCTCAAGCCCCGATCATTAATATCTGTAAAATCGAAATTGATCAATCTATCCAGTCCATTTCCTTTCCCTTGTGTTGCTTCTGCCGTGGAAAAAGGATAAAGCGTCAGAACGGTCATTCGCCCGACGAGCGGATCGGATAGTTTCGGCAGCGCCAGGATATTAGCAGATCCTGTGAGCAGATAGCGGCCATTCGCGTGCGCTTTGTCCCTTAACCGGCTTTCGTCGACAACAACTTTCAACGCGCGGAATAGTTCCGGAACCATTTGGACTTCATCAAGGATTAAAACATCTTTGTAAGAGGATAGGAAATTTTCCGGAGCTGATACAGCTGCAGCCATTTGAGTAGGGCGATCAAATGAAACATAGGCCGCCGGATTTTTCTCATTTCCGACTGTATCTCTTAAGTTTTGTACGAGGGTGCTTTTGCCTGACTGCCTGATCCCATTCAAAAATACGACGGGGCTAACGCCTAGTGCGTCCAGGAGATTAGATGTGATATGGCGGGGTAAGGTTTTCATGTTTTGCAAATATAAAGATAGCCTTTATAATTTCGAAAGTCAATCTTTAGTTTTACAAAAAATGATTTAAGTGATTGATTATTAAATAATTGTATTTTTAAATAAAAATAGAAAAAGTCATAATCAACCCGATACCAGTTTAGAGCAGGATACCGTTTTTGTACTTTTGAAAAAATTATTCTCATGGCCCTTCCGCAAAAGAAAAGAGGTTTCAGGAAAATAATCGTTGATGGAAAAGAGTTTAGCTGGCGATCTGATTCTCTCATCGAAGTATCTCCAGCCTCCTGCCAGGCCAATAAATTATGGGTTGATTTTAGTTGGTCCAGCCCCTTTTTATATATGAATGATCCTGTAGCTTCACATGACTCTGATCCCAAAATTGTGACTCCATCATTCATTAGGAAAGTAGTTGAATTTGCTCTGCAACATGACTGGGATATAATGCGGAAAACAGGAAGTACAAAAATCAGGTATAGAGATAACTAATTTACCATTGTTTAAGACATTAAATTAAACCTCGCCACCATAGCATGATAAACTGTTCCTTCCTTTCAGTATTTTATCAACATCATCAGCATATAAAGACTGGCAAACCTTTACCTGATAGTAAAGACTTCATGACTATTGAAAATATATGGATGAGTTTCTATGGATTAGGGAAATTTGAAACATACCAGTTCATATATCAACAATGCACCAGCATAGAAATTTTCGAGGAATGGATAATTAGCCTGAAAGGTGAACAACAGGTCCGCGAATCTGCCGCTGCCTTTCGTCTGTGGACAAAAGAAAAAGTAATCTATTCGGATGCTGCCAGACCCGGGCGTTCTATACTTAGTGATGAGCAATTGAAAAGCTGGAAAGAGCAAGGGTATATTAAAGTAAGTAACCTGGTAGAGGCGCAGTTGTGTAATGCTGTTTCCCGGCTTATCTGTACACGTTTAGGCGCTGATCTTTCCATACCGGAGACCTGGTATAACGATCATTCCGATTGGCATGGATTAATGTTGCAGCTATACCAGGATGAGAACATCAACGCTATCAAATCACTTCCTGGAATTCTGCAGTTATTCGCTGAGCTATACGGCACTTCCAACATCATTGCCAACACGGAAAAACTAAGTTTTAACCCACCGGAAACCGCCATGTGGAAATTCCGTCACGACAAACTTCACTGGGACATAGACTTTACAAACCCGGATCTGCATTATATCCAGGGCCTGGTTTATCTCAACGATGTTCCGGAAAACAGGGGGCCACTAACATTGGTACCCGGATTTCATCATCAATTTGAAGACTGGATAAAAACATATCCCGATCCCAATGAGGCACAACAGGTAATGCAAAAGACATTTACCGGCATACCTGTACCTGGGAAAAAAGGCGATATTGTTCTCTGGCTGCAAACCTTACCTCATGCGGCCAGCGCTAATCATTCTGACCTGCCCAGATTTGTTCAGTATATCAGTTTTTCCAAATGCTGAAAAATGTCAAATTGCCGCTTCCATTTTAACTTAAGTTAAAATCTCCCATCAAAGAATGTTCGAGTTTTGACCAAACAAAAGAATAAAGTCATGAACTCCTCCAATCGATCCGGCGCAGCTATTTCCTTCACCGCTATACAAACTGCCAAATCCTTACGCACTCTCTATTTTGTACGCACCGCATTTTCAGTGATCTGGATAATTCTGCTCTCGACTTTCGTCAAAACAAACAACGACATCGCCAGGATCCTGTTTATTATCTATCCGGCCTGGGATGTGTTCGCCACCTGGCTGGACATCAAAGCCAACCCGCCGCATACATCGAAAATCCCACAATATGTCAACATAGTTATTGGGATTCTAACAACCATCGGAGTAGCACTGGCGTTGCAGAACGGTGTACCCGAAGCCCTTATGGTGTTTGGTGCGTGGGCCTTCATCGCCGGCCTGATCCAGCTGGTCCTTGGTTTACGCCGCCGCAAAGAGCTGGGCGGGCAATGGCCGATGATCATCAGCGGCGCCCAGTCCATGCTGGCCGGCATTTCCTTTGCCCTGCTCGCACATTCCCCATCCATGGGCATCGATAGCCTCGCTGGTTATTCGGCATTTGGCGCCTTTTACTTCCTGCTCGCCGCGATCCGATTGTCAAAAATGATAAAAGCAGCCAAATAAGCTCATGGGAAACGGCTATCGCTGTATCCTTTTCCTGATCCGGCTCAGGGATGGATTGGTAATACCCAGGTAGGAAGAAATATGATAGGCTGGGATGCGGTTAATGATATTGGGATGTTCATCCAGTAGTCTGATATACCGCTGTTCATGGGTGAAAAACAAAAGTTCCTCGGTCCGCGTTTGAGAATAGCCAAAGAACAGTTCGGCCAACAACCGGCCAAATTTCGCCCAGTTCGGATGCGTTTCATATAGGCTGTAAAGGTCCCGGTAGGTAATATACAGGATCTCGGAATCCTCCATCGCCTCGATAAAATAATGACAGGCTATTCGGGTAACAAAACTTCGAAATGAAACAAGGAATTGATTTTCAGAAAAGAAAAAGATGTTCGTCTCTTCATCCGTCTCCGGGTTACTATAGTAGATTCGGAAGATCCCTTTTACCACCAGACCCAGATCGTTGCAAACCACATACTGCATATTGAAAAACTCACCCTTTTTCAGTTTGCGCAGTCGCCAAAAGGACCTGCCGGCGGCCAGATCTTTTTCGGTCAGGCCCGCAAAATTCGTCAGATGGGCATCCAGCATCTCATAATGTTCGCTCATAGAGATTAAAGATAAGTAGGACTTTACATTTGTGTGGCAAAGGATTTGATGTTGATCTTCCACAATAACCCACTCATTTCCCCAACTCCTTAATACACCTCCTCGCCGTCTCCTTTGCCTCCTCATCTCCATATTTTTCCGTTAACACATAATATTTAGTAGCATTAGCCTTATCTCCTTTAAGTCTATACGCCCGTGCAATATTGTTGAGAACAATAAAGTCTTTTGGGTTTATCCTCACTGCTTGTTTTAAATAAACGAGCGCTGCATCATAATTTTTGGTCAGGGTGTATGCGACCGCTGTGGTCGAGAGTATTTCGATATTGTTTGGATAATATTTGATGGCAGTCGAGCCAATTCGCTCCATATTCTCCAGTAAATTATCATTTTCCGTGTCATACAACTGCTTTAGATACGATTGGATACTCTTCAGCATAAAATGCTCCGCATTATCCAGTTTCTTATTATTTGTCCAGAACCAATCATTTTTTATAATTCTTGAATACTCAATCGTCCTGATCACTTCGGCGGTGAACAGCGCATAATCGCCGACTTGCTCAAGTACATAACATTTCCCAAACCGCATATCCAGCCGTTTGGGAAATTTCTCAATCCCCTTATTAATATACCTGAAGCCTAAAGCCAGCAGGTCAGACCTGTAGGCAGGATTGGAATTCAGATAGCCGGCCACCTTGCCCGTACTGTCAGTAAACGGAAAACTCCCATTCCCTCTTCGCGTTTTGTCCAGCGATACCTCTCCCTGCTTGCTGTTGGAATAGTAAAAATTGATGGCGGAGGTATATAGCTCGGGGTCATTGGGATCAGACTTTTCCCATTCTGCCAGCAAGTTCTTGATCTTGGCAGTATCATTTTTGTCGGACAGTAGCCTGAAGGTCTCCCGATATTTCTGCCCTAGGGCCAGATCTGTAAATGATATCAGGACAAAGCCCAAAATTAGTCTTTTCATTTTATGGAGTTGTATGAATGTCAATTCAATCATTCATCCCCTTCCCCTCCAAAATCCTCCCCACATATTTCTCAATCCTCGCCTCCCGCGTCTTCCCTTGCTTCGGCGCAGAAAAATAAAAGATGTACGCCCTTTGCCGTCCCGGCGTCAACGCTTTGAACGCAGTCTTCAAAGCCGGGCTTTTGTCCAGTTTATTTTTCAGCTCCACCGGCAGCACAGGTTCCGGAGCCTTTTTAAGAGTCACCTTCAAACCGGCTTTTTCCACTTCGATAGCCTCAAAAATATAGGCTTTCAGAATTGGCTCGATCCCGACTATCTCCCGGACATTGTTGAACCGGATCTGCCGCCCAACCCGTGTATTGTCTCCCATTTTGACCAGAACGCCATTCGGGTCATTCAACAGCACACCCTTGAAGAACAGGATCGCACAGTATTCCTTAAACGCCTGTATCACAACAATGTTGCTTTTCCCAAACACATAACAGGGTTTGCCCCACTTCAATTCCTCCGTCAATCCACAGTCAAGAATGACCATTCTCAACTTCTTCATTTCCTTCTGCCACTTTTGAGCCTTATTTATATATGCATCAACTTTTGGATTCATATGATATTCTATTTTATACCACACAAATTTTTTAAAAAAAATCGGATAATTAGCAATCTTATATCTTCCCCCGACAAGGTCGTTCTCGCCTCCGACAATATATGGGTCTAACTCCTCAGCCGCACCCTCAACACCACATCATCCGCCGTAATATACAATACGTCCTTTGTTTCATTGAACGCACAGTTAGATGTCGGCCGGTGATAGACCCTTATCAGTCCCAGCAGCTTTCCGGCAGGCGAGATGATATTGACACCATCCGGACCCGAACCAAAGATATTCCCATACTTATCGACCTTAAATCCATCCGCACCCTGTTTTACCGTCGCTTTCTCTTTTAACGCAGTGCCATCCAGCAATACGCCGCCGCTTTGGATGTTCCCATTGGCATCAAGTTGATAAGCATACCAGCGCGTATGCCTGTCATCGCTGCTGCCGACATATAATGTTTTTTCATCCGCGGATAAGGCGATGCCATTAGGCCGGGAGATGCTGTCGATCAGCAAACTGACCTTGCCGTCGCTGCTTATTTTAAAGACACCTTCAAAATTTAATTCCCTTGTAGGATCATCTGCCCTTTTGGGTAAGCCATAGATAGGATCAGTAAAGTATATATTGTTCTTCCTGTCTGCAACAAGATCATTAGGACTGTTGAACTTCTTCCCCTGGTAATTTGGCGCAAGCACCGCGAACGCCGGTTTGGGTGCTTCAAGCGGGCTGTTCAGCCGCACCACCTGCCTGTTACCCGACTGGCAAAGCAATAAATTCCCGTCTTTATCCAGCGCAAGACCATTCGACCCGTTCTCCCCGCCGCGATATGCAGTGTCGGTATAACCCGAAGGGCTAAGGTATACAAGAGGACTATCCCTGCCATCCCATTTATATATCTTATTCTCGAGGACGGCGGAGAACAACAGCATTTTTTTTGCCGGTACCCATACAGGCCCTTCGGACCATTTATAATTCCTTCCGATGACCTCTATCACCGCATTGCTGTCTATAATATTAGCCGCACTGCTGTCATACAACTCTATTTTTCCAATGGCGCTGTCCTTCACTCCAACCTTTACCTTCTCCTGCGGCATATCGCAGCCACAGCTTGCTGCCAGGCAATAAAGAGAGACCAGGAATAGTATTTTCTTCATATTATCCAAGATACGGGATTTCGTACATCCGGCGTATCATAACCGGACAGTCCAGCCGGGGAAAGAGAGCCTAAAGCGATGATATCCAGCAGGATAAAAATCCGGCATTTTTGTGGATACAAATTCCCTGAAAAGAGAAAATCATCCCCATGTTTAGAAACTACTTTAAAACAGCCTTCAGAAACCTCTCGGCAAATAAAGTCTATTCTGTTATCACGGTAGTGTCACCCTGAGAAGAGGTCTTGTCGTCTTACAATTCGTGATTGCCCAGGGGCTCATCATCGGTATGCTCCTGATCCTGCGGCAAATGAATTACTTCAGTGAAACCTCGATGGGTTTTAATAAAGAAGCTATTGTAACAGTACCTTTCCCGGGTGACAGTGCCAACATTACAAAGCTGAATTATTTGCACGATCAGCCCTCCGCCGTCAAAGGTATACAAGCGATCAGCTTCAATAACACTGGCAAAAAGGCTGGGCTTCTCCGATCCCCACGATGTACTGAACAAAGAGATCAATCTCTGGGATGGCTTTGCCGTAGGACCTCTCGCACCTGTCTTCATGGTTAACATTAAAAAGAGGTTTACTTCAGCCGGACTAAAGATCAACGGCGCGGACCTCCATGCCACAATAAAGGTGATCGAAAAAATATGGAACAGGACATACCCGGATTATGTTTTCGAATACCAGTTCCTCGACGAAAAGATCACAGGTTTTTATAAGGAAGAGGACCGCCTGTCCCAGATCTATAAAATATTTGCATCCATCGCCTTCCTGATCTCGACCCCCATTGCCTGGTATTTTGTACACCAATGGCTGATGCAGTATGTCTATCGCATCTCCATCAGCGGATGGATCTTTGTAGCAGGTGGCTTGCTGGCACTGCTGATCGCCCTGGCTACCGTAAGCTTCCAGGCATTCAGGGCCGCCGCTGTCAACCCGGTGAAAAATCTTAGATCAGAGTAGAGCTCGTATCGATATTTCGGGTATTTTTCCGGAAAAAAATGCTTGGGCAATTAATAGAAAGATGGAAGAAGGCGTTCGATGAGATCGGGTCAATAACAAATTACCGCGGAGCTACCCAAACATTGCAATACGCAGCAGAACCCTGTTTCGAATTAGAGAAGTATACAAAGACAGACTTTCCACAGGGAAAGCCATTTTCCGGTATTCCCGATAATGATTCCCACCCATATTATAAATATGGACTCAATAGGGACGGCCTGCCTTGTTATACCTCATTTCCAAACAACGGCAATACTACCAGTTGGGAAGGATATTATACCTATTCTGACGATCTCGTAGAATATGTGGAATTTAACATAGAGACCAGGATGCCCTCCCGTATAGACCGACTCGTTTTCTCCGGTCAACGAAAAGTCTCCTTTCAGCAGATTCTCATCAATACAGGAGCAAGCGCTCCTGCCTACATCGGTCTGTCAAAAGACGACGGCATAGCGATGATCCTCGATCATGAAGGGTATTCGATCCAGGCCCGTATTCAGAATTATGAGTACGACGGCGACAGGATCATCGGTGCCGATTGCTTTAGTATGTTCCCGGGAGCAGGCAAATATGAATATAAAAGGCTCTATTCCTATAATGAGACAGATGAGCTTGAAGAAATAACGGACCTTTATCCAAACGGGATCAGACAACTCTCATACCTGCGGATAGAAGAAGGTGACAACGCACAAACCATTTCGGACCGGCTTGCCCTCCGGCTGGCCGAATCCGTTGTAGACACCCTGATAAAAAACGAGGTTGAATCCCCTGTCGCGATAGTAGAGCTGGGCTATCAGTATGTCGGCAACTATACACCTGTAGTAGTTTCAAGACCAGAGTCATATAAAAAGGAAGTGATCGATAAGGGTGGTAAAGGCATTTGGGAAGGACTTTTTTTAGGATTTCGTGATCTCTTGTACCTTGACCCCGAAAATCATGAGCGGCTGTTTGTTCAGTTTATGCAGATCATAGAGGAAACAGGTGATCATGAGATGGGACAGAAAATGCTCAGGAACACCGCCGCCCTGCTTACAAAGAGCAGGCTTTTCGGAAAGGTCCCCGTCAGCGACGAGTTTGTCACATATGCAATAGACAATTCCATTGAAGGCCATGACAAGGAAGACTTTAAACATATCCTGAATGAATGCGGGCTGGAAGAAGAGGTCATCGAAGCCTGGGACAAAAAAGGATGGCTTCGGCCCTGATCAGAAATGACTTTATTTCATAAAAATAATTCATAAATTTCCGGAAGAAAATGAATCGCCCGTTCCATGAATGTCCAAAGATTCCAGCCTCCCGCTCTTCTGGCTCCCTTTATCAGGGAGTTCATTATCGTTGAAAGCGACCTGGGAACAGACAGCAATATTTTGCCTGATACTTCAATGGTGATGTCGTTCCGCTATAAAGGCAATGTACAAAGAATGGAAGGCGGGCTAACAGAAACCCTGCCCGCCACTGTGATCTCAGGACTTAGAAGGTCTCATCGCCTCATGCGTTATGCCGGAGATACTTCCAATCTCCTGGTCGTATTCAAAGAAGGCGGACTCGCGGCTTTTTCCGCCATCCCCGCTCATGAGTTTTTTGATCTGACCGTCTCAGCCGACAATCTCTTTTCAAAAAGCACACTCGGTGAGATCCTGCAGCGTCTGTCTGTGGCGGCAACTGACAGGACCCGCATCGATATCATGGGCGACTTTCTTCTGCAACATTTGACGGCGGGTAAACAGGACCCGCTCATTGATAAAGCGATCCGGTTAATACAACAACAGAACGGGTTGGTAAAGATCAAAGACCTTGCTGTTTCTTTACATATAAGCCAGGACCCTTTTGAAAAACGATTCCGGGCGCAGGTCGGCTCTACCCCCAAACAATTTGCTTCCATCATCCGTCTGAGAAAGCTGATCGATACCATCCCCTCTTACTCTTCGCTGACAGAGGCAGCCTATGAAGCCGGGTATTTCGACCAATCCCATTTTATAAAAGACTTCCGGCTTTTTACAGGCCAGACCCCAAAAGATTTCTTCAGATCGGCTCAGTACTGGTAGATAAGTGATTTTTTACAATTCCTTGTTTTCGCACAGAGATAGCTTTGCTAAAAAAAGGAATATATCATGTCTGCAATTCAAAAGAACAAAGAGACGATCAGCGCTCTCTACAACAACGGATTTAATAAAAGGGATCTGAACCTGCTTCAGGATTTTATCTCCCCTGACTACACGGGCATCGACGGAAAAAAAGGTGCTGCCTCATTCGAAGCGCCGGTCATCGCCCTGATCAAAGCCATGCCTGATATCCAATGGAAAATACAGGAGCTTTTGGGCGAAGACGAAAAAGTCGTTGTACGATGGAAGATAGAGGGGACTCAAACCGGCATCTTCACCGGGTTCCCGGCAACGGGAAACACAGTCTCCAGCGATGGGATGGCTATTTTTGAATTTGAAGCGGGGAAAATAATACGAAGCACTGTCCAGACGGATCGGCTGGGCTTTTTACAACAGATAAACGCACTCCCCACTGATCGGTCACAACTCTCCCGATCCTGACAGCTTTTAGCTAAGTGTTGTATATTAGGGGGATGGAAAACTACAGCGTTGTCCTGTTTATATTGGCTATCATGATCCTGCTTTCGGGAGTCGCGGATAAGATCCGGCTGCCTTACCCGATCCTGCTGATCGTAGCCGGTATCATCATCGGCTTTATTCCCTCGATACCCGATGCAGAGCTGGACCCTGACGTAATTTTTCTGCTGCCATCAGCATCACAAAAGGACTGGGCCTTTCTCATAAGACCAATACCATCCTCGAAGGGGAAAGCCTGATCAACGATGCTTCAGCCCTGGTTGCTTATCGTTTTGCCGTGGCTGCCGTTACAGGCATAACCTTTGTTTTTTTGAAGGCTTCCCTCCAATTTGTGATCCTGATGGGCGGCGGATTTATTGTCGGCTTTGTAACGGGTAAAGTTCTTGCCTTTATCATTACACGGGTACAAAAGAATCCCGTCGTGACCATCAGTTTCATGCTGCTGATGCCTTTTGTGACCTACCTCATCGCGGAAACCCTGCATGTCTCGGGCGTAATAGCCGTAGTGATACTTGGCCTGGGCATATCCCGCTTTAGTAATAAGGTCCTGCCCGAACAGATAAAAAAACAGTCCAAAACCTTCTGGGAGATCATCCTCTTTCTGCTCAACGGATTAATTTTTATCATCATTGGACTGCAATTCCCATATGTCGTCAGGAACATCGAAAAGGACCAGATCCTTCCCTATCTTGGTTATTCTCTGCTGATCACCATCGTAGCGCTGGCCCTACGGATGAGCAGGGTATTCCTCCAGCAGCTCAATCTGCAAAAAGCCTTCCGTCAAAAAAAGAAAAGAGTGTCGGAACACGCTCTTCTGGACGCCAAAACCAGCCTCATTATTAGCTGGTCCGGTATGCGGGGCATTGTCTCCCTGGCTATCGCTATCGGATTACCACACAACTTGCAAAATGGCCAGCCCTTCCCCCAGCGCAACGCCATTATCTTTATTTCCGTGGCTGTCGTCCTGTTCACCCTGATCGGACAGGGGTTAAGTTTACCCTGGCTTGTGCGGGTTTTAAAGGAAAAAAAGATAGTTTTGCCGGACGCTGGCCCGCATAGTTAGCCTTCATTAAGTGGTTATCAGAATGTTAAAGCCATGGCCCTTTGCAGCAAATGGTCTAGTTTGCCGGTCCTTAGGGGTGTCATAGGGACAATTATTGTGCATTTAAATGTAAACTCGGAATACGTATGAAAAAATTGTTGATCTGTATTTTATGTTTTGCGGTTACACAGACTTATGCTCAGATTCGCGTGGGCGTCCAGGGTTCTTTTAGCTCTCTCAACTTCTGGCAGGGTCAGGGTTATGGTGGATCCCCCTCCGGTGTCAACACATGGGCAATAAATGGATATCAGGCAGGGATCGTAGCAGAATATGACCTGGGACATACCAACCTGATCCTTCAGCCTGCTGTATTATACGCTCAAAATGGTGCTCATCTTGGCAATCGCCTTGGCTTTCCCAGTCTCGGCGACGTCAATATCGATTTTTCCAATACGACCATTAAATTGTATGCCATACGCGTTCCGATCAACCTGCTCTACAAATGGCAGGTCACCGATAACCTGAGGATTCTGGCGGGTCTCGGACCATATATTGCCAAACATGTTTCGGGTACCGAAAAAGGATACTACCTGGCTGATTCAGTCAACAGCAGCGGTAATTATGTCACCCTCAAAGTTCCCGTCAACAACAAGGTGAAGTTTGAAAGCGGAGCCTCTTCGTCCTTGCTGGGTGTTACAAAGATCCTCCCTATCGACATCGGTATGGATCTCACGATAGGAGCCCAGTATAAGAAATTTCAGGGGATGATAAATTATAGCCGTGGGTTCTCAAGACTCTATCACACTCCCTATGTAAATGCCGGGAATACTTTCTGGAATTTTACCATGGCGTATATGATCTTCGGACACGATAGAAAACCTAAATTATAAGAATACCGCTAATTCAAAAGCCGTCCGGGTATTCCCGGGCGGCTTTTATTTTGTCTAATCTTCACGGCTTCCATCATCAGCCATTCTTACCATACGCGGAGTAAAAGTTGCGCATACATCCACCAGCTCTTTCTGAGCAGCCATTACGACCCGGATATCCTTATACGCCATCGGAGCCTCATCCCTCCCAGCGCCTATCAGTGTCACCTGGTGTTCTTTTAATATGGCTTTCATCTCCGCCTCTGTGACACTTTTCTTTGCTTTTGTCCGGCTCATCTGCCGGCCTGCTCCATGGGATGCAGATTGAATAGACTTGACTTCCCCCTTACCGCGTACAAGGAATCCGGGGGCTGTCATGCTCCCTGGGATAATCCCCAGAACACTCTTGCCTGCAGGCGTAGCTCCTTTTCGGTGTACAATGACTTCCTCTCCATTCAAGGTTTCTTTCCATGCAAAATTGTGATGATTCTCTACCCGGGCCAGCAACTGCCCCCCGATAGCCTTTGTCAGTTTCTGATGAATGACCTCATGACAGGCGGATGCATAGTCCCCGGCAAGATTCATTGCCAGCCAGTACTCCTGTCCTTCAGCCGAATCCAGATCAAGGTAAGCGAGGTTGGCCGCATCTGGTGGCAGCGGACACAATTCTTTAGCCAGTTTTGTATAATGACCGGCAATGGTAGCCCCCAACCCCCTGGAACCCGAATGTGATAACAGGGCAACATAACGCCCTTTGTCAATATTCAGTTCTTCATCCCGCTGCTCAAATTCCAGTATTCCCCATTCCACAAAGTGATTCCCTCCACCGGAAGAACCAAGCTGCGAAGCGGCTTTGTCCCGCAGCTGTTTAACAAAAGAGGTCATCTTAAAAGCATCGCTTTCCAACAGGGCATGATCTGTTTTATACTGTCCATGAAAACCGGCACCTGCCCCGAATTTTGTATGAGCGATCAACTCCCGTTTGAATTTGGCCTCATTCCCGGGGAAATAACTTTCAGGAATGTCCAGTACTGACAAGGCCATCCGGCAGCCAATGTCTACTCCTACTCCATAAGGGATAACCGCATTCCGCGTCGCGAGGACTCCGCCAATAGGCAGACCATATCCCTGGTGCGCATCCGGCATCAGAGCCCCGGCCACCGTCACCGGCAACGTCATCGCGATCTCCATTTGCCTCTTTGCACCTTCTTCTATATTCTCCGTACCATAAACAACATAATCTTCCATGTTAACCTGCTTTATAAATTATTTGATTCTGAAATTCACCTGCCACTACTTTGCCATAAATGGTCCTGGTCCAGCCATTTTTCAAGCAATGATTATTGGCAATAAGAAAACCTTTGTGCACATCCGTTTTTGTGATGCCTTCATCTTTCCCCTGCCGGTCAGCTCAAGATCATTCTTGAGTCGTTCGTATTTATTCATGGATACAAAGCACTAAATAAACTGCGCATCCTATTTGCGCAGGTAAAAATTATTTTTTAGCTTTAACCCCACCCACTTCTAATCTCATGTCAATCAATAAACTAGCCCTAATCCGTTATCGGACCATCGACGAGTGTCTGCGCAATCGCTATCGCAAATGGACACTGGATGACCTCATCGAAAAAGTCTCCGATATACTCTATGACACCGAAGGCATCCGCTCCGGAGTAAGCAGACGTACCATCCAGGCCGACATACAACTGATGCGAAGTGATAAATTGGGCTACAATGCCCCCATCATTGTAAAAGAAAAAAAATATTACTCCTATGAAGACACCGGTTATAGTATCACCAGTATACCCATCACCGATACCGACCTGGGAAAGATGAAAGAAATTGTCGGCGTCCTGAAACAGTTCAATGGATTCAGCTATTTTGACGAAATGAGCGACATGATAGCCCGGTTGGAGAACAACCTCTATAAATCGGCACACCGTAACAAGAGCCATATCCAGTTAGAGGGCAACAGGCTATTGAAAGGGCTGGAATTTATAACTCCGTTGTACCAGGCGATCCTTGATAAAAAGACGGTTGAAATAGAATATAAATCTTTCCGGGCAGCACAGTCCCAGTCTTTTATCTGTTTCCCATACCTGCTTAAAGAATATCGCAACCGATGGTTCCTGATCACCCGCGCTCACACAAAGCGGGCTTTATCCACCCTGGCTCTGGACAGAATGATCTCATTAAAGGATTTACCCGGGGAGAAGTTTATCAGTTACGATGGAGTGGATTTTGACCGTTATTTTGACGACCTTATCGGCGTGACAAAGTCGGAGAGGGACCGGGCTCATAAAGTGCTTTTGTTTATCGACAAGGACAATGCGCCATATGTCCTTACAAAACCCCTTCACCATTCACAGCAGCTTATAGAGGAACGGAAAGACGGTATTGTGGTTAGGATCGACGTCGTGTTGAACTTTGAACTGGAAAGGGAAATATTAGGTTTTGGAGAGTATATGCAGGTGCTCGCACCCCGCCAGCTGGTAACAAAGATCAGACAGCGGCTCGCAACGGCCAGCGGCAAATATGAAGAAGAGACAAAAACCGACAACCCTTACCATTGAGTTGTCAACTCCCTCCTTTTCCCCGGTAACCAACGGCTGATCATCCCCGTAATTCGGGTCATAAATTAATTCAACAGGGTCGGGGCTTTCCCAAACACCTTCTTGAAAGCAAAAGAAAAATGGGAGAGGTCTTCAAAACCAACCTCCAGGTAAACATCCGAAGGTTTTTTACCCTGATCCTTTATCAGGTAATAGGCCTGCTCCAATCTCTTCTGCTGCAACCATCGTCCGGGAGGAGTATGAAATATTTTTTCAAAATCCCGTTTGAAAGTGGCGAGGCTCCTTCCGGTGAGATAAGCAAACTGCTTCATCTCCACGTTAAAGGCAAAATGTTTGCTCATGAATTCCTCCAGGTCTATTTTGCCCGGTTCGCTAAAGTCAAATAAGAGATCTTTTATCCCTTTATTCAGACGCAATAACAGTAAGATAGCTTCCTTTACCTTTAGCTTTTTCAGCGACTCATCAATATTCTCCTGTGGAACGATAAAATAGGGAGACAGGGATTCGAAGAAGCTGTTACTAAAAATATCCTGTTCCAAAAGGACGATGCCATCTCCACGATAAGGCCCTGTCGCATGGATCCCCTGCTCCGAACTCAACGACCTCAATGACTCCTGGTCCAGACGAATACTGACGGATCTGAAGACGCCACCTTCGGGCGGCAGTTTTGTAGCTTTTACCAATTGATTCCTTTTCACCAGAAAACTGTCACCTGCATGATATTCACGCCTGGCACCATCAATATAAAATGCAAGGCAGCCTTCCAGTACATGCGTAAAAGAATGTTCGTAAACGAAGTTCTCCGTCACACGGATTTTCTCCGCATAACAGGAGTAGAACAACCAACTGGGACGTTTTTCCTCTACCGCTTTCATACCGGCAAGTTACTTTATTTTCTCAGTTACCGCCCCCACGTCCCGCCAGATTCTGGATAACCGGAACCTCCGATGTGACCCTGGGGATGGTCATCGGGATCAACACCTCCGGTGCAAACCCGCAGTCCGAATGCGGATCACTCATCACCTTCGAGATTTCTACTTTCCGCAGTCCAAAGAAAAAATGGATCGCACAGGCAGTATCCTGAGCCGGCTGATAGATCGCCGTATTATTGTCATAGATGAGCGTGTCCAACAGGGAAACCGATCTGTAAGCAGGATATCCGGAATTGATATAAAAGCACAGGGCGACTGTTTGGTCGTTCAGCAAACGAACTCTTAGCTCTCCGGAATGTCCTGTAATTCTATTGTTCTTTACAATTCCTTTTAGGATATAGGTGCCCGTTGGGTTGAGAAAAGAAGGTGTTTTGCCGGGAACATATCCACACAACACCATCAATGGCAGGATGAACGATCTTTTCATACAAACATGTTTTAAGCGGTTATGAAAGCGGCTTTCTCATGTCTGTTCTATCCTAATTTACAAAATAGTTGCCGCAAAAAATAGCTTTTAAAAAATAGTTGCATAAAAAATTGGCACAATCAAAAAAATATTCACACCTTTGCACTGTTAAAACAAATACAAATGCGCTACATGCCTTCAAATATTAAAACAGAGCAAAGGTTTAGTCCTATAGGGGATTATACCACTCGCGGGGCGTGTTTTGCTATTCATTGAATTTGATGACTACATCGATAGAATACAGACCCCGCAAGAGATTGCGGGGTTTTTTGTTTGGCACCGGCCGGCCTTTCCCGAAAGGCGCCAGACAGGATCGGCAGGAAATTCTACCAGTCAATTTTTTGAGTGGACATTCCTGGATGGGAGAGATATGCCTATACCAAAGAACCGTGGACACATAATGATCTGCATATAGCAGCATACAATATGTTACGCCCGGTTCTAAAAAGACCGGGCTTTTTTTTGCCCGGCGACCAACTTATTAAAAAGAAAAAAATGGACAATTTGTACAACCAGACAACTCTCGACGCAGACACACTGTTCGAAGATCATTTTCTAAACGCAAAAACGCTATATCTGCGAGCTTTCCAAAAACTGCCTGATATTTCTCATATCAGCCAGATCGATGGTGAAAAAGCCTTCGACCTTTTAAAAGAAAAGTTTGCCGGCAGGATCGTCCGGGTATATCAATACCGCTGGTACCACCACAAGGAAAAGGAATATCAATTTGACACAACCATCGTCCTTTTGAATAACCAATGCCTGATCGAGTTTGCTAATACCTGGTGTGATCTTTACCACGACGGCAATCAACAGGAATTTATCACAGCGATAACCGCCATGGTAATCCCATTAAGAGAAAAGCAAAGACGGGCGCCCCTTGAGATCAATCTTGTTGTCAGGGATAAAAATACCCTGAGCCTGAAGAAAATGGAGATCAAACGCACAAGACTTGACCTCGGTCTTTTCTACGACGGGAGCATTAAAGAGACAGATGAATTGATTCGGAAGCGGCTGAATAAAAAGAATGACAAGGGTATTGTCCTTTTACACGGACTGCCCGGTGCAGGAAAGACCAGCTACCTGAGATATCTTATCGGGAAAATAAAGAAGAGAGTTCTGTTCTTATCACCATCCGTAGCGGATAATCTTATGGACCCCGAATTTATCAATTTATTGATCAGCAATCCTAACACCGTTTTGATCATCGAAGACGCAGAAAATATCATTATGGACAGAAAGCATAGCTCAGGATCCTCTGTCTCTAATCTCTTGAACATCTCGGATGGATTGCTCGCCGATTTCCTGAACGTTCAGCTGATCTGCACCTTTAATAATTCACTGGCGCTTATCGACAACGCGCTGCTTCGAAAAGGACGATTGATCGCCAAATACGAATTCGGCAAGCTGAATATAGCCCAGTCGCAACGACTGAGCGATCACTTTGGATTCAAGACGACGATCACCAGGCCCATGACCGTTGCAGAGATTGCCAACCAGCATGAAAAACAATATGATGCCCCTGAGATCAGGGCCATCGGATTTAGGAATTAAACGAAACATCAGAAAATGAAACCGACACAGAACTGGAGACGACTCGACGGCTCCCCCATCCGGCAGGACATAGGGGATGAGGTCCGGTCTGTCCTGGTAAAAGAAAAACAAATGGGCCATGCTATCAAGGTATGTATCGGTACGGACAGCCAGGTAAAAGGCAAGACAACAGAGTTCGCAACGGTGATCGTCTTTATCCGAAAAGGAAAAGGTGGGTTTATGTATATACTGCCGGAAAGAACAACACAACGGATGAGCATCAAAGAGCGGATGTTGCGGGAAGTAGCCAAAAGCGTGGAAGTATCTTACCAGTTGTGCAGACTTTTCACGCTCTATGGAGTGGACATGGAAGTGCACGCGGATATCAATACCAACCCGCACTTTAAAAGCAATGACGCCTTGAAGGAAGCAATGGGATATATCATGGGGATGGGCTTTGAATTTAAAGCTAAACCCTATGCATTCGCCAGCTCCAGCTGTGCAAATAAAATGGTGCAATAAAAATTATTTTCACCTGCGCAGATGGGTTGCGTAGATGGCTTTAAACTTTGTGATATCAAAATATTCCCTTCGGGGACAACTCGGTGAACGTTGCCGGATGAGCTTGACTGGCTCGACAATACAGGTGTAGTAACTCCCTGTATCTTGCCGCGTAACGTCCATCTCAATTATGGGTTCGAATCCCATTCCGTCTTGAAAACCGGATAGTTCAATGGTAGAACGCTACACTGTTAATGTAGAGGAACGGAAGCGCCCATCTTCCTAAAAAGGGGCATCGAAATAAACCGGCATTACCGGCCTGCAGAGGACAAAACCAAAGCACTTGGCTGTATGCTTTGCAGGCAATGGGTAAAGATCCAACTCCTGGTTTTGAAGATGGAAACTCATCGTGCCCTCAGGCGATAGTAAAAAGGACGGAACAAGGAAGGGAGATTTCAAATTGACTCCGCACACAGCAAAGGGTCGGAAAGGCCGGTTTTTTAAAACAAGTTTAAAAGAAAGAAAATGAAACGGATTATCATCAACGCCTACCAGATTGGTCTGGTGTTCAGGAACGGAGTATATCAGCGTATGTTGAAAGAAGGACGATACTGGCTGACGCTAAAAGAGAAAGTGGAAGTATTTGAAAAGGGGAAACCGTTCACTCCCACATTGGAGCTCAACGTCCTTTTGCAGGATAAAGAACTGGCAGAAGCTTTGCACGTCGTCGAGGTCAAAGACGGCTTCATCGCTCTCTTATATGAGAATGGACTGCTTACCCGGGTATTGACTTCCGGTCGGTATGCCTTCTGGAAAGGGATACTGTCTTATGAATTCGTTTACGCCGACACCAGCAAAGTGGAAATTACGGAAAACATCGACCGGACTACCCTGATGAACACTTTGGTCGCAGGTTACGTGCGTACCGGATCTGTAGAAGCATACGAAAAGGCTGTATTGTTTGTGGACGGCAAATATACGCGGACACTGGACAGCGGCTTCTATACCTGGTGGAAGAACAACATCAGCATCAACATCGGAAAGATCGATACCCGTATGCAGCAGCTGGAGATCAATGGTCAGGAGATCCTGACCCGCGATAAAGCCGCCCTTCGGATCAATGCCTGGGCCCGGTATCAGGTGACGGATATCGAAAAAGCCTTGCTGGAAAACAAGGAATACGAACGTCAGCTCTATGTCTCCTTCCAGCTCGCGCTGCGGGAATATATCTCCGGAATGGGCTTTGACGAATTGCTGGAGAAGAAGGACGCCATCACACCTTATGTCCTTGATCGGGTAGGGGAAGAGGCAAATTCCCTGGGTATCGATATCGCGGGCTTCGGCATAAGGGATATCATTTTGCCCGGAGACGTCAAAGAGATCATGAACCAGGTGTTGATCGCCGAAAAAAAGGCTCAGGCGAATCTAATAATGCGCCGGGAAGAAACAGCCAGCACGCGTAGCTTGCTGAACACCGCAAAGTTGATCGAAGACAACCCGATGCTGTTACGGTTGAAAGAACTGGAATACGTAGAAAAGATCGCTGAGAAGATAGACAACATCAGTGTCAGCGGTGGAGGTGTCCTCATCGACCAGCTGCGTCAGCTCTTTAGCCCGCCTAAATAGACAATATCAGGACGGATGAGCCTAAAAACCCATCCGCCCTTAAAAAAACAAAAATGGCAAAACTTAAATTAAAAAGTAAAGACATCCGCGCTATAGGCTACCCGGAAGGACCGGTAATCAGCATAGCGATGAATGTCATGGAAAAAAAATTCAAATTTGAAAAGGAGGATAATGTGATGAACTTGCTGCGATCGATATTGGCGTCCCCCATAGAATACGAAAATGACGCTGTGCTCGGGCTTATTGCGCAACAACTGTTGCCAAAGACGGCCCCGGAAGGAATGGAGGTCTCTCTGAATAAAACCGGAGTAGCCTTTAATGTTTTTGGTAATGAACAGATAGGACCCGGGGCGATCAATCAGATGTACCAGGCGGCCAAACTGCCGGTTGCCGTTGCCGGAGCCCTGATGCCCGACGCTCATTCCGGGTATGGACTCCCCATCGGCGGAGTGCTGGCAACAGACAACGCGGTGATTCCCTATGGGGTCGGCGTGGACATCGGATGTCGTATGTGCCTTTCCGTCTTCGACATCGACCCCGGGGAGCTGCTGCAAAAAGAGGCATACTTCACCAGGGAACTAAAACAGGCAACCCTGTTTGGCGGAGGAAGACAGTTCGATCAGACCACTTCCCATGAAGTGCTCGATCGCCCCGAGTTCGACGAGATCCCTATGCTGAGACGGCTTCAGGGCCGCGCCGCAAGACAGCTGGGTTCCAGTGGCTCGGGCAATCACTTCGTTGAGTTCGGAGTGGTCGACATCGATGAAGAAGATGCTATCCTGGGTCTGAAACCCGGAAAATACCTGGGCCTGTTGTCCCATTCCGGCTCAAGAGCGCTGGGGGCATCTATAGCCGATCACTACACCCGCATCGCCCGGCAAAAAAGACGGCTGCCCGGAGAGGTCAACAACCTCGCCTGGCTGGACCTCAACGAGCAGGAAGGCTGCGAGTACTGGATGGCTATGAACCTGGCCGGAGACTATGCCATGGCCTGTCATCATGTGATCCACGGGAAGATTGCCACCGTATTAGGCCGGCAACCCATCGCGCGCGTGGAGAACCATCACAACTTCGCATGGAAAGAGATCCATGAAGGCAGGGAGTTGATCGTCCACCGCAAAGGCGCCACACCGGCAGGGAAAGATGTCCTGGGGATCATACCAGGCTCTATGACGGCAAAAGGATATATTGTAAAAGGTAAAGGAGAGGTGAGCTCCATTTCATCCGCCGCACACGGGGCAGGAAGAAAAATGAGCAGGACGGCTGCAGCCGGTTCGATCACACATGAGTTGCTAAAAAATACCCTGCAGGAACATGGCGTGAAACTGCTGGGAGGTGGCCTGGACGAGGCCCCGCAGGCATACAAGAACATCGAGGAAGTAATGCGGTCACAGGGAAAGCTTGTGGACACTATCGGCCTTTTTACTCCAAAGATCGTGCGAATGGACGGCTGACAGCGCCGCCACAACCCACGCCACCGGGGTACACTGCCAACGTCGCCGGAGCACAACCCACGCCCCGGCTAGGGCGCCGGCGACGGCGTCGCAACCACCGCCTTTCCCTTGTCCAACAACTCGAGAATAGCCTTCTCGATCCTGTCCTTTTCAGCAAAAGCGATCAAATGTCCTCTCCCTGGTATCATCCGGATATCAAGGGAGGGGACATTTCTTAAATGCTCCCGCGCAAACGACTCATTGGAAGTATCGACCAGCTCGTCCAGCTGCCCTTGCAGGTAAATGACAGGGACATGAATACGATCCCATAACGGCAACATCTTGGTCAGCTCGTCCCTGTGATGGATCTTTTCCGTATTGGCCGTCTGGAGCATACGGGGTACAACCCAGTGGACCAGCGGATTTTCTACCGGATAGGTAAACCAGAATATTTTCTCCCGCCCCGGGCCGAGGGGCGGAGCCACCAACACCAACCCGTCTGCAAGATCCGGATTATCCATAACGAGACGGGAGGCAATAGGCCCCCCATAAGAAACACCCACGACGATGATCGGGTGATGCGCTTTATGCAGACTGTCGATGATCAGTTTTATAGCACCTGCCTGTTTCTCAATATCCGGTAATGGATCGGCCAGCCCCGAATAGCCATATCCGGGTCTGTCGACTGCATACAAAGTAGCCCTGGACAACAGGACGCTGTCCGACATATAACTTTTCCAGTAGCTCATCGAGCTGGGCGCACCATGAATGAACAGAACGGTCGCATCGGGATTGTCACCTACCTGCATATAACGGACCGTCCGGCCCACGGCTTTAAAATATCCGATCTTTGGCTCGAGATTTTTATTGCGAAACCAGGCCATGATTTCCTTGTCGTCCATTCTGAACTGCACCAGCCGGTCAAAAATGAGAAGAAAGACAATAAGGGCGATAAGGATGCCTAAAAATATCCGGAGAGTGATCTTACCTATTCGTGCGATCATACAATAGAAATAACGGTTATTGCCAATCCATTTTTAAAATTAAGCAAAATCGTGCTATAATCTCCCGCTTTCCCCAGTCCTCCGTGGCCCGATTTTTTCATAAGCTATTGTATTAAATACCTGTTATATGAAACCGATTATAAAACTCTTATATATTGCGATCATTTCCATCGCCCTGGCGGCTTCCTGTAAGGCGCCGACCCAATTCTCTTCCCGGCCCGACCCCAATACGTCTACCAGCGGGACCCTTGGTTCAGTAAAGGCAACCAATGGGACATTACCGATAGGGGAGACCCGCCCTCATAAAGAGGATACGGTCCGTAATCACTAAATTCTTTTCTATTTCCTAACGATATTAAAAATAGGAATAGACGGAGTAAAGGACTGATTGTTTTCCGGACGCGCATAAAGCGTCCTGACCACATCCATGCCGTTGACCACTTTTCCAAAAGCGGCATAACCCTGACCATCGGGGTTGTTTTCGCCCCCGAAATCGAACCCCGGCTGGTCGCCTACACAGATAAAGAATTCGGTTGTGGCGCTGCCTGGCGTACTTCTGGCGAGCGAGATGGTCCCATTCTTATGCAGGATATGCGTTTGTTGTGTCGTTTCATGCGGGACACCGGGAAGACCGGCCGCTTTTGCATGATTTGTTTTCCAGATCCCACCCTGTATGAGCTTTGAAATGGCAGCCCCCGTAACCTGGTTATCTTCATTCAGCACCCGGTAGAAGGATCCGCTCTTATAAAACCCGGAGTCTATATAAGACAAAAAGGCGCCGGCCGTCTTAGGCGCCTGTTTGGGGTAGAGCTCGACCTCGATGTCCCCGGCCTGGGTTTGGATAAGGATATGTGGGGTATCAGGGTTGGAAGAGTGGCACCCCGCCAATACAAGCATGATCACCGGCACCACGCCGCGCAAAGACCACGCCCCAACCGTCAGATCATGCAACCGGGCAACTCCGGCTCCCAAATGTCGCAACCAAAAAGGCATAAAAATAGAACGAGTTCTCATAGCCAAAGCTTAAGAACCGTAATTTAATGTAATATTGTTTATGCAATTTGACTTACCGTTCCTGCATCTTATTTTTATTGGATTTCTTGCCCTTTTTCCCGCGGTCAACCCGGTCGGATCGGCATTTATCGTAGACCCTTTACTCGGCGGCCTCGACTTCTCCGAAAGAAAAAGAGCCGCAAAAAAAGTAGCTCTCTATTGTTTTGCCATCTGTACCGTATCAGCATTGATAGGCAGCTGGATCCTGAAATTGTTTGGCATTTCCATCCCTATCGTCCAGCTGGCCGGGGGTATCATGATCTGCCGCATGGGCTGGCAACTGCTCACCACCGACGATGATGTCAAAGGAAAAAAAGAAACAGCCCAACCCACAAGCCGGGACAACATACTCTTTTATCCCGTTGCCTTCCCCATGACCACCGGCGCAGGAACTATCTCGGTCATCCTTACCCTCAGCGCACACGAATATGAAAGTGACCTGCTCGTGCATATCACCAACCTCGGCGCCCTTCTGATAGCCATCCTCCTTATTTGCCTGCTGATCTATATCTGTTATGCCAATACCGCCCGCCTCATCCACCGGCTGGGACCAAGAGGAGAGCAAATAGTCAACCGGCTCAGCGCCTTCCTGGTCTTTTGCATCGGGATGCAGATAGCCTTCACCGGTATTCACGCCCTGATAAAGGCTTAGCCGCTGCAAAAACCCCGACCCAACCCAGCCCTTACAAAGACCCCTTGATCTCTTCCAGCGTCTCGGCAAAAACCTTCTCCTGCTGCACCCCCTTCTGCCATGCCAGCCCACGCTCGATCAGATCGATCTCCTTTACCAGCGTCGACCCTTCCCGGCCCGCCTGACGCCCCAGTATAAACACGGTGTCAGAAATAGCTATCGCCGTAGCGATGTCATGCGACACGATGATCAGGGTTTTTAACTCATCGGATAGGGATACCTGTAATAAAAGCTCGACGACCTTGTCAAGAACACAGACATCCAGCCCCGAAAAAGGCTCATCAAGCAGGAGGAAATCCGCCCCCTTCAGCAACTGCTGGATGATACTCACCCTTTGCTGCTGACCACCGGACAGCTGCGCCGGCCACCGATCCAGCACATACGCTATGTCGAACTGATCCGCATATTGTAAAAGCGTATCCTCCTCCTTTCCCGCCAGCGCCTTATTCCTGCGGGCAGCCAGCAGCAGCGACTGCTTCACCGTCCGCCATCCGAACTGATAATAGTTCTGGAAAATGACCCCCATGTCGCCGGGACGGACAGGCCGTTCCTGATAGACCTGAATGGAGCCGGTGCCGGTCTCAGCCGGCCTCCGCTCCCGTATCGTGATACTGCCCGAGCTTGGCTGTTGCAGACCCGATAAGACCCGGAATAGTTGCGTCTTGCCAATACCGCTGCGCCCAACCAGTGAAACCACCTGCCCCTGCAACATCCCCGGCCGGATGATATCCCTGATGCTGAAATTGATATCATGCAGGATACACTTGCCGCCGTAACTAAGAGAAAGATCCCTTGCCTGTAACAGAACGTCTTTTTTGCTATAAGGTGTCATAAGAATTATTTTTGATGAACCGTCGTATAAGGGAACAGCCAATGCCTCAGCAGCCCCAGCAGAAAGTCGAAACAAAGCCCTATCAGAAAGATCAATGCCTGCAGCGCAAGCACACGCGTCAGGTCATTGTATTTGTTGTACTTGATCAGCAGCGCGCCAATGCCGCCTTCACTCATGCTCAACCCCTCGACCATCGTGATCATCATCCAGGCGATGGCAAAGTTCTGCCTTATCATCTCGAAGACCTGATCCGCCTTACCTACAATAATGACCTCATACAGCGTCTCCCGGCGATTGTAACCAAGGGTCTGACAGAGCTCGTATTCCTGCGCAGGTATACGAAGTATCACGGCAAGAAAGGACGTCGTAAAGAAAGGCACGATACCAAACACCAGCAACGATAGCTTTAACTGACTCCCGTCTTTTGTCAGCAGCGTGAAGATAAAGATCAGACCAGTCAGGGTCAGGTACCGGCATTTCACGATGAACTGCGCGATAGAATGAAAGAAAGGGATGACGGACAGATATGAAAATATCAGCGTGATCACGATGGAATAGAACATGGCCTGCAAGGTCAGCACCAGGCTTACCAGCAGATTGTCCAACAGTAACCGGGTGGTCATCAGCTGGCCCAGCGCCGTCAGCACACGCGTTGGCTGTGGTATCAGACCCCCGGGGCTAAGCTGCCAGATGATCAGCGTAAACAGTGCCTGCGAGACCACCATGATAAGGAAGGTCTGGCGGCTGATCTTTTCAAATGGTCTAAACATATAGTTAAATTAAGGAAGGAGGCGTCAGCCTCCTTCCGGTTATACAATTAGTCACCCAGGACGATCTCTACCCTACGGTTACGACCTCTGCCGTCTTCCGTGCTGTTGTCAGCTACAGGTTTTGATGAACCAAAACCCTGTGTCTCGATCTGGCTGTCCTTCAAACCCCTGCTCACGAGGTATTCTTTTACGGCCGCCGCTCTCTTCTCCGACAAAGGGATATTCACGGCATCCGAACCATTGTTGTCGGTATGACCGTATACACCCAGCTTCAGACCTTCAGCGACAACGGCGGACTCGAAGATCTCATTCAGCATCTTATACGAAGCAGGACGGATAATGGCGGACCCGGTTTGAAACTCGATGTGATACGACCGGCTCGAGACGGCTTCCGTTATCTTTTCAGCATACTTCGTCTCGATAGCCTTTCCTTCCAGCAGCTCAGGGTGATTGGAGATCACACTCAACAGGAAGGATTTGTCCACCGCTTTTTCATAGGGCATAAAGCTCGGCATGATCGCAGGATACATCTTCACCATCAGGTTGCCAAAGGTGTTGTATACGGCTTTATAACGGTCTACCTTGTCATTACCAAGGCCATAGGTATTGGCCATATCAGGCAGGTTGAAGACGGCTGAGCCACCGAGATTCACCTTCTGACCCTGGATATCCTTTTCTTCGACACCATTATAGTATTTCAACCAGTAGTCGGCGTTCTGCTCCTGGTATACACTGGCGCTGACCCGGGCCGCAAACTTCCGGGCTTCCGTAAATGAACGTACCTGGTCGCCTGCCTCGGCAAGAGCAATGATCATGTTCTCGATGTCAGTACGGTGATCATAAGCCCATTTCCTGATGGCTATCGTCTGGTTAGGCATCTGCGATGCGTACTGACGCGTGTTGGCAATGGTTACCAGGCCACCTTTTTTCGTAGCGACATTGACGTCACCGGGAGTCCAGGTGGCTACACCATCCACACCTACCGTTGTATCCCGGCCGGTAGTCTTACCGTCTTCGATGATCTTCCTCTTCTCTGAATAACCAGTAATGTATTTATTAGGGGCATCCAGGAAGTCGTTGGCTGCGATAAGATTGATGGCGTCCCGGTCATAGGTCGTCTCATCAGGGTTCACTTTTATCCCGTTGTCACCGGCCCACTTGAGCAGGATGTTCACGTCACCATCACGCAGCACACCGGCTACACATTTACCGATGGCATTGTGAGGGTCCTGTTTCCAGGAAACAGGTGCCATGATCTGGTCTTCGCCAAACGATTTACCGTGCGCTATCGGCAGGATAATGGGCTGATACTCGGGGCCTAATGGCTCCAGCTCTTTTGACAGAGAAGTCATAAAGGCAGGCATACCGTCACCCATGAAGGTGATCAGCACCCCCTGCGTATTAGGATTGGCCTTGTATTCGCCGGCGAACTTTACCAGGTCGGCCATCTGTTTATTACAGTCGTCCTGACGCATATAGGTGACGTCCAACCGGGCTTTGTCAAACAGCGAGCCCTTTGTAGTACGTACCCCGCCATTGGCATACATACCGGAGAACTGACTGTTCCAGGCCATACGCTCCCAGATGATCTGGCTCCCGCCATTGACAGCCGTCGCTGAGGAAGGCAGCGTCAGCAGGACGGCATTGGCATTAAGGGAAGCCTCGGGGGCATCGGGTAAGACTACCTTGCCAAGCTCCACGGCCTTGCCCGCTTCTTTAGGCCGGGCCTGATACCATTTTACTCCAAATATTCCGGCTGTTACAACAACAGCGATTAATAAGATCTTACCAGCGGGTTTTAATTTGACTGACATATAAATGAGTTTTACTTTTTTTTTGAATATTTTTATAATAATCCCTTATACCTGTCCGATACTTTCACATCACCCAGCCTGCCCTTATCTTCGCCGTCTTTCAGCGCAGAGCCGGTATAATGAAAGTCTTTCCCAAGATCGAACTGTTTGATCAGCTCGACAGCCTGGGCGGACTTGGCTTTATTTTCCAGGTCCTGGTCATCCATAAAGCGGGAAGTGACATTGATGGCGGACTTGATATGCCCGATCTTCTCCCCGATGTTGACCTTCAGGACGGCAAGGGCTCTTTCGGCGTCTTTGTTTAGCTCGTCGTCACCCTTAAAGGCCTTCATGGCGCTGGTTACGGCCGACAGCCCGGTGGTGACGGAATAGTAGAGGTCTTTTTTGGCCTCCAGGTCCAGTCTCGCATCTTCCAGCATGATCCCGCTCTCTTCATAAGCGGCATCGGCAAACTGGATCAGCTTGTTCAGGTCCCCTACAATTGGCGTCACATTGTCGATATACTCACGGCAACGCATGACGTTGTTGGTGTAAAGGTTTACCTGCCGGGCACTGCCTTTTTCAGATTGCAGGATCTTCACCTTCTGGATGTTGAGCTGCAGCTCCTTTTCTTTTTCCCCAAGCTTGTCCATCAGTTCACTTTGTTTGCCTTTAAGCCGGCCCGATTGTTTGTATAAGGTTTCTCTGTCCTTATAACCCTGGTCGATCTTGGCTTGCAGGATCGCAAAGGGATTCAGCTCGATAGCCAGTCCGATGGAGTAGTTGGCGATGAACTCCGAAAAGTATTTCAGTGCCCGCCAGAACTTCCGGTTCGTTACCGTCATCAGAAGAAATCCGCATACGACGCCTCCGATCACCAGGTTCACCATATTCCAGGTTACTTTGACCAGCCAGGGCAATACATAGGTCAGAAACCCATAAGCCAGGCCCGCCGTTAGTGCGAGGACTACAACAGTGGTGGCGATATTCTTCGGTTCGCTCCACCAGCCAGGCGTTTTTGTTTTTTCGATAAGACGATTCATGGTCGTTTGGTTTTTATTGTTAGTGTATATAATGGTTTATCTTTTGTATATCCGCTTCTATCTCCTGCTTCCGGCGGTTGCTTTCTGCTGCATAAGAGGTGCTGCTCGCCGTTAGTTTGTCTTTATTCTTCCCGATCTCACGTTGCATCGCAGCTATTTCTTCCTGTAGCTTTAGGATCTCCTGCGACAAGGCCTGGATCCGGCGCCCTTTTTCCTCGGCTTCAGCCATCCGGCTATGCACCTTTTCCTGTAATGCGGCTTCCACCGTTGCCTGGAACTGGTTCGCATCAGCCGTCAGCACCCGCAGATATTCGGCAGCAGTGGACACCAGCTTTTGCCTGTCTAACCCCTGCACCTGCAAGCCGGCATAGGCAGCATGGTACCGGGACTGCTCGTCGGCGATCAGCTGCATAGCCCTGATCATCTTCGAGAATTCATAGTAGTCCGGTCCGGGGATATTCGCATCGCTGAACAGCTTGTCGAAATAGTCCGTGAATCGTTGGTCCGCTCCACTGCCGCTCCCCGCGCCGTGAGCACCCCCAGTCGCAGCACCTGACCCCGCACCGGTACCGTGAGCGCCCCCACTCGTAGCACCTGACCCCGCACCAGTACCCTGAGCACCCCCTGCCCCCAACGGGCCCCTACCTCCGCGAGCACTCCCCACCTCACTCACCCCGTCCACCTCACTCAGCCCGTCCACCTCACTCACCCCGCCCGCGGCTCCACCCTGCACCCCCACACCGGCGCCCGCCGCACCCACCCCCTCTTCAGCGTCCTTCCCTTTTTTGTCCTCCGTCGTCTCAATAAAAGCCGACAATAGTCTCTTGCCTAATCTGGCCATGATTGTTGTTTTAATGGTTAAAAAATTGATGGCTATTTTCAGACATGGCACAGCCCTTTACGACCGTCCCCGGTCATATCAGCATGCTTGCTCAAAGCCTATGCGCAGCATCACAGCGGCCGTACATAGCCCCTTACTCTGCACCCGCCCCAGCGGTGTAAGGCATGTCTATTGGATTAGCAATTGGAAAAGCGGAAGCTCTTCGCGCAAAGCGCGCAGCGTACAAATACGCCCCGGTTTTTCTTTAACCCGGCTTCCCGCCAGCTGGCGATAGATGACAGTTAACAAAAGAGTGAGCAGGATAACGATCACCCCAATAAATTTTTTCATGTTGTTACAGTTAGGAAAAGTCAATGTCTAACAGAGACCAGTATGCGCTGATCAGCGCAGACCACCGCCTGCTTGATTTTTTGGTCGTTTTTGAGTTTTTAGGAAAGGGAGATTTCCGGTAGTCTTGCCCTGTTGTAGTAGTAGGTGGCGCGAGACAACAACTCTATAGATGATTTCATTTGCTTTGGAGACTGGCTCCGTTTGTTTGATAGAGTAAAGATACTAGCGTTTTGCCCCTGCCTGATAGTACATCCGGTAGGAGCGGTTCTTTTTGTTTAATGACGGTCCTCCTCCTGTGATGGGCGGTAATATAGGTGGTTGAGTGCGAAATATGGGGTATGGTCGGTGTTCCACTCTTTACGAGTGGTCCCAAACCCTTAAGAATGGTTAAAATATGGCCTCAGCGGCTGCGGACTTGTTACGATGTTGCAAACTCGCGCCCCTCTACTCCGTTTTCAGACTATTCGCCGGATTGGCCAGCGCCGCCCCTATCGACTTATAACCCACCGTCGCCCAGGCAAGACCCAGCGAAACCACCAGCGTAACAAGAAAAACCCCTATCCCGATAGAGACCCGGTATACAAAATCCTGCAGCCAATGATGCATCACAAAATAGCCTGCAGGCGCAGCGATCAGAAAAGCAACCAGGACCAAAGCCGTGAACTCCTTCGAGAACAAATACACAATATCCAAAACAGAAGCACCCAGCACCTTCCGGATCCCCACCTCCCGCGTCTTCTGCAAAGCCATAAAGGACACCAGACCATAAAGACCCAGACAAGAGATGAGAATGGCCAGTATCGTAGCAATATTATAGGTCAGACTAAGCCTCTGCTCCTGCCGGTAAAATTTTTCAATGTCCTCGTCCATGAAACTGCTGTTGAATGCGAATTCCGGGAAGTACCTGTTCCAGGTGGCCTCGACAGCCCTGAGACTCCGGCCCGGGTTCCTGCTCTTCAGCCGGATAGCCGTCATGGTTTGGAAAGGTCGGTTTTGTAAGAGTATATTCGGCGGTATCCCCTCCTTTAATGAGGCATTCTTAAAGTCTTTTACAACACCAGCGATGGTCCGCCATTTGCCGTCACCTACTTTTAATGTCTTTCCTATGACACTGCTCAACGGTTTCACACCAAGCTTACGGGCCAGCGTCTCGTTGATCACCACCTGTCCCGTACTGTCATTTTCAGAATACCATTGCCCGGCGACCATCTGCAGCCCAAACGTCTTTGCGTACCCTCCATCACCGAATTTGAGCCTGACAAAAAAAGGCTGCGGAGCTTTGATATTGTCATAACCAAAGTCACTGTCCCAGCTTTCCCCGCTGGATGGCGCATCATGGATCAGACTTGCAGAGTATACGTCAGGAAGCTTTTCCACCTCCATCCGAAAAGCATTTCTTTTGCTGAGGAAGCTGCTGTCGCCCCTCCCTTTCACCAACAGCACCGTGTCCCGCGTTATCCCCATGTCCGCATTCCGGATATAGTTCATTTGACTTAGGGCTACCAGGGTGGCGATGACCAGCAACTGGGAGAAAGAGAATTGCATCACTACCAGCACACGCCGCAGAAACAGCCCGCCGCTACGGGGACCCGTCAGCGAATGATGCAGCGTATCGATAGGATTGAACCGGCTCAGCTGAAAGGCCGGCCAGGCCCCGGCTAATAACGTGGTGACCAGCCACATGACAGGAAGGAAAAGGATAGTCGCCCGGCTTAACAGATGAAGCGGCGTTTCCACCTGCGATACATATTTGATATACGGCAGCCCGGCGCTTGCGATCAACAGGGCAATGACCTGCGATATAAGAACTATAAGACCGGTGTCTGCCAGCGTTTGAAGGATCAGATGCAGCCTTGTCCCTCCCATGACCTTTCTTACTCCTGCTTCCTTGCTGCGCCGGACAGCTAATGCCGTCGCAAGATTGACAAAATTAGTGCAGGCCATGATCAGGATAAGCAGACCTATCAGCCCCAGCGTATAAAGAGAGGTCTCACTGCTGACATGATCCCCATTGTTCTCGAACCGCGTATCAAAATGTACACGAGACAGAGGACGCATAAAATAGGTGGTCTTCTCCATCGTCGTATCCTGTTTGTAATACCTCGGTAAAAACCCGGCCAGGCTGCTATTGAAGGATCTTACATTCATCTTCTCCGGCAACAGCGCATATATCTGATGGTTGGATACACCCCATCCCCATCCGCTCAGTTCGCTAAAATTAAAGGCCGTATAGTTGTTGAGAAAACTTTGATAGGAACTCACCACCTGGAAAGAGAAGTCGGTATTGGCAGGCGGATCGGAAAAAATGCCGGATACCCTGCCGGTAATTTTATCGTTTAGTTTAATGTAGTGGCCGACCGCACTGCGCCAGCTCCCAAAATATTTCTCCGCTATCCCCCGGCTCAGCACAATATTGTTCGCATCGGCAAGAACAGAGGCATCGCCGCTCAGCCATTGCACATCAAAAAGATTAAATAAGGCCGGTTCTGCATAGAAGATACGGTCCTCAATATACTTCTGATCCGCCGCCGCACCGGCCCCCCTCGCCGGAATCCCGGCGCCTGCCGACGCAGTCTCAACCCCCATCGCCGTCACCTGCGTCGCATGAGTAATATAAACCTCCGTAAACTTCACCTGGGGATAATCATGCCTTAAAGCCCCTATCGCTTCAAAAGGCGCCGAGATCTGATACTGCTCACCCGCCGGAGTCCAATACTTCGATACCAGCTGGTACACCCGGTCCGCATTTTTATGATACCTGTCATAGCTAAATTCATGCTGCAGGATCAGAAAAATGAGCATACAGACAGCCAGCCCCGTGCTAAGCCCGGTTATATTCAAAAGATTATATCCCTTCCTGCGTGTCAGCGTCTTCCAGGCACTCGTAAAATAATGGATGATCATACTCAGCATATTATTAGTTGGTGATGAGACCCGGCACAAAATAGGTGCCTATTCAAAAAATAACTAATAATCAACTACTTAAGAAGAGTGAAGCAAACACCCTTGTCCGTTTTTGATACTCCATCCGTTCAGTTTCGCCCAATAGACCGTAACTTATAGGCCCAAAACGTTTCTTAACTTATGAACAGGTTTTTCCCGATTGCCATAGCCATCCTTCTTAGCCCCGCCCTTACCATTGCCCAGGACACCGCCCGCCAGATCCCCCTCTGGCCCAATGGCGCACCAGGTTTCGAAAGCCGACGCAATGAACCCGAACAGGCAAAAGATTATTGGGTAAAAAATATACACAACCCTTCTATCACCATCTATCTTCCGCCAAAAGAAAAGGCGACAGGAGCAGCCGTTATCATCTTCCCCGGTGGCGGCCACCGGCTACTGGTATTCAACGCGGAAGGCCGCGACCCCGCCCGCTTCTTAAACAGTATCGGCGTAGCTGCCTTCATAGTCAAATACCGGTTGTTCCGGGAGGACTCCAACCTCTATAGCCTCGACAAAGAAGTTCGCCAGGACGCTTATCGCGCCATGCGCCTCGTCCGGAGCCGCGCTTCGCAGTGGAATTTAGATACGAACAGAATAGGCATACTGGGATTTTCCGCAGGCGGTGAAGTGGCGGCTCTTCTTTCCTATACACCAGGTGACGGTGACCCACAAGCGAAAGACCCCGTCGACAGACTCAACGGCCGCCCCAATTTCCAGATGCTGGTTTACCCCGGCCCCCTCGGCGTCCCGACCGAAGTGCCTCACGACGCTCCCCCCACTTTTCTCATCGCCGCCAATGACGACGAGTGCTGCTCCCCACCCGTCGTCAGCCTCCTTGAAAAATACAGGACAGCAAAAGTCCCAGTCGAAGCACATATCCTCTCCCAGGGTAATCATGGTTTTAATATGGGCTACCGCTCCAATCTCAAGGCCGTCCGCGCCATGCCTGTGCTGATGTCCAACTGGCTCTTCGACATGAAGATCCTGGAACAAAAAAAATAACCCGGCTCCAACCCACCGCGCAAAAGCCGCCCCAACCTCAACAAAAAAATCCCCGGTAAGACTACCGGGGATGTACTAATCAAAGTGTTTTTAACCATTAAACCTTATCCTATGAAAAGTCAAAAATACAACGGCCAAACCGGAATTGCGGATTTGACCCTATGGTTATTAATAGTTTAGTAACTAACTTTAAAAAAATACTTGGATAACTACTTAAAACTGCACTATTTTTTCTTCGTCACAGCCTTTTTACCCGCACTAGCCTCCGCCGCAGCCTTCTGTTGCGCAGCAAGCTCCTGCTCCGGGGTCATAATAGTGGATTCCGCTATAGGCATATCCCCAAATATATCCGGGAACATATAAATGATATTCGCCACCTTGTTATAGCTCACATCAAAAAGCCTCCAGGTCTCCCCCTCATCTTTGGACTGCCCTATAAAGTAAGTCGTCAGATGGAACTTTTTGTCCTCCTTGTGAAAATAACGCGACATCCGGATAACACACTGCCACTGATCATCCTGTGTCATCAGGTTGAGCATCTTCAGCTCCGGCGCGTCCTCCGCAAGATCGCTAAAGGTGCGCTTACGCAGGCCTTTGATATGCTCGATAAAACCATCCTTGCCGCCATAGAATTTGATCACGGAGGCGGGACAAAGATCGGCATAGGTCGACCAGGTTTCAAAAGCATCGGTCTTGACAAGACTATCCGCAAACAATAAAGCTCTTTGAGTGATCTTCGCCGTATCAGGCTGTGCATGACCGGTCACACCGGCCGAAAGAAGTATAGATCCTGTCAGAAGAAGAGTAAGGATTTTCATTGGGTATTGATTTGGGTGCCAAGATAATACAAAAGTTATGGCCTTGCAAGCCCCCGTGGCCGGCCCCAGTCCACCCCCTGCGGCGGCACCAGCCCGCCTCCTGCGGCGACCCCAACCCACCCCCTGCGGCGAACCAGCCCACCCCCCAGGCGGCCCCATCCCGCCTCCTGCGGCGACGCCAGCCCACCCCCCGGCGACCCCGTGCCGGCCCCTCGCCGGTGATCATGGCCGCCGGACCCCCAAATCTTATTTATTAATTGTTTTTAAATTCATAAAAATGTGGCTTAAAGGCAACAGAAACAGCGGTAAAGTCGTTTTTTTTAGTACCTTGACTGCCATCTTAACAACACTACCTATATTCACGCTATGTCACAGAGAACCGACTTTGTTTATTCGGTAAATCAGGAGCCACATCGTCTCCGTACCAAGCAGATCTTGCAGCAGCATCCGGAAGTGAGGAAGCTTATCGGAAAGAACAAATACACGTTTTTTGCTATATTAGGGATCGTTTTAGCACAGTGCGCTCTCGCCGTAGCCGTCAAAGACCAGCCCTGGTGGGTCGTGATCGTAGTCGCCTATCTTCTGGGAGCCTTCGCCGACCATTCCCTTTTCGTTATGATCCATGAGTGCGCCCATCACCTGCTGTTCAAAAGCCGCGCGGCCAATCGCCTCTCAGGGATCCTGGCTAACCTGCCCCAGCTTTTCCCAAGCTCCGTCTCTTTCGAGCGCTATCATATCAAACATCACTCCTTCCAGGGAGTACACGAGCTCGACGCTGACCTGCCCAATCGCTGGGAAGCAAAGCTTATCAACAATTACTTTATCGGAAAAGTTATCTGGCTGCTGTTCTATCCCGTTTGGCAGGTCTTCCGCATCTCCCGCCTCCGCGAGATCAAACCCTTCGATAAATGGGTTGCGCTCAACTGGGCCGCAGAGATCGTTTTCATCGCCGCCATGTGGTATTTTTTCGGACCCAAAGCAATTAGTTACCTGTTGCTTAGCTTCTTCTTCTCCGTCGGCCTTCACCCGCTCGGCGCCCGGTGGATCCAGGAACACTATCTGACCCATGACGAGATCCAGGAGACATTTAGCTATTATGGCGTGCTGAATAGTGTAGCCTTCAATGTGGGGTATCACAACGAACACCATGACTTCCCCTCCATTCCCTGGAACAAGTTGCCCCAGATCAAAAAGACGGCCCCCGGTTATTATGACAGCCTCATGAGCCATAAATCCTGGACCCGACTCTTCTTCCGCTTCCTTTTTGACAAAGAAATATCGCTCTATTCCCGCATAGTACGTAAAGAAAGAGGTAAAGTGGCCCTGACCGATGAATCAAGACCGGACTTAGATCTGGTAAATGGTCACGCCGCCGCCCAGAAAAAATCAACCGGCATACCGGTCTAAAATATAAAAGCCCGCGTCAGCGGGCTTTTAGTTATATAAATACCCTCGTCCCCGAATTAAAATTCTCGCGGAACTCCTTCGGCGTACAGGTCTTCTTCTTCTTAAAGATGCGATTGAAATTGGAGATGTTATTGAACCCGCAGTGATAAGAGATCTCGGAGATAGAATGCGTCGTATCGATAAGCATCCTGGACGCATGCCCCAGCCTGATCTCATTCAGACTGTCTATAAAGGTATTGCCCGTCCTCTTTTTGACGAAACGGCTAAACGAAACCTCCGTCATACTCACCAGCTTAGCCACGTCCCCCAGCGTTATCGGCTTGTCATAATTGGTATTCATATACTCAAATGCCTTCTCTATCCGCCGGCTGTTATAGGTAAAATGCTGATTCGTAAAAGACGCATCCGACAAAGTGCGCATATTCCTCGAAGTTGACAAATCGTGCAGGATCGAGAGCAATTCCAGCACAGAATCAAATCCATTCTTTTGATTCAGCGCCAGGATACGGGGCACCACCGCCGCTGTCGTCTCCCGCGAAAACAAAATACCCTTCTGCGACCGCTCCATCATACTCCGGATAAAACTCAGCTGATTGCGACGCAATAGCTTGTCCTCAAAAAGATCCTTATGCCACTGGATCGTTACCTCCCGGATCTCCTCACTTTTACACTGATGCGTAAACCAGGCATGATATAAATTTGGACCTACCAGCACCAGCTCCAGATCATCGATATTGTCAATGTGATCCCCCACGATCCGCCGCGCGCCCTTTGCATTCATGATTAAATTCAATTCCAGCTCCTCATGATAGTGAAGAGGGAAACTGAACTCCTTTTTGACCCGGGAAAAAATAGTAAAACAGTCGTTTTGGGTAAGCGGAGTGATCTCCCGAATGATGTTGGTACTCATATGGCGGCAAAACTTTAAGGTTTAATAAATATACGATGTTCAAAAAATCCCATTCCATTTTTATAAAAACGGGATAAAATAGTATCATAGTAAAGCAGTGGTGAATTTTTCATTTAAGGCGCTTTTAGTCAATCGGTTAAGATTTATTGCAAATTAATTCGGTCGAATTGCGACAATGTTGAGATAAAAAAGCATTAGTCAGTTGACCCGGTTCTGTTCTATTTTAGCGACTATTAAAAGGCCCTTTTTTCCTTCATTCCGCTGCTTTTGCACAGATAAAAACTATTATGAGCACCGCACGCAGTAATATAAGAAGTATCTTTTCTATCGTCTCTGTAATGAGAAAAGACAAAAAACTTTCCATCGGCATATCAACATATGAAATTACAAGTACCGGACCTTATTCTTATCCTCGCTTATCTCGTCACCATGGTCGTCATAGGCTGGGTGCTGCGTAAAAAAGCAAGACAGAATAAGCTCAACTACCTGATGGGCGGGAAATCCCTTCCCTGGTATATGCTGGGACTCAGCGACGCATCCGATATGTTCGACATATCCGGTACTATGTGGATGGTAAGCCTTTGTTTTATCTATGGAATGAAAAGCATCTGGATTCCCTGGTTATGGCCGGTCTTTAACCAGGTCTTTATGATGGTTTATCTTTCCCGCTGGTTGCGCCGGTCCAACGCCACCACAGGTGCAGAATGGCTGGCTACCCGTTTCGGCCGCTCAGGACCCGGCGTCAGGTCCTCACACAACATCGTCGTAGCCTTCGCCCTTTTAAGCTGCCTGGGGTTTATGGCCTATGGATTCGTGGGACTGGGCAAGTTCATGCAGATCTTTATCCCCTGGGAATCGGTCCGGCACTATATCCCGTTTGATATTTCACCTGCCTATGTCCCCCACTTTTACGGCATTGTCTTTACCCTCTTTGCAACGTTTTATTCCATCCTCGGAGGAATGCACAGCATCGTGCTGGGAGATGTGATAAAATATATCATCATGACCATCGCCTGTATCAGCATCGGCGGCATTGCAATGTACAGACTTCATCAGCACGGACAGACGCTGCACCTGCCGCAGGGCTGGCTCAATCCTTTCTTCGGGTGGCATCTCAACCTCGACTGGTCAGGGATCGTTGATGACGCAAACAGGAAGATAAAGGATGACGGGTTTTCCCTTTTTGGAGTTTTCTTCATGATGATGCTTTTCAAAGGCATATTTGCCAGCCTCGCCGGACCCGCACCCAACTACGACATGCAGAAAGTGCTGAGCACCCGCTCACCGGAAGAAGCCAGTAAGATGAGCGGTTTCGTATCCATCATCCTGCTGCCCGTCCGCTACTCCATGATCATCGGTCTTACCGTGCTCGCCCTGCTGTATTACAGGAACATCAGCACCGATCTGCAGACCCCCGCAGGCACCGATTTTGAAAAGATCCTGCCTGCAACCATCAATGCCTTCCTGCCCGTAGGCCTGATGGGACTTGTATTGACAGGCCTCCTCGGAGCCTTTATGGGTACCTTCTCCGGAACGCTCAACGCGGCCCAGGCCTATCTCGTCAACGACATTTATCTGAAATATGTCAACCCCGAGGCCCCAAACCGAAAGGTCATCCTAATGAATTATTTCGCCGGCCTGGCCGTAGTGGCTACCGGCATCGTCCTGGGCCTGTTTGTAAAAGACGTCAACACTGTCCTGCAATGGATAGTCTCAGGACTCTATGGCGGATATGTCGCCGCCAACATGCTGAAATGGCACTGGTGGCGGTTCAATGCCAATGGCTTCTATTGGGGCATGCTGGCCGGAATTCTTCCGGCTATCGCACTCGCCGTACTGAAGTCCATCGGTATCCTGCATGGTCCCGACCTTTATTACTGGCCCGCTCTCTTCCTGCTGTCCATGGCCGGGTCGGTTGTCGGATCCTATGCTGCCCCTCCCACGGACATCGATACCCTGACAGCCTTCTATCGCAACGTGAGACCCTGGGGCTTCTGGAAACCCGTTCACGAACTGGTTGTAAAGGAAGTTCCCGGATTTACCGGTAACGCCGACTTCCGTCGCAATATGTTCAACATCGTGCTCGGCATCATCGGCCAACTTTGCCTTACCCTGCTTCCCATGTATATCGTATTATGGCTGAAGGCTCCACTATTACTGACAGTAGCGCTTCTGCTGATCATCCTGCTGATCCTAAAAAAGACATGGTGGGACAGACTCGGGTGAATACTGATTGTTCACAAACAAAAACAGACTATGATGGATCATCATTTTACTGAAAGACTGAACAGGCTTAATGAAAAATACAACGCTCTTATCCGGCGGCCCAACGAGCCTGTGACCCCCGGCAACGGCATCTTCCTGCGTTATCATTATCCGGTGCTGACAGCAGCACATGCCCCCCTCTTCTGGCGTTTCGATCTCGACGACAGAACGAATCCCTTCCTGATGGAAAGATTTGGTATCAACGGCGTCTTCAACGCAGGCGCCATAAAATGGAATAACAGCTATATCCTCATGGCAAGAGTAGAAGGGAAAGACCGCAAATCATTCTTTGCTATTGCAGAAAGCCCCAATGGCATTGATAATTTTAAGTTCTGGGACTCACCCGTCCATATGCCTGACTCCGGCCATCCGGAGACCAATATCTATGATGTCCGGCTTACCCATCATGAAGACGGCTGGGTCTATGGACTGTTCTGCACGGAAAGCAGGGATCCCGATGCACCGGTAGCCGACCAGTCTGTGGCCATCGCACAATGCGCCATCGCCCGGACCAAAGACCTCATTCAGTGGGAGAGACTGGCCGATCTGCAGACCAATAGCCCCCAACAGCGCAACGTCGTCCTTCATCCCGAATTCGTAGACGGTAAATATGCTTTCTATACCCGGCCACAGGATGGCTTTATCAACGCCGGCACAGGCGGAGGCGTAGGCTTCGGCCTCTCTGATTCTATCACCCATGCCGTGATAGAGAATGAGACCATCATCGACCCCAGGATCTATCATACGGTCAATGAAGGGAAGAATGGACTGGGCCCTGCGCCTATAAAGACAGAGCTGGGCTGGCTGCATCTCGCGCATGGCGTTCGCAACACCGCCGCAGGCCTGCGTTATACCCTTTATGTTTTCATGACGGACCTCCGCGACCTCACCCGCGTCATCTACAGACCCGGTGGCTATTTCATCGCACCGGAAGGAGAAGAGAGGGTGGGGGATGTATCCAATGTCGTATTTTCCAATGGCTGGATCCCGGACGACAACGGCAACGTATATATCTATTATGCTTCTTCCGATACCCGCATGCACGTCGCTACCACTACCATGAAGCAGCTGCTTGATTATGTCGTCAACACACCGGCAGATGGACACCACTCCGCAGCTTCGGTAGCGACATTGCAACAGCTCATCGACAGGAATAAAGTTTTGCAAAATGAATATAGCCGGGTACAGAGCAGAAGCAGATCGTGAATTACACGCCATCCTCCTGTATTGGATGGAAAACACACCCGACCTCGTCCACGGCGGATTTATAGGCAGGATTGACGGGACTGACCGGCCACACCCGGAAGCGCCAAAAGGACTCGTCCTTAATAGCCGCATCCTCTGGACCTTCAGCGCCGCCTGGCGAAGCACCGGGCAATATATCTACAGACCGATGGCAGACAGGGCCTATGACTACCTGCTCCATAATTTTCTCGACAGGGAATACGGCGGCGCTTTCTGGAGCCTCGACGCCCCCGGTCAGCCGCTGGATCCCCGCAAACAGATCTATGGACAGGCTTTTGCACTCTATTGCCTCAGCGAATATTATAGAGCCTCCGGAGAAAAGACAGCCCTCGATGAAGCCATTTCATTATTCCGGCTCATCGAACAGCATAGCTTCGACCAAAAGCACAACGGTTATTTCGAGGCATTCGCCCGCGACTGGTCCCTGCTGGAAGATGTCCGGCTGAGCGACAAGGACGCCAATGATCCTAAGACAACGAATACCCACCTCCATATCCTGGAGGCATATACCAATCTTTATCATGCCTGGCCCGACCCGCTGCTGCTGAGCCGTATTCTCGGCCTGCTCGATATATTCGACCGCTATATCATCGGCGCCGCAACCCCCGGCCCCGGCGCCGGCGGCCATCTCGGTCTCTTTTTCGATACCAGCTGGAAAAGCAGGTCCGATCGCATCTCCTATGGCCACGACATCGAAGCGGCCTGGCTCCTCCGCGAAGCCGCGTGCGTCATCAGGAATAACGAATGGATAACAAAGACCGGCCAGCTCGCCCTCCGCCTCGCCGCCGCAGCAGCAGAAGGCCTCGACACCGACGGAGGGCTCTGGTATGAAGAGGAAGACGGACATCTGATCCGGCAGAAACATTGGTGGCCACAAGCCGAAGCAATGGTGGGCTTTCTCCAGGCCTGGCAGCTCAGCGGAGACGCTGTCTGGTGGCAAAGATCTCTCGACAGCTGGAGCTTTATAAAAGAACACATCCGCAGCCCGGATGACAAAGAATGGTATTGGGGAGTAGAAGCAGACAACAGCCCCATGCCCGGACAGGATAAGGCAGGATTCTGGAAATGCCCCTATCATAACAGCAGAGCCTGCCTCGAAATTATACGACGACTACAAGGCCCGGTCGCCTGATATTTCATCATTTTGACGTAGGTTTAACCGCATAATAAAAGTCTTTTCAATGGCGCGCCTGAACCTAACACCGCGACCCACCATTCCCCGGCAGGAGAATATGGTCCACATTCTCCCGATTGTCGATTCATCATTTTGACGTAGGTTTGGAAAAAGAAAAAACAATGCGATTTTTTGCCCGCTTAACTATTATCTCCTCCCTTTTTACCGTTATGACCCTTCTAACCTCCCTACGCTTCAAAACGCAAAAAGTGATCTTCTTTGGCGACTCCATCACCCAGGCTGGCGCCAAACCCGGCGGTTACATCGTTAAAATGAAAGAAGCCCTGGCACAAAAAGGAATTTCCGATTACGACCTCATAGGAGCGGGCATCGGCGGCAACAAAATTTATGACCTCTACCTGCGTCTGGAAGATGACGTCCTTTCCCAAAAACCCGATATCGTATTTATCTGGGTCGGAGTCAATGACGTCTGGCACAAGGCATCCTTCGGTACCGGCACAGATCCCGATAAATTTGAGAAATTCTATACCGCCATCATCAACAAAATGCTGGACCAGCACATCCGGGTCATTCTCTGCACACCAGCTGTCATCGGAGAAAAGACAGATTTTACAAATCAACAGGACGGAGACCTCAACGCCTATTCCCAGATCATCCGCAACCTGGCCCAGAAATGGCATTGCGGCCTCGTCGACCTGCGCGAGATCTTCCATAATTATGAACTAAAGAACAACCCCGGTAATAAAGAATCCGGCATCCTGACAGCGGATAGGGTTCATCTCACCGAAGCCGGCAATCAGCTCGTGGCCGATAAGATGCTGGAAGCACTTACCACAAAGTAAGCCGAACCCACACACACCGCAACACAAATCTTTAGCATATGGACAAAACCATCCTTATCACCGGCGCAAATGGCAATCTCGGCGCCGCCACTGTGAAAAAATTCCTCGGCGAAGGATATAAGGTTGTTGCCGTCGACCATTCCGGTACACACCTCGGTTTCGCAGCCTCCCACGACAATTTCGAACTAAGAGCCGTCGACCTCACCAACGAAGAAGCCGTTGTAGCATTCATGGAAGAAATTGTCGAACTCTATGGCCGCATCGACGGAGCACTATTGCTGGCAGGCGGTTTTGCCATGGGGGGCATCGACACCACCGACGGTGAAGCCCTGAAGAAAATGTACTCCCTCAACTTCGAGACGACGTATTTCCCCGCCCGGATCCTCTTCCAGCACATGCTCCGGAATGGGTACGGCCGGCTTGTCTTTATAGGCGCCCGTCCTGCACTAAAACCGGATCAGGGAAAAGGCGTGATAGGCTACGCCCTCAGCAAGGGCCTGCTCTTCCACCTGGCCGAACTGCTCAATGCCACAGCCAAAGGGAAAAATGTGGTGGCCTCCGTCGTCACACCCTCCACCATCGACACAGCTATCAACCGACAAAGCATGCCCGAAGCCGATCCCTCCGCCTGGGTCAAACCCGAACAGATCGCCACCCTGCTGGAATTTATCTGTAGCGAAAAAGGTGACGCGCTCCGCGACCCGGTCTATAAAATATACAACAATGCCTGAAAACAAGAAAGCGACTCGTCAGAGTCGCTTTCTTGTATCATTTTCTGTACTTACAACTACACAGTTAATACACTGTTCCATCCCGTAACTCCATCCGGCTCCCTAAGTGGATTTTCGATGTCCTCCATCCACATTCTGGCGTCGATGTAGAACTTGTAATAATACTTACCCTTTGGCAGCATTGGGATAGAGATCTTCCAACAACCATCCTTGGCCGGATGCATCTGTAACTCGTCCGGCGACCAGTGATTGAAGGTACCTGCCAGGGAAATGTGGGCTGCGGATGTAGGATTCACGTGATGAACGTAAAACTCAATCGTCTTTTTGCGCCTGTTGATGAAAGGCGATTCCCGAAATTTCATAGCAACCCCCTTTTTTTAGATTTTAAAATTGTCTTCTATAGGGTTAGCTCAAATAGCAACAATCGTCTTTCTACGTTAGTGGGTGTTGGGAGAGTATACAAAATTTACACTTTTTTTCGGCATATTGCACGAAGAATGGAAGTATTTTTTGCTAAATCGGTTTAATTCCCCCGGATGCCGAAGGCATCTACAAGATATTAGCCTGGTGGTGAGAACGTGCCAAATTTTGGAATAGCAGGTTTTCACCACTTTTTAATAGGGATTTAAGGACTTTCAGCAGGAGTATTGGTAAATTTATGCCATTCACCAGAAGACCCATTATGGCAGATACAAAGATATTACTCGTTGAAGATGAAAAGAAGATCGCGGAGTCACTGCGCAAAGGACTGACCGAGCAACATTATGACGTCGACGTCGCCTATGACGGTGCCATCGGGCGCAAACTGTTCGACGCCAACACCTACGACCTCGCCATCCTCGACATCAATCTCCCGCTGATGAATGGATACGAACTCGCCCGTCACATCCGGAACTTCAATGAAGACATCCTCGTCATCATGCTCACCGCCATGAATACGACGGAAGACAAGATCGAAGGCTTCGAGGCAGGCGCAGATGACTATATCGTAAAACCATTCGACTTCCAGGAACTCCTGGTCCGGATCCGCGCCCTCCTGAAAAGACTGCATCATCAGCCTACCGGCGGATCCAATATTCTAAAGGTGAGCGACCTCGTCATGAACCTGGATAGCAAAGAAGTCTCCCGCGATAGCAGGAACATCCCCCTCACCGCAAAAGAATTTCAGCTGCTCGAATATTTTATCCGCAACAAGAATAAGGTCGTCTCCCGCATCGACATCGCCATGAACGTCTGGGACATCGACTTCGATACCAAAACGAATGTCATCGACGTCTACGTCAATTTCCTTCGGAAAAAAATAGAAAAAGACTTTTCTTCCAAACTCATCTACACCCAGGTGGGGATGGGTTATGTGCTGAAAGAGAACACATAAACCCCTAACTTGTGATGCCCCGTACGGGCTATCACAAAAAAGGCTAACTAACTTGAAGATCCGCTACAAAATAATGCTGCTGTTCACCTTACTCGTGACAGCTATCATTTCGCTGCTGACAAGCTCAGTCTATTATTTTGCAAAACTGGAAAGAAAAGAGGTCTTCGAAAGACGACTCCGGTCCCGGGCCATCTATAACACACAGCTCTATTCCCTGATGGGGGACAGCGCCTTTGGGTTCATGCGCCGCATCGATACCGCTTCCATCGTAGGCACGGTCGTCTCCCGCAGCATCGGCGTCTTCACCGATGACGGAAAAGTGCTTTATATTTTCAACATGCCGGGAAGCAAGCATCTTACCGCCGATCAACAGCTTCGCGACGAAGTAAAGGCAAAGGGGGAAGTACATTACATGCTGGGTAACCTGGAAGCCGTGGCCATCCACCGCGTTACCACAAAAAGAGATTTCATCGTCATCGTTGCCGGCCATGACGACGAAGGACTCGAAAGAGTACAAACCCTAAACAAGATCCTCCTGATCAGCCTCGTCGTAGCCGTATTGCTGACAGCCACCGTCAGTTTCCTGTTCGCCCGGCAACTGCTGCGCCCAATTGCACTCATCATCCGCGAGGTAAAAGAGATCTCCTCCTATGATCTCTCCCATCGCATCCGGGCCGGCACAGGCCAGGACGAAATGAGCCAGCTCGCCAATACATTCAATGACCTGCTGGCCCGCCTGCAGGAAGCCTTTGCGATCCAGCGCCGTTTTATCTCCAATGCCTCCCACGAACTGTCTACACCCCTCACCTCGGTCTCCAGCCAGGTTGAGGTCATCCTGCAAAAAGACAGGTCCGCCGATGAATACAAACAGGTTCTCTTCTCCGTTCGGGAAGACGTCACCCAAATGCGCCAACTGACAAAAAGCCTGCTCGAGATCGCCAAGACAGGTTCGCAGGGGGGCATCGAACTCAACGAGGTCCGGGTAGATGAGGTCCTTATGAAGGCCATGGCAGACGTGAAGAAGTTAAATGCAGAATACAATGTCGAACTGGAATTCGGAGAGTTCCCCGAAGATGAAAAAGATTTTGTCGTTTTCGGTAACAGCGAGCTCCTGTACATTGCCGTCAAGAATCTGATGGAGAACGGGTGTAAGTATTCTTCGGATAAAAAGTCGGCAGTCGACCTGACCTTCGATCATCATAAGATCTTTATCCAGGTCGTCAATCGCGGCAGCGTCATCTCCGCCGAAGATATCCCCCAGATCTTTCAACCCTTCTACCGCGGCGCAGGAACAAGCAATACCCGCGGCTTTGGCCTCGGCCTCGCACTGGCCCAAAGGATCATCGCCCTTCATAAAGGCACGATCTTCGTCGTCTCCGACCCGGTCAATGGCACCCGCTTTACCGTCGAGCTGCCGGCAATAAAAATATTCAACTGATCGCCCTCTGACCACCCGATTCAACATTCTTCACCATCCCGGCCCATGTAAAAATTTGCAATAAGATTTTTTTTATACTACATTTATTCTATAATTGGCTTTGATCAGTGAGCTATTCTAACGATTACGAACTTGCCGTCCGCCTCCGCCAGGGAGATGTGGAAGCCTTTGATACTCTTTATCAAAAGTACCATCAGGGCCTCTATTTCAATATATTGAAACTCATCCACCAACCTTCAGCCGCACAGGATATACTCCAGGAAGTCTTTTTAAAACTTTGGGAACGCCGCTCTTCCATTGATCCGGATCAATCTATAACAGCATGGCTATTCGTCCTTTCCTATAACAAGGCCATTGATTATCTCAAACATTATCTCCGCCGTTCGATCAGCCTCGACGAAAGCCAGGAAAAGATAATGGCCGTCCCGCAGGAAGAGACACCCCTCACCATCGAAGAAAAAGCACAGCTGCTCACCGAAGCCATCAACCAACTGTCCCCGCAAAAGAGAAAAGTGCTGGAACTATGCAAACTGCAGGGCAAAACCTACGAAGAGACCGCACAGGAATTACACATCTCCCGCCATACTGTCAAGGAATATCTCGCTACCGCCATCAGTCATATCAAGGGTTATATCCGCCAGCACGGAGCCATGATCTGGTTCCTCTAAAAAATAAATATTTTTCCCTACCCCCCCGATTAGCCCCCTGCTCAGTATTTATGTTGTAAGCGGCCTGTTACCGGAACAGTCAACACATTCTAATGGAAGATCTGAAAATAAAATTACAGCAGCTGCTGGACAAGCAGGAATGGTCTAAGGAGGATAAGGAATGGTTGCTGTCATACTTGTCAGATACCAGTACGGAAGAATTAAAGGATCTGGCGGAGAAAGACTACCGTATCAATATTTTTCCGGGTCAGACGCTGGACCCGGTGATCTCTCAACAGCTCTTAAATAACCTGCACGATAAGATGAGATCGGAGCAGGTGATGACACCGGTTTCGTCTGAGACAACATCCGGAACGGTCTGGATGCGCAGAATAGGCCTCGCCGCAGCCTCCCTTACCGGTCTGTTGATCATAGGTTCTTTATTCTGGAATAACAGGAAGTCCGATGGCATACCCGCAGCCACTCTCTCGCAAAAGACGGAGTCGCCTGGCAGGGAGATCCCACCCGGCGGGAATAAAGCGATCCTGACACTGGCGAATGGTTCCAGCATCGTCCTGGGTGACGTAAAGAACGGGGCGCTGGCGCAGCAGGGCAACACGACGATAGTAAAAGCCGATGGAAAGCTTTCCTATGAGACGGCGCAAAAACAGAATGGTTCCATACTTTATAATACCATCGTCACACCCCGCGGTGGACAATACCAGGTGGTATTACCGGATGGCAGCGAAGTATGGCTGAATGCAGCCTCTTCCCTCCGCTTCCCGACCGCTTTTGCCGGTAAGGATAGAAGAGTGGAGATCACGGGAGAAGCCTATTTTGAAATAGCAAAAGACGCAGCCAGACCTTTTTTCGTAAAAGTTGGCAACTCTGAAGTGCAGGTGCTGGGGACACACTTTGACATCATGGCTTACGCCGAAGAGTCAACGCTGAAGACGACCCTGATCGAAGGCTCTGTTCGCTTTGTCAATGGAGGGAATGCGAGTGTCCTGACTCCCGGTCAGCAATCCCGGCTCAACAAAGATGGCCGGATCAGCATAGCCGGCAACATCGACGCGGGAGAGGTCCTGGCATGGAAGAACGGGCTTTTTCATTTCGAGAACGCAGGCATCGAAGATGTCATGAGACAACTGTCCCGCTGGTATGATGTCGAGGTATCCTACCGGAATATAAAAGAAGGCAATTATTTTTACGCGGATATACCAAGGACCACTAACCTTTCCGATGCGCTAAAAGCACTTTCACTTACCGGTAAAGTTCATTTCGGAATACAGGGAAAGAAGATCATTGTAGAAGAATAACAGTCACCTTATCCTCTGGTATTTTATGGGTTTCTAATTTTTCACCAAAACAATTACGCTAACGATGCGATCCATTGCATGCCGCAATCCCCTGCGATTGCGCCAGGGTGCCATTCCCTCATTCCTTTACCTGAAGCTGACCCTCCTTTTATGGATGTCGGTTTGCCTGAATAGCTTCGCCGGCAGCTACGCACAGAATATCACTATTTCCGCGAAAGATGCGCCGCTGGACAAGATCTTCAGGGAAGTAAAAAAACAGACAGGGTATACCTTTATTTACACCGACGCTATGCTCCGGAAGTCCAATAAGGTAAGTATAGACATCAATAACGCGTCCCTTCAGCAAGCTCTCGACCTTTGTTTCCGTGACCAGCCCCTGACCTATACGATCCTCAATAAAATGATCATCGTAAAGGAAAAAGAGAAGATGATGGCGCTCGTTGAAGCCCCCCTTCCTCCTCCTGTCACCGTCACCGGTAAGATCACGGGCCCCGGTAATGAACCCCTCGTCGGTGCCAGCGTCACGGAGAAAGGAACAAATAATACCGTGCTGACAAAAGAAGATGGCAGCTTCTCCATCTCTGTTAACAGACCCAATTCGCTGCTCGTCATTTCCTATGTGGGTTTTGTCTCGAGGGAAATGCGGGCTGGCAGCAATGTCTTCAACATCACGCTGGAACGGGCAAATGTCAATCTCAATGAAATAGTCGTAGTGGGTTACGGTACCCAGAAAAGAAAAGACCTCACGGGCTCCGTCGCCTCCGTCGGATCACGTGATATAAAAGACCTTGCGGTCACAAGAGTAGACCAGGCATTGTCCGGACGCGTAGCCGGCGTACAGGTAAAGACCGTATCCGGTCAGCCTGGTGCTGCACCTGATATACGGATCAGGGGAGTAGGCAGTATCTCGGCAGGTGTCGATCCCTTATATGTGGTAGATGGATTTCCGACAGATAATATCCAAACCCTCAACCCGAACGATATCGAAAGCATGGACGTCCTGAAAGACGCCTCCGCGACAGCCATCTATGGATCACGGGGCTCCAACGGCGTCATCATAATCAATACTAAACACGGAAGGTCCGGCAAGCCCCAGCTGTCCTTTGATACTTACTACGGATGGCAAAAGGTGCTCAGATTGCCGAAAATGATGAACGCCCGTCAGCAGGCCCAATTTACCTTTGACGGATACAGGAACAATAACCTGGACGTGGGCAATGACGTTTCCGGCCCCGGTACTTCCTGGAAGATCCCCGTCGCCCAGCAGGTCGTTGACGTGCTGAATGGGACCAATAAGATCGACCAGGATGCGCTGAAAGGTATCCTCCGCACCGCCCCAACCAACGAATATTCCCTTTCCGCTTCCGGTGGCACGGAGAATATCCGCTACATGCTCAGCGGCGAATTCCTGAACCAGGACGGCATTGTCCTGAACAGTAACCTCAAACGCTATTCGGTCCGCGCCAACATCGATGCAAAGCTTTCCAACAGACTTACCGTAAGATTGAACATGAGCCCCTCTTTTAATGATCTCCGCGCGCTGCCTACCTATACAGGCAGTTATGCCGGCGGTATCATCGGGGGAGCGCTCAATACCTTCAACTGGGTTCCCCTCCTGGACGGCAAGGGGAATTATACCAACGAACATGGCCGGGTAGACCTGTCTGAGATAGACAATCCGCTCGCCGTAGCAAGGGAAGTACAAAGCAGGCAGAAGACAATGCGTTTCCTCGGCAATGTCAGCGCCGAGTACCGTATCTGGGATGAGCTGAAATTCAATGTCATGGTAGGCGGCAACGTTCTTAGCGTGAAGTCCGGGTATTTCAAGCCGCAGCTGCCCGTGTTCACAAGCATCCCGGCAGTCGGAACAGACAGCGCCGCCCTTATCACCAACTGGGTAGCCGAATATACCCTGAATTATAACAAACGATTTGGCAAGCACCAGGTCACCGGGCTCGCCGGATACACCGCCCAAAGAGAAAGAGGAGAGGTCAACTCCCTTACCAGCAACCGCTACCCCAACAACCTTGTGCCTACCCTCAGCGCCGTCAGCGGCCTCATCACCGGCGGCAGCTCGTCCATTTATGAATGGTCCCTGGTCTCTTACCTGGGAAGGATCAACTACAATTATGATGGAAGATATTATCTGACCGCTTCACTCCGCTCGGACGGCTCTTCACGCTTTGGCGGGAATAATAAATACGCAATGTTCCCTTCCTTCGCGCTCGCCTGGCGCTTCAAAGATGAGAGCTTTATGAAGAATATCAATTTCCTCACCGATGGCAAGCTAAGGGCCAGCTACGGAAGGTCCGGCAACAACAATATCGGTAACTACCAGAGCTTTGCCACACTCAACTATGTAAAATATGTACTGGGGAATGCCGCGATAGGCGGCTCCAACCAGGCCAATCTGCAAAACCCATTCCTTACCTGGGAAAAGCAACAACAGGTCAACATTGGCCTCGACGCTTCCTTCTTTAATAATCGGCTGTCCCTTACCGTTGACTACTTCCGGTCTTCCAACACGAATCTTTTGCTCAACGTGAATGTCCCCAGCTCCACCGGCTTCAGTACCTCATTGCAGAACATCGGAGAGGTCAGGAACAATGGCTGGGAGTTTGTGGTCAGCACGGTCAACATAAAAAGCAATAAATTTAAATGGACCACCGACTTCAATATCTCCACCTATAAGAATAAAGTAGTCCGGCTGGGACCACAGGGCGACCCGATCTATACGGCCAACAACGTTACGATGATCGGCCAGCCCATCGGGATGTTCTATGGCCTTAAGACCAACGGTATCTTTAAGACAGCGGCAGACCTCGCCAAAGGACCCATCTGGAACCCCGGCGGCGCCGACCGGTCCAGGGTCGGAGACAGAAGATTTGTGGACGTCAGCGGCCCGAATGGTAAGCCGGATGGTGTCATCAGCAGCGCCGACTATACCATCATAGGTTCACCCTATCCGGACTTTTATTACGGAATGACCAATCATTTTTCCTACGCCAGCTTTGACCTCACCGTCAACCTGCAGGGCACACAGGGAAATAAGATCTACAACCTCTCCCGCAATGACGGCAATAGCGGAAGAGGCCGGCTCCGGGGATATGCCTTTAACAATAATTACTGGAAGTCCGAAGCCGATCCCGGCGATGGCAAGACACCCAGACCAAACAATGCACCCACCGGCGGTACCCGCTCCATCGGACAGCAGTTCCTAGATAACGGGTCTTTTCTCCGGATCAACAGCATCATCGCCAGTTATATCCTGCCGGCACAAATGGTACAACGCTGGGGGCTTAGCTCACTCAGGTTCTATGTAAATGTGACCAACCCCTTTTTATTCACAAAGTATACTTCCTTTAACCCGGATGTCAACCTTGTGACCGACCCCCTGTCACCCGGCAACGAACAAAATGCATATCCCCTTCCAAAAAGCCTTGTGCTGGGTCTGAATGTTGGATTCTAAAAATTAAAATCGATCAAGCGATGAAAAAAATAATAATGATTGCGCTGCTTCCCCTCCTTACACTGTCCTGCAGCAAGCATTTCATCGATATAAAGCCTATATCGACCGTCAGTGTTGACGCGGTATTCAAGACAGACAAAGATTTCCAGGATGCTGTCATCGGCTCATACAGCGTGCTTCGCAACCAATACCAGAACTTCTGGATGTTCGGCGACCTTCGCAGCGACGACAGCTGGAAAGAGGTAAGCAAGAACATCTCCTCCTATTATGTCGACGTGTTTATCATCGATGCCAACGACGCCCTCCTGAAATCGACCTGGATCAATTATTATAACCTTATAGCCGGCGCCAATACCGTACTGGCCAAAATTGCCAACGCAGACTCAACGGTCGTTACCAATAAAAGCCGGCATATCGGAGAAGCAAAATTCCTTCGCGCCCTGGCCTATTTCGACCTGGTAAGGATCTTCGGCAATGTGCCGGAAGTGACCACCCCGATCACCATCGCTGAAGGGTATAAAGCAGGACGCACCTCCGTTGAAAAGATCTATAACGAAGTCATCATCCCCGACCTCGTGGACGCACAGAACAGGCTGCCAAAAAAGTATACAGGCGCCGACGTCGGCAGAGCTACCCAGGGCGCTGCCAAGGCCTTGTTGGGAAAAGTATATCTTACCCGGAAGGATTTCACAAATGCCGAAACGAAACTCCAGGAAGTGACAACCCTTGGTTATTCCATCCTTCCTAATTACAACGACCTTTTCGATTATTCGAAGGACGAACATCATAGCGAATACATCTTCGACATCGAATACCAGGACAATCTTGGCGGCCTTGGCAGCGGCTATACAAATTCCTTCCTGCCCCTTTCCGCCCCCCTTCTTACCTTTTATGGAATAGCCGGGCAGGGTGGGGAAGAGAACAATCCTACACAGGCCCTGCTGGCAGCCTTCGAGCCCAATGACAAAAGAAAGGCCGTCACGGTAGATGGCAGCGGCGGATTTATCGATGGCTCGGGTAACTTTGTAAAGTTCCTGCAGTGTCACACCATTACAAAGAAATACATTACCTCCGAAGCCGTTGCCGGTGACAGCAAGGTCAACTGGAAAGTGCTTCGTTATGCCGATGTCCTGCTGATGTATGCCGAAGCGTTGAACGAGAATGGCAAGACCACAGATGCCCTCGGTTATCTGAACCAGATTCGTACCCGTGCAGGACTACCCTCTTATTCAGGACTGACCCAGGATGATACAAGGGAGATGATCTATAAAGAAAGACGCGTAGAGCTGGGTATGGAAGGCCATCGCTGGTTCGATCTGCTAAGGACCGGGCGCGCATATGACAGCCTTCAGTCTTCGGGCATGAAACCGTATATGACCGTTTTCCCTGTGCCCCTCAGCGAAGTCCAGCTGGTCAATGATCCATCCCTTTTCCCCCAGAATCCCGGGTATAATTAATCAATATATGAACTGGACACAAGTCATCGATCCCTGTCATAACATGCTGCTGTCTGCACTGGTAGCCATTGTGCCGATCGCGTTTATTTTCTGGGCGCTGATCATCCGCCGGATGAAAGGTTATCAGGCCAGCCTCCTGGCTATCGCAGTGGCCCTGCTCATTGCCGTGCTGGTATATGGTATGCCGCTGAAACTGGCCACCCTGTCAGCTGCCAACGGCGCCCTTTATGGCCTTTTCCCAATCTGCTGGATCGTAATAGCCGCCGTATTCCTTTTCAACATCACCGTTCGCAGCGGACAATTCGAGATCATCCGCCACTTTATGGCTTCTATTACATCCGACAGACGGATCCAGGCCCTGCTCATCGCTTTTTCCTTCGGCTCCTTCCTCGAAGGCACGGCAGGATTCGGTGCCCCGGTGGCGATCACAGCAGCAATGCTCGTCGGCCTTGGCTTCAACCCCCTGTATGCTGCAGGTCTTTGCCTTATCGCCAATACAGCCCCCGTGGCCTTTGGCTCTATCGGCATCCCCATCACCGTAGCCTCACAGGTGACAGGTCTTCCCGAACTGGCGATCTCGCAGATGGTAGGCCGGACCCTGCCCTTCCTCTCGATGCTGCTGCCCTTTTACCTCGTGACGCTGATGGCAGGATTTAAAAAGGCAAGGGAGATCGCACCTGCTGCACTCGTCTCAGGCTGTTCCTTCGCGGCGATACAATTTCTCTCTTCCAATTACCTGGGACCCGCCCTGCCCGACGTGCTTGCCGGCCTCGGCTCCATTCTCTGCCTGGTCGTATTTCTGCGTTTCTGGCGACCCAAACAGATCTGGCGCTTCCCGGAAGAACCGGCTATCCCTACTAACCCCTTATCCGGCAACCCCACGGGCTCCGCAACCATTCAATATACCCCCGGTTCCCCCATAATGCCGGACCCCTCACTGGTCGCCGCAACCCCCCAATATACCCCCGGTCAGCTGCTGCGCGCCCTATCCCCCTTTATCATCCTCACCCTCATCGTCATCGCCTGGGGCATGCCGCCAATAAAAGATGTACTCACCGCCAAAGGCACGATCCAGTTCGAAATGCCCGGGCTGCACAATGTCATAAAAGATCAGAACGGAAAAGGGGTGGCGCACATTTTCAAATTCAACTATCTGTCTGCCGCAGGCACAGCCATCCTGATAGCCGCTCTCATATCTGCACCCCTGGTTGGCCTGAGCTTCCGAACAGGCATTCGGGTATTCAGAGAGACCCTGTTTCAGCTTCGCTTCCCTATCCTCACCATCGCAGCCGTACTGGCCTTTGCATATCTCGTCAATGATTCCGGAATAACCCTGACCATCGCCAAAGGACTGGCAAATACCGGCGTCCTCTTCCCCTTCTTCGCCCCTGTGCTGGGCTGGCTGGGCGTGTTTATTACAGGCTCCGACACTTCTGCCAATGCCCTGTTTGGCAAGCTGCAGTCCGCAACGGCTTCTTCCATCGGCGTAGACCCGGTAGTCACAGTGGCCGCCAACGTGTCCGGTGGCGTGGTCGGCAAAATGATCTCCCCGCAATCCATCGCCGTAGCGGCAGCGGCAGGTCAGCTGGTAGGACGGGAATCCGAACTATTCCGTTTCACCGTCAAACACAGCTTCATCATGCTCTTCTTTATCTGCTGCCTTGTCCTGGGCCAGGCCTATGCCTTTAAAGGGATAATAGCCGGTTACCAGCCGCTGAGTGCCGGCCTGCCTGCGGCCACGGCTGCCGACCCGGCAAAAGGATATACCTGCCTGCTCGTTCTGGCGCTTGTGCTCATATTATTTTTTGTAACGGTCAGGACAATGGTAAAAAAACAATCACTCTCCAAACTATAAATTCTGATTATGAACGAGCCCTTATGTAAATACATGAAAGTAGGACTGGTCCATTTTATGGCTTACCCCAGCACCATAAAAGGAGAGGGACCAATAGTCGAAACGATCCGGAAACTGGCGGTTGACGAATATTTCCAGGCTATCGAGATCACCACCATCCGTAATCCCGACCAGCGCCGGCTGGTAAGATCCATGCTGGAGACGTCGAAGATGACCTATACCTACGGTGGCCAGCCCCGCCTGCTGACCACGGGGATGAATATCAACGACCTCGATGAGACCCGCCGGCAGGAAGCCCTGGCAAACCTGAAAGCCGGCATCGATGAAGCATACGAGATAGGCGCCTCCGCATTTGCCTTTCTCAGTGGCCAATATGACGAGTCCCGTAAAGAAGAAGCCTTCGCGGCACTCGTAAAGTCCACCGACGAATTATGTACCTATACAAAGAACAAGGGCGATATGCGCGTTGCATTGGAAGTATTCGATTATGACGTGGACAAAAAAAGCCTTATCGGACCGGCTTCCCTCGCATTGCGTTATGCAGCCGAGGTTCGCAAAAAACATGATCATTTCGGACTAATGGTCGATCTGAGTCATATCCCGCTGATCCACGAGACTATCGAAGAGTCGATCCTGCCCGTTAAGGATTATATCATCCACGCACATATCGGTAATTGTGTTGTAAAACAGGCGGGCCTGCCGGCATACGGAGACGTCCATCCCCGTTTCGGATTCCCCGATGGAGAGAATGACGTGGATGAGGTCGTCCACTACCTGCGGGTTTTGCTGGATATCGGATATCTTAATACCGATAAGCCTCCAATCGTTAGCTTTGAGATAAAACCTTTTGGCGATGAAGACCCGGACATCGTTATTGCCAATGCCAAACGTACACTCAACGAAGCCTGGGCCAAAGTTTGATCGCCTGTACTTATAAAATAATTTATGAAGATCGTAATCTTAGACGGCTACACACTAAATCCCGGCGACCTTTCCTGGGAAGGATTAAAAAAACTCGGTGACCTCACCATTCATGACCGCACGGCGCCGGCAGATGTCGTATCCCGCTCCAAAGACGCGGAGATCGTATTCACAAATAAGACTCCTGTCAATGCCGCTGCATTGCAACAGCTGCCAAAGCTGAAATACATCGGCGTATTAGCCACGGGGTATAATATCGTGGACGTAGACGAAGCAAAAAAGCTGGGTATCCTTGTCGCCAATGTTCCGGGTTATGGCACCTCTTCCGTTGTCCAGATGACCTTTGCCCTGCTGCTAGAACTGACCTTACACGTCCAGCGGCATAGCGATTCGGTCCGGGATGGTAAATGGTCCCGCTCCGCCGACTTTTGTTTCTGGGATTTTCCGCTGGTCGAGCTTGCCGGCAAGACCATCGGTATCATCGGGATGGGGCATATCGGCGGTAAGGTCGCAGATGTCGCAACGGCTTTTGATATGAGGATCATCGGGAACAGCCGTACCCGGACAGACCAGTCGCACCGGAAGAATTTTCGATGGGCAGAGATCCCCGACCTGCTGGCAGCATCGGATGTGGTCAGCATCCATTGCCCGCTCTTCCCGGAGACCCGCGGGCTGATCAATAAGGAAAACCTCGCGCTGATGAAGCAGACGGCATTCCTGTTAAATACTTCACGGGGGCCCATTGTCGTCGATGAGGATCTTGCAGATGCCCTCGACAGAGATCTCATCGCAGGAGCAGGCATCGACGTACTTTCCACCGAGCCGCCACCAGCCGGCAACCCCCTGTTCAAGGCAAAGAATTGTATCATCACTCCTCATATCTCCTGGGCTACAAAAGAGGCCAGGGCGAGACTGATGGACATCGCCGTCACAAATCTGGAAGCCTTTCTGGCTGACAAACCCGTCAACATCGTAAATAAATAGAACCGGCTTATGTAAATCTTTTTATCACCTCATAAAATAAACCGAAATGATAATTTTCAAAACGAGCCTGAGAAGGCACAGGATCTTCTTTGCCCTTACCTGTTTGGTTGCCATTGCAGTCACCAGCCGCCTGAATGCACAGGGCGTTCATCATTCCGATGTGCCCGCTCCCGCCTTCGAGGTCACTGGTAGTATCTATCCATGGGAAATGCACGACGAAGGCATCGATCTGATCCTCGACAATATGACCGGCATCGCACAGGTCAACTCTGTATACGTGCTGGCTGTCATGCACAAGGAGCATCGCCCTTTTAATTCAGAGAACCTGCCAGGCACCTATACCTTTATCCACAACCCCGTTCGCTCCGAGTGGGATGCCGAAGACTCGAGAGTCTATTTTCATCCGCATATGGAGTTGTATGGCCGTATCAAACCCATGTTCTCCGACACCGCCTGGCTTCGGGAGACGGACTGGCTGAAGATTATGCTCGACAAGGCTCATGCACGTGGACTCCGGGCAGGCTGCGAAGTGTCACACACCTATATACCCCTGGAATATCTGAAAGCCAATCCCGATCTGCAACAACAGGATATAAACGGAAATACCACAGGAAGACCCTGTACCAACAACCCTGACGTCATGGCCTACCTGCTGGCCCTGTACGGGGATATCTCAGCCAACTATGATGTGGACTATATCCAGACCTGTATGCTGCTGTTCAGCAACAGCGACGAGCCAACGAAGGGGGGCACCTGCTTCTGCCCGTTCTGCCAGAAGGCGGCAAAAGCTGCTGGTTTCGATCTCGCCGCGGCAATGCCCATCCTGAAAGACAATCCCTATGCAGAGCCACAGCTGAGCCAGTGGCAGGAGTTCAGAAGACAGTCGACGGCAAAAGCATATAAGCTGGTGACAGACCGGATCCATCAGATCGATGCACACATCGATTTCCGGCTCAACGATCTCAACAATCGCAGCTCAGGTCTGCACGTGGAAGACATAAAGAATAATATCAATTCCATTCATTTGTCTACCCACCTCGAGCAAAAAGGCATCCAGACCTCCGAACGGGCTTCCCGCATCGCCACCACACATTATTTTGCAGGACCCAATATCCCGGTCATCCCTGGTGTAGCGACCCGGCTGCTGTCGACACCCGCACTGGTAAGATCCAGTGTTAAGATCACCGTAGAAGGCGGTGCAAAGGGACTGGGCATCAAACACTATGACGGTTCACCCTATTCCATGCTGCGGGCTATCAGGGACGGCCTGGCTGAGAACGGCGTCAGCGGTTTCACCCCGACCCTCGGCGTCGAGGCGGAAAACATGACACTCAGCGGCTATGCCCCCGACACCTGGTTGCAGGAAAAAGGCGTAAAAGCTTCCGGCACGGGTACGGCAACGACTTCCTTCACCTATCCCTCCGGAGTCTACAACGTGGTGATCTCCTATGCCGACGAAAAAAATGGGCAGTCCACCTACACCCTGCTCGTCGGCGGTAAGGCGAAAGGCAGCTGGAAAGCCAGCGAAGACGTAAATTGCTGGCGCCGCAAAACCCTGCCAAAGATAAAGATCAACAAGGGCGATGAGATAAAGCTTACCGGTGCCGCCGATGGCAGCGAAGGAGCTCGCATCGACTTCATTGAATTTGTTCCGCAAAATACTTCCGGTAATGTTAAGAAATAATGTTTGCGCGCTGTTCATCCTGCTGCTGGCCTCCTGCCGGCAGCAGGCACATCGCCTCAGCTTTACAGAATACCCCGATCTTCAGATCGGCTTCTCGACCCAGAACTTTCAAAAAGCCCTGCCCGTCAATGTTGCCAATCTGACTGATTTTATGGACTATGCTTCAACCGAAGGATACCAGTTCATCGAACTTAGGGACAACCTCGCTACACTGAGACCGGAAGAATGTTTACAGCTGGCCAACCATGCAAAGAGCAAAAAGATCGATGTCATATATGAGGTCCAGACAAATCCGCTGGACACCGCATTTCTTAAAGTCTTTGACAGAGCCCTCGCCAATACCCTCCTCTTCCCCGGGCCCGGTATCCTGCGCTCATTGATCTCACAGTCTGAGTTCGATGCCGACTCCACAAAAAAAGGCTGGTCAAAGGACGAGCTGACCCGTGTGGCTCATCTCCTGGACAGCTGCGCCGCCGTCGCAAAGACAAAAAAAGTACAGCTGATCGTCGAGAATATGAATGAACCATTTTTCGGCGACTCTGCCTCAACCACAGCCGGCACAGCTCCACCCTCCCTTCACACCTCATCCTCCCCTCACACCTCAGCCTCCCCTCACTCCTCATCCTCTCCCCACTCCTCGGCCTCTCCTCCCGCCTCACCCTTCCCGCCCGCCTATGGATTAGACAACCTTTTCGCCTCCACCACCATCGTCGGTCTGCAATTCGACATCGGCAACGCCTTTCGCAATTCCTCCCGGCGAAAAGCCGATCCCGCTCAGGTGGCTCGATGGTTGCCCGTACTGGGTCCCCGCTGGGTAACCTCGCACCTGAAAACCCTGCAGCAGGGCGCCTCACAACCCTTTCTCACCGACAACCCGATGCCGGTGGAAGAGGTCGTACGCCTGATGGGACAACAGCATGTAAAATATGCAACTATCGAACTTCTGCCCGTAAATGATAAACAGGCCTGTTATGACAACCATGCCAAAAGCATCCGGTTCCTAAAAGAAAAGGGGATCTTGGCCAATTGAAATATCTTTATGTAACAAAACAGACAGCCAGCATGCGAACATTTATTTATAGCTTTATTTTAATGTTATTGGGACACTACGACGCAGCCGCCGCAACCCCCGCAAAGCCCGACACAAAATGTTACGAGCTTCGAATCTATTCCTGTTTCCCCGGCCGCAGGGACGCCCTGATCCAACGCTTCAAAGACCACACCCTTCGGGTCTTTGCAAAACATAAAATGGAAAGCATCGGCTACTGGCTGCCCGCAGACAGCTCGCAAAATACCTTGTACTATATTCTGGCTTATCCCAGCCGGGCGGCCAGAGACACGGCCTGGAACGCCTTTCACGCCGATCCCGAATGGATAGAAATAGCACGTAAGTCCGAAGAGAGCGGCAAGATCGTGGAGAAGGTAACTTCCGTATTTATGAACCTTTCCGATATTTCCCCGGCACTAAAAGCATCCCACGAAAAGGGCGCCACCACCCGCACCTTCGAACTTCGTACCTATTTCTGCCCGCCCGGAAAACTACCCAACCTGCTCGCCCGCTTCAGAGACCATACCATAAAGCTCTTCAACCAGCACGGCATGCAAAGCATCGCTTATTGGACCACCGTAGACAGCACAGAGAAACAACCCCACCTGGTCTATATCCTTGCGCATCCATCAAAAGATGCCGCTACTGCCAATTGGGCCGCCTTCCGCAGCGATCCGGCCTGGGTCAGCGCAAAAGCCGATTCAGAAAAAGACGGCCCCATCGTAGAAAAGACAGAGTCCATATTTCTCAACCCCTTACCTTTCTCAGCTATCCGGTGAAACAACATTTCCTCATCGCTCCCAACGCATTTAAGAATAGTCTTTCAGCAGGAGAGGCGGCCATTGCCATTCGGGACGGGTTGCTGAAAAGCGGACTCGATTGCACCTGCGAATGTTTTCCCATCGGCGATGGCGGCGACGGCACTGTCGATCTTATTATCCAACGACTCGGCGGGACCAGGTCAGAAGCAGAAGCACGCGATGCGCTCGGAAGAAAGATCACAACCTACTTCGGGCTAATCCCGCCCCCGGCACCCAGCGGCCCCTCAACCCTCACCGCCCTCATCGAAATGGCCAACGCATCCGGCCTTCGCCTCCTGACCCCCGACGAGCTCAACCCCCTCCGCGCCCTATCCCATGGCACTGGCGACCTCATCCGCGCCGCACTGGATAACAAAGCCCGTCGCATCATCATCGGCATGGGCGGCTCAGCAACCGTAGACGGCGGCACCGGCATACTCGAAGCGCTCGGCGCCCGCTTCCTCGATGAGAATGGCATACCCCTGACCACGCTGCCGCAAGACCTCATCAATCTGGCATCAATAGATCTCTCAGGTCTCGACCCTCGCTTATCCGGGACCGAACTCATCGTACTCTGTGATGTGGACAATAGACTCCTCGGCCCCTCCGGCTCAGCCGCCGTTTTCGGCCCCCAGAAAGGCGCAAGCCCCCGGGCCGTTCAAAAGCTGGACGCCGCACTCAGCCGCCTGGCAGAAGTAGCCCAAACGCAAACAGGAAGAGATATGACCAGCGTAATCTATGGCGGCACAGCAGGAGGCGCCGCTGCCGGTCTCTACGGTCTGCTGAATGCCAGACTTGTAAACGGGATCGATTATTTCCTGGAGATCACAGACTTCGACAAAGCCCTTTCCTCTGCTACCTGTGTCATTACAGGAGAAGGCAGCATCGACGAACAGACGCTGCAAGGCAAAGGCCCATTCGGAGTGGCATCACGCGCAAAAACCCGAAGCCTCCCGGTAATAGGCCTCGCAGGCAAAATCCCATTAGAACCCGGCGCCGGATTAAAAAAGTATTTTGATACGCTGCTGGCCATCGGCAACGAGCCGGCCAATCTCGCAGATGCATTAAAAAATACCGCCGCCAATCTCACCCGAACGGCAGAAGCCATCGGTCATCTGCTCAACTACACCAATACCTGATTATTTATTCTCATCAGCCCGCTCCGCCGGCGGCGTAGGCACTATCTTCCGCGGATGCAGCAACTTCGCGACCAGGCCCGTCCAACCCGTTTGATGCGAAGCCCCAAGCCCCTTCCCGGTATCACCATCAAAATATTCGTGGAATAATATATAGTCCTTAAAATGCGGATCATGCTGCATCTTCTCATTGGCTCCGAACACTGGCCTCAACCCCTTCGAGTCCCGTAAAAAGATCCTCGCCAGCCTCTTTGACAATTCCTCGCTGATCTCATTTAAAGTGAAATAGCTCCCCGAATTGGTAGGATACTCTATTTTGAAATCATCCCCATAGTAATGATGAAATCGCTGTAACGACTCGATCAGCGCAAAGTTCACCGGCATCCATATCGGACCCCGCCAGTTGGAATTGCCCCCGAATAAAGGGACATTGGACTCCGCCGGCGTATATTTTATCGTCAGCACAGTGCCATCCACCTTGAATTCATACGGATGCTTCTCGTGATACTTCGATACCGACCGTATCCCATAATCGCTGAGGAATTCCGTTTCATCCAGCATTCGATACAACATACGTTTGACCCGGTGCCCCCGCAACAAAGACAACAGGTGTTTCTCCTCCGAACCCTTTTCATGCCACCGCGATACCAGCGCGGCAAGATCGGGACGATGCTCCAGCAGCCATTTCAGACGCTTGGCAAATTCCGGCAGAGATTGCAACAGCTCATCGTCGATGACCTCTACGGCTAATAATGGGATCAGACCCACCATCGATCTTATCTTCATACGCAGGCTCTGCTCGCCCGGCAACCGCAGCGTATCATAATAGAATTCATCCTCATTGTCCCAGAGACCATTGGTGCCCGTACCCAGGCTGGCCATAGCCGCAGCAATATGCAGAAAGTGCTCGAAGAACTTATTGGCCATGTCCTGGTAGACAGGATTCATCATGGATAATTCAAGGGCCATCCGCATCAGGTTCAGCGAATACGTGGCCATCCAGCTGGTCCCATCCGCCTGCTCCAGCCGCCCGCCATCCGGCAGACGCATGTTCCGGTCGAATACCCCGATATTGTCCATACCGAGGAATCCCCCCTCAAAGATATTATTGCCCTCTGCATCCTTTCGGTTGACCCACCACGTGAAGTTCAATAACAACTTGTGAAATACGGTCTCCAGGAATGTGATATCCCCCTTTCCCCCATTCTGGTGTTTGTCTATTTCATAGACCCGATAGGCGGCAAAGGCATGTACCGGCGGATTGGTGTCGCCAAAGGACCACTCATAGGCCGGCAGCTGCCCGTTCGGATGCATATACCAGTCATGCGTCAGCAGTATCAGCTGATGCTTCGCAAAGTCGGCATCTATCAGCGCAAAGACGATACAATGGAAGGCCAGGTCCCAGGCTGCATACCAGGGATACTCCCACTTGTCGGGCATCGAAATGATATTGCTGTTCTTGAGATGGTTCCATTCGTGATTACGCCCCTTCACCCGATCCGGTGGAGGCGGCGGCTGAGCCGGATCGCCCTTCAACCATTCATCCACGTTATAATAATACAGCTGCTTGTTCCACAACATGCCGGCAAAGGCCTGACGCTGTACCCTCTTTTCATCTTCATCCTTCATTTCCTCCTGCACCACCGCGTAGAAGTCATCGGTTTCCTTTATCCGTGCGGCAAAGATCTCGTCAAAATTATAGAAAGGGCTGTTGTTGCTACGGCCATTTGACAGCCGCAGCCGGATAGTCTCCGAACCACCGCCGGGAATGAGCTTGTCATAATTCAACACAGCCTTTGTACCCTGCAGGTAGTTTATAGCATGCTCATTGCCATGTACAATAAATTCCTGGGCGCCATCTTTGAAATACCCCGGTTTGTCAGCTCCATAAAGCTTTTTAAAATTCGTCTCATTGTCGCAGAACAAGCTCTTGTCCATCTCATCCGCATAAAGAATAAATTCTCCCAGCTCCCGGTGTTCGACAATGATATTGCCTTCGTTGGAAGACATCAGGATCGGCTTATAATCATCATAACCCCAGCTCCAGGTATTACGGAACCAGATAGTAGGCAGAATATGCAGCGGAGCGGCATTTCTTCCCCGGTTGTGCACCGTTATCCGGACAAGGATATCCTCCATATCCGCCTTGGCATATTCGATAAAAACATCAAAGTACTTGTCCTCATTAAAAATGCCCGTATCCATCAGCTCGAACTCAGGCTGCTCGCGGGTTCGCTTTTTATTCTCCTGCACCAGCCAGTCATAGGGGAAGGCCTCCTGCGGATACTTATAAAGCATCTTCATATAGGAATGGGTAGGCGAGGAGTCGAGATAATAATACAACTCCTTCACATCCTCTCCATGATTGCCTTCAAAACCCGTCAGACCAAAGAGCTTGTCTTTTATGATCGGGTCTTTTTTATTCCAGAGCCCAACGGAAAAGCATATCCGCTGACGCTTGTCCGAGATCCCGCCGATCCCTTCTTCTCCCCATCGCCAGGCCTTACTCGCGGCCATATCATGCGTAGTATAGGTCCAGGCCTGCCCGTCGGCGCTGTAGTCTTCCCTGACCGTGCCCCATTGCCTGTCTGATAAATAGGGGCCCCATAATTTCCAGTCCGGTATTTTTAATCTGTCTTTTTCCATATTATCATCCATTGGTGCTAAATCCGGGGTACAGCGTCATTCCGCCATCTACAAATAAAGTCGTGCCATTTACATAATCCGAGTCATCACTCGCCAGCCAAACCGCAGCATTGCCGATATCCCCGACCACCCCGACCCGGTTATAAGGGATCAATTCCAGCAACTTCTTTTCGGCCGCCGGCGTATCCCAGGCCTCATGGTTGATCGGCGTCCTGATAGCGCCGGGTCCGATACTGTTGACACGTATCTTGTAAGGAGCATATTCCTGCGAAATGCTCTTCATCATCATCATGATCCCCCCCTTGCTCGCCGCATAGTTCGCATGCCCCGCCCAGGGTATGACCTCATGTACACTGCTCATACAGATTATCTTGCCCGCAGCCTTCGATCTCTCCGGTACGACCCCCCTTCGCAGGTATTCCCGGATCGCCTCCCGCGCACAAAGGAACTGGCCGGTGAGATTCACACCCAGCACAAAATTCCACTGCTCCAGGCTCATCTCATGAAAAGAGGAGTCCCGCTGCAGACCGGCATTGTTCACCAGGATGTCTACCGTCCCGAAGTTCTTGACAACGTCGGCGAACATCTTCAGTATCTCCACCTCCTTACTGACATCACAGGGATAGATGATGCCACTTCCACCCTGACCTTTTATCTCCTCCAGCACCGCCGCCGCGGCCGCTTCCGAACCACTCCCCGGATAATTCACCACCACCGCCGCTCCCGCTGCTGCCAGCGCCTTCGAAACACCAGCGCCGATACCCGAACTTGCTCCCGTAACAATAGCTATTTGCCCCTTCAGTTTTTGCTCCATAGATAGGTCCGTTTTCTCTCATCAAGTTAGCCATTTAATCACTCGGACAACTATCATCGTTGTTATTTATATATAAAAATTCCAGCCATAAGGGTCTTCGGCACGGCCATAACGAATGTCATCCAATAGCCGCTTCAGCTCCATCCCCACATTCCCGCCAGGGAGTGTATAGTCCTTCCCATCGATACCGATCAACCCGATTGGTGAGACAACAGCCGCCGTCCCCGCCCCAAAAGCTTCCCGAACCCTGTCCCTTTCCAATAAATCGGCCTTCGGCATAGTCGCAGACCAGCATATGATCCGAGTGATAAATTCCCAATTCAGGATTATCCCAGTCTACTTCGTCAAGATGGGAATGATCGGTCCTGTGAACAGGTATATACAGTCCGGTTGTCTTTTCCATAATCCTTGTTTTAGATACAAAGTTCTATAAGAATATAGTAAAATAACAGATGCAGATTTGTGATTTTTCCCTGTAACAGATGGCAAAAATGTCTCCCTCAGGGGCAATGATTAAAGACTGTTTGACGTTAGTATATATTCTCTTAACTCCAATACGTACTTATGAAAAAAAACCTCTATCTAGTAACCTTCTCTGTACTTTTATTTACAGCCTGTAGCAAAAAAGACAAACCCACGCCGCCGCCACCCGCACCCACCGGTACTGGGGTAGGCGCAGCCGTTGGAAAACAGCTGTCCGCTACCGATAGCCTCAGCAGTTACAATGGTTATTATAAAACCGGCACTCTCACCGACCAGGACGTCGCTACAGGCATTACCATTTTCGCCCCTGCCAACAGCGCATTCGGGGGCAATGCTTCCGCGGGCGAGCTGCTGCCCGACTCCTCCCTGCTAAAGGATTATATCGTAAAAGGTCTTTTAAAAGCAGGCGACCTTACTGCTAACAAGACCCTGACGACCCTTAGCGGTAAAACACTGACCGTCACCGTTAGCGGAAGTACTGTACAGGTGAATGGCATGACCGTCAACATCGCCTCGGCCTTCACCGGCGACGGATTTATCATCTACAGTACCGCCAGGCTGATGAATGCCGCAGCACCTTTTTCTTTTACCATATGGGACGCCACCCAATGGTCCTCTTCCAAACCAAAAGGAGACCTGTCGGCAGGAGCAACAGTTGCCCTGTATAGCAGCCAGGCCGATTATGCTTCCGGAACAACAGCGCTCTATTCGGTCGCAACCGGCAATGACGGCATAGCCACCTTTAACGGAGTAAGACCCGGATCCTATTATGTCGTAGCTTCAAAAGGCCAGATCAACAACGTCTTCAATGCGTATAACGAAACCGTTAACGGCGCATATCTTGGATATGCAGGTAACAACACTGTTGATAACAACGGCAATATCCAATGGAAGGATCTCAATATGGACGGCATCGTAAATTCATCCGATATGGTTGCCGTGCCGGCTTTGACGGTACAGCCGACAAAAGACAGTTCGTCAAACGCTGTTATCCTGATCGGGTATGTTACAAAACCTTTGCAGACTGTCACCGATGCGCAGAATATCCTGAATAATACCTATTCCGGCTTGCTTATAGCCTATTCCAGCATGGTGGTGCTGGATGGGATGCTCAGTGATGATGCAACCTGCGCAACCCAGCCGAACTACTGTACCTACGATAATTTTACATTTACGCCTAATGACGCTAACATATCCACGCTGTGGAGCGGCACTTACAATCTTATCGGTAATCTCAACCGTGTGATAAAAGACGTACCGGGAATGGATGCCGCCGCAGATCAAAAGGCAGACCTGGTCGCACAGGCCAAAGGTTTGCGGGCCTATATCTACTTCATCATGGGACAATATTTTGGAGACCTGCCCATTCACAATGATATCACTACCACCTTGTTCCCGGGTATAATGAGAAGCACCACATCGGATGTCTACAATATGATCGTCACCGATCTCACAGCTGCAGCTGCCGACCTGCCCACTACTCGCGCGACTGGCCCGGTCCTGCTGACAAAACTGGCCGCCTATGGTCTGCTCGCAAAAGCAGCCCTCTGGAAAAAGGACTACACCGCTGTCGCAGGGTATACAGCCCAGGCCCTCTCCGGTTACAGCCTTTCCTCGGTCAACACCTGGTTCACCTCGGCAACAAATGCAGAGAATGTCTGGTGCCCGACGTTCTCGAACATCGGCCCGCTGGTCCCCTGGTACTATACCGGCGTCTTCCCTTCGACAACGGTCAAGGTCTGTCCCGTGCTTCGTTATGGACAGATCCTGCTGATAGACGCCGAGGCTCAGATCGCCCTTGGCCATTATTCCGTTGCACAACAGGATCTCAATGTCCTTCTGACCAGGCGGTACCAATCCACCGTATCCATCAGCAATGCGACCGACGGAACTGCGGCTTTACAGGCTGCCTGGCAGACAGAGACCTACCGGCAGGGAGACCGCTTTGTCAACCTTATCCGGTGGGGTACAGCCCAGCAGGTCCTTGGAGCTAATGGATTCGATATAGGAAAAAGTACTTTGCTCCCGATCCCACAGAACTTGCTGAGTGGATATCCCAACATGAGACAGAACCCCGGCTATTAGATTCGTCCGTTCTCCACCTTAAATACAACAAAATGAAGGCCGTCCGCAAGGGCGGTCTTTCTTTTTGTCGCATCAAAGAAAATCGGTATATTACGTTAGAAGCTCTTTTCTTCACATAAAATCGATGCTATATGAACCTCGTACAACGCGTAGAGCACTGGGGTGACACCCATCACCCGCAATGGCTCGATATCGTCCGCATCCTGCTGGGAGTATTCCTCTGCTACAAGGGAGTAGATTTTCTGATGAACATGGGATCCATGCTTTCTCTTATCACAAACAAAATGTCTTTTGGCTCCTTCTCCTCCATGATGATGAGCAACTACATTGCCTTTGCCCACATGCTGGGCGGGATCCTGCTTATCCTTGGCGTCCTCACCCGCTTTGCCTGCCTGATCAATATTCCTATCCTGCTGGGAGCTATCGTCTTCGTGAACACGGAAATGTACCGGCCATTCTCAGCCATGCTGCTCCCCATCGCCGTGCTCCTGCTGCTCATCCTGTTTCTTGTCGTGGGAAATGGACGCCTGTCCTTTCTTTCGTTCAAAGAGACCCGCGGAGCTTAAGAGCCGGGAGCCCGGGCTCACGACAAAATACTATTTCAGCGCAGGGTATCTCCCTTCCGGCCGGTTTAATCAGCGTAGATCTTTTCTATCAGCTTGCCAAACTTTTCGGTGACGACCTTGCGCTTCAGACTCAGCTTTGGCGTCATCTCGCCGCCATCGATCGTCCATTCCACCGGCAACAGCTCGAATCTTTTGATCTGCTCCACATGGTTGAAATTCTTGTTGTAGCTCTCCACCACCTCTTTATAAAAAGCAAGCACTTCCGGCTGCCGGATCATTTCTTCATTCGTTCCGGCCTTGACATTATGCTGCTTGCACCAATCCTGCAAATAAGGGAATGCAGGAACGATCAATGCCCCAACAAATTTCCGCTCCGGCCCCACGATCATGATCTGCTCGATAAAAGGAGATTCCTTTAGCTTACTCTCGATGGCCAATGGCGCCACATATTTCCCGCCGCTCGTCTTGAACATCTCCTTCTTCCGGTCGGTTATTTTCAGGAAACGTCCCGCTACGATCTCTCCGATATCCCCCGTATGGAACCAGCCCCCGCTCATCACCTCTGCCGTAAGATCGGGCCGTTTGTAATATCCCATCATGACGCTGGGCGCCTTACAAAGGATCTCCCCATCTTCGGCTATCCTGACCTCCACATTCGATAGCAACGGACCAACAGTGCCAAACATACGATCTTCAACTTCCACCCTGTTCGCACTGATCACCGGGGAGGTCTCCGTAAGACCATATCCCTCCATGATGGCTACACCCGCAGCCGTAAAGATCCGGATCAGCCTTACCTGGCAGGCCGCCCCGCCACTGACGATACAAATGATATTACCCCCAAGCGCCTCCCGCCATTTGCTAAAGATCAGCTTATTGGCGAGGGACAGCTGTATATCATACCAGAACCCCATTTTTTTGTTGATCTCATATCTTGCCCCAAGCCCACAGGCCCAGTAGAAGAGCTTTTTCTTTACACCCGTCAGCTCCGATCCCTTCTGCATGATACGATCATAGACCTTCTCCAGCAACCGCGGTACGGTGACGAACATCTGCGGCTTCACCTCCTTCAGATTTTCCCCGATAGTGTCCATACTTTCTGCATAGTAGATACTGCTGCTGCTGAACAGGTAGAGATAGGTCAGCATTCGCTCATAGATGTGATTCAGCGGCAAAAAGCTAAGCACTTTCAGCGGCCCGGGTGGCATACAGGGCAGACAGGCAATGACATTGCTGAGAATATTTTCGTGGGAAAGCATAACCCCCTTCGGAGTGCCGGTAGTCCCTGAAGTATATATGATAGTGGCCAGGTCCTTATAGTCTATCTTATCGCTGATCGACTTCAGCCGTTCAAGGTTTTCCGGTGTTGGCCTGACCAACAGCTCCTTCCAGTGCCGGGCACGCGCTACATGCTCGAAGGTAAAGACCTCCCGGAGACTGGGCACCCTGTCCTTTACGCTTAATACCTTATGGAAAAGCTCCTCATTATCGACAAACACGATCTTTACCTGCGCATCATTCAGAATGAATTCCAACTCGTTGACAGAGATCGTCGGATAGATAGGAGCAAGTATGGCGCCGGTCTTCTGTACGGCAAGATCGACCATGATCCACTCAGGGCGATTCTTTGCGACAATGCCCACCTTGTCCATTCCCTCCGGGGTCCGGTCTCCACCGGAGATCCCCAGCTCAAGAAGACCAAGACTTAGCTTATCGACGGTTTCCGTTATCTCTGCCGTACTGTATTTCTTCCATTCTCCATTTTCCTTTGCACACAGATTATCAGGGTACGATCCTTTCTCCAGGTTCAGTTGGAGGCAATCGAACAATCGTTTGGGTTCGGTCATATTAATAGTTTATTCCGCCATCAAATTAGCGAAAAAAGAACTAATGACCTACTTCGAAACCGTCTGATAATATTGTCCTTCGGGCAACTTAAATATCCGCCCCTTTTGAAAATTAACAAACCGGTTGTACTCGTCGCCATGGGCATTGCTCCAGGCCTGGAAAGCCGGCAGATTTTGAGCCGCGCCAAAGATCCATTGATTATAGGCATCATACATCCCGTCCTTCAGCAGCTGGCGCTGGTAGTCAAAAAGACGGAAGGGGAAATTGGTAGGGTAGGTGTTGAACCAGTTGATTATGAACTTTGTACGTAAGACTGTAAGAGATTCTGCGGTAACCCCGTCCCTGACGGTAAAAGCCAGCTTGCTCATCACATTCAGATAAGCAGAGACGAACGGTGTTTTCAGATCCTGCCCCTTCTGCATGTCGGCATCGGTGAACAACTTCTTATATGCTTCCGTTAACATATCTTTTATCTCCGCGGTCCTTGTACTATAACTTTCCAGGTTGACAAAGGTCTCTCCATACAGCAACGCCCAGACCTTGTCATACGTGAGATAATAATACCTGGCCGCATTGTAATAATTGGAAGAGTTATTGGGATCGACTTCGATACCCTTCTCCCATAGCTTGATAGCTCCATAGTCCTGGCGGGCCCAGAGCATCTCGCCATATTCGCTGTACAGGACACCGCTGCGGGGATAGCGTTTTAGCGCCGCCTTGTACATTTTCTCGCATTCCTTTGTGTCATCTATGGCCTTATACAACAAACCCAGGATCTGGTAGGACTGTACGTCCGCCTCCGGCCTTTCCACCATCTTCTGGGCAATAGACAACCCCTTGGGAAATTCCCGGTCGAGATAATAATTAAAGGACAGGTCTTTTTGTAATTCGAAGTTTTGCGGGTCCTTTTGCAGGGCTCCGTTCAAAACCACAATAGCATTGGTGTAATCCCCCTGGCGGGTAAAGGCCTTGGCCGTTTCCTGGGGCGATTTACTATCGGATGACTGTGCGACGGTCGTAAGAGTAGTAAGGGTCAATGCAAAGGATAAAAAAGAGATCCTGTTCCTTGTCATAGTTAAATGATTATGTATTAGCAATCCTTAAATAAGATGCGTCAGCAACCCATCCCTCAGCTTGGGTTCAAACCACGTGCTCTTTGGCGGCATGATCTCCCCACTATCCGCAATATCAAAAAGCTGCCCGATACTCACAGGGTAAAGACTAAAAGCAACCTTCATCTCCCCGCTGTCAACCCGTTTTTCCAGTTCGCCAAGCCCGCGGATCCCACCTACAAAATCGATCCGCTTGTCCGTCCTCGGATCCTTGATACCCAGGTGCTTTTCCAGGATATTCTTTTGCAGGATCGTCACATCCAGGATGCCGATCGGGTCACTGCTAAAGCTTCCTTCTTTGGCGACAAGCTTGTACCAGCTGCCATCCGCATACATCCCGAATTCGTGTAGCTGTCCGGGTGAGAAAGCATGCCCCACCTTGCCGACAAAGAATTCCTTTTGCAGACTGTCTGTAAGTTCTTCGACACTGTGATTATTCAGGTCATGCACCAGCCGGTTGTAATCAAGGATATGCAGCTGGTCGGAAGGGAAAAGAGTCGTGAGAAAATAATTAGAGGCCTCGGTAGCCCCCGCGCCCAGCGCCTTCCGCACTTTTGCGGCAGATGCGGCGCGGTGATGCCCGTCTGCAATATAGGTGAATGGCACCTCGCTGGCAAAAAGCCCGCTGATAGCCTTGATAGTTCCCTCATCATCCACTACCCAGACCGTATGACCGATGCCATCCGTAGCAGTAAAATCATACAACGGTCTGTGATCCCGCTTCCAGCTTTCGATCAGGTCGTCAATAGCATTGACACTTTTATAGGCTAAGAAGACATTCCCCGTCTGAGCCCTTATCGTCTTCATATGATTGATGCGGTCGTTCTCCTTGTCAGGCCGCGTAAGCTCATGCTTCTTTATAATGCCTTTTTCATAGTCGTCCACGCTGCTGCCGCAAACCAGTCCCGTCTGACTCCTGCCATCCATTACCAGCTGGTAGATATAATAACAAGGCTTATTCTCTTCTATCAGGATCCCCTTCGCGATAAATGACTGGAGGTTTTCCTTTGCCTTGTCGTATACTTCCTGCGAATGTGTGTCGACATTCAGCGGCATATCCACTTCAGACTTGGTGATATGCAGAAATGAATATTCATTGTCGGCGGTCTCTTCCCTGGCCTCATGACTGTTCAATACGTCATAAGGCTTCGAGGCTACCTGGCTGGCTAATTCGGGCGCAGGCCGTAAAGCCTGGAACGGAACGATCGTAGACATATAGGTTATGCTTTTTTAAGTGCAAATTCTTTCATGAGGCTTGTGAGTAGCTCTACGCTCTCAAAAGGAAGGGCATTGTATAAGGAAGCCCGGAAACCACCGACACTACGGTGTCCCTTTATGCCTACCATCCCATTCTCCTTACAGATGGTGAGGAATTCCTTCTCCATCTCCGGATCGTCCATCACCCAGACGACATTCATCTTACTCCTGTCTTCTTTTGCCACAGTAGGACGGAAAATTGGCAGACTGTCCAGTGTGTCGTACAACAACGCCGCCTTGCGGTCATTGAGCTTTTCTATCGCGGCAACTCCTCCCTGCTGCTTCAGCCAGCGTAAGGTGAGCATACAGACATAGACGGCAAAGACCGGCGGTGTATTGAGTAAAGAACCATTCGCAATATGCTCCCTGTAATCCATCATCGTCGGCAATGCTCGGCCCGCCTTGCCCAGGATATCCTTACGCACGACGACCAGGTTTACACCCGCAGCTCCCATATTCTTCTGGGCCCCGGCATAGATAAGAGCGAATCGGGAGAAGTCCATCACACGGCTGAGGATATCACTGCTCATATCTGCTACCAGCGGAACGGATGTTTCCGGGATGACATGCATCTGCGTGCCTTCTATCGTATTATTAGTGGTATAATGAAAATAGGCTGCCTCCGGCGGGATCGCATACCCTTTGGGGATATAGCTGTAGTTCCTGTCCTTTGAGCTGGCTACTACTTCCACATTCCCGTAAAGCTTTGCTTCCCTGATCGCTTTTTTACCCCAGGTGCCACAGTCCAGGTAGGCCGCCATGGCATTGTCCGCCAATAGATTCATGGGTACCTGGAAGAATTGGGTGGAGGCCCCCCCATGCAGAAAAAGGATCTCGTGATCAGAACCCAGCTGCATCAGCTCCCGCGCCGTGTTGATAGCTTCATCCATCACCGCCTGGAATAGCGGCGTGCGATGCCCGATCTCCAGGATAGACAAACCCGTGCCATTAAAGTCAAGAATGGCGCGACTGGCTTGTTCAAATACTTCCTTTGGCAGAACACTGGGACCGGAATTGAAATTATGTACCACTACTATATATTATTTAAAATGAGGACCAAAGATAAGTAATTCACCCAACCCCGGCGCCGGAGCATCACTTATGCCTGCTCTACCACATCGGCAACACCGCCCGAAATAGCGAACTTCATCGCGTCTGCCGAGCTGATATCCGTCAAAACTCTCACCCGGTCCCGTTTTACAAAATACAAATGCCCCGCAAATGCATAAGACTGCGGTAAATAGACGGCGACATATTCCTTCAGATCAAATTCATGCAACTCCTCCTGGGTGATAAACCCCACCTGCCACACATCCGGCGCAACGATACTCACCAGCACCGCCTTGTCAAACTTCCTTTTATTACCGGCAAAGGCCTCGAAAAAGTCCTTTACAGTAGAGTATATAAATTTGATGCCAGGCGTCCGCTCCAGCAGCTTTTCCGCAAGCTCCACCAGCCGGCTGACAATAAACGAAGGCGAAATATATCCTACGATCAGGGCTATCCCGATAAAAACAACAAAACCAAGCCCCGGTATCCGCCTGGGCGAACCAAATGAATCCACCCCTGTCAGGTTCGGAAAGACATTATGGACAAGATTTGGCAGGATCCCATCCACCCACTGAAAAGTAGAGACTACAAAGAAAATAGTGATGGAAATGGGCGCCAGGATCAGCAGCCCCTGCAAAAAAAGCTTGAATAAAGTGCGGGGTAATTGGCGAACGGGCATGTGTAGCAGTTTGAACTGTAAAAGTACTCTAACTGCCGCTCACCGACAAAATCCGCCGTTCACCGAGATCATATAGGGAAATAAACCAGGGAAACTTTGACAACGTAGAAAGTTTCCGTAGTTTTACGCCCGCAAGGTGCAAAAGAGAGCACCCGCAACGTGCAAAAGAGAGCAAAAGCGCAAAAGAGAGAAAATGGAAGTAAAAGAGAGAATTTTATCAAAAGCCGCAGACTTATTCATGCGTTATGGCATCCGTTCCATCACTATGGACGAAATAGCCTCCCAGTTGGGTATTTCAAAAAAGACTATCTATCAATTCTTTACGGATAAAGACGACCTCGTCTCGGCCGTTATCGAAAGAGAAATAAAGGCCAACGAAATAGAATGCGTGCAATACCGCGACACGGCAGGCGACGCCGTCCAGGAGATCTTCATCGCAGTGGAAGACCTCGACGAAATGTTGAAATACATGAACCCCCTGATGCTTTATGACCTGGAAAAACATCACCCCCGGGCCTTTCTGAAGCTAAAGGAGTATAAATATCAGTTTCTCTACCAGGCAATTCTCGACAACCTCCGGCGAGGCATCGCGGAAGGGATCTACCGGACCGATATGCAGCTGGACATAGTGGCAAAGAACCGGATCGAAGCAGCCTTCCTGGTTTTCAACGTCGATCTTTTTCCCCATACCCGATATAAGATCTCAGAAGTCAACTTCGAGCTGGCTATGCTTTTCCTCCACGGGGTCACCACCGTCAAAGGCAAAGAGCTGATCGGGAAATACACCATTGAACGTAACAAAAAATCATCGCATGAACAGAACGCTTAAAAAAGGACGAAGACTTTTGCAAAACGCCCTTGCGGCCGTATTCCTGCTGTCTGCGTTTTCCTCCCGGGCACAACAGAACACGCCACCGCCTTCACGACAGCCGGCGCAGCAACCCGGCTCTGCATCCGCCCCTCAGATCCACGAGCTATCCCTCGCCGAGGCTGTCGATTACGCCACAAAGAATAGCGTCCTGGTCAAGAATGCCCTTCTGGATTACCAGATCCAGGAACAAAGCAATCGCGCAACGACCTCCCAGGCCCTTCCCCAGATAAGTGGCAACCTGGGATTGACCGACAATCTCCAGATCGCTACGGTCCTTGTCCCGGGCGCCTTTGCCAGCCCTCCCATACAGGGCTTTATTCCCCTGAAATTCGGAACCCAATATAGCGCTACCGGTGGCATAACCCTCAAACAGGTCTTGTTCGACGGCCAGGTCTTCGTAGGACTACAGGCCCGCCAGGCCTCCCTGGATTTCTATCGCCAGAAACAGGAGATCACCGCCCAGATGGTCCGGGCCAATCTCCATAAGATCTATTACCAGCTGCTGATAAGCAAAACCCAGGTGGATCAGATCGACGCCAACATCGCCGCCCAGAAAGAACTGCTGCATAACTCCACGGAGATGTTTAAGAACGGCTTTGCAGAACAATTGGACGTCGACAAGGCTAACGTACAGCTGGCTAACCTGGAGTCAGAAAAGATCCAGGTGAATTTCAGTATCGACAATGGCTATCTCGGATTGAAAGTCCTGATGGGAATGCCGGTTAAAGATTCTCTCCGCCTAACGGATACGCTTACCTACGAAATGATCCGCGACGCCGTCCTCGGTGACGAATATAAATATGCCGACCGGCACGAGTTCCAGCTGTTGATGACCAACCAGAAGCTCAATGAATATGATATCAAGCGGTACAAGAAGGAGTATATCCCGACAGCTTCCCTGACAGCAAATTATGCACAAAATCAATTCTCGAACACCTTCGATCTCGGACAGAAGAACAGCTGGTTTCCGGCTTCCTACATCGGATTAAGCGTAAACATCCCCATCTTCGACGGCTTCTATAAAGATGCCAATATCAAACAGGCAAAGCTGAGATTGCGCCAGACCATGAATAATGTCGATTCGCTGAAGAACCGCATCGACAACGACGTCAAAACAGCCCAGCTCCGCTTCGCCGCCGCCTTGTCAACACTCGATTACCAGAAGAAGAACATGGATCTCTCCGAAAGGGTCTACCAGCAGACACGCAAGAAATATGAGCAGGGCCTTGGTTCGAACATCGAGATCACCACCGCGCTCTCCGATCAGAAGACAGCCCAGGCAAATTATTTCAACGCGCTTTACAATGCCGTCATAGCCCGGGTCGATTACCTCACCGCCATAGGAAAACTATAAATCTAAAACACCAAAAATTCTTTTATGCATAAGATACTGACTGTGATCATTGGCTCTTCTCTGTTGCTCGCAGCCTGCGGCAGCGGACAGAAAACCGATTCGCTGGAAGGAAAAAAAGCCCAGCTTACAGCCCTTAAAGACCAGCAGGAAAAACTGGCAACACAAATCTCCGCCCTCGAAGCAGAGATAGGCAAGTCCGACACAGCCAGCGGGACAAAAGAGAAAGCCAAACTGGTTGCCCTCACAGCCCTCAAGCCTACTTCGTTCACACATTACATCGACCTGCAGGGCAACGTGGAAGCAGAGAACTCTTCCTATATTTCACCACGCGGTACCGGTGGCGTTGTAAGACAAGTCAACGTCAAACAGGGAGACCATGTTAATAAAGGACAGCTTCTCCTCAAGCTGGATGATGCAGTTCAGCGTCAGCAGGTGGCCAACGCCCAGACTCAGCTGGCATATGCAAAAGACATCTACCAGCGTCGCAAAAACCTCTGGGACCAGAAGATCGGTACCGAAGTGGATTTCATCAACGCAAAGAACCAGGTCGACCAGGCCGGGACACAGTTGAAGATAGCCGAGGAACAGCTGGACTTCACCAATGTCTATGCAGATATCACCGGAACCTTAAATGTCTTCTCCATAAAACTGGGTGAAAGCTTTGCTCCCGGCAGTCAAACCGTACAGATCATCAACACCGATAATCTGAAGGCCGTGGTCCAGGTACCTGAAGTATACCAGCAGCGCGTAAAGGTCGGCACACCTGTAAAGATCTCCTTCCCCGGTCTGGGCAATAAGGAGATCACCGGTGTTGTCCGCATCGCCGGAAAGGTTATCGATGCAGGCAACCGCTCCTTCCAGGTAGAGATCCACATCCCTAACGATAAGGAGATCCGCTCCAACCAGGTCGCTGTGGTCAAACTACAGGACTATACTGCCAGCAACGTGCTGACCATCCCGGTCAATACCCTGCAAACCGATGAGAAAGGAAAATATGTCATGGTGGTGACCAACGACAAAGGAAAGACCGTTGCACACAAAAAGACGATCACGATCGGTCAGTCCTATTCCGACAAGATCGAAGTCACCAGCGGCCTGACATCCGGCGACCAGCTGATCACCGATGGCTTCCAGGGCCTTTATGAAGGACAGCTGATCACGACAGAATAGACAAGGTTTTCCTTAATCAATTGAAAAAACACTGTATGAGTGCTTTAGAAAATTTTACCGGCAAATTCAAACACTTCTTTCTTACTACATGGAGTGTAAAGAATAAGACGTCTATCTACCTGATCATGCTCATCGTGAGCACCTGGGGCGTAGTCCAGTTCGTGACCCTTCCCAAGGAACAGTTCCCCGATATTGTGATCCCGACCATTTATGTGTCGACCATCTATACCGGGAACTCCCCTAAGGATATAGAGAATCTTGTCACCCGGCCGATCGAAAAACAGATCAAGGCTATCACAGGCGCCAAGATCAAAAAATTCACCTCTACCTCCCAACAGGATTATTCCGCCATCGTGGTGGAATTCGAGACCGACGTACAGACCGACGTCGCCCTGCAAAAAGTAAAGGATGCCGTCGACAAGTCCAAACAGGACCTCCCAACCGATCTGACCCAACAGCCCACCGCTCTCGAAGTCAGCTTCTCCGATCAACCCATCATGTATGTCAACATCAGCGGCGACTACGATCAGCAAAGACTAAAGAAGTTTGCGGATGACATGAAGGACAGACTCGAAGACCTGCCCGAGCTCAACCGCGTAGACCTCGTCGGCGCACCCGAACGCGAGTTCCAGATCAATGTCGATAATTATAAGATGCGGGCTAACAACATTACGTTCGACGACATCGACAATGCAGTAAAAGGCGAGAACCTGGACATCTCCGGCGGTCTCCTCGACGTGGGTAATATGAAGCGTAACCTGCAGCTGAAAGGCCAGTTCCACACCGCCCCCGACATCTCCCAGATCATCGTTCGCAGCCCCAACGGCGGCGGCGCAGTATATCTGAAAGATATCGCAACCATAAAGGATACCATAAAGGACAGGGAAAGCTATGCCCGTCTCGATGGGAAGAATGTCGTGACGCTGAACATCATCAAGCGCTCCGGCGAGAACCTGATCAAGACCTCCGAAGACGTCAACGCAGCGGTGAATGAGATGAAGACCAGCCTGCCAAAAGACCTCAATGTCGTTGTCACCGGCGATCTCAGTACAAAGACAAAAACCTCTTTCAATGACCTGGTCAATTCCATCGTCATCGGATTTGTACTGGTACTGATCATCCTGATGTTCTTCATGGGTGTCGTCAATGCCTTCTTCGTGGCCTTGTCCGTCCCATTGAGTATGTTCGTAGCCTTTGTGTTCCTTCCGGCTGCGGACCTGATCATCGGAACGCACGTGACCCTCAACTTTATCGTACTGTTTGCCCTCCTCTTCGGATTGGGTATCATCGTGGATGACGCCATCGTGGTCATCGAGAACACCCACCGTATCTTCACACAGGGTAAAGGCAAGATCGACGTACAGCAATCCGCCATGATGGCGGCAGGTGAGGTCTTTGTCCCGGTCTTTGCCGGTACCGTCACTACACTGGCGCCCTTCTTCCCGCTGCTCTTCTGGCCAGGCATCATCGGTAAGTTCATGGTCTATCTGCCCGCGATGCTGATCTTTACCCTGACAGCCTCGCTGATCGTCGCATTCATCATGAACCCGGTATTTGCGGTGGATTTTATGAACCATCCGGAAGATGAAGGAAAGTCTTCTCCAACCGGCATCTTCAAAAGACCGGGTTTCTGGATAGCTCTTATACTGGGCATCCTGCTCGATCTGGCAGGGACAACTTTCCTTGGAAACCTGCTCATTTTCTTTGTTATCCTTGTCCTTCTGAACAAATTTGTGTTCGACAGAATGATCCACGCCTTTCAGAACAGGGTATTACCCTGGATCATGGGACATTATGAAAGCCTGCTCCGCTGGGCATTAAAAGGCTGGCGGCCGGCATGGCTCCTGGTGGCTACCTTTGGCCTTCTTATCTTTTCGCTCGTCTTCTTCAGCGCCCGCAACGTGCAGGTCGTCTTCTTCCCGAAGGGTGATCCCAATCAGATCTATGTCTATCTGAAACTCCCCGTCGGTACCGCAGTCGATTACACCGACTCCGTTACAAAAGTTCTCGAAGGACGGGTGTATAAGGTCCTGGGCATGGAGAACGGGAAAAAGAATCCCGTAGTGGAAAGCGTCATTACCAACATCGCCATCGGTGCCAATGACCCCTCCAGCGGCGATCAGAGTACCCACCCCGAACTGGGCCGTGTCCAGGTCTCGTTCGTGGAATATGGACTAAGAAATGGTGTCGTTACCTCCAGGTATCTCGACTCCATCCGGCACGTGATGAAAGGCATCCCGGGCGCCGAGATCACCGTTGACCAGGAACAAGGCGGCCCGCCCACCGATCCGCCCGTCAACATCGAAGTCGCCAGCGAAGACTTTGACGACCTGATCAAAGGTGCCGTTGGTCTTAAGAATTACCTGGACTCTATCCAGACCCCCGGCGTGGAAGAGTTAAAAATGGATATCGACCTCACCAACCCTGAAATAACATTAACAGTTGATCGCCAGCGGGCCATGACCGAAGGCGTCAGCTCAGCGCAGATCGGCCAGCAGTTGCGAACGGCTCTGTTCGGCAAGGAATCATCGAAAATAAAGGAAGGAAAAGATGAATACAAGATTCAAATCCGCAACCTGGCCGGTCAGCGCAAAAACCTTATCGATCTTTTGAACATGAACGTTACCTTCCGGGATATCGCTTCCGGCGGTGCGATCAAGAATGTACCCATCAGCTCCCTGGTAAAGGTCGACTACACCAGCACGTTGGGTAGCGTAAAAAGAAAGAACCAGAAAAGAGTGATCACGCTGAAGTCGAATGTGCTTAACGGCTATACGCCAACAGCGGTCAACCAGCAACTGGCCCAGGCCATCGCCAATTTTAAAAAGAAACCGGATGGCGTAACCATCAAACAGACCGGAGAGGGCGAACAACAGGCTGAGACCGGCGCCTTCCTGGGCAAGGCCCTTGTGATCGCGCTTGCCGTCATCCTCCTGGTCCTCGTATTGCAGTTCAACTCCGTCGGTAAATCGGTGATCATCCTGACAGAGATCCTCTTCAGCGTCATCGGCGTTATCCTTGGATTCGCCATTACAAAGATGGAAGTCTCGGTCATCATGACCGGCCTCGGTATCGTCGGTCTTGCAGGTATAGTAGTAAAGAACGGTATTCTCGTGATCGAATTTGCCGATGAATTGAGGAGCAGAGGTATGAAAACCCGCGCCGCCGTCATCGAAGCAGGTAAGACACGTATCATCCCCGTGCTGCTCACCGCCATGGCTGCGATCCTGGCCCTGATACCCCTGGCCGTCGGCTTCAACATCAACTTTATTACCCTCTTCTCCGAACTCAATCCGCACATCTATTTCGGCGGAGACAACGCTGTCTTCTGGAAACCACTGTCCTGGACCATCATCTTCGGCCTGGCCTTTGCTTTCTTTATGACCCTCTTCATGGTACCCAGTATGTACCTGATCTATGAAAGACTCAGAAGACCTATGCGCCGCCATTTTGGTGGGAAGTGGATCTCCTTCCTCGGGATCCCTCCCTTTACGATCCTCTTCCTGCTGCTGATGTTCGTGACCATTATCTGGCATCGCTTTGAAGTGGCCGGGAGAAGAAGAAGACTGCAAGGCGGGCGCGGCGCCGACGAAACCTGGATACGCAGCTGGTTCTAACTACTACTCTAACCACTCATAAAAAATGGCCGCCCCACCAGCGGCCATTTTTTTAAATTGTATAAAATTTAATTTATGCGCAACAACCACGAGATAGACTATAAGATATACGGCGAAGAACTTCAGTTCGTCGAAGTGGAACTCGACCCGGGTGAAACCGTCATCGGCGAACCAGGCGGCTTTATGATGATGGACGACGGCATCGAAATGTCCACACTTTTCGGAGATGGCTCCGCATCATCTCAGCAAGGCGGCCTCCTTAGCAAGCTCATGAACGCCGGCAAGCGTGTGCTGGTAGGAGAGAACCTCTTCATGACGGCGTTCACCAACATCGGCCAGGGCAAAAGACGCGTAAGCTTCGCTTCACCCTATACCGGCAAGATCATCCCGCTCGACCTGCAACAGCTCGGCGGCGCGATCATCGCACAAAAAGACGCCTTCCTTTGCGCAGCAAAAGGCGTCAGCATCGGCATCGCCTTTCAGCGCCGCCTGGGTACGGGCATTTTTGGCGGTGAAGGTTTTATCATGGAAAAACTGGAAGGCGACGGCATGGCTTTTGTCCACGCCGGCGGATATATCATCGAAAAGGAATTAAAGGCAGGAGAGATCCTTAAAGTGGACACCGGTTGTGTCGTAGCCTACCAGCCCTCCATAGACTTTGATATCGAGTTTATCCGCGGTATCCGTAACTGGATGTTTGGCGGAGAAGGCCTCTTCTTCGCCCTGATGAGAGGCCCCGGCAAAGTATGGCTTCAGTCCCTGCCGATCAGCCGCCTGGCCAGCCGGATCTTTCAATACGCCCCCCAACGCGGTGGACGCCGCGAAGAAGGCAGTATTCTCGGCGGACTTGGCAATCTCCTCGACGGCGACGGTTTCTAACTAAATAAAAAAAGGGGCCGCAGGCCCCTTTTTTCTATCTTATGCTTCTCTTAATTGCGATTGTTACCAGCAAAACGGCTCAGCAGCTGAAGTATCTCCAGGTACAACCAGACCAGCGTCACCAGCAGGCCAAATGCACCATACCATTCCATATATTTTGGCGCGCCCATTTGCTCCCCGGTCTCTATCTGGTCAAAGTTCAGCACCAGCATCAGAGCCGCAATGACGACAACAAAAAGGTTGAAGACGATACCGATCATACTGTTATCACCCCAGTTCAAAAAGGAAATATTGATATGGAAGAAGCCCAGTATGATATTTATAAAGTAAAATATCGCTATACCGACTACGGCAGACAGAATGACCGCCCTGAACTTCTCCGTTGCCCGGATGATCCGGAAATTGTACAGCAGAAATACCGCAAAAGCTACCCCCAATGTCAGCAATACCGCGGTAAAAACGATATTGGGATAGGTCTTTTTGAACATGTCATTAATTATCGCCGACAAACCGCCCAAAACCAAACCCTCCAGCACGGCATATGCCGGTGAAAGATATCTTGCAAGACTGGGTTTAAAGCTGGTTATCATCGCAATGATAAAACCGCCTATAGCCCCAACACCAAGAAGGGCCATAACCGTGGGACCTTTTCCTGAAAAATATAATTTCCAGGTGAAGGCAGCCCCGGCCAGTACCAGGAATAAAAGAAAGCCAAATTTTTGCATGGAGCCTCTTACGGTCATCACGCCATTGTCGGTCTCTGCCAGAGACCGGCTGAAGATCTTTTCCGATAGGGTTGGATTACTGGATTGAAAAAGTGCCATAGTTTTAGAGTTTTAAAAAAACATCATTTTATACATAGAATAACAAGCCATTACCCCTTGTGGTTGGGACGACCTGCCGGATTTAACAAATTATCTCCGTCTCCCGCCACCACCCCGTTGTGAGGGTGGGGGAGTACCACCTACCGGGGGTTTCCCCGGATTGCCGCCGCCCTCGCGACCGCCGCCTTCCCGTCCTGCTCCACCGTCACGGCCTGCTCCGCCTTCCCGTCCGCCACCGGCACGTCCCGCTCCACCATCGCGCCCTGCGCCACCGTCACGGCCTGCGCCGCCACGATTATTCCCGCCCTCGCGTCCACCGCCGCCATCGCGCCCGGCGCCGCCTTCTCTTCCTTCCCGTCCACCACTGCCTTCACGACCCTCGCGGCCGCCACCCTCGCGTCCTTCACGCCCGCCGCCGCCCTCGCGGCCACCACCATGCTGGGGCTGATGTTTGTGATGACCATGTTTCTTCTTCCTGTCCGCCTTTTCCAGCGTCCGAAGACTGATCTGCCCAACCAGGTCGACAAATCCGCTTTCCTCCGTTTCCTTTGGCTTGCCCGAGGTTATTTCCACCGGCTCCAGCCCATCCGGAACGACGTTCTGCATATTCTGCTGCCTGATCTTTCTGACCCTTTCTATCGTAAGAGGATACTGCTTGTTGCTGTCCGGCAGTACATACCACATCAAATTCTTGAAAATATCTTTTTTGATAAGGATAGCCGTACCCTTTGCTACCTGCAAAGTCTCTGCATTGTCCGGGAAATTCTGTAAAGCATCGAGGTATGTGTCCAATTCGTAATTCAGACAACATTTTAACCGGCCGCACTGTCCGCTCAGCTTGCTCTGGTTGATCGATAAGTTCTGGTAACGGGCCGCCGTCGTATTCACAGACTTGAAGTCGCTCAGCCAGGTGCTGCAACATAATTCACGGCCACAGCTGCCAATACCGCCAACCTTGGCGGCTTCCTGCCGGGCGCCGATCTGCCGCATTTCCACCTTCAGACGAAACTCCCCCGCATACAGCTTTATCAGCTCCCGGAAATCCACCCGGTCATCGGCTATATAAAAGAACGTAGCCTTTCTTCCATCAGCCTGGATCTCAACTTCACTCATCTTCATATCCAGCTTCAGCTGCCGGGCTATCGCCCTCGACCTGATCAGCGCATCCCTCTCCCGGGCCTTATTCTGCTGCATGATCTCCAGGTCTTTATCATTTGCTTTGCGCAAAACCTTTTTTATCTCCGGGTTCTTTTCTTCCACCCCTTTTTTCTTCAGCTGCAGACGGACCAGCTCCCCCGTCATCGTCACTTCGCCGACATCAAAACCACTCACCCCCTCCACACTGACCATATCCCCCTTTTCAAACAGCAGCGTAGTAGCATTGCGATAAAAATCTTTGCGGCTACCCTGGTTGAAACTTACTTCGACGATCCTGCATCCGCTTTCCGGATCACTAAAGGGCAGGTTGGCCAGCCAGTCATGTACATTTAGTCTATTACATCCGCCAGTGCTGCATCCACCATTGCTTTTACAGCCGGACGGCTTACCATCCTTGGAGGTTCCACAGTTGCTACATCCCATATCCCAATTATATTAATAAAGGTTAGTGAATTGACCTTCAGTCCTTCGACCTACGATCTATTTATATGTAAAAAGAAGGGGATACCGCACAGGCAGGAAGAAGCTACTGCTCATTTGAGCCGTTATGCGAAATATGTTGAATGCAAAATACGCTCTTTCAACGGCCCTGTCCCTTTTCCTCTTCAGCTCACTCCCCCGACCAGCCTGTCCCGGATACACTTCTTTTCAATGGCCTAAAGGGGCCATGCTCAAATATACACACAAACAGGGATTTATTTTACCGGTTCCCCCTTTTTTCCTAACAGGGCAGCCAGCGCTACCAGACCCCAGCACCCCTCCAGGATAACAAAAGGCCAGTAGCGGATCAATACCGAGGCATAACAGGAGAGCCCTGCCCCAAGAATATTGAGAAGGATATAAAGCCGGCTTTCCTGCGTGATATACCGGAAAAGGCTTAAAAAGAAGGCCGCCAGTAACAAGGTGACCCCAATGGCTCCCACTAAACTTGAATAACTCATTTTCAATTAATTAAAAAGGCCGCCAATAATAAGCTCAGCTGCCCCTTATCCCCGGCCCCAGCCTCCCCGGTCATCCCTTCGGCCCGGGCCATCATTTCCCCCGCCTTCCCAATAAATGGCCCTTCCTCTGCCAGTTCATGCCCCTCGAACCGGATCATATCCCCGATGATCCCGGGCGTCACCTCCGGATGGAACTGCAACGCCAGTACATTCTTCCCAACCATAAAAGCCTGGTTCACACAACCGGTACTCGACGCCAGTAGCACAGCCCCCGGCGGCAGATCAAAAGTCTCCCCATGCCAGTGAAAAACCTCCTCACTCAAATGAGAGAATATGTTGATAGCCTCCCCGGTCCACCTCACCGGCCAAAAACCAATCTCCTTCACCGGGTTCGGATAAACCCTTCCTCCCATCACCTCAGCGATCAATTGTGCCCCCAGGCAGATCCCCAATACCTTCTTCCCCGCCCCGATAGCCGCAGCGATCAGGGCCTTTTCCGACCGCAGCCAGGGAAACTCCACCTCATCATGCACACTCATCGGTCCCCCCATGACGATCAAAACATCAAAGTCCTCCAGTGAGGGAAGAACACTCTCCTCAAAAAGATAAGTGATCCGCAGTGAATCACCTCGCCGGGAGATCCAGGAGGTCAAAAGCCCCGGGGTTTCAAAAATCACATGTTGCAGACAGTGAAAACGCATAATTAGTTAATATGTACCGTCTTATGTTCAGCCAGAATATGCAGCAGCTTAATGGTGAGCGCATGGAACAACATCTTCGCATGCGCATTCCGCTCGATATAATACGCCGCCCGGTCCAGCTCTTCGATAATGGCCTTTTGCTGACCGACATCGGCTATCTTATTCAGACGCAACGCAATATCCTTTTCCCCATCCGGTATATGCAGCAGCGAAGCATCGATGTATCGTAGCCGGATCGCCTGCTCCAGCAAATGGTTGAAATAACGCAGAAATTGCTTTTGCCTCTCCCGCCCCGACTTGCTGATCTCGTCGATCCACTTCACTTGTGCGATAGGCCCGTTCTTCAGAATGGCATTCAGCCATTCGCGCAATACCCCCTGCCAGTCATCGTCCGCATGCCGTATCAGTTGTAAAGCCTCATGATAATTGCCTTCACATAACACAGCTATCTGCCGCGCCTGTTCGGCAGGCAGTTTCGCCCGCTGCAGTAAAGCCTGCTCTATCTCTCCCGTCTCCGGCAAAGGGATCTTTACCAGCTGCGTCCGCGAAAGAATGGTTTGAAGTACCAATGACTCATTTTCAGCGACCAGCAGAAACAAGGTATCGGGTGGCGGCTCTTCGATCAGCTTTAGCAGCTTGTTACCCTCATTCCCCAGGTACTCAGGCATCCAAAGGATAAGGATCTTGTACCCGCTCTCAAAACTCTTCAGACTTAACTTGTGAATGATGTCATTACACTCCTGGGCGGTGATATTCCCCTGTTTGTTCTCCGCCCCGATAAACTGCAGCCAGTCATAGGCGTTCCCATAAGGGTATTGCTCCACGAACTCCCGCCACTCCGAACCATAATCCGTACTTACCGGCTTATCCCCCGGTTTTTTAGGTATCACCGGGTACGAATAATGAATATCAGGATGTATCAGCTGACTGGCCTTGGCACAGGCCGCACAAATCCCACAGGCATCGGTCATCATCGGATCGGCTTTCTTCTCACATACCACATACTGAGCAAAAGCCAGCGCCATCGCCAACGACCCGCTGCCCTCCTGACCAAGAAAAAGAAGAGCATGACTCAGCCGGTTGAGCTGGACCATCTCGACCAGGGTTTGTTTCACCTGCGTCTGCCCGATAACTTTTGAGAATGCCATAGGTGCAAATATAAAAAAAGAGGGGTCCACCGGACCCCTCTTTTTTTTAAATCGGAAAAATCGTTATTAGTTAAGATACTTCGTTATCTCTGCATCCATCGGCTTCACCTTGCTGGGGAACACCGCAACCAGCTTTCCATTCTCATCCAACAGGAACTTCGTAAAATTCCACTTGATCACCGGACTGGCAACACCCAGCTTATTCGCTTCCTCAGTCAGATACTTGAAGAGCGGATGGATATTGTCGCCAACCACATCCACTTTTTCAGCCATCGGGAAAGTGACACCATAATTCTTTGTACAGAACTCGCTGATCTCCTGGCTTGTTCCAGGTTCCTGCTGACCAAAATTGTTTGCAGGGAATCCTACGATCACCAGCTTGTCCTTATACTGTTCGTATAATTTCTCCAGGTCGGCATATTGAGGAGTGAAGCCACACTTGCTGGCTGTATTGACGATCAATAATTTTTTGCCCTTGTATTTAGAAAGATCGATGGGTTTGCCATCCAGGCCAGGCACCTTGAAATCGTATACGCTGGTGGTCCCGGCGACCAGGAAAAGTGAAAGAAGAAGTGCGCGTAACATAATTTATGGTTTTGATTAATTAATTAGTCCCTAAAGGTAACAAATCACCCCCGTCCCCGCTCAACTAATAATTTAATTATTGTCGCTCATAGCTCCCGAGATCCGGTAAGCCCACCATCCTCGGATTCCCATCCAGATCAACCAACAGACTCGTGGCTACCCCCTTATCAATAGCCGGCGACCCCGCCTTCAAATGAAAATCATAAAAAGCTCTCGAATTATTAACACTATCGAATAACGGGTCCGCATTCGCGATCATCCCCGACACCGTGACATTCGTCGGAGCAGTCTTAACCTTCCAAAGACAATTCGTAAAATTGACCATAAAGACACCGGTACTTTGCCGGCTTACACTAACCTCATTATCCACCGTCCCATTACTGCCCCAAAAAATACAATTGGTAAAAATAGCCTCGACATCACCGGCTGCCGAACCGCCCCCCTGCGTATAGACATCAGATAATGACAACACAGGTTGCGTATGGGAGATATAATTATTGGAATAAGAAGCCACCGTACAATTGATGAATTGATAGATGCCACCACCTCCCAGCTCAATATTTTTACCACAGTTGCTGATCAGACAATTATTTGCCAGCACATTCCCCTGTATACCAAGGACACCCGCATCATAGCTGTTGTCGATGATACATTGATCAAGGACCAGCTTTGCCTGGTTGCCGATAGGTGGTGCCTGCGCAACGACAGCCTGGTATGCATTCCTTATCACTGCATAGGAAAGATGATTATTGCTGCTGGTCTCACGGAAATAAATACCCGGCCAGCTGCCTGGAAAATTCCGGTATGGATCATCAAGCCTGTCTCCCAGGAAATAGACTCTCGTGCTGTCAAAATGATCTCCCGTGACCTGCAGACTGCCATCCACCAGTAATGGAGCATTAGCATGAAAATAGACCCTGCACCCCGCAGGAATGGTCAGCGTTGCACCTGTGTCTATCTGCAGCCCCCCAAGTACGACATATGGTAGCGTTCGATCCCAAACCGTATTACCGGTGATCACCTGGTTGCGGAGAAAATGAGCATTCTGACCATATGCCTGTAGCTGGATGAATTGTTGTTTGCCATTGAATTGGACTTCAATGCTATCCTGCAGGATAAAAGGAAGACTGGCATTGGTAGGGTTGACCCTGACGGCCACAAAGACATAAAGGCTGTCACCCGCATCGAGCTCTAAATTGCTCCGCTCAGGACCGGCATATCCATCGACATTGATGCTGAACGGAGACGCAGCTCCCCCCATCAGCTTCACATCCGTAAGCCGCAGCTTCTGATTGTTTGTATTGATTATCCGGACGGCTTCTGTAATTGATCCGGCAGAAGTAAAAACCGTATCGAAAAAAATTGTGTCGGCTGAAACCCGGATAAGGGCATCCTTGCCCGTAATAAAAGAATCCTTCCGGCAGGAAAATTCAAAAAGGACAATGGATGACAATAAGAGGAGCAGCAGCTTCTTCATTGAGCTAAAGATAAAGCATTAAAATAAAATCTGGTATACCTCCTCCACACGTCCCACCGGCACAACTTCAATATCGAACTTGGCCCCGCTCAGACCCTTCTGATTGTATTTGGAAACAAATATCCGCTCAAAACCCAGCTTCTCGGCCTCGGCTATGCGTTGTTCAATACGATTGACAGCCCTTATCTCACCACTCAACCCTACCTCCCCTGCAAAACAGACCCGCGAAGAGACCGGGACATCCTCATAACTGCTAAGCAGCGAACAAAGTACAGCCAGATCAATAGAAGGGTCCTCTACTTTCAATCCACCGGCAATGTTCAAAAAGACATCTTTTACACCAAAATGAAAACCACCCCTTTTTTCCAGTACAGCCAGCAACAGCTGTAGCCTGCGCAGATCAAATCCACTCACAGTTCGCTGAGGCGTACCATATACCGATTGTGTTACAAGGGCCTGCACCTCTATAAGCAAAGGCCGCATCCCCTCGATCGTCGCCGCAATGGCAATGCCGCTCAACTGCTCTTCCTTTTGCGTGATCAACAGCTCACTCGGATTACTTACTCCCCTCATCCCCTGGTCCGACATTTCATAAATGCCCAGCTCAGCAGTACTCCCGAACCTATTCTTCAGCGTACGCAGGATCCGGTAGGCATAATGCCTGTCACCTTCGAATTGTAATACCGTGTCCACCATATGCTCCAGCATCTTGGGACCGGCAATACTCCCATCCTTGGTGATATGTCCGATTAAAAAGACCGGTGTGCCCGTTTCCTTCGCATACCGCTGGAATTCGGAAGTACATTCCCGTATTTGCGAAACACTTCCCGCAGAGGATTCAATGTATGGAGATTGCAGGGTCTGGATCGAATCGATGATAACCAGTTGCGGACGTAATTTTTTTATCTCCTGGAAAATGACCTGTGTCGAAGTCTCCGTCAAAAGATAAAAATCCTCATTCTTTATATTGAGCCGGTCCGCACGCATCTTTATCTGCTGCTCACTTTCCTCCCCACTGATATAAAGTGTCTTTACATTTTGCAGACGAAGCCCGTTCTGAAGGAAGAGCGTACTTTTCCCGATGCCCGGCTCTCCGGCTACAAGTACAATGCTGCCACTTACAATCCCACCACCCAATACCCGGTTGAGCTCAGCATCCGGACTAATGATCCTTTTTTCATCCGCACTTACTACTTCACTCAGGGATATCGTCCGAACCTCTTTTTTATCAGTCGTAAATTTTTTCCATTCTGTTTCAGCCAGCTTGTTATCCTTCGTGATGACTTCTTCGACAAAACTGTTCCATTGATCACAGGAAGGACACTTACCTAACCATTTTGCACTTTCATGTCCACAGTTGCTACAGAAAAAAGCCGTCTTGATTTTGCTCATGCGGTAAAGTTAGTTCCCTATTTTGGAAACTCGCCATCTACATTAATGTGAAGAACATCTCAAACACGAGTTTTTATAATAAAGATGGGGATGAAAAAATTGAAGATCAGTTGAAGTGTATAAAAAGTAAAAGGGCCAGCTAAATCGCCGGCCCCTTACTTACTAACCCATTAAATTCTTGCACTAAATTACAAATTAGCGCCACATTGCAAAATAATTTTTTCGGGGTGTGAATAACTTTAAAAACTGGCTGGCCCCTTCTAAAAACTTGCTGCTAATATATATAAAATAATAACTATCAATTAATTATAAACAGTTTTAAGGCCATCCCTTCAAGTCTGATTTTGGTAAAAGATTGAAAATTAACCCGCCCGAAATCATAGAAATCAACAGAATTTATTTTTAGCAGCCCCAGCCTTCCTATTCCGATTTTGAGCCTGAAAATACCCGAACTTTTCACATATTAATTATTGGAATATTTAATATATCGTACTAAGTACGGCAAATTGTTTTATTTTGTTAAATCGGATTAACATTATATTTCTCAAATATATTAACTTCGGCAAACTTACGCACCCCGAAAGTTTTAAACCCTAATCCCAGGAAAAAAGATTTTTAAAGGAAAATTTTTAGCACTTGAAAAGTCGCTGATTCTATTTTCTCCAAAATAGTTATTGGACGCTTCAAAGGCCAAAAAGGACCTCAGACAATTGATAATGTTGTGTTTATACGAAATTACGATCAGGTCTGGCATTTCCTGAAAAAATGTTAATTAGAATTAAATTCTAATTAAAAAAATTGTAATTTAAATAACCGGAACTAACACTCCTAATACTACACATGAGAAAACTTGACCGCATGCTGATGGGCAATCTTCTGCCTGTCAGCGGAGGATTATCCGCTCAAATTGCCAGGGTCTCTACCTTCACAGAGACCCGACCCCCATTTTATTACCCATTTCCTTTCTTATGTGATCTCCTGTATCAGGAGCAGCCGCTTCCATCCCTTTGCTGGGTTAAAAACTTCTCTACTACTACACATGATAAAATTCCGAATCTATCACCAAGAATGTGTGACTCAATGTTGACAGTGAAAGACGGCCCCGGTGTCTACCGGGGCCAATTTTAAATGCTGCCCCCACCGCAATCCTGCTTCCACCACACTAATCAAATAAAAAGTTAAAAAAAACTTAAAATTTAGCGAAAATATCCTATTTTAAAGAACCAAAACTCAGTTGCGCTAAAGAACAGCCCCCACTCCTACAATTTACTGTCTTTTAGCGATTTACGTTGTTTTCCCACTTTTGCCGCCATCTGGATCATTTTTCACTCTAACCAATTTTAACTCACATGAGAAAACTTCACTGCTTGCTGGTGGGCATCCTTATGCTCATTAGTGAAGGGCTATTCGCCCAGACAACGGTGGTCTCCGGAAAGATCATCGATCCCACCGGAACCCCAATTCCCAACGCAACGATCCGGATCAAAAGCAACAGATCGTCCTCAGGGACCAGCGCCGATGCCCAGGGAGCCTTTACACTAAAGACGCTGCCCAACGCCATTCTGATCGTCAGCGCCATCGGGTATGAGAACAAAGAGATAAAGGCCACAGAAGGCGCCCTGACCATTACACTCAACACCGACTCCAGATCCCTGAGCGAAGTCGTAGTCACCGGTGTCGGCACCGCTACCAGCAAGAAACGGCTCGGCATCGCCGTAGAGTCGGTCAGCGGATCTAAATTGCCGGCCGCACCGACTGCTTCCATCGACCAGGCTCTTGTTGGTAAGATCGCGGGCGCACAGATCTCCTCCACCAACGGTACTCCGGGGGCACCTGTCAACATCGTTTTAAGGGGTATCAATACTGTACAGGGAGGGACAAAGCCCCTGATCCTTATCGATGGCATAGAGGTCAGGGCGACAGATATCAACTCCCTCGACCTTTCCAATATTGAAAGGGTAGAAGTTATCCAGGGTGCGGCTTCCTCGACATTGTATGGTGCCCAGGGAGCGAACGGGGTTATCCAGCTGTTTACAAAAAAGGGAAAGAATGGGGTCTCGATCAATTATTCCACCAGCTATTCTGCCAACTCATATATAAACAGCGGCCACGTCCATAAGGCAAAGTTGCACAGCCTGCTGACAGATGCCAGCAATAATATTCTCGACCCCAGCACCGGCAAACCCGCCGTTTTTGCGGCCGATGGTACCACCAATGTTGCCTGGGCTTTCGGCTCGACAGGATACCCTTCCGCCATGGCCAATCCCCGTAACATAAATAACAAGGCCTACAACGCAAACTTTAAATATTATGACCAGTTCAAGGAACTGTTTGGCACCGGAAACACGCTGAACAACTCTATCAATATCTCTGGCGGGTCCGGGAGAAGTGATTTCGGCATTACCGTTTCAAATAATCACGCTTCGGATGTCGTCCGCGGAAACGGTTACGCCGATCGCTCCAACCTCACCGCCAACCTGGGTACTGAGCTGTTCAAAGGTTTCAGGATCAGATCGATAACTCAGCTCGTCTACACACGCAACACCCTGCATCCCCTTCTTGGAGCGCCCGGCGGCCCGGGTTACGGCACCGGCAACCAGCTCGGTACAAATACCACCGGCGGCGGCTCCGGTATTTATGGTTTCCTGAACACATCTCCTTTTTTCTCGTTGCGGCAGAAACTGGCCGATGGCACTTCTCCTGATTACCAGGGCGCAGGTACCATCAGCGTAAACAGCTTTAACCCTTTTTATAATGAAGAATATACAAAGGGCCTCGATAACAAGGTCGATATCGTCCAGAATTTCGACGCCAACTTTAAGATAAATCGTTTTGTAGAGCTGGACGCCAAATATGGTCTTAACTACAGGACCGAGACGGCCCGCTGGACATTTTATAACCAGTCCGAGAACCTCAACTCCAATAACCAGGGTGCCTGGCTGAGTTACTATGGCGGCGACAACACCGGAGAGATAGACAACTGGGACTATAAAACTACTTTCCAGAACTTTCTACCTTCTCTTTATGTGCGGACGGATTTTGACAAGGATTTTCATTTGAATATTCCCATTCAGACTACCACACAGGTATCTTTCGACTATCGCAAGAACGAGTACAAGGAGCTGAATACATACGGCGTAGGCCTTCCGCTTTCTCCCCCGATCAGCATCCTTACAACGGGCAGCCAGGCTGTCAGCAAAGATTATGTCGAGCCTTTTGTCACCTATGGATACCTGGTCGATCAAAAGATAGACCTCGCAACCTACGCAGGTGTTCAGGGGGGCTTCCGAACCGATTACTCCTCAAATTTCGGCGGGGGAAAACCCTTTACCTTTCCACATGTCAATGGCTATTTCGCTCCTTCCGAGATTGGTTTCTGGCAGGGAAGCAAACTGTCGGAAGTACTTCCATTCTTCAAGGTTCGCGCCGCCTACGGCAAGGCAGGCATTCAACCCAACCCTTTCCAGCGGATCATAACGCTTAGCCAGCAGCACCTTGGAAACAACGGCGCATATTCCATTGCCAACCCGCTGCACAATGCCGATCTCCAGGTGGAATTGTCAAAAGAGTTTGAAGTCGGAACGGATTTCTCGCTCAGCCTCCTTAAGAAAGGTCATGTCCTCAATTCAATAGACGGTTCCTTCTCTTACTGGACCAGGTCGACAAGTAATGCGATCTATCCCATAGCGGTACCGTTGTCTTACGGTTCGTCCACTAAATATGTCAACGCGATCGACCTTGGCTCTCATGGTTACCAATTCTCGTTGAACCTGCCGATCTACAAATCAAGAAATTTAAACTGGGATTTCACGACCAATTTTGGCCACCAAACCACCACCGTCCGGGCTATCCATGGTGCGCCCAATGTCATCCTGAACAGCAGCGCAGGCAGCACGGCCCTCGTATTGGAGCCAGGCTCGAAGATTGGCCAGATCTATGGCTCCAAAACATTTACAAGCCTCGACCAGCGTAAGCTGGACGGTACGCCTTATATAGATAAATCAGATTACGGCAAATACCAGATCGTCAACGGAAAAGTAGTCGACACGTCGACAAAAGGCATCCAGTTCACAGATGACGCCTATTCATTCGGTGATCCGAACCCGAAGTTCAACGTCTCCTTCATCAATTCCATCAGCTATAAGAATTTTACCCTCAACTTTCAGTTCGATTGGGTATATGGCGGCCATCTCTATAACCAGACCAAGGAATGGATGTACAGGGACGGGATCAGCGGAGATTTTGACCAGGCAGTGACCATCGGCAATCAGACCGAGGCCTGGGTTGCTTACTACCGCAGCGCCTACGCCGATAAGTTCGGGTCGCAGAATGGCTTCCGCAACGGGACCAAGGATTATTTTTATGAGAGCTCCTCCTTCCTTCGCCTGAGAAATGTCTCTCTGGCTGTAGACCTGGCAACTTACACCGGCCTCAAGGCGTTGAAAAAAGTTCAGCTGGTATTGTCCGGCAGAAATATATGGACATCCACAAAATACTCCGGGTTCGATCCGGAAGTCAGCTCCGGCGCGACCAACTCATCTTATGACCGCGGTGTAGATCATAGCAGTCTGCCGAATATTAAGTCCTATCAGGTAGGCTTGAACGTAGGACTTTAGTTTATGTCATTTTAAAAGAGCGTAACATGAAACACAAATTAGGTATTTATATAAGCATCTTCCTCTTTATAGCAATCGCAGCGGGATCCTGTAAGAAAAAGCTCGATGTGGGCGATCCCAACGATCCTACACTCACAGCCAATGCCAGCGACGAAAACGGTATCATTCAGCTGGCAGCCGGCGGCGTCTATATCAACGGGTTCAAGAGTGGTGACGACTGGCTGGGAAACAGCTATTTTTCCCTGCCTTACGGATACAACGAATTGTTGGGAGACGTAGTTACAGGCGAGGCTGCCAACCAGCTGATTAATCAGATAAGCCTGCCCGATTATGTCATTCTCGACGACGGTTCCAAAATCTCCAACTCTGCTTCTTCGAGGACCGTTTTAAAGCTTGGCAACACCCGCGCCCAGACTGGCGCAGGGAATAACCCCTTCTATTACCAATGGCTGAATATGTATGCCATGAACAATGCCTGCAACACCGTTCTCAGCGTTTTGAGTACGATCAAGTTTTCAGGCGACGCGACGACAAAATCGAATACGGTCTCTGCCTGGTGCCATTGGTGGAAAGGATATGCCTATGCCTCTATAGGGACCATGTATTATGCCGGCATAGTAAATGATGCAGCAGGCACCAGCAACGCACGCTATCTTAGCAAGGACTCCTTGATCCTGGCTTCGGATGCCGAATTGGACAAAGCAGCAGCCATTCTCGGTGCGATCACCAACACCGGCGACTACAGCGCCGTGCTGGGCAAACTGATCCCTTCCTTCTGCCAGGTTGGGAACGGAGGCATCCTTTCTCCTGCCATGTGGATAAGGAACATCAATACGCTGAAAGCCAGAAACCTGCTGATGAACAGGTTGTCTCCCTTCGTCAACAGCAACCCTTCCGCTGTCATTACCGGCTCTTCTATGACTGCTATGACTTCCGCCGACTGGCAGAATGTGCTTACACTTGCCGGCGCAGGCATCCAAAACGGAGACTATGTTTTTACCGGCCGCTCTAATAGCGTGAATGGATTTTTTACAGCCAGCGGAGGCTCCGTTTCCGCACTTACCACCGGGCTGAATACCGGAAAGACCTTCAAGATAAGCGAGCGTTTGATGCAGGATTTCAAATCCACGGATAAGAGACTCTCCAACGACTTTACAGATACCGTACTTTACCTGAACCAGGTAGGCGGGTTTACGTTCAGCACCCGTTATAGCGTAGTCAGCGGGGGATTTGGTGCGTCCGGCGTCTACGTCTACGGCGACAACGACATCGGCGCAAACGAGGTCTATATAGCCGGCAGTTATGAAGAGAACCAGCTAATGCTCGCAGAGGCAAATATCCGCACTGGCAATATAGACGCCGGCCTCGCAATCGTGGATGCCGTACGCAACTACCAGGGAGCAGGCGTCGCACCAGTTGCTAATACCGGGCTTAGCCTCGCTCAGGCCCTTCAGGAACTGGTAATGGAAAGACGCGCCGCCCTTGCCTTCAGGGGAATCTCTTTTTATGACACCAGAAGATGGGGATGGACCTATGACATCTCCAAGGGAGGGGGCAACTACAATGCAGTCATCTTCACTTCTGATAAAAAGCTAAATACCCATTCTACCATTAACTATAACTTCCTTGATTACTGGGACGTGCCGGCAGATGAGACCGATCTGAACCCGCCGGCAGCAGGCAGCGCACCTACAAAAAATCCTAACTGATCAGTTAAAAAAAAACCCGGCGGCTGCCGGGTTTTTTTTATAATTTTATTTCATCTTCCTGCTTATCAAAAAAATGAAACTCTGTCAGATGATAATTCGTGTTCGCACGGATCCGGATCTTCTGCTTATACTTCCACCTCCATTTCCACTGCCTGGAGCCAAAACCGAGAAAACCGGCCTTTGTAAGATAAGCATGCATAATAGGATGCACCGCTAAGATCAGATCCTTATGCTGATGATTCAGCAGATAACTTAAATTCTTTTCGATCTCATCCTCCAGGATCAATGCGGAAGAGATCTTCCCCGTGCCATTACAGGTGGGACAGACTTCCTGCGTATTGATGGTAACCTCCGGCTTCATCCGCTGCCGGGTGATCTGCATCAGCCCAAACTTTGAAATAGGAAGTACGGCATGTTTAGCCCTGTCCGTACGCATAAAATTCTCCATCGCCTCTATCAGCTTCCGCTTGTTGTCCGGAAGCTTCATGTCGATGAAGTCTACTACAATAATACCACCCAGGTCACGCAGCCGTAATTGCCGGGCAATTTCTTCGGCCGCCTCCATATTGGTCTCCAACGCATTCTGCTCCTGGTTGTTACTGACACTCTTATACCCGCTGTTCACGTCGATGACATGTAAAGCCTCGGTATGCTCGATGATCAGGTAGGCGCCGCTCGGGAGATTCACCGTCTTGCCAAACGCGGCTTTCACCTGCTTGGTCACGCTGAACTGGTCAAAGATGGGCGACCCATTATGATAATAGGAGACAATGTCTATCTTGTCCGGGGCGATCCGCTGAATATAGCTCTTGGTATCATTGAAGATATTCCGGTCATTGATGACGATCTTATTAAAATCCTCATTCAACAGGTCCCTGAGCATACTGGTCGTCTTCGTCTGCTCACTCAGGATCTTCGCCGGCGCCACCGCACCCTTCAGATTGTGCTGTATCGTCTTCCAGGTCGCCACCAGCTCGGTAAGGTCCTCATGCAGTTCTGCCGTATTCTTCCCCTCCGCAGCCGTACGCACAATAACCCCGAAATTCTTCGGTTTTATCGCTTCCACGATCTTCTGCAGTCGCTTGCGCTCGTCAGAAGAATGTATTTTTCGCGAAACAGCTACTATATCGTTAAAAGGAGTGATGACGACAAACCGGCCGGGAAGTGAGATCTCACAGCTTAGACGAGGACCCTTTGCAGCAATAGGTTCCTTTAGGATCTGTACGAGAATATGAGGCTTGCCATTCAATACCTCATTGATCTTGCCCGTTTTAATGATCTCCGGCTCCACGAGGAAATTGCCAAAGTCAAACCCCTCGGCGCTGGTGTCGTTCATCGCTTGTTGCGTGAACTTCAACAACGAACGGGCATAGGGACTAAGATCTGTGTAGTGAAGAAAAGCGTCTTTTTCGAAACCCACATCAACAAATGCAGCATTCAATCCCGGAATGAGCTTTTTAACCTTTCCAAGGTATAAATCTCCGACCGCAAAGCTCGCATCAGCCTTTTCATGGTGGAGTTCCACCAGCTTTTTATCCTCTAATAGGGCTATTTCAACACCCTGCGGAGTCGCATTTATGATCAGTTCCTTATTCAAGCGTATCGGGAGTTTTCCATCGACATCTACGGGACGGTCCGCCAAAAGAGCGGACCGTCCCCGTAAAGGCAACTATTTGTTCTTCTTCTTATGGCGATTCTTTCTCAGTCTTTTCTTCCGCTTGTGCGTCGCAATCTTATGACGCTTACGCTTTTTACCACAAGGCATACTCAATTCATTTTTATAGTTAAAAAAATAATTACCATGATCACATCGGCAAAAAACCATCATCTCACCGGCGGTCCCCGCCGCCCACTACTGCAAAGTCTTGATCCGCTGATCTATCGCCTGGAGCATCTCCGGATTATTGATCATTTTCTTTGCAGCCCCATACCATATTATGGCATCCGCTTTATTGCCCTTTTGCTGATAGACTTCGGCTAGTAGGAGAGTCGCTTCGATATTGGCAGGTTGATGTCGAACAACGGTTGTCAAACGTTCAATAGCTTTATCAAATTGCCCCGATTCTATTCCCCCAAGCCCCAGCATAAACTGAGCATACATATTGGTGGAATCCCGGTGGGCTACTTCCAAAATCCGCTGAATTCCCTGCATGACCTCGGTTGGATTGTCCGCCTGGCTACCAAAAATGTAGCTGGCCCCAAGCCCTACCTTTGTTGAATCATTCCCGGGATTCAGTTCTAATGCCTTTTCAAACAACTCTTTAGCACTTGTAGCCATCCAGCCTTTTAAAGCTGGGTTATCCTGGCCACGCAAGCTTTGCAAAAATAATTGGGCAGCAAAGGTGAGACTTTTTTCAGAATTTTCCAATTTAGCCGCTTCTCCGGTATAATGTGCATATAATAAAAAGCCTTCCGCAACTGAATCCTTCCAAAAAGTGGCCAGTTGCCGGTCAGCATTTATCTGCTGCATCTTCACATCACCCCGTACGACGGATTGCTGCAGTCTGTTTACATAAGATAGTTGAGCAGGAGTTAAACGAGCTTGAGATGCTTGTAGAATGTCCTGTAAACCAATGGATTTAACAAGGGAGGCCCCTGGAGCGCCACCTTCGGAGGGCTCCGGTTTGTGTTGAGGAGGAACAGTGTGTCCAAAAAAATACAGAGCGAGTAGTAATAGCACCCCGGTGCCGGCTACCAGATATTGCTGTCTCTTCATGCTGATAATTAGAGACGCAAATCTACATCTCTTCGTCCGGGTTTGGCTGATCTTCCTTCACAGACTGCAATTTTTTTACTTCGGCTACGAACTCCTTAGCAGGTTTAAAGGCCGGAATAAAATGCTCAGGGATATGAACAGCCACATTCTTCTTGATATTACGGCCGATCTTTGCAGCCCTTTTCTTGGTAATAAAACTCCCGAATCCCCTGATGTAAATATTTTCACCTTGGGAAAGAGTTTCTTTCACTTCTTTGAACATGGTTTCCAACGTCACAAGGACGTCAACCTTAGGTATACCTGTTTTTTCCGATATTTGGTTAACAAGGTCTGCCTTTCTCATGGGGATTAAGTTTTATAAGTTTCTGATTTTAAATATATAACAAAATTATTAATTCACAACTCATTAGCACTAAAAATTACTTTCAGGATATCAAAATACTGGTTTTGATTCGTTTGTGCAAGAATTCTCTAAAATATTGATTGTGAATTTTTTTTAACAAAAATGACACCAAAAAAAGACCCTTTTACCACCCTTTTATTAAAATGGCATAAGGGTAAAAATAGTCGGATAATGCCCTGGAAAGGAGAAAAGGATCCCTATAAGATCTGGCTCAGTGAGGTGATTCTTCAACAAACCCGCGTGGAACAAGGCTGGTCCTACTATGAAAAATTCGTAGAAACCTTCCCGACTATCCATGACCTCGCCATCGCACCGGAACAAAAAGTATTCAAACTCTGGGAAGGACTCGGTTACTACAGCCGCTGCCGCAACCTCATCGCCACCGCCAAAAGGATTGATACAGAATATAAAGGAGTGTTCCCCTCCACCTATGAAGAGATCCTCGGATTAAAAGGCATCGGACCCTACACCGCAGCCGCTATCTCCTCTTTTGCCTTCGGCCTCCCCCACGCAGTGGTAGACGGAAATGTCACCCGCGTACTCTCCCGTTATTTCGCCGACCCGACTCCGATCGATACAACCACCGGCAAACGACTCTTTACCGATCTTGCCGGCAAATTGCTGGATAAAGAACAACCAGGCATTTACAACCAGGCTATTATGGACTTTGGCGCTACCATATGCCTGCCCCGAAACCCGCTCTGCGCCGACTGTGTGCAAAATACCGGCTGCCAGGCCTTTAAAAAAGACCTTACCACCCAACTGCCTGTAAAAGAAAAAAGTATTCAGAAGCGTCAGCGCTGGTTTTATTACTTTATAGCAGAACTCCCGGGCGACAAGGTCTATATCCGCCAGCGGACAGAAAAGGATATCTGGGAAGGATTATACGAATTCGCACTCTGGGAAACAGATGAACCGGTCTACGGCGACCCGCTCCTGGGATCCGACTTTGCCCGCCAATTCTTTGGCGAACAGACACTCACAGTCAGGCATATCTCCCGGATCTACCGCCAGGAACTTTCTCATCAAACGATCCAGGGACAATTTATTACCATCAGTCTGAAAAAGAAAGTACCCGCTTTAAAAGACTGGCTGCTCGTCGAAAGAGCAGCGCTGACCGAATACCCCTTCCCGAAATTTATCAATGCCTGGCTGCTGGACCCAAGCCCGGCACAAAGCTTGTTTTAATCTTGCTGGCATGGGGATAACTGTCAACGGGTTGCAGCATGTTAAACCCCGGGCCCTCATTGGAAAAATTTATCTTTTTGGCCGAAAAAATGTTAATTTACATATAAGTGCGGCTCCGGGACACAGTAAGTTGGTTTTGTCCGACAAACTGACCCCGGCCTTTTAATTGGAATTTAATCCGAAAGACGATTTATAAAACTTTTTCAAACTCAGTTGTATGAGAGGCGTAAACAGGGTGATGCTCATTGGTAATCTAGGAAAAGATCCGGACGTACAATTCTTGGAAGGCAATATTGCCGTTGCCAAGTTCTCTTTAGCAACAACAGAAACATTCAAAGATAGAGCCGGCAAGCTGATCTCGCAAACAGAGTGGCATACAGTAGTGCTTTGGCGCGGACTGGCCGAACTGGCACAAAAATATCTTCACAAGGGCAGCCTGGTCTATATTGAAGGCAGACTCAGAACCCGCAGCTGGGAAGATAAGGAAGGAAACAAGAAATTCGCCACCGAAGTAGTAGGAGACAACCTGATCATGCTCGACAAACGCACGGATACCGGTCACGCCCATCCCCCTATTCACCAGGAAGGCATCGAAGGACTTGGTAATTCCGATACGCCCCCCATCGGCGAACCTTCAGAAGACCTCCCCTTTTAAATGGCAAACTCCCTTTGTCCATGAATAATTATCGTTCACGAAACCCTGTTTATTTTGGAGTTCCCTTTATTAAGATTGCTGGACAATACATTACCATCAGGTCTTCTGGTTATTAATCCCCAGGCGACCACTGTCTTAGCTATAGTCATTCTCTTTCTTCTCATCCTGTCTTTTGTCGTTTCCGGCTCGGAAGTAGCCTTTTTCTCCCTGACCTATAAGGATATCAACATCCTGAAAACCAAACAGGATGCATCCTGGAAACGCATCGTCTCCCTGCTGGAAGACCCCAAAGAGCTCCTGGCCTCCATGCTCATCGCCAATAGCATCATCAATATCGCTATTATCATCCTGTCCAATTTCCTCATCGACGAAATGGTGCTGCTGAAACAGAACTTCTGGCTGTTCGAGTTCATTATCAAGGTGATCCTGGTTGGCTTCGTCATCATCCTCTTCGGCCAGATAATGCCCAAAATATGGGCTACCCAAAATAATCTGCAGTTTGCCTATTATACCTCCGGCATCATCGAGCTCGTTCACCTCCTGTTCCGCCGCGTCAGCTCCTGGGTCGTCATCCGCTCAGAAGGCCTGGAGAAGTTCTTTGGACGCAAACAAAAAGGCGAACAGCTTCGCTATCAGATAGATCAATCCGTTAAGAACGAGTCTTCCGAAGAAGAAAAGAACATCCTGAACGGTATTGCCAAATTCGGCAGCATCACCGTCCGGCAAGTCATGCGCGCCCGCCCCGACGTCTCAGGCATCCCCTATGACCTCAGCTTCCTTCAGTTGAAACAAAAGGTGGAGGAATTACACTATTCCCGCCTGCCCGTATATAAAAGCAGCCTCGACGAGCTCGCAGGTCTCATCAATACAAAAGACCTCATCCCCTGGCTCAACGAAGCCGACAATTTTGACTGGCACAGCCTTTTGCGGGCACCCTATTTTGTACACGAACACAAGCTGATCGAAGACCTTTTACAGGAATTCCAGCAGAAAAGGGTCCATTTCGCCGTCGTCGTTGACGAATTCGGTGGTACCAGCGGCATCGTCACCCTCGAAGATATCATCGAAGAGGTCATCGGTGACATCCGCGACGAGTTCGATGACGAAGAGACGGCCAACCGGCAACTGGAAGACGGCAGCTTTATCTTTGAAGGCAGAACCATGCTGCACGATGTCTGTAAAGCAATGAACCTCGCCGTCGACACCTTCGATAAGGTAAAGGGAGACAGCGATTCCCTGGCCGGCCTCATCCTCGAGATCTCCGGCGATATCCCCAAAATAAATGATATTATCCCCTGTGGCGACTTCCAGCTTACAGTCCTCGATGCAGACAACAGCCGCATCAAAAAAGTAAAAGTGACCATCCAAAAATTATGAACATATTTCGCTCTATCCTCCTTCTGACTCTTTTTGGACTGTTTTCCTGCAACGGAGTCTATTCGCCAAAAAGAAGAGGTTATTTTAAGATCGACTTTCCCCCTCATCAATACCAGACCTTCGACCGCCCCGACTTCCCCTATACCTTCGAATATCCCGTCTATGCCGGCGTCATAAGGGATAGCAGCTATTTTGACACTATCCCTGAAAATCCATACTGGATCAATGTCGACTTCCCCCGCTTTGGCGCCCGCATCTATATCAGCTACAAAGAGATAGGGAAAAACAATTTTGACAAGCTGAAGGACGACGCGTATAAAATGACCTTCAAACATACCTATAAGGCCAGCTCCATCGAGGATTCCATCATAAGGACACCCAATGGCGTCAGCGGCATTTTCTTTAAGGTAGGCGGCAACGCAGCGACAGCCACACAATTCTTCGTCACCGATTCTACCCACCACTTCCTCCGCGGCGCCCTTTATTTCGACACCACCCCCAACGAAGACTCCCTCAAACCCGTCAACGTCTTTTTACAGGATGACGTAAGACACCTGATCAATACATTTAAGTGGAGGGCCAAAAAGTAGTCAAAGGGGATTATATTTGTATATAAATAATACAAATTTTGATAGCAATAGATAATATACTGGTGAGCGATGATGTCGTAGAAGGTCAGTTCGTCTGCGACCTGTTGAAATGCAAAGGCGGCTGCTGCGAAGACGGCGATGCCGGCGCACCCCTCGAAAAAGGAGAAATGGACGAACTCAACGCTATCTTCGACATCGTCAAACCCTATCTCACCCCCGAAGGACTCAAAGTGATCGAATCCCAGGGCCGCTACCAGTACGACCGCGAGTTCGGCTGGGTCACACCCACCATCGGCGGGAAAATGTGCGCCTACGGATTCAGAGACGAAAAAGGGATTATCAAATGCGGTATCGAACAGGCTTATTATGACGGCAAAACTACCTGGAAAAAACCCATCAGCTGTCACCTCTATCCCATCAAGATCAACAAGACAAAGGCCGGCGAGGTCGTCAATTACGAACCGCGTGAGACAATGTGCCGCCCTGGCTGTGTCCAGGGGAAAAAACTAAAAGTCCCCGCCTATGTTTTTCTCAAAGAAGCGATCATCCGCAAATACGGCGAAGACTTCTACGGAGTCCTCGAGCAGGTTGCAGAGAAATACTTTGATGATAAGAAAGTTAGGGCCTCCAAAGGCTCCGGCAAATGAACACTAATCTCAAAATCTGATCAGCGTGACGGAATCGGCAGCTAACTTTAATGCCCGCAGCACGGTAAAGGCGGAAGACCTGGACCACCGGAAAAAGATCAACTTCAATATTGGTCGTTATAATAGCGTTGTTCCCCAGGGCAAACAGCAATTTGCAGAGCTCAACCTCGCACGCGAAAGAGCAAAGAATATCAAGTGGCGGGCCATCGAAACCCTCGACCAGCAGCTGGAAGAATTCGAATCCAACTTCACAAAAAGAGGAGGAAGGGTCATCTGGGCCGAGAATTCCGACCAGGCCCTTGCCGAGATCCTTACCATCTGCAAGGAAAAAAGCTGCCGCACCATCGTAAAAAGCAAGAGCATGGTCACCGAAGAGCTCAAGCTGAACCACTTCCTCGAAGAACACGGCATCGAAAGCGTAGAGACCGACCTCGGAGAATATATCCAGCAGCTGGACGGCGAACCCCCTTATCATATCGTGACACCTGCCATGCATAAAAGCAAGGAGGACGTGGCGAAACTGTTCTATGAAAAGCTGGGTACCAAACCCAACCTCACGCCCGAACAGCTGACGCTTGTCGCACGCGAAAAGCTCCGCAAAAAATATGTCCAGGCAGAGATAGGCATCACCGGCGCCAATTTTATCATCTCTGATGTAGGCGGCATCGCCGTCACCGAGAACGAAGGCAACGCACGCCTCAGCGCCGCCTTCCCAAAAACACATATCGTCATCGCCGGCCTCGAAAAGGTCATCCCTTCCATGACCGACCTGGGACTGTTCTGGCCCCTGCTCGCCACCTATGGAACCGGCCAGCGCATCACAGTTTATAATACACTCATCACCGGCCCAAGACAACCGGGCGAAACAGACGGCCCCGATGAAATGATCCTGATCCTTCTCGACAACGGCCGCACAAACATTCTCGCTAACGCAAAGTCCCGCGAAAGCCTTTACTGCATCCGCTGCGGCGCCTGCCTCAACGCCTGCCCCGTCTATAAGAATATTGGCGGTCATAGCTATGGTACTACCTATAGCGGTCCCATCGGCTCTGTCATCACACCACACCTGAAAGACATGGGCGAATGGAAACACCTCAGTTATGCCTCCTCCCTCTGCGGGAATTGTACAGAGGTCTGCGCAGTAAAGATCAACCTCCACGAATTGCTTCTCGACAACCGGTACGAAGCGGTAAAAGAAGGGTATAGCTCCCTGTCCGAAAAGATGGCCTGGAAACTATGGAGAAAAGCAAGCCTCAGCCGCAGCCTCATGAACATGGGGACTGGAAAGATGAAGAACTGGATCGTCAACAAGGCGTTCACCGCATGGAATACACATCGCGAGGCCCTGAATTTCGCTCCCAAAACCTTTAATCAGCGCTGGAAAGACGAACGGAAGGGATAATGCTGTTATTCACTCCCCATATCACTTCCCGGCTGTCTTATATAGTCGGGTTCTTTAGCAAGGAGATCTTTGATGGTACGCCCATTCGTATCACCAGCGACCGGCAGGAGTTCCTCGACACCCCCGGACCCCGGATAAATTACTCGGCAGAGCCGATGGATTCCATCTTCTCCCTTACCCCCGTACCCCTGCTCTTCGAATCCGGCATCACGGCACAGACAATAAAATGTTTTGAATACAAAGGCCACAAAGCCTTCTTCGCCACAACGGGCGACTTCCCCTTCGACATCTTCGCCGCATCCTTTTACCTGCTAAGCCGGTACGAAGAATACCTGCCGCATGAAAAGGACGAATACGGCCGTTATGCCTACAAAAATTCACTGGCCTGGAAAGAAGGTTTTCTCGACATACCGCTTGTCAACTATTGGCTGCTTGAATTTAAACTCGCCTTGCAGCACCGGTACGCCGATCTCGTCTTCCGCTATCCGGCATTTAAATTCGTGCCTACCTATGATATCGACCTGGCCTATTCATATTTATTCAAAGGTTCGTTACGCAACCTTGTAGCAGGAGGAAAGGAATTGCTCACCGGCCGATGGCGACGACTGAGCGAAAGGATAGCCGTCCTGGGAGGCCGCCGGCCGGATCCTTATGATGCCTATGAATGGCTGGATTCCCTGCACCTGTATTGTCGGATGAAGCCCTATTATTTCTTCCTGGTCGCGGCACAGCGGAAAGGAGTGGATAGAAATATCCCGCCTTCCGGACCCGGCCTCCGCGAACTGGTGGCCTATCATGCTGCCGGTTACCGGTTGGGCATCCACCCCTCCTGGCGCAGTGGCGACAATGACCGTCTGTTGAGAGAAGAGATCGAATGGATGGAACAGGTCACGGATAACAGCATCACCCGAAGCCGTCAGCATTATATACGTTTCACACTGCCTCATACGTATCGCCGGCTGCTGTTTTATGGCATTGATCAGGAATTCTCCATGGGTTATGGCAGCATTAATGGCTTCCGCGCCTCGGTAGCTTCATCTTTTTACTGGTATGACCTTGAACGGGAAGAAGAGACGACAATGAGGATCTTCCCCTTTTGTTTTATGGACGCCAATGCCCGCTACGAACAGAACTTCACACCTTCGCAGGCCATGACAGAATTGATGCACTATTATTACCACATCCGAAAGGTGAATGGCCTGATGGTTACCATCTGGCACAACAACTTCCTCGGCACTGACCCTGCCTTTGCAGGTTGGCGCGAAGTCTATGAAGTATTTCTAAAGGAAGAAGTTTTTTGGGATGTTTAGTGCTTAAAATGCCTCACCCCCGTCATCACCATCGCCAGCTTATTCTCCACACAATACCCGATCGAGTCCTTATCCCTTACCGACCCACCGGGCTGGATAAAGGAAGTGATCCCCGCCGCATGCGCGATCTGTACACTATCATTAAAGGGGAAGAAAGCATCACTCGCCAGAACGGCCCCGCTCAGATCGAACTGAAACTGCCCGGCCTTTGCTATCGCCTGCCGCACACTGTCGATACGACTTGTCTGCCCGCAACCCTTGCCCACAAGCTGTCTGTTCTTCACCAGCGCAATGGCATTGGACTTTAAATGCTTACAAACAATATTCGCAAAAGAGAGATCTTCTTTTTCTGCTGCCGTAGTCTCGCGGCCACCCACTTCCTTCCACTCGGCATAATTACCTTCATCAGGCTGCTGTCCCAATACGCCATTCAGCAATGACCTGTACTGGAAGGCCGGTGTAACCCTTGCCTTTTGTACAAGCAGGATCCTGTTCTTCTTTGAACGCAGGACATCCAGCGCGTCTTGATCAAAAGCAGGTGCTACCAGCACCTCAAAAAATATCTCGTTGATAGCTTCCGCCGTCGCCTTATCCACGGGAGTGTTACAGGCCAGCACACCGCCAAAGGCACTTTCCGGATCACCGGCTAATGCGCCGTCCCACGCTTCTTTCAAAGTCTGCCGTATAGCAATACCACAGGGATTGGTATGTTTGATGATGGCAAACACAGATGCTCCGCCAGCTCCAATACCTTTCGCAGTCTCCGCAGGGCTCATCGACTCCTTACCCATGAACTCCTGTATCAGCTGCACCGCTGCGTCCACATCCACCAGGTTATTATAAGAAAGCTCCTTGCCATTGACCTGGTCAAAAAGCTCTTCCATCTTTCCAAAGAAACGAGCCGACTGGTGAGGATTCTCGCCATAACGCAGGGATTTTGGCGAAGGGACGGATTCAAGGAAATAGCTGGGCTCAGCATTTAGCTCCGCACCCGCCCCGGTTGTAAAATAGTTTGCGATGGCTACATCATAATGTGCACAGACCTCAAAAGCTCTTGCCGCCAGTTTCCGCCGCTGCTCAAGGGTAGTCTCTCCCTTTTGCTCGTCCAGCAAACTCTCCAGGTAGCCATAGTCCGCCTTCGAACCGACCACAACCACGTCTTTATGATTTTTTGCCGCTCCACGGATCATCGAAGGGCCACCCACGTCTATTTTCTCGATGATAGCCTTGTCTTCCTTTGTAGTGGCTACCGTTTCCTCAAAAGGATAGAGGTCCACGATGACCAGGTCGATCTCGGGAATATGATACCTGGACATCTCTTCCACATCCGTCGGCTGATCCCTTCTTCCCAGGATACCCCCAAAGACAGAAGGGTGCAATGTCTTGACCCTGCCACCCAAAATAGAAGGGTAGGAGGTGAGACTTTCCACAGCTATACAAGGCAATCCCAGCGATTCGATGAACTGCTGAGTACCCCCCGTACTGTAGATTTTTACATCTAAGTCATGTAGTTTTTTAACTATGCTGTCCAGGCCGTCCTTGTAAAAGACGGAAATCAATGCAGATTTTATTTTCTTGTTCATTGAGTTGATTTTGAGACATGGAGACGCACAAAGAATGCGCGAAAGGCGCGAATTTACGAAAGGAGCATGAAAATTGTGATAATTATTAAAGGTGGGAATCAATTCGATACCGGATTCACCTTGTTTAACAAGATGAACCCGGTCGTTTTGAATGGTAACAGAAGGTAAGCGTTAATTGAGTTTTCTCATGCGTACTATGGTTTTCCGCATTTACGTTATATATTAATAGGCATCAGCATACATACCCAAACACGCAAAGAACAAAAACAGGATAAGGTGTTAATGGTTATGTATGCTGTTGCTAACTAGTAGGTCGTCGTCGTTAGAGGTAGATAGTAATAGGTTACCATCAGTCAGGCAGTTTTCAGCATAGGCACACTTCCGTTTTAGAACACTTACTAAGGATATTAAAAATTAAAAACGGGACTTAATTCAACCTCTCTTATTAAATGTCCTATAAATATTTTAAACTGCTCCAAATGCCGCCCGAAAAATGAGACGTTATTTTTTTGCGTGAAACACGCAATATTTGACTGCGGATTACACGTGCATTTACTAAGATGTTTTACTGTTTTTTATATGCAGAAAAAGCCCTTTTTTTGCCATATTCTCCCCCTCATTGTTTGATCTCCTTTATTTTACGAATAATAGTAATTTATAATTATTTGATTTGTATCCGCTTGCGCCTGACCTCGTAAGGAGTTGGAGAATACTTTTACACCAGCAAATTATTCTTCAACATTCTAAAACAGTCAGCCATGAACACAATTGAAAAAAAATCCGTAAATGCAGGTCAGTTCGCTACAAAACAACAGGTAGACACTTTAACCAGCGCCTACAAGCAGGAAAGATGGGCAGCCAACACCGACCGTATGGGCAAAGCTGATTCCCTGAGCGTTTGGTTCACACTCGAAGAGCTGGAAGGTTTCCTGGCAAACGTAAAAGACAATGGCGGAGACAGCGTTCGCTTCCATTTTGGCGTATTCCCCGAAGGTTATTCCACTCCCGAATTCGTAGGCCGTCAAACCATCGTTATGGTCGGCAACCGCACAAAAGACGGATCTTATGCTTCCAGCAAGGAGCTCTTTGCGAATAATGACAATCAGCCTGAAATAGTTGCTTATTATGGCGGTACCGTGTGTCCCCCATTCTGTGGAGGCGGTGGAAAGGGTAAATCAACGCTTATCGTGCGCGACGATAACAGTATGGAAGTTATCTAATTTTTCTGATTTCCGGACACCTGAAAAAAAATATACCAGAGCCGCCTCGCATTTTGCAGGGCGGCTTTTTTAATGAGAGAAATATCTGTTATCTTGCCTGAATGACACATTTGTCAAACTACCTCTTCTACATCGTTCCCATCGCGGGTATATTCCCTTTTCTGGCTAGTTTGACGATCTTTTTCCAACCCCCGGGCCGCTCCGACAATTATCTCAGGTACTTTTCGGTTTTTCTTTTCGTCAATTGCCTCATGGACACGGCAACCAACTACCTGGCCCTGCAAACCGTAGACAACGTATTCCTGAATAACCTCGTCCAGATGTTCGTCATCGCCTTTCATATGTACCTTCTACGGGAGATAGTGCAGGGCGCCAAAGCCAAAAAAGTCTTCCTTTATTTTTTATTGACCTACCTGCTGTTATCACTGACAAATTTCTTCCTGGTACAAAAGACCGGCGTGTTTAATACCATGACCTATAGTCTCGGAAGCCTCCTCGTCGTGTCCGCCTGTATCTATTATTTCTGGGAATTATTCCAATTGCGGAACTTTGTCAACCTCGTCAAACAGCCCGCTTTTTGGATCTGCTCTGGCCTTTTATTTTATTATGCCTGTAGTTTCCCGCTTACAAGCCTGCTCAACTTTATCCATGCCCTGCCTAAAGTAATTCTACAAAATCTGTTTATCATATTTATCTTGCTGAATATCTTTTTATATTTATCGTTCACTATCGCCTTTTTATGTCGTCTCAAAACCAGGAAATCTATGCCATAATTCTGATCGCAAGTGCACTTGCCATATTGCTGGTAGGGTTTATCGTTACGACCCTGTTCCTGTACCAGCGCAGACAACACCGACAGGAACAACAGCTGGCAAGGGTAAAAGATGAATACCAACAGGAATTACTAAGATCTCAGCTCGAAATCCAGGAAACGACCTTCAAAACTATCGCCCAGGAATTACACGACAATATCGGACAGGTTCTTTCGGTCGTAAAACTATCCCTGTCCATTCTACCCCTGGAAAAAGATCATGCCGCCTACGAAAGCGTTCAAACCAGCCGCATGATGCTCAATAAGGTCATTTATGACATGGGTAACCTTACCAAAAGCCTCCATACCGACCGCATCACCCAGATCGGACTGGTGGAAGCCATGAGCTTTGACCTCGACAGCATGCAAAGGACCGGACTCCTACAGGTCGACCTCACAGTAATAGGGGATGAGTATAGGCTTGAAGATCAACGATCTATCTTTTTATATCGGATGTTTCAGGAAATGATGAACAATATTTTGAAACATTCCAGGGCCACTCACGTAAATATTGCGGTTAATTACTCAATTGATAATAAATTTGTTCTGAAAGTTGAGGACAACGGGGTCGGTTTTGATGTAACGAACAAACGGGCTCAGACGTCCTCTTCCAGCGGTATTGGTCTGAAGAGTATGACAAACCGAGCCTCCCTGATCGGCGCAACTATCTCCGTTCAAAGTCAGCCGGGTAAAGGAACTTCCATCACGGTGGAAATGCCCCTGGAAAAGGATATACTATAATTTGATTATGGGAGCACCAAATAAGAAAATACAGGTCGGTATTGTAGATGATCACAGTCTCTTACGCAAAGCGCTGGCTAAACTTATTGGCTCCTTTGAGAACTATGCCGTATTGTTTGAAGGCGACAACGGAAAAGATATCAAGGTAAAGATCACCCAGCAGGTGATCCCCGATATCATTATCCTCGACGTCAACATGCCGGATATGGACGGTTACGAAACAGTCCGGTGGCTACATAAGAATTATCCCCAGGTTAAAGTATTGGCCCTTTCCATGTTCAGCGATGAAAATACCATCATCCGCATGCTCCGCCTCGGCGCCAAAGGTTATATCCTCAAGAATATCGAACCGGAAGAATTGAAGCTGGCCCTCGATTCCATCATGAAAAAGGACTTCTACCTTTCGGAATACATCTCCGGCAAGATCATCAGCGGCCTGCACAAAGACCTCGGCAATCCCGAAGATCCCATCGTCCTCAATGACAAGGAAAAAGAATTCCTGCGCCTCGTCTGCTCCGAACTTTCCTATAAAGACATCGCCGATAAAATGTTCATCAGCCCCCGTACCGTCGATAACTACAGGAATACCCTTTTTGAAAAACTAAAGGTCCGCACCCGCGTCGGACTCGTTATGTTCGCCATCAAGAACGGACTCGTCGAGATTTAGTCAGACTCACCAGCAACGCAGGTAGAAAAACAAGGTTTGTGATCGTCGCGATCACCAACGTCACCGAGGTCAGCCACCCCAGCGCCAGGATCCCGCCAAAATCACTAAAGCAAAAGATCACAAAGCCAGCGATCAATACCATCGAAGTATACAGGATGCTGATACCCGTCTTGTTTATCGTATCTATCACCGCCTGCTCAGGACTCGCCCCCGCCGCCTCCTGCTTGTAGTTCACCAGGAACCGGATCGTTATGTCAATCGCAATCCCCAGCGCAATACTGAACACGATCACCGTCGAAGGTTTCAGCCTGACCCCCGCCCATCCCATAATACCGGCAGTGATAATAAGCGGGATGACATTCGGTACCAGCGAACAGACCAGTATCCGGATACTCCGGAAAAGGAACAGCATACATGCGGCTATCAGCAGAAATGCCCATTGGATACTGTCCTTTAAACCCCGGATCACAAAACTGCTCCCCTCAAGATAGGTCACACTCGTCCCCGTAAACTCGATCCGGTACCTGGAAGAGTCAAACAAAGCATTCGTCTTTTTTTGCAGATCAGCCAGCACCAACGGCAATTGTTTGCTGCCGACATCCGCCATATTGATGCTCACACGCAGCCTTTGCTGATTGCTGTCTACAAAACTATGCAGCAGCTTCGTCAGACTGTTGCTCCTGCCCACACCACTCTCCTTTTTTGCGCTGTCCCCACCGAGATTGATATAAGATGACAAAAAAGCGAGGTCCATAGAATTAGGTACAGCATAATTGCTGCTATCTCCTCCATAATAGGACTGCCTGATGAACTTAAGCCCCTCTACCAGCGACAGAGGTCTGGCCATCTCAGGCTGCTCGCTTATATATTTTGACAGCTGATCAACACTATCCAGGGTCTTCATCATATTGAGACGTAACCCCTTCTTCCGCTTCGTGTCTATCACTATCTCCAGCGGCATCACCCCCTTGAAGTTCTTTTCAAAGAATTTCATGTCCATATATAATGGGTCCTTTTTGGGGAGATCGTCAAGGATAAATCCCTCGGATTGCAACCGGAACATACCCGCTATCGCCACCAGCACAATTACCGTTGTGATACCATAAATGGCGCGCTGATGATGCAGCGTCCAGATCTCCAGCTTCTTCAGGATAATGGCCAGCCACCTGTTCTCCAGGTAACGCATATGTTTTGGCTTTGGCGCCGGAAGATAGCTCAGCACCACAGGGATCAGTATAAAGGAGATAAAGAACAGGAGCATGATATTGATCCCCGCAACCACTCCAAATTCATTGAGTATCGCACTCCGGGTCAGCGCAAAGACACCAAAGCCTATCGCTGCCGTCAGATTGCAGAACAAGGTCACCACACCCATCCTGCCGATCATCGCAACCAGCGCCTCATGTTTGTCGCCGGTATCCCGAAAGGCCGTGTGGTATTTATTCATGAAGTAGATACAGTTCGGAATGCCGATGACGACCACAAGGGTAGGGGTCAGCGCATTCAGCAGCGTGATCTTATACCCAAACAGGTCCATGGTCCCAAGACTAAAGATAACCCCGATGATCACCACTCCCAGCGACAACAATACCGTACTCAGACTCCGGAAGAAAAGGAAAAGGATCACCGACAGGATCAGCACCGACCCCAGCAGGAACCAGGTCGTTTCCTTCGAGACCTTCACCGCCATCCTCGTCCGGATAAGGGGAAGCCCGCTGGTGTGAATAGCCAGCCCATGTCTTGCCCCAAAACCATCCACGACCTTTGTTATGGCATTCACTGTGACGATCCGGCCGGCAGAGTTCATGACGTCCTTATTGACATGCACAGCCGTCAGCCAGGTATTCGTTTCGGCATTGTACATGAGACCGCGATAAAAAGGCAGTCCCAGAAATATCGCCCTGCCGCTGTCTATCTGCGCCTGTGTCACAGGATGCGCAGGGAAAATAGGCAGCGCCTTTGGCTTTTGGGTATTGCTGTCCTTGACCAGGTTGATAGCAGCAGAGACACCCAGCACATCCTCCACCCCCTGTACCTTCTTCAGCTCCTCCGTCATCGCGATGTAATCGGTAAACACATCCAGCTGAAAGAACTTGTCCGTCTGCATACCAATGACCAATACATTTCCATCCTCGCCAAAACGCTGACGGAATTCCTGGTAAGCCTGGTATTTGGGATTGTCTGTAGGGATCGTTTTTGTAAAATCATAGCTCAATTGGACCCGGGAAGCCCTGTAAGCCATAAAACCAGTGACGGCAAGCAGTAGAATGAGCCAAAATAACCTGAACTTGAGGACCAGACGGGCAATGGATTCCCACATGATGAAAATTTTACTTTGCAAATAAACGGCAATTTGAGGACTTTTGAGGCTGAGCCGCCTCGCCACACCCAACAATGAATCTCTACAAAACAAAAGGAATCGTTCTCAAAACAGTCAAATACGGCGAAACCAGCCTCATCGCCACCCTATACACCGAACTCTTCGGCATCCAAACCTATCTCGTCAGCGGCGTCCGCACCTCCTCCCGCAAAGGCCCCGGCAAAGCAAACCTCTTTCAACCCTCCGCCATCCTCGACCTCGTCGTCTATCACAACGACCTCAAAAACCTCCAGCGCATAAAAGAAATGAAATGGGCCACCCTCTACCAGCACATCTTCTTCGATGTCCTGAAAAATGCCGTAGCCCTGTTTATGGTCGAGCTTCTGCAGAAATGTTTGAAACAACCCGAACCAAACCCGGACCTTTTCTATTTTATTGAAGATGCCTTCCTTCACCTCGACGCCAGCGAAGGCCGCATCCAGGCAAACTTCCCGCTCTTCTTTATGCTGCACCTGGCAGGCTTCTTCGGCCTCCGGATCCAGGACATCTATACAGAACAGACGCCCTTTCTCGACTTGCAGGAAGGCCAGTTCGTGGCCGAACACCCCCAGCATCACCAGGTCCTGGAAGGCAACTATAGCTATCTTACAGCCCAGCTGCTTCGCGTACAGCAACCTGAAGAACTTCGGGAACTGGCGCTGAACCAGGAGACCCGCAGAGCCCTCCTCCAGGCATACCAGATCTTCTACGCCCTGCACGTTCCGGATTTTGGCGAAATGCGGACCCTCTCCGTCCTCCAGACAATCCTGTCATGACCACCTCTTCTCACAACCACCACCCCCAACCACAAGCCGTCATTCACCACCACCCCCAACCAACCCCTCACTCCCATCACCATCCTCAAACCAACCTCCGCACACTGGCCCCAACCCCCAATCTCCCTCCCTCCATATTTTCGATCAATACCACCCCCGGCTGCTTCCCCGGTGCAAAACTTCCCAGCATCCCATCTAATTGCAGCGCCCTCGCTCCATTATACGTCGCCCACTGCAAAAGCTTTTCAACACCCAACTCCGGAAAAGCCTGCTCCAAAGTCTTTATTTCCTCCAGTATACTCAACTGGTGATTCGACGCAAGACTATCCGTTCCCATCACAATGACGCAGCCATTCCGCACCAGCATCCCCACATCCGGCAACCGATCGCTTATATAACGATTAGCATTAGGGCAAAGACAAAAATACAGCGTTGCACCTCCCTTACCACCCCCTTTTAACCCTGACCCCCCGGCCTGCGCACCTGCACCCACCACAGCCCTCAGATCCTCCTCCCTCGTCGCCACATTATGCACCAATATCAAAGACTGGTTCCGATAAAAATAGGGCAGATAACTCGTCAGACTCCTCTTCCCCGTTCCCCGAAAAAAGGATACATCCAATCCCATCTGTTGATAGAGCCTCAAAAAATCCCCCTCCCCGGACAGATAAAATTCATTCTCCGCCTCCGTCTCCTGGTTATGGATCGTCAGCACATGATTCCCCGGAAACCCCGCCACCAGCCCAAACAATGCCGTAGACACGGAATAAGGGGCATGCGGCACAATTGAATTCGCTTCTATCGGCATCGAATATGCTTCTGCGAACGTTTGGAATACCCCAAGACTATGAGCAAACCTGTCCTTAGCACTTTGCTCCATAAACCCCATAGTCTCAATGAAATTATGATAATACAACCGGCCCTCCGTTTTCAGACTCAGCGTATCGGCAGTATTACAAATGTCCCCGACAGCCACAATGCCATTGTCCAGCATTTCCTGCTCCGCCCTCACCATGGCGTCCTCACTACTCTCCCGCGCCGCGCCAACATCAGCCTTCCCCACCTCCCCCTCCTTCACCGGCGTCTCACGCTCCGCCCCCCGCTGCCGCATCACGGTCATCAAAAAATCGACCAGCCCCGTCCGCTCCGGCACCACCCCCCTCATATGCGACAACTCAAGATGACAATGACAATTGATAAAACCCGGACTCAGTAACCCCGGATAATATTCTACCCCATCCCCCGCCTCAGTAGCCGGAACAACCCCTTCCACCGTCCCATCCTCCGTCGTTATCAGCACCATATCTTCCCCTCCCGATGCAACCCCTGCCCCCGGCGCCAACACTGGCGCCCCAGCACTCCCCGCCCCAGCACTCCCCGCCGCAGCAGATCCGCTCCCGGCAAACCCTGTCCCCATAAATAAATAATCGGCCTTGAATTTTCTGTAAGTCATTCCCAAACATTTTATCTTTGCGGTCCACCCGCCATTTTTTGTTTGGCGCGAGTTGGCTTTTGTAAAAGTAGCCAACTCGCGCCAAACCATAATATCGGGCCTTCGGCCGGCGGACCCGTGGTCCGCCCTGGCGGCCGATAAAAGTAATATTATGTTAGATAAATTAGAAGCCATAAAAGCCCGATTTGAAGACCTTGGCGTAGCGCTGAGCAACCCGGAAGTCGTCAGCGACAACCGGAAATTCAGCGCTATGAGCAAAGAGTACCGCAGCGTCGAAAAGATCGTCAACGCCTTCAACGAGTATAAAGACCTCCTCGACACCATCGATTTCAATAAAGAAGCACTCAACGGCGACGACGCAGAGCTTCGGGAACTGGCAAAAGCCGAAGCCCCCGAACTGGAAGAAAAAAAGATCACGATGGAAGCCCATATCCGTCAGTTGCTCATACCAAAGGATCCCCAGGACGAAAAGAACGCCATTTTGGAGATCCGCGCCGGAACCGGTGGCGACGAAGCCAGCCTCTTCGCCGGCGACCTTCTCCGCATGTATATCAAATACTGCGAGAAAAAAGGCTGGAAAACCGCCATCCTCAGCGAAAGCGAAGGCACAGTCGGCGGATACAAGGAAGTACAGGTCGAAGTGGTCGGCGACGACGTCTACGGCACCCTGAAATTTGAGAGCGGCGTACACCGCGTACAGCGCGTACCCGATACAGAAACCAGCGGCCGCGTTCATACCAGCGCCGCTACCGTCGCCGTTATGCCGGAAGCCGAAGAAGTCGACTTCGAGCTGAAAGAAAGTGACGTGAAAATGGAAACAGCCCGCAGCGGTGGCGCCGGCGGACAGAATGTCAATAAGGTCGAAACAAAAGTCTTCCTTACCCATATCCCTACCGGAGTCGTAGTCGTCTGCCAGACGGAACGGAGCCAGCTCGGCAACCGCGAAAAAGCCATGCAGATGCTCCGTACCAAGCTCTATGAAGAACAGGTGCGCAAACAGGAAGAAGAAATAGCCCGCCATCGGAAAAGCCTCGTCAGCACAGGCGACCGCAGCGCCAAGATCCGGACTTACAACTTCCCGCAGGGTCGCGTCACCGACCATCGCATCGGCCTGACCGTCTACAACCTCGACGACGTCCTTAACGGCAACGTCCAGGAATTCATCGACGCCCTGCAATTCGCTGAGAACAGCGAAAAAATGGCGCGCCAGAACTAATGATACGGCATACCCTAAAGAGGTAATCCCGAATTAATTCTACAAACGATCCGACCCGGATCACCTGGCTTATCTAAAATTGATCGCTTATGCTTGAAAGTATTATCAACCTCGTTCGGGAACACGCCGGAGACGCTATCGTCAATAACCCCGCTATCCCCAACGAACACAACGAAGCAGTGACTGCAGAGGCCGGTAATTCCATCCTCGAAGGCCTTAAGAACATGATCTCCCAGGGCCAGGCACAGGACGTCCTTAGCCTCCTCAGCCACCCCTCCGGCGACTTTCAATCCCATCCTGCCGTACAGAACATCTCCGCAGGCTTTATCCAGAACCTCGTCAGTAAATTCGGTATCGATCCCTCCGCAGCCAGCAGCGTGGCTTCTAATCTGATTCCCACAGTCTTACAGAACCTCGTCAGCAAGACCAACGACACTACCGACCACTCCTTCAGCCTGGAGAACATCGCCGGCCAACTGACAGGCGGGCAGGGCCTGCAAGGACTTTTGGGCAGTCTCGGACAGGGTGGCGGTGCCGGCGTCATGGACAAGCTCAAAGGACTTTTCTAATAGCGGATTACCATAGCTGTGGGATTAAAACGGAATTAAAAGAAGAATGGATCCTCGAATAATGGGAATTCCTTTTACGTTCTTTTAACAGTCGGGGTTAAACTTTTCTCTTAGCCAGACGTCATATATCCAGTAGTTCTTTAAAAATATATTCGCTAAAACTTGCTATAAAACAAGATATTGTATATCTTAAAAGAAGTAATGCTAAATAAATGTTATTACTCTTTTCAGCGCCAGCAGAAGATCGATTTCCATCGTAACTTTGTGTAGTGATTGAAAGAGATCAGAGGATCCGGAGATAGAATGAAGTTCTTTTTAGCAGGTTTTCTTAACAGTTTTCAATATAATATTGGCACCTGTTTTGCGTTATTAAGATCATTAAAGTAGTCTTTTCTATTTGACTCACATAAAGCAGTCAATTTTCTCATAAGCAGTTAGTTTTGGTTACGACCCCTGTTTCTACAGGGGTTTATTTTTTTATATAACGATATATAACGTTTAGCGATCCACGCTTTTCGGAAGTAAAAAAATATTGCTCAGCCCATACGCAATCCCAGCCCCGACCATATCGGCAATGATATCGGCTTCATCATAATCCCGCATCGGCACACAGCATTTCTGAACCAGCTCCATCGCGACCCCATATACATTTGCAAGCACAAAGAGCAGGAAAAAAAGACGCAAAAGACGCTTCGCATCGGGGATCCTGTTACTGAGATAAAGACCCCATAAAAAAGCAAATCCGCCAAACATCGCCATATGCACCAGCTTGTCGAACTGGGGGATCTTAAACCCGCCTTCATCCGGTAACATCGACCCGGGCATACAACATAAAATAGCAACTACGACGGTCCAGCCAATAGGAAAAAACAGCGCTCCAAAGTATTTTCTTAAAAAAGGGATCATATATCGAAGATGAGAACAAATAAAAAAAGTCCCTAAAAATGGGACTTTTTTTACTATGTCTGTAGATTTTTTTCCACTTGCATGTCCGCCAGCCTTACTGGCTTTGCAGTGTCTTGCCAAGCGACTGCATCTTTTCCAGCGTAGGAGACGGGCTTCCACCATGTTTTTCGATCGTAATGGCAAAAGCCTGGGCTTTCTTCGTGTTTTTCATCTTCAGGATCACCCTGCTATCCGTTGCGTCAAACACGCCCAGATCGTTGGGATTGCCGTCGATCAGCGCCCAAAGCTGGTACTGCTGATCATTTGGCAGCTTGGGCATATTCTTCACTACCAGGTAAACATTGGTAGATGCAGAATCCCAGTAAATGTTGGCAGAAGACTTCGGCGCTACCTTCGTTCCGACCATGTTGACCACGGTCGTGTTGGGGTCGCCGATAGCTTGCTTCTGTTCCTGCACTATCCTGTCCAGCCTGTTTTTAGCGGTATCCCGGTCTATCTTCAGACCGTCATTTTCTTTGGCAAGGACCGTGTATTGCTGTTTTGTCTGGTAGTACAAAACAAACACCCCAATGAGAAGAATAACAGACGCGGCAGCCACGAAACGCAGCAAGCCAAGACTACGGACCGGAGTTTTCGAATTTTCCATTGTGTCTATTTTAGGTGGATTTAATGAAGTTGTAGACCGGGCATTTGAATTCCCGATTGCTTCAAAAATCTTCCCCTTAACCGCTGGAGGAGTCGGTATAGCCTGTTCAAAGGCATGCGATTCGATGCTTTCCTCAAATTTCCTGCGTGCTGCTACTAACTCAGGATGTTGAGTACATAATTGCTCAAATTCAGCCCTTTCTGACTCACTCGCCAAACCCATCACATAGCTTTCAATGATACCGCTTTCTATGTAGTCTTTTAGGTTCACTTTAAATATTCTCTTAATTGTAATAACGCATTTCTGATACGGGTTTTTACCGTTCCAAGGGGAATAGCCATCATCTCCGCGATCTCCTCATGGGTAAACCCCTTGAAATAAGCCAACTCGACCAGGACCCGGTGTTCAGGCTTCAATTTCTCCAACACCTTCTTAAGCCCTATATTATCAACGTTTTGTTGAGTTGTCTGATTGGCTACCCCTTTATATACGTTATCCGGTAGCTCCTGGTTTTTTTGAGAATTCTGATATCCCTTCGACCGTAACATATCGATCGAGGCATTTCTGGCAATATTCAACATCCAGGTAAACAACCGGCCCTTGCTCTGATCATAGGTCTCTATCTTACGCCAGATATTGATAAATACCTCCTGCAATACGTCGCTGGCCAGCTCATTATTATCCGTAATGATCTGTTTTATAATACTATATAGCGCTCCAGCGTAATTGTCGTAGAGGAAACCAAAAGCCTGGTTATTCCTTTCTTTCAGGGCCAGCACTAATTCCTGCTCTGTATAGGTAATAGGTAATCCCAATGGTTATGTAAATATGTACACTAAAGTAAGGTAAATATTATTAGTGAACGATATTGCCATATGCGGCAGCATCCATCAGCTTGGCCAGGTCGGCAGGGTCCTTCACCGTCATACGGATCATCCAGCCCTTGCCATAAGGATCCGAATTCACCAGGTCGGGATGGGATGCCAGCTCAGGGTTTACCTCCAGAATGGTACCCGCTACAGGAAGATAAAGGTCAGAAACCGTCTTCACCGCTTCCACAGTGCCGAATACCGTCTCGGCCGCCAGGGCCTTTCCAACCGTCTCTACCTCCACATATACGATGTCTCCCAATTCCTGCTGGGCGAACTCAGTAATGCCAATGACTGCCTCATTACCGTTTTCCAGGCGTATCCATTCGTGGTCTTTTGTGTAGTGTAAAGTATCAGGGAAGTTCATGTTATTAATTTTTTGTGTTGCAAAGATTAGAAAAAAGAGTCGAAATAAGGTAAGACCTTTTTGAATTATTTGATAGACAGGTCCTGACGCCGGATAAGCCTCATTTTCAGTATCCTAACCGGGGCCAGCGGCCGGTCGGAAGGGCGCCCCGAAGTAGGCACGGCGGCTATGCTGTCGACCACATCCATCCCCCTGACCACCTCCCCAAAAATGGTATATTGCCTGTCGAGGTGAGGCGCACCGCCCTCCGTCTTATAGACCTCCCGCTGAGCCGCCGGGATCTTCCTGCCCTTCAGCCGTCCCTGTTCCAATGAATCCAGACCCGCGTCCGTAAACCGTCTGCCCTGAACGATATAGAACTGGGTTCCACTGCTTTCCCGCCTGGGGTTCACATTGTCACCCTCCCGGGCAGCCGCAAGAACCCCCTTGTGATGAAATAAGCTGGCCCGAAATTCGGCCGGGATTTTATACGTGGTGTCTCCCTCGCCCAATTCTGTGCTATCGGTTGCCCGGCGACTGTTCGGGTCCCCCGCCTGGATCATGAAATTCTTTATAACCCGGTGAAATAAGACACTGTCATAGTAATGCGCCTTCACCAGCCGGAGAAAATTATCCCGGTGTAAAGGAGTAGAGTCGGATAGACGAAGTATGAGGGTCCCCTTTGTCGTAACCATCTCGATATCCCGATGCAGATCCCGGTTATGCAGCCCTTTTGCTGTCCGGGGATGACAGCCGGCAAGTAAAGCCAGCAAAAAACAGCCGGCCAGCAGTTCTTTTATCATAACGGTCAGTTATAGCTCATCATGCCCGTCACTTTCTCTTTCCTCCAGATCCGAACTCTCAAAAAACAACAGGATATGATCCTTTAAAAAATTCTCCTGCTCGATAAGCCCCATCACAGGCAATGCCTTTAACTGCCGGAAATGCGGCCAGCCTTCCTCATCGACCCCCTCGAGCTCATAATAGCCGCTCTGGCGGAAAAGGGAACACACCGCAATGTGCATCAGGTCCTGCTTCTCTTCTTTGGAAAATTTCTTCCGGATATCCCCAAATTCCTGTATCCCGATAAGGAATAACAGGGTCTCCATGTCCGGCTTTTTGCCGAATCGCTCTACTAACCTGGCTTCCAGGTCCCACCAGCGGGCCTGCAGGTCGTCTTGTGCTTGTTGCATCCGGCAAAGATACTAACAGTTCGGCTACCACAGCATTGCCAGCCCGGCTCGTCGCCGCATTGCACCTAAACCCTCTCTACTACCACCGCAGTCCCATAAGCCAGCACCTCGGTCACCCCATTCATCACCTCGTTGGCGTCATAACGCATGTTGATAATGGCATTGGCGCCCCGCTCGGAAGCATGCTGCATCATGTACTGAAAAGCTTCCTCCCTGGTCTTTTCGCAAAGCTCCACGTAGATGGATATCTGCCCGCCAAAAAGTGTTTGAAGTCCACCGGCAAGATTGCCGAATACACTCCGCGATCTTACAGTAATGCCGCGTACCACCCCAAGTGAACGTACGATGCGATGTCCGTCTAATACAGTGCTGGTGGTGATCATAGTAGGGTCTATCATATAGAAGGTTTTGCACAAAATACATCTTAGATGGTTACCTTTGCCGCAAAACTTAGAAAATGTTACAGGTGGCATTTATCCGTCAAAATGTGGACTTCGTAAAGGAAAGATTAAGCGTCAGGAACTTCAGCGAGACCAGCCTGGTCGATACCATCGTCAGCCTGGACGACCAGCGTAAAAAGCTACAGACGGAATCCGAATCCACCCAGTCCCGGATAAATGCCCTTTCCAAAGAGATCGGCCAGTTGATGGGAAAAGCAAAAAAGGAAGGCAATAAAGAGCTGGAAGCCCTGGCCGAAACAAAGAAGGCCGAGGTCGCTGCCCTCAAAGAAGCCCAGTCCCCCATTGCCACCCAGCTTGCAGCCGTGGAAGAAGAGCTGAATGCCGCCGTCATCCGCCTGCCCAATCTTCCCGCAGCCGCCGTACCCCGCGGCAAGACCCCCGAAGACAATGTCAATATACGGGAGGCCGGCAACAAGCCCCAACTCCCCACAGGCGCCCTCGCACACTGGGACCTCGCCAAAAAATACAACCTCATCGACTTCGAACTGGGGAATAAGATCACCGGCAGCGGCTTCCCCGTATACATCAACAAAGGGGCAAAGCTCCAAAGAGCCCTGATCCAATACTTTCTTGACTACAACACCGCCGCGGGATATACCGAGATCCAGCCCCCCATCATGGTCAACGAAGCCTCTGCCAGAGGTACCGGTCAATTACCCGATAAAGAAGGACAGATGTACTTTGTTACAGAAGACAATCTCTACCTGATCCCGACAGCCGAAGTGCCGGTAACAAATATCTACCGCGACGAGATCTTAAAAGAGACCCAGCTGCCCGTACGCATGACGGCCTATACACCCTGTTTCCGCCGTGAAGCCGGCAGCTATGGAAAAGACGTCCGGGGACTCAACCGCCTCCACCAGTTCGATAAGGTTGAGGTCGTACAGCTGGTCGACCCTGCTATAAGCTATGACGTGCTGGAAGAAATGGTCCTGCACGTAGAAAAATTATTACAGTCCCTCGACCTGCCCTATCGCATCCTTCGGTTATGCGGCGGCGATATGGGCTTTACTTCCGCTATGACCTATGACTTCGAGGTCTACAGCGCCGCACAGGAAAAATGGCTGGAAGTCAGCTCCGTCAGCAATTTTGAAGCCTTCCAGACAAATCGGATGAAGATCAGGTTCAAAGATGCCAACGGTAAGACACAGCTCGTTCACTCATTGAACGGCAGCTCCCTGGCCCTTCCCCGCATCGTAGCCTGTCTGCTCGAAAATCATCAGACAACGGATGCTATTAATTTACCAAAAGTTTTACATTCCTATTTCGGCGCAGAGAAGATAAGCTAGACACACGCTCAGATCATGGCGCCTACGTTCCGGTCCATCGCAGCGTTAAGGTTACGTTAATGAAAATGGCATTAAACCAAGCTTAAACTTTTATTAAAGTCGGCTAACGGTATTGCATATTGCATTCCTTAATCCAATCTTTATCCCATCGTTAACCTTAAAAATTTATTATGAAAAAAATTCTCCTTTCTTCCCTTGCCGTCTTCATCGTCCTCCTCTCTCACGCACAGCAGTCGCAGCAAGATCCACAGCCACAGCAGTCTCAGCAATCGCAACAGTCGCAGATAAAAAAAGGAACCGTCTTCATCGGCGGCAGCATCGGCTTTACCAGGCAAACCCCCAGCGGCGACCCCGGCAGCTATTATCAGAAAGCCACCAATATCAATTTCTCTCCCTCTGTCGGTTGGGCGATAAAAGATAACCTGGTCTTTGGTGTCATGCTGGGATATGGATATCAAAAGTACACCAACGTCCCGGCAGATACTGTTTATAGCAAGGCCCAGACTTACAGCGCCGGAGTTTTTTTGAGAAAGTATAAATATCTGGGTAGCGGATTTTCTCTTTTTGCCCAGGGCAATTTATACTTCAACTATTCAAAAACGGATAACCACAACGGCTTACAGAATTATCAGCTCAATAGCACCTCCATCGTTGGTCTTGGCTTCAATCCCGGCGTCGCCTACAGGATCAATCCGCACTGGCAGATCGAAACGATCTTCCCCAATCTCGGATACATCAATTACAGCAACTATAAACAAACCTACCCTCAGCTTCCCCCATCTCCGGACGCGCACTCCTCAACTAAAACATTCAATATCGGCAGCTCCCTTAGCGGCATCTACCAGTTCTCGGTTGGGGTACAATATATCATTTAGCCCGATCCTGCCCCCAAAGGCTCGAGCCCGGTTGCCCAAACCCACTGGCGTGCTCGCCCAAACCTAATGGCGTGGTTGCCTAAACCTACCGGCGTGGTTGCCCAAACCCACCGGCGTGGTTGCCCAAACCCACCGGCGTGCTCGCCCAAAACCACCGGCGCGGCGCCAAATGGCCCACCCCCAAAAAAAAGAGCGGCGGGGAATTGATGTAATTCCTCGCCGCTTGGCTTAAAAAGATATCTCGACTTCACACAACATCTCCCTGGTGGTACCCGGGCTAGCCACCTCTCAGATATGCGGGTTTGTTCGGGGTAATAATAAATCAGGGGTGATCGGTGTAGGCCACCGAAAATCTACCAACCTTGTTTGGCGGTCCCTTCCTTGATGGCGGTAAGAGCTTTTTCTTCTCCCAGAAGAGTCGTCAGCTTGTTTCCTTTCCCATCATGCCCCTGCGCCATATAAGCACCTTTGGCAGTTTTAGTGATGACTGCATCCTGGATTGGCACATTTTTCTCTTTCGTCTTAACGTTGTAGGCCGTGAGTGTTACAGTTGACATAATACATTGATTTAACGCCTGCTACCGCAGGTCTGGTTAGTAAGAAATATTGTAATATTAGCGATTTTGACGCACTTGACCGGAAAAATTTTACACGTCAAGCTTCGCATATTTCGCATGAGATTCGATGAAATCACGCCTTGGAGCAACTTCATCACCCATCAACATACTGAAAATACGATCCGCCTCAGCAGCACTTTCAATAGTCACCTGCTTCAGGGTCCGTGTTTCCGGATTCATCGTCGTGTCCCAAAGCTGGTCTGAATTCATTTCACCCAGCCCTTTATAACGCTGAACAGTAACACTGTCCTCCTTTCCTCCTCCCAGCTTTTCAATCCAGCCCTTTCTTTGCTCCTCATTCCACGCATAGGACTGCTCCTTGCCCTTCTTCACCAGGTAAAGTGGCGGCTGAGCAAGATAGACATACCCCTGCTCTACCATTTCCTTCATATACCGGTAGATAAAGGTCAGGATCAGCGTCGCGATATGACTTCCATCGACGTCGGCATCGGTCATGATGATCAGCTTGTGATACCGGACCTTGACAAGGTTCAGCGCCTTGGGGTCGTCAGCCGTACCGACCGTCACACCCAATGCTGTATACATGTTGCGGATCTCCTCGTTCTCATAGATCTTATGCTCCATGGCCTTCTCTACGTTGAGGATCTTACCCCTCAGCGGCAGGATAGCCTGGTAGCTGCGATCCCGGCCTTGCTTGGCAGTGCCACCGGCCGAGTCCCCTTCCACCAGGAAGAGCTCGCATTTTTCAGGATCGCGCTCAGAACAGTCTGCCAACTTTCCGGGTAAGCCCCCACCACTAAGTACGCTCTTACGCTGTACCAGCTCACGGGCTTTTTTAGCCGCCGCCCTCGCCTGCGCGGCAAGAATGACCTTACTGATGATATTCTTGGCTTCCCGGGGGTTCTCCTCCAGGTATGCATTCAAAGCCTGTGAAACAGTCGAGTCGACCACTCCGCTTACCTCGTTATTCCCAAGCTTGGTCTTTGTCTGCCCTTCGAACTGGGGCTCAGGGACCTTTACCGATATGATCGTGCTCAGCCCCTCCCTGAAATCATCTCCCTCGATCTCTACCTTGGCCTTTTCAAAAAGACCCTGCTTGTCCCCATACGCCTTAAAGACCCGGGTAAGAGCCCGACGAAAGCCTGCCACATGGGTGCCGCCTTCTATCGTATTGATATTGTTGACATAAGAATAGATGTGCTCGTTGTAGCTGTCATTGTAGGTAAGGGCTACCTCCACCGCTACATTCGTGGTCTCATCACGACCTTCCACAAAGATGATGTTCGGGATCAGCGGAGAACGGCCGGCATTCTTGTCCAGCATCTCCACAAACTCTACGATCCCGCCGATACTGTAAAACTCCTTTGTATAAGTTGTGCCATCCTCTTCCTTCTCCCGCAGGTCATTCAGGATGATCCTGACACCCCTGTTGAGGAAAGACAGCTCCCGGAGACGGCCTTCCAGGATATCCTTGTTGTAGATGGTCGTAATAAAAATGCTGCTATCGGGCCAGAAACGCACCGTAGTACCCGTTTTCTCACTAACTCCGATCTCACGGACCTGGTACTGGGGCACGCCGATCTTATACTGCTGCTCAAAGATCTTGCCCTCGCGGTAAACAGTCACATGCAGGTCAGAGCTCAGCGCGTTGACGCAACTCACCCCCACACCATGAAGACCACCGGACACCTTATAGGTGTTCTTATCAAACTTGCCGCCGGCATGGAGAATGGTCATAACCATCTCAAGGGCGCTCTTCTTCTCTTTTGTATTGATCCCCGTAGGAATACCACGACCATCGTCCTCCACCTGGACAGAATTGTCTTCGAAAATGGTCACGTTAATGTTCTTACAATAACCCGCCAGGGCCTCGTCAATCGAGTTGTCGACCACCTCATACACCAAATGATGAAGACCCTTCACTCCAATGTCTCCGATATACATGGCCGGACGCTTGCGAACGGCCTCCAGGCCCTCAAGAACCTGGATGCTGTCTGCTCCATATCCGTTGACTTCCGGGGCCAGGATTTCCTGTGTTGTATCACTCATATTTTGACTGAAATAGTGTAGTTAACAATAAATTAATAAGATGCCGCAAAGGTACGAAATATAAGGGGTTTCCGGGCTTTTAATATCCCCAATTCCGGGTCGGCATGTGGGAATTTTGGGCCCCTCATCCACGCCGCCGTCACCTTCACCAGGCGACCTTCCCCCACGTCATCGTTTTGTCAAAAAGCCCCCATTTGAACCATTCAGTCCACCCAACTGTATTTATTCAACTTTTTCAATGTATTTTTGCAAACTTATGTACCAGGCTCCTGATATTTTGATGATGGCATACAAGCAACCCGTGATGCAGGACCAGCTGGTAGTATTGCAGGAAAAAGATCGTCAGATCCCCGGCTCTGTGCAATATACCATCAAACGTTATCAGAAAAACCCACACTGGAACCTGGACGACATGGGCATGATGGTCTACAATTACAAAAAGGAAGACCCGGCCCAAAACTACCTGGAATTACGTTTCTGCCTCGCCGGTGGGGTCTATTGCCGAAAAAAAGAATTCGAATGTGATTCCTGTAAGCTCAACTCCACCCCCGGCTGCTCCGAACGCATCGACACCGTAGACGTGCTTAGCTTCCGCTTTCTTTCCGTTCACCTTTCCCAGTTCGTCCGCTCCCAGATAGCTCGCCCGCTGCCGGTCCGGTCCGGCAAATCCGACAACACCATCAGCGACGACCTGCTGGAATTCAGACATTCGACTTCCTTCTCCAAGACCCTTTCCCTCTGCGGAAGGACCCGTCTTGTCCTCGAAGCCCTGCTGAATCACAGCTATACCGACAGCCTGGAGAACATCTTTATCAACGCCCAAAGCCAGATGCTCCTGCTTTATGGCCTGGAATGTATGGTCGGAGAAAAAGAAGTGGAAGGCTTCCAGTGCAAGTTCCTCGCCAACGAAGCCGATCGCGATAAGATCATCCAGGCCCGCGAGATCCTCCTGCAGCATATCGGCGAACCTCTCACTATCAAGGAGCTCAGCCGCAAGGTCGCCATCAACGAATGTTACCTGAAAAAAGGGTTTAAAGAGATGTTCGGAACGACGATCTTCGACTTCTACCAGGGCCAGCGCATGGAACACGCCCGCTACCTGCTCTACGAAAAAGGCCTCAGCGTCACCGAAGTTTCCGTCATGCTGGGCTACTCCTCCATTTCCCATTTCTCCACAGCATTCAAAAAACACACGGGGCTTAAACCCTGCGAGCTGCTTTTACATTAAAGCCCGCTAAGTCTTTTATTAAAGCTCCGCAAGACTTTCGCCCGCCGCCCGGATCGTCGCATCCAGATCGGCCGTCGTCAACGCATTATTCAAAAACCAGCTTTCAAAGGCCGAAGGCGGCAGATATATCCCCCTCTTCAGCATAGAATGGAAAAAAGTCTTAAAAAGCTGGTTGTTCGCGCCTGACGCAGACGTAAAATTTGTGATCGGGCGATCGCTAAAATGTACACTGATCATCGATCCCAGCTGATTGATCTGGTAAGGCTGCCCCCAGGCCGCAAAGACCTTCTGCAAACCATCCCGCAGATAGATGGTCTTTTCCTCCAGCTCTTTGTATATACCAGGATTGCCCTTCAATTCTTTTAGCATCGTATAACCCGCGATCATGGCAATGGGATTGCCGCTGAGAGTCCCCGCCTGGTATACATTCCCCAGCGGAGCGATATATTCCATGATCTCCTTTCTGCCGCCGAAGGCCCCTACAGGCATGCCACCCCCGATCACCTTTCCATAGGTCAGCAGGTCAGCACGTATCCCTAACCGTTCCTGCGCGCCACCCGGCGCGAGCCGGAACCCCGTCATGACCTCATCGAGGATAAAGACGATGCCTTCCCGGTCACAAAGGGCCCGCAGCCCCTCCAGGAATCCGGGCTCAGGCAAGATGCAACCCATATTCCCCGCCACAGGTTCGATGATGATGGCCGCGATCTGCCCCGGGTGTGTCTCAACCAGCTGTTTGACCCCTTCGAGGTCGTTGTAGGCAGCCGTCAGCGTATCCTGCGCCACACCCGGTGTCACACCCGGTACCGTCTGTATGTTAAAGGTCGCCACCCCGCTTCCCGCTTTTACAAGAAAAGGATCGGCATGGCCATGGTAATGACCTTCGAATTTGATTATCTTATTACGTCCCGTATATCCACGCGCAAGCCTGACAGCGCTCATACAGGCTTCCGTGCCGCTGCTCACCATGCGTATCATGTCCACATTCGGCACCATGCTCAGGATCAGCTCGGCCATTTCCACTTCCAGCTCCGTCGGAGCGCCATAGGAAGTCGACCAGGCCGCATATTCCTGTATAGCTTTCACGACGGGCTCCCAGGCATGACCAAGGATCATCGGACCCCAGGACGCGATATAGTCTATGTACTTGTTGCCATCTACATCATAGAGATATGCCCCCTTCGCCTTTTTCATAAAGACGGGCGTGCCGCCTACGCTTCGGAATGCGCGGACCGGAGAGTTCACACCACCGGGAATACTCTGCTGGGCTCTTTCAAAAAGTTCCTTGCTCTTTGTGTACATAGTTATCGATTTAACGGCCCGGCCGGGCCGCGGCGGCAAATATAAGATTACCTGTTCAACAGCTTCACCGCATCCTTCGCAAAATACGTGGCAATAAGATCAGCTCCCGCCCTTTTTATAGAAGTCAGCGTTTCGATGATAGCCTTTTCTTCATTGATCCAGCCCATTTTCGCAGCTGCCTTGATCATGGCATATTCTCCACTGATATTATAGGCGCTCACCGGCACATGCACCGTATCCTTTATCTCGCGGATGATATCCAGGTAGGGTAGGGCGGGTTTTATCATCACGATGTCCGCGCCTTCCTCCACATCCATCAGGGCTTCCTTGATGGCTTCAAGACGATTGGCAGGGTCCATCTGGTAGGTCTTCTTGTCCCCGAACCCCGGCGCCGAATCAAGAGCATCCCGGAAAGGACCATAGAAACAGGAGGCATATTTGGCACTATAAGCCATGATCCCCGTCCTGGTATAGTTGTTTTCTTCAAAGGCCTGACGGATCGCCCCGATACGGCCATCCATCATATCACTGGGCGCTACCCAGTCGGCGCCAGCCCCGGCATGACTGAGACTCATCTTTATCAGCGCATCCACCGTAGCGTCATTGACGATCTCCCCATTCTCGACGATGCCGTCATGCCCATAAGAAGAATAAGGGTCCAGCGCGACATCCGTCATCACGATGATGTCCGGCACAGCGTCCTTTATGGCCTTGATGCTGCGCTGCATCAGCCCGTCCGGATTCCAGGCTTCCTTACCCGTATTATCTTTTAATTCGTCTTTGCTCTTGACAAAAAGCAATACGCTGCGGATACCCAGCCCCCACAGCTCCTTTACTTCGCTCACCGTCCCGTCCAGGCTCCGCCGGAAATATCCGGGCATAGAGGCTATCTCCTGCACTACTCCCGTCCCTTCATCGATAAACAGCGGGACGATAAAATCATTGGGGGTCAGTATTGTCTCAGCCACCATACTCCGGATGGAGGGCGACTGCCTCAGTATGCGATTACGACGTTGTAAGTACATATAAACTTTTTTTTTACGTTAACCAATCTACGCTAACCAATCTCTGGGATGCAAACAGGCATCCAGCAGCTGCGCTTCCGCGCTCCCCGCAACAGGCCGGTGATTGTATTCCCATCTCGCACGCGGCGGAAGACTCATCAGGATACTCTCCGTACGCCCCTGCGTCTTCAGTCCGAACAGCGTCCCCCGGTCATGGATAAGATTGAATTCGACATACCTTCCCCTTCTTATCTCCTGCCATTCTATTTCCCTTTCCCCATAAGCCAGGTCCTTTCTCCTTTCAACGATAGGAAGATACGCAGGCAAAAAAGCATTCCCATTTGCCTGCTGAAACGCAAACAATTCATCTACCGACCGCAGGTGATCATAAAAAACCCCGCCAATGCCTCGCATCTCACCACTCCTGTGCGTATTTACAAAATATTCATCACACCATTTCTTATACTTCGGGTACAGGTCCTCCCCAAAAGGAGCCATCGCATCCCTGAAGCTCCTGTGAAAATGCCGCGCATCTTCTTCAAAAAGATAATAAGGCGTCAGATCAGCCCCTCCGCCAAACCACCGGTCGATGACATTCCCGGCCTCGTCATATAATTCAAAATATCTCCAGTTGGCATGCGTAGTGGGAACATAAGGATTTACCGGATGTATCACCAGCGAAAGCCCGCAGGCAAACCATTTGTGACCTTCGATCTTCAGCTGTATGCGCATGGCATCGCTGACCTCACCCCATACGACCGAGCTGTTGACCCCGCCTTTCTCAAAGACATTGCCGCCGGAGATCACCCTCGTCCGGCCACCACCACCACCATCTCTTTCCCATTCGTCAAGGACAAAGACCGCCCCGCCATCCATTTTTTCCAGGGCGGCGCAGATCTTTTCCTGCAAGTCTTGTATGAACCCGATCCATTGATCCCGTTCCATTGTATCACTCATTTAAAATTCATATTCCTTCACCGCATCCACAAAAGCCCTTGCATGATCTACCGGCACATTAGGCAGGATACCATGTCCCAGGTTGGCAATATGCGGATAACCTATGAATGCGTCCAGCATTGCCGTCACCTCTTTTTTGATGACGGGGATCGGCGACAGCAATTTTGCAGGATCATAGTTGCCTTGCAGGGTGACATTGGGACCCGCCAGATCACGGGCCGTGGAAGCCTTGATACACCAGTCGATACCCAATCCATGCGCACCCGTGGCCGCCATCTTATCCAGGGACTGCCAGGCTCCTTTTGCAAAAATTATAGTCAGCACTTCATCTTTTAAAGCAGTGACGATCTGCCGCATATATTGTAAGGACAACACTTCAAAATCATCCGGGCCCAACAGGCCGCCCCAGCTGTCGAAGATCTGTACCACATCAGCGCCGGCCTTAACCTGCCCTTTGAGATAGGCGATAGTCGTATTCGTTATCAGCTGCAGCAGGCGATGAGCCGTCTCCGGTTGTGTATAACAAAAGGCTTTTGCTTCGTCGAAGGTCTTCGATCCCTTACCCTGTACCATATAACAAAGCAGGGTCCAGGGCGAGCCCGCAAAACCGATCAGCGGCACCCGGCCATCCAGGGTCTTTTTTGTCAGACTCAGCGCATCGAATACATAACCCAGCTTTTCATTCACATCCGGTACGACTAATTTGTCGAGGTCTGCGATCACTTTGATAGGATCGGGTAGGAAAGGCCCCTTGCCTTCCACCATTTGTACTTCCATACCCATCGCCTGTGGTACTACCAGTATGTCGGAGAAGATAATGGCCGCATCCACACCCACCTGCTCTACAGGCTGGATGGTGATGGCTGTAGCCAGCTCGGGGTTCTGGCAACGCTCGAAGAAAGAATATTTTTCTTTCAGCTTCATATAATCCGGGAGATAACGTCCCGCCTGCCGCATCATCCATACCGGCGGACGTTCCGTATTCTCGCCTCTTAATGTTCTCAATAAAAGATCGTTCTTCAATGTTGTCATAAATTCGTATTGCTGCTATTGTTTAATTTGAAAATATTCGATCACCTGCCTTATCAGCACCGTTGTATCCGGTTGTTCGGCGGTGACAGTCGTATTACCCGAAAAACCCCTGACAGCAGCAGCCGTAGTTTTTCCGATGGTAAAAAATACAGTCCCGTCCGTCACCCTGTTCACCGAAAAAAAACTTTCTACAGCGCTGGGGCTGAAAAAAATAATCCCTTCGTAAGACCGCTTCACGACGAGGGGAGTGGCCCTGGTTCGGTATACCACCACCTCGTTCACCCGGAATCCCGCATCCCTTAATGTGGCGGGCAGCTCCTCTCTGCGCAGGTCACCACAAAAGAAAAATATATCACCCGCACCTCTCCTGTCTACAATTTTTTGCGCCAGCGCCAGCGCCGACTCAGCCGAATCAGCAATGGCCCCTTCCCCAAAATGGCGACTCACCAGTTGCCGGGTCGCGGCCCCAATACAAAATATCGTCCATTCCTTCACATCTTTCACCCATCCCGCTACGACCTCCACAGCATTGCCGCTGGTAAACACAGCCACCAGCTTCTGTCTGCCCAGGACCGCGACATGTTGCCGCAACGCCACATCCTCCACCGCCTCCGTTCGGATAAAAGGTATCACGTCGATGCTTATACCTTTTTCCGCTGCAGATACGATCAGCTCGGGCGACAATGGCCGGGTCGACAAGACTTGTATAATTGGATCAGGCATGTGGTATCCTGGCTTCTGCCGCCTTTATCCCTTCTATGATGGCCCTGCCCCCGTTCTCAAGCAGCTCTTCAGCCGCATCCCTTCCAAGACCATCAGACTTTTCCACTGGCAGGATCTTTTCTATTTCGACTTTTTGCCGCCCGTCAAGGGACAGCAATTCCCCGATGAAATAGACATCTCCTTCCTCTACTTCGGCCAGAGCGCTGATCGGTGTAGAACAGCCGCCAAGCAAGGTACGCAGGAAATCCCGTTCGATCCTGGTACAAAGAGCAGTCTCTTCGTGGTTCAATGGCTGGCAACAGGAGAAGCTTGCTTCGTCATCCGTCCGGCAGGCGATGAGGATGGCGCCCTGTGCAGGAGCAGGCAACATCCAGTTCAGGACAATGCTTTTCTCCGGGCGGACGTTGATACGCTCAAGCCCTGCCTGTGCAAAGATGGCCCCGTCCCAGCTTTCTTCAGCCAGCTTCCTCAGCCGGGTATTGACATTTCCCCGGAGATTATGCAGACGATGGGTGGGATATTTATGCAGCCATTGCGCCTTCCGGCGAATGCTGCTGGTTGCTATATCAGCAGGCGCAGTAGCGCCGAGGAAATTAAGGTCATTTTTATATACGAGGAGATCTCTTACCGGACCCCGCTTCAGCACCGCCGCCTGCTGTATGCCCTCCGGCAGCTGCGTCGGTACATCCTTCATGGAATGTACAGCCAGGTCTATCTTATGGTTTAGGAGGGCGATGTCCAGGCTGCGGGTGAACACTCCCTGCACACCCATTTCATACAAGGGCGTCTTGAGATCGATGTCACCCTCGCTTTTGATAAAGACCAGCTCCGAAGTAAAACCTTCTTTTTCAAGAAGCTCCTTTACCTGCGTGGCCTGCCAGACAGCCAGTTGACTTTCCCTTGTGCCTATCCGGATCGGTGTTTGCATGATGGAGTAAAAAATTAGTTTGCCGCAATATACTCGTTTATAGCCTGTATATAATTGCAGCCACCCTGATTTTGCTGGCGCATCCTGGTCGCCATTCCGTTGATCACCCTTTGTATTTGTTGATCCATATCTGTTGCGCAGGGAAAGGATTCTCCTGACAGCTGGCTGAACAATGGGCTGGTATGTAGTTCTTTTAATTTGCTTTTTACCGCTTTCAGGACGGGGACATGCCTGCGCATTTCATACCATTCCATCAGCTCGGCGATATGCTCGGCAATGATGACCATCGCCTTTGGCACTTCCGCTTCCCTCTTCTGCAAGGTCTCGTCCTTTATTTTCGAAAGCTCATCGACATTTATCAGCGTGACACCCGGCAATTCCGTGACCGACTTTTCCACGTTGCAGGGTATCGAAAGATCGATCAGCAATTTTTGTCCGTGGCCTTCAATATGGCTGCGAAGCAGCGTAGGCAGCTCGGCATTTGTCGCCACTAAAATAATATCTGCGGAAGCGGCCTGTTCTGCCAGGTCTTCCAGCGGCGCAAAACCTACACCCATTTCAGCAGCAAGCTCGGCAGCCCTGCTTTCAGTCCGGTTGATCAGCGTGATATTCGAAGTAGACAGATAGTCTACCATATTACGACAGGTATTACGCCCGATCTTGCCCGTACCAAGCAGCAGGATCTTCTTGCCGGAAATATCGCTGATGTTTTCGCGGATGTATTGAATGGCGGCAAAGGAGACAGATACCGTTCCCCCGCTCAGCGCCGTCTGATTCTTGATAGACTTCGAAGATTGCAGGACACAGTTGACAAGCCGCTCTGTCGTCGCTCCGATGAACTGACGCTCCCTCGCATGCCTGACAGCTTGTTTAAGCTGGCCCACGATCTCATAATCACCAAGGATCTGGGAGTCGATGCCCGCACCTACATGGAACAGATGTTCGATGGCTTCCATTCCCCTCTTGATATAGGCCATCTCCAAAAATGAATCCCGGTTTCCAATGGTCTCCGTACAAAGCAGATCGACCAGCTGACCGGCATTGTCGGCAAAGCCATATATCTCCGTCCGGTTACAGGTAGATAAGATAAAAAATTCGCTTAGATGACAGGATGGGGCGAGAGCCAGGATGCGTTCGTATTGCTCGGTGCCTATAGCAAACTGGCCCCTGATGGCAGCATCTGTTTTCTTGTAATTTATTCCTGTTACGTAAAATCCCGAGATATCAGAGGTCTTAGTGCCCATTTCTACAGTTGATGAGTGCACCGGCGATGACTACTCCGAAAAATACCCATCGCCGGTGCACGGCTAATGATGGACCTTCGGTCAGCGGACCCGTGGTCCGCTTTAGTAAGTACGCAAAATTACTCTCAAGGGTTCCTATAACACCATTTTTTCTGTCATTAGACTGTCATGTTTTCATTAGAATCCGCCCGGCCGCCCGGCCACAAGCCTATTTCTGTTAACCACCCATTAACCAGCCATCACCAGCGATGATAAAGACATCCGTACCCGGGCCAAAATCGTTTGTTCTGATTACCTTTGCAAATTATCTATATGACACCAACAGGCAAACGCGCTATCCTCTTATTAAATCTGGGCTCGCCGGATTCTACTTCTACAAAAGACGTTCATACTTACCTGATGGAGTTCCTGATGGATAAAAGGGTTATCGATTATCCCTGGCTTTTCCGCAAGATACTCGTAGGAGGTTTAATTGTGCCCTTCCGGGCGGCTAAATCCGCGGAAGCCTATTCCACCATCTGGACAAAGGAAGGTTCTCCGTTGATTGTCCTGACGCGTCAGTTGCAGGAGGCTTTACAATCATACGTGGAAGAACCGGTAGAGATAGCCATGCGTTATGGCAACCCTTCCATGGAAGATGCTTACGAACGTCTGCTGAAAAAAGAGCCACAGCTCGAAGAGGTGATCGCCATCCCTCTTTACCCGCATTATGCGATGGCATCGTATGAGACCGCCGTCGAATATGCCAGGGAGATCCACCGGAAAAAAGGCTACTCCTTCAAGCTGGATTTTATCAAACCGTTCTTTGATGAACCTCACTACCTGGATGCGCTGAGCGAACAGATCCGCCCTTATCTCGACAAGGAATATGATCATATCCTGTTTAGCTATCATGGCGTCCCGGCCCGGCATATCCAAAAGACCGATCCCACCGGTAGCCATTGCCTGAAGTCCGCCTCCTGTTGCGACACGGCTTCTCCGGCACATGCTTTTTGCTATCGCCACCAGTGTTTTGCTACGACAAAACAAATGGTCCGCCTGCTGAATATACCAGAAGGAAAATATAGTAATTCCTTTCAGTCCCGGCTGGGTAAAGGCTGGCTGGAACCCTTCACCGATATCCGGCTGGAAGAAATGCCAAAGGAGGGGATAAAAAAATTGCTCATCCTTTGTCCCGCTTTTATCAGCGACTGCCTGGAGACCCTGGAAGAGATCGCGATCCGCGGAAAGGAAACCTTCCTTGCCGCCGGCGGAGAATCGTACGAGATGATCCCCTGTTTAAATACTAACCCGCTATGGGTCCGGACTTTGGCAGGATGGGTTAAAGATTATGCAGCAGGAGATAAGACGATGATACTGGAGTAGCAACGCAGACTCCCGGGCCAAAAATAATTTCAAGCTATGTATAATTATATCAAAGCGCTGCACATTATTTTCATCGTTACCTGGTTCAGCGGCTTATTCTATATAGTACGACTCTTCGTCTATCATACGGAAGCCGCCGGCAAACCCGAGCCCGCCAGGACGATCCTGCAGGAACAATTCCGGCTCATGATCCGGCGTCTATGGATGGGCATCACCTGGCCCTCCGCGATCCTGACCCTTATCTTCGGACCCTGGATGATGATAATGATGGGCTCCGTCCCTACCTGGCTGGCCATCAAGCTGGGCTTTGTCATAGGACTCTACGGGTATCATTTTTCACTACAGGCTATCTACCGGCAGCAAATGAAAGGGATCTTCCGCTACTCCTCACAACAGCTGCGTATCTGGAACGAGGTCGCCACCATCTTCCTGGTCGCGATAGTCATGCTGGTCGTCGTCAAACAAAATATGAGCTGGGCCTGGGGACTGCTTGGCCTCTTTCTTTTTGTCATCCTGCTCATGTCCGCCATCCGCATTTATAAGATAATAAGAACACGCAAGACATTATAGCCCCCCCACTCCCCGAAGCCAAAAGAAAAACCCTCCCGGCAACTATGCCGGGAGGGTTCTTTCCATCCGGGGTAAAAAGGTAGGTTTTCCGGAACGAACTTTTTGTGCGACGGTAATTCAGGAATTGAGACTCTTTTTTGGCCTGGTGCTTGACGAACGGGTTTTTTGCAAGGTAATATCAGAGATTAAAAACGGGATGGCTACGGATCTCCATTGAATAAGGTAAATAAATTACACGGAATAAGGGAGAATGGGGTAAATACGGTGGGATTTAATATCCGTCCTTGCGGACCGCCCGCCAAAGGCGAGCCAGGATTTTTAAAAGGAAGGGGAGTAGGAATACCCCCCTTTTTAACCCCTAAACCCTAAACCGTAGAAAGAGTTGATGTATATAATTTGAAGTGATCAGATCACTTTCGTTTGTATCGCTTTTCTGGAAAATAAGTATCCATAAATTGTGCCAAAACGCCAATTCTGTGGATAACTCCGGCCATTGAGCGTCTTTTTAGATCGTTTTTTAGGGTTTTTACAAACTATTAACAAGCCTCCCTTAGCGTCCGTGCATTTGTTTATTTCGTAAATTCGCGTCCCTTTACAATACTATATGGCCAAATATAAGGAATACCAGCAGTTGAATTTACCCGCCATCAGTCAGGAGGTTCTGGCAAAATGGGAGGCGGACCGTGCCTTTGAGAAAAGTGTCGAATTAAGAGAAGGAGCCACTCCGTTCGTTTTTTATGAGGGCCCCCCCAGCGCCAACGGACTGCCTGGTATTCACCACGTTATCAGCCGTACCCTAAAAGACCTGGTCTGCCGTTACAAGACGATGAAAGGCTTCCAGGTCGCACGCAAGGGCGGATGGGATACCCACGGCCTCCCCGTCGAGCTTGGCGTCGAAAAAATGCTGGGTATCACAAAAGAAGACATCGGCAAAAAGATCTCCGTAGCAGAATACAACGAGACCTGCCGTCGCGAAGTCCTGAAATACAAAGATAAATGGGATGAGCTTACCCGTCGGATGGGGTATTGGGTAGACCTGAAAAACCCTTATATAACCTTCGAAAACAATTATATAGAGTCGCTTTGGTGGATCCTCAGCGAGTTGTATAAGAAAGGACTCCTCTACGAGAGCGTCAGCATCCAGCCCTATTCCCCCGCCGCCGGCACAGGCCTCAGCTCCCACGAGCTAAACCAGCCCGGCTGTTATAAAGATGTAAAGGATACCTCCGTCGTTGCCATGTTCAAGGCCGTCCGCGACAAAAAAAGCGAGTTCCTTTTCCGCAAGCTCGGGACAGGCGACCAGGGCAAGGTCACCGCAGGCGAGAGCAAAGCCGCCGAAAGCGACGAGGTCTTCTTCATGGCCTGGACGACAACCCCCTGGACCCTTCCATCCAATCTCGGTCTTACGGTCGGCCCCCGCATCGACTACGTGCTGGTAAAGACCTTCAATCCATATACTCACCTGCCCGTCAATGTCATACTGGCAAAGGCGCTGGTCAATAAATATTTCAAACCCGAAGCTGAGAACGGCGACTTCGCTGCGTATACAGAACAGTCAAAAGTCCTTCCCTGGACCATCCTTGACGAGTTCAAAGGCAATCAGCTGGAAGAGCTTCGCTACGAACAACTCCTTCCCTACGAAGCCAATTCCCCTGCAAAAGCAGGAGGAGACCCCTTCCGCGTCATCTCCGGCGACTTCGTGACCACCGAAGATGGCACCGGCATCGTACATACCTCTCCTGCCTTTGGCGCCGATGACTATAAGGTCGGTAAAAAATATAATATAGGTATCCTGGTCATGGTGGACCGGCAGGGTAAGTTCATCGACGGTCTCGGCGAGTTCAGCAACCGCTACGTAAAGAATTATAAGGACGACCCCAATTACGTCGACGTAAATGTTGACATCAGCGTAAAGCTGAAAAAGGAGAACCGCGCCTTTAAAGTCGAAAAATACGAACACAACTATCCCCACTGCTGGCGGACGGACAAACCCGTACTCTATTATCCTCTCGACGCCTGGTTCATAAAGACAACGGCCCTGAAAGACAGGATGGTGGAGCTCAACAAGACCATCAACTGGAAGCCAAAGTCCACCGGCGAAGGCCGCTTCGGCAACTGGCTGGAAAATATGGTCGACTGGAACCTCAGCCGCAGCCGCTACTGGGGTACCCCCCTCCCGGTATGGCGCACAGAAGTGCCGGAAGACGCAAGCAAAGAAGAACTGGACGCGCGCGAAGAGACTTGCATTGGCTCCATCGCTGAATTAAAAGAGGCGATCCGCAAGTCCATCAAAGCAGGCCTCATGTCTCCGCCCGTGGGTGACGACGTTGAGAAATACATCGACAAGCTGACCTCCGATCTTCATAAGCCTTATGTAGATGAGATAACATTGGTCAGCGCCAAGGGAAAACCCATGAAAAGGGTCGCCGACCTCATCGACGTCTGGTTCGATAGCGGTGCCATGCCCTATGCACAATGGCATTTCCCCTTTGAAAATAAGGAGGTTTTTGCCCGGAACTATCCCGCCGACTTCATCGCCGAAGGCGTCGACCAAACCCGCGGCTGGTTCTATACCCTCCATGCACTCGGCGCCCTCCTCAAAGAGTCCGTTCAGGAAGAGTTGAAAAAAGATGGTATTACTGGCGACCTCGATTCCCGTTATCCCGGTCTGGCCTACAAAACCGTGGTTTCCAACGGTCTGGTACTGGACAAGAACGGCAATAAGATGTCCAAACGCCTCGGCAACGTGGTCAACCCCTTCGAGACCATCGACAAGTTCGGCGCCGACGCCACCCGCTGGTACCTTATTACCAATGCCTCCCCATGGGAAAGCGTAAAATTTGACATTGAAGGAATAAAGGAAGTCCAGCGCAAATTCTTCGGCACCCTTTATAATACATATCAATTCTTTGCCCTGTACGCCAACGTAGACGGGTTTAGCTTTAAGGAAGCCTACATTCAGCCGGCCGAACGCCCCGAGATAGATCGCTGGATCCTGTCCTCGCTCAACACCCTTATCGGCAAGGTCACCGCCAGCCTGGACGATTACGAGCCCACCCTGGCCGGCCGCCTTATCGAAGAGTTTGTAGACGAACACCTTAGCAACTGGTATGTACGCCTTAGCCGCCGCCGGTTCTGGAAAGGAGAATACGAACACGATAAGATCTGCGCCTATCAGACCCTTTACGAATGCCTGGAGACGATAAGCCGGCTGATGGCCCCCATCTCCCCCTTCTTCTCTGACTGGCTGTTTGGTAACCTGGAGGCCGTTGCAGGCCGTATTAAGGTCGATTCCGTCCATCACGCCGACTTCCCTGTCGCCAGCGCCGACTTTATCGACCTTCCCCTCGAAGAAAGGATGCAGATGGCCCAGGATGCCTCCTCCCTGATCCTGTCACTTCGTAAGAAAGTGAATATCAAAGTCCGCCAACCCCTGCAAAGAGTTTTGGTTCCCGTGCTCAACCCGGGCATGAAGGACCAGATGGATAAAGTGGAAGACCTGATCAAGGCCGAGGTTAATGTAAAAGAGATCCAATATCTCTCTGGTACTGATGGGTTTATCAAAAAGAAGATAAAGCCCAACTTTATTGCTCTGGGTAAGAGATTAGGCCCTAAAATGAAGGCCGTGAGTACCGCACTGACCAATTTTTCTCAGGAAGAAATAGCAAAATTGGAAAAAGATGGCCAATATAATTTGCTAATTCACGATGAATCAATAATATTACAAATTAATGATGTAGATATAACCAGCGAGGATATACCAGGCTGGGTAGTGGCAAATAAAAATGCTCTTACCGTAGCGCTGGACGTAACAATAACCACCGAACTGGCTCAGGAAGGCAATGCACGTGAATTCGTCAATCGTATCCAGAAGTTCAGAAAAGATAATGGCTATGATCTAACCGACAGAATTTTAGTAAAAGTAGCAGACGTACCCGCCCTTACAGATTCCCTGACCAAATTTAATGACTATATTTGCGCGGAAATTTTGGCAGATTCTATGGAATATGTTAAAGAGCCAGTCGATGGCACTGAAATTGAAGTAAATGATATTCTTATAAAAGTGATTGTTACAAAAAAAGCCTAACTGTATGGCAACCAAGAAGAAAGCGGCTAAGCCCGCTAAAAAGACCGCAACAGTCAAGAAAATAGTACCGGCCAAAAAAGCAGCCGCTAAACCTGCCCAGTCGTCAGGTTCAGCCAAGGGCGCTAAAAAAGCCCCGGTCACTAAGAGTATTGCTAAACCGGTAGCTAAAAAGGTTGCTGCTTCAAAGATTGTTCATCCAGTACCGGCAAAAAAATCCATACCTGTGCCTACAAAAAAACCCGCTGTATCCAATATATCCAAACCCACTGCTCCTTCGGTTGCCAAGACTCAGCCGGCAGCTGCAAAGTCATCGACTCCGGCTGCTTCCGCAGCAGTATCCAAGGCCCCCGTTGCCCAGGCTGCTGCTATCAAACAGGCCGTTGCTGCCCCGCCTCCGCCTCCACCCGTGGCGGTCGCTCCGCCAAAAGTAGAGCCGAAGAAACCGGTTACTCCACCCAAGCCGGTAAAAGTTGTAATCCCGGAAATGAAAACAAAAACGGTTCGCAAATACGAACCGGAATTCACAAAATCAGTATTAGACACCCCACAAGAAGAACAAACTGGACCCACTATGAGATACAGCGACGCAGAACTCACAGAATTCAGGGAATTGATCAATCGCAAACTTGACGCAGCTAAAAAAGAATTAGCTTACTTACAAGGCTTGATCACCCGCAAAGATGAAATGGGAGGCGACAACGACGACGCCCGTTATATGACCATGGAAGATGGAAGCATGAGCATGGAGAGAGAACAGCTGAGCCAGATGGCAAGCCGGCAGATCACTTTCATCGATCACCTGGAGAAAGCTATAATGCGCATCGAAAATAAGACTTATGGCATTTGCCGGGTTACCGGCAAACTCATCGATAAAGCAAGGCTTAGAGCCGTTCCGCATGCTACCCTGAGCATCGAGGCCAAGCAGATGATGAATAAGTAAGGCTAAGCCTTCCAAACGGGACGTAGTCCAGTTCGTACACGAGGCTCAAGCCGAGTGTACAGACATAAGCCATATTGAGTTAAAAAAATATATTTTATAATTTTTTTTGACTCAATTTTAATTCTTCCCTTGCCTTTGCTATCCAGGCGCTGTTGTCACGCCTTTCCCTGGAGCTAAGATGATAGGCGTCCCCTGTAATGTCTTCAAAAACATGCCGGGCTTCTTTCTCGCGTCCCATCCCCCGAAGAAATAAACCATATTGATACCGCGCTTCAAAATCTGCGAAGCGCCCCTTCATTTTCAGGAACTCCTGCTCGGCAGCCGTCCCATCCCCCGTATATGCCAGCGCACAGGCATAAAGGACATGCTCCTTTGACCTTGCAAACTGTGGCCGGCCATAGAGTTTTTTGGCCATTACTATCGCTTCCGCATAACGCTGCTTCTCAGAATAAGCCCTTACCAGCTGTTTGATCACGTACTCGTTCTCCGTGAACGCACCAGTCAGACTCGACGCATAAAGTTCAATGGCCTCATCCGTTCGTCCGACAGCCAGGTATGTATCCGCCAGCATCACCCGGTTGTTAAAGGTATCGGCAAAGCGTAGGTTATTTTCCAGCCGGCTGATACGGCCCACCGAACCGAATAGACCTCCGATCCCCGATTGCCATCCCTGGACCCGATTGGCAGGAACTATTTCAGTGAAGAAATAAGCAATGCAACCTATAAAAGGTAAAAAGACGATAAGCCAGATCCACCTTTGCTGATTGCCTTTACGCAGACAGTGTATGACACATATGGCCTGAAAGACAATGGATACATAATAAAAATAAGGGGGCAAAAAGGGCAACATGCCTTAAAATTATATTTCGTTGTTAGTACCACATACCCATTTATCCTTTATTGCTGCCGTGTATGGATATTAGTAAGTTTCGCTCAGCAAAGATATCTTATATAGCAGTTCCAAAATTCAACCGCTTATGCCCAGGATCCTCGCAATAGGACTTCTTTTTCTGGCCGTTAACATCTACGCCCAGCAGACCCCTGTAACTACCGCCAACTACCAGGCGGCAGCCCGTTTCTCCCCCAAAAAACTGGAAAAAATGATCTTCTCAACAGCTGTCGACCCACACTGGCTGAAGAAGAGCAGCCGCTTCTGGTATATGTATGAGACAACCGAAGGAAAACAATGGTATATCATAGATCCTGCAAAGGGTGAGAAGAAAGTCCTTTTCGACCGGGACAAGCTGGCCGCAGCTATCTCCCGGATCGTAAAAGATCCCTTCGAAGCCAAACACCTGGGCCTCGATAGCCTTCGTTTTATTAAGGACGAGAACTGGATCCAGTTCGAAGTAAAAAGCTCCCTCGACGCGGATAAAAAAGATTCTGCCACAACAGGCGGCGCCGAAACCACAACGACCGGCGGACGAGGCGGACGCCGCGGTGGCGCAACAGCCGCAGCCGCCGGCGCAAAAGATAAAAAAATATTCTATTTCGAATATAATCTGATCACCGGCGAACTCAACGAGCTCGTCGGCTACAAAAAACCAAAGCACAAACCCAACTGGGCCAATATCTCCCCCGACAGCAATACCATCGTCTTCGGCCGTCATTATAATCTCTGGTGGATGGACCGGGCCAACTATGAGAAGGCCCTTAAGAACGAGGACGACAGTACCATTGTCGAACATGCGCTGACCACCGATGGGGTGGAATATTATAGCTATCACGGCAGCGGCAATGCCGGCGGTGGCGGCGAGACAAACGTCGATAAGGAAAAGAATAAGGACAAGCGTAAGCCGGCACAGTTGTTCTGGAGTCCCGATTCAAAACATTTCGCCCTGTCCCGCGCCGATCAGCGAAAAGTAAAGGATCTCTGGGTCATCAATTCTCTCGCCGATCCCCGGCCAACGCTGGAGACATACAAGTATATGATGCCCGGTGATAAGGAAGCGCCCATCGAACAGCTGCAGATCTTCGACGTCCCCGCAAAGACACATAAGATCATCAGCTCGGGTCAGTTCAAAGACCAGGACCTCGCTATCTGGTCCGCCATCCAGCCGGAAAAGAACCGTGACGACGATTACCGCACTCAGCTTTGGTTGGGTACCAATACGAAGTTCTATTTCTCCCGTACCAGCCGCGACCTGCATCGCATCGACGCCTGCGAGGTCGGCATCGAAGACACTGTCGCAAGATCCATCATCCAGGAACGCCTCAACACCTATGTCGAGGTCCGTCGCCTGGGACTCGTAGACCAGGGCAGGGAGCTCATCGAGTGGAGCGAACGCGACGGCTGGGCTCATTTCTATCTTTATGACGGAACAGGAAAGCTAAAGAACCAGATCACCAGTGGACCCTTCCATTGCGAAGACATCGTTGGCATCGACGATAAGAAACGCATTCTGTATTTTTCAGCCAATGGCAGGGAGCCGGGCGAAGACCCCTACTACCTGCACCTGTATAAGGTCAATTTCGACGGATCGGGTCTCACACTTCTCGATGGCGGCGACTTCGATCACGCCATGAGCATGGACGATGACCAGCAGTTCTTCGTAGACAATTTCTCCCGCGTAAATACAGTTCCTAAATCCGTATTGTACAACAGCCTTGGCCATAAGATCATGGACCTGGAGACCACCGACCTCAGCTCCCTGTTCGCGGCAGGGTATAAATTCCCGCAGCCCTTCAAGGCAAAGGCCGATGATGGCATTACGGATCTCTATGGTGTGATCTATAAGCCCTTCAATTTCGACTCGACAAAGAAGTATCCCATCATGGAATATGTCTATCCCGGTCCGCAGACAGAAGCCGTCAATAAGGCTTTTGGTCGTAGCATGGACAGGATGGATCGCCTCGCGCAGCTGGGGATGATAGTCGTTACGCTTGGCAATCGCGGCGGCCACCCCTCCCGCAGTAAATGGTATCACAACTACGGTTATGGCAACCTGAGAGATTATGGCCTGGCGGATAAAAAGGCGGTAGCCGAACAGCTCGCAGACCGTTATCCCTTTATCGACATCAACCGCGTCGGCATCCACGGCCATAGTGGTGGCGGCTTTATGAGCACGGCGGCCATGCTGGTCTATCCCGACTTCTTCAAAGTAGCAGTCTCCTCTTCCGGCAATCATGACAACGCCATCTACAATCGGTGGTGGAGCGAGAAGCATCATGGTGTCAAAGAGGTCGTCAGCGAAAAAGGCGATACCTCTTTTGTTTACAACATCGAAAAAAATCCCGAGATAGCAAAAAATCTAAAGGGACATCTTATGTTATCAACGGGTGACATCGACAACAACGTACATCCGGGTAATACCATCCGCCTGGCAAACGCGCTCATCAAATCGAACAAACGGTTTGACTTCGTACTGCTACCCGGCCAGCGTCACGGGTATGCGGACATGACAGAATACTTCTTCTGGCGCATGGCCGACTATTTCTCCCGTTACCTTATCGGCGACGATTCCGAGCGCCCCGTGGCTATCGAACAGATGGATCGTGAAACAGAACAGGTTGGCACAAAGGCTGCAGCCGGTCGCACTCCAAACGATGAGGAAGGGTGGGGTGATGACGGGGATGATGAAGACGATATCGACTAGGCTTGCTACCCGGTCGCCCCGGCGCCGTACACCGATCATTTCTTTTGCCTCAAATGCTTACGGAGCTGCTTGACATACGTATCGATGTCAAGCAGCTCTTTTATATGGGCTTAGCGCCCTGTGCCCTCGCAAGACCGGCGGAGGCACCAGCCGAGACCGATCAGCAGTAAGGTGTGTTTGATTTTCATTCGAAAAAGGTTGGGTCTGCTAACAAGATACTGGTTTATTTACGTAGGCTCAATCTCTGTGAGTTTTTTCAGCAAATATTTAGCGCTGTGACAATTAGGGTGCGCTGCCGCGTCGGAGAGAGTAAAGCCTGCTTCGACCATTCGAAAGACCAGTTTAACCTTTCCGGCAGATTTTTTACCAATACCTCTTCCCCGATGCTGTGTAAGCAATTGATTGATCGTTTCAAACGGTTGGCTTTCATTTTCCGGCAAAGGAAAAATAAAATCCGGTTCATCAAGCAATTTTCGCATGGCCGGAGTACATGCAAGAAACCAGGCTTCTATTTTTTTGACAGCTATAATTATAATGTCCTGAGGCCTGGCGCTGATACGTTCTTTGGTCTTTGTAATACAAATATCCTCATCCAGGTCCGTAAGGATAAAAATAAACTGAGCACCTTGTTTTTCCAATCGCTCGATATAACCATAAATATTGTGTGGTAATAAGTTTCCTGCACCTTCTGCATCAATTACGGGCAAAGACTCTATGTTCAATGATGCAAGTAATTCCTTAAAGCGGTCGGATTGGAGAAAGATTTGTTCTGTCTGGCCTTCACAGATAAACCCTATTTTGACCATAAGACGCCACCCCCCAGAGCATTAGTCAGCCATGCTTCGTCGGTCTTGATATTGACTTCGTCGTCTTTTGTGAGTTGTTTGGCTTTAGTCGCCCCATCGACTTTATTGACCAAAATAATTTCGTCAATTTCAAGGCAACGTACCAGTGTCTGAGAATGCGTATTCAACCAAATATGATGTCCTTCTTCTTCGCTTTTTTCTCTGAAAAAATCTACAAGAAGCTCGATCGCCTGAGGATGCAATCCGTTTTCAGGCTCTTCGATGCAAAGGAACTGAGGCTGATTGGTCTGATACACCGCCGCCATTAGAGATAGAATATTATAAGTGCCGTCAGAGATCAGGTTTTTAGGGAAAGGTATTTCTGATCCCTTTTCGAAAATAAAGAACTCGTAGGTCCCGTCGATATTTGATCTCTTGATTTCAATATTTTTAAATTCAGGGATAAGGATACGCAACCATTCTGTAAAATCCCCCCGCCTTTCCTTATCTTGAAAAATTGCGCCTATGATTTGGGAAAGATTCGATGCATCAGTTGAAAGTTTGGTATTTATTGGGGGCGTTCTGACTAAGCTTGATTTACCTACAAAAATTCGGGAAAAATTATCGGCAAATTGTTCGAAATCTCCTGAATAGCTATGTCCTGCGTTTTGCCATTGCTGGATAAACTTTTTTCTTGTAGCGATGTCCCTTATCTCCAAACTGGTTAATTCTGTATTCTTGATCTCATTAGCGGTGCTCGACAGTCGATAATTACCCTCATTGATTTCCAATGAGAATCCGATCAATATGTTGTCTATAAATTCATAATCAAGATCGAGGCTGAATTGCCCAAACTTAAGCATTTGGTAACTAAGAATATTATCTAGTCCCCCGAAGAAATTAAGCGCTTCATTTCCATACCGTATCGTATAATTCGTAAACTCCAGCGCCTCAAAAATATTACTCTTCCCGCTCGCATTCGGCCCGACAAACGCGCAAAACGGCTTCAGATTCTCCAATTCAAAGCCTAACAACGACTTAAAACCCCTTATTTGAAGATTCTTAATTCTCATATCCCAAAAATACAAAATAGCAGCCTAATTAGACCGCAAGGTTTAAAAGTACAACAAGGACCCTGGCAAGTTATAGTAATCCGCTACAAATATTTGGGCTTATAAGACCACTATTTCACCTCCTGCATCTCCACCAATTTATTATAAAATCCCTGCCTGCGCATCAGCTCATCATGCGTCCCACGCTCCACAATACGCCCCTTCTGCAACACAATGATCTCATCCGCATGCCGGATAGTACTAAGCCGGTGCGCAATAACAATGCTGGTCCGATGCTCCATCATCTTGTTGATGGCATCCTGCACAAGACGTTCGCTTTCCGTATCAAGCGAAGACGTAGCCTCATCGAGAATAAGGATAGGAGGATTCTTCAGCACTGCGCGGGCAATGGTAAGCCGCTGTCTCTCGCCACCGCTGAGCTTATTGCCGCGGTCCCCGATATTGGTCTCATAACCCTCTTCTTTCTGCATGATAAAATTATGGGCATTGGCGATCTCCGCAGCGCGGATGATCTCTTCCCGCGTGGCATCGGGTTTGCCAAGGGAGATATTGGAAGCGATGGTATCATTGAAAAGTATCGGCTCCTGGGTGACGATGCTCATCTGCTCCCTTACAGATCGCAGAGAGTAGTCCTTGATGTTGACCCCGTCGATCAGCAGCTCCCCGCCCGTGACATCATGGAACCGGGGCACAAGATCCGCCAGCGTCGACTTGCCCGCGCCCGAACTACCCACGAGGGCAATCGTTTTGCCCTTCTCGATCACCAGGTCGATCTGCTCCAGGATGCCGGCATCCTCATAGGAGAAGCTGACATTGCGGAATTCGATCCTGTTCTCAAAAGCAGCCAGCTTCCGGCCGTTGGGATCATCGTGGATCGTGACGGGAGCTTTGAGCAGGTCCTCGACCCGCTCCATGGCCGCCGCGCCACGCTGGATATTGAAGATAGAAGTGGAAAGGGTTTTGGCCGGGTTGATCAGCATCGCGAACACCGCGATATAAGAGATAAGATCACCACCGGAAAAGCCCTGCCCGTGCGTATTGAAGACAAGCATACCGCCATAATAGAGAATGATCGTCAGGATCACAACCCCCAATACTTCGGTAAGTGGTGAAGCTAAGTCCCGCCGCGCGTTCATTTTATTCCGGATACGGAACAGGCTGTCATTCAGCTCGATAAATTTCTTTCGTAACAATGACTCAGCACCAAAACCTTTGATGACACGGATCCCGCCAAGGGTCTCGTCCAGTACGGACAAACTTTCACCCAGCTTCGCGGAAGCGTCTTTTGACTGGCGCTTCAGCGTCCTGCTGATCCTGCCGATGAGAAAACCGGTGACAGGCAGTAAGATCAACAGAAAAAGAGAAAGATGCGGACTGAGATAGATCATATAGGCCAGGTAACCGATGATGGTCAGCGGGTCCTTGATCAATCCTTCCAGCGTACTGACAACCGAGGATTCGATCTCATAAATATCATTGGTCATCCGGGATATAAGGTCTCCCTTTCTTCTTTCTGTAAAGTATCCTATCGGCAACGCCAGTATCTTTTCATAGACATCATTGCGTAAAAAGGTGATGGTCGCACTGCGGATAGGGGAGGAGATATAGGAAGACCAGTAATAGAATATATTTTTCAAAAGGGTGGAAACAATGATCAAAAGACAGATAATGATCAGCACCGTCGATTTGTCATGGGTCTGGACGATACCCTCCAGAATATGTTTGAGCCCCCCGATCGCATTCGTATTAAGTGTGGTTTGCTGTGCCGCCGGAGCGCCCTCCTTGAACAAAATATCCAGGAAAGGGCTCAGCATACCGAGAGAGATCAGCCCAAAAACGATAGATAGGATATTGAAGAACATGTAGAGAACTATCTTGCCCTTATATCTTGCGAGGTACTGTAAAATCACCGAGAATTTCTTCATGCTAAAATATGCCGTAAATTTGGAGGCAAATTTAGCAGTAATATTGTATCCCGCCCCGGTTTTAACTAAATATAACTAATTGGGCGAAAAACGTTTAAAACGCTATGCAAGAAGGCAAAAGACAGAAACAGGTAGGCGCGCTGCTGATGCAGGAATTGAGCGATATATTCCAGCGGCTGGGTCTGAGTATGATAGACGGGGGGCTGGTGTCTCTGACAGCGGTGAAAGTCACACCTGATCTGCTTGAAGCACGTGTATACCTCAGCCTTTTCCAGGTAAGGGATGCCGCCGCGGTTATGAAAAAGGTCGAAGACCGCAGCTGGGAGATCAAGCGTGATCTGGCCGAACGTATCAAACAACAGTTGCGCCGGGTTCCCATCCTGACGTATTACCATGACGATACCCTGGACCATGCAGATAAAATGGAGGAGCTGTTCAAGAAGATCAAGGCGGAAGGACCGCCGGATAACAACTCCGCAAACTCTGCCAATTCCACCAACTCCGCCGGGGAGAGCGGCCCGGAATGAAGCTCCTTTTCGCCTGGCGATATTTCCGTGCAAAAAAATCCACCAACGCAATAAATATCATTTCCTGGGTCAGCATGACAGCCATTGTCGTTGGCTCGGCGGCCCTCATCCTCGTGCTCAGTGTCTTCAATGGCTTCGAAGGCCTGGTGAAGTCACTGTATTCAAGCTTTTACGCGGATATGAAGATCAGCCCTCTGAGAGGCAAGACCCTGACCCTTACACCGGATCAGCTACAGCAGCTGGGCGCCGTAAAAGGAATAAAGGCCTTCTCGCTGATAGCAGAGGACAAGGCTATCCTCGAAAACGATTCCGCAAGATGGGCCGCTCATCTGAAGGGAGTAGATAAGAATTTTACAAAGGTCTCCGGTGTTGGTGAACATGTCGAAAAAGGGACTTTTGATCTGGGCACCGAAGATCATCCTCTTGCTATATTGGGCTCAGGCGTCGAATATGCGCTGCACCTGGAGGCGGACCGCGCCCTTCTGCCGGTTGGCGTATATCTTTTCAAAAAAGGGAACGGGATCGATTATACTTCCGATCCCACGATGTCCCTGAGTCATGAGTCGATGGGGATAGCAGGCAGATTTCGCATCCAGCAGGATTTTGATGATAATTATGTGATAACGAATATGGCCTTTGTCAAAAGGATGCTGGGGCTGCAACCCAATGAGTACACGGGCGTCGAGTTGTCCGTAAACGATTCCACACAGACTGAGCTTGTCCGGCAACAGCTGACCCAAATACTTGGCAAAGACTATCGGATACAGACACGCTACGAACAAAATCAGAACCTCTATGGTGTCATGGGCGCCGAGAAATGGTTTATCTACATCATGCTGACCATGATCCTCATCGTTGCCGCATTCAATATGGTAGGCGCCCTGACGATGCTGGTCTGGGAAAAACAAAAGGATATACACGTGCTAAAGGCCCTGGGTGCCAGCAATGGGCTTATTCAAAAGATCTTTCTCAGCGAAGGCATCCTGCTTGGGGTAATGGGCGGTGTAGCCGGTATGCTGCTGGCCCTGGTGACCTGTCTGCTGCAAATAAAATATAAGCTCATCCCTTTACAGGGGGATTCCTTCCTGATCGATTATTATCCCGTAAAACTGGTGCCTACGGACTTCCTGCTGGTCCTGTCAACAATATTGGTAGTTGCGCTGCTGGCTTCCTGGATCCCTGCCCGTAAGGCAGCCGCACAGCCGATAGAACTAAAAAGCTAAAAAGCCCGGTCCGAAGGACCAGGCTTTGTCTTATTTAGTAAGTCTTTTTGATTTATTAATAATCACCCAGGGTCTCGGGCAATTGCGCCAGCGCCTTCGCCAACTGCTCGTCATTAGGAGCGATGCCATGCCAGTGGTGATCATTTTCCATAAAGTCTACACCCTTGCCCATGATGGTATGCATCATGATAGCGATGGGTTTTCCCTGACCCGTCATGCCCTTGGCCTTTTCAATCGTAGCAACGACTTCATCCATGTCATTGCCGTTCATTTCAAGAGTCGCCCACCCAAAAGCATCGAACTTCGCGTGGATATTCCCAAGGTCCATCACAGACTTTGTAGTACCATCGATCTGTTGGCCATTCCAGTCAACAGTAGAGATCAGATTGTCTACCTTTTTGCTGGCAGCGAACATTATCGCTTCCCAGTTCTGACCTTCATCTAATTCTCCGTCTCCATGAAGGGAGAAGACAATATTTTTATCGTTATTGAGTTTTTTACTTAAGGCGGCTCCGATGGCAACGCTCATACCCTGACCAAGAGATCCGCTCGCAATTCTGATTCCGGGGAGATGTTCATGTGTGGTAGGATGACCCTGAACACGCGAGTTGATCTTACGGAAAGTTGCAAGTTCTTTGATGTCGAAATATCCGGACCGGGCAAGGGCCGAATAAAATACAGGAGAAATATGGCCATTGGACAGGAAGAAGATATCTTCATTCACTGCGTCCATATGGAAATTGGGATCATGTTTCAATATTTTGAAGTAGAGTGCTGTAAAATAATCAGCACAGCCGAGAGAACCTCCCGGGTGACCGCTCTGGGCGCCATGGACCATTCTTACGATATCTCTTCTAACCTGCGAAGCGATTGCTTTTAAGTCAGCCATATTAGTTGGATTTATTGATTCTGTTTTTTTATTTGGTAGGCAAATCTAAAGGTTTTTTGTCAAGTCACTAGCCCCAATTTTTTGTCTGATTCAGGGTTTTTGAGGGATAAGATACCGAGCTGCAACAGCCAATTTGGCTTACTTAAACTTTTGCAGTATCTTTCGGTCCAAATCTCCATCTGCTCCCTTAGTACAATTTGCCCGGAACTGGTAAAACCACATTTAGAGAATTACTCGTATTAGTAGCATAAAGAAAGAATCACTATTTTTGTTCATGAATCAAAATCAGACTGATGTTTGATGTTATACTCTCTATAGCTATTTCATTTGCCGTTACCTTCCTAGCCATACCAGCCGTTATAAATGTGGCTGAGATGAAAAAGCTTTTTGATATGCCTGATGCGCGTAAAGTACATCACGCCCCTATCACCCCACTGGGTGGACTGGGTATTTTTGCAGGGTTCATCTTTGGCTGTCTCCTTACCCTTCACTTTGGTCAATATCCTGAGCTTCAGTATTTTATAGCTGCCTCCTTTGTCATTTTCTTTCTTGGTCTCAAAGACGACATACTCATCATTTCCCCGGTAAAAAAATTCATCGGCCAGGTGCTCGCGGCTTTTATCATTGTTTATTATGGCAATATTCAGATCCGCAGCATGCACGGCTTTCTCGGACTTTATCAGCTCCCCGAAATGTTCAGTCTGCTGCTGACCTATTTTGCGGTCATCGTCGTTATCAATTCATTTAATCTGATCGATGGCGTGGATGGTCTGGCCGGCAGTCTCGGCCTTTTGTCCACCACTATCTTCGGGATCTATTTCCTTTATATCGGAATGCTGCCTTATGCTGTCATCGCGTTTGCTCTCGCTGGCAGCCTCCTGGCCTTCCTGATCTTTAATTTCCAACCCGCAAAAATATTCATGGGTGATACCGGCTCCCTGCTGCTGGGTACCATCAATGCTATCCTGGTATTAAAATTCATCAATGTCGCCAACCTGGCTGAAGTTCGTTTCCCCATCGCTGCTTCACCCGCTGTTGGATTTACGATCCTGATGATCCCGATGATGGATACACTAAGGGTTTTTGGCATCCGGATCCTCCATCGCCGGTCACCCTTCAGCCCCGATAGAAATCATATCCACCACCTGCTGCTCGACAGAGGGTTCTCCCATCGCGCTATCACCCTTTTCCTGGTTGCAGTCAACTTTGTCATGATCGGGCTTGTATTCCTCTTCAGGTCCATCGATTGCACCGTCCTTTTGTTTAGTGTGTTTTTCCTGTTTTTTGCGATGATCGCCGGAATATACTACCTGATGCCCGCGCCCCGGCTCTTTGTGGCCAAGACAGCAAAAAAGGAGAATGCACAGCTTACCAAGGCCTCCCATCTCGTTCCCCTGACAAAAGACTCTATCCTGGAACAGAATAATTGAGTTTTCCAAACCGGACGGAGTCCAGTTCAAATTTTTATCGCAATTCGTGCTATCTCATTTGTCCAATTTTCCCATTTGACGTAGGTTTGCAACGTTGTCTAACCGTAAGGCCAGGCAATCATATTGACCAGTTTATAAATTCGTTGTCAACTAATTAGCTATGTCAGAAGATCTGGAATTCATCCTGGAAGAAGCCCGGGAAGACATGAAAAAAGCACTCGACCACCTTGAAACTGAATTGATTAAGATACGTGCCGGTAAAGCCAGTCCGCAAATGCTGGAAGGACTGACCGTCGATTATTACGGTAGCCCGACCGTTCTCAACCAGGTAGCCAACGTCTCTGCCATGGATGCCCGAACCCTCACTATCCAACCCTGGGAAAAGAATATGCTCCAGCCGATAGAAAGGGCGATCATCAATGCCAACCTCGGCGTTACCCCCCAGAATGACGGCAATATCATCCGGCTTTTTATGCCTCCGCTGACAGAGGAAAGAAGAAGGGAATTTGTAAAAAGAGCCGGCGGTGAAGGCGAACAATCAAAGGTCGCCATCCGCAATCTCCGCCGCGACGCACTCGAACAGATCAAGAAGCTTCAGAAAGACGGGCTTAGCGAAGACGAAGCCAAAGACGCTGAAAAGGAGATCCAGGACATCACCGATAAGAATATCTCCCTGGTAGAAAAACATCTGGCCGCAAAAGAAAAAGAAATTATGGCAGTTTAATTGCTATACCCTCTCCGTTACCCGGCTAACGCCATTATAACACCATATCATTCCTTCAACCTGTCGCAAGGGTAGGATACCATCCCGCATAACCCGGATCATTGGATTCCGGCAATTGGGTATTTGCCACACTTAATACAAGGTTAATGGGAAAAATTAGACTCAGTGAAATAGATACCCGCGCCCCAAAAGGATGGGACAAACAGGAGACAAAAGATAAATTGGTGAGCGTCCTGGCAGAACTCGACGAGCTGCAGAACTTATTGTACGCCGAATCTCAACACGCGATCCTGGTCATTATCCAGGGCATGGACGCCAGCGGTAAGGACGGCACCGTCCGCAACGTCTTTGGAAAGCTGAATCCCCAGGGCGTACTCGTAAAGTCATTCAAAACCCCCACCGCAGAAGAACTGTCACACGATTTTTTATGGCGTATCCACGCCCATGCCCCGGCAAAAGGGATCATACAGCTGTTCAATCGCAGTCAGTACGAAGACATCCTTATCACCCGCGTGCATAAATTGATCGACGATGAGACGGCCTATAAAAGGATGAAGGCGATCAATCACTTTGAACGGTTGCTTACAGAACATAACAGTACCCACATCCTCAAATTCTATCTCCATATCTCGCCCGAAGAACAACGGCAGCGGCTGGACGAAAGGATCCACAACCCGGCAAAACAATGGAAATACAATGAGGATGATTATAAGGAGGCGAAGCTCTGGGACGATTATATGACGATGTACGAAGACTGCTTCCAGAACTGCAACGAAGTGCCCTGGGCAGTGATACCCGCCGACCAGAACTGGTATAAGGAATACCTCATCGCCACGACGGTGAGGGATACACTCAAAGGACTGAAGATGCAATACCCGGGGCTGAAGAAGACCTGATCAGGATAATTTCTTAAGACACACTTATATTCACTACTAAAATCAACTATCATGGGAATGCTGAAGGAATTTAAAGACTTTGTAATGCGTGGCAACGTCGTCGATCTTGCTGTTGCAGTAGTTATCGGCGCTGCTTTTGGCGCCATCGTATCCTCTCTGGTTGAGCATATCATTACGCCCCTCCTGCTGGCGCCGGCCCTAAAAGCCGCAAATTTGCAGGATATCGATAAACTTGCCTGGGGCGCGGTCAAGTATGGTAGTTTTTTGGCCGCCGTTATCAAATTTGTGATCATCGCCTTCATCCTCTTTATTATCGTAAAAGGATTTAAGAGCCTGGAAAAGAAAACTGTTCCACCAGCTTCCGCACCGACTCCCACAGAAGCCTTACTGACCGAGATCCGTGATGAATTGAAGAAAAGACCCTTGTAGACCGCGGCTGTATCAAAGAAAAAATTCAGTTGCCAGGCGATCTGGCAACTTTTTTGTTAAGCCTTTCATTGTTTGTTTAATAAAATTGACGTGTTATGAAGAATTTTAAAAAGACTATTATCCTTACCCTCCTCACGCTGGGGGCTACCTCCACTTCCGTATTACACGCCCAGATCCAGGCGCTGAGAGACGCGACCAACAGCGCGACGATCACAAAAGACCCGAATGATACGACAAAACAGACCTGGAAAACAGGTGGGATCTATAATCTCAACTTCAACCAGGCCGCGCTGAGCAACTGGTCCGCAGGCGGCGACAAATCCGCTATCTCCTTATCGACCCTGCTGAGCCTTTATGCTTTTTATGCAGATGGCAAAAACTCCTGGGATAACAATCTGACCCTCGCCTACGGCTTCGCCCAAACGACAAGCCTTGGAGCACGCAAGACCGATGATCGTATCGACCTGGTATCCAAGTACGGCTACGATCTGGGAAAAAAATGGTACCTCAGCACGCTGTTCAACTTCAGAAGCCAGTTTACAAAAGGGTACAATTACCCGGATCAGAACACAAAAGTGCTGACCTCGAACTTCCTGTCCCCGGCCTATGTCCTGCTGTCAATTGGTATGGACTATAAGCCAAATGATAATTTTTCATTTTTTATCTCACCCCTCACCGCCCGTGAGGTCATCGTCAACAATGACTCCCTCGCATCCGTCGGCGCCTTTGGCGTAGATTCCGGCAAACATTCCCGCTTCCAGCTGGGCTCCTTTGCTTCCATCAACTACAAGACAAATGTCAGCAAGACCGCTACATATGTTGGTAAACTCGACCTCTTCTCCGACTACCTCCGCCGTCCCCAGAATATCACGCTTTATATGACCAACGTTCTCTCCGTAAAAGTGACCCGGCTTATCAGCATGAACCTCTCCGTGACCATGATCTATGACAATGATATAAAGTCCGTCAAGAGCGACGGGTCTGTCGGCGGACCTGCCCTGCAGCTCCAGGAGATAATTGGTATCGGACTGGCTTACCAGTTTAGGAAGAAGACAAGGGATGGTGTGAAAACTACACCTACGAACTAATATAGCCGCCAGGGGTCGTCACGAATGGCGACCCCACCATTCGGCCTCCTCCCAGCCGGGCGCCTGTGAGGAAATTGAGGAAAACCCGGCGACCCCTACAATTAATTTTAAGGTATTTTCGTTGGGTTATGACGAATACCACAACGTACCAGATCAAATTACCTCAATTCGAAGGCCCTTTCGACTTGCTCCTCTTCTTTATCGAAAGAGACGAATTAGATATTTATAATATACCTATCAATCGGATCATTCAGGACTTCCTCACTTATATCCATGGTGATGCAGGCCTGAATATCGAACTGTCAAGCGAATTCATCCTCTTTGTCAGCACCCTCATGCGTATCAAGGCCAAGATGCTCCTTCCCCGCAAAGAGGTCGATGAGCAGGGCAATGAGATCGACCCCCGCCAGGAGCTGATCGACAAGATCCTCGAGTACAAGCGGTTCAAAGAAGCTGCCGCCACCCTCGCCGAAATGGAAGCCATCCGCCACCTCATGGTCAGAAGAGGCAACCTCCAGAAAGAATTGTCACATATCGGGGAAGAAGCCGGCGAAGGAACAGAGATCCAGGCGATCACCCTGTTCAAGCTGATGAAGACCTTCGAAAAAGTCATGCTGCGTATTCAGCAACGCCAGAATAAACCCGTCCATACCGTAGTTCAATACAACTATACGATGGAAAGCAGCAGGAAACATATCCTGACCGCTGTCCGCCAGGAACGGACCATGTCCTTCGAAAAGATCTTCGAAGTATGCCGTGACAGACTACAGGCGATCTTCCTGTTCCTCTCCATGCTGGAACTGGTTCAGATGAATTATATGAGCATCCTCATCGGAGAAGGACGTAACAACTTTGTTATTGAATATAATGAGGAAAAACCCGAAGATCCCCTGGACGACAGCTTGTTCAGCGACGATAGCGACGGCCCCGATGACGGCGACGACAGACCCGCCGATGGCATCAAACCCAGCGATCAGGGCGGTCTGTTCCCGGGTTTTTTGGACGCTTCGGCAAATTAGGCGATGGGCCCGGGCCGATCCGGCGCAAATTGGCGCCACTGTCTCCGGGCTTCCCGATTGCGATCTAGGTTAAGGCTAAAAGGTTTTTATGACCAATAAATATTATCCCGCCTCAGAAAGAGGCCATGTTAATTTCGGATGGCTCGACAGCCACCACTCCTTTAGCTTCGGGAATTGGCATGACAGGGAAAAAGTACATTTCGGAGCATTGCGGGTATTGAACGACGATACCGTCGTCGGCGGCGGCGGATTCGACAACCACCCCCATGAAAATATGGAGATCATCTCCATCCCCCTCAAAGGAGCACTGACACATAAAGACAGCACCGGCACCGAAAGCTTCATCTATACCAATGACGTCCAGATCATGAGTGTACCCAAGCGAAGCGAAGGGTACGACCGAGAGGGGCGAGGGACGACGCCCCGAGAAGGTCTAAGCGACATTGTCCATTATTTCTACAATGCCTCCCACTACGATGCCGTCAATATCCTCCAGATCTGGATCTTCCCCAAACAACCCGGTATCAAACCCCGGCACGACCAGCGAACCTTCTACCCCGAAGGCCGTAAAGATCAATGGCAGGTTGTCGTCAGCCCCCGGGCAGAAGACCACGCCCTCTGGATAAACCAGGACGCCCGCCTCGCCCTTACCCACCTCAGCGCCGGTAAGACACTGACCTATACACCCGCCTTCCCCGGCAATGGCGTGTATATCTTCCTGCTCGAAGGCAGCGTCGAAGTAGACGGTCACCACCTCCAGCCACGCGACGGCATCGGCATCTCGGAGATGGATAGCCTGACACTAAAGACCGATACCCTCGCAGCAAACGTGCTGGCCATCGAAGTGCCGATGTTTGCTTAACGCATCCCGATCCGGCCCATGTTCGCCTAATCAAAAATACACAACAACACCGGCTTTCCCGACCCATCGATCAGCGGCTGCTACCTTTGCAAAAAAGCCGGAGCCACCATTGCACAACCCCGCTACTGCCGCCGCCGCTGTTAAAGATTTCTAAAATTGGACCATTGGGAATGGCTCTCCTCCCTTACCCCATCAACTGATTGACCTGCACCTTATCTTTCAACATATCTCTCACCGCCACAGCGATCGCCGGCGCATCATAGCCGCATTCGTGGATCAATTCCTTCGGCGTGCCATGTTCGACGACCCTGTCCGGAATGCCCAGCATCCGCACCGTCGCATGATACCCGTGCGCCGCCTGGAATTCGAGGATAGCCGAGCCAAATCCACCCACTACCGTCCCGTCCTCTACCGTGAGGATCCGGTCATAACGGCTAAAGATAGTATGCAGCATCTCTTCGTCAAGAGGTTTGACAAAACGCATGTCATAATGTGCGGGATCAAGTCCATCTGCCCGTAGTTCGCGGATAGCCGTCGTAACAAAATTGCCGGGGTGTCCCAGCGAAAGGATGGCAATGTCCTTTCCGTCTTTTATTTTCCGTCCCTTCCCGACAGGGATCTCCTGCAATGGCGTCCGCCATTCGGGCATCACACCTTGCCCACGGGGATACCGGATAACAAAGGGATGTTCATTGTTGTCGAGTGAGGCGGTATACAGCAGATTACGCAGCTCGCTTTCATTCATCGGAGAGCTGATGATCATGTTGGGGATACATCGCATAAAGGGAATGTCATAGGCGCCATGATGAGTAGCTCCGTCTTCACCGACCAGCCCGGCCCTGTCAAGACAGAAGACCACCGGCAGCCCCTGGATGGCTACATCATGGATCACCTGGTCATATGCCCTTTGCATAAAAGAAGAATAGATATTACAGAACACCCGCATACCCTGTGTGGCCATACCAGCCGACAGGGTGACCGCATGTTGTTCGCAAATGCCGACATCGAAGGCCCTGTCAGGCATCTTGTCCATCATAAACTTCAGAGAAGAGCCGCTGGGCATAGCCGGCGTGACACCAAAGATCTTTGGATTCTTTTCAGCCAGCTCTATCAGCGTATGCCCAAAGACATCCTGGTATTTTGGCGGCTGAGGAGAAGGGTACTCTTTTTTATAGATCTCACCGGTAATTTTGTCGAACAACCCGGGCGCATGCCACTTGGTCTGATCTTTTTCGGCCAGGGCATAGCCCTTACCCTTCACCGTTACGATATGTAATAGCTTGGGACCGGGGATCTGCTGAAGATCGTTCAGGGTGTCGACCAGCTTGGTGATATTGTGACCGTCGATAGGCCCGAAATAACGAAGGTTCAGTGACTCGAACAGGTTGCTGCTGCGGCTGACAAAGCCTTTGATGCTATGTTCGATCTTGCTGGCCATCTCGCGGCTGAAGGTGCTTCCGGGCAGTTTACCCAGGGCCTTCCAGATATCATCCTTCAACTTGTTATAGGTCTTGGAAGTCGTGATATCCGTAAGATATTCCTTCAGGGCACCGACATTGGGGTCGATGCTCATGCAGTTGTCATTGAGGACGATAAGCATATCCGTATCCGCTACCCCGGCATGGTTCATACCTTCAAAGGCAAGACCGGCCGTCATAGCCCCGTCACCGATGATGGCCACGGCCTTACGGTCTGTTTCGCCCTTGTATTTGGCCGCCATCGCCATACCCAGTGCCGCACTGATAGAAGTGGAGGAGTGGCCTACCCCGAAAGTATCATATTCGCTCTCACCCCTTTTAGGAAATCCGCTCAGCCCGTTGTATTTCCGGTTGGTGGCGAACTGATCCCGGCGACCCGTAAGGATCTTATGACCATATGCCTGGTGACCTACGTCCCATACCAGCTGGTCATAGGGGGTATTAAAGACGTAGTGCAGGGCAACTGTCAGTTCTACAACACCAAGGCTGGCCGCAAAATGACCGCCATGCACACTGACCGTATCGATGATATATTGACGAAGCTCATCACATACCTGGTGCAATTGCTCCCTGCTTAGTTTTTTGAGGTCTTCCGGAGAATTGACCTTTTGCAATAGTGGTCCCGGGGTAATTTCCATCCTGTAAAATTACTGTTTTATAAGCTAACCGGCAACAGCCAGCCCCCAACAATCACCCACCCCAACCCCCGTCCCTGCTCGCCGGCGCCCAACGTCCCACCACCCCCGGGCGATCGCCCCCCAACCCCCCAACCCCCCAACTCACCGCCCACGAGCGATTCGTCTATAATACCGGACCGATGGCCTGCTTAATTTAGCCATTAGTACAAAATACGGGGTAAGGGCAGGGGGAAAACCCTAGATTTGGCCAATTCAAACATAATTATGCCAAAAAAGGGAAGTAAATATTACTGGTGGTGTCAGATTGGTGGATGGTCTTTTTTGGTTTTGGTCCTCGTTTTAGCCGCATTTACCTCTTTTGAACAGAAGATCACCGATCAGCTTATCTATAATACCCTGATCGTTGCCGTCTCCGGTCTGATCGCCACACACGTTTTCCGGGAAGTCATCCGCAACTGGGGCTGGATCCAGCTGCCGGTAGACAAGGCACTCCCAAAATTCCTGCTCGGCATCTTCCTTACCTGTATCGGCGGCAGCCTGATCCGGATGCTGCTCGGGGATGCCCTCGGCATCGGCTCCACCCTCAAAAACTCCAGCTTCACCGGCCGGATGGTACCCATGATGGCCGAATATGGCCTGATGGTCATACCCTGGACCCTGATCTATTACGTCTATCATTATATCGATAAATACAGCAAACAACAGCTGGATACCCTGAAACTGGAAGCCCTGGTAAAAGAGCTGGAGCTAAAGACGATCAAGGCGCATATCAACCCACACTTCATTTTCAACGCTTTGAACAGCATCCGGGCCCTTATCGACGAGAACCCCGTCCGCGCACGTACCGCAGTCACAGAGCTAAGTAATATCTTACGCAGCAGCATGCAGGCCGAAAAGCTGGAAACTGTTACCTTTGAAAAAGAACTCAACATCGTAAAAGATTATCTTGCCCTCGAGCATATCCGGTTTGAAGACCGCCTGCAAGTGGAGTATGAGATCGATGAAGATACGCTTGACCAGCCTATTCCTCCGATGATGCTGCAAACGCTGGTGGAGAACGCCATCAAGCATGGCATCAGCCGCCAGGTGGACGGCGGGAAAGTAAAGATCATCTCCGATTTCAAAGACCATTACCACGAGCTGGTCATTCTCAATACCGGCCGTCTCAATGGCAACAGAAATAAAGACGGGTTCGGCCTGGCCAGCACCCAAAACCGGTTACAGATCCTTTTCGGTCAAAAAGCAAACTTTGACATCCGGGAAGTGAATGGTAATACGGTGGAAGCCAGGGTCCTGATCCCCGTCGACCTGACCAAATAATAAATGGAGTACACATGATAAGAGCTGTAATCATCGACGACGAACGCCTTGCCCGAAACGAACTCAAAAAGTTATTGCTGGACTTCCCCGAGATCGAAGTCATCGCAGAAGCCGCCAACGCAGCAGAAGGCGTTGAAAAGATCGACAGCCTCAACCCCGATCTCATTTTCCTCGATATACAAATGCCTGGTAAGACAGGCTTCGACATGCTCGCCGAATTAGAGCGTGCTCCCAATGTCATTTTTACCACCGCCTACGACGAATACGCCCTCAAGGCTTTTGAGGTCAACGCCCTGGACTATCTGCTAAAACCCGTCGAGCCAAAAAGACTGGCAGACGCCCTGCAGAAGCTACAGGTCGAAGAGGACAAAGACCCGATCTCCGATCACAATATTTCTGTCAATAGAAGTATCCTCAACGAACACGACCAGGTCTTCGTAAAAGACGGCGAACGCTGCTGGTTTGTAAAACTATCGGATATCCGCCTGTTCGAAAGCGTAGGCAACTATGCAAAAGTATATTTCGGACCCAACAAGCCCCTGATCCTGAAATCACTCAACGCCCTCGAAGAAAGACTGGATGAAAAGGTCTTCTTCCGGGCCAATCGTAAACATATCGTCAACCTCCGGCTCATCGAAAAGATCGAGCCCTATTTTAACGGAGGACTACTGCTGGAAATGAAGGGGGGAGAAAAGATCGAGGTCAGCCGTCGTCAAACGGTAAAGTTCAAAGAAATGATGAGCCTATAACTACACCATGAAAATACTAGCTGCTACCTCCATCCTGTTACTCGCCGCCACCAGTCTTTCCGCACAAGCTATCGACCATATCATCAATCCCGACGCTGTGGAAAAGATCGAACGGACACTGTCCTCCGACGATATGCAGGGACGACAGACCTTCAAGCCCGGCATCGAAAAAGCCGCCGATTACATCGAAAGGGAATTCCGTACGGCCGGTCTTCAGCCGCTAAAGGGCAGCAGAAGCTACCGCCAGCCTTTTTCCATGTTTCGTACAAAGCTGACGACTGCTTCTGCCACGCTCGACGGCCAGCCGCTGACTACAGGATCATTAGGCGTTGCCGTTGTCAGTAATGCCCAGCATATACAGATGGATGATCACAGCGGTTACGAAAAGGTCATCATCAAAGCGGGTTCCAATGTCTTCGTCGAAGCCATGCATTATATACATGAGAAGAAAAATTACCTGGTGCTGGTAGATACGTCTTTTACAAAACAGTTTGCCCGCCTGAGTAATTTCAGCCGCCAGCAATTCAAGTCCGACAATAATGTCATCTTCTTGCTGACGACTCTCAACCCAACAAGCTATTCCGTCACCGCAGAACAGGAAGTCACCGAGTCCAAACTGGCCAATGTGGTTGGCATCCTCCCGGGAAAAAGTAAGAAGAATGAATATGTCATCTTCTCCGGTCACTACGACCACCTTGGAGTTACAAAGCCCAATGAGAAAGGAGACTCCGTTTATAATGGCGCCAACGACGATGCCAGCGGTACCACTGCTGTTATCATGCTCGCCAATTATTTCGCCCGGACAAGATCGAACGAACGGACCCTTGTCTTCGCCGCTTTCACGGCAGAAGAGATCGGCGAATACGGTTCCCAGTATTTCTCAAGCCAGTTCGATCCCGCTACGGTCATGGCGATGTTCAATATCGAAATGATAGGCACGGCCAGCAAATGGGGTCCTAACTCGGCGTTCATTACCGGGTATGAGAGAAGCGATATGGCGAAGATCCTGGAGAAGAACCTGGCAGGCAGCGGATTTTCATTCCATCCTGATCCCTATCCCGACCAGCAGCTGTTCTATCGTTCGGATAATGCTTCCCTGGCGCGGCAAGGTGTTCCGGCCCATACGATCTCCACTTTCGAGATCGACGTTGACAAACATTATCATACACTCGACGACGATATCGATCACCTGGACATGAAAAATATGGCGGCCATAATCAGGTCCATTGCCATCAGCTCGAAAACCATCGTCGAAGGAAAAGACACCCCCTCAAGGGTCGATACAACACAACTTCGGTAAATTTTTTATTCGTCAGACATGACACAGGAAGCAGCCATCGAACAATGCAGAGCACTCATTGGAAATTCGCTCGGCTGGGGTGATGCTGCTTACTGGACCAATGAAGATTTCGATAAGCTAAGCGAATCTATCTTCGATAAGACCGGCATCCGCCTCAGCGTGTCTACCCTGAAACGGGTATGGGGTAAGGTCAGGTACGACAGTTCCCCAAATATGGGAACGCTGAACGCGCTGGCCCGGTATGCAGGATTTGAAGGATGGAGAGATTTTCTACAGACGCCGCAACCCGCACCGCCGCAACAATCCATAGCCCCACCCCCTACACCACCACAACCCGCGCCCCGTCGCAAAAACACCACCCCCATCATCCTCGCCACCATCGCAATCGTCACACTGCTCTCCCTGCTCAGCGCCCGTCTGATCCACCCCGACAAAACCACCGGCCCCCTTCGCTTCGAAGCCCGCCGCACGTCCGATAACCTCCCCAATTCCGTTGTCTTCGACTACAACGCCACTTCATTTAATCCACATTCCGTCATCATCCAGCAATCATGGGATGCCCGTCGGCGTGAGTCCGTCGACCCGGCCGGCACTCAACATACATCCCTTTATTATTCCCCCGGCTACTTCCGGGCAAAACTCATCGTCGATGGAGAGATAAAAAAAGAAACCGATGTATTCATCCCCTCCAAAGGCTGGAAAGGAATTATTCAACGCGAACCCCTGCCCATCTATCTACGACCCGACGAGACAAAACAGGATTCCGGCTTTATAGGTATTTCAAAAAATACATTAAAAGAAAAGACAGGCTCCGGCATTTTCAGCGGCGTCTGGGTGGACTTTGCCAATATCAGGGAATTCCCGGGTATCACCGGCGACCACTTCACGCTTACAACAACGGTGCGGAATACATCTACAGTAGAAGAATGCCTCTGCCGGAAAGTTCAGATCATCCTCGTAGGTAAGCTCAGCGCCATCCTCATCCCCCTTTGCGATAAAGGTTGTATCTCGGATATAGGTTTGTACTTCGGCTCCGGCGGTTTCAGCGGGAAAGATCATGACCTCAGCGCCTTTGGCTGCGACTTCTCACAGTGGCAGCAGATCAAATGCACCGAAGCAGACGATCATTTTGAGATCCAGCTCAACGGCCACACCATCTTTACAAAAGAGAAGGTCGGGTCCATCGGTGACATCATGGGCGTCCGCGTCGTCTTCGAAGGCACAGGCCTGATCAGAGACCTGCACCTCCGGGGCTACGGCGAAAATATAAATGTGCTATCGCAGCCATAAAATTTTATTATACTCCAACGGCACCGCCACCTCCTCACTCCCCGGCACGATCCTCGGCGTAAAATCCTCCACCGGCCGCGTCGCATCCACCGTCGCACTATATTTTACCCACCCATCCTGTGGCGCCGACAATGCCGTCATCTCCAACCGGAAAAGCTCGCCCCCCGGCAACGCCGCAGCCACCACTTCCGCCTTCACCCAACCCGGATCTACCGTACCCAAAAAAACATCTACCTCTATGATATAACGATCATTCCCCGTCGTCACCTTGTTTTCCCCAAAATGGATCCCGCCCCACAAAGCATCGAGATCCCCAACCCATTGCACAACCCTTTTTCCACCTGCGCTATTGGCAGCAGCCCGCGCAAGATATCCGTCAGCCGCCGGTAAATAATATTTCTCCGCATACTCCCGCACCGTGCGATTCGAAGAAAAATAAGGCGTCAGACTCGCCATGCTCTTCCGCACTTTCTTTATCCAGGCCTCCGGGATACCTTCCGCATTACGGATATAGAATTCCGGCGCGACATGCTGTTCGAGCAGAGCAAACAAAGCCTCCGCCTCCTGCTTGTCAAGCGCAGGATCATAACCATGTTCAAGACCGTCTCCCAATGCCCAGCCAACCTCGGGATTATATGCCTCGACCCACCATCCATCCAGCTCCGAGAGATTGAGCCCGCCATTGACCAGCACCTTCATACCGCTGGTGCCGCTGGCCTCCCAGGGACGCTGCGGCGTATTGAGCCAGACATCCATGCCGCCCACCAGGTGGGAAGCCAGCAACATATCATAGTCGGGGAGGAATATGACATGCCCGGACAGACCGCTGTTATGAATAAATTGAATCCATCTCCTGATCAGATCCACTCCACCCAGGTCGGTAGGAGGCGCCTTGCCGGCGATGATCAGTTGTATAGGTTGTTGGGAATTGGTCAGCAGCCGGACCAGCCTTACCGCATCCTCGAGCAGGAGATCGGGACGCTTATAAGAGACGAAACGTCTCGCGAAGCCTATCGTCAGCACATTTGGATCAAAAAGCTTCCGCGCTTTTTCTATCGCCTCATCCGATCCGCCATAGGCTGTCAGCAATGCCACCGACCGCTGCCGGATATATTCGATAAGACTCGCCCGCGTTTCACTCCGCATCTTCCAGATCTGCGCATCAGTCAGCTTCTCTATCGATTCCCGGAAGCTTTCTGTCGTCCCCTTCCAGCGATCCTTTACAGTCGCATCCGTCCAAAGCCGGTCTGCCGCCTCCGATTCCCAGCTCGGCATATGAACGCCGTTTGTGACATGTGCTATCGGAACCTCCTCGGTCGGCCAGCGCTGGAACAAGGATTCGAAAAGATGACGGCTCACCTGGCCATGCAGCTTGCTCACCCCATTGATCCCCCTGCTGCCATGCACGGCAAGATAGGCCATGTTAAAACTTTCCCCCGGATTGCCAGGGTCCTGGCGACCCAAAGCCAACAGTTCATTCAGCGATATTTTGAGACGGGTTTGCGCATATTCACCAAGATACCAGGTGACAAGACCCGGATCGAAATGGTCAAAACCCGCTGCCACAGCCGTATGCGTGGTGAAGAGATTGCCCGCCCTCGTGACGGCCAGCGCTACCTGGAAATTCTCTCCCGTCTTTAACATATAGCTCCGGGCCCGCTCCAGTACTGCAAAGGCCGCATGACCTTCGTTCAGATGACAGACCTCGGGAGTTATTCCCAGCTGTTCTAACAACCGCCATCCGCCAATACCCAGCACGATCTCCTGCATGATCCGCATTTCCGGTCCTCCGCCATATGTCTCGCCGGTGATCTCCCTGTGTTCGGGCAGATTGGCCGAATCATTGCTGTCGAGCAGATATAATTTTACCCGGCCCACCTTGACCTCCCATGCCCTTAACCACAGTGGCCTGCCTCGCAGCGGGATCTCTACCCGCAACCATTCCCCATTCGGCAGACGCAGGGGCGTGATCGGCAGCTGCCCCGGATCGTTGAAGGGTTTGTAGGCCTGTTGATTCCCATATTCGTCGATATGCTGACGGAAGTATCCCCGCTGATAAAGCAGGCTGATACCGACAACCGGTATCCCAAGATCACTGGCCGACTTCAGCTGATCACCAGCCACATTGCCAAGACCGCCAACATAGATGGGCAGCGCTTCGCTAAGCATAAATTCCATGCTGAAATATGCCACTGTTTTCAGTGCGGCATCAGGATATGTTTTTTGCAGCCACGAAGTCTCCGTATCCTCCTCTTCCTGTGCGCGAACCAGCGAATTAAGCTTTTCACGAAAGGATGGGGAAGACAGTTGTCGCTTCAATTGCTCTCCGGAGACTGTTTGTAAAATAAGCCAGGGATTATGGCTTTGCTCCCATAATGCCGGGTCCAGCTGCTGCCATAGCTCATCGGCCGTGTGATTCCACGACCAGCGCATGTCCAGTGCAAGGCTGGCCAGTTCGTCGAAACCATCTATCTCCATCGCCTGCGGACCGCAGGCGATATTGCCATAATGTTTTTTGACAATGTTCATAACCGGTAGTTTGTCTTTATCAGATAATTTTATTTCCCGATAGCTTTATCGACTATTGTCTGGGCCTCTCCAAGGATGCTTGATAAATGCTTGTTGCTAAGAAAGCTTTCTGCGTAGATCTTGTATATATTTTCTGTCCCGGATGGCCTTGCCGCAAACCAGCCATTTTCGGTAGCGACTTTTAAGCCACCGATAGAGGCCCCATTCCCCAGGGCATTGGTGAGCATGTATTTTATCGGTTCTCCCGCCAGCTCTTTCTGTGTGATCTGATCCGGCGACAGCGCTCCCAGCTTCTTTTTTTGTTCGACAGTCGCGCTTGCATCGATACGGTCATAGACGGGATTGCCAAGCTCTATGGTAAGATCCTCATAGAACTCGCCCGGGTCACAGCCCATCTTTCCCATCATCTCGGCCGAAAGCAAGGCCGGGATAAAACCGTCTTTGTCCGTCGTCCAGACCGTCCCGTCGCGACGAAGAAAGACCGCACCCGCACTTTCCTCTCCCACAAAACCCAGGCTTCCATTCGTCAGACCGTCCACAAACCATTTGAAGCCGACAGGCACTTCGTAGAGCGCTCGTCCCACACGGGTCGCTACCCGGTCGATCATCTGGCTGCTGACCACCGTCTTTCCAACCGCCGCCTTTTCCGGCCAGCCCGGTCTGTTTTGGAACAGGTAGTTGATCATTACACAGAGATAGTGGTTCGGAGGCAGCAGACCCGCTTTACGGGTGACGATGCCATGACGGTCATGATCGGTGTCACAGGCAAAGGCGACGTCAAACTGATTTCTCCGGTCGATAAGACTTTTCATCGCAAAGGGTGAAGAAGGATCCATCCTGATCTTCCCGTCATGATCGAGTGTCATGAACCGGAAACTGGGGTCTACCGTCGTATTCAGAACGCTAAGGTTTTTCAACCCGTATTTTTCTGCGATAGGTCCCCAATAGTGCACACCGGCCCCACCCAGCGGGTCTACACCCATACGGATCGTACTGCCCCTGATCACTTCCATATCCAGTACATTACCCAGGTCGTTGACGTAGGCGTTCAGATAGTCGTAGAGATGTGTAGTGGCGGCCTTCATAGCCCTTTCATAAGGCATCCGCTGGATGTTCTTTGTTACCCCGTTGGCTCCTGCGCTTTCAAGGAAGCTGTTCGCGGTCTTCTCCACCCATTGCGTGATGACTGGCTCCGCCGGTCCTCCGTTGGGTGGGTTGTATTTAAATCCGCCATCCTCAGGAGGGTTGTGCGAAGGAGTGATGATGATCCCGTCCGCGAGACCGGTAGTCCGCCCCTTATTGTATTGAAGGATGGCGAGCGAGACTGCCGGCGTAGGTGTATAAGGTGTTCCGGTGGCGACCATCACTTCCACACCATTGGCAGCCAGCACTTCCAGCGCCGTGGTCTGCGCGGGCGTCGACAGGGCATGTGTGTCCATGCCGATGAACAAAGGCCCGTTGATGCCCTTCTGTTTCCGGTAAAGACAGATGGCCTGGGTGATGGCTAAGATATGGGTTTCGTTAAATGAATTTTTGAGGGATGATCCGCGATGCCCCGAAGTGCCGAACGCGATCCGCTGTTCGGGTACGGAAGGGTCGGGCACTCCTGTATAGTAGGCAGTGACAACAGCGGGGATATCGATAAGCCTGGAAGGGTCGGGCAGGCTGCCTGCTAAAGGATTTGGCTCCATAGAATTGCATTTGATTCGACTCCCCCGAAGTTCAGCTTCTTTCAGGGATTTGAGTCATACAATTGCAGGGATTTAATGTAGATTTCATGTCTTTAACAAAATAGAGCCTGTCAGGCTTGTTCCACCGGCTGCTATCGCAATAGGCAGACTGTTCCGGCGACGACAGTGGTGCCCGCGATGGCGGCGGCGGTCCAGGCCCCTAATCCCTATAATTCAGCGCCGGCTTACGGTCTCCCAACAGCGCCTTATATTGATAGCTTCCTTTACCGGTATTGAACTCTTCTTTTGCACGGCTCACCAGACCCGGATTGGTAAACAGGTCCATTGCCGTCAGCGCCATGGTCTTTGCCGCAACCATCATTCCCTTTGTTCCTATCTCCGTACCACCACAGGCCGTCGCCTGCCAGCTATGCGCCGGTGTCCCGGGTACCCAGGTGGCAGCACGTAATCCCACCGTAGGCACGGCATAGCTGACGTCTCCGACATCGGTCGATCCCCCGCCTGCATCCTGCACTTCCTTCAGGGGCTGCACGGTGCCCGCAGATTCGATGGCCGGAACAGCATAGGTGAACGAAGATTGTAATTTCTTTGCGAACGCTGTTTCAGCAGCAGTATAGCTGACGCCACCAACCCGGAGCAGGTTTTCCTGCATGTCTTCAGCCAGCGTCTTATTCAGCAGCAGATCGTGCGTCCCGCCGATGACCTCATAGTCGACAGTGGTCCCGGTGCCGAGCGCCGCACCTTCCGCCGCCTTTGCCACCCAGTCAAAGATCCGGACCACCTCGTCCTTTTTCGGATGACGGACATAGTAATAGACCTCCGCAAAGTCGGGTACTACATTGGGAGCCTTTCCCCCATTGGTGATGACATAGTGTATCCGTGTTTCCTGGGGGATATGCTCGCGCATCATGTTGACCATATAGTCCATGGCTTCTACACCGTCGAGAGCCGATCTGCCCCTGTCCGGAGCCGCTGCCGCATGTGCAGACAACCCATGAAAACGGAATTTGGCCGACTTATTCGCCAGGGCACTGGTCAGCGTCACGCCATTGTCTGCGCCGGGGTGCCAGTGGACGACGACGTCCACGTCATTGAACAACCCGGCTCTGACCATATATACTTTTCCGGATCCGCCTTCCTCTGCCGGGCAGCCATATACGCGAATGGTGCCGCTTAGCTTTTTTTCGGCGATAAGCTTCTTTATTTCTATCCCGGCCGCAACCGATGCAGTCCCAAAAAGATGGTGACCACAGCCGTGACCGGCATTTTTTCCTTCGATGACCGTCTTTTCCGGAACCGCCTGCTGGGCCAGCCCGGGCAACGCGTCGAACTCGGCCAGGATACCTATCACGGGACTACCCGAGCCATAGGTGGCGACAAAGGCAGTAGGGATGTCCGCTACCCCGGCCTTCACCGTAAAACCATTGTCGCTAAGTGTTTTTTGCAAAAGAGCCGAGCTCTTCACCTCCTTATAACCAACTTCCGCATAGTCCCAGATCTGAAGGGCTATCTTTTTATAGTCGTCGTAATGGGATTGGATCTCTGTTATCGCCCTGGCCTTCAGCGCAGTGTCGGCAGTCGGCGCAGGCACACCTTCAAATGTCGCTGGCGTCTTCGCAGATGATCCGGCAAATGGCTGCGCATACACGCCGGCAGAAAATAACAGGCTGGTAAAGAGTAGTCTCATGTATTATAGCTTTGGTACTACAATATAAGCTACCAGGGCGTTCTATACAAATTTCCCCAACACCTTTCCCATCTCGGCGGCAATATGATCATTGGATAAATTTCCAATACTCCCCTCATGCGTATGATGCAATTGCCTGTAGTCAAAGTGAAACTCGCCCTTATCGATCTGGTTACCGACCTGTTTGTAGGCATCCCGGAAAGACACTCCCTTGTTTACCAGCTCATTCACGGCTTCCACGCTAAAGAGATATTTGTATTTTTCATCCTTCAGGATCTCGTCCTTTACCTGGATATTCGAGAGCATCAGCCGCATCATTTGCAGACAGGCCCGGCCTTCTTCTATCGCGGGGAAAAGGATCTCCTTTGTCAGCTGCAGGTCGCGGTGATATCCGGAGGGCAGATTGTTGATGAGCAGGGTCAGCTCATTGGGGGTGGATTGGATACGATTGCATTTCGCGCGGATCAGCTCGAAGACGTCGGGATTCTTTTTATGAGGCATGATACTGCTACCCGTAGTAAGCTCGGAAGGGAAGGAGATAAAGCCAAAGTTCTGGTTGATATACAGGCAGCAGTCCATAGCCAGCTTGCTCAGCGTGGCGGCAATGGTGGACAGCCCCATCGCGACGATCTTTTCCGTTTTGCCACGCGTCATCTGCGCATACACGGAGTTGTAGTTCAATGTGCGGAAGTGCAACAGCTGAGTCGTCATCTCCCTGTTCAGCGGGAAGGACGATCCATAACCCGCGCCGCTGCCAAGGGGATTCTTGTTGGTCACCTGCCAGGCGGCTGCCAGCACTTCCAGGTCATCGATAAGACTTTCGGCATAGGCGCCGAACCAAAGTCCAAAAGAGGAAGGCATTGCGATCTGCAAATGTGTATACCCGGGTAATAGCTTGTCCTTGTATTGTTCGCTGAGCTTTATCAGCAGGTCGAATAATTCCTTTACCTCATCCTTCAGCATCAGCACCTGGGCTCGCAAATAGAGCTTCACGTCCACAGCAACCTGGTCATTCCGGCTCCTGCCGCTGTGGATCTTTTTACCGGCTTCCCCGATACGGCTGGTGAGCAGGTATTCCACCTGGGAGTGAACGTCCTCTATGTCTTTTTCGATCACGAACGTCCCCCCCCTGATCTCGGTGAGAATATCGTTGAGCCCGGCATGAACAAGCTTTAAGTCTTCCTTACTGAGCAATCCTACCGAAGCAAGCATCTCCGTATGCGCCAGCGAACCCAGCACGTCGTATTCGGCCAGCAACACGTCAAATTCCTTGTCACGTCCCACTGTAAAGGTCTCGATCAGGGCCGAGGTACTGGTGTTTTCCTTACTCCAAAGTTTGTTACCGCTCATAGTTGAATGCTTTAATCGATATATTCTTTAACCTTCGTTACCGTAGGGGGCGGAGCCAGTATGGGTTTCAACAGATCGATATACCCTTGTATCCCCAATCCGATCTCTTCAATAAATATATATTCATCCGCCGTATGACTCCTCGCCGAATCACCAGGCCCCGTCTTCAACGCAGGAAAAGGCATCAGGGCCTTATCCGATGTCGTAGGACTTCCATAACAGGTCCGGCCCAGTTCCAACCCCGACAACACGATGGGATGACTCTGGGAGATCGACGAGCTCCGCATCCGCAGACTCCGCGGAGTAACCTCGCAGCCGACGTTGTCTTTTATGATGCCCAGCAGCTCTTCAAAGGTATATAGTTCGTTTACCCTTACGTCTACTACAAAATGACACTGGGAAGGCACGACATTGTGCGCACGGTTGTCCGTGTCGATAACGGTGACGCTCATCTTCACCGGGCCAAGCAGATTGGAAACCTTGGGCGCCCGATAAGTACGGAACCATTCGATATCGGCCAGGGCCTTGTAAATGGCATTGTCACCTTCTTCCCTCGCGGCATGGCCGGCTTTGCCATAGCTGATACAATCCAGTACCAGCAGGCCTTTTTCAGCGACAGCCAGCTGCATCTTCGTCGGTTCGCCTACAATGGCCCAGTCTATTTTTCCAAGGACAGGCAACAGCAGCTCGATGCCGTTGTGACCCGAGATCTCTTCTTCTGCCGTCGGCGCAAGTATGAGATTGTGTGAGAGACCTTCCTGCTCGTAGAAATAAAGAAAGGTCGCGATCAGCGAGACCAGGCATCCACCGGCATCATTGCTGCCCAGCCCGAAGAGCTTTCCTTCTTTCTCCAGCGGCTGGAAAGGATCGAGCGTATAGGCCTTATTGGGTTTTACGGTGTCGTGGTGCGAGTTGAGCAGGATCGTGGGCTTTTTGGGATCAAAGTGTTTGTTTTTTACCCAGATATTATTTTGTTGCCGGTTCGCATTGATATTTTTTGCTTTCAGCCATTCGACGATGATGTCCGCCGTCTTGTCTTCTTCTTTGGAAAAAGAAGGCGTGGCGATCAGTCTTTTCAGAAGATCGGTGGCTTCGGCCTGTAGTATTTGGATCCTGTCGTTACTCATGTTGTATAGTTGTTCCTGATGAGCCGCTGAGCAGCTGTGGCAGCTCTTCCGCCCTGCCGATGATAACCCTGGCCACTCCACTGCGCAGGGCGGCAAAGGCATTGTCCAATTTTGGGATCATACCCGCAAAGATGGCTCCGCTACTTTTCAATTCTTCATAATAGGAGGGGTTGATCCGACCGATCACCGATGCTTCGTCTTCTGCATTCAGCAGGACGCCGCTTTTTTCAAAAGAGTAGATAAGGCTCACTTCAAAGCCAGCGCTGAGCCCGCGGGCCAGCTCCTGTGCGATGGTGTCTGCATTCGTATTCAGCAGCTGCCCCTTCCCGTCATGGGTGATGGGTGCGAAGATAAGTGTCTTGTCCAGCAGGAGCAGGCTGGTAAGCAGGCTGGTATTTACGACATCGACATCGCCGACATAGCCATATTCGATACTGGCATTGGTACGTTTGTGCGAGAGGATGGCATTGCCGTCGGCACCGGTGAGTCCGATGGCGGGACAACCACGCGCCTGCAATTGAGCGACGATGTTCTTGTTGATGGTGCCGGCATAGACCATCGTGACGATCTTCAGCGTTTCGGCGTCCGTGATCCGGCGCCCGTCGACCATCTGCTGCCGGATACCCAGCCCTTCTGCAACCTTGGTAGCCAGCTTGCCACCGCCATGTACCAGGATCTTCTTACCCGGCACCGCGGCAAAATTGTCCAAAAAGGCGGCAAGTCTGACCTCGTCGTCGATGATATTGCCGCCTATTTTTATGATCGAAAGTTGCATCAACTATTTTTTATTCTTCAATATCTCCAGCGCCACATCCTGCCCGCTTTTTACCCGCGCAATATCTCCGCCAGCACCGCCTGTGCCGCCCAGACCCGGTTCGATGCCTCCTGCGTCACAATGCTGTTGGGGCCGTCCAGTATCTCATCACTCAGCTCCACATTACGGCGTACCGGCAGACAGTGCATCACTTTCGCCTGGTTGGTCAGCTTCAGCTTTTCACTGGTCAGCATCCATTCGGGGTCATTGGTATAGATCTTCCCGTAGTCGTTGTAGGTGCTCCAGTTTTTTACATAGACAAAGTCCGCATCCGCCAGGGCTTCATCCTGGTTGTGCGTGATCGTCGCCCCCTTTGTAAATTTAGCATCTAATTCGTAGTCTTCGGGATGGGTGATGACAAAATCGGCCTTTCCCCAGGCATTGACCCATTGGGAGAAGCTGTTGGCCACCGCCTGTGGCAGGGCCTTTACATGCGGCGCCCAGGTCAGCACGATCTTTGGCTTGCGACCGCCACGCGGCACACCATTGCCGGCACCGGCACTCGTGGCACCCGCCTTCAACGCCCCCGCTCCGGTGACCACCGGCCCGGCACCCGCGCCCAACACCTCGTTGATCGTAATGATATCCGTCAGGCTCTGCAACGGATGTAGCGTCCCGCTTTCGAGACTCACCACAGGGATCCCCGAATATTTTATAAACTGATTGATATAAAGTTCACTATAATCCTCCTCCTTGTTCTTCAGCGAAGGGAAGGTCCGGATACACAGCACATCGAAATAATTGCCCATGATAGGGGCGGCATCCTTTACATGCTCGACCTTATTTCCGCTCATAATGGCCTCTTCTTCAAATTCAAGAGCCCATCCCTCCTTGTCCACGTTAAAGACAATGGGTTCGGCGCCCAGGTTCTGGGCGGCGATCTGCGTCGAGAGACGGGTACGCATGCTCGGGTTAAGGAACAACATGCCGATGCGCTTGTTCGTGCCCAGGTTTTTGTCTTTAAAAGGATCGGCCTTATACGAGAGGGCCGACTTTACCAGGCCGTCGATGTCTTTTACATCGTGAGCGGAAATAAAATTTTTCATGTATACTATTTTGCAACTTTTGCTGATTCCATCATTTGTATCTCTTCCTGCAAGGCATCCAGGAACTCGTCGGCATCCTTCTTCCGCAGCGCCAGCGAAGGCAGCAGCCGGATCGTATTGGGCTTCGCCTCACCGGTAAAGATCCGCTGTTCAAAAAGCAGGTTCTTCCTCAGGTCCTTCAGGTTATCCGGCAGGTCAAAACCGATCATCAGCCCCTTACCCCGCACTTTCTGCAACTGCCTGATCTTTTTTAGCTGGGTCATGATATAGCTGCCGGTCTCGGCGGCATTGGCGATGAGATTCTCCTGCTCTATCACTTCCAGGACAGCAAGGGCCGCGGCGCAGGCCAGGTGATTGCCGCCGAACGTCGTGCCGAGCATCCCGTGTTTGGGTTGCAGATGCGGCGCAATGATGATGCCCGCCACAGGGAACCCGTTGCCCATGCCCTTCGCCATCGTATAAATGTCGGCATCCACACCGGCATGGTCATGCGAGAAGAACTTCCCGCTCCGGCCATACCCGCATTGAACGCTGTCTGCGATAAAGACCGCATTGTATTTCTTACAAAGACTGCTTATCGTCTGCAGGAACGAGGCCGAAGCCTCCCGGATACCACCTACGCCCTGGATGCCTTCCACGATGACCGAAGAGATCTGGTCGCCCTGGGTCTTGAAACATTCTTCGAGAGCCGCCTCATCGTTGAAGGGCAGGAAGATGACATTGTCCGTCTGGTTTACCGGGGCTACGATAGCGGGATTGTCCGTCGCCGCCACTGCCAGGGATGTCCTGCCATGAAAGGATTTTGAGAAGGCAATGATCTTTTTGCGTCCGTTGTGGAAGGAAGCCAGCTTGAGAGCGTTCTCATTCGCTTCGGCGCCTGAATTGCAAAGAAAGAGCTGATAGTCCGGCTTGCCGGAGATCTTCCCCAGCTTATCAGCCAGCTCCTCCTGTAATGGAATATGGATCGAGTTGGAATAAAAACCTACTTTATTGAGCTGATCGGTGATGCGTTTGACATAATGCGGATGGGTATGACCGATGGAGATGACGGCATGGCCGCCATAGAGATCGAGATATTGCTGTCCCTCCTGGTCCCAGACATAGGAGCCCTTTGCCTTGACAATCGTAATATCATTCAGAGGATAAACATCGAATAGTTTCATATAAATAAATTTTTAAAAGGCATTTGCTTTGAGATGCAGTCCGGTCGTCTCTTCGAATCCAAAGAGCAGGTTCATATTCTGAACAGCCTGCCCCGAAGCTCCTTTGAGCAGATTGTCAAGAGCGGAATGCACCACCAGCTGCTGCCCCGTCTGTTCCAGCTGGATCAGGCACTTGTTTGTATTCACCACCTGTTTCAGCGAAATAGGTTTTTTCGAGACAATGGTAAAAGGGTGACCGCGATAAAAGTCTTCGTAGAGAGCAACGACTTCTTCCGCGCTTTTCCCGATCTTTAGTTGCGAAGAGACGAAGATGCCGCGTGTAAAATCCCCGCGCCAGGGTGTGAAATGGACCCCGCCGCCATCAGCCACTCCCCCGCCAACCGCTCCGCGCCCATCAGCCGCCGCACCGCCGCCAAACCCCGGCTGCAACTGCTGCAAAGACTGCCCCACCTCCTTCATATGCTGATGCGTCAGCGTCTTATAAGCCTGTATATTATTGGCCCTCCACGAAAAATGCGAAGTCGCCGACAACGACTGCCCCGCACCGGTAGAACCAGTGATCCCCGTGCTATACACATCGCCCAGCAAACCCGCCCCCGCCAGCGGCAGCAGCCCCAGCTGTATCGCCGTAGCAAAACAACCCGGGTTGGCAATCCCATGAGCCGAACGGATCTCTTCCCGGTTCAGCTCCGGAAGCCCATAGACAAAAGGATGCCCATTGACCCGGAGCCTTTCTCCGCCACTGTGCAGACGATAGTCCTGCGACAGATCGATGATCAGCACGCCATCGAGACCCGCGCCATTTTCGTCAAGGAATTTCTTCGCTTCCCCGTGCCCCACACAAAGGAACACGACATCGATCTCGTTGTGCCAGGATTCATCGAATTTCAATTCCGTATCGCCCAACAGGTCCTCATGCACCTCATTTACATTCTTTCCCGCATTGCTCTTGCTATGAATGAACTTTATGTCCACGCCAGGGTGGTTGATCAGCAGCCGGATCATTTCCCCGCCTGTATAACCTGCGCCACCTATAATGCCTGCTCTTACTTGTCTCATATTTTATCGTTTGTAGATCTTCTATCGCCCGCAGTCGAAGGCTGCGAACATAGAATGAATTCAAGGTCCTCTTCTGTCTCGTTGATTATCCTGTGGCGAAGCAATGGCGATATCTCCAGTCCCTGCTGAGCCATCACCGTCACACGACCTTCCGACGTCTCAAAAACAGCTGTTCCTTTCAGGATAAAGAAAAATTGCCGCGCAAGCTCGTGATAGTGCAAAGCCTCCGCCGTATGCGGCGGCATCCTTTCCATTTTTACCGAGAGACCGGGCTGGTCTACCAGGTTCCACCCATCACAGTTATCTCCCCAGAGATAGTGTTTCAGCGGATTCAACCGCGAAACGACCGGGTTCATTTGGCAGACTTTGACAATTGATCATTAGTGGTGTCTGCCGAACTTCGTTTAACGTCATCATTGACCTTGTGGAAAATAGAGGTCTGGTTGCCGAAGATCCTGGCAAAACCTTTCACGTCCTCGCCGCTGAAACCCTTATTCATTTCCCCGTAGCTGCCGAACTTGCTGCTCATCAGGTCATGGGGGCTTTCAATCCCGGTTACAGTATACCGATAGGGTTGGAGAGTAACAAAGACCTTGCCGCTGACAGTGGCCTGGCTGTCCTCCAGGAATTTTTCGATGTTGCGCATCGTAGGGTCCAGCATCTGACCTTCATGCAGCCAGTTGCCATACCAGCTGCTCAGCTGATCCTTCCAGTAGAGCTGCCATTTGGTAAGCGTATGTTTTTCGAGGAGATGATGTGCCTTGATGATAATGACAGGCGCCGCGGCTTCAAAACCGACACGGCCCTTGATCCCGATGATAGTGTCGCCGACATGGATGTCGCGGCCGACGCCATAAGGCTGTGCAATAGACTGCAACAGCTGGATGGCTTCAACCGGGTTGCCGAATGACTTTCCATCGACACTGCGAAGCTCGCCCTTCTCAAAACCCAGCTCTACCTGGCGGGTGCCGGTAGCCGTGACAGGAGTAGGCCATGCTTCTTCGGGCAGATATTCCTTCGAGGTCAGGGTTTCCTTGCCACCTACTGAAGTGCCCCAAAGCCCTTTATTGATGCTGTATCTGGCTTTTTCGACGTTCATCTCCACGCCATTCTCTTTCAGGAATTTTATCTCTTCCTCACGGCTCAGCTTCAGGTCGCGGATAGGGGTGATGATCTCCACGCCGGGTATCATTTGCTGGAAGACCATGTCAAAACGTACCTGGTCATTACCCGCACCGGTACTGCCATGCGCGACATAGGCCGCGCCGGTCTTTTTTACGTGATTGGCTACGGCTATCGCCTGTACCATCCGCTCTGCGCTGACGCTCAGCGGGTAGGTGGCATTCTTCAGGACATTGCCATAGATCAGGAACCGGATACAGCTTTCATAATATTCTTTGGTCACATCCACACACTCGAAAGAGGAGACACCCAGGCTTTTTGCACGGGCTTCGATCTGATCCACTTCTTCCTTGCTAAACCCACCGGTATTCACCGTCAGGGCATGTATCTCCAGGTTTTTTATCTTCTTCAGGTATACCGCACAATACGTAGTGTCCAATCCGCCGCTGTATGCTAATACGACTTTATTGCTCATGTCGGGTAGATAGTTGTTGTTTAGAAATTAAAGAAAGTATGAAATAATGATTTATGCCGGACGCCGCTGTTGCCCGATCTGACAGAGGGTTCATGGCTTTCCGCATGATGTTTCATAAAAGGCGCCAGCAGCTTCCATTGCTTGATCCGCATGAATCGTTCGTACAGTTTGGAATGCTTCTTAAAGTCCTCCTTTGTTTCTTCCGGCTCGTAATGGTCCCTGGGATCATACAGCATGGCCGTACACATACAGTTCTTTCTCTCCTTGCTCATAAGGATCTCGTAGTTGACACAGCTTTTACAGCCTGCCCAGAAGTTCTCGTCCTGGGTCAGCTCCGAATAGGTCACCGGCTCATAACCCAGCTCGGAGTTGATCTTCATCACGGCCAGACCCGTCGTCAGACCAAAGATCTTGGACTCAGGATAGGTCTTGCGGCTTAGCTCGAAGATCTTTTTCTTGATCTGTTTGGCCAGCCCGCTTTTCCGGAAGACAGGGGAGACGATAAGCCCCGAGTTGGCGACGTATTCACCATGACTCCAGGTCTCGATATAACAAAAACCCGCCCATACGCCGTCATCAGTAAAAGCTATGACAGCCTTGCCTTCGCGGATCTTTTCTTTTACATATTCCGGACTGCGTTTGGCAATTCCGGTACCCCGGGCTTTTGCCGAGGATTCCATTTCGTCGACGATGATCTGGGCGAAATCCTGGTGGGATTCGTCGGCTATAACTATCTGAAAGTGTTGTTGTTGTTCCATGATTCAAAAAAGGCGCTCTTAATGAAAAATACCGTTCATTCCTGCGGTGGAATGATCAATGGCCGGACAAAGGATTGTTCCGTTACGACAGCGGTCGGTGTATAGAAGTAGTATCAACGTCGCACCCAAAAGGGAATCGGGCGGAGAGAAAAAACTGTGCTCAAAGGCGCAGCAAAAAACCCACGCTTATTGAAGGCGTGCAATATCACCAGGTAACGTGATATGGGTGAGTTTTTTTTCATTTCAGTGTTGATGAAATTGTTGTAAATATTTTTACAACGCAAAGAAAGACAATTTTTGGGATCATGGAGGGTTTCTCCCGAAATTTTATGTAAAATTTATACCGGATCACCTAAATGGTGCATCCGTAAAGCATTGATTGTCAGATTTACGGTTCCCGGCTCCTCCGGGGACTTTCCCAAAATTCCGTTAATAGCCGATTCTGGGGCAACCCGGCTGTGGGCCCTCGCATTCTTCCGGTATGCTCCAACACCCGAAATTGACTGCCCGCCGCCTGTCTCCTGATCTACCTTTATGTCCGAAACGAGCTGACCTATGACGCGTTCAATGTCAAAAAAGACCGGATAGCACGGCTGAGCTGTACATCCATTCTCCTGAATCCGGAACTGTACTGGCCGCAACCCCGAGCCTCCTGGCCCCGACCATGGTCCGGGACTACCCCGGGATAGATTCGGCCGTCCGGGTCCAGCCAACCGAAGCGGTCTTTCGGCTGGGCGGCGAGCTTTTTAAGGAGGAGGTCTGTTATAATCGCCCGGCCAATTCCAATGTCCCGATGCTTTACCCGGCATTTGTCCTTTCCAAATAAACCCCTAGACCTCCTTCACCGGCACCGAATGCACGGCGGCGGCCATTTCCCTGATGAGCGATGTCTCTTTCTCGATGGCATTCCCCACCACTATGACATCGGCGCCGGCCTTACAGTTGAGATAGGCCTTCTCCGGGTCGCGGATCCCGCCGCCTACCACCAGGGGGATCTCGATATGACTGGCTACCGCCGCGATCATCTCCTCGCGGATCGGATGCCGGGCTCCGCTGCCGGCGTCCATATAGATCAGCTTCATGCCCAGCATCTCTCCCGCCATCGCCGTACAAAGGGCGATCTCATTCTTATCCGCGGGGATAGGGGATGCATTGCTGATATAGCTGACGGTCGTCGGCGCGCCTCCGTCAATGACCATATAACCGGTGGAGATGATCTCAAGCCCGCTTTTGCGTACTGCGGGCGCAGAAATGACATGCTGACCAATAAGCAGTTCCGGGTTACGACCCGAGATCAGGGATAGATAGAGAAGTCCGTCGGCGTACCGGGACACCTGGGAAGGAGTACCGGGGAAGAGGATGACAGGGATCGAACAGTTCCTGCGGATATGCTGTACAACCTCATCAAGGTGATTCGAAATGACCAGGCTGCCCCCAACAAACAAATAATCCACTTCTGCACTGACGGCCAGGCTTGTCAATTCTTCAATTTTCTCAGCATTCACATTGTCCGGATCGATCAATACGGCGAAGGATTTCTGCCCCCTCTTCTTCTTAGCCAACAAGGTTTCATAAATAAATTGCTTCATTCGCTGTTGCCGTTGGTGGTGATACAAAAATGCGAAATCTTTTCGGCTTTTTAAGGGGGTTTCGACGAAATAACAATTGGGGTTTTAGCAGGATAAACACTCGCGTAAATTCCCCATATATTTACGAAAATAATACATATATCTGATTATTCCTTCGGAACTTTAGTATGTTGCGAGCAAATCATTCCCAGGCATGGAACCGCTGACCATTTCAGACAATCTACAGAACCAGCAATTTCAGATCCTCCTCGACGATGAGAGGGCCTATCTTGAATATCGTATAAAGGATGATCAGCTTTATCTGATGCATACTGAAGTGCCGGAAAAGCTGGGCGGAAAAGGCATCGCCTCGGCTCTTGCCGCACATGCGTTTAACTATGCCCGTGCGCATCATATGAAAGTAAAGGCCTATTGCCCCTTTGTGGTCACCTGGCTGAAGAAGCATCCGGAGCAAATGGATATAGTCATTCCACCGCCGCCAAGATCATGACCTCATCATGATCTCATCATAACCTCAGATAGGTCGCCAGCTGCACAATATGATTATTCGTGGAATTCGTACCCGCGCCGCTGATATATTGATTCATATATCCCAGCTCCATATCAAACTGTTTGCTCAACCGGTATCCTCCGGCCAGTAACATCCGGTTCTGATCAAAGAGCTTCCCATTGACGGCGGTCCGGTCCCCTAAATTGAAGAAGATCTCATTTTGTACAGCGGCAAAGAAGCCTTTATTGAAAGCCGCGGGCTTGACCGGGCCATCGACCGCAGCGCCAGAGCCTGCCGGCGACGCCTGAGCGCTCAACGGAATAATACCCCGGAAAAAATACCTCAACCGATGCGCCTCACGATGCCCGTCACGCACCAGCTGACCACCTTCCGGATGATGTTTGGGCAAATACCGCTGCTCCAGCCGAAGCCGGTGCGTCAGCGTAGGCATCGCCGGGTGATGCGCAACCGAATGACCGATCTTCACCGGATGCGTATACATCAGCTGCTCCCATACACGATGCTCGGGGAGATAACCCTCCACTCCTGAATTAAATCGTTGTTGTGGGATAAAAGCATACCCGACAGTACCCGTCAAACGGGGCGTGATATAAAAGTTGAGACCCGGCCTCAGCAGCAAAGCATTCATTTGCCTCACCTGGTCCGTAGACCTCCATTGGGCATCAAAATAGACACCAAACGTCTTCGTGAGCTTATAATTCTGAAACGTACCCACCCATCCGGCAAACTGCGTCTGGGCAAAAGTTGGGCGGGTTAATCCGCAAAAAATCAAGCCGCTGATTAACAGCGATTTAGTGTAATTGGTTAGCATACCCAAAGAGAACAAATAAAGTCTTAACTAAATTGTAAAATTGGTGTTATAAGACTAAGGTTTATGGGTAAGTTACATCACCCGATGTGCAAAAATAAAAATACTTGTCCTGTTCAAAAATCGACAATTCCCTATCCGTCAGGACTTCAAAAAAATGACAGTCTGTTTTGCACATATTGGGGAAATCTTGGCCATGGGAATGTCAAAATCAAAAAATATTTTCGTTAACCCTGTACCCGCCGCGAAAGCTGTTTCCTAAACGCATTTTTCATCTAATTAAGGTACTGAATATGGCAACGAAAAAGCAATCTCCAAAAGGCTTGCAGTTCCCCCGACGCTTTACGAAAGAGGATACCCATGTATTCGACCAGTTCAAATACGATTACCGCAGCTCAGTGATCCGGAACCCCAGCGGTGAAGTGGTTTTCGAAATGACAAATGTGGAAGTCCCCGAAGGTTGGTCCCAGATTGCTACTGATATCCTTGCCCAGAAATATTTTCGTAAAGCAGGTGTCCCACAGCCCGATGGCTCCCTCGGACGTGAGACCTCGGTCAAACAGGTGGCGCATCGCATGGCCAACTGCTGGCGGGTCTGGGGCGAACGCTACGGGTATTTCGCATCCGAAAAAGATGCACAGGTCTTCTACGAGGAGCTGGTCTATAGCATCCTCGACCAGGCATGCGTACCCAACTCTCCCCAATGGTTCAACACAGGTCTTCATGAGAGTTATGGCATCACCGGCAAACCACAGGGGCATTACTTCGTAGACCAGGCCGACGGACAATTGAAGAAGTCCACCTCCGCATATGAAAGACCTCAGCCGCATGCGTGTGCTCGTTACAATACAAAGGTTTTTACGGATAAAGGAATTTTTGACATAGGCGAGATCGTCGATAATGATCGTACAGACTTAAAGGTATTTGATGGAAATCGGTTTGTGCCTGTCCTGGCAACGAAAAACAACGGCGTACGAAGTGTTTACCGCGCCACATTGAGAAATGGCAATTTTATTGAGTTTACAGACGATCATCTTGTCTGGAATGCCGATAAAAGGTCCAAGGATGGCGGGGAATATAACTGGGGACAGCTGAAAACCCTTGTTGGTAAAAAGGTGCAGCAGTTTTCCCTGGAAGGCGCGATTCCCGATTTGGCATTAGTGACGGAATTGGCGGCTGAAATGGAAGGTGGATCAGATCCATGGATCCCGGGTTTTAATCTCGTTGATAACTATTTGAACAACCCCCCTGCCTCGATCGGTGAAGAAGACCATTCTGTCACAGAGAAGCTGCAAAAAGCCGCTCTTGCCGGCTGGATCATTGGAGACGGATATTATGGGAAATATAACAGGAATGGCAAAACTACAAAGTTTGGCGCCATAACCATCAATGATGATGAATATGCATTTGTAAGCAACTTGTTTACCGCTGTTTTTGGCACTTATACTACAGTAACCCGCACGGCGATCAGCGACCTGTACCGTATCGTGAAATATGACTCAAAACGAGCAGATCCCTTTGTTGAAGAATATCAGCTCGCTCAGACTTCTCTGACGGCTTTTGTCCCGGATATCATTATGAAGGGTTCCATAGCTGAAAAAGCAGCCTTCCTCCGCAGCCTGTTCCAGGCGGACGGAACGGTCAGGATGCGAGCTGTGGACGGCAGGAATTCAGGCGATGTTGTATTGACTACTATAAGTGAAGAATTGGCGCATGGTGTACAGATGCTTTTGTTGTCAATGGGAATTTATAGCAATATCTCTCCGGTCAACGATAGCAGAGAGGGCAGGCATAGAAGTTATCAGGTGGTTATTGCTTATTACTCAGAAAGGTTGAAGTATGAGCAACTGATAGGTTTTGTCAGCAGCGAAAAGAGATTAAAACTTCGGCATTTAAATAACCTGGTTGAGGACAAAGAGAAAGGCAGCTTGTCCGAATTGACGGTGACTAAGATCGAGTATATTGGCGAGGAGGAAGTTTATGATATTCAAACCGCTACCGCCCAATTCCTTGCCAACGGAGTGGTCGTTCATAATTGCTTCATCCTCAGCGTCGACGACGACCTCGTCAACGAAGGCGGATTGATGGACCTCTGGGTCCGCGAAGCACGTATCTTTAAATATGGCTCCGGCGTAGGTACCAACTTCTCCTATATCCGTGGAGAAGGTGAGAAGCTCAGTGGCGGCGGCACATCCAGCGGTCTGATGAGCTTCCTCAAGATCGGCGATCGCGCAGCCGGTGCGATAAAATCCGGGGGCACGACACGCAGGGCCGCAAAAATGGTTTGCCTCGACCTCGACCATCCCGAAGTCCTGGATTTTATCAACTGGAAAGTAGAAGAAGAAAAAAAGGTCGGCGCCCTGATAGCAGCCGGTTATCCCAGCGACTACGAAGGGGAAGCCTATAAAACAGTGTCCGGTCAGAATTCCAACAACTCCATCCGCATCCCCAACAGCTTTTTCAGCAAGCTGGAGAACGATGAGGACTGGGAACTGACAGCCCGCAGCGACGGCCGGGTTATGCGGCGTCTTCCGGCACGTGAGGTCTGGAACCAGATCTCCTATGCCGCATGGCGTTGCGCCGATCCCGGTACACAATACGATACTACCATCAACGAATGGCATACCTGCCCCGCCGGTGGACCGATCAGGGCGTCTAATCCATGCAGTGAGTACATGTTCCTCGACAATACGGCCTGTAACCTAGCCTCTTTCAACCTCCGCCGCTTTCATGACGAGAAGACCAATGTCTTCGACGTAGAAGGTTTTGAATATATGACCCGCCTCTGGACAACGGTGCTGGAAGTATCCGTGCTGATGGCCCAGTTCCCGTCCAGGGAAGTCGCCCAGCTCTCCTATGACTATCGTACACTGGGTCTGGGTTATGCCAATCTCGGCTCTATGCTGATGATCATGGGTATCCCTTATGACAGCGAAGAGGCCCGCGGTTTTGCAGGAGCCATTACGGCGATCATGACCGGCGTAGCCTATAAAACCTCGGCGGAAATAGCCGGTGTAATGGGCGCCTTCCCCCGTTATGAAGAGAACAGGGAGAGCATGCTGCGTGTCATGCGCAATCACCGCCTGGCCGCTTATGATGCCGATGAATACGAAGGACTGGAGATCAAACCCCAGGGCCTGAAAGCAAAATATTGCCCGGATTATTTACTAAAAGCGGCTACAAAGGCCTGGGATGAGGCAGTACAGCTGGGCGAGAAATATGGTTATCGTAATGCGCAGGCTACGGTCATCGCACCTACCGGCACCATCGGCCTGGTGATGGATTGCGATACCACCGGCGTCGAGCCGGACTTCGCGCTGGTGAAGTTCAAAAAACTGTCCGGCGGCGGTTATTTCAAGATCATCAATCAGTCGGTCCCCACAGCGCTCCGCAATCTCGGTTACACCGAAAAACAGATCGACACCATCGTAAAATATGCCGTGGGATCGGCCACCTTTGCCGGTGCGCCCTTTATCAACCACCAGTCGCTCAGCGAAAAGGGCTTCATCGCCGAAGAGATAAAAAAGCTGGATGCAGCCGTCGGCTCGGCCTTCGAGGTTGGCTTTGTCTTCAACGTGTATACACTCGGAGAAGAATGTCTGCAACGCCTGGGCTTCAAACCAGCGCAGTATTACAATTTCGAATGGAACCTGCTGGAAGCGCTGGGCTTCTCCGACGCAGAGATCGAGGCGGCCAATGACTATGTCTGCGGTACGATGACGGTGGAAGGCGCTCCCTTCCTGAAGGACGAAGATCTTGCTGTCTTCGACTGCGCCAACAGATGCGGAAAGAAAGGACAGCGGTATATCCATGCCCACGGACATATCCGGATGATGGGCGCGGCTCAGCCTTTTATCAGCGGAGCCATCTCCAAGACGATAAATCTTCCCAACGAAGCGACGGTCGAAGAGATTGCCGATGCCTATATGCTCAGCTGGCAGCTGGCGCTGAAAGCCTGCGCACTTTATCGCGACGGGTCAAAGCTGTCCCAGCCACTCAGCACCAAATCCGATAAAAAGAAAAAGGACAGCGAGACAGAAGCTCCGGCAAATTCCGCAGGCTTCGTAGGTTCGACAGGCTCCGTAGGTTCGGCAGGCTCGGCGGCTTCGACAGGCTCTGCGGCTTCGGCGGCTTCGACGCCCAATCGTGCCGGCGTCCCCATTGCACAGGGGGACGCGCCCCCCGTCGCCGAATCACATATCGTAGACATGAGCAAACTGACGGTGCAGGAGCTGCTCGAAGAAGTGCAGAAGCGTGTTCAGGCCTCCCCGGATACAAAGCTAAAAAGAGCCCTCGCTACCATCGTCGAACGCCGCACCCTGCCGGCCAAACGCCGCGGGTTTACGCAAAAAGCAAAGATCAACGGCCAGGCCATCTTCCTTCGTACCGGCGAATACAGCGATGGCACGGTAGGGGAGATCTTTATCGACATGGCCAAGGAAGGGGCTACCATGCGCAGTATGCTCAACTGTTTTGCGATTGCTATCTCCATCGGCTTACAATATGGGGTGCCTCTGGAAGAGTTCGTGGAGAAATTCGTGTTCACACGGTTTGAACCCAGCGGCATGGTCGACCACCCAAACATCAAGAGCACCACTTCGATCGTGGACTTTATATTCCGGTCGCTGGCTTACGAATATCTCAACCGCACCGACCTTGTCCACGTTCTGGATCGGCCGGAGGTCGCAAATACAGGCAAAGACGACTGGGATATGCCCGCTTCCCAGGGTCCCGAGCTCAGCGATGTACGCATCGTAGCCGGCCCTGCAAGCACCGGCAACACCCACACCGGCAACACGCCATCCGGCGGCTCCGGCGCCCATACCGGCAACGCGCCAGCCAGTGGCTCCGGCGCTCAAACCGGCAGCGCCCACACCGGCAATACGGCAGCCAGTGGCTCCGGCGCTCACATGCCCCTTTCCAGTCCCCAGACCACCAGGGCTGCAAAGGCAGCCGCAGCGGCCTCCCTTGGTCTCCGGTCGGAAAACGGTCTGGACGCGATGAACGCAGCCGCCCGAAGCATGCAAAGCGACGCCCCCGCCTGCAACACCTGCGGACATATCACCATCCGCAGCGGAACCTGCTACAAATGCCTGAACTGTGGCAATAGCATGGGTTGCAGCTGATTAAGCAAGGCCGCGGTTGATCATTATCAAGTTTTCACGGACGGTATTTAACCATAATTTACGCTCCCCCATCTCCATGGGGGAGTTTTTATTGGTAGCCGCCGGCCCCGGCGCCCCAGCCCGGTCCCCCGGCGCCCCAGTCCGATCCCCCGGCGCCCATCCTGGTACCCCGGCGCCCCAGTCCGATCCCCCGGCGCCCATTTTTGTCGTCCCACCCCTCCCCGGCATTAACCATGGTTATTTTTTCCCGCTGCCATGTAGTATCTTTTCACTAGAAATCAAGGGTATACCCCTTATGGGACTGTAGAAATAATTTAATTCCGTTTCACACGTTCTATTAATCCATATAACCCAAATTGAAAAACATGAAACGTATCCTGGTCGCTGCACTTGTAATTCTTACTTCCCTTTCTTTATTTTCCTGTAGTCATAGCGTGACACCCGGCGACGCCGCAAGTCATCACTATGGTCATTGCCGGGACGTTCGCTAAAAAATGATCTGCATCACAAAATAAAGGTTTAGGGCAAACTTAATTTTTGGGCCATCTGCAAAATGCAGATGGCTTTTTTTGCTATTTTTGGCGCGATGACTATAACATTTGGCTACAACAAGAAGCAAGTGCTGGACGGACTAAGAGGACATTTTTTTGGAAGACCTGAGATCAGGATCATGGCCATTATTATCAATGTTTTTGCTATCCTTTCGGCGATCTTATTAGTCCTCAAAAGGATCCAGCCTCTGCCCTTTATAGTATTTGCCCTGCTTTGGATCTTTTTATGGATCTCCATCTACAGGATCCTCCCCCTGAGCATCTATAAAAGATCGGCTACCTTCCAGGATACCTTTATCCTTAGCGTAGAAGACCGCGGCCTCCTGCTGGAGACATCCCGTGGAAGCCAGCTATGGAACTGGGAAGACTTCAGCGCATTCAAAGAGACTGCATATTTCTTTCATGTATACTTCAATGCCCGGTCGTTCTTTTTGATCCCAAAAGATTCCTTCAAGGACATTACCGACATCCAATCCGCTCGTCAACTGTTAAAAGAGCGAATCAAAGCATAGCGGTACCGGCTAAAATGACTACCTTGCCGGAGAATGACCAAGCTTAGTTTCTCAAATAAGAGTAATGCTTTTTATACTTCGTTAAAGTCGGCAGTAGATCAGCATTTCGCCAGCCAGAAAATAAAAAAGACCGGCAACTGGAAGTTGTATGCCAAGTCCGGTATCCTGATACCCGGTGCCCTTCTCATTTATTGCAGCCTTTTATGGCTGTTTCGCCAGCCGGTCGACGGCTTAAGCCTGCTGCTGCACACATCAGCCGGCCAACCCCTGCACCCGTCCGCACTGCTCGTGACAACAGGCTTCGTTCTGAGCAGCCTGCTTGGCATCGCCCTGGCCAGCATCGGCTTTAATGTCATGCACGACGCCTGCCACGGCAGCTATTCCTCCCGCAAATGGGTGAATGACCTGATGGGTCTTACACTCAACGCCCTTGGAGGCAACGCCTTTATCTGGAAATTCAAACACAACGTCATTCATCATACTTATACCAATGTGGACGGCATCGACGACGACATCGCCAAAAGCCCGTTCATCCGCAGCTGTACCACCCAGCAGTGGAAGCCAGCCCATCGCTACCAGCATATCTATGTCAGTGCCATATATGCGCTGTCCTCCTTCCTCTGGGTCGCCCTGCTCGATTTTGTAAAATATTTCGGTCGTAAAGTGGTAAATACACCCCTGCAAAAGATGAGCGTAAAAGAACACCTGCTCTTCTGGCTTAGCAAGGTCCTGTATTTCCTGTTCTATGTGCTGATACCCGTCTATTTTGTAGGCTGGCAGACCTGGTTGTGGGGCTTTTCCTGTATGCACCTCACCCTTGGATTTATCCTGGCTATCGTGTTTCAGCTGGCGCATGTCGTAGAGTCCACCGGGTTCGAACACATCGAAGCAGATACCACGGTAAAGCTGGAAGAAGAATGGGCGATCCACCAGTTAAAGACCACCGCGAATTTTGCCCCCAAAAACAAGTTGATCTCCTGGTATGTCGGAGGGCTTAATTTCCAGGTCGAACACCATCTCTTTCCCCGGATCAGCCATGTCCATTACCCGGCTATCAACCGGATCGTCCGCAAGACCTGCGCCGAATTTGGCATCGTGTATAATGAATACCCGACCATGACCCGCGCTGTCGTTTCGCACTTCCGCACGATGCATCAGCTGGGGCGCAAACCAAACTCTATTTAGGCTTATACTTCGACTCTTCAAAGATAATCCGAGCCGGCACATGCATCAGCTCAGCCGGCCTCATCTCACTATGCTCCGCAGCATACTTTTTCACGATCTGCCACCCAACCCAGGCGCCGATATTACCGGGTGAATCATCCGGCATCCCCATGGTCTTGGGGTTCTCTCCAATATAATTCTTGATGATATCGGGATCGGTCGTATAAAGATCTGTATTCTTTAAAAAATAACCCCAGACAGCCGACTCATTGTCCAGGCACCATTTCAACTGCGCTTGTGTATAACCGGTACGAATGCTGTCGGGCGCATCGGGCTGTAGCTTGCCTGCCAGCCACCAGTAACGGCCTTTGACGATCATCTGCTCTATCAGTGGCCGGCCATCGCTGCTGTCCGGACAGATATCTTCCGCGAGATTACGCAGACAGTTGGCTTCGATATACTCCGGCTCAAATCTCCGGGAGATATATTGCGGATACATGTCCTGCCCCTGCGGAGAAAGATAGAAGGCAAAGTTGCGCCCCGCATAGGATTGAAGACCTATCCCCAGCGCATAGTTGGTGACGGCTATGCCCGGACCGTCAAACGGACCTATAAAGGCCACTACCTTCTCCGGAAGACGATACTGCGGGAAATAGTATTTTATGTATTTGAAGCCCTGCTGTAATTGCTTCTCCAGCCAGCCAAGATCCGGGTACTTTGGCGCCATCGAGTCCCGCACAGGCAGATAGGTGGTGAGGAATTGCCGGGTGGCCGCGAAGGCCGTCTGGCTCGTGTCCGATAAAGGCCCGGCCCCAAGGATATTCCCTACAAAGTCCCCGGTGAACCAGGGATAACGCTGAACCAGCTGGTGCAAACCCGGAACGATATTGTTGCTGTCAAGCGAAAAAAAAGCCGTGTCGAAACGCTCGATGTGGATCTCTCCCACGGGAACGTCAGATACATCGGGATGGTCGCCCCTATGACCACAGGAGGCCAGGGCAAAAAGCAGGATTATGATGGAATATTTCATTCTGGTCTTTACAACGACAAATGATTCAGCGGATTGCGTGCAAGTCATCCCCAAATATATGTTTTAACGTAAATTTGCAGTATGAAGATCGCAATGGCCCAGCAAAATTATCATGTAGGCAATTTCGAAGAGAATACCCGAAAGATCATCGAAGGCATCCGTCAGGCCAAGGCTGCCGGCGCCGACCTGGTCGTCTTTTCGGAGTTGTGTGTTTGTGGTTACCCGCCCAGGGACTTCCTCGAGTTCGAAGATTTTATAGTCCGCTGCTATGCCGCTATCGACCGCATCCGTGAAGAGGCGGATACCATCGGGGTCATCGTCGGCGGACCCGCCCGTAACCCGGTAAAGGAAGGAAAAGATCTTTTTAATGCCGCCTGGCTTCTTTATGAAAAGGAGATAAAAGGTGTTGCCCATAAGACCTGTCTGCCAAATTATGACGTGTTTGACGAATACCGTTATTTCGAACCCGCTTATGAATGGAATGTCATCCCCTTCAAGGGCAAAAAGATAGCCCTGATCATCTGTGAGGATAGCTGGAACCTTGGCGACAACCCGCTTTACCGTGTCTGCCCGATGGATCGGCTGATCAAACAGCATCCCGACCTGATGATCAATATCTCCGCTTCTCCCTTTGACTACGATCACGACGAGGACCGCAAAGAGGTCGTCCGCCAGAACGTGCTGAAATATGGTCTCCCCATGTATTATTGTAATGCTGTCGGCTCTCAGACCGAGATCATCTTCGATGGCGGCAGCATCGTCTATGATGCAAAGGGAGGACTGGTAAAAGAGATGAAATATTTTGAAGAGGATTTTGCGGTGGTCGATCTGCCTCAGCCCGTGCCGCCATTGTTCGAACAGTTGTTACCCGGTTTTTCCATACCATTGGATGAGCCGGCAGAGGTACATCAGCCGGTACAAAAGGCAGCCGACCTGCCTGCGACCTTTACCGCGAGCTCCAGCCGGCCTGATACTGCTCCCAACCACTCCGATACCGCGACCGACCTCTTCGACAAAGACATGCGCGTCTCCCGGGCAAACGATCCCGACCAGATCCTGCAATATCTCACCCGCGAGGATAATATCGCCCAGATCCACAAGGCCCTTGTGCTGGGTATCCGCGATTATTTCTTCAAGATGGGCTTTACAAAAGCTATCCTTGGCAGCAGCGGCGGCATCGACAGCGCTGTCACCCTCGCACTGGCGGGTGAGGCACTGGGCAAGGATAATGTCCGGGCCATCCTGCTTCCATCCGAGTTTTCGACATCCCATTCCGTCAGCGATGCGGAACAGCTGTCGCGTAATCTCGGCAATCCTTACGATATCATACCTATCCGCGAAGTATACGACGCCTTATTGCATACGCTAAAGCCGGTGTTCAAAGACCTGCCCTTCGGACTGGCAGAGGAGAACCTGCAAAGCCGCACACGCGGTAATATCCTGATGGGTCTCGCCAATAAATTCGGTTATGTGCTGCTGAATACATCCAACAAGAGCGAGCTGTCGACGGGTTATGGCACCCTCTATGGCGATATGGCAGGAGGTCTCAGCGTGCTGGGGGATGTCTATAAAGGGCAGGTATATGCGCTGGCCCGTTACATCAACCGCAAGGGAGAGATCATCCCGCTGAATATTATCGAAAAGGCTCCTTCAGCCGAGCTGCGGCCCGGTCAGAAAGACAGCGATAGTCTGCCCGATTACGATGTTCTCGACAAGGTGCTGTACCAGTATATCGAAAGGAGACAGGGCCCGAGAGAGATCGTCGCCATGGGGATCGACGAGGCCGTGGTGAAGCGTATCCTGAAATTGGTAAATACCAGTGAGTACAAAAGGAATCAGTTCTGTCCGATAATCAGGGTTAGCTGTAAGGCGTTTGGGGTCGGGAGGAGAGTGCCGATCGTGGGGAAGTATTTATCTTAGTGACTAAGCACGATCGTATACCGCGTGTTCGAGCCGCCAAGCCGCTGATCCGCATAGATCTCAAGGCGATGCCTGCTAAGGACCCTCACCTTGTAGTATTGATCCTGGAAATAGATGGTGCTGTCATTTTGAAAAGCCCATATAAAAGGAAAACTATCTTTATTCCTGGACGATGCCTGTTGTGAAAAAGTCTGTTGGATATAGCCCGTGCCGTCTTTCCGAAAAATAATGGCATTGTCTTTTTCGCTGCCCGCGATAGCGGGGTCCAGGGCATCAAAATTACCGTCATCACCCGAACCAAATCCTGCCATCTCATATTTCCAGGGATTGGCTGTCAACAGATCGACATCCTTCTTTGTAGCTCCTTTATTGGAACATCCAATGGCCAGTGATCCGGCTATAAATAGGAATATCGTCGATTTAAACATCATTCTCACGGTGTGTACGGTTGGAAGGCACAAAAGCCTCAAGGTTTAAACTCCCAAATGGGATAATTATTGCTTATATATGTAATTAAATTCATATTAAAATCGGGCTTCGGACAAACCGAAAAAATTGGCAAGCTACTTGCCGGTTAAAAATCCTTATTTTCGAGGCACTATAGAAGAATAACATATGCTTTATACAGCAGAAGATATCAGACAGTTAAACAATAAGATCCAATACCAGGCAGCCTTTATCGATCGTCTGCGGGACGAAGTAGGCCGTGTCATCGTCGGCCAGCATCATATGCTCGACCGCTTGCTCATAGGTCTGCTGAGTAATGGCCACATTCTCCTCGAAGGAGTCCCCGGTCTTGCCAAAACATTGAGTATCAAATCTCTGGCTCAGGCTATCCACGGGAAGTTCAGCCGGATCCAATTTACGCCCGACCTCTTGCCTGCTGACGTCATCGGCACGATGATCTACAACCAGCAGAAACATGAATTTGTCGTACGCAAAGGACCCATCTTCGCAAACTTTGTCCTGGCCGATGAGATCAATCGTGCTCCGGCTAAAGTACAAAGTGCCCTTCTCGAAGCCATGCAGGAACGGCAGGTCACGCTTGGCGACACCAGTCATAAGCTGGAAGAGCCTTTCCTCGTACTGGCTACACAAAACCCTCTCGAACAGGAAGGCACCTACCCCTTGCCGGAGGCCCAGCAGGACAGGTTTATCATGAAGGTCATCGTGGATTATCCCACGAAACAGGAAGAGCAGCTGATCATTCGTCAGAATGTACAGGGGCTTCAATCCGCACAGGTGGAGCAGGTGGTCTCTATGCAGGAGATCACACAGGCAAAAGAGCTGGCCCGTATGATCTATATGGACGAAAAAGTAGAACATTATATTCTTGATATCGTCTTTGCTACCCGCACACCGGAGAAGTATAAGCTGGAAAAGCTGAAACCGCTCATCGCATACGGCGGCAGCCCAAGGGCCAGCATCAACCTGGCGCTGGCAGCAAAAGCCAATGCCTTCCTGAACAAGCGTGGTTATGTAATCCCGGAAGACGTGCGCTCCATCTCCAAAGATGTCCTTCGCCACCGTATCGGGCTGACCTATGAGGCCGAGGCGGAGAGCGTCAATGTGGAACATATAATAGACGAAGTACTGAAAGTCATACCTATACCATAATACGAGGAGCATGCTCACTACTGCCGAAATATTGAAGAAAGTGAGGGAGCTGGAAATAAAGAGTAAAAGGCTCACTCGCCATCTTTTTACGGGAGAATATCACAGCGCTTTCAAGGGAAGAGGTATGAGCTTTCGGGAAGTGCGTGAATATGCTGCCGGTGACGACATCCGGTTTATCGACTGGAATGTCTCGGCCCGCTTCAATCATCCGTTCAGCAAACTCTTCGAGGAAGAACGGGAATTGACGGTGATGCTGCTCGTGGACGTCAGCGCCAGCTCTTTGTTTGGCACCGTACACGCCCGCAAAAAAGACATCATCACGGAGCTTTGCGCCGTCCTTGCTTTTTCCGCGATCAACAACAACGATAAGGTCGGCGTCATCTTTTTTAGCGACCGGATCGAAGCCTATATCCCTCCCAAAAAGGGTAGGGAGCATGTGTTGTATATTGTCCGGCAGCTGCTGACCATGGAGCCCAAACGAAAGGGTACTCACCTTGGAGAGGCTATTCGTTTTCTCAACCGGTCGGCCCGGCAAAAAGGTATCGTGTTTATGCTGAGCGACTTTTTGGATGACAATGGTTTTGAGGATGCGCTGAAAGTAGGCGGAAAAAAACACGACCTCATCGGTATCAAAGTATATGACAAGATGGATATGCAGCTGCCTGCCATCGGGATGATCGAAGCAGAGGACGCAGAGACGGGCGGCCGCAGATGGGTTGACACCAACGATTACCTGGTCCGCACGAGTTACCAACAATCTTTTTTTAACCAGACGGAGTTATGTAAAAGCATTTTCCAAAAGGCCGGCTGCGACCTCCTGCATCTGCGTACGGACGAAGATTATGTAAAGGTCTTACAGCGTTTTTTCGTCGGACGTCACCGGCCCGGATAGTTCATGAGAAGAAAAGTAGTATATACCATTGCCGTAGTTGTATGCCTGTTGCCCGCCCTGGTGCTTCCTGCACAGAAAAGGCACTCCCCGGCTGTCAATGCCCCCACCCTGAAGGCTACCGTGGACAAACAAAAAATTCTCATCGGAGAGCCAATACATCTCATGCTGGAAGCCACTGTCAGCGGCAATGTCCCGCTCACCTGGCCAAATCTCGACAGCCTCCCGCATTTTGAATTTATTGAAAAAGGCAACGTCGATTCGACGCAGAGCAGCGACGGGCGTTCCTATCGGCAATACCTGACCGTAACGAGTTTTGATTCCGGGGCTTATGCTATTCCGCGCCTGGCTTTTACAGAGGGGAACAAAAAATATTTTACCGATTCTATCCGGGTCGAGATAGGGTATACGAAGATAGATCCGGCAAAGGATTATCACGATATAAAGGAGATCATCGAAGTCCCCAATCCTTATGCGCGTTGGATCGTCTGGATCGTGGCGGCGGTGGCGCTGATCTCGCTGGTCATTGTGATCTGGCTGATCCGGAAAAAGAAGCTCCTTAAGCAGCGGACGGCCGTCGCGCAGACCCCGCGGCTTTCGCCATATGAGGAAGCGCTGTCGGAGCTGAAGGAACTGGAACAGGCGCATTTACCGGAAAAAGGTTCTGTAAAAGTTTATTATACCCGGCTCGGTGAGATCTTCCGGGTATACCTGTTGCGGCGGTTGAAGATCTCCAGCCTTGCCGAGACCAGCGAAGAGCTGATCCGCGAGCTGCGGAGATTGCCGCTGCCGGCAGAACAATTCTCGGCTCTGGCGGAGACCTTGCGGATGAGCGATTTTGTGAAGTTTGCAAAATATGAGCCGCAGGCGGCAGACAACGAACAACATTTCCGGGTGATCCGCAGCTCCGTCGAAGTCCTCGAAGGCGAGGCCGCCAGGGCAGACACCGCTGCGGCAGCGGCGGCGCAGGCAGCAAAGACCACCCAACCCCCGGCAACGGCGGCTCATTCACAACAAGAAAAAACTAATTAAGTAATACGTGCTGTACGATTGGTATCAACATATTTATTTCAGCCAGCCAGCCTCATTCGGGCTCCTCGCCATCCTGCCGCTTCTCATTTACTGGGAGCTGACAAAGTCAGGCGAGGCCCAGGCGACCGTGCTGGTGTCTTCCGTACGGCAGTTTGGCAGCGCACGTTCCTGGAGGAATCTGCTTCGTCCGCTGCCCTTTGTCTTTCGCCTGCTGGCGATCTGTTGTATCATCTTCGCCCTTGCGCGGCCACAGAGCCGCAATGACGAACAGCTGGTGACAGGCGAAGGCATCGACATCGTGCTTTGCCTTGACATCAGCGGTAGTATGCTGGCCCAGGACTTCACCCCCAACCGCATGGAAGCCGCCAAGAATGTCGCAGGAGAGTTCATCGACCACCGTCCCACCGATCGTATCGGGCTGGTCATCTTCTCCGGCGAGAGCTTTACCATGTGCCCGCTGACTACCGATCGGACGGTCCTGAAAACGCAGTTGTCCAATGTACAGAGCGGCCTGCTCGAAGACGGCACCGCCATCGGCTCCGGCCTCGCGACCGGTGTCGACCGCCTGAAGGGTTCTCCTTCAAAAAGCAAGGTCATCATCCTGCTGACCGACGGAGAGAACAATGGCGGACTGATCGACCCCAACACCGCAAAAGAGATTGCCAAGTCCGTCGGCGTCAAGGTCTATACCGTTGGTATGGGGACAGAGGGTTTTGCTCCTGTACCCGTCCAGACCCCCGGCGGTGTCGTATATCAAAAGGAAAAGGTCAACATCGATGAGAAGCTGCTGACCCAGATCGCCACCGAGACCGGCGGCCGGTATTATCGCGCAAAGGATAATGAGAGCCTGAAGAATATCTATGGTGAGATCGACCAGCTGGAGAAGTCTAAAATAGAGACCTCGACCCTGCGCCGGTATACCGAACAATTCTATCCCTTTGCACTGGCCGCGGCCCTCTTTCTCCTGCTGGAGCTGCTGCTGAGATGGACGGTTCTGCGGAAATTCCCGTAGCTCCTTTGTACAAATCAAAGATCAGAAATTAGATTTGTACAAATTTTTAAGTCAAGTAGTTGAGAAACAGAGGCCTGCAATTGACTTGATTTGAAAAAGAATGGGGGGAATAAGTGTTATATTCGCTGTCCACTTTTTTACATGACAGAGATCAGAAAACGTATTTGGCGAATGACGCATTATAAAAACATACCCTTTATATTGGGACATGGCTTACATTGCTGCAATTGCGAGACTCAGGACCCTCACTATATAAATATAGGCCACCGCAGCCTTATAGAAAGACGTGGCGCTTCCCTGGTAAACAGTCGCCCCGGCGGCATTCTGAATGATTATATCCCCTTTTATTTTCATTATAAGATGCCCATGCTCTATCATATCTTTAAAGGGTCAGTAACAGAGTTTAAAGGGACTCAGGAAGAAATTGTGTATATAGTTAGTTCCCCGGATAAAATCGCTGGATTAGGACTGCAGTATTTATTTAGTGACCGGCACGCCTACCTGGCTCATAAGACCTTGTATAGTGAGTTAGATGACTTAAAGCATCTTAACTGGGCGATTATACAGGATGATACCTGGCACAAGCAGTACACAGAATTAAAAAAAGAGATCAAACAGGCGGAGTTCCTTGTATATAAGCATGTTCCCGTTGAAGCAATTCAGGGCCTTGTTGTTAATAATGAACAAATAGCTACATTTGTTAAGTCCGCGATAGATACAGCTGGCCTTCCCCTGCAAGTTGTAATAAAATCGGAATACTATTATTCATGATCGAATACAAGCATAGTGATCTACTGAAATCAGATGCGGAAGCACTCGTTAATACCGTTAACACTGTAGGTGTTATGGGTAAAGGTATTGCTTTACAATTTAGGGAACATTTTAACGAAAATTTTAAGATCTATCAAAAGGCTTGCAAGGAAGGGACCATAAAAATTGGAAAGAACCTACTGACATTGACCGGGCAATTAACAGGACCTAAATACATTATAAATTTTCCAACAAAGATCGACTGGCGTCAGAATACAAAATTGGAATATATTCTTCTTGGGCTGGATGACCTTGTTCGTATAATTAAAGAAAAAAATATTCGGTCAATTGCCATCCCACCATTAGGCTGTGGCAATGGAGGATTGGATTGGGCTATTGTTAAGCCTATTATGGAAGAGAAACTGGCTCTATTGTCCGATAGCGTCCGTATTGAAGTTTATGTGCCTGGCAATCACTCCTATACCCGTACTACACTTAAAGAAAAAACTCCTCCGCTTACAAAAGCCCGGGCTCTGGTGCTTACGTTAGCTGATCGTTACAATATATTAGGTTTTGACCTTTCTCACCTTGAAATACAGAAACTGGCTTATTTTTTACAGGAATTCGGCCAGACAGATTTAAACCTGAAGTACGCAAAAGGGGCATATGGACCTTATGCTACGAACCTTAAACATCTCTTAGCGTATTTGGAAGGATATTATTTCAAAGGACAAATCCGCTTCCAGGATATGAAGCCAACGGACGGTTTATTGTTAGTGAGCGAGAGACTGGATGAAGTTAATCGTTTTCTCGACGAAAATCTTTCAGGAGAAGAAAAATACCGACTTGAAAAAGTAAGCTCTTTTATTGAAGGATTCGAATCTCCTCTTGGTCTTGAATTACTGGCTACCGTTTATTGGGCCAGAAAAGAACTTAAGAGCCTATCCAGAGATGACATTGTTCAATATATTCATCAATGGTCACCTCGTAAAAAGGATCTGATGCCTGTCCATCAGATAGATATTGCTCTTCAGCGAATCAACGCATCCTTTTCGTAAAATTAAACTAGCCGTATCTTCACGCCATGACAGGAAAAGTATACAAATCTACCGGCAGCTGGTATGTCATAAAGACAACAGAAGGGGAGGTGTGGAATGCCCGGCTCAAAGGTTTGTTCAAGCTGGATGACATCACATCCACCAATCCGCTTGCCGTCGGCGACGAAGTGGGATTGGAAGCAGAGAACGAAGAGGAGAAGACCGCCATCATAACGGAAATACACGATCGCAGGAATTATATTAATCGCCAGTCGCCCTCCCACCGGATGCATCATCATATTGTAGCGGCCAATATCGATCAGTCCCTGCTCGTGGTAACATTAAAGGAGCCCCGCACTTCCCAGGGTTTTATCGACCGCTGGCTGGTTACCTGCGAAGCCTATCATGTTCCGGCCATACTGCTGTTCAACAAGAGCGATCTCTACCGTAAAAAAGAAGAGGATAAATTTGCCGCCTGGAAGGAGATGTATGAAGCCGTGGGCTATCGCCTCGTCCGCCTCAGCGTCCATACCGGGGAAGGACTGGATGAAGTGCAACAGCTCCTGGCAGGTAAGATCAGCCTTCTCAGCGGTCATTCCGGTGTGGGGAAGTCTTCTTTTCTCAACGCCCTCTTCCCTGACCTGCGCCTCAAAACACAGGGTGTCAGCGGATGGAGCGGCAAAGGGATACATACCACCACTTTTGCGGAGATGTTTGATCTGCCCGCACCCAACCCTGGCCAGATCATCGACACCCCCGGTATGCGCGAGTTCGGCCTGGTCGATATCTCGCGACAGGAGCTCTCCGGTTATTTTCCCGAGATGCGTGCCCTTGTCGGACAATGCCAGTTCAATAACTGCCTGCACCTCGAAGAGCCGGGCTGTAAGGTAAAAGAAGCCGTACGCGATGGCAAGATAGCCGAAGACAGATATGTAAGCTATTGCTCAATATTGAATTCAATCGAAGAGAACAATTATTAGTCTTTCTTTAACCTTCTCTTTTTTTTACGAACTGTTTTGGCATGAGTTTAGTTAACTCCTATTCAAAATGTGTTGTCGTGAGAGTAGAATCAATAAAAGCTAATAAGACGATCGGTAGACTGGTAAGAGGAATGCTTTTCGCAGGTATCATTTATTTTGGATTTATTTTCCCTGACTCCTTATCCGACCACGAAAAGATCTTACACTTTTCGGCTCATATGGGCATGAGTTTCCTCATAGCTATTTCAGTGTACGTCATTTGCAATGTGATGCTGCACATAAGAAGGAAACATTCGCTGATCATCCTGACCACGCTGACACTGGTGGTCGGCGCTATTTATAAATACCTGGAGATATCCAGTCAGGGGATCTTTCACCTGTATAGTCTTGGCGATCTGTTAAAACTCACCGGTGTTTATACTTCCATGTCACAAAATACGGCGGGTCTGCTGGCTGCCATCCTGCTCATAGAGTATATGGTACAATATATACGTCTCGCAGGCCCTCAGGGGCCACAGTCTATAGCCCGTAAGAGCTAAGCCCGGGTTACTTTTTCTCCGGGGCAAATGTCACATCAGCTCCCTGCTCCGTTATCTCTTCTTTCAACGGCTCGGGATGTTTCTCATCGCGCTCGTCCCCAAACAGCATCCCCCAGGGCTTTAGAGTCTCGATACGATCAAAGATGATCTTGGCTATCGCGACGACGGGCAAGGCCAGAAAGGTTCCGGGTATCCCCCAGACAGCTTCTCCGATGATGACCGCCAGCACCGTGATCAATGCATTGACCCGCACCTTCGAACCGACTATAACAGGCAGCAGGACATTGGAGTCGATCAGGTGAATACCCAATATGGTACCAATGACCAACAGTAATTTTGTCGCGCCGGCTGTTGCGAAGGTCACCAGTGTACTCAGCAGCGTCGCGGTAAAAATGCCGATATAGGGAATGATATTGAACAAACCGGTAAGCAGCCCCAGCAATATAGCATACTTGACCCCAAGGATCCACAAGGCCAGACAGGTCGCGGCCGCCACGATGACCATTTCAAGTAAGAGCCCCAAAATATATTGGCGGATCCTTGTCTGGATCTGTGCGATGATATCGTAGACGATGACGGAGTTCTCTTCTTTAAAGACCGCCACGAGAAAACGTACGATAAGCCTCCTGTAATAAAGCAGGAAGAAGGTATCTATCATGATAAAGACAAGGAAAAGCAAGAGAGAAGATAAGGAGACCAGCGCATCGCCGATCATCGACGAGCCGGTTTCCATCAGCTTCGAGGCGGCATTGTTGACATAGTTGTTCTGCTGTTTGATCCGGACATGAAATTTCATCGAGATCCATTGTTGCAGATTGTTGACCGAGCTCAGCACCTGCTGTTTGAACTGGGGCCAGTCATCCGCCAGATTGCTGATCTGTGAGCCTACAAGGTAAAAAAGACCGACCAGCGCGCTGATGAGCAGCAATACGGATAGGAGAGAAGCCATACTACGCGGGAAGTGGAATCTTTTCTCTATAAAGTTGGCTACGGGTAAGAGCAGTACGGAAAACAGAAGGGCAAATATAAGTGGCGCCAGGAAGGTCTTGCCCCAGATAGCGATGTAGAATAAGGCGATCAGGCTGATCAGTACCATTGCTAACTTCGTATAGAATGGCTGAGGCTGTTTGAGTGAAACCATGCAGTCGATTTATTGGATAGCTGGCAATATAAGGTAAAAAAATAAGACCCGCTGTTAAGCGGGCCTCATCTGCAATATTCAGCAAACATTCGTTAGAACAATCTACTCTTTAGCCTTAGGACATATATCGTTTGGCTGTGTTGATCAATAATTTGCTTTCCAGGAATTTCGCGACCTCTACCACCGCGTCATTATCCTTCCGGGGAGCCTCCCGGAATTTGCGGGGATAGATCGAGATACCTGTGTAAATATTGTAGTGAAGGGTCAGGATATGCCCTTTGTAAAGAAAATCCCACATCAGGGAATCAAAATCATCCGTCTTTTGTGTGAACTTAATGTCAAGATCGTCGGAGAGAATGTTGGCGACTTCGTAGAAGCGCTTCAGACCGCAGTCATCATCGATGACGGCTTCCGTGCAGCCGAAATCGGTCCGTAGAGTTAAAGGGCTCATAGAGTAGGGATTTTATCGTTTATATTAGGGTTTGTACGCGCTATGCCTTAAACTTTGGTGACTTTGGAACCTTCTCTCCGCTCAGTATCCTTTCTGCCCCCACATTCTTCCCGTCACTGGGACATCCATACTTCGGCCCGAACATGCTGTGCATCCACCCGCATGAGGAATTGCCAGTCAATAAAATAGCCAGGAAAAAAAGGAGGGTTATGGTCTTGGGTCGTTTCATCGGTCTCTTACTGGGTTTCATGGGACATCATTATAACGGTATTAAACCTACAAATATTATCCTGAATTTGCAAGTGAGCGCCAGTAAATTAACACGCCAAAACGGCTTTAACGCGGCCTTTTTGATCTTTCGCCTCATGGTAACTGGGTAGGTATTCAATGCCCCGCCAGGGCAGATGGCCGGATCTCCAATACCCCGTCAGGATACCCGGCTACCTTCCGATACCCACCCGGTCACCTCCGGTAACCAACATCCCCATTTTACTGGTGTAACTCAGGCTGTGGCGCCTCATTCACGTCCTTGAACCAGCCGGCATAGATACAGTAATGGTTCGCAATACGCTCGATCTGCCCGGAAATAAGATCCGCAGGGATGTCCTTGATCTTTTTGGCCGGGACGCCGCCATAAATGGTTCCGGATTCGACCTTTGTCCCCTCTGTCACCACCGCTCCGGCGGCAATGATGGAGTTCTTGCCCACTTCGACATTGTCCATAATGATCGCACCCATGCCGACCAGCACCTTGTCTTTAAGCGTGCAGCCGTGGATGATGGCATTATGCCCGATGGATACTTCGTTTCCGATAGTAACACTTGTCTTTTGATAGGTGCCGTGAATGATCACGCCATCCTGGATATTTACCTTGTCGCCGATGGTGATGCTGTTGACATCGCCTCTTACCACTGCATTGAACCAAACGCTGCATTTGTCACCCATCTTCACGTCGCCTACGACAGTGGCATTGGGAGCAATAAAACAATTATTTCCAAATTGTGGGGATTTCCCTTCTACCGGTAGTATGATAGCCATATCAGGAGGTTTTTTGTTCGTAGTGGAATTTCGGCAAAAAATCGCTAAAAAAATAATTTTACTTTGCACTTCCATGAATACTGAAAATCAACGTTTGTTCCTGCGTCATGTCGCTCAAACTTCGCCAAACCCACTCGCCCTCGAGATCACAAAGGCGGAAGGGCTGTATCTATACGATCCCGCGGGTAAAGCATACCTGGACCTCATCGGCGGGATCAGCGTCTGTAATACCGGACATCGCCACCCCCGCGTTGTGGAGGCTATAAAGGCCCAGGCCGACCGCTATCTGCATCTGTTGGTCTATGGCGAGCTGGTGCAGTCGCCACAGGTTCAGTACGCAACCTTGCTGGCCGCCCATCTCCCCCCTTCTCTGAATTCGGTATATTTTACCAACAGCGGCGCCGAGGCTACCGAAGGAGCGATGAAACTGGCCAAACGCCTCACAGCACGTACCGACATAGTCGCCTTCAATCAGTCCTACCACGGCAGCACGCAGGGAGCGCTGAGCATCATAGGCGACGAATACTGGCGCAACGCCTTCCGGCCACTGCTGCCGGGCATACGGCACGTGGATTATAATACGACTGCCGCACTGGAAGCCATAACCGATCAGACGGCTTGTGTGATAGCCGAGACCGTTCAGGCCGAAAGAGGGGTGTATGCTCCCGAAGGGCAGTGGCTGCAACAGCTGAGGCACCGTTGCGACCAGACCGGGACATTATTGGTCCTCGATGAGATCCAGGTAGGTTTTGGACGGACGGGCAGCCTCTGGGGATTTACGCGTTATGGGGTGGTGCCGGATATCCTGTTGCTTGGAAAAGCCCTCGGGGGTGGGCTGCCGATGGGCGCCTTTATCTCCGGTCAGAAAAATATGTCGGCACTCACAGAAGGCCCGGTGCTCGGACATATCACTACATTTGGCGGTCATCCTCTTTGCTGTGCCGCCGGTCTGGCATCGCTGCAGGTATTGCTGGAAGAAGACTGGATGCAACGGGTTGAGGAGAAAGAACAGATCTTCCGTCGTTTGCTCGTTCACCCTGCCATCAGAAAAGTGCGCAGCGCGGGTCTGCTCATCGCTGTTGAGTTCGAAAGCTTTGAACAGAATAAGAGGATCATTGACACCTGCATCAGCAACGGATTACTCACAGATTGGTTCCTGTTTGCTCCTCAGTGTATGCGTATCGCCCCGCCTCTGACCATTAGTACCGAAGAGATCGAAAAGGCCTGCAGTATTATTTTATCAGCAATTTAATTTTTACTATTTTTGACTTCTCTCCCTCAGTATTACTCCCACGGATAAGTGAAGTGTCCGTTTTGATCCTGATTGGCTTCGATTGACCGGGCACGATTAAATCTTAACGTTTAAATATTTTTGTATGTCACAGTTTCTGGACAAGAAAGAGCTGTACGACAGGATTCTGCTCCTTCGGGACGAAGAAAAGCAGGATCCCATGGGAGTGATCGCACAGTTTTTTGAGGACTACCGGTTACACGAATGCCGGCATACCCTATGGGCAATGGTAGAAACCTGCCTGACTACGGACAACACAGAGTTTAGTGATCCCGAAGAGAGAGGGAATTTATTACAGCGATGGCGTGACCTGGAAAGATTGCTGGAGGCGGGCACGCTGCTCCTCCAGGCGCAAAAGAAAAGTTAAAGAAAAAAATAGCTCCTATGAAAACCAAACCTGGCATTTCTTCGTATATACCACTGAATGAGAAGAATAATTTTGGCTAGGAATTTGATTAGTCATCCCCGCTTACAGCGGGGATTTTTTTATCCCTGTAACACTTTAAAAACCAATACCGCCAGCAGGCTTCCCAGTATGGGACCCAATACGGGTATCCAGGCATAACTCCAGTCCGCATCCCGTTTGCCCGGCACCGGCAGAAGCGCATGCATGATCCGCGGGCCAAGATCGCGGGCGGGATTTATGGCATAACCCGTAGGGCCACCCGGCCCCAGCCCGATGCCCAATACCAGCAGGCCGACGGGCAGCGCATCCAGCGCCCCCAATGTGCTGTACGGTTTTGCGATAAACAGGACCCCCAGCATCAATACAAAGGTGGCGACCAGCTCCGTAAGCAGGTTGTCGCGGTAGCTTCGTATGGCCGGCCCCGTGCAAAAGACAGCCAGTTTGGTATTTGCATCGGATGTCGCTGAAAAATGCGGCCGGAAGCTTAACCAGGCCAGCAGCGAGCCCGTCATAGCCCCCAGTAACTGGGCGCAGATATAGACCGGGACCTGCTTCCAGGGAAAGGTTCCCTGTACCGCAAAGGCCAGCGTTATGGCAGGGTTCAGGTGAGCCTTGCTCGAAGATGCCGAACAGTATACGCCTACAAAAACAGCCATCGCCCAGCCAAAGCTGATGACGATCCATCCGCTGTTGTTGCCTTTTGTTTTTTCCAGCACCACATTACTGACCACACCCTGCCCCAAATAGATGAGCAGACCTGTTCCGATGAATTCGCCGAAAAATGGCGTCATATTATATAGTTTAATTTTTTTGTACCAAATAACCCTTCGCGATTTCGGTGAACTCCTCCACCTGCCGGTCCTGCCAGGCGCTGTCCCTGCCCAGTTCTTCCGCCAGCAGCGCCGCCACCAGCGGAGCCGCATCGATAGCCGCCTGCGCATCCAGCAGCAGCGACCTCGTACGCCGGCTCAGCGCATCGTCCACCGTCATGGCAAGCTCTTCCCTTGCCGCCCAGACGATCTCCGCCCGGAGATAGGGCAGGCGATGGTGGATCTTTTCCCCCAACAGCGGGTGTGCGTTGACGAGAGAACGGACAGAATCCGCGTCGGTCCCATAATAATGCAGCGGCTGATCCCACGTCGCGTCATCCGGCGCAACCTCCGGCGACCCATGTATCGGCAGATCGGCCGTGATACAATCCCTCTTTGGTAATCCCCCCTTTTCAATAGCCGTATTCACCGTGTCTTCCGCCATCCGGCGATAGGTCGTCCACTTGCCGCCGGTGATAGTGATCAACCCCGAGTCCGCAACAAGGATCAGGTGATCCCTGGACAGCTCCGCCGTCCTTTTACTACTGCTCTTTACAAGCGGCCGCAGTCCCGCATATACGCTGCGGATGTCGGAAGGCTGTGGGACCTTACGAAGATACCGGCCGATCTGCTTCAGGATAAAGTCGACTTCTGCCGGCAGCGCCCGTGGCTCTATCTCCACCGAATCCACTGGCGTATCCGTCGTGCCGATAATGATCTTATCATGCCAGGGAACGGCAAACAATACCCGGCCATCGTCAGTATGCGGAACCAGGATGGCTGCATCACCCGGGAGGAAGTCCTTGTCGAGCATGATGTGTACACCCTGACTCGGGGCAATGATGGGTTCGCTGGCCGCATCATCCATCCGCAGGATGCTGTCCGTAAAGACCCCCGTCGCATTGATGACAACGCGCGCGTTGATGGTATGCGTTTTTCCGCTGATCTCATCCGTTGCGACAACACCGGTGACCTTACCTTCCTGTTTTACCAGGCTGTCTACCCGGCAATAGTTTAATAGCACCGCGCCCTGGCTTGCCGCCGTCATCGCAAGGTGAATGGCGAGCCTGGCATCGTCGAACTGACCGTCGTGATACAGCACCCCGCCGCGTAGTCCTTCGCCATCGAGGGTAGGGGCCAGCTCCAGCGTTTCTTCGCGGGACAGGAGACGCGACTTGCCCAGCCCGAGGCTTCCGGCCATCCAGTCATAAACTTTTAGTCCGATACCATAAAAGGGGCCCTCCCACCATTTATAGTTGGGGACGATGAACGACATATCTTTTACAAGATGAGGCGCATTTTTGCGAAGGATGCCGCGCTCGTGCAGGGCCTCCGTCACGAGTTTGATATTGCCCTGCTGCAGGTACCTGACACCGCCATGCACCAGCTTTGTCGCGCGTGAGGAAGTGCCCTTTGCAAAATCATAACGCTCCAGCAGCAGGGTGCTGAAGCCCCTTGAAGCCGCGTCCACCGCCACTCCAAGACCGGTTGCCCCGCCTCCGATAATACATATATCCCATAAAGCCTGGCCTTTGGCTTCGAGAGCCTGGATCATATTTTGTCGTGTCATATTATTTGTCTTTATCGCTTACTCCCATGCTTCAGCATCGTGCTCATCTGCCCTGGCGTCCCAATTCATCGTTCGTCCGCCCACGTTATGGCCGCCTTTACCGCGCGCTGCCATCCCTTTAATAATTCCTTTGCCTGATCCTCCCTCATCGAGGGGTCGAATCGTCTGTCGACCTCCCATTGCTCCTGTATATCCTTCACCGAAGACCAATAGCCTGTCCCCAGTCCTGCAAGATATGCCGCACCCAGCGCCGTGGTCTCGGTCACCGTAGGACGGATCACCGGCACGCCTAATATATCGGATTGGAATTGCATCAGCGCATCATTGGCCGTAGCCCCGCCGTCGACACGAAGCTCCTTCAGGATAATGCCACTGTCCGCTTCCATTGCTTTTAATACATCATAGGTCTGATAGGCGATGCTGTCCAGCGCAGCCCGGGCTATATGGGCCTGCGTCGTGCCGCGTGTCATACCAAAAAGACTACCCCGCGCATACTGGTTCCAGTGAGGAGCGCCAAGACCGGCAAATGCCGGCACTATATAGACCCCCTCCGTGCTGCTGACGGTAGCCGCCAGCGCCTCCACCTCTGCCGAGCTGCGGATAAAATGTAGTCCGTCGCGCAGCCACTGTACGACCGCGCCGGCGATGAAGATGCTGCCCTCGAGGGCGTACTCCGTCCTGCCGTTGAGTGTCCAGGCGATGGTCGTAAGCAGGTTGTTTCGGGAATGTACGGCATCCGTGCCGGTGTGCATCAGCAGAAAACAGCCGGTGCCATAGGTATTCTTTACCATCCCGGGTTGTGTACAGAGCTGCCCGAATAAGGCGGCCTGCTGATCTCCCGCGATGCCCGCTATGGGCATGCCTACAGAGCCCGGTGCCATGATGCTGGCGGTGTGTCCATAGACCTCACTCGACTGCCGCACTTCGGGTAAGACCGAAGCGGGGATCTCAAAAAGACGCAGCAGCTCCGGGTCCCACTGGCAGGTATGAATATTGAAAAGCAGCGTGCGCGAGGCATTGGTGCTGTCGGTGATATGGAGCTTGCCCGCCGTCAGCTTCCAGACCAGCCAGCTGTCCACCGTACCAAAGGCCAGCTCGCCTTTGTCCGCCCGGGCTCTTGCCCCCGGCACCTCGTCGAGGATCAATTTCAGCTTGGTAGCCGAAAAATAGGCGTCGATGACCAGCCCCGTACGCTCCCGGATCATGGCGGAATGCCCCTGGCTCTTAAGCTGGTCACAATATGCAGCAGTCCGCCTGTCCTGCCAGACGATGGCGGGGTGAATGGGCCGGCCGCTCTGCCTGTCCCAGACGATGACCGTCTCCCGCTGATTGGTAATGCCGATGGCCGAGATGTCCCGCGTCGTACTGTTGTTCTTCGCAAGCACTTCCGCCAGCACACTGTACTGCGATGACCAGATCTCTTCCGGGTCATGTTCCACCCAGCCCGGCTGGGGGTAGAATTGTTGGAATTCGCGTTGCGCTATCTGTTGAATATGACCGGCCTTGTCGAAAAGGATGGCTCTTGAGCTGGTTGTCCCCTGGTCCAGGGCAAGGATATAAGAAGCGGGCATGCTGTCGTCTTTTGAAGGTAAGGTAGGAAAAAATATTCAGCGCCCACCCACGCTCATTTGGCTTCGGCAACCTTCCACGCCGGCTTACGGTCCCGGCAGCATCCAACAATTTCCCGCCCCTTGCCGGCGGCAGGATCCAACAATTTCCCGCCCTTGCCTGCGGCGCATCCAACAATTCCCCACCCCTTGCCGGCGGCAGGATCCAACAATTTCCCGCCCTTGCCTGCGGCGCATCTAACAACTCCCACCCCTTGCCGGAGCCAAGGCGCCAAAACAAAATTTTGCCCGATAAATAAATTCTCTATAAATTTACGTAAGCACTTACGTAATTATCATATGGACTTCTACACACGCACAGGAAAAATGGCTCTTGGCAGCCGTCTCCGCCGTCTCAGCGAACAGATGACCGAACAGGCCGCGGCCATCTATGACCTCTATCAGATCGACCTTCAGCCCCGATGGTTCCCGGTTTTCTACTCCCTGTCCCCGACAGAAGAGAAATCCATCACCGGCATTTCAAAAGAAATAGGCCAGACCCATCCTTCGGTGAGCCAGGTCGTAAGAGAGCTGGCCAACAAGGGGTATGTCATCGAGAAAAAAGGAGAGGCCGACGGTCGCAAGAATTTCGTGCTTCTGTCTGAGGCCGGTCAGGCTATGCGCGGGAAAATGCAGGCCCAGCTCGACGATGTCACCACCGCCATCGAAAAGGCGATGAAGGAGACGGATCATGACCTCTGGCGCGCCATCGGGGAGTGGGAGTTCCTGTTAGAGCAAAAAAGCCTTCTGCGAAGGGTACAGGAAGAAAAAAAGATCCGGGAGAGTGAGCAGGTACAGATCGTCGATTATACCCCTTCCATGCAACCCGCCTTCCGCTCACTAAATGAAGAGTGGATCACAAAATATTTCCGGATGGAAGAGAGCGATTATAAAGCGCTGGATCATCCCAAAGAGTATATCCTTGACAAGGGCGGCCATATCTTCATGGCCCTTTATAAAGGCGAGCCCGTTGGGGCCTGCGCCATCATTCCCATGGACGACGGCGGTTTCGAGCTGGCTAAAATGGCTGTCTCTCCCCGGGCGCAGGGACTGGGCATCGGTTTCCTGATCGGCCAGGCCTGTATCGATAAGTCCCGTCAACTCGGCGCGCGTCGCGTCTATCTCGAGAGTAATACCACGCTCAAACCCGCAATAAATCTCTATCACAAGCTGGGATTCCGCAAAGTGGCGGGACCGCCTTCCCCTTATGAGCGCTGTAATATTCAGATGGAACTGGTGTTATGATTTTGTTTTGACGACACCCGGATACTCCTTATCTTGTCCGGCATAAGCCCCGTACATGAATACCCTGTTTCGAGCCCTGACCGTCCTGTTCTCACTGATCTCCTTGTCCTCCCGCGCCGGCATCAGTATCGTTCCCAGCGTCGCAAATACGTTTTTCAATGAAGAGGGCGCCGGCCCCTTCACGGCAGTAGTCGTCGATCCGCAGTTAACCGTTACGGGAGACGCGTCTACAGTGACGGGTGTCAGCGTTACCATGGTGCCGGATGCTGCGGCCATACTCGGCTTTATCAATGACGGCGTAACAATGGGCAATATAACGGGCTCCTTTAATGCTGCAACGGGAACGCTCAGCCTGGCATCTGCGGGTTCGGCAGCTACGACCGCACAATGGACCAGCGCCCTACGATCGGTCACCTATAACCGGTCTTATGTCGCCACGCCTTCCAGCGGCCTGAAGTCCATAAATTTCCTCGCGATCGACGGGACGCCTGACAACCAATCGGTGCGGAAGACGCTTGTGCTGGTGGGTGGCCCGGAGTTTGCCTATCCGGTCCTGAGCTGGGGTGTCTGTGAGAATTCCCCGGGTACGGATATCGCTTCCCTGATGGGATCGTCAACCCTTTCCAACAATAAGACGATGAGCTGGTCGGTCGCGACGCCTCCGCTTCATGGCTCAGTTACCTTGAACGGCCCCCAGGTGACATACGATGGCAGCAATTTCCAGCCATCGGTGGCAAAGTATACTCCCGATGCTGACTATACCGGGCTTGATAGTGTGGTCTTTAACGTAACGGATGGGGTTGCCATTTCGCAAATGAAGCTAACGCTGAAAATGGTGCCGCCTCCATCCCCGCCGGGAGCCATCATCGGCCAGGATGTCGATACCGTTGGCCCGAATCCAGTCAGATATTTTATAGAAGGGCCGATCGACTCGAGCGCAGCCTATCACTGGACGTACAGTGGTTCGAATGTCTTTATCGGGGGGCCCTATCCATCCGGCGACAAGGTGGATCTCAGCTTCTTTCCGTATCCAACGGCTACCGATGGCGTCCTCAGTGTTGTCGCTACCACAACCTGCGGTACCAGCGCCGCGTCTTCAAAAGCAATCACTGTCCGGCCGATACAATTCATCACTTTCGATTCCATACCCGAAAAGGTCTATCTATATCCCGATTTCGGCCTTAGCGCAAGGACAACGTCACAACTGCCGGTACGGTTTGTCATAACCGATACTTCGGTGGCGCAGTTCACCACCGACTGGACCGGCAGCCTGCTGGTCCATATCCTCAATGCGGGCCAGACTACCATCACCGCTTTCCAGGACGGGCAGGGCGGCCTGCAGCCGGCTACGCCGGTGACCCGCGTATTGGTGGTCAAAAAAGCGGATCAGTTTATCAGTTTTTTACTACCATACATGGTTACGTTGGGATCTGATGTCGTTCCTCCGCTGAATGCAACCGCCAGCTCGGGCCTCCCGGTGCAATACGAAAGTTCCAATCCCCATATTGCGCAGATCCGGGGCAACCAGCTGATCCTTCTCGATTCGGGGACGGTGACGATCACCGCCACACAAGCAGGTAACAACAACTATAACCCCGCACTTCCCGCGCCGGTCACGATGATCATCGTCAAACCGGCTCAACCACCCACCGTAGCCAGTGTCTTCCCCAACCCGTCGCACGGCAGCTTCTACTGCCAGCCGGAAGCTACCTTTCAGGCAAAAAGCTACGCGTTGTACAATGCCACGGGACATCGGGTAGGAGGATCGGATCAGATAATCTATCGCGGCTCGTTCGAAGTATATGCGGGTAATGTTGGCCCGGGTATCTATTTCCTGAAGGTTTTTGGAAAAAAGAATGGAAAGGACGCTACGCTCAAGTTCCGGGTATTGATCTTGTAGGCTGCTCACCAAACCAGTCGCCCGCAAAGCCTTCTCCGGCCTCGCGCTGGAATCCAGGGAAAAGGCCCCCGTCGGCCTCACGCAGCGATCCCGGCAATAAGCCCACCATCCCTTCTCCTGCGCCGATAGATCCCCTATTCCAAAAAAATTCTCTCCAAAACCTTGCACAAGTGAAAAAATCCCCCTTACTTTGTACTTCAAAGTGCTTTTATGACCAGTCAGAGCCCCACAGAGCAGTCCCAATCCCTTGAAACCCTTCAGGACATCAAGCGTATGATGGAACGCTCTTCCCGCTTTATCTCCCTCAGCGGACTCAGCGGTGTCAGTGCCGGCCTTTGCGCCCTCATAGGAGCATACATCGCCCATACCTGGATCCTGGATTATTATGGCGCCAACGGGTATATCGAGCATCACGGATATTTGCGCGATGGGGTTAATAGCCTCCAATGGAGACTGGTTACACTGGCATTAGGCGTATTGGCCGCGGCCCTGATCACCTCCACCTGGTTTACCTGGCGAAAGGCGCGTAAGAGCAAGCTGCCCATCTGGGATCATGCTTCAAAGAAGCTGGCTACCAACATGGCCATCCCCCTCGCAGCAGGCGGCTTTTTTGTACTGGGTCTGATCCATTACTCGGACTGGTTCTATGTTGCTCCGGCCTGCCTGATCTTTTATGGCCTTGCACTGGTCAACGCCAGCAAATATACCCTGACCGATATTCGCTACCTGGGGGTTTTGGAGATAGTGCTGGGCTGTATCAGCATGTATTACCCACATGAAGGTCTATACTTCTGGGCCGCAGGCTTCGGAGTGTTACACGTCATCTATGGGTTGTTCATGTGGTGGAAATACGAGAGACAATGAAGAATCCGATAGGAAATCTTAATAAAGTATTCGATAGTCGCATCCGGATGGGGGTGATGAGTATCCTGTTGATGAATGAGGAGGTGAGCTTTAACGATCTGAAGCAATTGCTGGAACTGACGGACGGAAACCTGGCTTCACACCTGATCAACCTCGAAGAGAACGGGTTTATCAAGGTGCACAAAGGGTTCATCGGCCGAAAGACAAATACGACCTATTCGATCACAAAGGCCGGTGAGAAAGCGTTTAAAGAACATCTGGAAGCGCTGGAGAGTATGATAAAGGGAGTAAATAAGGGGTAAGCCTGCCGGCGAAGGCGACAATGACAAGCAGAGCAGGGCGATCAGGCACCGGGCCGCCGCCGCAACATAAGTTGAGATAATATCCAACTTTTTTTTGACCCGATAACTTTGAATTTCAAAGCACTTTTATAAAACGACAATTATGACACGTTCCACCTTAGTTCGCCCGCTGGCCTCCGGCCTTCTCGGTTTGACCCTGATGCTGCCCGCCAGCTTTTTCCTGCTAACCCTTCTGGCCCGTCTTTGCTTCGGATCAAAAGCAATGTACTATTATATCGCCCCCTCTTTTTTGCAATCCCCCTTCGACCTTTTTGCTTTTCATAAGGCACAGTTCATCATCATCAGTCTCCTGCTGGCGATAGTTTTCAATGTCCTGACGGTCGTTCGCTTTCATTTCGAACGGGGGCAGCGTGGCCTCGAAGTCGGGTTCACCTGGCGCAAATACTGGCTCAACACCGCCATCACCTTACAAAGTATCCTGTTGTTGCTCGTCCTCATCGTGTACACCTTTATCCAGCACATCCGTTACTAACCCTCCCTCCGCAGGCCGGGCGAGGTTTCCCCTTTCCCCGCTATAGCGTAATATTATACTATGGAACCACAAAAATTTTCTATCCGCAGCAGAATAAAAAGCTTTTCCTATGCCCTCTCCGGTATCCGAAGCTTTATCGTCAGGGAACACAACGCCCGGATCCACCTCGTAGGCACTATCGCCGTGATCATCGTTGCCTGCTTTCTGCATGTTTCTCTTACAGAGGCGGCAATACTGACGATAGTCACCGGTTTGGTCTGGATAACCGAGCTCCTCAATACCGCCGTCGAACGCCTTGCGGATCTCGTCACCCGCGAAAGAAACCCCCATATCAAAATTATTAAGGACCTCGCAGCTGGTGCTGTGCTGATAGCCGCGATCACCGCGGTCATCGTTGGTCTGTTCATCTTTATACCCAGGATATTATGAAGAGTCTATCTGCTCCTCTTTTCGATTTCAGGAAAAGCTTTTTCCTCCGGACGGAGATGGATCGTCTCCTGACCTCCTCCATGTGCTTTAGCTGTATGCTGGTGGTCGTGCGCATAGCCCACTCCGGTAGGTTGTTGTTCATATTTATGATCTGGAACCTGTTTTTGGCCTATATCCCTTATGCCTTGTCCACCTGGCTGACGGCGAGGTATTCTAACCCGGATGGCCGGTGGCCCGAAGCCGGAGGAGCCCGTGTGCCCAAAGCCGGAGGAGCTCGTTTGCCCCAAGCGGAAGAAGCTCGTTTGCCCCAAGCGGAAGGAGCCCGTGTGCTCCAAGCCGGGGGAGCCCGTTTGCCGGAACCGGGTGGCCCCCCCTCGTCGCTGACCCGGCGCCGGGGTTCGCAGCTCCTGCTGATCGTCTTGTCGCTGGTCTGGCTGCTCTTTATCCCCAACACATTCTATATCCTTACCGATCTCTACCATCTGACCGATCATGGACGAACCAGCAGGATACCCGAATGGTATGACCTCGTGCTGATCCTTTCTTTTGCCTGGAATGGCCTGTTACTCGGTGTCCTGTCGGTCCGGCATATGGAAAAGCTTTTCATGCCCCGGGCCTCTGTTCCCGCCGGCTGGCTTTTTGTTTATCCCATCATGATGCTCAACTCCCTGGGGGTCTACACCGGAAGATACCTTCGCTATAATAGCTGGGATATCATCTCCGATCCTTTTGAATTACTCGCTGATATTCTTGATATGATCATTCATCCGTTCCGGAATCATCCTGTTTGGATAATGATCTTTTGCTTCTCCATTTTGCTGACGCTAATCTATCGCATGTTCCGCGGAAGCAGCAAGGCGTTGGCCTGACGGCCCGCGGGGCCGTCGCCCGAAGGATACCCGAGCGAAGCGACGGGTACGAATGAGGCAAAGCCAGGGACGAAGCTTTGACGAAATTCATTGGCCCAGTTTAGCTTGCGCAGCAAGCGTAGCGGAGCTATGCAACCATTCACCCAAAAAAATAAATCATGGAAAATGCCCTAACCACCTTGTGGAACAAAAACAAGATCATTCTCAAAAGCTTTCTCATCGGCCTGCTTATCCTCCTGCTACTGATCCCGACCTTTTTTATCCAGGGTCTCGTCGCCGAACGCAAACAGCGGCAGCAGGAAGCCGTAACAGAGATCAGCTCCCGCTGGGCCGGCTCACAGACCGTCACTGGCCCGGTCATCGGTATTCCTTATACTGAAACTGTCACCGAAGACAATAACACGCATGAACAAAAGAAATGGGCCTACTTCCTGCCCGGTAAGCTTTCAATAAAAGCGCACCTCGTCCCTGAGGTAAGATATCGCGGTATTTATCAGGCCATCGTCTATACCACAGAGTTACAGATCCATGGCTCTTATGATAGCCTTTCCTTTAGCGAGCTGAATATTCCCCGCGAGAGATTGTTGTGGAGCGAGGCCGCAGTGTTCTTCGATGTCTCCGATGTACAGGGACTAAAAGAAGATATGGTGCTGCACCTGGCCGCCGCGCCGCCCAGCAACAGCGCCAGCTCCCCAGGCAGCGGAGCCAGCGCCCCAGGCAACGGAGCCAGCCCTGCCAACAGCGCACAAGCCGCCTCCACCGACCTCTCCCTCATCCCCGCCAAATTCACCACCGACCAGTTCAAGAGCGCCCTCAGCGCCTCACTTCCCTCCTGGCTCTCCACCAACAATGGCCCCTTCGAGTTCTCCGCCACCGTCAGTCTCAAAGGAACGGGTGACCTCCTCTTCGTACCCATCGGGCGCGAGACCAGGGCCGAAGCCAGTTCCTCCTGGTCCAACCCCAGCTTCACCGGTAGCGTGCTGCCCGATCTTCGAACGATAAAAGACAGTGGTTTCGACGCCAACTGGAAAGTCCTGGCCCTCAATCGCAAATATCCCCAGCAATGGAAACAAGGGGTCTACGACCTCAACAGCTCGGCCTTTGGCGTAGATCTCATCGTGCCCGTAGACGCCTATCAGCAGACCACCCGCAGCGTAAAGTATGCGATCCTCATCATCGTGCTCACCTTTACCGCCTTCTTTCTTATTGAGTGGGTCTATGGACGATCGATCCATTCGCTGCAATACCTGCTGGTCGGATTCGCACTCTGCGTATTCTATACTCTACTGCTTTCGCTGTCTGAATACGCCGGCTTCAATGCGGCCTACGGACTCGCGGCGGTCGCAACCATCGGACTCATCGGCTGGTATGTCGGCAGCATGCTGCGCTCGTCAAGGATGTCCCTGTTTATTATTTTCCTGCTTGTCGTTCAGTACGGGTTTGTGTATACGCTGATACAATTGCAGGATTATGCGCTGCTCATGGGTAGCCTTGGATTGTTTATTACGCTGGCGCTGGTCATGTATTTCTCTAGGAAGATAAAGTGGAATAATTAAAATGAATAATACGCTGAACTTCCTCTGGTTCGTTTTGTCTATGTGTTGATCGCACAGCAGTACATGGATTTCAACGACCGCCGCAAACTAAAACAATACACGAATTGATATGATGGACCTTCCACCGGATTTTAACCCCATTCAAGCTTTAATTGATATGATAACATCCTTGATCTGGTTCTCTGCTGCCGTGGGCGTTGTATATGATTTTATCCGTTATATATCCCGCGCGAATGGATTAGCAACAATATGGCGACACGCCTTTGAAAGTATTATCCTGCTGCTGTCAGGTACTTACGGCTGGACCTGGATGGAAGACTTGGGAACAGACCATCCCGCGTATCTGCTGGCCGGACGAATTATTGTTGTCCTGTCTCTGATGGCGTACGTTTATTCCTCTTACAGAAAAGGGTTAACTTCATTGTGGATCGAGATCACTTTGAATTGTTTCCTCTTCGCAGGATTATCATTCTCTATTTTTTGTGCGCTAACTGCAGACGATGGTAGCGTGAATATTTTTCTGGGTCTACCCATTAACATTTTATTTATACACGCCCTGCTGGCCAACTACAACCAATTGCGTGCCCGGTATACTTTTTTGCCCAACGGGGAATAAAATTCCGCGTGCCTGCGGCGTGAGATACCGAAACTCGCAGGCGTCGGCCCTTGTGCATGCTCCGTCCGCTTATAGCGCGCCGGATCTGTCTTTGCGGCGGGCGCCCATAACCCTGGCACGGATTTTTTAGAAACTACGGAAGACACGGATGCAAAAGGCAAGTGCGTAAACCGGGTCGTATTCTTAAAATTTTCTAAAATTTCATTTGATATGGAAACAAGACAGATCAATCCTGCTACTAATGTTGTTAAGAATTCAAGATTACAGGAATTCTTTGTCGATCAACTGCAGGATATTTATTGGGCCGAACAGAAGCTGGTGAAGACACTGCCAAAAATGGAAGAGGCAGCCAATTCCAACGAGCTGAAACAAGCCTTCAACAGCCACCTGCAGGAGACCCGGAATCATGTGTCGAGACTGGAAAAGGTCTTCGATCTATTGGGAGAACCCGCCGAGGCAAAAAAATGCCATGCGATGGTCGGGATAACAGACGAAGGAGAAGAGATCATCGATGAGACGGAAGACAACACCGCTCAGCGTGACGTGGGTCTTATCTTTGCCGGACAAAAAGCCGAGCACTATGAGATCGCCAGTTATGGCGGCCTGGTGCAACTGGCCCAAACCCTGGGGTATGCAGATATTGCGGAGATTTTGGGGGTGACGCTGGCCGAAGAAAAGAAAGCGGATGGTCTGTTGACCAGTATCGCCGAAAACGGGATCAACGTACAGGCAAAAGAAGAAGTGAACGAAGACTGATCGTGTGATTGATGCAAGGGCCGGTAAGATATGTCTTACCGGCTTTTTTATTTTCTTAATAAAATTAATAAAGGCATAGTTTTATTTTTATATCTTCAAAATAAAATTTTAACTATGACCTTTATCCGCCTGTTTACAGGTATATCTATCTTCCTGTCCCTTTCTCTTCTCTCCAATTTACATGCTCAGAACATCTTCCCCCCTTTAGGAGCCGTTGGCGTGAACACCACTACTCCATTTTACCAATTGGAGGTCAATGGAGCCGTTGCTCTTGGAGGTAGTGGTTTCAATTTAGACCAGAATGGATCCAACAGTGATCTCACCCACCTGCAAGGGACCGCAAGAGTATTGATAGGCTGGAACAGATCCGGTGGCAACGGCGAGACGGATTTTATAACGAACACACTCAGCAACCTTCCCGGAGGTTTTAGCTTTTGGAACTATTCAAGCTCCGGCGTCACGACAAACCTTATGAATGTTTTTGCGAACGGTAATGTCGGCATCGGTACCAACAACAGCGACTTCGGATATAAGCTCGCAGTGAACGGCAATGCCATATTCAATAAGATCATCGTAAAACCCTATCCCTGGGCGGACTATGTTTTTCGCAAAGATTATCACCTGCCCTCCCTCGACAGCGTCGCGAAATACATCGAGACCAACAACCATCTTCCCGGTATGCCCTCCACAGACAGCGTAGCAAAAGCAGGCATAGACGTCGGAGCCAATCAGGCCCTGCTGCTTAAAAAGATAGAAGAGCTTACTCTTTATGTGATCGAACAAAAAAAGGAGCTGGATGAATTAAGACGCCAGGTCGCCGACTCTCGCCGGCATCGAAGCCAGTAAGCCCATCGCCGCACCTCCAACCCGGGCATCGCGCCGCCGCCGTAACCGCGCTGGCCTACGCCATTGCCGCAGTGCCGCGGCAACCGGTCTGCCGCGCCAGCCCATTGCGGCAACCGCGCCACCACGCCAGCCGGTCGCCGCAGCGCGCCAACCTAAAAGTCCACGCCCAGCGAAACATTCAACACCGGCTTGCTGCCAAAGAACGTATTCATCTGCCAACCCGCGTCGAAACGAAGGAAGTAGCCCAGCAGCGTACTTCTTGCTCCAAACCCATATCCACCGGCAAAGGGACCGATCCCACCCGCCTTGACAAGGACTTGCAGATTGGGTGTGTACTGCGGATTATTCGGGTCCTGCCCGTTGATCTGGGAGTCGTCGGGATAGACCTGCGTCGGCCGTTTGATCTTACCGTATGCTCCATTCCAGGCCGAGCCCAGGTCAAAGAACTGGATCAGCTGGAAATTGCGCAGGAAGGCATTGTTGATAGGCTTATTAAAGAGCGTCGCAAATACAGGCAGACGTAATTCACTGTTGATGACCACCGCATTATTACCATTGGCGATATTCTGCCGGAATCCCCGCAGGTTGACAGCCAGTGACTGGAAGGCATAGCTGGCATCCGGAGCAGGCTGTGGATTGGAATAGGCCTTGGGGAATAACCATCCGTCCGTACCACCGAGGTAATAGACGACCTTATTGCTACCCCACGAGAAATCTCCCGCAGCCCTCACCGCCCAGATAAAGTTGCGGTAGATAGGAATATAGTTGCGGGCATCAAACCCAAAATTGTACATGTATTTGCCCGGCCCCGCACCATAACCGCTGTTCAGCTGCGTATTCCAGTCCATATAGAATTTATAGCGCAGACCATTCCAGATATTCGTGGCCTTTAATAAAGTATTGTCATAGACATATTCCAGGTGCACCAGCCCATAGGTTTGTTTGGACTGCGGCTTTGCCTTCAGGGCAATGGAGTCTATTGGCGACAGCGGCGGGAAGCCATTGACATCGGGACGAAGTATCACCTTGTCCGTACGATATCCCAGGGACAGGCGAAGACTACGGGTCTTGTCAAAAGGATATTTTATGATGAATTGCCAGAGATTGGTATAGGCTTTTGCATCATAAGGATAGGCAGAGCCCAGCGAGTCGGACTGGTAGTTACCCGTCTGTGTCTCCCTGTAATAAATGAGGGAGTAGTCGAAAAGATGTTTCAGATAGTCCACGCGGGCATAGTATTCGCTGCTCCCATCAAAGAAGGATCCGTTGCCGGGTGTAAAGGCAGATCCCTGGGTGGTGGAAATAGGAGTGGGGCTCGTTCCGCTACCAAAGAAAGGCAGACGCATTGCACCGGTGAAACGGATGTCTTCAAAAAGATCGAAGATAGAAGCCTTGAGCAGACCGCTAAAGGCATCCTGGCCGGCAAGGTTTATCGGCAGCGATCCTGTATAGGGCTGAAGCTTGGTGATAAGCACGTCATTGTTAAAGCCGGCAGTAAAGTTGTCGACCGAGAACTTGAGTTTGTAGTCAAAGAGTTTTGCCTTTTTCAGGACGGGTTCCTCACGGGCTTCCTGTGCGGTCCTGGGCGCCAGCGGGTTGACGATGTTGGACGAAGGCCGTGGCTTTGCGGCACGGCTCGTGTCCTTGCCGAACTCACTGTCAAAGAAGTCTCCCGGCTGTCTGCGGGAGCTGTCCGATCGCTGTACCGGGGCCGGTCGCAGGACCTGCGCAGCGACGATCTGGTTTTCCTGTACCGTCTTTTTCCGGTAGTCGGTCATCCGCGCATTGATATTGCGTTTTGCGAGCGCCGCTTCATCGACCTTCAGCTTATAAAGGAATTTCAGATCCCCTTCCTGGCGTACTTCACTGACCTGGCCATTGTCGCCGGCCGCCTTTGTTTCGGTCAGCCCACTCTGATAGTTGGTAATGGGGAAGACGTATGAAGAGTCATTGGTGATCGCAAAGACATAAGAGGTGTCCGGCTCTTTTTTGTTCTGAGCCTTCAGGGTCGAGTCCAGGTCTTTTGGATCGGGGTTATGAAGCAGCTCGTCCCCGACCTTATAGACGGTGTCCAGACCGGCGCGTCTTGTCGTAAAGAAACCCGCATACCGGTTGGCAATACCGTTCTCGTCGCTGACGAAGGTAAAGTGATTGGTATTATATTGAGTAGGGTAGCGGGCATTCCCATATTTCAGATAGGTAAGCTGCGAGATCTGTTTGCCTTCATTGTCATTCCAGTTGTCTACAAGGAAGATATTGTAATGGTAGTTGGGCAGGACGGTGTCCTTGCTGACGGCGTTCTTTGCAGGGCGGTTGGACGAATAGATGATGCCGGTCTTTCCGGGGAAGGCCACAAAGGAGGCGTCCATATCATCATAGATGTCATTGGTGATCTGCTTGTATTCCGACTTCTCAATATTATATGTGTAGATATCCGACTGTCCGTTCCTTACGGCGCTGAGCAGCAGGGTATTGTTATTCAGCATGTATTTCATGTCCTGCACCTGCTGAAAGTCAGGCAGGTCCTGTACGATCAGCTTGTATTTCCGGACGATGTCATAGACAAAGAGTTTGGTCTTACCCCTGTCCCAATAAATGACGGCCAGCCGGGTCCCCTTGTTATCCCAGGAGATCAGCGGATAGTGCGGGTTGATCTGCTCCTGGAGACTGCGGACGCCATTCTTTAGCAATACCTTGGTATTGATATAGTTCTCGTGGAGGACGACCTTGTACATACCCCGATTGTATTCGACCACCGCATAGGTCTGGCTTTTGGGCAGCGGGTTGGGGGAGAAGTGAAAAAAGTCCTTGTGGTCATTGATGTCTTCGGTGACGGAAACGGTTCCTTTGGGGAAGTTGCGACGGCCACGGAGGTCCTTCTCATATTTCTCCTCTTCCTCGGCCATAAAGTCTTTGAGAACCTCTTTGAACTTCTTTTTGCAGATCCTCAGGGAGGCGTTGTTCAGATTGCGATAGACCCGGGAGAGGTAAAGGAAATAGGTAACGTTCTCTTTTTTATACTTTTCGGCCAGGTAATTCCAGAAGGCATGACCCGCCAGATTAGGCTTTTCGTAGGCGAACTGATAAAAGTTGTTGTACCGGCCGGACAGCATGGCCGATTTTAGCTGGTCATCCAGGATAGTATTCCAGTTCTCCCCGGCATATTCGATATATCCATCGGTTAGCCATTGGGGGAGGTCAAGCAGGGCCTGGTTGGTAGCGAACTCCCCCAGGTCGTCGCCAAAGAGGATGTTTTCGACCAGGATCCGGGCGATACCCTGTCTCAGCTGGATCCGGAGATTGTTGTGGTCCCCGTTGTAATAAACGACCATTTTGTTGTTGACCAGCTTGGTAATCCCCCCCGTCGTCTGCCAGTCGAGGTTAAGCCCGATATTGGATTGTTCGAGGTCGTTGTAGGTGTTGTAAATGACGATATTGGCCCGGCGCTGAAGACCATATTCGACGAAACGTTCGAGGCCGGGCAGCTCTTTTTCGGCTTCCTGGGCTACATATTTGCCCAATTCCTGGCCTCCTTCGCTAAAATAGCTATTGAAATTAGTGGTCTGATAGTACTTCCACTTGAACTTTTTGAATTGCAGGCGGTTTTTTCCAAATTCCACCGTGTTTACCTGAGCGCGGGTACGGCCGGAGTAAAAGAAAAGTCCCAACAGTAAGAACCAAAAAAAATAGTGTGACTTCAACCTAAACTGATGAAATTGCATACCTGCTTTTCTTTAAGTTTTTAAAGTTATAACAATCCCAAATACCGGTGAAATTGATTTTGCTATTGGCAAAGTTGATGGCACTACGAAAAAATATGATATATGCTAACCGTAAAGTCCTTTGAATTCAACCCAGTACAAGAGAACACATACGTGCTATTCACCCAAAAGGATGCCTGCTGTATCATCGATCCGGGCTGTTATTTTCCGGGCGAGCGCGCTGTTTTACAGGAATTTGTTGAGCAGCAGGGATTAAGCCCGGTCCTGCTTCTCAACACCCATTGTCACCTGGATCATGTTTTTGGGAATAAGTTTGTCTATGAGACCTGGGACTTACCCCTCCATCTCCACGAAAACGAGCTGCCGGTCCTGGCCGGGGCGCCTGAATGGGGGCTTCGGTGGAGCATGCCTTTTGAGAACTACCGGGGGGAACACGTCTTCCTTACGCCGGGCGAGCGGATAAGCATTGGCGAAGACAAGCTGACCGTCCTCTTTCTTCCGGGCCATTCTCCGGGTAGTGTGGGGTTTTATGCCGAAAAAGAGGGGTTTATCATCGGGGGAGATGTCTTGTTCCGGGAAGGCATTGGCCGGACCGATTTTCCGGGCGGGGATCATGCGACTCTTATGCATAGCATCAAACAACAGCTATGGGCGCTGCCGGATGACACAATAGTGTATCCGGGTCACGGCGAGCCGACCACGATCGGTCACGAACGGGCCCATAACCCATTTGTGAGATAACAGCGACTTACCGGGCTCGTTTGTGACCAGAGACATTGGCCCCGGTATAGCTTGCGCCAGCAAGCGTAGCCAAATAGTGACCGCGTCCTAAGCCGCGGCCGCCGGCTTCCCCAAAAACTTCCCAATATATGGCAACCTTTGAAACTCTTTCCGTTCAACGCGCAGCACAAACAGCGCATAAGCCGCGATAAACACCGTCCCCAATCCCAAACTAAACACCCGGTTTGGCCATAACCCAACGATAAAACGGTGCAGGAAATAGATCAGCGCCACAATGACCATATACGCCGTCAGCTTCTTCCAGGCATAAGGCACCCGGTAAACCTTCTGACCCCATACAAAAGAGATCACCATCATACTGCCATAACAGAGAAAGGTTGCCCAGGCGGACGCCATATATCCAAAACGGGGGATAAAGAGATAGTTGATGAGTAGCGTGACCCCGGCCCCGATCAGCGTGATATAGGCCCCGGCCCGGGTATTCGTAGAGAGCTTATACCAGATGGAGAGATTGTAGTAGATACCTAAGAATATATTGGCAAAAAGCAGGATCGGAACGACTTTCAGCCCTACCCACATGCTGTGATCCGTTATAAAGTACTTCCAGATATCCAGATACATCATCACGAACAGGAACATACCACTGATCAGGATGACAAAGAACTTCATCACCCGGGCATAGGTCCGCTGGGCGCTGTCTTCGACGGATTGCTTGAAAAAGAACGGTTCGGCTCCCATCCGGAAGGCCTGTACAAAAAGGGTGATCAGCAGCGAGAGCTTGTAACAGCCGCTGTAAATACCTACCTGGTACTTGTTGTAGTCGTTGACATGGGATAGGCCCCTGTCCAGCATGATCCGGTCAAACGTCTCATTGATCATCCCGCCGAAGCCCGCAATCGTCAATGGTAGCGCATAGATCATGATCTCTCTCCACAGCGGGGCATTGAACTTCCATTGGAAGCCCTTTAGCAGGGGGGACAGCAGGATAAGCTGGAAGAAGTTCTGGATCACATTGGCCAGCAGTACATAGGTGACAAAACCCAGCTTTGGCCGGTAGATCAGGGCTATGATGCTGTTGGGATGCGCCTTTAGCAAGGCTGGACAGATGGAAAGGAAAAAGTAGGTCAGCGCAATATTCAGAAGAATGCCCGACACCCGGATCATGGCGAATTTCCGCGGTCTCCCCTCGTTACGCAGCCGGGCAAAAGGCAGGGCGGACAAGGCATCAAAAGCAATGAGAAAAGCCGCCAGCACTACATAGGATGGATGGTTGGCTATGTCGATGGCCGCAGCGATAGGGATCCTGAAAAACAGGATCAGGGCCGTGATGATCGTGGTGCTGCCCGTCAGAGAGATCAAAAGGGTGGAATAGAGGTCTTTTTGCGTCTCTTTTTTCTGGATATACCGGAAAAAGGCATAGTCCAGCCCGAACAGGACCCCGATATTGACAAAGGAGATGGTAGCATAGACCAGGCTCATTTCCCCATATTCCGGCGTACCCCTGAACTTAGCCGCCAGATAAGGGGTCAGCATGTAGTTCAGGAATTTGGCTAAGATCGAGCTCGCGCCATACCAGACTGTCTCTCCCGCTAATTTTTTGATACTGCTCATAGATAATACTAATGACTTTCGTCAGACCAGCCGTCTTCGACGGCCGCAGGATGGACAAAATTAACCCCGGCGATCGGATATTGGTCTCTCTTCCAACGGGTTTTTGTAAAATTTGGTATATTCGGTAAGCGCCGGCATCCCGCCGGTGCCCGGTATTCGCCCGTTTGGGCTGGTCCCGGGTAAACATAAGGCATGGAAACCTTCGAATACATCAAGTCGGTCATCAGCATTATTCTTGGCCTTAGCCTGGCCAAGCTGTTACAAAGTGCCGTCAAGCTGGTTCAACACCCCGGCCGGACCCGGCCCTACTGGGTGCATTTGCTGTGGTCACTGTATATTTTCCTGGTCCTGGTGCACTTCTGGTGGTGGGAATACAATCTAAAAAGGGTGAGCACCTGGTCCTTTGAGGCCTATTTCTTTCTCATTATATATATCACGACCTATTTTACCATCTGCGCCCTGCTCTGGCCGGATGATGTAAAGGATTATGACGACCGGTGGGAGGATTATTTCTATTCCAGGAAGAAATGGATCTTCGCGGTTCTTGCCTTTAGCTTTGTCGCCGATGTCGTGGATACCCTGATCAAGGGCCATGATTATTTCCTTCAGTCCACCGTGGAATATCCCCTGCGCAACGGGCTGCATTTCGGACTTTGTATAGTGGCGATGTATGTCAGCAACAGGCGATTCCACGCCGTGCTGGTCATCCTCTTTATCCTTTATGAGCTGACCTATATCCTGAGGCTGTTCAATACCGTCTCATAATATCTCCTCTTCTCTGATAATACTGTGTTTTAAGGCGAATATCACCACCCCTGCGGTATTCTTTACGTCCATCTTTTCAAGGATGCGTGTGCGATAGCCTTCGACGGTACGCTTGCTCAGGAAAAGCAGGTCCCCGATCTCCTGTGCAGTATGCTGCCGGCAGATCAGCCGGATGATATCCTTCTCGCGATCGGTAAAAAGGGTAGAGGGCGCCTTTAGCCGCGAGTCGAATTTGCTTTTGACGATGAGGGAGGCAAGGTGGGCGGTAGTATGCTTGCAGTAAAAGATATTGCCTTCATTTACGGTGAGGATAGCTTCCATGATCTCCTTCTTGTCGGCATTCTTTAACAGGTAGCCCTTTGCCCCTGTTTCCAGCATTTCCACGATGAGGTCCTCTTCCTCAAACATGGACAGGGCGATGATCTTTAGTTGGGGATAACGTTGCAGGAGTATTTTGGCAGCCGAAATGCCATCGAGCCGGGGCATTTTTATATCGGTCAGCACCATATCCGGTTTTGTGTCTTCTACCAGCTGTAATAGCTCATGGCCATCCCCTGCCTGTCCTACCAGGGAGACTGCTTCTTGTTTGGACAGCATAAGGGCAAGTCCATCCCTAAAAATTTCATGGTCATCTGCGATGATCAGGCTGATACTATTTTTCATCCGGATATATTAAGTATTGGTCAGGGGCTGGCTCCAAATTTAGGTAATGCGGGGCAGATACGCCGTCCGGGCCGGAATTATTTGGATTAAAGTTTGGGCTTACCTCTAAGTCAATTCACCGGTATCTTAATGAAGTAATTAGTCCCCTCACCGGGCATAGAATCCAGTGTGAGTATCCCGTTTAATATTTCACAACGGCTTTCCAGACTGCGGAGACCGAGCCCATGTGAGCCTGCCAGGGCCTTTTCCTTGTCAAAGCCTTTTCCGTCGTCCCTGGTCAGACAAAGCAAATGACCGCTTTCTTCACTGAAACCGATCTGCAGTGTCCTGGCCTGAGCGTGTTTGATAGTATTATGAACGATCTCCTGCACCATCCGGAACATATGGATCTCTTTTTCCTTGGGGATCTTTATCTCCTTGACGATATAGAGCTGGATATTGACGGATTGTTTGGTGTTGACCTGGTTGATAAATTCCCGTATCGCCTCAAGCAGACCCCTCCTTTCCAGCGTATTGGGCAGCAGATCGTGGGAGATACGGCGCATGCTGCTGATGATCTCATCGAGGTGACCGCCGGTTTTGGACAGGATCACCCGGTCGGTCTCATGCAGGACATCCACACTGCTGATATTGAGCTTTACTGCGGACAAAAGAGGCCCCAGGCTGTCGTGTAGGTCTGTGGCGATCCGTTTGCGCTCGTTCTCGCGGATGGTGATCTCGGCAAAGATCTTCTCCCTTTGCAGCCGCATATACCGCCGGTGATAGCGAATAATAGAAACGAAAAAATAGATGATGATGACCGCTATGATCAGAGACACCAATATCGTTATATTAAGGATCCTCGTTTCCATTCTTAAAAGATTACCTGTCCTCCGACCTTTCTATCGCAGCGTAAATTTTTGCGGAGCGGGTATCAGCAGGAGCGCGATGGCAAAAATAATGTTTGTCAGGGCATTAATATAGCCGAACAGCAGTATTATATTGGTCGTTATATCCGATTGCCCGACAATGCTTGCCTGATAAGCCCACTCATAAATGATCTTATAAATAAAATAGATAATAAGCCCGATACAGATCAGGAAGTCGGGACGTTTCAGCAAATTCCGGTTGTCATGTGTGATCATGAAATTGATCTTGTTGACGCTGAACAGTACGATCAGAAGGGCGTCAAAAAACCGGAAATAAGGCGAAAACTCCCTGATATGTCCCAATACGATGTTTTCGGTGACCCAGCCCAGGGCAACCCCGGTAAGCAGGATATAGAACAGCGTCTTTCGGGATCGCAGCAGGCCCCAGACATGCATCTGCCAGGCGATGGCCAGCCACTCCAACAGCGCATAGATATTACTGGAAGCGGCATTGGTGATATGGGCGACCCGTATCAGATAGCGGCTGACGAGCTCAGACAGGACCCCAATAAGCAAAAGGGTAAAAAAGGGCCGGTAGGTCCTTCCCAAACGGTTGAGACGTACCAGCCCGGCAATAAAGGGTAATAAAATAGATTGACTGAACAGGAAAATTATAAATGACCTCATAATGTTTTCTTCAATTCTGACCAAGATCAGTTTACTCAAAAACCAGTCGGGTTTAAGTCCTTACAGTCAGGTGGATAAGGTTTCAGGCAGATGGTGGTTTGTGTTGACGGTTGGCTAGTTGAGCCCGCTTCCGCCGTCATCACAGGCTGTTGGACAACGTTGACCGTCTTCGACTGCCTGTCCGTCAGTGCTTTTCAGCGCCTGTGTCTTTATCGGCGTTGTGCCTGGTGCGGGGTTGCCATTGATGTCAACGAGATGATCGATCATGTCATTGCCATTTTTGTCATACGGTACGAGGACCAGCTTGATCTCACCGGCCGGACCGCGGCCAAAATAGATGCGGATACCCTTTGCCCAGCCTTGTTTGTCATTGTGCTGGAGCAGCAGTTTTACAAATACATCCGTTGGGAAGGATTCCGCATGCCCGAATTGCATGGAGTCCTTAAAACCGGGGCAGCTTTTGTTAAAACTGTCGATGGAAGCCCTGAAATTTGCCGTGAGCTGACGGGCAAGGTCGATCGGAATGGCATGATGCGCTACAGTGGTATCATTTGGCGCGGGAAGGACGACGACATTCTTGTCTCCTCCGGGTCCACAGCCGGACAGCCCAATGGAGGTCATGACGATCAGCAGTAATGCGAACAGGGGAGCGAGCCGGTTTAGGCTAAGGGGTTTGTTCATAAGAATTGTTTTTAAATAAGAATTTGATTTGGCCGCCAAAATACTACTTCCGGAGTTAAAGATTTACAGGTATTTCTGCGGGAATAAATAGGTATAAGTACGTATATTTTCCAGTACATCTGCGCTAGGAAGCCTGACTGGGGAGATAGAACTTTGTTCAACCCCTTAAAAAACGGAATTAGAATTAGGAATAATTTGCTAAAGCTCCTAAACCCCTTCCGGAATCAGATACTGTTACACCATTAAACATTGAGAGGTTATCCAGCAGTCAGGCCGGCCGAAAGGCAGGGCAGGCTGTTGTTTTATTCCACCCCTCTGATCTTCCTCCGTCCCTCCTTCGTCTGCCCCTGTCTCTTCTTACTCTCGATCCTCCTCTCCTTCACCGCCTTCGAAGGTTTCGTAGCCACCCGCTTTTTTGGTTTCTTCAACCCCTGTACAAGCAGATCGGTCATTTTCCGGATAACCTCCGCCTTATTGCTCAGCTGAGTGCGGTGCACCTGCGATTTTACCAGCAATAAGCCATCCGCGTTGATCTTAGCCGATAATTTGCCCTCGAGAGTGTCTTTTTGTTCCGTTGTGAACAGGGCCGAGTTCCGGATGGAGAAATAACCTTCCACCATGGTTTCCACCTTGTTGACGTTCTGCCCTCCCTTCCCTCCGCTGCGGGCAGTTTTGAAAATTATTTCCTTAGTGATGTCGATCTTCATTATTTTAGTCGCCGGGAGACTGACTTCTTCCCCCGGCAAGTTAAAGATAAATTAAAAACAGCCTGCCAGGAAGGAGTAAAAGGGCCCCAACGGATGCTTCCCCCGCTGTAGAGATCCCGGTGTATTAAGAAAATATTAAAAATCCCGGTTATGTAGGTGTTCCGGACCAAAAGCTGGTCCGGGAATTGCAAAATGGATTCTCAGCCAGCATCAGTAGTAGAGCGTCTCATTAACCGGCATGAAAAATATAATTAAGGATTTATCAAAAAAAGCAGTTCCACATGTTGTCGCCATCCTTGTATTCCTGGTGGTGGCGGTCCTGTATTGTAAACCTGCTTTTGAGAACAAGGTCCTTTTCCAGGAAGATGTACTTCAATGGCAGGGGATGGCGCGCAATTCCTTCCAGTACAAGGAGAATCATGGACATTTCCCCCTTTGGAGCAATAGTATGTTCGGCGGTATGCCCGCTTATCAGATAGCCATGGACACCCAGTCCGTAAGCATCCCGGAGCTTTTCTATGGCGTCCTGACCTTGTTTCTGAAGAAACCGGCCAGCTTTTTCTTTTTATCCTGTATCTGTTTCTATTTCCTGGCTTCCGTCCTTCGGGTAAACCCCTGGATTGGGATCATTGGGGCGCTGGCTTATGCTTATGCGACCTATAATCCGGTGATCGTTTCCGTTGGCCACGATACTAAAATGCAGGCTATAGCCCTGATGCCCGGCGTCATCGGCGCCGTGCTGCTCGTCTGCGAGAAGAAATACTGGACGGGTATGGCTCTTACGGCCCTGTTTACGGGGCTGATGGTCCAGTCCAATCACATGCAGATCGTGTATTACACGATGATCATCGCGGCCGGCCTGTTGCTGAGCTACAGCGTCGCCTGGCTGCGCAGCCGCAACGGGCGCGAGCTGTTGCGGGTCGTCACCATCGTCACGGGGGCTACTATTATCGGTATCCTCAGCAATGCAGTGGTCCTTTTCACCACTTTTGACAGTTCCAAAGAGACCACCCGGGGTGGCAGCGAGCTGGCAGATGCAAAAGGGAATTATTCCAGTGGCCTTGCCGAACAATCTGCTTTTGATTTCAGCATGTACAAGCTCGAACCGCTGGTCATGCTGGTTCCCAATATTTATGGAGGCAGCACCGATGTGGCCTTGTTACCCGCCGATAAGTCCAGGGCTGTCCACGCCATGGAAAAATTGCCGCCTGCGCTGGTACAGGAGATTGGGGAGGATGGACCCCGTTATTACTGGGGTGGGGTGGGCGAATTGTTGTCGGGTCCCCCCTATGTGGGCGCCATCATCATCCTGCTGGCTCTCATCGGCTTTTTTATTTTGGACAACAGACACAAATGGTGGATCACAGGCATAGCCCTTCTTACGATCCTGATGAGCTGGGGCGGGTATTTCCTGCCTTTCAATAGTTTTCTCCTGAAGTATCTCCCCATGTATAATAAGTTCCGGGCGCCCAGTATGATCCTGGTCGTGCCGACTTTCCTGTTTTGTGTGATGGCAGTGCTGGCTTTACAAAAGATCGTACAGACAGAGGACCGTTTGGCCTTGTGGCGTCCTTATAAGTGGAGCATGCTGGCGATGACGGCTGTCTTTGGTTTGCTGACCCTGCTTTATTTCCGCTTCGACTATGCGGGCACCTGGGAGCAGGGACTGCTGAAGCATGCTTCTGTTCTGGGTGACCAGGCGGTATCCGCCATGCAGGTTTTTGTACAGGGTTTGCGCGGCGACAGACAGCAGCTTTTTGGGGATAGTCTGCTTCGAAGCGGGGTGCTGATCGGAGTGGCGGCGCTGGCGATGGGTCTGTACATCAGATACACCCGTCGGCCTATGCGGCCCATCTACCTCATGGCTATCGTGGGAGTGCTGGCATTTGCCGATGTGATGAACATCGATCTCAAATACCTGAACAGCGACAATTACCAGGAGAAGAAAGAGTACCAGGAAAATTTTGCGGTGACGAATGCCGACAGACAGGTCCTGGCGGATAAAGATTACTACAGGGTGTTCGACCTGCGGGACAGCATCTCCAATGCGCTGAACTATGGCGCCATGACGGCTTATTTCCACAATTCCATCGGCGGCTATCATGCGGCTAAGCTAAAGAGTTATGAGGACCTGATCAATCATCAGCTGTGCAACTATCCTCATTGCGCCGGGGTGATCAATATGCTTAACACAAGGTATATCATCCAGCATACCCGCAAGGGCAGGGATACGGTCATCGTGAACGAGGGGGCCCTGGGACCGGTCTGGTTTGTACGGAACGTCCAGTTCAGACCGAATGCGGCGGAAGTGATGAATTCCCTGGGCAGCATACACCCGGGTGATACGGCTATCGTGTTTTCTGCTGACAGCGCTGCCGTGGCCTATGATGCCGTTCCAAAAGATACGGATGGATCGATCGAGCTGGTAAAGAACGACAATGATGATGTGACTTATCTGTCGGAGACCTCCGACAGGCGTTTTGCAGTCTTTAGCGAGATCTTCTATAAAAGGGGATGGCGGGCCTGGATAGACAATAAGGAGACACCGATCATCCGCACCAATTATGTCCTACGCGGGCTTTCTATTCCGCCGGGTCGTCATATTGTGCGGTTTTTCTTCCGGCCGACCTCTTATTATGTGGGGCGGCAGCTTCAGTGGATGGCTTCGATCATTTTCCTGATGATGCTGGCTGGCGCCGTTATTGTTGCGGTGTGGCAGGTCAAGGCGATGCCCTGGCCTGAATATCCGGAGTCTTTGTTGCAGCCGGCTTAACTCTCCCGCTACCCAGCGCCTCAAAACTACTCCGTCCCAGGGTCATAGCTACTCCGCCCGCGGCTCATAGCTACTCCGTCCCCGGCTCATAGCCGAGCTCCGCCGAAGTTCTATATCTTTGCCCCCAAAAAAATGAGAGCCGTGATCCAGCGGGTAAGCCGCGCCTCCGTCACCATCGATGGGCAAATAAGATCAGCAATTGAAGGCGGTCTGCTCGTTCTCGTAGGCATCGAGGACAGCGATACGACAGAAGACATCGGGTGGCTGAGCGGGAAGATCGTCAATCTGCGCATCTTCAACGACAGTGCCGGCGTCATGAACTGCTCTGTAAAAGAGACCGGAGGTGAGATCCTGCTCGTAAGCCAGTTCACCCTGCATGCGTCTACAAAAAAAGGCAATCGCCCTTCCTATATCCGGGCCAGCAAACCGGATATCGCCATTCCCCTTTACACAAAGATGATCAGCCAGCTCGGGGCCGATCTGGGCAAGGCCATCGGTACCGGTGAGTTTGGCGCGGACATGAAGGTGGAGTTGTTAAATGACGGTCCCGTCACGATTGTGATGGATAGTAAGAATAAGGAGTAGTTCTACCTTATCTCAAACTTATACCCCATCCCATATAACGACCGGATATAATCCCCGCAACCCGCCTGATTCAGCTTCCGTTTCAGGTTCTTCATATGCGAATAGATAAAATCGAGGTTGTCATAGCTCATAGCCTGCTCGCCGGAAAGATGTTCTGCGATAGCATTCTTGGAAATGACGCGATTCTTATTGGATGCGAGATATAGTAAGAGATCGTATTCCTTACGCGTAAGATCCACCGGTTCGGTGCCGACGACGACGGTCTTGCCGATCAGGTCGATGATGAGCTCATTGAGCACCAGCGTCTTGTTGCCTTCGAACCGGCGTCTGCGAATGACGGCAGCGATGCGGGCATTCAACTCCGGCAGGTGAAAAGGTTTGCTCAGATAGTCGTCGGCGCCAAGGTTGAGACCGTCGATCTTATCGTCAATGGAATTTCTTGCCGAGAGGATAATGACCCCATCGGTTTTATTGTTTGCCTTCAGCTCTTTCAGCACACTGAGACCATTACCATCCGAAAGGGAAATATCCAGGAGGATACAGTCATAGTCGAAGAGCTCTATTTTCTCCAGTGCCGTCCTGCAGTTTGGTGCCAGCTCGCATAGGTAATTTTCTCCTTTCAGGTAGGTGGCCATGCTTTGGGCCAGGTCTATTTCGTCTTCTACAATCAGGATTTTCATCTTTAAAATAACGGATATATTCTGTAGGGATTCTGAATGCTTCAGGCGCAGCAATAAAAAAGGCGACCCTAAGGCCGCCTTTTTACGTATAGTAGGTTTAAATTATGCGTTCGCAGGCTTGTCAAAATCGAAATCCGGTGTCTGGGCGGCCCTGAAAGCGACCGGATCGCCATAAGGCCCGATATATCTTGCATCGCCCAGGCCGAGGATAGGCCAAAACACGAACCCAAGAAGGACAAGCCCAACCGTAAAGCCCTCGTCCTTACCAAAACTTTTCGAGACCATGTTGATGGTCCAGATGAAAAAGATGATGTTGACTACGGGGACCAGCAGCAGTATCAGCCACCAACCTGGCTTCCCGCCGATCTTGAGCAGGATGTAATAGTTGTAGATGGGAACAATGCCTTCCCAGCCCTGCCGCCCGGCCTTTTCAGCGATCTTCCAAAAGGAGATAAAGTAAAGAACAAGGATGGCAATGTAAATAATTGCTACAAAGAACATAGGTATATAGTTTTTAGTAAAAGCAATATACCCCCGATTTCTTATAAATGCAATACCCCTGTATTAAATACCGGTAAATAGGTAAGTTGCGTATTTTTACTAAATAATCCCCGTACAGTCATGGCCGAAAAAAATTTAACTCACCCATCTCCGCCCGACGCTGCCGCACCAACCTCCAACGTCGCACCAACCGCGCCTTCCCTCTCGATCCGCCAGGCCCAGGACCTGGTAGATGGCTGGATCCGCACCACAGGAGTACGATATTTCAGCGAGCTTACGAACATGGCTATCCTGACCGAGGAAGTCGGCGAGGTGGCCCGGCTGATGAGCCGCCTGTATGGCGATCAGTCCTTCAAAGAATCCGACAAAGGCAAAGAGCTGTCCGATGAGCTGGCCGATGTATTATGGGTCGTCCTCTGCATCGCGAATCAAACGGGCATTGACCTTACCGCTGCCCTGGAAAAGAATTTTACAAAAAAATCCATCCGCGACGCGACAAGACACCAGGAGAACGAGAAGCTGAAATAGCACCGGCGCGACTACAGCCCCGGGCCGGTCGCCGCCGCAACTCCCCTCATTCCGACCTCAAACTCCCCTCACTCCGACCTGAGACTCCTCACCGGAGACATCAGCGCCGCCTTCACCGACTGAAAACACACCGTCACCAGCGCAATAAGTACCGACGCCACAGCCGCCACCGCAAACATCCACCAGCTGACGCTTATCCGGTAAGCATAACTTTCCAGCCAGCGGTTGAGTCCCCAGGCAGCCAGCGGCAATGCAATGATATTGGAGATGATCACCAGCTTCAGAAAGTCTTTTGACAAAAGCCCGGTAATACCGGAGACACTGGCCCCCAGCACTTTCCGGATGCCGATCTCCCGCGTGCGCTGCTCAGCGGTATAGGCGGCAAGACCAAAAAGGCCCAGACAGGAGATAAAGATGGCCAGGGTGGCAAAGAGCCAGGACAATTTGCCGATAAGACTTTCGGCCGTGAATTTTGCATTGAACTTCTCGTCGACAAAACTATAGTCGAAAGGATATCCCGGATTGTCTTTTTGCAGCACCGCGCCGATAGCCGCCAGCGCCTTGTCAGTAGCTGCAAGACCCTGGGATGACGTCACCTCCGGTTTTATCCGGACATAAAAGAATTTTGCTCCTTCAGGATGAGAATAGAAGACCACCGGGTCGGGTTTACCATAAAAGTCGCCATAGATATAGTCTTTTACGACACCCACTACTTTGTATGCGCCGTCCCCCAGCGCATGCCCTTCCCCAAACGAGATCAGCTTGCCCACGGCGCTGCCTTCGCCCATCATCTTCGCCAATGCTTCGGTGATCAGCACATTGCTGGTATCCATTGCCGGGTCTTTTTTAAAGTCCCGGCCATCCACCAGCTGCATGCCCATCGTTTTTATATAGTCGTCATTGATATTGCGGACCGAAATGAGTATCTGAGATTTGGGGTCTTTACCGGCCCAGGTAAACCCCGACGTATTATTGGAGATGTTGAGATTTTCCATATCCGACAGCGCCGTGTTTTCTACAAAGCCCGTCTGCAACAGGTCCTGCCGCACAGCGTCATAATTTTTTTTGAGATTGTCTGTGGCGCGGACGTCAAAGAGGTTGTCCTTATTGTAACCCAGGTTGCGGGTCTTGATATGCTGTACCTGCCGGTAGACGATGACCGTGCTGACGATGAGAAAGATAGAAATGGAGAACTGTAATACGACCAGTGTCTTCCGGATAAACACGACCCCTCCGTCCTTTGCCCGCAGACTTTTGAAGACCCGGGTTGGATTGAAGCCCGAGAGATAGAGGGCGGGATAGCTGCCGGCTACCAGGCCGCAGGTCAGTGTGACGACCAGCAGGTAGATGAGATGAAGCGGTTGTCCAAGACCGAGAGTCAGCTGTTCTTTTACCAGGAGATTGAACATCGGCAGCAACAGTGATATCAGTATTACCCCCAGGACCACCGACAGGGCCGAGAGTAAGATGGATTCCCCGATAAATTGAAAGATGAGCTTTGATCTTACGGCACCCAGGACTTTGCGGACGCCGACCTCACGCGCCCTTTTCTCGCTGCGGGCCGTCGAGAGATTCATAAAGTTGATACAGGCGATGAGCAGGATGATACAGGCAATAAAGGTAAAGAGACGAACATATTCGATCCTCCCGCCGCTTTTTACGCCATTCGTGAATTCATCCCGCAGCCGCCAGTCCTTCATACCGGTGATCAATGGCATAGCTGCGTTGGGATCTGCGGCCTTTTTACGGATAAAATCTTTCAGTTGCCGGTTGACCACCGCAGGATTTGCCGAAGGCGCCAGCTCCACATAAGTGCTGAGTCCGTTGGCGCCCCATTTTTGTAGCCAGCTATTGTCTTTTTCAAAGGTCGCAAAAGGGATCATACAGTTCAGCTCCAGCGTGGAGTTGACAGGAAGGTCGCGGATCACGCCGGTAACGGTGAAGTTGTTCTTGTTGTCCATTTTCAGCGTTTTGCCGATGACATCAGAACCTGCTCCAAAGAATTGCCGGGCCATTTTCTCCGTGATGACTACGCTGTTCAGCTCCCGGAAGGCCGTGGATGGATCGCCCTGTACAAAGGTTAGAGAGAACATGCTGACCAGGGCGGGGTCTGTATAGATGCCATTCTCATAAACGGACTTGTCTCCCAGGCTAAAAAGAGCCTGGTTATTGCGTGTGCGGCAGGTATTGGTCACACCTGGTATCTCAGCTTTCATCGCGGCTGCCAGCGGACCGGGGGAGGAGCTAAAAGTGCGGATCATCCCATTGTAGGTCTGGTTGGTCCGGACATTATAGATAAGCTCCCGCTTTGGATAGGGATCATAATTGAGCTCTGCCTCCACCCATAAAAAGATCAGGCCGGCACAGGTGATGCCGATGGCCAGACCGAATATATTGAGAAAGCTATAGGTCTTGTTCTTCCAGACGTTGCGCAGGGCTGTAAGCAGGTAGTTCCTGAACATGGTTGTGATTTTGTTCGAAAGTGACCAAGATGATGCCACTCTTGTTAATAATTGATAATCAATATTTTAAAACTGCTTTTCCCGCAATATCCGTTCGGTTTTGGTACAGTTGGTGTCCGGTTCACCGAACCGGTTGCCGGTGCCGCGGGAGCTCTGTGTCAGTCACTGTTCATGTGCTGTGCGCTCTCCCGCACCGGCCCTATTTTGCACTGAGTTTTTGCTGCCCAAACTTTATCTTTGCCGCCTATGGCAAATGATACGAACAAGTTTCAGGCGATAATCTCGCATTGCAAAGAATATGGTTTTATTTTCCCTTCCAGTGAGATCTACGACGGCCTCAGCGCGGTTTATGACTATGGCCAATACGGCAGCGAACTAAAGAAGAATATAAAGGATCATTGGTGGAAGAGCATGACACAGCTGCAGGAGAATATCGTAGGGATCGACGCCGCCATTTTTATGCATCCCACAACCTGGAAAGCCAGCGGTCACGTGGATAATTTCAGTGACCCGATGATCGATAATAAGGATAGTCAGAAGCGCTACCGCGTGGACCATCTCATCGAAGCCCGCATCGACGAGCTGGAAAAAGAAGGGAAGAAGGCCGCAGCCGAAGCCCTCCAGGCAGAGCTGGACAGACTCATCGCTGCCAGCGATTTCACGGGATTGAGAGAACTCATCATAGACCAGAAGATAAAATGTGGTGTGAGCGGAACATCCAACTGGACCGAAGTCCGCCAGTTCAACCTCATGTTCTCGACCCAGCTCGGCAGTCTGTCCGAAGAGGCCAGCGAGATCTACCTCCGGCCCGAGACCGCCCAGGGTATTTTTGTCAACTTCCTCAACGTACAGAAGACGGGCAGAATGAAGATCCCCTTTGGTATTGCCCAGATCGGCAAGGCCTTCCGGAACGAGATCGTCGCACGCCAGTTCATCTTCCGCATGCGCGAGTTCGAGCAGATGGAAATGCAGTTCTTTATCCGCCCCGGCACGCAAAAAGAGTGGTATGAACACTGGAAGGCAGCCCGTATGAAATGGCATCTGGGACTGGGCATACCCGCTGAGAAATATCGCTTCCACGATCACGTAAAACTCGCACACTATGCCGATGCCGCCTGTGACATCGAATACGAATTCCCTTTTGGCTTTAAGGAAGTCGAGGGTATCCATTCCCGTACGGATTTCGATCTGAAGAATCACCAGGAATACAGCAAGAAAAAAATGCAGTATTTCGATCCGGAGATCAATCAGAATTATATCCCCTATGTCGTCGAGACATCCATCGGCCTTGACAGAACGATATTGATGGTGTTGAGCGAAGCCTATATGGAGGAAGACCTGAGCACACCTGAAAAAGCCGATAGCCGGGTGGTATTAAAATTCCCGCCAAAGCTGGCCCCGATCAAGCTGGCAATTTTTCCGCTGACAAAAAAGGACGGTCTCCCCGAAATTGCCCGGGAGATCATGGATGCCTGCAAACCGCATTTCAGGTGTTTTTACGAAGAGAAAGATGCTATCGGTAAGAGATACCGCCGAATGGACGCGATCGGAACGCCCTTCTGCGTGACTGTAGACCACCAGAGCAAAGAAGATCAAACAGTTACGATCCGCTATCGGGATACCATGGCGCAGGAACGGATACCGATCAGCGCACTGGCATCTATCGTCAATGGGCAACTGGTATAGCGGTACGGAGCAATAACCCCAGTATTTCGGGTCTGGGAATAGCCCCTGTCAGCATTATTCAGCGTATAGGTAATAACCTGTAGGGGCAGCCTGCGGCGACGTTGAGGCCGAAGGGTAGAGGGTATTGGCGCAATCGCTGCATCGGAAAAATAAAAAATAATGCTGCGGTTTTGTTGGACTTTTCAAGTATTTTATTGCTATATTTGAACGCGGATAAGATGTTGAAACCTTGTCCTCTATCCCTGAAATATCCCGTCGTATTCCCCTTAGAAGAGCCTGTCTTCATGTTTCAGAACCTCAAACAATTTAAGAAAAATGTCAGTTACACTTACATTTGATTACGTCATTAACCCTATTATCCTGTTTGTTGCGATCTTATCGGGCGTTATTATAGGTTTTGGGATCGGACGGGGAAAGGTAGCCAGAACTGAATCCAAGCTTCGGAAACTCGAAGAAGAGCTATTGCATAGCCACCACGAAACACTTGAATCTCAGCACGCGTATGCTGAATTGGAATCCCGCCTGAAGAACCAGGCCAGTCCTGTGATCCCAATGAAGATCAACGGCAATAATAAGGAAACTCCCAAAGAAAAAGAGAAGGCAACGAATTAAGGCGATCTATCCGTATAGTTCCTGATGTATGGACCTGCGGTCATAGCCCAGCGCCTGTATACGCTGTTTAGCCTCATCGATCATATTCTTCCATCCGCAAAGAAAGAAATTTGCCGGACGCAGACTCTCCTGCGTCACTGTGCCCGCATCTGTGTCCGCAACTGCACCCGCGACTGTGCCCGCGACGGTGCCCGCAATCGACTGCGCCATCGCACCCGCGGCTGACTGCCCCGTAGTGTCCATCATAGCGCTGGCCGCCGCCACCGGCAATCGGCATAGCTCTTCATAAACAGCATGCACATAACCGGTACGCACCAGGGGACCTGCCGTCTCGGGCTTCTCTCTCGAAAAAGTGGGGATATAATGAAAGGCCGGGATCTTCTCCGCCAGCTCCGTCAGCTCCTGCCGGTAAAGACAGTCACAGAACTGACGACAACCAAAAATCAGGAAGATCTCCCTGTGAGGAATATTGTGATTGAGAATATGATGACTCATCGCACGAAAGGGCGCAATGCCCGTACCCGTACAAATAAAGAAGAGGTCTTTCTCGATAGGCGCAGGTAAGGTAAAGACCCCCTGGGGACCCCGCAGCGTTAGCTCACTGCCTACTGTGACATGATTGAACAAATAGTTTGTACCGGCGCCGCCTTCCAGCAGTACGATGACCAGCTCGATGACATTGGTGCCATCCGGCCACGAGGCTATCGAATAACTGCGTACACGTTTGTTGGGTTTTTCGTGAATCGGTAAGTCGAGGGTTACAAACTGTCCCGGCTCGAAGTCAAAGGAGCTTAATTCCGGTAGCTGGATCCAGAACCGGCGGGTCAGAGCAGCTTCCTGCTCAATACGTATGACTTTACCTGTTTGCCAGGGTTGAAGCATACCGTTAGCGTTTTTAAGATGTGTACATCCTAAAAATACGGAATTATTTTTTTAATACCAGCAACTCTTTGTGATAGGTCTGGCCACCGTGGATGATCCGCAGTGTATAGACTCCCGAACTCAGCTGCGGCACATTTATCTGCTGGGAAAAAAGCCCGGAGAAATCGGGATATTCTGCCTCATAGACCCGCTGACCCATCATATTGGTCAGCGTAATGCTGGTGTTTTCGGTTGTGCTCATATAGAACTGCAGCTGAAATACTCCCGTGCTTGGATTGGGAAAAGTCGAAAGCCCGATCGATGCGTTTGGGTCCCCGCTGTTTGGCGTAAAGGTCACCTTATTCGAGATCAGCGAACATCCCGTCGCAGGATCGGTCACCACCGTATAATACAAGCCCGGAATAGTTGCAGAATCCGTCTGCCCGGTATGTCCAACCAGCAGCGAGTCATTTACATACCATTGATTGTTGCCGGCGACATTGCTGCTGAACGTATTCCCGATCAGGGTGATCACCGGTGCTGCTTCCGTCTGGGCCGTGACAGGTGTTCGCGGAGCAGGACAGCCATTCAGCCGGATCCCCAGGTTATAGAAGGGATAGTAGAACTTATGCGAGTAAGTGACGCTATCGGCCTTGCCATAGTCCCTGAAGTCATTCCCGGTTATAGAGAGCACACCCGGAATGCTCAGCGGGTACGGATCTTTGTTGAGATTCACATTGAGGAAGGCATTGGCGGTCGATGAACAATCGATGATGACAATGTAGTTGCCCGGATTGGGGATCGGGATGTTCAACAGATATGTTGCACCCGTATCCGTATTGTCCCCTGCCGGCACATTGACCTGTGTGGACGTGTCCGGAACCGTCTTTGTCGCAAAGACATCGATGGTCGTAGTGTACAAAGGCAGATAGCTGTACTGGCCGGTGTTATTGTTGAGGCTGGCCAGTGTAGCAAGGGTGAAGGTGATCTTTCCGGAGTGACCGATATACATTTTGGCGCTCTCCAGCGTCAGGGGTACGGAGGTCGTCAGCATCACAAAGTTGCCGCCAAAACGGAAGTATGCTCCCTGGTTTGTACCGGTGGGTGTGAAGACCATTTTGTTTGGCGCGCCCGCTTTTTCGTTCAGGTCGTTGAGTCCAAGGTAATACGTCTTGTCGGATGTGATCACCGTCGTGCTGGCATTATTGCCTGCCGCCAGCGGAGTGGTCGATGTTGCTGTCTCATACCATACCGGGACATCACCTGTTACGGCACTATGCAGGACAACAGAGGTCGCATTCGCTCCGCAGATGGTGGCGGAACCCGTACCCGCCGCCTCCGCAGCGCTCATCGTCACTGCCAGTGTATCACTGTCGTTGGAGGTATTGGGATCGCTTGCCAGCCCCGTCTTGCTGATAAAGGTATAGATAGTGCCGGGAGTCGAGGCGAAGGTCGTATTGTACGTGAATACGACATCCTCACCGGAGAGTATGCTGTCCTTGCAGATCGCGCTGAGGACGATCGGACTTGCACCTCCCGTAATGGTTGTGGTTACAGGGATGCCTGCGGCTTGTGTTGCCGAGCCGAAATTGTGGATCCGGATCGATACCACCTGCGAGTCATTGGCACAGGATGTCTGTGTGGGATATTCCAGGGAGATGACACCGACATCGCTCGCCGGATTTGTAAAGACGACCTTATAGTCCTGTGTTTCGCCTGCAGCGTATGCGCCGCAGGGCGTGATGGCCGTGGGATCGGTAGTCTCCTCGACGATGACACGCATCCGGGCGTAGGTGCCTGCGACAGCCGTAGCGGGGATGGCTATGCTGCCGGTAAAGGGCGTGCTGGCCTGGTGTGTAGAAGGACTTTGATAAGCCAGCTCTGTGACCGGGTCAAAAGTTCCATCGTTGTTGAAGTCGATATATATTTTTGCCATCCGCGAGTTGTCGGTACTGCCGCAATTGCCGGTTACGATGGTCACCGGAACGGTGGAGGCCACCGGTAGTTTTGCGGCTGCCAGTGTTGAGTAGTCGGTATAGCTGCGGCAGCTGCCGGAAGGACTTGTATTATTGATGCCGCCGATCGTCACCTGCGAGATATTGGCGCCGGTTGAAGGCACAGCCGAGCCGGAGGTCGTACAGACTGCCGTTCCCCCGACACCGCTGATCAGCAGGGAATAGGATTGGGTTGTCCTTTGGATGGTGGCTTTATGACTCACCGTGATGGTATAGCTCCTGCCGGGTATCAGGCTGTCCGAAAGCTCGACCTTTTCGACATTGTCGCGGATATTATCACCCTTTGTCGCCGCGTTGCCGGGGTTGTTCGGGTCGAGGATCCAGGGAAAGTAGACCTTGCCGCTGACATTGTCGGTGATACGCAGGTCGAGGTCATTGACGAGCTTGATAGTGGCGTCTTTAAAGTTGTGCGAGTTTTCGGGTATGGTAGCGGGTGTGCCCGGAACATCGGTCCAGCAGATGGTGGCGACCACCGGGGTCTTGCCGGATGCCGTGACAGTATAGGTGGCGGAAGCAGTTGTAGTGCTGAGACTGCTTTCTATGATCTGCTGACTGTGGTCGCCTTTGTCGGCCGTGATGACGGCGGCGGCGCGCTCTATGTTGATGAGTCCCCAGCCAAAGGCATAGTCCGGACCCGGGTTGGCGCCTGCTTCGTCAGCCGTATGGATCAGCAGACCTTTTAGCGTACTGCTGAGCATAAAGGCGTTGTGCAGTTTGTAATAATATTCCTGTAAGAGAAAGGACGATCCCGCCGATGCCGGTGTGGCCATGGAAGTCCCGCTGTAGATGTCATAGGCATTGTCGGAGGTACTGATGGAGGACAGCACGTTGACACCGTCGGCCACCAGGTCGGGTTTGATACGGCCGTCACCGGTAGGCCCCAGGCTGCTGAAGTCCGCCAGCACCACATCGCCGGGGTTGTGGTATCCACCGGGGATCGGGTTGACGGCGCCAAGGGTGAGGATATTCTTTGAGTTGCCATACGTGGCGATGGTAGTATAGCCTGTATTGCTGCTGATGCCGGCAGGGCGATTTCCGGAATTGACAAAGGTACCCAGGGCATTCATCCGGTAATAGGGTTGACCCACGACGGCGCCGGTGTCCCCGCGGTTGTTGCCGCCGGCCTTTGCGATCAGGTAGTTCGGAGCCAGGTAAGCGATGGTATCCCAGTAGCGGGCGTCTTCGTTGTAGAGACCAAACCGGATATCGACCGTATCACCCGGATTACCCCAAAATTCCCAACGTGAATTGTCGTCATCATAATACCAGCCGGCAATGTCGGCATAGGAGTGGTTGGATACCAACAGACCGTTGGCGGCCGCGGCCATCATTTCCGATTCGTCACTGTTGAAGTCATAAGCCAGTAATTGCTGGGCGCCAAAAGCCATACCTTTAGCAAGGTGATTGACCCCGGCGGCTATCATGGTTCCGGATACATGTGTGGAGTGGTCGCTGAGGGTGGTGGAATTGTCTTTCTGGATGACACGACCGGCCAGCTCGACATGGGTAGGTCTTACCTCCCCTTCGTCCCAAACGGCTATTTTCCCTTTCAGGGCGGCCGTACTGCCGTTGAGACTCAGCCCGTCGCCGCCGCCAGACCATACTTTATTGGTGCGGATGGTGGCTGCTGAAATAAGATTGTCCGTGGTTGTTACATAGTAAGGGAGGCCGCTATTGTTGATGCCCCTGAGATAGGCAAGACGTCCTTTTTTGTTGCGCAGGGTCAGCGGCCAACCCCTTTCGAGGGCGGTCTTTGTCAGTATCTTCTGAAAGGCAGCCTCTTTTAAAGCTCTGTCCTGGCTGGCTTTTTGCATCCCGGCCTTGTTGACGACCACCTGGGCTCCCGAACGTTGTCCGATGAGTACCAGGAAAAGGAAGGATACGGAGAAGAGTAACGGAACCCTGCAATTGTTCATAAGAGTTATTTAAAACTGTCTAAAATTACTGTTTTTATGCTTTTCCCTGCTTTTATCGTTCATATGGCGGTGGTCGTCCTCGGGTTTGGAGGCGGACCCTCCGGCTCCGGACCCTCTGGCTCCGGCCCCGGACCCTCCGGCTCTGGCTCCAGTCCCTCCGGCCTCACGGTTCCCCCCCGGCAGGCATCCGGCGCCGGTGACCAGGTCTCCGGCATCAGCGGAACAGTCTATCGCCTGTCCGGGAACCATATGCCGGCCCCCAATCGCCGTCCCCGCCCCTCTGCCGACAGCGCCCGCCCCGGCGTAAAAGCCACCGTCTGTATCTTCCCCCTCACGGCTGATACCCAGGTCATCCGCCCTGCCGGCGCCGGCAGCAGCTCCCCCTATTATAAAGCCGTCCTCACCCACCTCATCCGCCAGGTAGACACCGACAATAAGGGATATTTTCAAGTGGCGTTGCCGCCAGGGACTTACTCTGTTTTTACAAAAAAAGGCGATCTTTTCTATGCCACCCAAAGGGATGAAAAGAACAACATAGCGCCTGTAAAAGTCTTACCCGGGAAGATTACCCGGATTCAGTGCAGTGTAGAGTCCGATCATAAGGCTGTTTATTAAGATTTACGGGAATTTGACTTTATCGGTTGCTTTAACACGATGTTAAGGGTACCTGGTCGGCCGTCCTGAGCCGATCCCCAATACTCGTCGCCGGAGTATCCCTGTTCCCGCGCGGCGGCTTCAATCCTTTTGCATATCTTTGCGGCGGAAATGAATAGTGAGGTTCTTCTCGGGTCATTCTTGCATTCGCCCCGCCTTTTTCAATTGGCGGACAGGCTCTTATTGTCCCCTCCGCAACGCATCGCGTGCAAGAACCTCCAGGGCAGCTCTCCGGCCTTCCTGATCAGCGCCATCTTCCAGCACGAAACCACCAGCCAGCTGAATCACCTGGTCGTCTGTGAGGACGCGGAAGCCGCAGCCTATCTGCACAACACCATCGAAAGCCTGACCAGCGCCCTCGATCTCTTTTATTTTCCCTCTTCCTTTAAGAATAAAAAGAATTACAAGCTCCTCAATAGCAGCCATGTCATGCTCCGGACCGAGACATTGACCCGGCTGTCGGCATCGATGAAGAGTCCTGTCACAGCCCCGGACAGTATGCGGGCACTCGGGGAGGGCGCCTCTCCGCTGGGCAGCGGCAAAAAGCTCATCGTCACCTATCCCGAAGCCCTTTTCGAGAAGGTGGTCCTGCCGGAAGCGCTTTCGGGAAATATCATCTCCCTCAAGGCAGGCGATACCCTTGACCTCAACGGTCTGCTGGGAAAACTGGTCGACAAGGGTTTTGAAAGGACCGACTTTGTATACGAGCCGGGGCAGTTCGCACTGCGCGGCGGGATCCTCGATATTTATTCTTTTGGGAATGAAAAACCCTATCGGGTAGAGCTGTTTGGAAATGATGTCGATTCTATCCGCATCTTCGATCCCGAGACCCAGCTTAGCGAACGGAAGCTGTTACAGGTAAATATTATTCCCAATGTCGATAACCGGCAGGACAGCGGAGAGAAGATCTCCCTGCTACAGTTCCTGCCGGAGAACACCATCATCTGGATGCAGGACTGGGCCTTTACCCGCGAGAGATTAGTTATTCAGGAAGAGGACCTGGGGCTATTCATCGATGGGGTCCAGGCCGAACGCGATTTCCGCGCTTCCCGCGAGGCAGAGGAGGCCGTTCGTGGCATCGCAACTGCGGGCAAAGGTGCTCAGCGCCCCCGGCGCGCCCTGCCACCCGACACCGCCATCGATGGCGACGAGGAAAAGCTGGAAAAAAGAGAGGTGACCCGGGATGAGTTCGTGACGGCGGAGCAGATCGAAGGGGAATTGCGACGGTTTAACCTGGTGGAGTTCGGGCCCTCGGCCGGCTCCTGGACCGCGGATTCGAGACACGAGACCACCGGAGCAAGTCATGTAGGATCCGCCGGATCGGGATCAGGCTCAGCCGCCGCAACCGGTTCCGGCACAGTCGTCCCCGGCGGGGCCGCCGCATTCGCGGGCGCCGCAGGAGCACCCTTCGTGGTCGAGTTCCACACCAAAGCCCAACCCTCCTTCAATCGCCAGTTCGACCTCCTTATCCGCGACCTCAAATCCTGGGAGGCAAAAAAATATTCCGTATTCCTCTTTGCAGAGAACCCCCGGCAGCTGGAACGACTTTATACGATCTTCGAAGACCTCAAGGCCCAGGTCGCCTTTACACCCATCGGACTAAATATCCACGAGGGCTTTATCGACGAAGACCTGAAAATAGTCTGCTATACCGATCACCAGATCTTCCAGCGTTATCATAAGTACAAGGTCAAACAGGCCTACAACAAAAATAAGGCGATCACCCTGCGTACGCTCAGGGAGCTGCAGCCGGGTGACTATGTCACACATATCGACCACGGCCTTGGTGTATACAGCGGCTTGCAGAAGATAGAAGCCAATGGCCGTCTCCAGGAGGCCGTCAGGATCATCTACAAGGACAGCGACATCCTGTATGTGAACATCAACTCCCTGCACAAGATCTCAAAATATACCGGCAAAGAAGGCACCGTTCCAAAGGTAAACAAGCTGGGCAGCGACGCATGGCAGAAGCTAAAGGAAAAGACCAAGACCAGGGTCAAGGAGATCGCATTCGACCTTATCAAACTCTATGCGCAGCGAAAAGCCGAAAAAGGTTTTCCGCATACTCCCGACAATTATATGCAGACCGAGCTGGAGGCTTCCTTTATCTATGAGGATACGCCCGACCAGAGCAAGGCCACTGCCGATGTAAAAAAGGATATGGAGCTGCCTTCACCCATGGACCGGCTGGTCTGCGGTGACGTAGGCTTTGGCAAGACGGAGATAGCGATCCGCGCGGCCTTTAAAACCTGCTGCGATTCCAAACAGGCCGCTGTGCTGGTGCCGACGACCATATTGGCCTTTCAGCATTTTAAGACCTTTAGCGAGAGATTGAAAGATTTCCCGGTAAAGGTGGACTTCGTCAACCGGTTCAAGTCTGCAAAGGAGAAAAAGGAGACGCTGCGGAAGCTGGAAGCAGGAGAGATCGACATTATCATCGGGACACATGCCCTGCTGGGTAAGGAAGTAAAGTTTAAGAACCTGGGTCTGCTGGTCATCGATGAGGAACAAAAGTTCGGTGTGGCCCACAAGGAAAAGATAAAGACGCTGAGGACGCATGTGGACTGTCTCACCCTCACTGCCACGCCCATTCCCCGGACCCTCCAGTTCAGCCTGATGGGAGCCCGTGACCTCAGCATTATCAATACCCCGCCACCGAATCGTCAGCCCATCCAGACCGAGCTGCATGGATATAATGAGGATTTCATCCGCGACGCCATTTACTATGAGACGGAAAGAGGCGGCCAGGTCTTCTTTATCTACAACCGGATACAGGGGCTGGCCGAGATGGCCGCCATCATCCAGGGGTTATGCCCCGACCTTAGTATCGGGTATGCACATGGGCAGATGGAAGGCAGCGACCTGGAAGATCGTATCCTCGACTTTATCGATAAGAAATATGACGTGCTGATCTGTACGAATATCGTGGAGAGCGGTGTCGACATCCCCAATGTGAATACCATTATTGTCAACAACGCCCATCACTTCGGACTCAGCGATCTGCACCAGCTGAGGGGTAGGGTGGGACGTAGCAATAAAAAGGCCTTTTGTTATCTGCTTGCCCCATCTTTGGCGACCCTGCCGACCGATTCGCGGAAACGGTTACAGACGCTGGAACAGCATAGTGAACTGGGCAGCGGGTTCCAGATCGCCATGCGGGATCTCGACATCCGCGGCGCGGGTAATATGCTTGGCGGGGAACAGAGCGGCTTTATGGTGGACATCGGCTTTGAGACCTATCAGAAGATCCTGGATGAGGCGATAAAAGAATTGAAAAGGACGGAATTCCGCGAGCTGTTCAAGGAAGAGATCTCCAAACAGGAAGACTATGTACAGGATTGTACCATCGATACCGACCTCGAGATCCTGATCCCGGATAGTTATGTGGAGGCCGTTACGGAAAGACTGAGTCTTTATACCCGGCTCGACAATTGTAATACCGAAGAAGAGTTGCAGGAGTTCCATAAGGAGATGATCGACCGTTTTGGCCCTATGCCACCACAGGTCGGCGACCTTTTTGATACGGTCCGGGTCCGCAAGCTGGCGGTAGGGCTGGGTTTTGAAAAGATGATCCTGAAAGAGGATACCCTGCGTTGTTATTTCATCAACCGGCCCGATTCTCCTTACTTTGAGTCGGATACATTCCGGCTGATCCTCGAGTACCTGCAAAAACATACCAATAAGGCTAAGCTGAAACAGGCGGGCAAGAATTTTCTGCTGGTGGTGGACGATATGAAGTCAATGGCCGACATCCTGGGCTTCCTGAAAAGGATGTCTTCTTTTGTTGAAAAATCTGTATTTTCAACTACCTAAAAACTTACATCTTATGGCAGAAGAATATCCGCTGATCACCCCGACGAGCGACGAACGAACCATGGCCGTCCTTTCTCATATCCTCACCGTTGTCCCCTATATCGGCATATTGGGCCCGCTGGTTATCTACCTGACAAAGAAAGACTCCCAGTTCGTACAGGAAAATGCAAAAGAATCGCTGAACTTTCAGATCACTGTGATCATAGCAGCCCTCGTGTCCTGTATCCTGATCCTTGTTGCAATAGGGATATTGATGCTGATCGTGCTGGGGATCGCGAACCTTGTGCTGGTCATCGTCGCTACGATCAAGGCCAGCGATAACAAGATCTACCGGTACCCGATGAATCTGCGGCTGATAAAGTAGATAGCAGGGCTGATGCTCCGGTAGCGCCCGGATCATCGTCGCCAAAGCAGCTGTAACGTCCTTTACAGAGCTTTCTCCATAATATAATGTGGGATCGTGACCTCTTCAAATGGCTCACCGGTGACGGAATAACCGAGCTTTTGGTAAAACCCGACGGCCGTCTGGCGGGCGTGCATACAGAGTTTTTTATAGCCAAGGTCACGGGCAATGTTCTCCGCAAATATCATAAGGGCCCGTCCGACCCCTTTCCCCTGCATATTATTGGGGACGGCCATCTGGCGCAGACGGACGGTAAAAACATCCATTCGGGTCAGAAGACAGCAGCCGAGGAGCTTGTCGTCCTCAAAAGCACCCATGAGGATATCGTCCTTTTCCTTGTCCAATTCTTCCTTTTCAAAGGACAGGCCAAGGGGCTTCCGCAATATTTCATTGCGGAGGTTCACCATCTGCTGGTACTCCTTCGTTCCGTGATCTATCATCCTAAGCGCCATGCTGTTACTGTGTTTCGAGCCAACCCTTTCTGACGGGGCTGACGGTCATTAATGATCGGTCCACCGGGCTTTCGGGTCTCCAGCGCCGGGAGGCCGAAGTTATCGTAATTTACTAATTCCGGGAACCCCTTTACATTAAAGTTAAAAATTAAAATTGCCCTGTTTGTTCGGTTTTGGTCCAAAATCCTAAATTTGCAGCCGTATAACTAAAATTTACAAAAATGTCAGACATCGCTACAAGGGTTAAAAAGATCATCGTTGATAAACTGGGTGTTGAAGAAGCAGAAGTTACCAACGAAGCTTCCTTCACAAATGATCTGGGTGCAGACTCTCTGGACACCGTCGAATTGATCATGGAATTCGAAAAGGAATTTAATATTTCCATCCCGGACGAACAAGCCGAGACAATCACTACTGTCGGTCAGGCCATCGCTTACCTGGAAGAGCACGCTAAATAAGCAGCTACACCAAGTCTTGGGTTTACCTGCATACAAATTTGTTGGATCCGCCTTTTCAAGTTCAAGCAATTTGGCTTAGAAGGCGGATTTATCCTTAATTAAACAGGGACCGGATCAGCGGTTCCGGCATAACTACTGGGAAAAGTTCTCTATGCAATTGAAAAGAGTTGTTGTAACGGGCATTGGCGCCCTCACTCCAATAGGTAATAATACGAATGACTACTGGACTGGATTGATGAATGGTGTTTCCGGTGCCAATCCTATTACCCTATTTGATTCTTCGAAGTTCAAGACTCGCTTTGCTTGTGAACTGAAAGGCTTTGACCCGCTGCAATACCTGGATAAAAAAGAGTCCCGTAAGGTGGATCGTTATACGCAGATCGCGTTGGCGGCCAGCGACGAGGCCATAAAGGATGCGGGTATCGATAAAGAAAAAATGGATCCCGACCGCATCGGCGTCGTATTTGCCAGCGGTATCGGGGGGTTGATCACTTTTCAGGAAGAGGTGATCAATTTCTCCAGGGGTGACGGCACTCCCCGCTTCAACCCTTTCTTCATTCCAAAGATGATCCTGGATATCGCTGCCGGTCATATTTCTATGCGGCACGGCTTTCGGGGTCCCAACTTCGCGGTGACCAGCGCCTGTGCGTCTTCCACCAATGCTATCATGGAGGCGTTTAATCTCATCCGTCTCGGTATGTCCGATATCATTATCAGCGGGGGTAGTGAGGCGGTCGTAAGCGAGGCCGGCGTGGGCGGCTTCAATGCCATGAAGGCGCTGAGCGAACGCAACGACGATTATAAGACGGCCAGCCGCCCCTATGACAAGGACAGAGATGGCTTTGTGATGGGTGAGGCAGCGGGAGTACTTGTAATGGAAGAGCTGGAGCATGCCAAAGCCCGGGGCGCGAAGATCTATTGTGAGATCATCGGCTGTGGCGCCACGGCGGATGCCTATCATATGACGGCTCCCCATCCGGAAGGTCTGGGCGCCAAGAATGTGATGATAGCAGCGCTTCGTGATGCCGGTATGAAACCCGAAGACATCGATTATATCAATACACATGGTACATCGACTCCCCTGGGTGATACGGCTGAGATCAAAGCCATCATGGATGTTTTCGGAGAGCATGCCTTCAAGGTGAATATCAGCTCCACGAAGTCCATGACCGGACATTGCCTGGGTGCGGCCGGCGTGATAGAGGCCATCGCCTGTGTGATGAGTGTGGTACACGACGCGATCCCCCCCACGATCAACCACATAACCGACGACCCCGAGCTGGACCCCCGGCTGAATTTTACTTTCTGGAAACCACAACAAAGAACGGTTAAGGCCGCCCTCAGTAATACGTTTGGCTTTGGTGGGCACAACGCCTGCGTGATTGTCCGGAAGTATTAGTGACATTTGAAGCCGTCGTAATATGTTGGCCCTGCCCCAAAACAATAATTTTTTATTGGATGAAAAAAATTGTAGCTTGTTAATGTGGGAATTCTGGAACGTTTCATAAAGGGCGACGCCGCCGCTACTTCGTTCAAAAAACAGCTTCGAAATGTCCTGGGGTTTGTCCCGGGCAAGGCTGTATTATATAGAACAGCTCTTACTCACCGGTCGGTGAAGGACGGAGCGGATGAGAACAACGAGCGGCTTGAATATTTGGGTGACGCTATCCTCAGCGCCATCATCGCAGACTTTCTATTCAAAAAATACCCCTATAAAGAAGAAGGTTTTTTGACGGAAATGCGGAGCAAGATGGTCAACCGCAACCAGCTCAATGAGATCGCTATCAAAATGGGTCTCAAAAAGATAAGCAATTTTAATAAGTTCGACAGCAGCCTCAAGATGAGCCAGATCTTTGGCAATACGCTCGAAGCCATTGTTGGCGCCATCTACCTTGACAAGGGTTTTGAAAAATGCCGTCAATGGGTCATGGAAAGAGTGATCCAGCCCTATCTTTTTATGGATGACCTCGAAAACCTCGAGATCAATCATAAGAACAAACTCTATGGCTGGGCCAATAAGAACGGTAAGAACCTCGAGTTCGAAACCCTCGACGAACGCATCGAGGGCGGACGCAGACTGTTTACCGTCGGGGCCGTTGTAGACGGAGAATTACTGGCCCAGGGCAAAGCCTATAATAAAAAAGATGCCAGCCAGATTGCCGCCCAACTTGCTCTTGACAAGCTGGGACTCACCAGGATAGACTCCGGCGAAGAGGGGGCCTGAGCCATGCCCGCGCGACCCCGACACCCACCACCCCCGCCGCTTTAGCAGGCCTTTTAGCAAAATTTCCTACTCATTTTAGTCGTTTTTTTTGCGGGATTGCTTGCAGGATTCTGGTATTTGTACTACTTTTATTTTCTAATTACCTCGATCCACGAAGAAAAACTCTCCTTAACAGCGCAGTACCCCAATCATCCTTTCATTTAAGTTAAAACCAGTTTTTCGGATACCTTCCGACCGTATACCCGCGTAAGCCCCTATCCAATTTCGTTTGCAAAAGCTGGACAATCCATCTATTGGCTATGGACCTCTAATCCATTATTGACTATGGTTTACCTCAAGGTAAGTCAGGCAAACCCTGATGTCCCTACGACAACCACATTCAATTACTCAACATTTTGTGAACATGAAACATCTTTACTCTTTAACAACCCTCGCGATTGCCCTCACCCTTTTTGCTCAGACCACCTCAGCCCAAACGTATTCCGGGGGTACTTACACCGCCTTTCAATCCGGTAACTGGTCCAACAACGCCACCCCCGTCTGGGATGCGCCACCCCCGTCTACGTGTAACAACTGCCATATCGTTATCTCTGATGGCGTCAAGGTGACCCTGAACACCACCGTTCTGCTCGAAGGCAATACACTGGTGACCATCGGCTCAGAAGGTTCTTCACTACAGACGACCCTGCTCATCCCATTCAGCTCGAATAATGCGGCGGCCGTTCATAACCGCGTTGAAATGGTCTATGGCGATCCGGTAAACATGACGGTCAGCAATTCCAATGCATCTATAGATGCGACAACAACCGGCAGCTATGACGGTGTCTTCCTGGCTGTACCTACGCCTACGGCTCAGCAGCCTTTTATGTATATCGCCCGCCTGGGTACTTCCGCACAGTATGACAATGCCACGCAGCTTTTTGGTCTCAATACCCTAGGCTCCTCGGGTGTCCTGCCGATAATCCTTTCCGACTTCAACGCTATCCTCAACAATGGCGCCGTCGATCTTAGCTGGTCCACTCAGATGGAGATCAACTCCGATCATTTCGCTGTCGAACGCAGCACGGACGCTGGCGCACACTGGAATGTCATCGGCGTGGTAGCGGCTCATGGCAATTCTTCCACCGTCCTGAGCTATTCCTTTTCAGATAGCAAGCCAGGCTCCGGCACCAGCGAATATCGCCTGCAGATGGTTGACAAAGACGCCAAATACACCTACTCCGATGTGAAGACCATCCGCAACGGACTCATCACCGCCGTCAGCGTATATCCCAACCCCGCCCGTGATTATGTCAACGTAACCCTGGGTGGTACGAGTACACAGAGCATGGTCATCCGCCTGCTCAATCAGTCGGGTCAGCTCCTGCTCGAAAAAAATATCAGCAATGCCGGCGGAACCACCGTCCCCCTGGCTGTCAGCTCTTATCCACAAGGGAATTACCTCATCGTTGTGATGGGTGCAGATGGCAGTAAGCAAGTGTCTAAGTTGCTGATCTCCAAGTAGTCACTACTCTTATAACAATAGTCGCGTCCAACAGATCGCCCTCCGCATGGAGGGCGATCCTGTTTTTATCATTCGCTAAGTACTCTCCTATAAAAGATTTATTTCTTCATCCCTTTCCGGAATGAATAAAATAAATAATGTGAGATTTGAGTTTATTTATTTGAAATCCAATAATCCGCGACGTATGAAACCGAGGTCGATCCATTTTATCATGGTCCTGTGCCTGGCGCTGTTCCTGCACACAACCTCTCTTGCCCAATGTACCAATAACCTGGGCACCCGCACATATGACACTTCCCTGGCCAGTAATGGTTTCAACATCTTTAGCCTGAGTTTTCCAAAATGGAGCCCGGATTCCGGTTTGCTGGTTTCGGTAAAACTGGCCGTTGAAGTAAGCTCACAATATTCCTTTACATTAAGAAATGCAGATCTCCAGGCGGCGACCTATCAGCTCTCCGTTGGTCAGCAAGACATGTTTTCCAGCTCCCTGATGACGCCTTTTACAAATCTTACCCCGCCGCAGCTGATAGGTTCCTATCCCCTGCTGCCCGGACAGACCGTGTCCCAGGGGCCTTTTACCTTCCTCGACAAACATGTTTCCAGCGATAGCATAACAACCGTGGCGCCTTTCCTGGGCGGCGGAACGGTAGACATCAGCTATATGTCCTTTACCTATACCAATCTCAGCACGATCAATAATGCGACTTATTATTTTGGAGCGACCATTGCCAATACCATGCGGTTCTCCCTGCAATACCTTTATTGCAGGAGCGGCGGCGTACTGGCGACAAACCTGACCCGATGGGCCGCCGAATTACAGGCCCCCCGCACCGCCCGGCTGGAATGGTCCGCGGTTAATGAGGTCCCCGGCAGATGGTATTATATACAAAGGAGCAGTGACGGCGTGAACTTTACCGATATAGCCAGCCTGCCGGCAAAGGCCGACAACCCCGCCCAGGACTATGCCTGGTCCGATGTCCTGCCCGATGGCTCCGCCGGCAACTTTTATTACCGGCTAAAGATGGATGACCAGGGGACCCTTTCTTATTCGGCGGTGCGACAAATTAGCTTAACTAATGATTTACAAGGGCTAAGGGTCTATCCCAACCCCGCTGTCGACTTTATCGATATCAACCCGGGACAGGCGACGGCCGGCAACTGGCAGGTGGATATCCTGTCTGCCAACGGAAGCCTGATCCAAAGGATGACTTTCGCACAGGCCCGCACTATGCACCTCCCCTTTAGAACCAAAATGTCCGCCGGCACCTATTTTTTGCGGGTTTTGGACCTCCGTGGGCAGAAAAGTTTTACCAGCTCCTTTATTGTGACGGGAACCAACTAATGATCTCAAAATTTAATTTTGTTTTAATGTCCTATCTTATAGGATCATTTAAAAGCGTTTATAGGGTTTTCCCTGCTTAAATTCAAAGTTTTCCTAGTCTTCCCCAAGTAAACCTACTAGAATTAATGTAATAAAAGACTGCCTTTTGTAGTTATATGGCGGAATCCCTAAACAATTTGTACCTATATGAGTCCGCGCAAAATCCAATTATCCGGGGCATTTCTTACCCCACTTTTGTTTATACTATCAGGAGGTTTCCTCCTCACTCCAAAATTTGCCAGCTCACAATGTCCAAATGGGGCTGTCCAGACGGCAACATATACCACAAAACTTTATGGGAATGGTACGACTAATTACAACTTTAGTTTGCCACAGTTTAATCCTGGCGGAGGGTATACCTTATTGTCAGCCGTTATGTATTCGCAGGTCAGCACAGGTAATTCAATTACGTTTACCAATACGAATCCCCAGAATGTCGATTTCGGACCTGAGATCAGCCGTCATGATGTGATCAAGTTAAATTCCGTCGCTTTGCAGACAAGGGCCGCCAACTATGATGATTATCCGTATACCTATCTTAATTCCACCGGCACAGCAGGTGATAATATTTCATATGGTCCGGGTAATATATATAGTAATAATACGGTCATATACGATTCGATCAACCAGTCTGCCCCGACGGTATTGTCTCAATTCCAGGGATCCGGTGGGCTTACGCTCAACTATAACACGTCCTTTTTTATAAACTTTGTGACTACCGGCGTTAATTCCACGCCGGCCTTTGTTGATACGATCACTATTGGGATCCGTTATTATTTCTGTAACCCTATTGTCCTGTCTTCAAATATCCTGGCTTTTAGCGCGAGTAAGGAGAATGGCCAGACGGTAAAACTGGCATGGGAGATCACCAACGAGCAGCTCAACCGCACTTATCAGATCGAAGTCAGTAATGACGGCCAGAACTTTGCCGTTAATGGCTCCGTTCCCTCCAAAGTTTCGGGCGATGTTGTGGACTATACGTACGATTATTCTATTCCACCTTCCGCTACAGGAAAATTATATTTCAGGCTGAAACAAGTTGAGTCCAACAGCACTGCGGCCTGGTCTGATGTTCGCATCGTCAACCTGGATGGCAATGGCAACGGTTCGACCTTCTCCATCTATCCCAATCCCCCAAGCGACTTTATCAATCTGACCATTCCAGGCGACAATCAGGACTGGCAGGTAGACATCGTGGCGGCTGATGGCAGCCTGGTACAACGCAGCTATTACCGCAACGCCAATTCAGCAAAAGTTAGTTTTGTTCGCCGGCTGGCTGCCGGTACGTATTTCGTCCGGGCGGTGAATCCGCAAACAGGAAAGTCGTATTCGGGATCGTTCCTGATGAGATAATAGCCCCTTCGCCACCAGGCGCTGCATCTTCACTCCCACCTGTCCGGTCTTATAACAGGGGGTAGCCATGTGCCCGCAATTGGGTAAATTTGCAGCATGGTAAAGCTCCCCATCTACCTCGACTATAATTCTACCACACCCTGTGATCCGCGCGTCGTAGCCGCGATGCTGCCCTATTTCACAGAAAAGTTCGGCAACGCGGCCAGCCGTAGTCATGCCTTTGGCTGGGAAGGCGAAGAGGCCGTCACCCAGGCCCGGGAGCAGGTAGCCGCATTGATCGGCGCCGAACCGGGTGAGATCGTGTTCACCTCCGGCGCGACAGAAGGGGACAACCTCGCGCTGAAAGGCGTCTTTGAGCTGTATGCCAGCAAAGGGAATCACATTATTACCGTGGTGACGGAACACAAGGCGGTACTCGACAGCTGTCATCATATCGAAAGGTTGGGGGGAGCCGTCACCTGGCTGCCGGTCGACGCCGAAGGTCTTATCGACCTCCGGGAGCTGGAAGCCGCCATTCGCCCCTCCACCGTGCTCATCGCAGTGATGTATGCCAACAACGAGATCGGGGTCATCCAACCTGTAAAAGAGATCAGCGCCATCGCAAGAAAACATGGAATACTGTTCTTTACCGACGCCACCCAGGCGGTCGGCAAGATACCCGTGGATGTCAACCGGGACGGCATTGACCTGCTGGCCCTCAGCGCGCACAAGATCTATGGTCCCAAGGGTATCGGGGCGCTGTATGTCCGTCGTAAAGACCCGCGGGTAAGACTGACGGCGCAAATGGATGGAGGCGGACATGAAAAGGGAATGCGGAGTGGAACGCTGAACGTACCCGCCATCGTCGGAATGGGCAAGGCCTGCGCCCTTTGCGCCGCTGAAATGGAGACGGACGCCATAAGAATTGCCCGTTTGCGCGATCGGCTTGAAGCCGGGCTGCTGGCCATCGAAGGCGCCCATGTCAATGGCAGCCGCGCTCATCGCCTGCCACAGACGACCAATATCTCCTTTAGTTATGTAGACGGGCAGGCCCTGCTGGCAGGGCTGGGCAAGGATGTTGCCCTTTCTTCGGGTTCGGCCTGTACTTCGGCCTCCATGGAGCCCAGCTATGTGCTGACAGCGCTTGGACTGGGCGAGGACCTGGCTCACAGCAGCCTGAGACTGGGATTGGGTCGCTGGACGACCGAAGAAGAAGTGGATTATGCTATCGGCCGGATCGCTGATACTATAAGCCGGCTGCGTGAGAAAAGCCTGCTCTGGGAGCTACGTCCCCCCAAAATTTAAATATATTATATTTTATAATTCGATAATGTAAAATATTTATAATGTGTTTTAGGCTACCCTAAACAGGGTATATATCGATAAAAAGCTGCTCTAACTACGCCTGTCAAAACACCCTTTTTTCCTGGCTTATTTCCCTCCTCCGGCCCTGATAAATACCCAGAACAGGGGATACATCATCCACTACATCAGGACCCTAAAAAAGTATTTGGTGATACGCCCGAAAATTTCTGATAAACATAAGCTGGGCGGGCAAAGCATTAGATGGGAGAGGGGGTATAAAACAAAAAACCCGCCTGATTAGGGGCGGATTTTTTCATGCAGTTGGTTTCGGTTGAATGTCTTTGGTGACTCAAACCATAATTTATATCTTTTCGAAGGATGGTTCATTTATAAGAGCATGCGAATATAAGTATATCTTTCTTACGAAGTGTTTTTCCTCTCATCTTATTTAAGCTGTTTTTCCACATTTTATTTATTGGAATATGTAAAATAGCCCGAAGCAGCTCACATCTTCAAAGATTCCTACGCCGTAAAGCACAATAAGTATATCCCTTCAAACGATTAAAAGCCTGATCGGACGGAGTCTGATCCGTGCACTGTGTGCACAATCCTTAAACGGATGGCGGCAAAAAATTATTTTTACCCAATTCTTTGACGCCATCACCTATTTTCGCGCTTATGTGGGCAGTATGTAAAAAAGAACTTCGCCAGTTTTTCAGTAGTCTTACCGGATATATCGCAATAGTCGTCTTTTTATTATTGAACGGGCTGTTATTATTTGTATTTCCCGATACTGATATCCTTTCTTTTGGGTATGCTACCCTTGACAAGTTCTTTGAGCTGGCCCCCTGGATCCTGCTCCTGCTGATCCCCGCCATCACCATGCGCAGCCTTTCGGACGAGTTCCGGATGGGGACTTTTGAGACCCTCCAGACGACACCCCTCAGCCGCAGCCGTCTCGTGGGGGGGAAATACCTGGCCAGCCTGATCGTCGTGGTCATCGCCTTATTGCCGACCCTGATCTACTTCCTTTGTATCCAACGTCTTTCCGGACAAGGAGGCATCGACACCGGAGCGACCACCGGCAGTTACATCGGCTTGCTGATGCTGGCCGCCGTCTTCACCGCCATCGGGATCTGGTGCAGCAGCTTTACCTCCAATGCCGTAGTCGCCTTTATCGTAGCGGCCTTTGCCTGTTTTCTGCTCTATAGCGGCTTTGGGGCCATCAGCGCCCTGCCGGTCTTTGCGGCCGGTCTGGATTATTATATCGGGATGCTCGGCATCGATTTTCACTATCGCAGCATCAGCCGCGGGGTGATAGACACGCGTGATTTGCTATATTTCTTCAGCGTCATCTTCCTTTTCTTATTTCTGACCGACCGGCATCTTGCCGGAAGAGTGCAGGGGCAACGTTCCACCCGCTCCGGCCGCGCTGCATTGCTGGCCCGCTGGCCGATCATCACCATTATATTACTGGCGGCCCTCAACTTACTCGCTTCGCACCTCCATTCACGGCTCGACCTCACCGCCGAGAAAAGATATACTCTCAGCACCCCTACCCGGGAGCTGCTGAAAAAAGTGGATGACGACATCCAGATCGACTTTTACCTGGCCGGCGACCTCAAAGCGGGTATTCGCAAGCTGGCCAAGAGCAGTGACGAACTGCTCCAGGAATTCAATGAATATTGTGACGGCAGGATCCGCGTTCATACCTTCGATCCCCTGACCAGTCTCGACGATTCGGCAAAAGCCGGTTTCCTCGACTCGCTGCGCGCCATGGGCATCCAGCCGATGACCCAGGTAGCCCAGGTCAAAAAAGGCGAAGGACAGAGCCAGCGCGTCGTGATCCCCGCCGCCGTCATCCGTTACAAGGACAAGGTCTACCCGGTGAACCTGCTAAAAGGCGTCGCGGTCGGTGGCGAAGGTCAGCCGGAAGAGCAGCTGTATTCCAACGCGGAGACACTACTCGAATATAAATTTGGCAGCGCCATCGACAAGATCATGGCAAAAGACCTGCCCACGGTGGGTTATCTGATGGGCAACGGCGAGCCGCTGGACTACCGCGTCTACGATCTTATCCAGAACATGCGCAGCACATACCGCTTTGGCATCGTGCCGCTGGACAGCCTGCCCGTGATCTCCGATAAATATAAGGTGCTGGTCATCGTCAAGCCTACGGAGAAGTTCACCGAACGGCAGAAGCTGACCCTCGACCAGTATCTCATGCACGGTGGCCGGATCATCTGGGCTATCGACGAGCTGCATGCCGAAAAGGACAGTCTTAGCCTGAACCAGCAGACCATCGCCTACGACCGTGGACTGGAGCTGGAAGACCTTTTCTTTAAATATGGTATCCGCGTCAACCAGGACCTGGTAGAGGATATGACCTGCGCCAGCATTCGCCTGGGCGTAGGCAAACAGGGCGATAAAGAGCAATTCGAGAACCTTGACTGGCCCTATTATCCCCTGCTGGGCGGAAGCCCTTTTCATCCGATCTCAAAGAACCTTGATCCGGTATACTCGCAGTTTGCGGGTTCCATCGACACCGTAAAGGCCCCGGGGATCCAAAAGACCATCCTGCTGCATACCTCCGAACACAGCCGCAGGGTGAGCACACCCGCCATCATCACTTTTGAAGCGCTGAAATACAAGGACGATCCCCGGATCTATAATGAGGCCAATATTCCGGTAGCGATGCTGCTGGAAGGAAAGTTCCATTCGCTGTTTGCAAACCGGATCGCATCGGCGGTGGCGGATAGTCTGAATAACGTGTATCACCAGCCGTATCTGGCGGATGCCCCTGCTACGGCAAAGGTCATCGTCTGCGCGGATGCGGATATCTTTATGAACGAGGTGACGCCACGCGGGCCCCTCCCGCTGGGTTATAGCCGTGACAACGATTTTACTTTCGCCAACCAGGATTTTGTAGAGAATAGCATTGAATATATGGTAAACCCATCGGGTATCCTCGAGACCCGCAGCAAGGACTTTACCCTAAGGCTGCTCGACCCCTCCAAAGTCGACAGCGACCGCCGGTACTGGCAGTTTATGAACATCGGTCTGCCGCTGATCCTGGTAGTGCTGGGTGGTTATGCCTATCAATTGGTACGCCGGAGGAAATACTGTAAGTAATTATTGTTATGTACCTTTAGCGGTATAATCAGGCGCATGGATAATTCCCAGATATCGTATTTAACGTTTGGCATCGTACTCATTGTGGCTGTGATCTTTGACCTGGGTTTGCTGAGTAAGTCGGGGACTACCATCACTATAAAAAGGGCTCTTATTCAGACGGCTTTCTGGGTGGGGCTTGCAATGGCCTTTTTTGGTTTCCTCTGGTATGAGAACGGGCATAAGACAGCTCTCGAATACTTCAGCGCTTACCTGATGGAGTGGAGCCTCAGCATCGACAATATCTTTGTTTTTATTCTGATCTTTACCTTCTTCCGGGTAAAGCAGGAGTTCTATGGCCGCGTCCTGCTGATCGGGATACTGATAGCGATCATCCTGCGGATCATTTTTATTACGGTGGGCATCGCCCTGGTGACGCGCTTCCACTGGCTGCTGTATGTGTTTGGCGCGGTGCTGGTCTATACCGGGGTCACGATGTTCCGGACCAAACATGATGATGAGGTGGACCTGGAAGATAATAAGGTGTATAAGTTCATGCGGCGCCTGCTTCCGCTGACGGGCAGCGACGGTGGCGGGAAGATGAGCATAGTCATCGACGGGAAGAAGCGTTTCACAACCCTCTTTGTGGTCGTGGTGCTGCTGGCGACGACCGATATCGTGTTTGCGGTAGATTCCATCCCCGCGGTGTTTGGTATCACACAGGAAAGGATCGTCATCTATACCTCAAATATTTTTGCCGTGCTTGGATTGAGGTCCCTGTTCTTTTTGTTGAGAGGGGCCGTCGACCGGTTTTCCCACCTGCAACAGGGGATTGCCGTGGTCCTGGTTTTTGTGGGTGTGAAGATGCTGGTGGAGTATTTTGATATTGTCATTCCGGTTTACGTTTCGCTGCTGGTGATCCTCGTTTGCATCTCCGGCGGTATTGCATATTCGATGTGGTCGACGAGGAAAGTTGCGGCGGCTCCCGGCGAGCCTGCGCCTCCCGCGGAGCCTGCTTCCCCCGCGGAGCCTGCTTCCCCCGCGGAGCCTGCGAGTCCCGCGGAGCCTGCGACCCCACCCGCTCAGGCGCCCCTCGGGGAGCCAAAGCACAAAGGAGGTGACAATGTCCTATAGTATCCGCGCGATCAATGAGATTGTTAGCGGCAAGCTGCTGCAATTTCACTCCGATGATACTATTGAACAGTTGTTGCTGGACAGCCGCAGACTTATCTTCCCTGTTACATCTTTGTTTTTTGCGCTGCGCGGTCCGCGTCGGGACGGGGACAAGTTTATTGAAGAGCTTTACCGCCGCGGGGTAAGAAATTTTGTGGTGTCCTCTACGCCGGATCCTATGCGCCCCATAGCCACCCCGGAGTCTGTGGGCGTCGTGGCGAACGCTGACGCAGTGCCGGCGACTACCAACATCGTGGCCGCCTCCATGCCCGAAGCCAACATAATCCTTGTCGAAGACAGCCTCGCCGCATTGCAGCAACTGGCGGCCTGGCATCGCAAACAATTCTCCCTGCCCGTCATCGGCATCACAGGCAGCAATGGCAAGACCATCGTCAAGGAATGGCTTAACCAGCTACTGGAAGACCAGTATCATATAGTCCGTAGTCCCAAAAGTTATAACTCGCAGACCGGTGTAGCGCTCAGCGTCTGGCAGCTACAACCCGTTCACGGGCTGGCGATCTTTGAAGCGGGCATCTCCCGCCGCGGAGAGATGAGCAGGCTGGAGCCGATGATCCGACCGACGATTGGCATTTTTACCAACATCGGCGAGGCGCATAGCGAAGGTTTTGCCAGCCTCGCGGAAAAGGCCGCAGAGAAGCTGAGGCTGTTTGCCGGAGCAGAGGTCCTTATTTACAACAGCGATCAGCCGGAGATGGTGAAGGCGATAAGTCAATGGGACAAAAAGATTCGCCTCTTTTCATGGGGGACAGCCTCCGACGCTACCTTACAGATAAGTAAGATCAAAAACGACGAAGGCTGGACCACGATCAGCGCCCATTACGCCGGCGCCGACCTTACTTTTATTTTGCCTTTTACCGACAGCGCCTCTATCGAGAACGCCCTGCATTGCGCCGCCGCCCTCCTCTACCTGGGGCTTCCGGCGGATACCATCAGCACCCGGCTCGGCGAACTTTCCCCTCTCGCCATGCGGCTTGAATTAAAAAGCGGCATCAACCATTGTTCGATCATCAATGACAGCTACAGCGCCGACCTTAGCTCGCTGACAATTGCCCTGGATTTTCTTTCCCAGCAACAACAACATAGTCGCCGCACCGTCATCCTTTCCGATATCCTTGAAAGCGGCCGGCCGGATGACCAGCTTTATGCAGAAGTAGCCCGGGCCCTGGAACAAAAAAAGGTCGACCGGCTCATCGCCATCGGCGGTCGTATCGGGGCCAATGCATCCGTGTTCAGCGAATGGTTCTCCGGTCAGTCTGTATTTCTTTCTTCTGTCGACGAGTTTCGCACAGGTCTTCATCAGCTGCATTTTCGCGACGAGACCATCCTGATCAAAGGGGCGCGGGTCTTTGAGTTCGAAGACATCGACAGGCTGCTGACCGAGAAGATCCACCAGACCATTATGGAGGTAAACCTGGGCGCCATGGCCCAAAACCTCCGCGCTTATCGCCAGCTTTTACAGCCCAATACCAGGGTGATGGCGATGGTAAAGGCTTTTGGATATGGCAGCGGCAGTTTCGAGATCGCCAACCTTTTACAGTTTCATGGAGTGGACTATCTCGGCGTAGCCTATGCCGACGAAGGTGTCGTCCTGCGCAAGGGCGGTATTCGTATGCCCATCATGGTCATGAACACCGAAAATTCCAGCTTTAATTCCCTGGTGCAATACAACCTCGAGCCCGTGATCTATTCTTTCACGCTCCTGCATTCCTTTGATAAATGGTTGAAAAAGGAAGGGCTCACGGCTTTTCCCGTACACATCGAGCTGGAGACGGGGATGAATCGCCTTGGCTTTCCGGCAGAAGATCTCGATCAGCTGATGAAAGTCCTGCCCACGGCGGCTTTCAAGGTACGCAGCGCATTCAGTCATTTCGCCGCTAGCGAGGACGCAGGGCAGGACAGCTTTTCACTCGCCCAGTGGACGGCATATCAAAAGGCTGCCGACCGGCTTGAGACAACATTGAATTATTCTTTCCTCCGGCATATCGCCAACTCGGCGGCCATCGTTCGTCTTCCCCAGCTGCAAATGGATATGGTACGACTCGGCATCGGCCTCTATGGCATCGACAGCGCGGGGTCCAACCAGCTCGATCTGCAGGAAGTGTCTACGCTGAAGACGACCATTGCGCAGATCAAACGTCTTCATGAAGGAGACACGATCGGGTATAACCGCAGAGGTATTGCAACGGCGGCGACTGTCATCGCCACTGTCCGCATCGGGTATGCCGACGGATATTCACGCCGCCTCGGCAATGGCGCCGGCAAAATGTGGGTCAATGGCAGGCTGGCACCCACTATCGGCATCATCAGCATGGATATGACAATGATCGATATTACCGGTATTCCCGATGTCCACGAGGGGGATGAGGTCATTGTTTTTGGTAAAGAATTATCTGTCAAACAGTTAGCTCTTTGGGCGCAGACGATCCCTTACGAGATACTCACCAGCGTCTCGCAGCGTGTGAAGAGGGTGTATTTTGAGGAGTAGCCCATCACTATTACCCCATCCATCTCTCACCGGCGCCGCTCCGCCGAAGCTCTGAGCGCCGGCGCAGCCACTGCTCCGCCAGACCCAATGAGATCAAATTGCAGCCTCAGCGTCCATCCAAACCAAATCACCCCCGCGCCCAAACCAAGGCCTCATCCAGACCCTAACCAAGGCCCCATCCACACCCTAACCAAATGTGAAAACTGAGCTTTCAATGACGAGTATTAAGTATATTTGGCCCTCAAACAAAATAGAGTGAAGGCGAGAACAATCTTTTTATTGGTGCTGCTGATCATCGTGGCAGATCAGTCTCTGAAGATCTGGGTTAAGACGCATATGCCGCTGAGCCATTCCGCAGACATCTTTCGCGATCCGGTATCGCCTTATGACAACGGTATCCGACTGCTGGGCGACAAAGCCCAGATCTACTTCGTAGAGAATGAAGGCATGGCCTGGGGCTGGAAATTCGGCGGTTCCTGGGGTAAGATGGCGCTGACCCTGTTCCGCCTCGTAGCCGTCATCTTCGGTGTCTATTATATCCAGACCATTATCAAAAAGAAATATCACCGCGGTTTTATCATCTGCGCCGGCCTCATCTTTGCCGGTGCGCTGGGTAATCTCCTTGACAGCATGTTCTATGGGCTTATCTTCGAGAAGTCTACCTATGAGCATGTGGCAAAGATCTTTCCGCCTCATGGTTATACCTCCTTCCTCCACGGCCGCGTAGTCGACATGCTATACTTCCCCATTATCAAAACGCATTATCCTTCGTGGCTGCCTTTTGTCGGTGGGGATGAATTCGAATTCTTCAGCCCTGTCTTCAACCTCGCCGATGCGTCTATCTCTGTCGGGGTCATCGCCATCCTGATCTTCCAGAAGCGCTTCTTCCACAAACGGAATGAGGATGAGACACCGGCACTGGAAGGACAGGGAAAAGTTGATACTGTGCAAGCCTGATGTTAGCATAATATTGGTTGACTGATAAGGGAAAATATATTGACAATCATGAAAAAGACCTGGTAGCTCTTTCTGCCGCAGGTGACTCCACAGCATTTGGCCAACTTTTCGACCGCTATTATAATAAAGTATTATCACAGGTACTGACTTACCAGAAGAGTTATGCTGCAGCCGAAGACGCCACGCAGGAGATCTTTCTGAAAGTATGGAGCCAGCGTACGAAACTGGCCGGCGTATCCAGCTTCCGTGATTACCTTTTCATCCTCACGCGGAATGAAATGATCGACCACCTCCGTAAGAAGGCGGTGCTTCTGAGCCTGGGAGATGAGTATCTTCCATCGGTCGCCGAGGACATCCTGGTCCCGGACAAACAGCTGGATTACCGGGAAACGTATCTCCTTGTCCTGAAAGGCATGGAAGAGCTGCCGCCCCAGCAGCAACAGGTATTTCGCATGAGCCGGATGGAAGGGAAAAGCAATGGCGAGATCGCCGAATCCCTCGGAATAGCAAAGACCACCGTTCGCTGGCATATTACGCTGGCGCTGAATTTTCTTAGGGTTTACATCGCCCGTCATATCGGACCTTTTATGCTGGCCGGCCCGGCTGCGGAATTGCTGAGACAGTGGCTGTCAAAAAAAGTTTAAAAAAACTTCATCTTCGACCTGTCATCCTTCTTCCCTTTTCCGTCTTTATACCTAAAGGATAGACTGCATGTCAGAAAAATCGCTGGAAGAATTACTTGACGAACTGATTTCCGGGTCTGTTACACCACAGGAGGCCGCCCGTTTCGTGGCAATGGTCGATGACCCCGGGCAACGCCAGGCCCTGGAGTTGTTCCTGCAGCAGCGGTTTGACAATGACGATTATGAAATCACCGCCAGCCCGATCCGTCAGCAGGTCATCAAAGCAAGGCTGATGGAGCAGATCGCGGCGGTACCAGCGTACCGGCCTGCCCGCTTATTTCTTTTTATACGCCGGGCAGCGGCTGCCGCAGCTGTCCTTATTATACTGGCCGGAGCGACCTGGCTCTTCTTATATAAAAGGACCCCGGCCATTGCCTCGCAGGCGATCCGCTATAAGGACGATGCTGCACCCGGCAACAACAAGGCTATCCTGGAACTGGCCGACGGTTCCACTATCCGGCTCGATGATTCCGCCAATGGGAAGCTGACCTCCCAGGGTGCGGCGCTTGTCATGAAAAAAGACAGCACGCTGACCTATGTGGTGGCTGCGACCCGGGGAGCAAATGACCGGGGCGCCTCGTCCGGCGCAAACCCAGGCGCAAACCCGGGACCAAACCCCGGAGCAAATCCGGGAGCCAACCCGGGAGCAAACCCGGGACCAAATCCGGGAGCAAATCCACGCGCAAACCCGGGAGCCGGGGCTGCTGCGGGCACTACAGCACTCCTCTATAATAAGGTCTCCACACCTGCCGCGAGCCAATATCACCTTGTCCTATCCGACGGCACACAGGTCTGGCTGGACGCCCTCTCCAGCATACGGTTCCCCAGCACTTTCGGGGGTGATCGGCGCGAGATCGAGATCACCGGTCAGGCCTACCTCGAAGTGGCCAAAGCACCCGCTCACCCTTTTTTCGTAAAGGTCAAAGATGAGCTGATACAGGTCCTTGGCACCAGCTTTAATGTCAATGCCTATGACAATGAGCCATCCCTTCGCACAACACTGGCGGATGGCGCTGTCAGGGTCAGAGCCAACGGACAGACAGTGGTCCTCAAACCCGGTCAGCAGGCACAGCTGATGCAGCAGGGAGTCGCCGTCGCGCCAAAGCCCGCCGACGCGTTGAAACCGGCTGACGCGCCAAAGCCGGCTGACGCGCTGAAACCGGCTGACGCGCCAAAGCCCGCTGACGCGCTGAAACCGGCCGACGCGCCAAAGCCCGCCGACGCGCTGAAATCCGCGCCCACCAGTTCGTTGAAGCTGCTGACCAGCGCCGACCTCGACGCCACCCTGGCCTGGAAGAATGGTCTCTTTACTTTCAGAAGTGCAGACATAGAGACGATAATGCGCCAGGTATCACGCTGGTATGGAGTGCAAATAGTATATAAGGACAAGATCAGCGAAGAGTTCGTTGCGGACATCCCAAGGAATGTGCCCCTGTCGAGATTGTTGGCCCTGCTTGAAGGCACACGCCAGGTCTATTTCACTATTGAGGACAGGACGGTGACCGTAATGAGACGGGGTCATTGAGTGAAAAAATGTGACCGTGATGCCCGGCATTGAAAGCAAGACCGTGACCGTTGATCCGGGCCTTCGGGTGCCGGTGATGGCGCCATAACTATCAAACCATAACTATCCTGTAAAATAAAACGATCACTCAGGGTATCCGAATAAAAAACCGGGAGCGCTGGCAGCACCCCCGGAAGATCGTTCGGGTCGCCCAAAAAAACAATCAAGACTTAGGAGAAAGACTATTTATCAAACAACCCAAACTGAACAAATCTATGCAATTGACTGCTTATTGCAAAGGGCTGCTCCATGCCATTAGGGAGCACACCCCGCAATTAACAAAAATGTGGCTGGTTATGAGAATTACTGTGATCCTACTGACGGTGGCGGCGCTGCAGGTTAGCGCAAGGGGATATTCCCAAAAGACCATTACGATGTCCCTCCATCGGACCTCCCTCGAAAAAGCGTTGAGCGAGATCAAAAGACAAAGCGGTTACTATGTCATTTATGGCCGATCCGAAGTGGCGCGCGCTCCGCTCGTGAACATCCACGTAGAGAATGAGCCGCTGGAATCCGTGCTGACCCAACTGCTGGCAGGTCAGGCCCTCGACTACCGCATCAGCGATAAGTTCATCATCATCGCACCCAAAGAAGAGCTCAGCACAAACGTAACATCGCCCGATGAAGAGGCAACTTCACCCGGAGATGTCCACGGCCGCGTAGTTAATGAAAAAGGAGAGCAGATGCCCGGCGCCAGTATCTTTTTGAGGGGCTCCCGTAAAGGCGTCGTCTCCAATACCGACGGGACATTCTTCTTCCATGATCTCCATCCGGGAGATCAGCTGATCGTAAGCTTTACGGGTTACGAATCCGTAGTCCTGTTTATCGATGATGCCTCGTTTAAGAAAAATACCTTTTTCAATGTAGTCCTCAAACCCTCTGCCGACCCCATCGATGAGGTCCAGATCATCGCTTACGGAAGCACCACCAAAAGATTGAACCTGGGTGATGTCACCACGGTCAAATCCGCAGAGATAGAAAAACAACCCGTTTCCAATCTCATCCTGGCCTTACAGGGACGGGTGCCGGGTTTGCAGCTTACAGCAGTTGGCAGCAGCCTGCCGGGAGCAGGCCCACAGGTAAGGATCAGGGGTACCAATTCCATCGCAGCCGGTAATTCTCCACTGTATATCCTGGATGGTGTGCCCGTCCCCGAGACGCAGAACGCCATCACAGGAGTCTATACCTATTCCAGCGCACTTGTAAGCATCAACCCCGCCGACATCGAGAGCATCGAAGTCCTGAAAGACGCGGACGCAACCTCCATCTATGGCTCCCGCGGCGCCAACGGCGTCATCCTCATTACAACAAAAAAAGGAAAGGTCGGCAAGACCAGCGTCAGCGCCAATGCTTATAAGGGCTGGGGAAAAGTTCCTCATTTTATCGATCTGATGAACATCCATCAGTACAATGCCATGCGCCGCGAAGCCCTCGCCAACGATAAGATCACCCCCAATGTCAGCAATGCCGGCGACCTCCTTACCTGGGATAGCACTAAGGTCACCGACTGGCAGAAGTATTTTATCGGCGGCTCATCTCCTACCTCCGATGTCAATATCGCGGTAGGCGGTGGCAATATCACGACCCATTTCAATGCCAACGTCGGTTATCATGACGAAGGCACTACTTTCCCCGGTAATAATACAGGAGCCAATCGCAAGAGCGCCCGATTCAGCATCGATCATAATTCCGCTGACGGGAAGATCGGCCTCAGCGCGACCTCCGCCTATAGCCTCAATACGCTCGACCTGATCCCAACCGATCTTACCAGCAGCCTTTTCTTTGCACCTGACTATCCCATGTTCCTGCCCAATGGCAGCCCGAACTGGAACGCCGTCCGGGGTTATCCACTGTCCTACCTGCAACAGCCCTATAGCAGCAAAACTGACAACTATACCGGGCATATGTCTTTCCGGTATACGCCCATCAAAGGCTTAAACCTAAAGCTGGATGCAGGTTACAACAACAGCTCGATCAATCAGTCCCAGCAGATGTCCCTGGCTTCCCAAAGCCCCAGCTCTTCCCCGGTATCCCGGCTGAACGTCGGCAACTATAATAATAAGACCTGGATCGCCGAGCCACAGGCCGACTACAGCATTCACATCGCCCGTCACAAGATCACCCTGCTTACAGGCGGGACCTGGCAGTCGAATGAGAACAAGGGTTTCCAGGCCACGGGTTCCAATTTTCCCAATGACGCCCTTATCAGCAACCTTTCGTCTGCCAGCGTCATCACCGCCAGCACTTCGATCAGCCAGTATACCTATAATTCCTTTTTTAGCCGGCTCAACTACAACTGGGACGAACGTTACCTCGTAAACATTAGCTTTCGCCGCGATGGCTCCTCCCGTTTTGGCCCGGGCAAACGCTTCGGTAACTTCGGCGCCGTCGCTGCCGGATGGATCTTTACCAAAGAGTCTTTTGCGCAGAAGGCGCTGCCCTTCATCAGCTTTGGCAAACTGCGCGCCAGCTATGGCACCAACGGGAATGACCAGATCAACGATTATGGTTACCTGACAAGTTATTCCAGCGCACAGATATACCAGACCGCATCACTGGTCCCAAACTCACTGGCCAACCCCAATTATCGCTGGGAACTGGATAAAAAATTCGAGGTGGGTCTTGAGCTGGGTCTGATAAAAGACCGCATCCTGCTAAACTCCTCTTTCTACCGGAACCGGACGAGCAATCAGCTGGTCTATTTCCCCGTCTCGCCACAAACCGGGTTTGGCGGTTACCAGGCTAACTTACCCGCGCTGATGCAAAACCAGGGTTTCGAGTTCGAGCTCAACACAAAGAATATCGTGACAAAGAATTTTAGCTGGAAGTCTTCCTTCAACTTCAGCCGCAACGTCAACAAACTGCTGAAATTCCCCGGCATTGAACAGACCTCCTACGCAAGCCAGTATATCGTCGGCAAATCCCTCAATATAAAACAGGCCTACAAGTTCAATGGACTTGATACGACCGGTAAACCCATTTTCGCCGATGTCGACAAGGACGGCAGCCTTACCTATAAAGACCGCGTAGTTGTCGGTACCAGCGACCCGCTGTTCGGCGGGATGTCCAATACCTTTACCTGGAAGACGATAGCGCTCAGCTTCTTCTGGGAATACACGCACCTGAACAATTTCAACAATGCCATCCCTTCGATGCGCAACGGCGCACAGGGGTATAATTCTACCACCCTGCCGTTGGGCCGCTGGCAGAAAAGGGGTGACGAGAGCTTCACCAATATCCCCTTGTTTACAACTGCCCTGTCCACCTATAGCGCCGCCAATTATCAGCAGTCCACCGCCAATTGGGTAAGCACAAATATTTTCCGTCTTCGCAATGCTTCCCTGTCCTATGATCTGCCGGCGACCTGGCTAAAAAAGGCAAAACTCCAAAGAGTACAGCTTTATATACTCGGACAAAACCTCTGGGTATCCGATCCCTGGAAAAAATACCGGCTGGACCCCGAGACGGGTAATAGCGGTATGCCCCCGCTTCGTATCTGGACCTTTGGCCTCAATTGTACATTTTAAAAACGATCCTGATCATGACACGTAAATATATAAGCTATCTTTTTTTATTGCTGACAGGATGCCCGTCCTGTAAAAAATTCGTCGACACACCCGTGCCGTCCAATCAGATCCCGCCGGATGCGGTATTTTCCAGTGACGCCAGCGCAACGGCAGCGCTGATGGGCGCCTATTATTCGGTGCAGAATACTACATCCACGGTGTTCCTTGACGGCAGCTTCTTCAGTGACGAGCTGCTGTTCCTCAACTCGAGCGGCAGCACCGATCAGGCCATTAACAATACGTATGATCCCACGGTAGACTATGGGTTCTTTACCAGCTATTACAAGACGATCTATAATTGCAATGCCATCCTCCAGTCGCTGGGAAATGCAACTACGCTCTCCGACAGCATAAAGACGCTGGCCCGCGGCGAGAGTAAATTCCTCCGCGCTTATTCCCATTTCCGGCTCCTGAACTTTTACGGCAGCATCCCCCTCACCACCACCACGGATGTGGCCGTAACAGCGGTCCAGGGGAATACGCCCATCGCCCGGATCTATGATACGATCATCAGCGATCTCAGGGATGCTTACAACATTCTGCCCGCTACCTATCCCTCCGCCGACCGGGTACGAGCCAACAAATGGGCTGCAGGCGCGATGCTGGCCAGGGTATATCTTTATAAAAAAGATTATGCCAATGCCGACGCTGTCGCAGGACAGGTCATCAGCTCGGGCGTATATACGCTGCCGGCAGACCTGAATACTGTCTTCCTGAAAGGAAGTAATGAAACGATCTGGCAGATCTGGCAGATCAACGGATACACGAATCTCGGGGGCACCTGGCTTCCTCAGACGCCTGCGTCGATGATCTATTATTACGCACGCCCCCAGCTGGTCAATGACATAACATCAGGCGACCTGCGGAAGACCGCCTGGTTAAAGAACGGCACCGGCCCTGATTCGGTCAAATATTATCCTTATAAATATAAGCTCCGTGCAACCAGCGCCTCCTCCGCCGAAGATCTTGTCCAGCTTCGCCTCGCAGAACAATATCTCATCCGCGCAGAAGCCAGGGCACAGGAAGGTAGTATCGCTGATGGTCTGGCCGACGTGAATGTCATCCGCAGGAGGGCCGGTCTCACCGACACTACCGCCGCCGATGCGGCCGGCCTTCTAGGGACCATCGAGCACGAACGCCGTATAGAGCTGATGTTCGAAGACGCCCATCGCTGGTGTGATCTCAACCGGACAGGTCGTACCACCTATTGGCTGGCGCCCATCAAACCCACCTGGCAGGCACGTGACACCCTTCTGCCCATACCCCTTACTATCCTGATGACAAATCCCAACCTCAAACAAAACGCCGGTTATTAAATTTCGATTATGGAGAGTATTGTAAGAATTGAGCATTTATCTCATAAATATACCAGCAGCTGGGCGATAAGGGATATCAATATCGAGATCGGCAGCAACGGTATCGTAGGACTGCTCGGCTCCAACGGAGCAGGAAAGTCTACCACAATGAATATCCTTTGCGGAGCGCTGAACCAGACCGAAGGTCATGTATTTGTAGGCGGCATCGATATGCGCAAAGACCCTGAGGCTGCCAAGAGACAGATCGGTTTTCTGCCGCAGAATCCACCCTTATACATGGACCTCACCGTGGATGAGTACCTGGTCTATTGCGCGAACCTGAGACAGATCGAAAAAAACAAAATAAAACCTGCCCTGGAAGACGCCAAACAACGTTGCGGCATCACCCACTTCAGCCAGCGGCTGATCCGTAACTTATCCGGCGGCTATCGCCAGCGTGTAGGCATTGCACAGGCCATCATCCATCGTCCGAAACTGGTCGTGCTCGATGAGCCGACCAACGGACTCGATCCGAACCAGATCATCGAGGTCAGGGCTTTGATAAAAGAGATCGCTGCCGAAAGGGCAGTGATCTTTTCCTCTCATATCCTGTCTGAAGTTCAGGTCCTGTGCAAGGAGATCAAAATGATCGAAGGCGGAAGGATCGTCTTCTCCGATACGATGGAGGCGTTCAATAATTATGTAGAGCCACACAGTGTCGTGATGCGGATGGAAAACCCTCCCGCGGACGTGGAACTGTTACAGATACCAGGAGCGACAAAAGTGGATTTCCTGACCGAAAGACAAATAAGACTTTATTTCAGCGGCGACCCCTCCATCACGGAACGGATCATCGAGACCAGCGTCCACCGGGGCTGGCAGCTGAGAGAGATCGGTCTGGATAAGAGTTCGCTCGATGAGATCTTTGCACAATTGTCAAAACCAGCCATGGGCCAGTCCCGATAAACACAACCAAACACAAAATTAATGAAGACGATTTTAAAGATCGCCAGAACAGAGCTGGCACTGTTGTTCTATTCCCCGATAGCCTGGTTCCTGCTGGTTGTATTTATGTTTCAATGTGGTCTTGCATATACGGGCAACCTCGAGAATATCCTCACCTCGCAGGAGATAGGCGGAGCCCGTCTCCGGTTCCTGGCCTTTTTGACCCAGCGGACCTTCAGTCCTCCCTTTGGTGTGTTTTCGGGCGTCACCAAAAATCTATATCTCTACCTGCCCTTGCTGACAATGGGGCTGATGAGCAGGGAGACCAGCAGCGGGACGATAAAGCTCCTGTATTCTTCGCCGATCAAAGTACGGGATATCGTCTTTGGGAAGTTTGTGGGAATGGTCATCTACAACCTGGCCCTTGTAGGTTTGCTGGCTATTGTCGTTGTTGCAGGCCTGTTTAATATCAAGTCGGCCGACGCCGGTCTGCTATTTTCCGGTTTGCTTGGTATCTATTTGCTGCTTTGCGCCTATGCCGCCATTGGGCTCTTTATGTCCTGTCTTACTTCTTACCAGGTAGTGGCCGGGCTTAGTACCCTGGTCCTGCTGGGAGCCTTGAGTTATGTCGGGACCCTTTGGCAGGATCTGGATTTTGTCAGGGACCTGACCTGGTTCCTTTCCGTTACCGGTCGTGCCGAACACCTGATGACAGGTCTTATCACCACAAAAGATATTCTATATTTTGTAGTGATCATGTATATTTTTCTCGGGCTTGCCATTTACAAGCTGCAGGCCGGGCGGGAGTCAGGACCTGCGCTGGTAAAGGCCGGACGGTATGCCTTCATTGCCGTCTCCGGTCTGGCCATTGGTTATCTCAGCTCGAGACCGGCCTTTGTCGCTTACTATGATGCGACCGCCACAAAGTCAAAAACGCTGACCATAGACGCCCAAAAGACCATCCGGACCGTTGCAGATGCCCCGCTCGAAATCACTACTTATATCAATCTGCTGGACAACCGGTTTTATTATGGGATGCCCAGCCAGCGGAATACAGACCTCGAGCGCTGGGAACCTTACCTGCGTTTCAAACCCGATATCTCTTTTAAATACGTCTACTATTATGACAGCATACCCGACAGGAATATTTATAAATATAATCCGGGGATGAGTCTGAAAAGCCTGGCGGAGAAATTTGCAAGGTCCACAAGAGTTGACATCCATTTGTTCCATACACCTGCGGAGATCAGGAAGACCATCGATCTGCATACGGAACAGGGCCGTTATGTCATGCAGCTGAAATACAAGGGGAAAAGCACTTTTTTGCGTCTCTACAACGATCAGATCGTTTTTCCGACGGAGTCGGAGACCGCAGCCGCCCTGAAAAGACTGACGCAGGAAAAAATGCCGTTGATCGTGTTTGTCACCGGGGAGATGGAACGTAGTATCGACAAGATAGGCGACAAACATTATAAGGTCCTGACCAACGATATTACCTTCCGGTATTCTTTGGTCAACCAGGGGTTTGACGTGACGAGCGTCTCACTAAGAACGGGGGAGATACCAGCCGGCACCACGGCGCTGGTGATTGCCGATCCCAGGGTGGCATTTGATACCCTGGCCCTTGCTAAGATAAAAAGATATATCGCTTCGGGAGGCAATCTGTTTGTCGCCGGAGAAGCGGGCCGGCAGGGGATATTGGAGCCCATCCTTTCCCCACTGGGAGTTCATTTAATGGATGGCCTGCTGGTCCAGCAGAGTAAGGAGTATTCGCCCGATCTGCTTCGCACCTTTATGACACCGGCTGCAGTTGAGTTTTCAAAGACGCTAACGAACGCCTTCAACGATAGTATGGTTGTCTCCATGTCGGGTGCCGCGGGTCTGCGTTATGACAGCAGTGCAGGTTTCGAGGTACGGCCTTTGGTGACGACGGATGCCCGCAGCAGCTGGAACACAAAAAAGAAACTGGACCTCGACATGATAGAGTCTTCCGACGATGTTCCTACCGTAGTTAATAATTCCGGCGGAGTCACGATGGTTTCAGTGGTCAGTAATGTAACCGTTGGTACGCCGCAGCCCGCAGCAGCCAGCCCCGGCCGCCAACTGGTCTTTTCACCGTCCGATGGCGACGAAGGCGGAAAGATACCTACGGTGGTAAGCCTGACACGTATGATCAACGGCAAACAACAACGAATTGTCGTGTCGGGAGATGCAGATTTTCTTTCTAATTCGGAGTTGCAGCGCAGCAATATAAGGACGAGCAATTTTGAGTTCAGTACGGCCATATTCGGCTGGTTTACCTATGGAGCCTTTCCCGCAGACGATTCCCGGCCGGCTTCAGCCGATACCCGTGTCCATCTCACTGAAGGCGGATATCTTATGTTGAAGATCGTTTTGTTGGGTGCCCTGCCGTTGGTCCTGCTGGCCTCCGGATCGATACTACTGATCAGACGGAAGAGAAAATAACCTATGTATTTCAGTACCGATAAGCAAACTTTAGAGGACCTGAATATTTTCGGCCGGGCCGGGGGGGATTCGGTCTATGGGATCTTCAACCGGACTTTTACGCGCGGGGGTGCTGCGCTGCTTGAAGAGATCTTTATGCAGCCTTTGTCCGATCCCGGCCAGATAAAGAACAGAAGCGGACTTATCCGGCATTTTGCCGATAGCGGAATGGTCTTTCCTTTTAAGCCGGAATTGTTTGATGCAGCGGAGGTCTACCTCGCCAATACGGATGAAAGGACGATGCTTTCTACTGAGGATATGACCCTGGGCCGGAAGCTGGGCAGCCTGATAGCCGAAGACCCGATGTATAAGACGGTACAGAAAGGCATTGCTTCCCTGCTGGAGCTGTTGCAGGGTGTTGATAAATTTGTCACGAGCCCTTATGACATCGAAGGAGAACAGATACAGCGCCTGTTGGCCGATGCGGATCTTGCTGCCCTGCTGCAGGTCAGCGCGGTTAAGCTGTCCCATCACCGGCTGGTGGAGCTGGACAGGCTTTTGCGGTTCCGACACCGGAATATGGTGAAGAAGATCCTGAGTTATATCTATCATCTCGACGTGTATATGTCGGTTGCGAAGGTGGCGGTGGAAAGGGGTCTTATTTTCCCGGTCCTGTTGCCCGCAGGAGAACTGACTATCAGGATGGAGGCCGTCTATCACCCGCTGCTGAAAAACCCTGTGCCCAATTCGGTGATCCTGTCCCGTGAAAGAAATGTCATCTTTCTGACGGGAGCGAATATGGCGGGAAAATCGACCTTTATGAAAACCCTGGGTATCGCGCTGTACCTGGCGCATGTCGGTTTTCCGGTAGCTGCAGGGAAAATGGAGTTCTCCGTCCTGGATGGGATCTATACTACGATCAACCTGGCCGACGATCTCACGGCAGGCGCCTCTCATTTTTATGCGGAGGTTTTGCGGATAAAGAAGATAGCAAAGGAGATCGGTTCGTCCCGGAATTTGCTGGTCATCTTCGACGAGCTCTTCCGCGGCACCAATGTGAAAGATGCGGCTGATGCGACTATTGCTATTACCAGCGCTGTTGCCAGGAAGAGGAATTGCCTGTTCGTGGTGTCGACCCATATCATGGAGGCGGGAGAGGTGCTGAGAGAGCAGGACCCGCATATCAGTTTCGTGTATCTCCCGACGTTGATGGATGGAAACAAACCGGTATACACCTATACTTTACGCGAAGGGATCACTGCCGACCGGCATGGCATGGTCATTCTCAACAACGAGGGTGTGCTGGACATTCTGAAGCGCGGCGCCGCTGCTATTGAGCAAAAACCTATAGGATCATGAGTTTTATCACCGACAACTTTACACTGGACGATCTTAACATAAGGGGCAGGTACAAGCCTGATTCCGTGTTCAGTCTTTTTAATAGCGTCAGCACAAGGGGGGGAGGGAGGTTGCTGGAATCGATGTTTCATCATCCGCTCCCGGATGCGACAGCGATCAACTGTCGCAGCGCCACCTTCCGCTATTTTCATCAACTGGCGGTGTCGCTGCCATTTGGCAGCGACAGTTTTGAAAAAGCAGAGAGCTATCTCACCGAAAGAGGTTCCGGCAATATCATAGCCGGGTCGCTGGCAATTTTTCGCAAACAGCTGCTTGCAGCCCTTGTCAGGGATGAGCGTTATCAACAGCTGCTGTCGGGACTACAGGCTGCTATTGAAGTGCTGCTACAACTTCGGACCTTTCTGCCATCGCTGACGCATCCCGGATACGAAAAGGGAAGCAGGGCCGCCACGATCCTCAACGACCCGCGGCTGGACATCGTGTACGCCGCAGCCCAACAGCATCTCCCTGGAAAGTCGCCATTTTCCCCCCGTGCAGCGATCCGTTGTGATCACGTATTACGGACCAGCATGCACCAGGAAATGCAGGACCTGCTCGAAATTATCTACGACATGGATGTCTGTATCACTGTAAGTAGGGTTGCCCGGGAAAAAGGATTTTCTTACGCCCGAGCGCTGCCAAAAGAAGACAACTGTTTCCGCGCTACGGGACTCCGTCATCCCGCCTTACCGGCCGCTGTCGCCAATACTTTATCATTTCACAGCGACAGCAACCTCCTTTTTCTCACCGGCGCCAATATGGCCGGAAAATCCACTCTCATGAAGGCGTTGGGCATCGCCGTCTATCTCGCGCACATGGGTTTCCCGGTCGCGGCCGAAGAAATGGGGTTCTCTGTCATGGACGGAATCTATTCGTCCATCAATGTCCCCGATGACCTCAGCCATGGCTACAGTCATTTTTATGCAGAAGTACTACGGGTAAAAAAGGTCGCGGAAGCCGTCAGCAGCGGCAGGAGTCTCGTCATCATCTTTGACGAGCTGTTTAAAGGGACCAATGTAAAAGACGCCTATGACGCCACACTGGCCGTAACAGAAGGCTTCTCCGCCTACAGGAACTGTTTTTTCCTGGTCTCAACACATATTGTCGAGGTGGGAGAAAATCTTAAAGAAAAAGGCGGACATTTTCAGTTTGCCTTTATGCCAACGATCATGGAAGGTTCCCGTCCCCGATATACGTATAAACTGGAGAAAGGCATCAGCGCAGACCGGCATGGCATGATGATCATACAAAATGAAGGTATTATCGGGCTTATAGGGTAAAAAGAAAACCCGCTGTGTCCAAAGACATGCGGGCTTTTTTTATGAGTAGTAGGTAAAAGACTATGTCGTACGCGGGTGATCTATTTCAACGCCTTTACTATCTTCTTACTGATGACCCTGTCATTATACTGTATCTGCAATACATAAGTACCGGCCGGTAAATAGCCCAGCCCATATACATTCAGATTATTAAGACCCTGGCTGACGGGCTGCTGCTCGTGACGGACATACCGGCCATACATGTCGGCCAGGGAGATCAGCACCGTTCCTCCGCCCGGCGCCGACAGATCGATGTTGAGCTGGTTGACAAAAGGATTCAGCACCGAACGGATCTCAAAATGTATGTCGCTGTTGCTCAGCAGCACGAGATTAGAGGTCCGGTGTACAGAGTTGCCGGTCATAAAAACCCGGTAATAGCTTTGCGCTGCGACAGGATTGGGATCGCTGAACTGATAGGTTGCGCCGCCGCCTTCAAGTGCCGTCCCCGGTAGAGTGGCCAGCGGACTAAAGTTCGTCCCGTCATCACTTCGCTCGATAGTATATTGGAGACCGCTGACTTCGTTGGAAGAGGTCCACTGCAGATTGCCCATGCCACTACGAACCTGGCCCCGGAAGGACAGCAGGGTCGTGGGCAGCGTGATCATACAGTTCGCCGCAACCACCAGCTTTGGCTGATTGGTTACATAGAAACAGCCATTGGTCGTCAGGTTGTCGAGGGTACTGGCCACTATGATACGATAGATGATCTTCGTATCCGTCGCAGCTATGCGGTAATACCGGGTAACGGTATAGGTATACAGCCCGGTAGACGGGTCCATGACAGCGACTGTGCTGTCGCTGGCCGGATGCCCCAGGGTGTCGAGACCGGCAGAGACCCATGTCGATCCGCCATCCGTACTTTTCTGCAACATCCAGTGCGTATAGTTGTCCACGAAAGAAGTTATTCTAAACCGAACGGTGTCGTCGGCGCCCTGGCACAACGTGTCCGGCTTGTTTGGCGTCAACAGCAGATCGGGCGGACAGGTCGCCAGCGCGATATCGTCCATGGCCCAGTCATTACCACCGCCACCGGGGGCATTGTTACGAATAGAGATCGTAATGGATGTCTGGCTTGGCCCGGTCTTCAGGACAAAACCTCTTTGCTGCCAGCCCACTGTATCCATCTGACCCGTAGAGATCCGGTCGATGCCATCCACTACAAGGGTCAGGTTAGGTAATACGCCGGGTTTGTAGGTGGCACTGCCATTCATGTCGATACCGCAATTGGGACAGACATTCTTTACCCAGGCAGAGAACTGGTAGTAGGTATTGGGACAAAGCCCGGATATCACCTGGTGATAGGCTTCGCTGGTTGCAAGATCGGCATTGACGAGCAGCATATATCCTGAATTCGTCGTGGCATTGGGGGGCGCATTGCCCGCCGCAGTAGTAGTGCCGGTATGGTCCCCGCCGATATACCAGAAGCCGCCGAATTCCCTGTTGCTACAGGCCTGCGCACCGGTGGCGCTGCCGCAATTGGGTTGCCGGTTGGCATTGATAAAGGTAGAACTGGTAGGACTGGTATTGTTTACGATGGCATAGTATCCGTCATTGATGGTGACGGAAGTGCCGGAATTTGGCAGATAAGTATAGTTAGGGATAAGAAAGGTCGGTCCTGTACTACGATTGAGACCCACTCCCTGTCCAAAGGTTCCGCCTGATTCAGCGGCAAAATTCGTACTGGTGGAGGACGAACAAAGGGAAGTAGGTTTTTGGATCAGGATCTGGTATTGAACGGCGTTGAGGATCGTGTCCGCGCCATTGATCGTCTTTTTATAGGCGATCTTACCGGCCCCAAGCGTGATGGTGTCCCCGTAATTACCGGTGACAGTTACACGGAAGGCCGTAGTGATGATAGAACCCGCACTGAACAAGGGTTTGGTAGTACCGCCAACAACCGTGTTGGCTCCGCTCGTGCTGCCCAGCCCCATAGGGTCGACCCCGGACGCCGCAGTACCATTTATATTGATACGGATCTGGTAGTCGGTAGGTATACCCGGTACGGCCACAAAACTACCGGCATCATCAAAAGACGCCTGCGTATAGGCTTTTACGACAAGTCCTTCATTGGTGATCTCGTTCAGTGTTGAACCTGCAACTATCGAAGTATGTGTGGGAAGATTGTCGAAGTACCGCATACGGTACATACTACCATTTGTATTGTAGGTCTTGTTGACGTAAAAATTGTTCCTGATCTCCAGGACGTCGCCGGGTTCTACCGGCCCGCCAACAGTCTGCTTCGTGATATTGACATAGCTGTTCCCAAACTTTATCGGGGCAGTGGCTTGTGAATACAGCATTCCGCGACAGCAGAACAGGACTACTAATGTCCCGCCTATCCTGCGTATAGCATGACCAACGGGTAGAGTTGTTTTCATAAGTACGATTCCATTTTCAGTGGGTTATCGGATTAATAACGGATCGGTATTGTTCCTGGCCTTAACAACAACTAACAGGAAACAATCATATAAAGGTAACTCTTATTCCGGGCCAGTGCAATCGTATAAACCCGCACCCATAAGGGAAATCTACTATTCCAGTTACAGAAATTTATATATTATTTTGTTATACTTCGATAGCAGGGAAAATCCAATCCATGAAAAGCAGCCATTCTTCTCTATTCTGTCTGTTTACATTATTGTGCCTGTGCCTATCTCTGAATCTGGCAGCGCAGACAACGCTGACGTATTACAATCAGTCTTTTGTGATTGATACCCTTTACCCGGCTTCTGGTTCGGCAGGAATGAATTCTCCCTGGGAGGTCCTCTATGGCCCTGACGATTCGTTATGGGTTACGGAGTCCCATGCGTATAAGGTCTGGAAGATCCATCCCGGTAACAAGGGCAGCCGTGTGCTGCTCGACATGAATAGTCTCAAGGATTTTACTTCGGCCGATGCCAATCCCTGGCCACAGGGAGGCCTGATGGGACTGGCTGTTCATCCCCTGTTCAAAGCAGGGAAGCCCTGGGTTTACATCGCTTATGTGTATCATCTTGCCGGTTGTGCGACCGGCAGCAATGGAAAGTATTGCAGTTACAAAACAAAGGTTGTGCGTTACAGTTATGGTGTCAGCGATGGTAAGCTGACCTATATGGACGATGTCATTTCGGGTCTCGATGGCAGCAATGACCACAACTCCGGGCGTATAAAGATCAGCCCCCTTCCCGAGGCCGATGGGAATTATCATCTTTATTATACGATCGGGGATATGGGCGCGGGCAACCTCGCCAATGTCGACCGGCCCAACCATGCACAGGACACCACCATCCTCGAAGGAAAGGTCCTGCGGTTGAATACAGAGCCCGATCCCGGCCAGCCTTCTGGGCCACAGCAGTGGGTCCCGGGCGATAATCCTTTTCCTGCAGGTGCGGCCCCTTCGGCCAAAAGCCCCGTCTATTCATTCGGACACCGCAATCCGCAGGGACTCGATTTCGGATCGGTTGACGGGGGCTCCTCCTATATTTTATACAGCAGCGAACACGGCGACCAGTCGGACGATGAGGTCAATATCATCCTGCCGCATATCAATTATGGCTGGCCAAAGGTCGCCGGTCTTTGCGATGACAACTATACGTCTAAGAATGGCGATTCGATGTATCTCGCGGGCAGGTCAGTGATCAGCGAACATGGTTTTTGCGATACGACACCCACTACGCTCCAGGAGCCCATATTTTCGTTTTACAATTGGGGACGCAACGCCAACAAGACCTCGGGCGCCCTTGGAAATATGAACTGGCCGACCATCGCGCCGGCCGCCATCCGCTTCTATGGGCACAGCGCCATCCCGGGATGGAATTATTCGCTGCTGATCCCTTCGCTAAAGAATGGTCTTTTCCGGCTAAAGCTAAAGGCCGATGGACTCAGCATCGATAGTACGGCAAGTCCTGCCGATACCCTGCATTACCTGGCCGGCTACCGGCTGCGTAATGTCACGGTGGCTCCTACGGGCGACACCCTTTTTGTAGCGGTGGACAATTCCTGCTGTACGCTGGGCAGCAGCGGGACTATCGGTAATTCGGTGGCTTCGCCCAACCTGGGGTTTATTCTGCGGATGGTGTATGTGACGCCGCTAAGCCTGCCTCCCCACCCCAAACCCGTTACCCAAGCCTCTGCGCCGGCACGGGCCTACCCAAACCCGGCTCACGGTTCCCTTCAGATCGAAGGCCGGCCCGGCGACAGAAAACCCTGGCTGGCAAGCCTTTATACGGTCGCTGGCCAGCTGGTGACGACGTGCGGGTCCTATGAAGATAAATTCACCCTGGACCTGGGAGGGGTGCAACCGGGCCTGTATATTTTGCGTTTGTTTAGTGGGATCGGCGCTCCGGTGTTGATACAGAAGCTGTTAGTGGAGTAGGGCGCCCCCACTAGTAAATAAGGAAAATAGTTAGTAAATTTGTGTGTGTTTTACACGATAGTTTGATCGGAGATTGCTCGCCATATCAAGTTGAGTTTTTTAATCCGTAGACCCTTTAATAATTATTCAAATGCAATCTCTACATGAATCAACGGGTAAAGCCCCGTCCGTAGCCCCAATGGCCTGTCCGATATGTGGTTCGACAATGTATGCGACTGATTGGGGCAACTGCGAAATTACGTATCACTGTTCAAGCCCCGAGGCACGTTTTTGGGATTTTGACCGCGGAACCAAGGCCCAGCACATGGCCAAAGAACACTGGGATCAGTCACTTCGCGAGGTATTTTTTACCCGGGGTGAAGAAGATAGCCGGGTCGAAAAAGTCGCTTAGGCGCAATAAAAAAGGTCCACCCTTTGCGGGGCGGACCTTTTGTCTTTTTAAGACTGCCGGAACGGAGCCATAATGATCCCGTTCCGGCAGCCAGGGGTATCCGTCTAATTGATATCCCAGAATAGTTTCGTCTCCACTTTATCTCCGCCAACCGCCGAAGCAGCCTGCGTATAGTTCGCAGGATTCAGCGTCTGCTCGGTTTGTGGATAATAGAGCCGGTTCGGGAAACCCGACACCGCACCCACCGGCACCGGTAACACGGGATAATCCAGTCTCCTGATATCTACCCACTCGTGATAAGGATGCATAAACAAGGAGATCCATTTCTGCTGGGCGATCTTCTGAATATCCGTACCGGTAGCGGTAGCATAGGCAACCGAAGGATCGGCCAGGTACCGGGCAACCGACGTATCGGCCCCGCCCCAATACTTAATGCTCTGGCGGATACCTTCTTCGTAATGGCTCTGAACGGTGCCGCCTACATTGAAGCCTCTTGCGACTGCTTCCGCACGGAGGAATTCCATTTCGGAATAGTCCAGCACTACATAAGGAAGGCTGGATGCGCTATCCTTTGTAGAAGGCGGAGAAACCGTCGTAAATGTCGTCTGAACACCCATGACGGCGCCTACGTACTTTCCGGCGCCATTGCGCGCAAAATAAGAGGACAGACGCGGGTCAGTGTTCGAGAGCAGCTGGTCCATAAGGACCTTGGACGCGACATAGTCCGTGCGCTTGGCAACCACAAACGATGAGTAAGTAGGGTTGTTGCTGGGCTGGGAACCATATTTCATGATCACATTCTGTGCGGTCGATGAAATGGCATTTGGACTGGCGGTTTCTACCACGGTTTTGGCGGTGGCCGGGTCTACATCGGCCAGTGTCATACCGAACATCACTTTCAGTGAATTGGCAAAACTGACCCAGTTGGCGATGTTGCCGCCGAACCAGAGGTCTTCGCTCAAGGCAAAACCAGCTCCGGTAGTATTCAGTTTGGAAAGGTCGTTGTCGAGCCGTTTCAGCAGGTCTGTCATGATAGTCTTCTGGTCGTCGTATTTCGGAAAGAGATTATCCGGGTTCAGCGCCTGGCTGTACGGAACATTACCAAAAGAAGTGACCAGGATGTACCAGGCATATACCTCCGTAATGTCGACGCAGGCCCGTTGATTGGCGACAGTCGCGATATCGACGGGTAGCGTGCTTGGATTCGTGGAAAGAATGCTGTCCGATCTTTTCAGATCATTGAGCACGTCTCTGTAGAGTACATTCCAATGCGTGGCAGGCATGCCTGAGGTCTGGAAATTATACTGGGCATTGTCCTCGATGACCGCCTGGGAAAAATACTGTACGATGTGCAGGGTAATATTGCCGCCGCTTATGCTCGCCAGCTGATCCGACAGATTGCGGGTGGCATTCGTGAACAGCGGAGCGGCAGGGACGACAGCGGCCTTCTTCGTCTGATCGTTATACGAGTCGATATTCTTCGTGCAAGCCCCAAGGAGCAATACAGCAGGAAGTATATAAAGAATTGATTTCTTCATGTTGAGTGATTTAGAATTGCATTTTTACGTTTAAGCCAATCGAACGAACGGTAGGATAAGGACCGAACTGGAAGCCCTGGTTGTTACCCGCAGAAGCACCGTCTTCAGGGTCGGCCATCGGAAGGTTCTTATGGATAAGCCAGAGATTGCGGCCAAGGACCTGGACGTCCATTCCTTTCAGCACTTTTCCGAGGTTACCGAACCTGGCGCCGGGGATATGATAACCCAGGGACAGTTCACGCAGCTTGACATAGCCCGCGTCATATGCAAAATCCGGTGGAGGCAGCAATTGGCTGTTTCCGGAAGTAATAGCCGTGCGTGTCGTATTTGGTGTGCCATCGGCTTTTACACCCTTCAGGATAATACCACCGCCTTGTGCAACGGGCAGACGTTTCTCATTCCCGAGATCATTAAGCCCGACACTGTTAGGCAGGATACCCGACTGCTGGGCATAGTATTGGTCCAGCGACCATACCGTACCACCCTTGCGGACATCGACCAGGAAAGAGAGGGTGAAGCTCCTGTAGTGGAACGTATTGGTGATGCCTCCGATCCAATCGGGGTTGAAATTTCCGAGGACATTGGTGGTAGTGCTGCTCAGCAGGTAAGCACTTCCGTCATTGCTGACGACCTTTTGACCCTTGAGGAACTGGTAGGTCTGACCGAAGATCTGGCCGAAGGGCTTGCCCACGGTGGCGTTGACGGATACGCTGGCCTGGTAGCTGGCGAGCTGCAGATTGGTTGCTCCGCTGTTGAGCGATATCACCTTGTTCCGGTTGCGGGTCCAGTTGACCGTGACATCCCAGGTGAAGTTCTTGGTCCTGACAGGCTGCCCGAAGATCGACACCTCAAAGCCCTGGTTCTGTACGTTGCCGGCATTGACAAATTTGCTGCTATAACCCGTCGCTGTCGATGTGGTCAGAGCGATAATCTGGTCGACCGTATTGGTGTGATAGTAGCTCGCATCAAACCCGATACGGTTCTTCAGGAAGCTCATTTCCAGACCGACTTCCTTGCTGTTTGTTCTCTCTGGTTTCAGATTAGCGTTGTTCTTGGTATTGGGCAGGGAGAAGAGCGTGCTGGTAGTAGTGCCGGCGACAAAGGGGTTGGGCTGGTCATAGGCGTCCTTGATAGAACCCCAGGGAGCATCATTACCCACAGTAGCATAGTTGGCGCGCAGCTTACCGGAAGACAGCCAGTCGAACTTATCTTTCAGCTGCTCATAGAATTGCCAGCTGCCGGAGACGCCATAGTAATTGTAAGCGTTTGCGTTGACAGGCAGCGTAGAGGACCGGTCCCTGCGGAACGTTCCGTCAAGGCTCAGGAAATCGCGCCAGGTGAAAGTTGCACCGGCGAAATATCCGTCCACGGCTTTTGGCTGGTTGGTTTCATAAGGTGCACCGACAGCGCCTTTTGAGTTGGAGATCGCATAGAAATCGGGAATGATCAGTCCTCCCGTCGTAGTCTGATAGATCGAAGTGCTCGCATCCCTGCGCATGTTGATGCCCGCAAGTCCATTGAACTTCAGATCCTTGTTGATATCCTTATTCACCGTCGCGATGAGGTCATAGTTCAGCTCGCGGAAAAAAGAGTTGAACCGGCTGTAGGCGGGAGTACCATAGCTGGCAAACGCAATACGCTCTTCCTCTGCCTGGCTGTAAGTGTCCAGCGAGATACGGCCCAGGATATTGAGCCACTCCAATGGCTGGTAATTGAGGGATACGTTGCCATAGGTACGATTCCGGCTATCATTCTCGTAGTTCTGGTAGGAGGTGAAGAACGGATTGTTATAAGAAGCGGGAACAAGCCCCGTCGCGGAGAGGGGATTGCTCCAGTTCCAGGTGACATTTTTGTGGGTTCTGTTATAAGCCTCCTCCTGTTCCTTATAGTCTACATTGACTTCGCCATATTGACGGAACTGGCTGTTGGGATTGCGGGGATTGGCGGCGCCATCATAACCGGTGGCATTCCGGCCGACCGCCTGTTCCTGCACATAGTTGGCATTGGCAGAGACGGTGAGATTGTCTGCAAGCTTATAGGTGGCCCCGAAATTTATCGTGTTACGGCCGTTGCTGCTGTTGGGTACGGTTCCTTTTTCATTGATACGGGTAAAACCCAGCTTGTAGGACCCCTTATTGCTGGAACCGTCGAGGATCACGCTTTCGTTATTGGTGACTGCGGTCTTGAAAAAATACTCCGGTCCGTGTTTGGGCGCTACCCAGGGAGTAGCTTTATGGTAGTTGGGGCTCGATGGGTCGAAGGCATCCCACTGGAAGACCAGTTTGGTCTTGTCGAACTTGGGACCCCAGGAGCGCGGAGCATTGGTATTGACGATGTACTCCGGCACGCCGTCGCCCGTGACGTCCCCATAAAGGAAACCACCGGTAGCCAGGTTATCGCTGCGACCTGCGCCATATTCATTCTGCCGTTTTACAAAAGTAGTCTTATCGATCTGGCCAACGGTAGCTCCGGCATTGACGGTGATGTTGGCACCGGCCCGGCCTTTCTTGGTGGTGATCATGATCACCCCGTTTGCAGCGCGTGACCCGTAAAGAGCCGTCGCAGCCGCACCCTTCAGAACGTTGATGGATTGGATATCGTCAGGATTGATATCAGAGGCAGTGTTGCCCATGTCATATCCGCCCGAGCTGCCCAGACCACCATTAGTCGCAGCGACACCGCCGCTGGTGGTAGTGGGTGATACCAGGGTGGAGTTGTCAAGGGGAGCCCCGTCGACAACGAACAAGGCCTGGTTGTTATAGCTGAGAGACTTGATACCGCGGATGATCACGTTGACCGAACCGCCGACCGAGTTGTTCTGGCGGATCTCCAGACCGGAAACCTTACCCGAAAGACCCGAAGCGATATTGGTAACACGCGTCTTGTTGGCTTCGTCGCCGCTGATCTGCTGCGCGGCATATGGCAGCGTGTTCTTGGCGCGGCGGATACCCATCGCGGTGACGACTACTTCGTCCAGATTTTTGTCGGTTTTTGTCAGAGATACGGTCACCTGGGAGAGACCAGCCACATTGACTTCTTTTTCTGCGTGACCCAGGACCGAGATGATGAGGATCCCACTGCCGGTGGAAGGGATGCTGAATGTGCCATCGTCTTTAGTGATGACGCCCCCACGTTTGTTTTTAAAGCGTACTGTTGCGCCCGGGATGGGGTCGCCGTTTTCTTCAAGTACTTTTCCTGGTAGGTTAGCCGTTTGCGCAAAGCCTGATAAGCAAAGAATGCTTAATGCGAATGCCAAAACAAGCATGAAGCTACTTCTCATGAGCGTTGATTTTGGTTGTTTAATTGAAATGAATTGGAGCTGGCTTCAAATTTGCGGAAAATACGGCGAATTCTATTTATCGTTTTTACCCCGAAGTTGTCCGATATTAACCGCTCATCGAAGATGACAGCGCTATGACAATCTGAGAGTTATGACTAAGTTTTTACTTAGTGGCAAGGTTGGGGCAGCATGCTGCAAAGAGGGTTTGCCGCGTTGCTGTGTCGCGGGGTTTTGCTTCGGAAACAATATATCCTGCTTCGGGAGTTGTATATCCCGGTTCAATAGAGTTTCGTACAAAAAAATGAGATTGGTTAATTGAGAGACTTGCCAGGAGAGCCTGCGTATTATGATCGACAACGACGAAGAGTCTGCCGGAGCGGAGTTCTATTCCAACCCCTCCCTGCCAAAAGATATCCTCGAGATCTTCGTTCGGATAAAGGAAGGGAGGGGTAATGTATAAACCTATTCCGTTCTCAGACTCTTCACCGGACTGGCCATCGCCGCCTTTATAGCCTGAAAGCTGACGGTGAGTATCGTTATCAGCACCGCGCCTGTTCCCGCGATTGCAAAGATCCACCACGAGAGATCCGCATGATAGTGATAGTTCTGTAGCCAGCCCTGCATGAACCACCAGGCAATAGGTCCGCCGATCAGCAGCGACAACAGCACCAGCCGCAGGAACTCCGAAGACAGCAGCTGCCACAGGTTCAGGATAGAGGCCCCAAGTACTTTCCGTACGCCTATCTCCCTCGTCCGCTGCTCGGCAACAAAGGAAGCCAGACCAAAAAGACCAAGACAGGAGATAAAGATGGCCAGTGTGGTAAAGAAACCCGCCAGCTTGCCGACACGTTCTTCGTTGGAAAATTTCTTTGCATATTCCTGGTCGACAAACCGGTATTCGAAAGGATTTTCGGCATCATATTTTTTATAGATCGATGCGATTTTGTCAAGTGCGGCAGCGGTGCTGACATTGGGCCGGATACGTACATCGATGTTATTGAGGTTGCTGACAAATCCGGCATGTTCAAAAAAGATCGTTTGTCGCGCTGCATCGAAAGGAGACCGCATGATCATGTCTTTTACCACACCGATGATGGTGTAGCTGCCGTTTTTGCCCCATTTGATCTGCTGACCCACCACCGGCTCTTTAAGTCCCATATATTTTACCGCGGCCTCGTTGATGATAAAGCTTAAGGAGTCGGTAGCCAGGTCGCGGTTGAAATCCCGGCCTTCTATGATCTGCCAGCGGGCGACTTTGCCAAACTCCGCATTGACTTTAACGGTAGAGAAGTCGTCGGTCATAGCAGGGTCTTTTCCCTCCCAGGTATAACCGCTGTTGCTGATATACACTGCCGTGAGCGGACTTTCGGATAGCGCCATTTCTTCCACCGTGCCGGTGCGCAGCACCTCGTTGCGGAAGGACTCATAGTGATTGCGCAGCCCATCCGAGTTGATGGGTATCATGACCAGTCCGTCCCGGCTGTAGCCAACCGGCCGGTCCTTTACATATCCTATCTGCCGGAAGACGACAATAGTGCCGATGATCAATATGACCGAAACGGTAAATTGCAATACCACCAGCACTTTGCGCGGGACACTCGCAAGCTTTCCCACTCTGAAAGTTCCCTTCAGGACCTTCACCGGCCGGAAAGAAGAAAGATACAGCGCCGGGTAACTGCCGGCGATGATGCCAGTGAGCAGGGTGAACCCTATAGCTGTCATCCAGAAAACCGGTTGCCCCCATAGAATAGACATTTTCTTTCCCGATACTTCATTAAAGAAGGGCAGCATCAGCTGCGCAAGTCCTATCGACAGTACAAAGGAGCACAACGCTATCAATACCGACTCACTAAAGAACTGGCCGATCAGCTGACCGCGTAACGAGCCGATGGCTTTGCGGATGCCCACTTCTTTGGCCCGCTTCTCACTACGGGCCGTGGACAGGTTCATAAAGTTGATACAGGCGAGCAGCAGTACAAATGTGCCGATAATACTAAAGAGCCGGACATATTGTATGGCGCCGCCGCTGGCATTGGTGCCATTGTGAAATTCGCCGTGCAGATGCCAGTTATCCATTGGATGCAGAAAGAGTTCGGGTTTGAACCGGGCATTGTCGGGTCCGCCTTTATGCAATTTCAGATCCTTTATCGCAGCAGAAGCCTGCTGCATCGTGATGTTGTTTTTCAGCTGTACAAAGACCTGGAACCAACTGTTGCCCCAACCTAGTTTTTTTTCATAGCCCTGACTGGTCATCAGCAATTGCCAGGGGAGGATGAACTGGAGACCTTCGTAGTCGGAGTTGTCCGGAAGGTCTTCATAGATGCCGCTGACCTTTACAGGAAGTGTGCCGTCGATGATCAGCGTCCTGCCCATCGGGTCGGTCGCGCCAAAGATGGATCGCGCCGTCGAAGCAGAAAGGACCACCGATGAGGGGTCGTCCAGCGCCGTATAGTTGCCGGCCAGCATTTTCGCCGAGAGCATATCGAGCACTTCGGGACCCATATAGTTGCCTTTTGTCCTGATCTTCTTGTCGGCAAAGCTCAGTAAATGGTCTCCGTTATAGCTCGTCATGATGACGTGTTTGAAGTAATCACTATAGCCGGTCTTTAGCTCCGGACCCAGCTCCCAGGCCTGCCCCGGCCAGGTATCTATCTTCCCGTTGAAGTCCTGGTTCTGGAATACCGCGGCGATACGGCTATGGTTCCTGTACTGGTGATTGTAGGTCGTCTCATTATATACCCACAGACTGATGAGGATCGCAACAGCCATGCCGATAGCAAGACCGCCGATGTTGATAGCCGCTGAGAGCCGGTTTCTTGTAAGATTCCGGAAGGCGATGCGGAGATAGTTTTTTAGCATAGTTGGTTTATTTGTGGACAGTGAAATGGTTACTCCGATTTCAGACTTTTTACCGGCGACGCAATGGCAGCCTTTATAGCCTGGAAGCTGATAGTGACAATGGCGATGAACAGGGCTGAGGCGCCGGCGATAGGAAAGATCCACCAGCTGAATGGCGCCCGATAGGCAAATTCCTGCAACCAGCGATGCATACCCCACCAGGTGACAGGCACGGCGATGAGAAAGGCCAGACCTATCAACAGCAAAAACTCGCGCGATACCAGGACCAGCACCGAACTGACAGAGGCACCCAATACCTTGCGGATGCCTATCTCCCTCGTCCGCTGTTCGACGATGTAAGCAGCCAGACCAAAGAGACCCAGACCCGCGATGAGAATGGCGATCAGGGTAAAGGCCGTGAAGAGACGGCTCGTCCGCCTTTCCGTATTGTAGAGATTTTCAAATTTTTCGTCGATGAAATAATATCCAAAAGGACCCGCCGGATTATAGGATTGCCACTTCTTTTTGACATCATCGATAAAACCCCGGACATCGGCGGTGTTGACTTTTACCAGCATACCGCCATAGTTGTTACCCATCAGCAGCATCAGTGGAGCTATCTTTTCTTTGACAGAGAGGTAATGGAAGTCCTCTACCACACCGATGACCTTATATTCTTTGCGGCCGCTGCGTACTATCGTCTTGCCGATGGGGTTGGTATGACCCCAGCCCAGATCGCTGACGGCCGCCTGGTTTATAATGACCCCGGATGAGTCGGTTGGGAAACCCCGGGTGAAGTTGCGGCCCTGAACAATTTTTAAACCCAGTGTCGGCACATAGTCATAGTCGACATTAAATATATTGGCATGGATCTCTGTGCCGTTGCCGCCTGCGTCACCGTTGCCACCTGCACCGCCGGAGCTACCCGCACCACCCGCACCACCCGCGCCCCCGGCCGCATCCTTTTTCGGATAGACTTCTGTCCCATTCATATTGCCACTCCCGGGTACACACCAGCTGATGGTCGCATTGACGACACGTCTGTCCTGTAAGAGCTGGCTTCTAAAGGCCTCCTGGTTTTGTCCGAGCAGACGGGTGTCCTGTATATAGACCACCTGGTCCTTATCATAGCCAAGACGCCGGTCCTGCATATAATGAAGCTGCCGGTAGACGATGAGTGTCGCGACAATAAGTCCTATAGAGACAAAGAACTGAAAGACCACAAGCCCGCTGCGAAGCAGGCTTTTCTGGGCCCCGCCGGCAGTAGTGGAGCCCTTCAGCACCTTTATCGTATTGAAGGACGAGAGAAACAAGGCAGGATAAAGACCCGCGATGATGCCGACGACTATCGTCACCATAAATGTGGCCAGCAGGGCGATGGGCTGAAGAAAGAAGGTAAAGGAGATATGTTTGCCCGCGACCTGGTTAAAAAAGGTCAGCAGGGCAGCCACAAGACCATAGGCCAGCAGCATTGCACACAAGGTCAGCAGCACTGACTCGGTCAGGAACTGCGCCACAAGCTGTCCTTTCAGCGAGCCCATGACCTTACGGACACCAACTTCCTTGCTGCGTCCGGCCGAGCTGGCGGTAGAGAGATTGGTGAAGTTTGCACAGGCCAGCAACAGGATAAAAAGAGCGAGGGCGCCAAAGATATAGACATAGTGGATGTCACCGTTTGCCTCCAGCTCGTATTTTGTATTGGAATGGAGATGAACGTCCTTCAGAGGGATGAGCGTAAAGATAAAAGTGTTGACGGCTTTTTTTGCTTCGTCAAGCGGGATACCCATGTCCCGCGCAATTTCAGTTACGGCATATTTTGCAACCAGGTCAGGAAATCTCGCTTCCAGCTTTTTGGCATCGGCCCTGGGGTCCAGCACCAGCCAGGTATACATGCCGATATTACTCCAGCTCTGCTCTTTGAAATGAAGGGTGGACATGCTGATAAAGGCGTCGAAGTGAAAGCTCGCATTGTCGGGTATTTTGTCGATGACACCCGATACGGTACAGACACCGTATTCACCCATGGTCAGGGCCTTGCCCAGTGCCGGCCCGCTGCCAAAATATTTCTCGGCAAATGCCTTTGTGACAACCATCGAGTTGGGCCGGATCAGGGCAGTGTGCGGGTCGCCATCGAGAAAGGGGAGGGTAAAGACCTCGAAGAAGTTGGAGTCGACAAAGGACAACTGATTTTCCTTAAATTGTTTGACACCATATTGTCCAAAAATTCCCCCAAGTCTTTCCAGGCGGGTATAGGCCTTTACTTCGGGATAAGCGGCCTTTATCCCGGGGCCTACGGCGATGTCGACCGAAGGGTAGGAGACCAGGCTGTTGCCCATGACACCCAGGTTGACACGATAGATATTATCTGCTTCCACGGGGTATTTGTCGTAGCTGGTCTCGTCCCGTATATAGGCTGCGATCAGCAGGCAGCAGCTGAGACCGACGGCCAGACCCAGGATGTTGATCAGGGAAAAGACCTTGTTTTTCCGGAGATTACGCAAGGCGATAAGGAAGTAATTACGGAGCATGGTTAGTGATATTTGGTGTGTGGCGCCGGCAGGTTTTGATGCCGGCTCCCGGTAATGACGCCAGCAGGTTTTGGCGCAGGTGTCTGGTCGACCTGGTGCCGGTGCCTGAGGGCTACCAGGTAAGACGCGGTTTTTGGGCCAATGTTGCACGGATTTTGCATATCTTCCTTAAAACACTTTTTATGTCAACACAAGTCTCCACCATGCCAACCGAGGCGATTGCCAACCGCCTTGCCGAACTCTGCTCAAAAGGCGAGTATGAAACTGCGCAGAATGAATTGTATGCCGACGATGCTATCAGCATCGAGCCCCACGGCACACCGGACTTTGAAAAAGAGACCAGGGGTCTGTCCGCTATTAAAGCAAAAGGGAAGAAATGGGAATCCATGGTGGAAGAAAGCCATGGAATAAAAGTTTCAAAACCCCTGGTGGCCGCCAACTCCTTTGCCGTGACCATGTCCATGGATCTCACGATGAAAGGACAGGGACGTATGTCTATGACCGAGCTGTGCGTATACACGGTAAAAGACGGGAAGGTCGTCTCCGAGCAATTTTTTGTGTGAGCATAAAAAACCCCGACTGCTGATCGGGGTTTAAAAATTTATGTCGTTGCGGCGCGTTAACCCAGCTTTCCCACCATACCCTCCGGCTTTACCCACTCGTCGAATTGCTCCGGTGTGAGATGGCCCAGCTTTACGGCCATTTCCTTCAACGTAGTGCCCTCCTTATGGGCTTTCTGCGCGATCTCGGCGGCCTTATAGTAGCCGATCTTTGTATTGAGGGCAGTGACAAGCATGAGGGAGTTGTCGACATGCTTTTTGATATTGGCTTCGATGGGCTCGATACCTTTGGCGCAGCGTTCGTTAAAGCTGACACAACCATCCCCGATCAGTCTTGCGCTGTGCAGGAAGTTATAGATCATGACAGGCTTGAAGACGTTGAGCTCGAAGTGACCGCTGGCGCCGCCGATATTGATGGCGACATCATTGCCCAGCACCTGGGCGACGATCATCGTCAGGGCTTCGCATTGTGTGGGGTTGACCTTCCCGGGCATGATGGAGGAGCCGGGTTCGTTGTCGGGAATATAGAGTTCGCCGATGCCGCTACGGGGTCCGCTGGACAGCATCCGGATGTCGTTGGCGATCTTCATCAGACTGACGGCTACGGTCTTCAGCGCGCCATGAGCCTCGACGATGGCGTCATGTGCGGCAAGGGCCTCGAATTTATTGGCCGCCGTGATAAAGGGCAGACCAGTAAGTTGGGCAATATGCCGGGCTACATTTTCAGAATAGTTCCCGGGAGTGTTGATACCAGTCCCTACGGCAGTACCGCCAAGCGCCAGTTCGGAAAGATGGGCCAGCGTATTGCGGATAGCCTTCAGACCATGGTCCAGCTGGCTGACATAACCGCTGAACTCCTGTCCTACCGTAAGGGGTGTGGCGTCCATAAAATGGGTCCGGCCGATCTTCACCACCTTCATAAATTTTTTGCTCTTCTCCGACAGGGTATCACGAAGGGCTTCGATCCCCGGTATCGTGGTCTCCAGCAGCATTTTATAGGCCGCTATATGCATGGCTGTCGGAAAGGTATCGTTGGAAGACTGGGATTTATTGACGTCGTCATTGGGATGAAGGAATTTCTCCTTGTCGGTAAGCTTACCACCCTGGAGCACATGGCCACGGTAGGCTACCACCTCATTGACGTTCATATTGCTCTGGGTACCGCTACCCGTCTGCCAGACGACGAGGGGGAACCAGGCGTCCAGCTTACCTTCCAGGATCTCATCACAGACCTTGCCGATCAGGTCGGATTTCTCTTTGGGCAGGATGCCCGCTTCAAGGTTCGTAAGGGCGGCGGCTTTTTTCAGATAGGCAAATGCGCGGATTATCTCCTTCGGCATTTTATTAATATCCTGGGCGATTTGAAAGTTTTCTACACTACGTTGAGTCTGAGCGCCGTAATATGCGTCGATGGGAACTTTTACCTCGCCCATCGTGTCTTTTTCTATCCTGTATTCCATAGTTATTTTTTTGGAGTCGTAAAGGTAAACGGAAAGGGGCAAAGTCGAAACATATTCTTCTCCCGGCACGCGGTAGGGGCAAAAGAAAAGGATGCGGGAGCATCCTCTTCAAATTGCTACTAAAACAGAGCGCTTAACTCAGCGCGTATTCACTGGCACAAGCAACAAGGATAGTTCAAAAAACTGTCATATCCCATAGATGCCGCGGCCGGCAATGCTTGTATGTCGTCGTTGTAAATGTTAATTTCAGCAAAGCTCTAAAGGCCCTTATCACCATCGTAGTACTTGTTCTACCCGGAGTTTCGTTGACCTCTATGGGCCATTGGTACTCAGAATTTGCCTTTTGGAGCCTGTTTTGACAAACGGCGTTGGACAATGAGGAAAATTTGCTTGTTTTGCTATCGTCGCTAGTCCTTTTAGATCGGACAGGCGTCTTAATAAAAAGCATTCATATGACATTAACCAGGTTCTCCTATCTTTTCCTCCTTGTTTTTACGGTTGCTGCGGCTCCTGCGGGCCTCCGCGCCCAGGACCAGAAGCCTTCCGACAAATACGTCTGGAAGACGGCCAGCTCAGGCGGTTATACTTATCGCTATGTGACAAATGACCCGATGCAGACCCGGGTGTATACCCTGTCCAACGGGCTTACCGTCCTGCTTAGCGCCAACCACAAAGAGCCCCGGGTGGCGGTTCGCATCGCCGTCAGAGCCGGTAGTAATACCGACCCCCGTGATCATACCGGTCTCGCCCATTACCTCGAACACCTGCTTTTCAAGGGTACCGATAAGTATGGCTCCCTCGACTGGGCAAAGGAAAAACCATACCTGGACCAGATAGACGGACTTTACGAACAATATAATTCCACCAAAGATTCGATACAGCGCAGAAAGATCTATCATCGTATCGACAGCGTCTCCGGCCTGGCTTCGAAGTATGCCATCGCCAACGAGTATGACAAGCTGATGACGGACATCGGCGCTCAGGGTACCAATGCGCATACCTGGGTGGAAGAGACTGTCTATGAAGAAGATATTCCCGCGAATGCTATGGACAAGTTCCTGATCGTTCAGGCCGAACGCTTCCGCGATCCTATCTTCCGTCTTTTCCATACGGAGCTGGAGGCAGTGTATGAAGAAAAGAACAGGGGGCTGGACAATGACGGTTCGAAGATGAGCGAGGCGATGCATAAATATCTTTTCCCGACCCATAACTATGGACAGCAGACTACCATCGGGACCATCGAACACCTGAGGAATCCTTCGCTGAAAGCGATCCGCGACTATTATCATAAGTTCTATGTGCCCAACAATATGGCGGTGATCATGGCCGGGGATTTTGACCCGGATGTCCTGATCGGTAAGATCGATCATTCGTTTGCATACATGCAGTCCAAGCCGGTTCAGCTGTACAACCCCGCGCCCGAACGCGATCTGACGGCTCCTGTCGTAAAGGACGTATATGGTCCCAGCGCAGAGAACATGCGTTTTGTCTATCGTACCCCGGCTGTAGATACGCACGATGCCATCGTCCTGGACCTGCTGTCGAGTATCCTTTCCAACGGCAAGGCTGGTCTGCTCGATCTCAACCTCAACAAACAGCAGAAGGTACAGGCTTCGCAGGCCGGTCTGCAACAGTATAAGGACTATGGTATCTTTATCGTATTGGGCACCCCCAAACAGGGCCAGACCCTCGAACAGGTAAAGGACCTTTTGATGGAGCAGGTCGACAAGCTAAAGAAGGGCGATTTTGACGAAAGCCTCGTAAAGGCTATTGTTGCAAATGGCAAGCTTTCGCTGCTGGAAGGACTGGAAAAGAATGAGGCAAGGGTAGGCTCACTGATGTCAAGCTTTATCCAGCATCGTGCGGAAAAGCTGGATATAGACGCCGCCGACCTGGATATACAGGCAACGGTGACCAAACAGGAGCTGGTGGCAGTGGCAAATAAATACCTGGGGAATAATTACGTGCTGTTATACAAGAGGAAAGGCGAAGACAAGAACATCGTCAAGGTTGACAAGCCGCCGATCACACCGGTTGAGACCAATGCCGGCAAACAATCCGATTTTGTAAAGAAGGTCGAGGCGATGACCGTCGCCCCGGTGAGCCCGCAATGGCTGGACTTTCAGTCGGGTATCGTTCGTGCCAGGGCGGGTATTGCCGACGTGCTGTATGTTCCCAATAAGGACAACGAGCTCTTCCATTTATACTATCGCCTTGACATGGGCAGCTGGAATGACAGACTGCTGCCGCTGGCCGCACAGTATCTGCAATACCTCGGTACGGCACAGCATCCGACCGATGAGATCGCCAAGGCCTTTTATGATATCGCCTGTAATTTCAGCGTGAACGCCACGACGGAACAGACTACGATCAGCATCACCGGTCTCCAGGAGAATTTCAACCGCGCCGTCACGCTGTTCGAAGACGTGCTGCACAACTGTCTGCCGGATACGGCGGCGCTGGTGGCGTTAAAGGACAGACTCCTGAAATCGCGTGCCAACAACAAGCTGAACAAACAGGCGATCATGCAGGGGTTGATCAGCTATGCGAGATATGGTTCCAAAAATCCGTTCAATTCCGGGCTGACCAGCGAAGAGATCAACAAGCTGACGGCAGACGACCTGGTAAAGGTTCTGCATTCGCTGCTGAATTATACACATACCATTATTTATTACGGACCATTGGCTCCCGATGCCTTTACGACCTCCATCGTCAGACTGCATACTTTACCGGCCAGCTTTACGGCTTATCCGGCGAAGGTCCGCTTTCCTTTTGCGGAGCAGAACGCCAACCAGGTTTTATTCGCCAATTATGATATGGTGCAGAGCGAGATCTGCTGGGTGCGTAATGCGGCGCCTTATGACGTGAACAAGGAAACCGTTGTAGACGTGTTTGACAACTATTTTGGAGGTGGCATGGGGTCTATCGTGTTCCAGACCCTGAGGGAGTCGAAGGCCCTGGCTTACTCGACCTTTGCGACGTATGGGACACCGGCGAAGAAGGAAGATCCTTTTTATATACTGGCCTATATCGGTTGCCAGGCGGACAAGATGAACGAAGCCATCGGCGGGATGAACGCCCTTCTGAACAATATGCCCGAGTCGGAGCAGGGTTTTGTGCTGGCGAAGACAAGCCAGAAGAAGGATATCGAGACACAGCGATTCACCCAGGACGGGATCATCTTCGCTTACCTGGCGGAGAAGCAAAAGGGGCTGGATTATGATGATAGGAAGGACGAATATGCAGCGCTGGATAAGCTGACGCTGGCGGATGTGAAGGGCTTTCACCAGCAGCAGGTGGCGGGAAAGGCCTTTACCTACTGCGTGGTGGCTTCTGAGAAGAAGATCAAACAGGACGATCTGAAGAAGGTCGGTGATGTAAAGACGGTGAGCCTCGAAGAGATTTTTGGATATTAGATCATTGAAAAAATTGCCGGGGAGCGGTAAATCCGCTTCCCGTGCTTATGTAAGAGAACCACCTGCCGTCATGGGCCTTTAACCCTATGTCGGTTTTATGGTCCCCGTCCCAATCGCCGGTGATCGGAATAAAGGGCGCTCCTCCGGGGTCGGCATTGTCATCGCCGAAGCCGGCCAGCCATTGGGCCTGGTTGACAAAGGCGTTATGCTGTGGATTGGTGAATGCCACGAACCAACGGCCGTCTCTGGCTTTGAGACCGATATCGGTGATATTGTCCCCATTCCAGTCTCCGGTGATAGGCCGGAAAGGAGCTCCGCCAGGATCGGTGTGGTCATTGCCGAAATTAGCCAGCCACTGCGCCTGATTGATAAAGCCGTTGCCCGCCGGGTCGGCAAATGCTACAAACCAGCGGCCGTCGTTGGAGCGGAGGCCGATATCTGTCCGGCCGTCACCATTGAAGTCGCCGGTGATGGGCTGGAAAGGTGCACCACCCGGGTCGGTATAGTCGTTGCCGAAATTGCTGAGCCATTGGGCCTGGTTGACAAAGCCGCCGCCGGCGGGGTCAGCAAAAGCTACAAACCAACGACCGTCTTTGGACTTGAGACCGATATCCGTATAGCCATCACCGTTCCAATCGCCGGAGATGGGTACGAACGGAGCACCTCCCGGGTCGGTATTATCGTTTCCGAAGCTGGCAAGCCATTGGGCCTGGTTAACAAATTTTCGACTGGCGGCATTGGAGAAGGCTACGAACCAGCGACCATCCTTTGATTTCACCCCTATATCTGTTTTCCCATCTCCATTCCAGTCTCCGCATATCGGTTGGAAGGGCGCGCCGCCAGGATCAAGCTGTGGATCCCCAAGATTGAACAACCATTGGGAAGGTATTGAAGGAGCGTTATTATTCATCAGGGCTACATCAAAAAGGCCACGTTGGGTCATGACGCCGAAGTCTGTATGATGGTCTCCGTCAAAGTCGCCGACTATCGGGTTGGAAGGCTGCAGGTCTTCGGGCCACATATAGAGGTTGTTCCATTTCAGGATAGAGAGGAGATCATCATCTTCACCAGGGTCAATACTGAACTGCTCCATTTCAGGGTGTTGACCATTGGTGTTGTAACCGCTATTTTTGGATTCCCAATTCCAGGGACTGGCCAGTGGAATATTCAGATAGGTTTTTGCCATTAGCAGGGACATGACAAAATTATTGAAGTTGTTGCCTGTCCAGGAGACGCCGCCGGCCACTCCGCATTCACCGATATAGAGTGTCTTGCCATATTGCTGCGACCAGCCATTAAAGGACTGCAGCACCGTAGCGATAGGCTGTTGGTAGAAGGGGTCAGTACTTCCATCGTACAAATGGACAGTAGCTATTTCATCATAGGGAAGCTGGCTGTAGTAGAAGGTAAAATAATACTGGGCATTCGCGGCAGGGCCGTCGTCATTGGTAATGCCGGCACAGATCATGTGTGACGGATCGACGGTTTTTATTTGAAGTGATAAGTTGTTGACATAATCAGCTATCTGTTGTTCTGTAACAAAGAGGAGTTGCGGATTTCTGCTTTTCCGCATCAGGTTAAGTTCATTGCCGATCTCCCAGAACAATATGGTAGAAGAGTTGCTATAACGGCTGGCTATGTCTAACGCATATTGGATCATGCCTGTCCTGTTCTTACAATGGGCCGGGTCGGCAATGCAATCATAGGTGTGGCAGCCGGTGCCGCTGTCATTCTTGGTGAGGGTTGGCATAAACGAAATAGAGCCTCCCAGGAAGGTGGGACTTACGCAGGCGCCTGCTTTATTCAGTTCATCCTGGTCGAAAAAGCCTGTGACGAGGGAAGGTATTAATTGTATGCCTAAAGAATTGGCGTCATTTACCAATTGGTCGAAGGCCTGATAGAAGGCTGTCCGGTTGTTTTTCCAGAGCTCGATGACCGGATAATTGACGCAGGATTCACAGTACGCGCCGGCAGCAAAGAACCGGACTGCCTTGATCCCCCTGGCGGCAAGGTCGCTCAGCATCTGGTGACCCTGTTGTTTGTTCGATTCGCTGTAAGTCCCGGTAGATCCATAATAGCCGGCATAATAGTAGAGGACATTGAAGAAGTTTATGGAAGGGACGTTCAGGTTGACCATTGGGGCTGTCATGGGAGTTAACCGGCGGGCTTGGGATTTGGCGGTGGAGACGACGGTTTCTTTTGGGACGATTTTTAGACAGGAGAAAAATAAGATGGAGGAGACAGTAATAAGGAGTACCGGTCGGATGCAGGAATAAAGCAGTGACATGTGGATAGATAAGGTTTGCTATAAAGATAAGGGAAAATTTCTCTATAGCATGACCACCTGATCACCGGTATTGATTATTTAATATCATGCCGGCAGCCTCGATCTTGTCAGATCGATAACATAGGTATGCGTCCATTTATCATGCCAGGGGTAGGAGGGATCTCGTTTGCCGCCGCCCGCGTGCCGGAGGCTGACGATGAGGTCGTCGCTCAGGACGTCTTGTTAGGGATTGGGGTCTGTATAATAGTTTTCCATAAAGTAATATATAAAAAGAATTCTTCTGATTTTATGTGATTTTTGACGTCTCCCTGCGAATAATTATATGATGCCCGATAATAATCATAACGAATTGATCTTCCTGCAATTGATCAGGGATAACAAGGGTATCCTGTACAAGATCTGTCATTTGTATTGTCGCAAGGCGGATGACCGGGAGGACCTGATGCAGGAGATAACCGAACGAAGTGAAGGTTACGACCGAGGAGGACCGTGACGAAGCAGGTCCGACGAAGGTCTTATCAGTTATGGCGATCGGGACAGCAATTTGACGCAAACTATAAAGAGGTCCGGACCCGCAAGATGCGGACTTCGTTCAACTGGCAGATCGGTTTTAAGCTGATGGTGATCCTGCTGGGTATCGGGATCAACGTCGCCCTGGGCAACCTCTTATGGCACTTTCATTCAAACCCCGTCTTTGCCGTTGCGGCCGGGCTGATCATTCTCTTTACCTCGTATTGTATCGTGGGGTATTTCCTGCAGCTCCTGCTGATGTTGTCTATCAATCTCAGCAAAAACATACTGGCGACGCAAAGACAGCTGGCGCAGCTGGAGGCGGTCATCGTGTGGACGCTGCGGGTCTCTTTTTTACAGGCGCCGGTATGGCCATTTCTTTTTGTTCCAAGAGTCTTTCCGGCCGGGGTCGCACCGCTTTATTGGGTGATAGAAGGGACGGTGGTCCTGCTGCTTTTACTGGTGGTCGTGTGGATGTACCGGCGTATCACGGTCGCTGGCGCGAGTCGTGGTTGGGTGAAGAAGATGGTGGACAATGAAGGAGGGAAGTCGATAGCGCGTGCGCGGGCTTTTATAAAGGAGATTGAGGAGTATAAAAATGAGGACGAGGCCCCTGCTACGGCAATTGACCATACTTACCGCGAGGGCAAGGGGACCGATGGTAAAAAGCAGGATCCGCTGTTGTAAGGTAAAGCGGGCGGACAACCCTGCTATGATGACGACGCCGCAAATGATTGGGATCCAGAGGTTGAGCTGACTGGGTGGGCGCTCCGGGATCTCGGTGGTCAGATGGTTTTCGAGTAAAAATTCTTCGGTGCTGGCTGGTCTTCAAAGCCCTTGTGACAAAGAGAGAGCGGAAAAAGAATAGTATGATACAGGCTCCGCCGATACAAAGTTCCAATGCCAGTATATTGCTGCCTGCATGGGCACGCATGAGTATGGCTATCACGGCAACGACCAGGCCAAGGAGAAGGAGCAGGTTGGCGTTGCGGATCAACCGGACAGTAGTTTTGATGGTCATGTTATGATGGAAGGGTTATTTTCCCTTAAAGACCGGCTTTCTCTTTTCCAGGAAAGCGGCGGCGCCCTCTTTCATATCTTCTGTGCCAAAGCATTCTCCAAAAGCCTGTTGCTCGCGGAGGAAACCGTTGATGCTGCCATCACTGCTTTTTTCGTCGCCGCCAAACGGGTCTGCTTCCCAGTCGCCGCCTTCAACATTTTTTAAACCGTCACCCGCGGCTATATTGACACATTCTATGATCCGGGCCACGGCCAGGGGTGCCTTTTCGTTGATGATGGACAACAGCTCACGGGTTTTTGTAAGCAGCTCGTTGGTTTCGACGACGATGTAATTGACCAGACCCATGGTATGCGCTTCGGTGGCATCGACCATACGGCCGCTGGCCATAATCTCAATGGCACGACCCCGTCCGATGAGCTGGGTGAGACGCTGGGTTCCGCCATATCCGGGGATCAGCCCCAGGTTGACTTCCGGCTGGCCGAACCGGGCGTTGGTAGTACACAACCGAAAATGACAGGCCATAGCCAGCTCACAGCCACCACCCAGTGCAAATCCGTTGACGGCGGCGGCGATGGGTTTGGGGCAGGAGGCTATGCGCATAAAGATACCGTGACCTTTGGCGGCGAGGGCCTGGCCCTCTTCTTTTGTCAGCCCCTGGAATTCGGAGATGTCTGCTCCTGCGACAAAGGCCTTGGGACCGGCGCCGGTTATGATGGCGCTGCGGATGGCCTCGTTGGTATATATTTCGGTGACGACTTCGCTGAGCTCGTCCATCACCTGTTTGTTGATGGCATTGAGCTTATCGGGGCGATTGATAGTGATCGTGAAGATGGCATCGGTGAGATCGGTGTGTAAGGTTTTGTACATGGCAATCTGATTGAGGTTCAAAAATACGGAATGCGGGCGATCCGGCCGCATTCCTGAGAATGCGTCCCCGCCGGGCGGCCGGGCGGCCAAATGACGTAAACATGACGTGTTTTGACTGGCGATTCTAGCCTATTTTTGGAGCAAATCTTTACAATGCAACGACAGACGCTGGCCCAACGGATCAGACAGCTACGGATACTCTCGGGGTTTTCCCAGGAAGAGCTCTCGCTAAGGACGGAGCTCAGCCTTAGAACGATCCAGCGGATCGAGAACGGCGAGACTCAGCCACGGGGGTACAGTCTTCAGCGACTGGCCGAGGTGCTCGGGACCACGCCCGCCGACCTGCTGATCGCGGCGGCCACCACCGGGTACAGCGCGGCAGCCACCCCCAGTCTCGACGCCCCGGCAACTGATGCCGCACCCGGTGCCACGGAGCCCGCCAGCGCAGCGGCCAGTGCCGCACCCGGCGCCACAACCCCAGACAACGGCTGGCTGATTCTTTTGAATCTTTCCGGCCTGGCCTTTCTTTTTGGGCCGGGTCTGGGGGTGATCGTCCCCTTCATACTTTGGCTGATGAAAAAAGATAGGATCGAAGGGGTAAAAGAGGCCGGCATACGCGTCATCAACTTCCAGCTTACCTGGGCGCTGGTGACCGGATTATACTGGAGCCTTGCTTTATACCAGGCCATTTACCATGTAGAGCTCGTCGAGTTACCCCGGGGTGTGATGATGTTCTATCTTATTGTTCTCGGGCCACGTCTCGTAAATATCGTGTATGTCGTCGTGAATACCATTCGGGCAGCGCGCAATCTGAGACCGCGTTATGTGCCTTCCATTCCTTTTTTTCACCCGGCGGCCTGAGCCGTGATATACCTGTATTCTTTTACTGAGCCAGTAACCCCAGGGCATATTCGATCCGTCGTTGGGTCTCTTCGCGACCAAGCATTACGGCTATGTCAAAGACATGGGGACCGAACTTTGCGCCTACCAGCATAACGCGGAGGGGCATCAGCAGGTCGCCCGGTTTGATGGCTGCGGCGGCGGCCATTTCCTTGAAGTTGGCTTCCAGCGCATGGGCCTCCCAGTTTTGGTTCAGCTGCAGCTGTCGGATCAGTTCGACAAAGAACAGCTGTTTGGCCTCATTCCATTTGGGTTTGACAGCTGCGACATCGATGGTTTCGGGGGCCTGGAAAAAGAATCCGGCCTGCTGGATAAAGTCTGGCAGCAGGATACAGCGTTCCTTGACGAGGTCGAGGATCTTTTCGAACCGGCTTGATGCGGGAGTATAGAGGCTCATATCCGGTGGTATCACATCGAGCCCTGGGATGCCGATGGGGTCGATAACCGAAGAGGTCAGCATGACGGGGACAGGCTCCTGGCCGGAGTCTTCGCGGACGAGATCGGCGGGAGGGATTTCGATGCCCTTTGCCCTGAACAGCTCCAGCACTTGGGCACTGAAGGCGGTGGCGGGCTGTTTTTTTATCCATTCGTGGTTGAACCACTTTGCTTTTTCAAAGTCGAATTTCGCTCCGCCCTTATGGACACGGTCCATGGAGAACCGGCCGATCAGCTCTTCGATGGTAAAGATCTCCTGGTTCGTACCGTCGTTCCATCCCAGCACGGCGAGCAGGTTGACAAAGGCTTCTGGCAGGAAGCCTGTTTCGCGGAAGCCGGTGGCGGGTTCGTTGGTGCGCGGGTCTGTCCAGTTCATGGCAAAGACGGGGAAGCCCAGCCGGTCGCCATCGCGTTTGCTCAGCTTGCCATTGCCATCGGGTTTGAGGATCAGCGGGAGGTGCGCCCACTGCGGCATCTTGTCCTCTCCGAAGAGATGACGCCAGAGCAGGATATGTACGGGGGCGCTGGGAAGCCATTCTTCTCCGCGGAAGGCATGTGTGATCTCCATCAGGTGATCGTCGACTACGACGGCGAGGTGATAGGTGGGCATGCCGTCGGCTTTGAGCAGTACCTTGTCGTCGACGCCCTCGGTTGGAAAGCTGACTTCGCCGCGGATCATATCGGTGAAGCTGACCTGCTGATAGGGCTCCACTTTGATCCGAATGACATAGGGGGTGCCGGCGTCCAAGAGGCGTTGGGTCTCGGCAGGGTCGAGATGCAGGGAATTACGCATTCTATGCCGCAGCGCGTGGCTGTATTGAGGGGAAGGGTTCTCCGCCGTTTTGTATTTCTCCCGCATGGTCTCCAGTTCTTCGGGGGTGTCGAAGGCGTAATAGGCGTGACCGTTTTTGATCAGCTGTTGCGCGTATTTGGCGTATATGCCGAGGGCCTTTCGTTCGCTCTGGCGATAGGGGCCGTATTTTCCTTCTTTATGCGGGCCTTCGTCGGGGTCGAGGCCGCACCATTTCAGGGAGTTGATGATATATTCTTCGGCGCCGGCGACATAACGGCCCTGGTCGGTGTCTTCGATACGAAGGATGAAGTCACCGCCATGGCTGCGGGCAAAAAGGTAGTTGTAGAGTACTGTACGTACGCCGCCCAGGTGAAGGCCACCGGTGGGGCTGGGCGCGAAGCGAAGTCTTACTTTCTTACTCATAGGTCGCAAAGGTATGAAATTTGACCGCCCAATAGCCCTACTATCCTTGAACGGAGCGTCGCAAGAATGTTGATAAGCGTCCCCCCGCCCATACACTAATACTCTGACCCTGACGTTATTACCCGAATCAACTGTCGCATGTTGAAACTTCTTCTCTCATCCGCGCTAGTCTTCTCCCTGCTGTCAGCCTCGGCTCAGCTGACCTATGAGACGCTCTACGTAGATTACGACAGCGCATGGACCTTCAAAAACCTTAAGATCATCCCTATCCGGCGCAAGGCCGGTGGGGGCATCCCGCCCGGTGAAATGGAGGCTGTCCCACTGAACAAGGCGCTGAGTCAGGGGTTGGTGACGGTCAGCGAGCGGGGATCGACCTCTTTTGAAAATGTTCATTTCCTGCGTTTCAATACAAAATCGGATAAGCCCATTTATATCGCGGGTGGTGAGATCGTGGCCGGGGGACGGCAGGACAGGATGATCGTGTCGGATACGGTCCTGCAACCCATGTCGAAAGATCAGTATGTGTCGGTGATGTGTGTGGAGGAGGGGCGGTGGAGCGACAAGGAGAAAAAATTCAGCTATGGTAGCTATGCCAATCAGCAGCTTCGAAAGGCATTGGATTCGACACATAACCAGGTGGTGGTATGGCGGGAAGTGGACAAGCAGTTGCAGGCCGGGAGTTTTAAGAACAATAGCCTGGCATATCTGTCGCGTTACCAGGATAAGAAATACCTGCTTAGCGGGGATGAATATTTCAATTTCTTCCGGGATCGTCTCGCGCGTACGGATAGTACGGTAGTTGGTTTTGTCGCGATCTCGGGAGATAAGATCATCGGGAGCGATATCTTCGATGGGACAAATCTTTTTTATGGGCAGGCGGAGCCGTTGTTGCGCGGGTATGTCGATGAGGCGATGCAGTCCGGTGCGCCGGTGACGATGAAGGATGGTCCTGTCAGACGTTATATGGATTCGTTGTTGAAGGATGAGCCGACCCAGGCGGCCTTTGTCAGGGATCGGGGGAAAGTTTTCCGGCAGAATGGCCGCGTGATGCATGTGAATACATATGCGAAGGAGAAGATGCCATAGGCTTTCAGCGCCGTCGAAATTCTGTAACTTGCCTTTCTATGTTCTATCTTGTACGAACGCCCTGGTGGCTGAAGAAGATCTATTCGGGTCTGATCTGGCAGATGCCTGTAAAGGAGAAGGTGCTCTACCTGAGTTTTGATGACGGTCCTCACCCTGAGGCTACTCCCTTTGTGCTCGACGAGCTAAAAAAATACAATGCCCGCGCTACCTTTTTTTGTATCGGAAAGAACGTAAAGGAATACCCGCAGGTCTACAGAAGGGTTTTATTGGATGGGCACCGTGTAGGTAATCATACACAGAACCATATGAACGGCTGGAAGGTGGCTGATGAAAAATACATGGAGAATATAAGGGATGCCGCGCAGCTGATCGACTCCGATCTGTTTCGTCCGCCCTATGGCAGGATCAGCCTTTTTCAGTCAAAACTCCTGCGGGCCGCGCCTTTTTATTATAAGATCGTAATGTGGGAGGTGTTGAGCGGAGATTTTGATCGGGACATCGATGCTGCGAAGTGTGCACGTAATGTGATACGCAGTGCGAGACCCGGAAGCATCGTTGTGTTTCATGATAGCGAAAAGGCGTTGGAGCGGGTCAGGGGTGCGTTGCCTGTGGTGTTAAAGCATTTTTCGGAGTTGGGGTATCGGTTTGAAGTGATCAAATGAACGGAAGAGAGTGGGCGAAAATTGGGGAACCAAAAGAGCAGAAGGTGAAGAAGTGAGCCGGCTTTAAAGCTTGGAATTTGGCCCAAAATGGGACAGCTTTTTGGCGTTCTTTGCTAAATAAAATTGGGCCTGGGTAGACACCCTGGCCCGTTTTTAATCCGTACCCTATGAAAACTGGTTTAAAGGTAAATCTTTTTTTCATTTATGCAAAGTAATTTAGTCAGTCTGACCTGACGATTCTTCTGGATTTGACCTTGAATTCGTCTTTTGGGGGCTTGTTCGTCTCATTATGTAAATTAGATATATGGAGGTCTGGGAGGGGGTTTGGTTCATTTGGACGGGGTCTGGTCAGCCCATTTTCGCCAATGGATTTCGTCTTAATCATGGGTTTTGGGGATATTTGCATCCGAAAACCGCACAATAAATTATGATATTAATAGATACGCATTCTCATCTGTATAGTAAAAGTTTCTCCCAGGATGTGGACGAAGTGATTCAGCGTGCTGAGAAAGAAGGAGTTGAGAAGTTTTACCTGCCTGCCATCGACAGCGAATGCCAGGAGGCCTTACTTGCCCTGGAAGCGAGGTACCCCGGACGGTGTATTGGTATGACCGGGCTGCATCCCTGCAACGTAAAAGAGAATTATCAGGCTGAGCTTGGTTTCGTTGAGCGGGAGCTGGGGCGCCGTTCGTGGGTAGCAATAGGGGAGATCGGGCTGGATTTTTATTGGGATAAGACCTTTTCGGCGCAGCAATACGAGGCTTTTCACCGGCAGATAGAGTGGGCTCTCCATTATGATATACCTATCGTCATTCATTCACGCGAGTCGATGCAAGAGAGTATTGGGGTGGTCCGTGAACATCAGAAAGGCAAGCTGCGGGGGATCTTTCATTGTTTTAGCGGCGACGCTGCCGCAGCCCGAGACATCGTGGACCTTGGTTTTTACCTGGGGATCGGCGGCGTGCTGACCTATAAGAATTCCGGTCTGCCCGAAGCCATCCGCGACATCGGCCTGGAGCACCTGGTACTGGAGACGGACGCACCCTATCTGAGCCCGGTACCTTTCCGGGGCAAACGCAATGAAAGCAGTTACCTCAGGTATGTGGTACATAAGCTCGCCGAGGTGAAAGGGGTGGATGTGGAAGAGGCGGCGCGGGTTACGACGGAAAATGCTCAAAAAATATTCGGAATCCAGGGATAATTTGCTATTTTTGCGGCCCTTCCGGAGAGTTGTCCGAGTGGTTGAAGGAGCACGCCTGGAAAGTGTGTATACTCGAAAGGGTATCAAGAGTTCGAATCTCTTACTCTCCGCTGATGAATTGTTGCCCCACCTTTTGGTGGGGCTTTTTTTATGCCCGTACGCGGGGCGAGCTTGCTCGGCAAAGCGGGAGGGCGTAAAAAAAGAAGGCGCGGTAGCGCCGGCAACAATTCATCTGGCTCCCCCCACTCTGAGATCAGCGAGCACCGCGAAGCGGGCGGAGCTAATCTCTTACTCTCCGCTGATGAAAGATTTGCCCCGCGTTCGCGGGGCATTTTTTATTCCCGCACTCGTGCGAACTTGTTTGCAGAGAGGGAGGGGATAAAAAATGAGAGGCACGGTAGTGCCGGCAAATGTTTCATCTGGCTCCCCCCCATTCTGAGATCAGCGAGCGCCGCGAAGCGGGCCGAGCTAATCTCTTACTCTCCGCTTGAGGAAACGATCAATTTTGATCGTTTCCTTTTTTTGCTTAAAACAAATTAATTTTAAATTACTTATCTGTCGATTTTTTCTAAAAAAGTGGTGTTCGATTTTTTATGAGTGAACTTTTAAAAACTATCTGCTTTTGCTAAAGCGCTTTATTGGCTTGATATAAAGTGTTCGAATTAATCTAAAGATTTATTTTCCCTTGTAGCCTCTAGATGTTGTCTGACTTTATAAGTCTTAGCGATTAAATAAAGGAAATCCAATATCACTTCAGCTTCGTCCTTATTAACTATAATACCATTTTTGCGCAGTAGATTCATAGCTTGATCAATAGAAACTCTTCTAACTGAGAATATAGTAGGAGTTTTATAAGTAGTTTGGTTCATACTTCTATTATTAAATGAGTGAATAAATAGAGAATATGTGTTGACTTCTATTTTTGATATTCAACAATTAGGGATAAGGTCTCGTCAATCTTTAAGTTGCTAATTTCAGCAGTGATGGGAGCTATTGATGCAGGGGAAATAGGTTTATTATATCTTTTCTTATCAGCTAACTGCCAAAAAACCAATAAACCCAGTACCGAAAATATACGTATGATAAACTTGTAAGGCGTGGTAATGACCGATAGATCAGGAAAGGGAACATTCATTTCCTGGAGCATTACTGCGTGAACACTTAATGAAAGTACCGTGCTGAGAAATACCCCGATTGCAAACTTCACCCAGTTTACATTTGTTTTGTGTGACATAAGATATTGAGTTTAATAGCTAATTTTTTAAACCCCATCAATTGAAATGACAGCTTTTCCGATAAATTTTCCGTTCGGAACCTCGGTGTAAGCTTTATTGAATAAATTAAAAGGATATACCTTGCTCACCATAATCGCAATCCCGTTTGCTGCGTAAGCCGCAAGTTCTGCGAGATATTCCGGCGAGGGTTTCAGCATGAGGAGTTTATATTTTTTAGCGGAAAATAGGTTGATAAAAAAAGAGCTGATGATCGCAGCTGAAGAAAAGAAATTAATTATTGAAGGACCAAATTCGGAAATTGTCTACCATCTTGAAAAGACGCATTGATCTTGTTTCTTGCTCAGTCTGAATCGTATACCAATCTACAGGCCCTCCAATAAGATTGTTGAGTAAAATATGAAGCGCATATCCATATGAGTTATATTACTCTTTCAATGTCATTAATTGCTTTAATGATTTTATCCTGGACATTTTGGCTAACAAGAGTAAAAAAGGGCACGAAAAAAATGGCGAGGCTAACTGTTATGTTTTTGGACCTGACGGCAATTAATTAACTCTATAGCTTAATTCTTCTCCTGTCTTTTCTTTGTAAATATTCTGAAGCTGATGAACATAGCGAATTATTTTTTCTCCTGAAATGGGTTCAAAGCCTTCGGCGCAATATATTAAGCCTATGTTCATTCTTTTAAAATGAAGCTTGCCAATCTCTATATTGCTTTGACCTGAGGGAATCGCATTCAGCCTTGTTAGCCATTCATTATTCAAATGAATGAATTCAAAATTTTTGACCGGTATGTCATTTATTTTTTCCCCATCAACGGAAATGACTTTTTGCACTCCTCGAGAAACTCTAACCCCTAAAATAGATAAGTCATTTTTCATTTCCTCATTGTCATTGACAAATTCTGTACTTTGCCCGTCAGTATATAATTCGAGCAAGTTGCCTGGTTTTATATCATTAGTGTTTTGCATATTTAAAGTTACGGAAATGATCTTTAAAAGTCTACCAGCTTTTTCAAAGGAATGTTAAGGGCTTCAGCGATAGAAATCAACGTATCAATTGTGACACTGTACTTCGCATTTTCAATTCGTTGAATTGTTATTTTAGATACGCCTGCTGCATCAGCAAGCTCCTGCTGAGACATGCCGGCCTTTTCTCTAAGTATCCTCAGATGTGTTGCAAAAGACTTTATACCAGCGGGATTTTTCACCCACCAAAAGTCGGCTGTTGAAAAAATCTTATGGATACATATATGCATCCAATTGCGTATATTTGCCCTTGTTGGGCTTCATTATTTCTTTTTTAGAGCGGAAATAAAAATTGTTATATTTGTAATCATGAATAAAAAGAATTACGAGGCGCTTTTAGATGCCCTGGAGAAACAACGCCGGGAAGTCACCTCTTCAAAAAAGGCGGCCAGAAAATTCTTGAAAGATGCAGGTGTATTGCATCTTTTTGTTCCAAAAGGAACAAATGAATCCTCTGCTGCCGCTTCCAAATAATTTTTATGTATCCTTCGAGGCCTGGATTATTGATGGGCTTTCACGGCTGTGAAAAGTCCGTAAGAGATAGTATTGTTTCTGGTGCTTCCATGCTAAAAGCCAGTGAAAATGGCTATGACTGGCTGGGAGCAGGTTTTTATTTTTGGGAAAATAATTATGATCGTGCGCTGGAGTTTGCGCAAAACCCACCGGGAAAGAAGAAATTTAAAGTGCCTTCCGTCCTGGGTGCTATTATTGATCTTGAGTATTGTCTCGATCTATTGGACACCCGATATCTTCGGCTGGTGAAGAAGTCTTACTTTAATTTTATTTCATCGGCCGGCATAGATGGAATAGAAATACCCCGGAATCGAACAGTGAAAGGGTCAACTGATAAATTGCTAAGGGAATTGGATTGCGCGGTAATTGAGAATCTGCACGATATGCAACGGCAAACCAAGTTTGAGTCTTTTGACTCTGTTCGAGGTGTATTTGTCGAAGGAGAAGAATTATACCCCGGAGCAGGGTTTCATGACAAAAATCACATTCAGATTTGCATTAGAAACCCCAACTGCATCAAAGGTTTTTTTATTCCCCGGGAAGAGGTTCAGTGGAATTGAGTGGTCTTTTCCGCAAATATATAATGAGGATTTTTTCGGATACATATATGTATCCAAGATTGTATATTTGCATATATTCATAGCGATGCCTTCTTTTAAAAAGAAGAAATATACAGACCCGGTAGCTTGCCAGCATAATAATGATGTATCGAAGGATTGGTACGTCTTCTTCCGTTTTAAATAAGAGGGCAAGGTTTATAAGTACAAACGACGGGAAGGAATAAATAGAATAAAAGAACTGGAAGGACGATTACAGGCAATTGCCGACCTGGTTGAAGAAATAAGATATGATTTGATGCATGGATGGAATCCAGTATTGGACCCAAAGAGAGAAAGGGACTATAATCCGTATTTATTAGTAAAAGCAAGTGGGGCAAATCGAAAGATACCATTGGGAAATATAAAGGCATCCACAAAGAAAGCCCTGTATAATAAGTATTTCAATAAATAACCAACTATGAATAAAGTTCTGTAAACAGTTAAACTCTTTATGGGCAAGAGTTTGAGCGGGCAAACCCGGAACAGAACCCGGAACAAAAATGTCCAATTTTGATCGTTTCCTTTTTTTGCTTAAAACAAATTGATTTTAAATTACTTATCTGTCGATTTCTGCTAAGAAAATGAGGTTCGATTTTTCGTGAAGAACTAGTTAAAAGCGATCTGTTTTTACCGAAGTGCTTTATCGGTTTGATATAAGGTGTTCGAATTATTCTAAAGGTACTTCTCAAACCTAAAACGTAGCATTCAACCTTTCCACTACAACAATGCGACTTTTGGCTACAGCGGCTTCTTTACCGTTGCAGAACTTTGCAATTATAAAGACAATTAAAATGCAAAACGAAATTGAAAATTGGAACGCATCTCGAATTCCTATAAGGAACAGCGGTTTAGCCGTAATTACCGGCAGTACGGAAGGTGTTGGGTACGAAGATGCAGTAGCATTATCTTCGTCGGGATGGAATGTAATAATAATGGGGCGTAACGCCCAAAAAGGGGCGGACTCAATCGCTAAGATCAAACAAGTTAATCCAAAGGTAAAAGTAAGTTTCGAGAAGATGGACCTTGCAGATCTATCTTCAATCAAGGCCTTTGCTTCAAGGATGAATACAAAAGGGCAAGCCATTGATCTGCTAATAAACAACGCCGGTGTAATGACACCACCAAAACGGCTCGAAACTGCCGATGGCTTAGAGTTACAGTTCGGCACAAACCATATTGGCCACTTTGCACTAACCGCACAGCTTCTTCCATTACTTCGTAAATCTCCTGGTGCCCGTGTTGTTACCGTTTCAAGTATAGCAAGTCGCGCGGGAACAATCAATTTTAATGACCTTCAGTCGGAATCTTCGTATAATCCAATGAAAGCCTATAACCAGGCAAAACTAGCGAACCTGATGTTTGCTTTTGAACTTCAGCGACAAAGTGAAAAAAATGGTTGGGGCATCCTGAGTATGGCAGCCCACCCTGGTGTTTCCCGTACGAACCTGCTTATTACCGGTGCAGGCAGATGGAGCGGGCCGGGAATCATGAGGACCTTTCTTCCTTTTTTGTTCCAGTCCCCTGCACAAGGCGCTTTGCCCACATTATACGCGGCTACTTCTCCTGAGGCTAAAGGAGGTTCGTATTACGGCCCAAACAAAATGGGTGAGACACGTGGATTTCCCGCTATAGCAAAAATACCCTCTCAGGCAAAGGATGAAAATGTTGCGGCAAAATTATGGAAGGTATCAGAGGAGCTGGCGAGCGTGGATTTCAGTACCAGCCATTTCAGATTGCCATCCGAACTAAAGGGATAGAGCAAATTCCCCATTTCAATATCTTATTAATAATGAAAATGAAACTTATAACCGCTGTATTCGCTCTCGTGGTTGGGCTTTCATCCTGTAGTGCCAGGAGAACGGTGTATATCACTAACAAGACGGGCAAAAGCATCACGCTCGTGGTTGATAGCTTCTACATGGACTCTTACCCTGCTTTTACCGACTCCCTGAATGACTTAAGGATAGAGGGAAAAAAGTGTTTGATTATGGCAAAGGACGGCAGCAAAACAGCTGTTGATATGCCGGGCAAGACCAACGTGTCACATATAAGTTTCAACGTAGAAGAACTTTGGGTAAATATTAAATAACGTTTAAACTAAATGACATGAAAACGATTCACAACAATGACAAGCTTCCAATGGGTTTAACAATATTGTCGAACGCATTGCCTCCGGTAGGATTTTACCTGTATTACAGATTTAGGAAAGCATTCCCTAAAAAGGCAAGGACAGCGCTGGTTAACGCGATTTTGGGAATCCCAATCGGGTTGATTGGGGGTTACGTATTACAAAATTACGTCCTTAACTAAGATGATAAAGAACATCATATCCCTGGCCTTACTGATCGTTTCTGTAGGCTTAAATTTCAGTCACGGGTGGAATTCCTTTACTTATAGGAAAAATCCTGACTGCCGCGTTTGTACCTGTTATGCCCATCTTTTTATACAACAACAAGCTAAACAGCAGGACTACCTTGGACTTGATGCTTCCCCGATATGCATATTTACGGACCGGTATTTCTAAAAATGGCAGGCTGTCAGCAGGGTTCGACTTTGATCAACAAACTTTTTTCCTTCATGATTTTAACGCAATCCGTAAAACCTATCAATATAGCCAGGTAGATGCCAATGCTGGTTTGGTCTATGAACATTTGTTACCGGCCCATTTTATGCTTACCGTATCTGCCGGGTACAGAGCTACGCCATTTGTTCGTATTTTTGAAAAAGACAGGACTTTCTCAGATTACACCTGGTCGGTCAAAACAGATCCGGCACCATATGCAAGTGTGGGTATCTCATTTAATCCGTTTTCAAAAGGTAAGTAATCCATGCGATTAATATATGCTACGAAATGAAAAATAAAGAATTACATAGGATAAAAACCATAAACGAGTTGCACAGGCTTGGTGGCTATGATAAACCGCAACATCCGCTCATAAGTATTATAAATCTTGAAGGCTTAGCGAACAGAACCGATATCACTGCGGTCATGTTTGATTTTTACGTGATAACTATGAAACGTGGCTGTAACAAACTTTTTTATGGCCAGCAGAAATATGATTTTGATGAAGGCGTGATGGCTTTCCTTGCTCCGGGGCAGATATTACGCGGCGAAGACGATGGCGTGCCACAGGATTTAAACGGCTGGATGTTGTTCATCCATCCTGACTTCTTATGGAATACCGCACTGACGAAAAAAATAAAGAAGTACGAATATTTTAACTACAACACATGCGAGGCTTTATTTCTCTCCGATAAGGAAGAAGCTATTATAAACGGCATCGTTGACAACATCAAAATGGAGTACAGCTCCAACATTGATAAGTTTAGCCAGGATATTATTATTTCAAGCCTTGAAACCTTACTGAACTACGCTGAACGCTTTTATGAACGTCAGTTCATTACCCGCAAAATAACGAATCACAAAATACTGAACCGTCTTGAGGATGTACTTTCTGAGCGTTTCGATAGTGAAGACCTGCTCGTAAAGGGGCTTCCAAGTGTCCAGGATGTTGCCGATATATTGAATATTTCATCCAAGTACTTAAGCAGTATGCTGAAACAGCTTACAGGCCAGACCACGCAGCAGTTAATCCATGATAAACTGATAGAGAAAGCGAAAGAAAAGCTTTCGACCTCTGATTTAACAGTTAGCGAGATTGCATATCAGCTCGGATTTGAACACTCTCAGTCTTTTAGTAAATTATTTAAAAGCAAGACTAATCAAAGCCCTTTGGACTTCCGGAAGTCCTTCAACTGATGTGCTTATGTAATCTGCGAGTAGCGGCTATTCAACAGGTGCGCCTGGTACCCGGCAGACTTGAAAGGTGGGTGAAAATGCATTCACCCCGTTAGCTACGTGAATTCGCATTTGAAAATCAACGTTTTATTTCGCTGAACAAAGATAGAAAAGGGGCAAGGTGTTCGATTGTACTCCCTCTCTCTCCGCTGATGAATTGTTGCCCCACCTTTTGGTGGGGCTTTTTTTATGCCCGTACGCGGGGCGAGCTTGCTCGATTATGAATCCTTCAAGGCCGGTGTAGTAGCGCATAAAAGTAACTTTTGCCTCGGGTGGTTATCTACTGAATAAATCCGCCATCACTACTTCCGCCTGAATGTGGCCGGCATAGTAATCATTCTTCAGTACTCCATAGGGAGTAATCATAGTAGGAAAAATAGTTTTTCTCGTTTTGGTTTGACTTCTGAAAACTTTGACCTTGTTGTCAAGTTCGCCGGAATATCGCTTGTCGATAACAAATTCACCAGAAGAGAACTTTATTTCGCACAGATTGATACAATGATCTTGCCGGTCAAGGAGCAGGTCGATCTGTGCCCCCTGTTCTCCCTCTTTAGGAATATAACGCCAACTCGAGGCTTCAGTATAAACGGCGCTTATGCCAAGTGCTTTTTTGATTTGTGAGACGTGTTTTTGACAAATAGCTTCAAAAGCATTGCCGCTCCAACTGCTATAGGACTGCCCGCTAACGATTTTATGCCATGTACCAGCACCGCTCGATCGTGCAGATTCAATGAATTTCAGGTAAAAAAGGGAGTATTCGTCTGCGAGTTTGTACATGCTATCCCTTGAGGTCTTTCCAAAGGGTATGTACTGAATGATAAACCCGGATTCTTCCAGTTCTTCGAATAATCGTGTAGTGCCACCGCCGGTGGTGAATCCACAGGTTTCGATAATTTCACTTCGGCTCAAACCTCTCCCTTTCTTTGCCAGGACCCGGACAATAGCTTCATGGTGCGCTGCATTAGTAAACAGGGACCGATACAGATTGGTAAATTCAACTTTAAGAGGGCCGTTTTTTTCAAAAAAAAGTTTATCGATGACCTGGTTGGCGCTTTCACCCTTGTCAACCTGCTTTAGGTATTGGGGAATACCTCCCATTGCCATATAGAGTTGCAATATTTGATACTGGTCTAACCTGATACCACGGCTGATCAGGAATTCTTCTGTTTCTTTTAAAGAGAATGGAAGCAACCGGAGGGTCCGGCTGACCCGGTTATGAAGCCCGCCCTTATCGTTTATAATGTTTTCGATCATCCAGGAAGCTGCCGACCCGCAAATCACGACTTTTAACAAAGCTTGCCGTGAAGCCCAGGTATTCCACCAATGACCAAAAGCCGACAGGAATCCAGATTTGGGCGTATGAATCCAGGGAAACTCATCAAATAGAACAACCGCTTGTTCCCTGACCAGTTTTGTTTTTAGAAATTCGGAAAGAAAAGTAAAGGCCTCTATCCAGTTGGTAGGAATAGCGGGTGGAATATTAGAACCCATAGCTTGTTGAAGTGCATTTCTGAAGTTTAGCAACTGTTCATCGAGTTCCGCTTCATGAACCCCAGTGTATTCGAAGACCAGGTGTTTCTCGTAGAAATTCCGGACGAGAAATGTTTTTCCTACCCGGCGGCGGCCCAATATGGCAATCAATTCTGCCTCCCCGGAGGCAAGCATATCTTGTAATATTTTCTTTTCGGCATCCCTGCCAATAATATTCTGAGCCATACTATTTGTGGACAAGTTTAAATAATTATAAATGTCCACAAATATATCTTAAATATGACTTATGGACAAGTATAGAATTTTATATCTGTCCATAAGTATTACAATAATGAACAGGTAATTATCAATATCTCTGTTTGGGAAAACATTGAATGCTACCGGGTCGCTCCGTAATGGCCGGATTAGGGGCAGAAAGAAAGATCACTCAACCAGGAGGTTCAATGGAATTGACTGTTTATCCCACCCGCTCACCGAAACCCGCCAACTGCTAAATAGCACCCTACACGGGGCCGAGCGGTCTTATCTTACGCGATCGCAGCATTAATCAGAGTCATGGCACTTCCCTCCACGGAGATCCGATACAAAAGATCTACGCTATTATTCATTGCCGGCTTATTTATTTTCTTCGTTATAACGGGGACCTTTGCGACCTTTTTTTCAGGTGCAACCGGGGGCAGCCCCACTGTATATCTTTTCTATTTCACCTTCGTTATAATACTGGCCTTTGTCAGCTTCCGCATGTACAAGCGTTATAGCAGCCCTCAACCCGTCCTGATCTTTAATTCGGATGGCTTACATATTCCCGGGAAAAGCCATCGCTATATACGCTGGGGTGAGATCACTGAATGGAAGATCAGGACCGATAAGAGCAGTAAATTTCTCGTCATCCGCACAGCCGGGGACAGGACCAGGATCGATATAAGCTGGCTGGAACTCCCTGCAAAAGAGATCGAGCAGCTGATGAAACGCTATATCCGGCAACCAGGACCCCATTTCTCGGATAATTAGTACATAATATAAACCATAACGTGCGCTCTATTCAACCGCAAATACAGTTTAGCCAATATTCAAAAATTCATTTAACATTTTTAACCTGGGTTAATATTTCCCGGTTTAAGCCGGCCTAGCTTTGTATAGTCTAATCAAATCAATTAGGCAAATACCAACATGAAAAAATTAATATTTCCATTAGTAATAGCGGTAATATCCGCTGCAGCACTATCCTGCTCTAAAAGTCATAACGGGGCGGCCACTCCTAAAACCTATGTAATCGTACCCGGAGCATGGTCCGGGCCATATGCCTGGGATGGCGTAAAGGCAGATCTCGAAAAATCCGGTAACAAGGTTGTCGTCGTTCAATTGCCCGGTCATGGTTCGGACAATACCGCTCCGCAGACCCTGACACTGGATGTCTATCGTGATAAGGTCGTCAACGTAATAGACAGCATCGGCGGACAGGTGATACTTGTCGGCCATAGCCTTGGAGGCGCTGTTATTTCAGAGGTCGCAGAAGCGATCCCATCAAAGATCAAAAAACTCGTATACGTAGCCGGCTTTGTTCCCCTGACCGGTCAGTCTGCGCTGACCTTAGCCAGTACAGATACGACTTCCGTCCTGGGCGCCAGCCTGGTCCCTTCTGCCGACCAGCTTACACTTGCGGTGGTACAAAACCAGATCATCAATAGCTTTATCCAGGATGGCACCGAAGCAGAGCAAAGCCTCACATTGGCGAACTACAGAGTAGAGCCGGCTATCCCGCTCACAAATGCAGTCAATCTTACTGCCACCAATTATGGCTCAGTGACTAAAGTCTACATCAAAACCTTAATGGATCATGCGATCACTCCGACGCTACAGAATCGTATGCTCGCCGCTACACCCGGATTTTCGGCGGTTTATCAGATCAATACCAGCCACAGTCCTTTCCTGGTCAAACCTGATTCGGTAGCCTTCCTTTTAACGAGTGCTGCAAATTAGAGCTCGAACGATATTAATAAAGTATAATTAAGAATACCATCAGGCTAACGGCTTGATGGTATTTCGGCTATACCGGATGGCCCGAATCCACTCCCCCTAAAAAAGCTCAGGCTCACTTCCTGCCCGGGCGCCCCCGCAACCAATCTAAACTTCCTGTGATTCTCCGGATGACTAACAGTTCCCTCAGACACATTCATAAACTTCCCTTCAAGATCCGCACGACTTAGCTTCTTGAAGGCCTCGGAAGAGGCGACCGGTCATAAAAGTGGGATTGGAAAGAAAAATTGCACGCTTTTCGCCTTTTTTGACACGCCCATAGGAAAAACCCGATCCTCTCCCCTTTTTATGTACTTTAGCCAAATAACCCCGGATAGCAAGGCTATGAAACAACTCCTGACTCCCTTCATGCTGCTTTGCAGCATTTTTTCCTATGCCAACATCTATTATGTCAACAGTACAGCGAAAGGCACCAAAGACGGTCTTTCCTGGACCAACGCGTTCACTAACCTTCGCTGGGCAATGGATATCGCCCGTAGTGGCGACGTTATAAAGGTGGCTGCCGGAACTTATTTGACTACAAGCTCGACCTATAGCGACTCGACCTTTAGACTGCCCCGGGGAGTCTCCATTCTCGGAGGATATCCCAATTCCGGAAGTCCTTCAGATGCTCAACGCGACTGGACCAGTCAGCCCACGATCATCAACGACACATATGGGAGTGAATTTGTCATCACAGCTTCGTCGATCGATACGGCTACAGTACTGGATGGCTTTACCGTAAGGACCGTTTCCCAGGGCCTGAATATAGCCAACTGCAGCCATCTTGTTTTCAATCATGTCCTGTTCCAGGAGATCCCATTACGAGCCATCACGCTGTTCAAGAGCCAGGTTGTCTTTTCCGCCTGTATAATGGATCATAATAACTCGCCTGTTTTTTCCCAGGACAGTTCCAGTTCCGAATTCGACAACTGTATCATGACTCGCAACCAGTATGGTGGATATCTGATCTACAGCACGGCTTCTTCACTCCGGCTGATCAATTGTACGTTTGTCAACAATGCTGCAGAGGTATTTTATGGCAGCGGAGCCGGCAGCGCACTGGTGCGCAATTCTATCTTCTGGGATAACAGACCCGGTAGTTTCCCCGGGGACAACCGGGAGGATTTTCAGGGTACACAGACTATTGATATCACACATTCATTGACCCAAAACTATTTCAGGGACGGCGCCACAAGCGTGCTGGTCAATGCCGATCCCCGGTTCGTGAGTGTTCCCAACCCTGCCGGTGCGGATGGCCTCTATTTTACTGCGGACGACGGTCTGCAGCTGACCGCGCCCTGTTCACCGGGACTCAACAGCGGCGATAACAATGCTGTAGCCGGCATCAGCCGGGACATCCTCGGGCAGCCTCGCATATTCAACGGTGGAACAGTGGACCTTGGCGCGTACGAGCGACAGGCCGACCCGGGAACTCCCCTCAACGTAGTGTATGTGAACAGCAATGCCGGAAACACCGGATCCGGCAACGGCAGTTCCTGGCAGAATGCCTTCAAAACGCTCCAACAGGCATTGCTGTACTGCGCCGACACGATCAAGGTGGCTGCCGGCAATTATCTGACCGATGATTCATATACCGACAGTGTGTTCAATATCGGTGGTAAAACGGTGCTCCTCGGCGGGTATCCTTCGACGGGAAACCCGGCTGATGCTGACCGTAACCCCAGTCAATTCCAAACCTTTCTCAAGGCGAACTATCCATATGACGGAACCAACTATACAATCCTTAGTTCTATCGTCAACGCCATTCAATGTGATAGTGCCTCGCTTCTGGATGGGTTTTATTTTAACAATGAGTATAACAAAACCTACCCTCCCATCCAAAAGGTCGCGTTGTTGATCAGCCGCGGGTCCAACCTGCGTGTAAATAACTGCCGGTTTCTTACCAATAGCGGTATGGCAGCGGATGCCGACAGGATCGTTGTTGAAAAACATAGTAACTCTATCATTACCAATTCTTTTTTCAGCAACTATTACTTTGTGCAGGGTAGTTCCAAGTCCTCGCTGTCGATCCAGAATTGCACAGGCGGCAACAATTCTTATCTCAATCTTGACAGCTGTACCGGGAAGGTACGGGGGGCCGTCTTTGGCAACCTGGCGTTGTCCGCAAGTATCCTGACATTCGACAGCTGTTCCATTAAAGGAGCCTCTCTCAAAGGAGGGAGCAACAGCCTGTTCAACAACTGCTTGTTTCAACCCCCCGGGGTAGGATCGGCATCCCCATTCGCGACCGCTGTCACCAACGACAGCAGCAGCCCGGTATTTACAAAGTGTCTGTTTGATAGCGCCGCACTCTGTGTCAAAAACAGCAATCATTCCGGTCCGGTCTTTAACAACTGTGTCGGGATCAACGGGCAGTTCATGCAGAATACCCTCAGCTTCCCCGTGCTCAACAATTGTACGATCGTCAATACCAATGTGAGTGCCTACCTTAGTCCATATACCAAACTGAATGAGGCGGAACTGATCGTCAACGACGATAGCTCCACCCTGCGTGCCAATAATACGATCTTCTGGGGCAGCCGGCTGGCAGCAGGAACAAAGGACATCAACAACAAAGTTCCGCAAAACCCTGCGCATCCCGACACAGCCTTCCTCGTAAATTGTATTACCCGCAACTACGGGACCAATGGGGTCAATGGCAACCAGGTAAGTGTCAATCCGCGGTTCAGACAGCTGGCAAATGTCTATGGAAAGGATGGCGTAATGTTTACTGCCGATGACGGGCTGACGCTGGCCAGGTGTTCCCCGGCTATCAACGGAGGCCGCAACGACCTCGGAACTCCCACACCGACGGATATTCTGAATAGCCCCCGGATCAACAACGGAACGATCGACATAGGCGCCTATGAACTACAGGCATCATTCGCCGGCTCGCACAGTTATTATGTCAATGCGGCAGCAGGCGGCAGCAATTCCGGTCTTAGCTGGCAGGATGCCTATCCTGAGTTTCAGTCTGCTGTCTGCGATGCCTGCGCAGATACTATCCGCGTAGCCGCCGGTACTTATTTTCCGGCAAAGACCGACAGAGACAGCACATTTTATGTCAACCGCCCGTTGGTCCTTTATGGTGGCTATCCTTCCTCCGGCTTGCAGTCGGACGGCCGGCGCGATCCCATTGCCAATCCTACCGTGCTCAGCGGGAATATTGGTGACCCGGGCAATCAAAAAGACAATTCAAAAAATATCATGATTATCGATGGCGTTCCCGACAGCGTGATGATCGACGGCTTTATCTTCAGGGACGGCTATTCGGGTGGAGGCGGTATCTCTTTTACGGCGCCGGGCGGGGCAGGTATCAGTATCTACTATAATAAGTCGATCATAAAGAACTGTCAATTTCTCAATAATACCGTCGGCTTTAATGGAGGCGCCATCTCTTTTGGCGGATATTCCGATTGTTCAATAAGCAATTCAGTCTTTGCAGGTAATTATGCCGGCAGTTACGGCGGTGCGATAGCTTCAGGTTCAAATCTCCGGTTGTATAATTGTGCTTTCGACAGCAACTATTCTTCCGGTGAGGGAGGTGCGCTGCAGCTCAATGCTGACTTCGATGTCAGGAATTGTATCTTTTATAAGAATTACACGACCTTTCCCACCGTCATCGGCCTCGGGGGCGCAATATATTCGGACGGTGGAAGCGGACCGATCTACAATTGCACCTTTATCAACAACACCAGTGCGTATAAATATGCAGATGGCGGCGGAGCGATCTATCTCACGTCCAACTTCACCATTCCAATAAAGAATTGTATTTTCCGGGGCAACAGCTCAGGCGGTGTCAACACAGGCAGCGGGACCGATTTTCTTATTGAGAATGCCTATTACGAAGTTACTAACAGTCTGTTGCAGTCCAAACACGGCTATATCCAGGCAACTGATCTCTATAATGTCGATCCTCTTTTTACAGACACCTTGCATCCCAGGGGTGCGGACGGCCGCTGGTTGACTGCCGACGATGGACTTCAGCTAACGTATTATTCTCCGCTTGTAAATTACGGAGACAACAGCTCAGTAGGTACGGCTGTGGACGTCCTGGGCAACAACAGGATAGTGGGTGGTACTGTAGATCCCGGAGCTTATGAGTTCCAGGACAGACCGCTGGCCCTGGCAGGAGTGGATACCCTGCTCTGTAACGGTGACAGCCTGAAGATCGGGCGTGGAGGAGATCCCGCTTTTTCATACAGCTGGACCTCTGCTCCCGCGGGTTTTGTCTCCGCAGACCTTATGCCGGTGGTCAAACCGGCTGTACCTACCCGTTATTTCCTGTCGGTTACCGACGGTACGACGACCTCGAAGGATACGGTAGATATCAACCTGACCGGCTCCTTAACTCCTTTAGTGAATATATCCACTGACTCCACGGCGATATGCCAGGGCGTGAACACCATATTTACCGCGAGTTCCACCTATGGCGGAGATTCGCTTCATTACCAGTGGCAGATCAACGGAGCTCCTGTTGGCGGGGACAGCAGCCGTTTCATATCCCGTACACTTGCCAACGGCGACAATGTATCTGTCAGGCTTACCAGCAGCATTTCCTGCGCCAATCCCAGATCCATCACCAGCAATGTCCTGCCTATGAAAGTCGGGGCGGTGGTGGCTCCATCCTTTACCTTTATCGTTCCTGATCATGTCTGTACCGGGAGTAATGCCACGATAAAAGTGAATCCTGTCAATGGCGGCGACAATCCGTCGTTCGTGTGGTCGGATGGTTTCAGCAGATGGCAAGGTACTGTGGATTCGATCGTAACAAATATTTCGGACACGCTGAGCAGGATCGATGTGACGATGACCTCAGGAAATGTCTGCGCCAGTCCAAAGCAGTATAGTAATTTCGTGCTGATAAGGGCCGGTCAGACTTTGTATCCATCCGTCCTTATCTCTTCAAACTATACAGCCGTCTGCTCCGGTACGATGGTCCAGTTCACGGCCCAGGTTTCGGGTGCGGGGTCTAACCCGTCTTTCCAGTGGATGGTCAATAATACAGGTACGGGAGTTAGCAGCAAGACCTTTAGCAGCAATGCCCTGCAAAACGGGGATGTGGTCTCCGCTACCCTGAATACCAACAATAGTTGCACTTCACCGTCTGTCGTCTCCAGCAATGCCGTTCCCATGACGATCTACAAGAACGTGACGCCATCGATCCGCCTGGATGGCAATACCACCGTCGCGCCGAACCAATCTTCTTTATTGACGGCCATTATAAGTGATGGCGGCGACGCACCCACCTTTCGCTGGCAGGATAGTTCTGCGATCCGGGGCTGGGCAACGATAGTCAATGCCGATGGCCTGACCCTTAATTATACGCCTTCGCCGGGGAGTGGTGTCCGGTGTATAATGACCAGTAATGCTCTGTGTGCCATCCTGCGCACCGTCATCAGCGATACCCTGATCTTTTCTGTCAAGTCACCGACCAGCACTCCTTCTACTCCACGAACCGACTCCGCATCCGGAAGGGTTTACCCCAACCCCGTGTCTACGACGCTGACCGTCGACAGTCTTAAACTGAGCGATAATTGGGAAAGGCTGGAGATCCGGAGTCTGGACGGGCAGCAGCATGTCCTCAGCATCGATATAAGGAATATGACCCGGATCTCCGTTTCCGTTGCAGGGTTGCCAAAGGGGATGTATGTCCTTTGTCTGCTGCGAAGCTCCGGATCGAATGTTTACAGACAGGTGTTGAAGTTGTAGGGTTAAATTTTGTACCTTCCTATCAAACAATTCGAGTCATATGAAAAGAAGAAACTTTTTACAATCAGCCTCAGCCGTCGCAGCGGGTTTGCTGCTGGGTCGCTACGCAACGGCAGGATCATGGGCAGAAAATAAGATCACTCAACCTATCGGCCTTCAGTTGTACACGCTGGGGGACTTAATGATAACAGACCCGAAGGGAACCTTGCAAAAACTGGCCGCTATCGGGTATAAGGAAGTGGAAAGCGCGAGTTCCAAAAAAGGAAGTTTTTACGGTTACAAGCCAAAAGAGTTTGCGGCGATGGTCAAAGACGCAGGCATGAAATGGCGCTCAGCGCATGTAGCCGGCGCCCGGATCACCCCGGCACAGATTATGAAAATGGCAAAGACCGCCGAAGACTCTGCAAAAATGCAAAAGGTCATCGAAGGGTTTAAGAAGATGCCAAAACAGCTGAACCTTAAAGAGAATTACCAGGAGCTGGCCGACGACGCGGCCGAAGGAGGCATAGGTTACCTCGTATGTTCTTTTATACCGGTAGACAGCCTGGATGAGATCAAGGCAGCCGTGGAAGTGTTCAGCAAAGCAGGAGAGGCCTGTAAAAAGGTCGGAGTACAGTTTGCCTATCACAACCATACCACCGAGTTCGACGACGTCCAGGGACACCGTCCATTTGACTATATCCTTTCCAATACCGACAAGGACCTGGTAAAGATGGAGCTGGACCTTGCCTGGGCCACAAAAGCAAAACAGGACCCGGTAGCCCTGTTTAAAGAACATCCGGGCCGCTTCCCCTTATGGCATGTAAAAGACCTGGATAAGAATACAGGACAGCCGGCAGAAGTTGGCGCGGGTATAGTAGACTTCAAACATATTTTTGACAATGCCGCCGGGTCCGGTATGAAATATTTTTTTGTAGAACAGGATGGCGCCCCTCAACCGATCCAGAACGTCACCAACAGTTATAACTATCTAAAGAGGCTGGGTTCTTAGCCCGCCCGTAAGCCGGGTATCGGCACAAAGCTGATTTAATCAAAAAAACTTAACTTGCTCATGAGTTGGAAAGAGAAAAATATACCAAATTAGCTGATGAGCAGGCGTTATTGGGGAGAACCGCAGAAGGCGACCGGGAAGCCTTCTCCATATTATATACCCACTATTATACCGGTCTGTATCGCTTCGTCTTCTTTATATTGAAGTCCCCTGAAGATTCTGAAGAGATCATCCAGGATGTCTTTCTGAAGATATGGGTGAAACGCGAGACCCTGACGGGCATCCGGTCATTCGAAGACTACCTTTTCCGCATGGCCAAGAACCGGATCTTCGACAGTACAAAGCAGGTGCGCACCCGCCGGAAGCTGAACAGGCATATCGCACCCACTACCGAGGAAGGGGCGGATTCCCCTTTTGATGACCTGCTTTTCCAGCAATACCATGTCGCGGCAATGGAAGCCATCAACCAGCTGTCCCAACGCCGGAGAGAGATTTTCCTGATGAATGCCCGCGATGAGCGGACTGCCCGGGAGATCGCAGTTTTATTAAATATTTCACTGCCCGCGGTAAAAAAACAGCTGCATGAAGCCCGCCACTTTATAAAGGAGTACCTCCGAAAAAATGCCGGGTGGATACTTTTTTTTGTCATCCGGGGTATCCTTTTTCTTTCTCAGTAGTCTTTACTTTGAAGTTATCATAGCATGAGCCCAACAACCATCGTCTCCATTATCGAAAAGTATAGTACAGGAACACTGTCTGCCGATGAGCAACGGACGCTCAATGAATGGCTTGATACAGTGTCTTCCGAAGAGTTTCACCGGACGCTGGATGCTTGTACGACAGTACCTGCCGTGCTCAGAGCCTATCCCTCCCTCCCGGCTGAATTTGCCCGAAAGCTGGAGTTTGCGATGGATGAGGCCGACGACCAGGATAAAACTATCCCTCTTTTCAATTGGAAGAAATGGACGGCCGTTGCCGCTGTCCTCGTGCTGCTGTCTGCCGGCGCCTGGTGGTGGGTTTCTCACGACAAGACGCCTGAAGCGCGTGTGGCTGTGAACGATGTAGCCCCCGGGATCAACGGCGCGATCCTGACGCTGGCCGATGGGAAGCAGATCGTACTGGATAGCACGAACAATGGTTTTTCTGCGACCGATGGTCACGCAAAGATTGTCAAGGGTAGCAAGGATCAATTGACCTATAAGGCCGATGACGGTGCAGGCCCAGGCAACGGTGCAGGCTTAGGCAACGGTGCAGGCTTAGGCAACGGTGCAGGCCCAGACAACGGTGCGGGCTCAGACAACGGTCCAGGCACAGGGTCAGGCTCTGCCACAGTTCCAGGCCCTGCCACAGCCCCGGCAAAGCTTGCTTATAACACCCTCAGCACACCCCGCGGACGAAAGATCAGCGTCGTTCTCGCAGATGGTACAAAGGTCTGGCTCAACGCCGCCTCTTCTATAAAATTCCCTACCCTTTTTTCAGGCAGCCAACGTGTGGTCGAGATCAGGGGAGAAGCCTATTTCGAAGTCGCCGCCAACGTCAAACAGCCTTTCGTCGTCAAAAAGATGGGAAGCGATTATGTAGTACAGGTACTGGGCACAGCATTCAACATCAATGCCTATGATGATGAAGATGGCATAAAGACAACCCTGCTGACAGGAGCCGTCAGAGTAAAAGACAAGATACTAAAACCGGGTCAGCAGGCTGTCGCAGGGAAAGACCTGCATGACATCGCTGTCGTGCCGAACGTCAACACCAGTGAGGTCATGTCCTGGAAGAACGGCGTCTTTAATTTTGACCGCGCCGATATTTATACCGTTATGCGGCAGGTTGCCCGCTGGTACGATGTAGATGTAGAATACAAAGGAAAGATCACGCGACATTTCGGAGGCACCATATCACAGGATGTCAATGTTTCCCAGGTGTTCAAAATGCTGGAGCTGACAGGAGCTGTTCACTTTACTATCGAAGGCCGGAAGATCACCGTTATGCCATAGCCTGTAAGACACCATAACCATTGTAGCACCATAATCAAACCTTTTTCCGAAACAAACTCGTTGGTCCAAAACGAAACCGGAAGTGCTGTCACACCTCCGGCGGGTATTGGGCTAAGCGAATAATTATACAATCCCGTTAAGACTGCTTATTGTTTAACCCAAACATTACAAATGTATGAGATTTAAGGCTCGTGGCAAATTCCGATGCCCGTCACCGGAACTGTCAACCAAAACACTGCGTGTGGTAAAATTAACCGCTATCATCCTTTTTACGGCCTGTATGCAGGTCAGCGCCCGGGGGTACTCCCAGACAGTGACTTTGACGCGAAACAATGCCTCTCTTGTGATACTCTTCCAGGAGATACAGCGACAGACCGGTTACAATTTTTTGTATTCGTATGAGGACGTCGACCGCGCGGGCACGGTGGATGTAGCGCTGGAAAATGTACCTCTGCCCGAGGCCGTTGAAGCCATTCTGCACAACAAGCCGCTGACCTACGCCATCATCGAAAAGACCGTAGTCATCAAACCAAAGCCGGTCGCAGCCGTAATCATCTCCCCCGACGTCAGCCCGGCTCAGGCCCCAGCCCCGCCCACTCTTCACGGACATATCGTTGACAGCCTCGGCAACCCCCTGGTCGGAGCATCGGTAACCATCAAAGGCACGAAGACCGGCACAAAAACGGGGATCAAAGGTGATTTCGAAATAAAAGATCTGCCCAAAGGCGCCGTACTCGTCATCACCTACACCGGCTTCACCAACAAGGAAATTACTCCCGCCCCCGATGGCAACGTATGGCTGGTCCTTCAGCGGAGTCCGGATATCCTGGATGCACCCGTCATCCAGGCTTATGGCACCACCTCCAGACGCTACAGCGTCGGCTCCATCTCTACCGTCGACGCCGAGACCATCAGCAAACAACCGGTCACCAACGTCCTACTCGCCTTACAGGGACAGGCGCCCGGTCTTGCCGTCAATGCCACCAGCGGCGTCCCCGGCTCGAGAGTCGAATTACAGGTCAGAGGACAAAATACCATGCAGAATACGACAAGCACCTTCAGACCCTACGACCAGCCACTCTTCATCATCGACGGCGTACCCTTTGCCACTCAGAATAACAACATCTCGCAATTCTCATCTCTGGCCAACTCCGGCGGCTTCAACGGCGGCATCAGCCAGAACGGCGGGATCAGCCCCTTTAATGGCATCAACCCCGCCGACATAGAAAGCGTCAGCATCCTGAAAGACGCCGATGCTACCTCCATCTACGGTACACAAGGATCCAACGGCGTCATTCTGATCACTACTAAAAAAGGAAAAGCAGGTAAGACGAATTTTGAGCTGTCCGTCAATACCGGTTTCAACTCCAGTGCCCGGACCGTGAAGCTGCTGAATACGCAGCAATACCTGGCACTGCGGACCGCCGCATTTGCAGCCGACAGTGTCACCCCCGGCTCCGATCCCTACAATTATTCCAACTATGCCCCGGATGTCACCGTATTCGACCCGACAAAATACACCAACTGGCAGAAGGTCATCTTCGGAAAAACATCCAATAACACCGATGTACATGCCAGCCTGTCCGGCGGCAACTCCCAGAACACCTTCCTCCTTTCAACTGGTTACACCCGGTCTGACTTCAATTACCCCGGTAGTTTCGCTGATCAGCGAATGACATTGCATACCGCGACGCATCATAATTCGGTTGACAATCGCCTGACGGTCGACTTCGGAACGGACTATTCCAATGATCAGAACAATTCCGGCACGTTTAGCGGCGGTTCGAGTTTGCTGCTCCCACCCAATACCCCCGATCTGCTGGATAAATCCGGCAACCTGATCTGGAACTACAAGGGCGTAGACCTCAGCAACTATCAGTTCTATGCGTATCTCAAAAAGCCCGTCAATACCAACGTATCGCTTCTGAATACAAACCTTCATATTGGCTATAAGATCCTACCCGGATTGAGTATATCCGCCAATATGGGCTACAGCCGTAGCTCAACGACAGAACACACCGCGAATCCCGCTGCAGCACAAAGCCCCCTGTACAGCCCCAATGTAACCGCGGCTTTTGATAATTCCCTTTACCAGACCATCAACATCGAGCCGCAGCTGGACTATATCAACACCATCGGAAAAGGGGTGTTCTCAGCTCTTGTAGGAGCTTCCTACAAAAAGAATATTATGGCTGGTACTTCAATCACAGGATATGGTTACGCCAATGACAATTTTCTGGGATCGATCAATGGCGCCGCCACGGTATACGGTAACGATCAGTCCGACATCTATAAATACAGCGCCGGTTTCGCAAGTCTTAAATATGTCTACGACCGCAAATACATCGTCAGTCTTACAGGCAGACGCGACGGCTCCAGCAACTTCGGGCCCGGTCACCAGTTCGGCGACTTCGGATCGGCAGGGGCTGGTTGGATCTTTTCGGAAGAAAAGGGCTTCAAAAAAGCTTTGCCAGGCATCAGTTATGCCAAGATCTCAGGCAACTACGGAACCAGCGGCTCCGATGGTATCGGCTCCTATCTGTACCAGTCATTCTGGGCCCCGGCCAATAATGGCGCCGTCCCTTTCCAGGGGATCGCTCCCAATACGCCACAAAACCTGTATAATCCCAACTACAGCTGGGCGCTGAAAAAGTCACTGAATCTGGCCATGGATCTCGGATTTTTCCACGACCGTGTCCTGCTCAACGCCACGTATTACCGCGACCGGGAAGGCAATCAGCTGTCGGGATACCCGCTCCCCGCACAGTCCGGTTTCCCCAGTGTCCTTGAAAACCTGACCTCTACCGTTCAGAATAAAGGATGGGAGTTCTCGCTGACTTCTACCAACATCAAGTCAAAGGTCTTCAACTGGTCGACAAGGTTCAATATCACGTTCAACCGGAACAAATTGCTCTCCTTCCCCAATCTTGCATCCTCCTCCTATGCCAATACCTATGTCATAGGTAAACCTACTTCCGAGATCATCGGATACAAGTTCAAAGGTGTCAATCCGCAGACCGGCCTGTTCGAGTATTACGACAACAAAGGGCAGGCTACGATCAGCCCGGCTTATGGTCTGGCTTCCGCGGGCGGCGACCAGGTGCCGATAGCAGACCGCGAAGTCAAATATATGGGCGGGATAACCAACACCCTTTCCTATAAACAGTTCACCCTTTACGTGTTTTTCCAGTTTTCCAGCCAGACAGCGCCCAACTGGTTAAATAATGTTTATTCCTCCTACTATCCCGGTCAGGGGGCTCAGAACAGCCCTGTCCAGGTCCTGGACTATTGGAAGAATCCCGGGGATCATGCCCAGATACAGCGTTTGACATCCTCCTACAGTAGCGATGCCGCTACCGCGGCCAGCCCTTTCGGCCAATCGTCCGGCGCCTACGGTGACGACACTTACCTGCGGCTAAAGACGCTGTCCCTGTCTTACACCCTGCCGGCTGCAATGGCCAAAAAGCTATACCTGCACGATGCCCGGGTCTATGTCAACGCACAGAACCTGCTCACGATCACCAACTACAAGGTCGGTGACCCGGAGACATTCGGCGACCTGACAGGATTCCCCCTGCAGCGCATAGTAGCATTCGGTTTATCTCTTAATTTTTAAATCAGTAGCCACCATGATAAAGCTCCTTTTCAATAATACCAAATATATAACCGGTCTGCTCCTGGTGACGGCGCTGACCTCGTCCTGTAAAAAATTGATCGGCATACCACCCAACCCTCCGACAAAGATCACGGAAGCACAGCAATTCGCGGACAGCGCCTCCGCCATGACCGCCGTTGCAGGCGTCTACAGTTATACCCCCTTCGGGCAAGGATTTATGTTCAACGACGCCAATCTGACCATCTGCACCGGACTTTCCTCCGACGAACTGTCTCCGACAATTACATACGCACCCTACCTCCTGCAGTTCTACGAGTACGGCGTGACCAATCTCAACACCTATGCCAACACGTTATGGTCTAACCCTTACACTGGCATATACCCGATCAACTCAATTTTGAGCAATGTCGCAGCCAGCAATAACCTGTCGGCCGCTTTCAAGACACAGATCACCGGTGAGATGAAATGTGTACGCGCCTTCTATTATTTTAACCTCGTCAATCTGTTTGGCGGTGTGCCCATCGTCACCTCCACAGATTACAATAAGACTGCCAGCCTGCCCCGTGCATCTGCAGATTCCGTCTACAGTATGATCCTGGCTGACCTCGCAGACGCTAAGCAGAAGCTGCCGGTGACCTATCCTTCATCGGGCCACTTACGCCCCAATCTTTACACCGTCCTGGCCCTGCTTGCCAAAGTGCAGCTCTATCGCCAGCAATGGCAGGCAGCCTATGACGCAGCGGGCGCCATCATCAGCTCCGGTCTCTACAGCCTCGAATCCGATCCGAACAACGTCTTCCTCGACGGCAGCCAGGAAGCCATCTGGCAGATTCCCGCTACGAACCGTAACGACGTCACCCAGGAAGCGTATTCCTTCGTTCCCTATACCGGGGTAATCCCCAATTACCTGGTGACCCCATTCTTACAGAATGCCTTCGAGCCAGGCGACCTGCGGCTCCAGGACTGGATAAAAGACTACGTGGTCAACGGCCAGGATTTTTATGCCCCCTACAAATACAAGAATGTCTTGCCAGCCAGCCCGACAACCGAAGACTACATGCTCTTCCGGCTCGCAGAAATCTACCTGATACACGCAGAGGCCGCAGCTCAATTGGGCAATACCGTCACCGCACTGGCCGACCTCAACCAGGTCCGGAGCCGGGCAGGTCTTGGTGCCAGCACCGCCAGCTCACAAGCCGACATCCTCGCCGCCATCCTGCACGAACGCCAGGTAGAACTATTTACCGAATGGGGCAGCCGCTGGTTCGACCTGAAGAGAACTGGGACCATCGATGCCGTACTCAGTGCCGAAAAGCCCGGCTGGAAATCCTATCAGGCCCTCTACCCGGTATCGAAGACACAGCTGCAGTTCAACTCTGCATTAACCCAAAACCCCGGTTACTAAAAGGTTTAATCCGGCCTTAGCGATCATCCAATCTATTCTCTTAAATATTATGCAAACACCGATCGTCCAAATCGAACACCTGTCCCATAAATACAGCAGCAGCTGGGCTATACGGGATATCAACATCGAGATCAGCCAGAGCGGCATCGTAGGACTGCTGGGCTCCAACGGAGCAGGTAAGTCCACGACCATGAACATCCTTTGCGGGGCGCTGAACCAGACAGAAGGGAATGTCTTTATCGGTGGCATCGATATGCGCAAAGAACCCGAGGCCGCAAAAAAGCTCATCGGATTCCTGCCCCAGAACCCACCGCTATATATGGACCTCACCGTCGATGAGTACCTGATCTATTGCGCCAATCTTCGCAAAATGAAAAAGGCAGAGATCAGACCCGCACTCGAAGACGCAAAAGAACGCTGTGGCATCGCTCATTTCAGCGACCGCCTCATCCGCAACCTTTCCGGTGGCTACCGCCAGCGCGTAGGCATCGCCCAGGCCATCATCCACCGGCCGCAGCTGGTAGTGCTGGATGAACCAACCAACGGTCTCGATCCAAACCAGATCATCGAGGTCAGGGCTTTGATAAAAGAGATCGCCGCCGACAGGGCGGTGATCTTCTCTTCGCATATCCTGTCGGAGATACAGGTCCTTTGCAAAGAAATAAAAATGATCGAGGGCGGGCGCATCGTATTCGCCGATACGATGGATGCCTTCAACAATTATGTCGAGCCACACAGCGTCCTGATGAGTATGGACAATCCCCCCGTGGATACCCTCCTGCTACAGATACCCGGAGCTACAAAAGTGGACTTCCTCACCGAACGACAGATCAGACTTTATTTCAACGGTGACCCATCCATCACGGAGACCATTATAGAGACCAGCGTACGCAACGGCTGGCGTCTCCGGGAGATCAGCCTCGATAAAAGCTCCCTCGACGAAATATTTGCCCAACTTTCAAACCATACGTCCAAAAATTAAAACCTGAATGAAAACGACATTTAAGATCGCAAGGACGGAGCTGGCTCTATTATTTTATTCTCCTATAGCCTGGTTCTTACTGGTGGCCTTCCTCTTCCAAAGCGGTCTGGCCTACACCAGTTCCATCGAAGGATATCTCACCCAACAACAGATGGGTGGAATAAATCTGAGATATCTTCAGTTCATCACCAACAACCTGTTTGCACCGCCTTATGGCATATGGCCCAGCCTGGCCGGCAAATTATATCTCTATCTTCCACTGCTCACCATGGGTCTGATGAGCAGGGAGATCAGCAGCGGAACCATCAAGCTCCTGTATTCCTCACCGATAAAGGTCCGCGAGATCATCTTCGGGAAATTTATTGCGATGATGATCTACAATCTGGCGCTGGTCCTGATCCTGGCCCTGATCGTCGTATGCGCCCTGTTCAACATCCGCGCCGCCGATGCAGGACTGCTCTTCTCCGGTCTGTTCGGACTCTACCTGTTGCTCTGTGCCTACGCAGCCATCGGTCTGTTTATGTCCTGTCTGACCTCCTACCAGGTCGTCGCAGCCCTGAGTACGCTGGTACTACTGGCCGTACTGAGTTATGTCGGTACTGTATGGCAGGACAAAGATTTTGTAAGAGACCTCACCTATTTCCTTTCCATCTCCGGCCGCGCCAACCATATGCTGCAAGGCTTGATCAACACAAAGGACATCCTGTACTTCCTGGTGATCACATTTGTATTCCTGGCTTTGGGGATCTATAAATTACAGTCCGACCGGGAGTCAAAGCCGGTCTGGGTCAAAGCCAGCCGGTATACGATCATCGTAGTGGGCGCGCTGGCCCTTGGTTATCTCACCTCCCGTCCGGGCTGGGTCGGTTATTGGGATAACACTTCCACTAAAATAATGACGCTCACCGAAGGCGGACAGAAGATACTCAAAGAAACAGGCGATGCCCCTATCGAAGTGACCACCTATGTCAATTTGCTCGACAACCGTTTCTGGTACGGCCGGCCCGACCAGCGGAATGAAGATATGGCGCGCTGGGAACCCTATCTCCGGTTCAAGCCGAACATAAAGTTCAACTACGTTTATTTTTATGACAGCACCGGGGATAAGAACCTGTTCAAGTACAACCCCGGCATGAACCTCCGGGCGCTGGCAGAGAAATACGCCAAATCGATGAAGATGGACCTGGCGATGTTCAGGACGCCTGAGGAGATGCACAAGCTCATCGACCTGCGCCCCGAACAGAACCGCTATGTCATGCATCTGCAGTATAAAGACCGAAGCACTTTTCTCCGGTTGTTTGACGACCAGCGTGTTTTCCCGTCGGAGGCAGAGACCGGCGCGGCAATCAAACGTCTCTTGCAGGCAAAGCTCCCGAAGATCGCCTTCCTGCAGGGCGAAGGCGAACGTAGCATCGACAAAGCCGGCGACCGCCACTATGACCTCCTGACAGGAAAGATCACCTTCCGGTATGCCCTCGTCAACCAGGGCTTTGACGTTGAGACGGTCAACGGACATGACCAGGAGATCCCCGGGGATATTGCGGCGCTCGTCATCGCCGATCCAAAGGCCGACTTTGATTCCGTCACGTTAAGAAAGATCAGGGACTACATCGCCAAAGGTGGCAATCTCCTCATCGCCGGTGAACCCGGCAAACAGTCCGTACTCAACCCACTCCTGCAACCCCTCGGTGTCCGGCTGATGGATGGCATGCTGGTAGAACAAAGCAGGAACTTCTCCCCCGAGCTTCTCCAGACCTTCCTCACACCGCAAGGCATTGATCTCAGCAGACAATTAAAAGACGACGCGCAGGACAGCATGCCCGTCACCATGCGCGGCGCAGCGGCGCTGAGCTACAGCAAGGACGGACCCTTTGCCATCAGCCCGCTGGTCATGAACAATGCGTCGACCAGCTGGAACAAAAAGATAAAACCCGACCAGGATCAATTGGAGACAGCCGAGGACAACAGCGGGATCGCCAATCTGCCCGCAGGTACCATCGTCACCTTTATCGGAGACCAGCCGGAAGAAAAGAAAAAGAAACCCGAGGGGAATCCTCTTGTCTATTCTCCCGAACAGGGCGACCAGAAAGGTAGCCTGCCGGTTGCAGTAAGCCTTACGCGTAACATCAATGGCAGACAACAGCGGATAGTCGTCTCGGGGGACGCAGACTTTCTCAGCAACTCGGAACTGGCCCGTCAGAATATAAGAACGGCCAATTTTGATTTCAGCACGGCCGTCTTTGGCTGGTTCAGCTATGGAGAGTTTCCTATCGATGGCTACCGGCCACCATCCGCCGACAAAAGACTAACCCTCACCGACGGCGGCCTGAACTTCCTGAAATGGCTGCTGCTCGGGATCCTGCCCGGTCTGGTGCTGCTCATCGGAGCCGTAACGCTTATCCGACGTAAAAGAAAATAGAATGCGCTTTACTACTGACCAGCAGACGCTGGAAGACCTGAATATTTTTGGCAGACATGGGGTGGATTCTATCTACGCCCTGTTCAACCGGACCTATACCCGGGGAGGGGCGGCCCTGCTCGAAGACTGTTTCCGCTACCCGCTGGCGGATGTGGAAAAGATCAACCAGCGCAGCGGTCATATCCGGTATTTCGCGGAGGCGGCTATCGGGTTCCCGTTCCGGCCGGAGGCCTTCGACCAGGCAGAGATGTATCTGGCCAATGAGGATGAAAGGACAAAGCTCAGCGTTGGTGAACGCAGTCTGATGGGTAAGGTCAGCGGCCTCATAGCCGAAGACAGCGAATACAAAACCATCCATCGCGGCGTCTCTGCCCTGGTGGACATTTTGCAGATTTTGCGTGAGTTTGCGGATAGGGTTGACGTTGAGCGCGAGGTCATCATCGCGCTGCTGGCCGAACCGGCACTGCAGCCACTGCTGCAGGACCAACACAAAGGGAAGCTGCCTTTTGAGAAAGTCGCGGCCTACGACATTATCCTCCGCTTCCGCCATCGTGACATCATCCGCCGGATCCTGCAACGCATCTACCAGCTGGACATGTATATCTCTGTCGCCAAAGTGGCCAGGGACCGTGGATTCAGCTTTGCCGAAGCGCTGCCAAAGGAGCGGCATTTCATCCGGCTCGAAGGCGTCTATCATCCGCAGGTCAAGCAGGCCGTCCCGAACACGCTGGATATTACCCCCGACAGCAATGTCATTTTTCTGACGGGCGCCAACATGGCCGGAAAATCGACCTTTATGAAATCGCTGGGGATCGCGCTGTTCCTCGCGCATGCCGGTTTGCCCGTGCCCGCCGCAAAGATGGTCTTTTCGGTCAGGGATGCCATTTATACCACCATCAACCTGCCCGACGACCTGGGAATGGGCGCGAGTCATTTTTATGCGGAAGTGCTGCGGGTAAAAAAGATGGCCCGTGAACTGAGCCTTGGGAAAAGCCTGTTCGTCATCTTTGACGAGCTCTTTCGCGGTACCAATGTAAAGGACGCCTATGAGGCGACTGTTGCGCTGACCACCGCCTTTGCCAGTCGAAGGGATTCGATGTTTGTCATTTCCACGCATATCATCGAGGCGGGCGAGGTGCTGGGGGAACGGAATCCCAACATCAGTTTCGTATACCTGCCGACCCGGCTGCGGGAAGGGCTGCCGGTGTATACGTACACGCTGGAGAAAGGGATCACGGCCGACCGGCACGGAATGGTCATTATCCAAAACGAGGGTATTCTCGATATTTTGAAGAACGGGAAACCCAAACTAACGAAAAATGAAACGGTATGAGTTTTAGCGCAGACAAACAGACGACTGACGATCTCAATCTTCTTGGAAAATACAAACCCGGTTCCGTCTACAGTCTTTTCAATACCGTCAAAACAAAAGGGGGGGAAAGACTGCTGGATGAGCTGTTCCGTTCGCCTTTGTCCGACCACCGGGCCATCAACAGCCGCAGCGATATTTTCCGGTATCTGTCCGCAAACCCGGTCAGCTTCCCGTTCACCGGCGGGCAGATCGCGCTTGTCGGAGACTACCTGGGCATGGGTGGCAGCGGCAATGGCCTGGCGATGGCCGTTTCGGTAGGGCGCCTGCGTCTGCTGGAGACGGCTGTCAATGATAAAAGATATGCCGTTATCCGGGAGGGTGTCGCGGCGACTGTTGGTTTTTTGCAGGACTGTCGTGATTTTATCGGGCGGTTTGATGCGGCTAATGCGCCGGCCCTGCTTACCGGGAAATGGATGGCGGCACGCACTATTCTCGACGATCAACGGCTGAAGGGTCTGCCGGTGCAGCAGGATGTCGGGACCTTGTCCTGGTTCAGGCTGGCGGCACTGCATCATCTTTTTATGTCTGTTTTACAGGATAGCCTGACGCGGTTGCTTGACATACTGTATCATCTTGACCTGTATATTGCCGTTAGCCGGGTCGCGGCTGAGAAAGGTTTTTCCTACGCCCATGCGCTGCCGGAAGAGGACTATATCGTACACGCAGAGGAGCTGCGGCATCCCTGCCTGGATAAGGCCGTGGGTAATCCCGTTCTGCTGGACAGACACCGGAACGTCATATTCCTGACAGGGGCGAATATGGCCGGCAAGTCGACCTTTATGAAGTCCTTTGGCATTGCCCTGTATCTTGCCCATATGGGTTTTCCGGTTGCGGCAAAGGATATGGTCTTCTCCGTAAAGGATGGCATTTATACGTCTATCAACGTGCCGGATAACCTGAGCATGGGGTATAGTCATTTTTACGCGGAAGTACAGCGGGTCAAAAGCATCGCCGGATCGGTCGGTGCGTCAAAGTCTTTGCTTGTCATTTTTGACGAATTGTTCAAGGGCACCAACGTAAAGGACGCCTATGATGCTACGCTGGCCATCACTGCGGCTTTTGCCGAATACAGGAATTGCGCGTTCGTCATCTCCACGCATATCATCGAAGTAGGGGAGGTGCTGCGCGGGAAATATGACAATCTGCAGTTCCTTTATCTGCCGACTGTCATGGAAGGCAGGACACCGCGGTATACGTATAAGGTCACTGAAGGGATCACCAGCGACAGGCATGGGATGATGATCATCGAGCAGGAAGGGATACTGGATATCATTGCAGGCGGAGGCGTTCATCATTAAAAATTAAAATTATGAAGAGTATTGCTTTATTATTTTTGTTCACTATCCAAGGTCATTTTAAGAACTGCGCTGTTGACGGCAATTATGTTTATCTCACCTATCAGACAGGAGGGAAGTACAAGCTTGACAGTGCCCGGGTCAGCGGCGGCGGGTATGAATTTAAAGATTCGATAGACGCGCCCGGACCGGCGACCTTGTATGACATAAGCCCCCGGTCGGCGGCAAGCGCGGACAACAGACACCAGGTGTCGGTTTTTCTCGAACCGGCAACCTTCTCGATTCAACATACCGATTCTTTCCCCGGAGTAAGTTTCAGCGGCTCTGTTGCGAATACGGATTATACTCTACTCAAACAACAAATGGATCCGCTGATCACAAAAGGTCGCACGCTGTCCGAACAGTACAGGATTGCGGTGTCTGCGAAAGATACTGCCACCGTGGCCCGGTTGCAGGAGCAGGGCGAGGCGCTGAATAAAAGGCTGAAAGAAGAAGTGCTGATGCGTTTTGCAAAAGATCATCCGGCTTCGCCTGTCGCGCTGTTCGCACTGGAGAATGCCGTCCCGGAGCATATGGACGCAGATAGCGTGGAGCCTGTCTTTGCGCATTTGTCAGCAACGGCCAGGACTTCAACCCCGGGGCTTGCTTTTCGCAAACGCATGGAGACCGACCGGCTGACCAGCCTGGGGCATACTGCTCCTGACTTTATACAGGAAGATACTTCGGGCAGGTCGGTGAGCCTCTCGTCTTTCCGGGGCGGATATGTGCTGATCGATTTCTGGGCCAGCTGGTGCGGGCCATGCCGGATGGAGAATCCAAATGTTGTCGCCGTCTACAATAAATTCAAGGGGAAAGGGTTTAGGATCATCGGCGTCTCCCTCGACCGGCCGGGAGATAAGGACAAATGGATAGCGGCTATCCATAAGGACGGATTGTTCTGGACCCAGCTTTCCGATCTGCAATTCTGGGATAATGCTGTCGCGAAAGCATATGCTGTCAACAGCATTCCTCAGAACTTTTTGGTGGGACCCGATGGGAGGATCGTTGCGAAAAGCCTTCGGGGAGAGGCACTGATCAGGAAGCTGCAGGAGATTTATCCCTGATCGCCATCATCGTCAGCAGTGCCGAAAGAAAAAGAGAGCCCGCCATAAATACATAGGACGCGCCAAATCCTCCCGAGCTCCCGTTCAGATAGCCCACTAAATAGGAGCCGGCAAAGGAGCCCAGGGCGCCCAGACTATTGATAAGGGCAATCGCACCCCCGGCTACGTTCGCGGGCAGGATCTCTGTGATGACGGCGAAGAAAGGGCCATAAGGGGCATACATGGCGCTGCCTGCGATGATGAGCAGGACAAAGGACAACCAGAAATTGTGGGTGCCCACCAGGTGAGAGCTATAGAACGCGATGGCGCCGATCAGCAGGAAGGGCCAGATAAAGATCTTCCGGTTCATTGTCTTATCAGCCAGCCAGGATACCGTCAGCATGCTGACGATCGCAAATAGATAAGGGACGGCAGACAACCACCCGGTTCTTACTATATTCATATCCGGGGCCGAGTGGATGATGGATGGCAGCCACATGACAAAACCATATACGCCGATGCTCCATAAGGCATATTGAAGACAAAGAAGGATGACCACGCGGGAACGAAACGCCTCCGCGTAGTTCCTCACCGGCCTGATCAGGGCCTGTTCCTGTTGCAGCCGTTGGTGCAGCTGTGATTTTTCCGTTTCCGTCAGCCACTTCGCTTTGGCTGGATCGTCTTCTACCAGTCGCCACCAGAAAAAGGCCCAGACGATGGCCGGCAGTCCTTCCCAGATGAACATCCAGCGCCAGCCCACCGATTTGACCAGGTAGCCGGACAGGACAGACATCCAGAGAATGGTGACCGGGTTGCCGAGGATCAGAAAGGTATTGGCCCTCGAACGCTCTGTTTTTGTAAACCACCTGCTGAGGAAGACCAGCATGGATGGCATGACGGCGCTCTCCACCACGCCGAGCATAAAGCGGACCACGATCAGGATGTTTACATTGGAGACCATGCCGGTGATCATCGCCATCAATCCCCATAGTATCAGGGACCAGAAGATCAGCCGCTTTGCGCTGCGGTTCGCCGCATAGATCGCGCCGGGGATCTGGAAGAAAAAATAGCCCAGGAAAAACAGCGACCCCAGCAGGGAAGACATGGCTGAGGTGATATGCAGGTCCGCGGCCATGCCCCCTGCCGCGGCAAAGCCAAAGTTAGCCCGGTCAAGGTATGCGAGACTGTAGGTGATAAAGGCTACCGGGATCAGGCGGAGCCATCGGCGACGGGCAAGTGGTGTTGGCATGGTAGAAATTAAGATTAATAATTAACTTTTAAAAGAGATTCTTAATTTGAGAAAAAAACGATGGTGCCAACCAAAATACAAAACGCACACACCCAATTCGATGTCAACGAGTCGGTGATCAATGGATCGAAATTTCTAAAGGTAATGCTAAAGGACTGTCTTTTTCAGGACGTGATGATGGCCGGATCCCGGATAAAGGATGCGAATCTCAGTGACCTGGAGATCGACGGGGCTCAATTGGGCGGGGCCTATATCCACAATGTCGGTATGCCTCCGAAGGGACATCCCCTCTATGATGCTCAGGCGAAGATGCGCCCGTTAAAGTTTGAGGATTGTAACCTCATGAACACGGTGATAGAGAATTGCAACCTCAGCGGCGTAGAGCTGAACAATTGTAATATAAAAGGACTAAAAATAGATGGGGTAGATATCAGCGCCTTGCTGGAGGAATACCGGAAGAGATAAGCCTTAGAGGAAGGCCGGACGAAATAAGTCTAAGAGAAAGGCCTGAAAAAATAGAACCGGGTCTCCGGAGTCGATGCTTAACTGATTCAGGAATGTTTCTTCAAATTTTTCCCCCAGACCAGCGGTATCTCATGACGCTCTTTTTCCTTCAGCAACCGAAAGATCTCGCGTAATCGCTGTTTGAGCTTTTCGAGCTCTTCTGTCGACCCGTCGTCGATGGTATCAATAAACCTTCGGACCTCTATGATCAGAAGACGACGGAGAGTTGACGCAGAAAGTTCCTGAAGGGTCTTTTCCATTGTGATTAAAACCTCACTACCTCAAAAATCAATCCGTACCTCGTATTTTCTCCTACGGAGAAATACTTAGGCGGACGATTTACCTGTACTCCAAAAAGATGTAGAAAATATTCCTCAAAAATCATTTGAGCAATATTTTTTGCGACCAGACCAGGCGGTCGTCGATAAACAAGGCGAACACCTGCAGGGTGCCTGTTTGCCGGATCGGAATAGTCACCGTATTACCGCCCCTGGAAAAAGAGGCTTCCTGTCTGTTCAACGGTTGTCCCAGGATCGTATATTCACCCAACAGCGCCCGACATGCCTTAGGCGTCGTGACTACCAGCGAAAGGGACTGAGGGCTGTATCCGCCTATAGACACACCAAATTTTTCAGAAGATTCTGCCGGCGCGGGCGGGGTGGGCTGCTGTAGCTGCAGAATGGTGAACAGCGCTGCGCTGACGGTCGTTGAGGCCATAGCCGTACAGCCGTTGCGCTTCTCGGTGACTGTCAGGTCATAGGTTCCCCAGACCGTATCGTTGGTGGAGTTCTGTGTGCCAGATGCAAAACCGCCAGGCCCGCTCCAGTTCCAGGTCAGACCCTGAGAGCCGCCGAATGCAGTAGGATAATTGCTGGCGGCAGCATTTCCACCATAGAGGTACAGTGTGTTGCTGATGAGTCCCGCGGTAGCGGAAGCAACGGGTCGTGCGGTATCGACGGGCACGACGATGGTGTCTACCTTTGTGGCGGGACAACCCTGTGCGGGTGAAGCCGAAACAATGTATTTGCCGGCCTGGTTGACATTGAGCCGGGAACTATCGCCGTTGGCGCCAGAGATATTTCCACCGGAGATGGGTTTCCAGGTGTAGTATCCCGCAGTTGTATTGTTAGTGAGCGTGACGGTGGCGGTGGAGTGATTGCATCGCAGGGTATCCGTGGTCACACCAAAGTCCATGACGGGCGGCCGGAGAAAGGTCAGTGGCGCCACAAAGTCCTGCAGATTGGCCGTGAACGAAGAGGAAGACCTGGATTTGAAAAAGATATTGGAGAACATAGATTGGCAGGGGTTGAGGGTCGAATAAAGCGCGGGGTCCACACCGATCCGGGTCATGTTCAATCCTACTTCGATAAACTGTTCCGACTGGTATTGAGGAGTCCACCCTGAACTATTGTTGGCCGTGCCCCATGGCGTGGCATAGGTCGTGTCCTGGGCGGGTGTCCCTGAATAGTTGGCGACGCCGGAACCAAAGGCCGTGGTACCTGTTTTGGAAACGATGGAGGCATAGCCATATGATCCGGAGGTGCTGCTATAGCTGCCGTTAAAATTAAAATACTTCGGAGTAAGTGCTCCGCCGTAGTAGTTGTTGTATGTGGTTTGGCTGACCCAGAGCCTTACGTCGATGACCGGCACTGACCCCGGGGAGAAGCTGACGGCTACGATAAGGTCCCCTGTTTGTATGACATTGCCGGCGGCATCGAAGAGCCATTCCGTATGGCCTCCGCTTGTCCCTGCAGAGGAAAAAGTACCGCTGGCCGGATTGAAGCCAAAACTATTTTTATAGAGTTCGACATCATAATAGCTGTTGGCAGCATTGCCATAGGCAGTTATCCCCGTCATAAACCAGAGAGAGTCATATACCGTCAGGCCATCGCGGCGCATATGGGCATAGACATCGACAAGGTCGTTCTTCGTGGGGGTAGAAGCAAGCCCCCCCAGCCATACGTTGGGATCGTCCCCGTTCTTGGCGGCAATAGTAAAGGTGGTCGTATCTTTCAGCGATTGTGCCGCTACATAATCCCTCCCATAGGCCGCATCCAGCCAGAGCTTCCCGTTGACCTTTGCATAGAGCAGCTGGGACATCCGTTTACTAAAAGTAAGATTGGCGCCGGATTGCAGCAGTGACAAATAAGTCGATGCGGAAGAAGTATCGATGACATTATTTCCAGACCCGGAAGGGGAGAACCAGTCATCGCTGAGCACGGCGCCGGGAAAGGGCCCGAACTTCATGTAGTTGCTCCGGGTGTCGGCATCAATGCCGAACATCGCATTGAGACCGCCATTGTTCAGTTGCGCCATGCCTGCAAGAGGAAGCAGGCTGACGAGCAGCAGCAAGGATATTGCATAGAGTTTCATAGTAACGGATTTGCCTTCCAGATAAGACAGAAAAGAAGGTCCGATGGTCCTAGCCGGAATAGAATAAAATTTGCCTTATTTCCTCAAGTGATTATTTATGAATGACTTAGAATTTAAAACTGTAGGAGACACTGGGTATTACAGGGATAAATGCCAGCTGTTTTGCGATGACGGTCTTCGTGGCCGGGTCGATGGTCCGGTAGACAAAGGAGCTGTTGCTGCGGGCATATACATTATATACGGAGAAGGTCCATTCGGTCTCCAGGATCCTGCTGCCTGTATTCCTGACCTTCTTATAGTGAATGCTCAGGTCCAGCCGGTCATAAGGTTGCAGACGATAGTTGTTGGTTTTGATACCATAGGTGCTGACGGTGTCCTGGTTTCGTCCCCGGCCTACTGCCCGTCCCCTCGCCTGGCTGGGATAGAGTGGATTGGCGCCCCTGATGGATATCCCTGTAGTGTCGGTGTCAAGCGTAAAAGCCCGTCCGCTTGCTACTACAAAATTGGCCGAGATCCGCCAATGACTTGTAAGGGCATATCCGCTGGAGACATCCAACAGATGTCTTCGGTCAAAGGCATAGGGAAAGGATTGTCCCAGGTTCAGCGAGTCGAATCGTTGCCGCGCGTAGGCCAGGGAATAAGCCAGTGATCCCGTCCATCGGCCCCTGTTCTTGCGGACAAAGAATTCCGCGCCATAGCTCCACCCATGACCAAAGACCACTTCGTTTTCGATGTTGTTGTCGATAGCAGGGCCCGTTGTGCCTCCGAACAGCAGCTGGTTGCCAAGACGGCGGTAATAGACTTCCACGCTGGTCTGGAAAATATTCTGTTTAAAGTTTCTGAACAGACCGGCCGAAAATTCCCGGGAGGTCTCCGGGCGGACCAGACCACTGCTGCCTATCCATATCTCCGCAGGAAAAGAAGAGTTATAACTTTGTACAAGATGAGTATACTGGTGCATCAGGGTATAGGATAGTTTGAGGCTGGTATTGGCATCCATCCTGTACAACAGCGCCAGCCGGGGCTCGACGCTGAAGTATTGTGTAGCCCCATTGAAATAGTACGGGGTCCTTAGTCCTGCATACAATTGAAAGCGTTCGCCAAAGCTCATATCATCGCTGATAAACATCGCTGCGCGGGATGCCGTCTTCGCCGGGATATTACCCGGAATGATGCCGCCGGATGAGTCTGTAGCGGGTTTCCTTTCGGACAGGGATGCGGGATACAGCGTCTGATACAAATAGTCGGCTCCGGCGCTGATCTTATGGACAGGTGAAAGATACCAGGTCAGGTTAGTCTTTGCGTTGATATCCCTGATCCCCGAATATAGTTGTGCGACATAGCCATTCTGGGTGGCAGAGAGGAATTGATGGTACCGGTTATATTCAACCGAAGTTGTGGAGAACAACTTTGAAGAGTACTGATGATTCCAGCGCGCCGTGAAGGTAGTATTCCCGAAATGCATGGAATAGTTGATCCCCGTGACATCGGTAGAGTCAGAGGCATAGTTGTTGTTGTCCCTGCCGGTATAGAAGCTCAGGAGCAGCCTGTCTTTTGGGGACAGGGTAAAGTTGAGCTTGGCATTGACATCATAGAAATAGTAGTTGCTGAAATAGTTGTTGTGCAGCAACGGTCGAAGCAATACATCCGTTGTGCTCCGGCGTGCAGACAGAAGATAGGATGAGCTGCCGGAACTTACCGGGCCAAATACCGTCACCCCCGATGCTACGGTGCCCATGTCTACAACCCCTCCGGCCTGCTGATTGCTTCCGTCCTTCATCATCACGTCCAGCACAGAGCTGAGATGGTCGCCATAAGAGGCGGGGAACCCGCTTTTCATCAGGCTGGCACGCTTAATGGCAGGCGTATTGAAAATACTCACCAGCCCGAAGACATGACTGGGGTTATATAGTGTGGCCTCGTCCAGCAGTATCAGGTTCTGACCGGCATTGCCGCCCCGCACAAAGTAGCCGGGTGTCCCGTCGATCCCTGCCTGGACGCCGGGCAATAGTTCAATGGATGTGAGGAGGTCTCCCGCACTGCCAACCGAAGGCGTAGTGGTGATCATATCATGTGGTATCTCTGCCGGTACGGAGGCGTTCTTTTTTATATGGTCTTCCCTTTTATCGTTGGCGAGGACAACGGTGTTGATCTCCTCGCGGCTATAGTCGCGCTCCAGGGCAAAGGACAGCCCGGAGTTATCGGCTGCATTTAATTTCTTTACCAGTCGCTGGTAGCCTACATAGGATACGGTGATTTGCAGCGTGTCGGACGAAGGCACGGTGACGGAATAAAATCCATAGTTGTTGGTGACAACGGATGCTCCGGTCGCCGGAGTGGTTGCTCCTGTTCCGGAGACGCTGACACTCGCACCGATAAGGGATTCTCCCGTACGGGAGTCTTTTATATAGCCACTAAAGGTAACAGGCGTTGCGGAGACAGACTGCAGGACGATCTGCCGGCCGATGACCTTATAGGTAAGTCCCGTCCCCTGTAACAGGATGGGCAGAAGCTTTTGCAGCGGGGTGTCAGCGATCTTTAGTGATACGTTCCGTTGTTGCCGGATCAGGTCGGTACTGTACGCAAATTTAAAGGGCGTCTTCGATTCTATCACTGCCAGCGCCTCGGGAAAAGGCCGGCTAACAAGCGTGATGGTGATCCGGGATTGCTCAAATGTTTTTTCCTGGGCGTTGGCTCCAATGAAAAAAAAGAAAGAAAAGAAGAGCAGTAGTGATGATACTTTTCTCAACGCGTTCCCTTTTGCTTTAGTATATACCCTCCATTAGCTTCAATATATTCCAGGTCAAGAGTAGCACAAATAATCTTCAGGGAGTTTTCGACCGATCCTCCACCGATATCTATGGTCAGTTTCTTTTGCCCGGAGATGCCGTCGGCGAGGGTGATTTTTTTGCCGGATGATCTCTCCAGTACGGCGATGACTTCCTCAAGCGGTGAATCGATGAAGCGTTGTGACGCGCTGAGACGTCGTTCCGGAACATTGTACAGCAGCGAGTCGCCCGCAGAGATCTCCCTTGACTCCCCGGTCTCTTTTATCATAAAAGCTACCTTGCCACTGGCAACGCTGACCTTTATCTTTTCTTTTGTGCGATGTACGGTAAAGCTGGTGCCGATGTCTGTTACGCTGACGGCGTCCATATCCACCCGGAAAGGCATCTGCGCCCTTTGCGTGACCTCGAAACTGGCCTGCCCGGCAGCCAGTGAGACGGTCCTGCCGCCTTTATTACTATAGTCAGCGGCGATCCGAAGCACAGTATTCGAGTCGATGATAACCGTCGAGCCGTCGGGAAGAGCTATTTTCCGCTGCTCGTTGTCTGTGGTCACGTATGTGTAGGGGTGGTTCATTTGGGTCCGGTACCACCACGTCATGCCGATCGCCAGAAGGACAACGGCCGCCGCAGCTATTTGGATGATCCTTGTCCTTGCTTTTCTAAAATTTGGACGGAGCACCTGTGGCACGCTGATGCTTTCCTGTCCGATCCTTTGTCGGACAGATTCCCATGCTTTTGTTCCATCCGCGTTACGCCAGACCTCGTAGCCGGAGAGTCCCTCCTTCCACAACTTTTGGAGCCGGGCATAGGTCTGCTGATTGTCCGCCGAAGCAGCCAGCCACTCGCTGAACTGCAGCTCTTCGCCAGGCGAAAGCCTGTCTTGCAGGGCGGATTCGATCAGTTCCCAGGGAAGATCGTCGTATTGGTGCAAAGGATCCATAGTTTCAAGTATAAGACAAATAATAATGCCCCCGGACCTAGTAGCCGGGCCAAAAAATTTCTTTTACGAGCGCAAGACAAAGCGTGAGAGCCTTCCAGTCGGCAAGGACCTTACTCAGCTGTTTCAGGGCCAGCGTGATATGGTTTTTCACTGTCTTGATGGAAATGCCAAGCCTGTCTGCAATTTCCTGCTGTTTTAGTTCTTCGAAACGGCTCATACGGAAAACCTTCCGGCATTGCTCCGGCAATTGATCGATCGCCCGATAAAGCTTAATTTTTAGCTCGTTGTCTTCCATTGCCTGAGATTCAAAAGACCCCTGGGGCAGACGATTGTATTCTTCTTTTTCCTGTCTCGTTCTCTTGTTTTTGTCCAGGACATTCAGGCTCCTGTTGATGACCGCCCGGTAGATATAAGATTTGAGGGAGGTGTCGATGTGAATGGTACTGGCAGCTTCCCAAAGTTTTACGAACACATCGTTGACGATCTCCTCGGCGACGGCGGCATCTTTGAGATAAGTAAAGGCTGCGAGATGGAAGGCCTTATAATGTTCCTTGTAATAGTTTTCGAATTCCTGACTGTCCCTTTGTTGTATAGCTCGCCAGATTTTTTCTTCGACGGGATTCATTTTCAGATTTTTTGTTCGCTTCACTAGGACCCCAATGCACTTTTACTGTCCTAATTCGGAAACACCCTTAATCCGGCCAAAAATAAAAGTTAATCAGTAAAGTACAATTAATCTAAACAATTAAAATTGAATAGTCTATGAAAACTGTAAGAATTCTGTTTATCCTGGTCTTGGCTTTGTTTGGCGGGAGCTTTATTTTTCTTTCCTGTAATAAAAGTGGCAGCAGCAGCGGCTCCGGCCATTTGCAGGTGATGCTGACGGACGGTCCCGGACCATATGATGCGGTATATATTGATGTGCAAAAAGTAGAGGTGAATGTCTCTGCTGATTCCGGCATCAGCTCGGGTTGGCAGACGGTGAATGTTCTTCGGCCCGGTGTGTATAACCTGCTAAAATTCAGCAACGGGATCGATACGCTGCTGGCGGCTGCCGACCTGCCGGCGGGTAAGATCTCCCAGATGCGCCTGATCCTTGGGAGTAACAATTCTGTCGTTGTAGACGGACAGTCTTTTCCGCTGACCACTCCTTCGGCTCAGCAATCCGGACTTAAATTCAATATCCATTCGACACTTACTGCTGGTATAGTATACCGCCTGTGGATAGATTTCAATGCGGGCAGGTCCATCGTCACCACCGGCAGCGGCAAATACATACTAAAACCCGTCATCCGCACCTATACCGAAGCCATCGGCGGAAGTATCAAAGGTTATGTTTTGCCCGGCGCAGCAAAACCAGCCGTCTGGGCCACGATGGGTACGGATACGTTGATGGCGTTGCCAGACTCGGCGACTGGTTATTACTTCTTCGGCGGTGTAACTGCCGGAACATGGGATCTGCAATTTCATGCACAGGATTCAACTTATAAAGACACGGCTTTTTCTGTTTCGGTAGGCACGGGAGTTGTTACCAGCGCCGGAACGGTGAACCTTGTTAAACGATAGAGCAGACGGTCAAAAACCCTATGGGAATGTAAGCTCAGAGGGAAGCCCTTCCTGGTATCAGGGGGGGCTTTTTTTATTGTCACCCTACGATCCCACAGAAAAAGTCCTTGTTCAACAAGGCAAAAACCGGGAAAATAAGAAAAAAAGTGTCATATTCACGGTTATAAACCGCCATATGACTATAAAGAAATGGGTAGCCGCCCTGGCACTTGTTATAGGTGCACCACGCGCAGATGCGCAGCACTCCAACTCACAAGCGCAAAATGATCTTATCATAAAAGTAAAGACCCCAATAGCCGAGGTACAGCCCACGATGTGGGGGATCTTTTTTGAGGACATCAACCTGGGTGCAGATGGCGGTATTTATGCAGAGCTGGTAAAGAACAGAAGCTTCGAGTTCTATGAGCCGATGATGGGCTGGAAGGTTAAACAAAGCACCTTCCGCGAAGGGGCTGTGCTGGTCCAGAACAGAAAGGGGGTCAACAACTCGAACCCCCGCTTCCTCTGCGTGAGCAAGACAGTCGCATCGGATACCCTGGGGATCAGCAATGAAGGGTTTCGTGGTATGGGGATCAAAAAGGGATTGCGGTACGATTTCTCGATGATGTATCGTCTGCCGGCTGCCGGACTGACCCTGCACGTCGAGCTGGTCAGCAGCACGGGGAAGATCATCGGGTCTTCTTTGCTGACCCCCGCGGTGACGCCGGGTGAGGAATGGAAAAAGGTTGCGGTCAGCTTTAATTCGACGGACTCGGCATTGCGGGGTCGTATGAATATCTGGTTCGAAGGCACCGGTACTATCGACATGGATATCGTCTCTCTTTTCCCCTCGGATACCTGGAAGGGCCGCCCCGGTGGGATGCGGGCGGATATGATCCAGATGCTGGCTGATATGAAACCCGGCTTTATCCGTTTTCCCGGAGGCTGTATCGTGGAAGGGCATGATCTGTCGCTTCGTTATCAATGGAAAAAGACCCTGGGGCCTATAGAGGACAGACAGCTCATCGTCAACCGCTGGAACTATGAGTTTGCCCATCGCCCGACGCCGGATTACTTTCAGACGTTTGGGCTGGGTTTTTATGAATATTTTCAGCTGGCGGAAGACATCGGCGCTTCACCCTTACCCATCCTTAACTGCGGAATGGCCTGCCAGTTCAATACCGCAGAAGTCGTGGCGATGGATGAGCTGGACCCTTATGTACAGGACGCGCTGGACCTCATCGAGTTTGCCAACGGAGATGTAAATACGAAATGGGGCAAGGTGCGGGCCGGTATGGGACATCCGGCGCCCTTCCATCTGAAGATGATGGGCATCGGCAACGAGAACTGGGGCCCGCAGTATATCCAACGCCTAACGGTATTTACAAAGGCCATCAAAGAGAAATACCCCGAGATCCGCCTCGTCAACAGCAGCGGCACCGACCCCGATGGGGATAGATACGATTATCTGAACAGGCAGTTGCGCAGCATGCATGCGGATATCATCGACGAGCATTATTACCGGCAGCCGGATTGGTTCCTGCAGAACGCCCGCCGCTATGATTCCTTTCCCCGCAACGCGTCGAGGATCTTTGCCGGGGAGTATGCCGCGCAAAGCGACAGGACGGTCAGCGTGAATAACCGGAACAACTGGAAGACCGCCCTGTCCGAAGCAGCCTTTATGACAGGGCTGGAAAGGAATGCGGATGTTGTGTCAATGGCCAGCTATGCGCCCTTGTTCGCCCATGTCGACGGTTGGCAATGGACACCCGACCTGATCTGGGTGGACAATCTGCGGGTGAATGCTACCCCGAATTATTATGTACAGAAATTGTTCTCGGTCAATAAGGGCAGCCGTGTCGTGCCTGCGCTAAGGAATAAGAAGACGCTGGCGGGGGAAGACAGCCTTTATGCGTCCGCGGTGATCGACGATGCCACCGGCGAGCTCATCGTAAAGATGGTCAATGTTTCGGGGAAGGCTGTGGCGATACCCCTGAATATCGAGGGGGCAGGAAAACTGACCGGTAAAGCTACGCTTACCGTTTTGCGGAGCGATGAGGCGACTGCCGTGAATAATATTGGCGATGAGCCGGCGGTGAGGCCTTCCGATAAGGATATAGCGATAAAGAACGGGAAGCTTACGGTCGACGCAAGCCCATATTCGTTCACGGTAGTGAAAGTCAAACTCTGAAACGGGTCTGATTAGGGGTTTGCACCTAGTTTTCGGCCGGGAATATCAATAATTTATTGTTTTCAAAGAATACTACGATGGTTTGAGCCGCGTTTATAGTGATATTTGTGCGCCCGATAAAAATCGGCTTTTATGGTAGGTCTGATTATCGCTTTTACAATCCTATTTCTTGCTGCCAGGTGGTTGAGGAAAATGTACAATGACCTGGTCTCAAAAAACCCCGAACTGATCTTCAGAAGGTCGGATTCGGTTGCTTTTCGATCTTTTTCCAACGACACTACGCTCTCCGCGATAGATCATACCCTGGTTTTTACAGGGGCAAAGGCGACCACCGCATCCCTGCCCGATGCAAGTTCCTGCGTGGGACGGATCTATTCGATATCGAACTTCAGCACTGTCATACCGACTCCCATACTCACCATTACTCCCAAAGATCTGCAGTTTATAGAGGGACAGCCGCATTGCCCCCTCTGGCTGGTGGATCAGTCCATCATGATCATAAGTGATGGCGCAAACTGGAAGATCATCAGACAGTATATCCCTTCCTCCAGCCGGCCCTGGAAGACAAAGGCAAGCAGCGTATCCTATCAGAATGCGGAGACGGAGAAGAGTCAGCCCAAGGCTGTCTTTTACGATATCTCCGGGAATTAGGCAAGCGAAGCACCATGATGGTGATGATGGGAGTGTAGCGTTCACTCATTAGTATAATATTTTTTTTGCGATATTCCGGGCCGTGATGATCGGCCAGGCCTCATCATAGACCTTATTGGCAATCAGCGCGCCTTCGAACAGCGTATACATTTCGTCGGCAAGACCTTCCTTGCCTGCCGGCCGAAGGATATCCGCAAAGAGCTTGCGGACGGCGTCCTTTTGAGCGCGGATCTTCTCCCGGACCTTTTCAGCATCTTCCGGTATCTCATAGACCAGGTTCAGAAAGCTACAGCCATAGTAGGCTTTCCCGGTTGCCGACTGTTCGAGGTGATCGAATACGGCAAGCACTTTTTGCTCCGGAGCGGGGACTTGTTCGATCGCTTCATTGATAGCTGCAAAAGTCCGTCGCCCGGCTTCCTCGAGGTAGACGATAAGCAATTCCTCCTTTGACTGGAAGTACTGGTATAGAGAGGTTTTGGCAATATCGGCTTCCTCGATGATCTGGTTTATTCCGGTATTGCAATATCCCTGCCTGTAGAATAAGCGGGCAGCTGTGTCGATGATATCCTGTCGGATCGACCTCTTCTTCATGATGTAAAGGTATATTTTTTTAACCCCAGTTTTTTGACTTTTGAATGTAAGGTTGTCGCTGGCATTTTCAGATATTCGGCGGCGCCGCCGGGCCCGGATATCTTGCCCTTACATTTTTTTAGTACGGCGATGATATGATCACGCATAGCGTCTTCGATGGATTGCTCCGTCTTCTGCTCGGGAGCGGGCTTGTCTTTTTCCGGGCTGCTGATAAAGGATATCGAAATATTCTCCAGGACATTGCCGCGGGTCTGGAGGACACTCCGTTCGATACAGTTCTCCAGCTCACGGACATTCCCCGGCCAGCTATGCGCCTCCAGCTGACGCCGTGCGCCGGAGGAGAGCTCCGTCACCTGACGACCAAACTTCCGGTTGAATTTTTCCAGGAAATAATCCGTAAGCAGTAAGAGGTCTCCTTTGCGGTCGCGCAGGGCCGGGACCACAATGGGATATACGCATAGACGATAGTAGAGATCAAGACGGAATTTTCCCTCCCGTACGGCCCTTTCCAGATCCCGGTTTGTAGCGGCAATGATCCTGACATCGACCTTGATAAGTTGATTTCCGCCCAGGCGTTCGAACTCCCGTTCCTGGAGCACCCGCAGCAGCTTCACCTGCATGTCGATGGGCATTTCGCCGATCTCGTCGAGGAAGATCGTCCCTTTGTCGGCGACCTCGAATTTGCCCTTGCGTCTTTCCAGCGCTCCGGTAAAGGCTCCTTTTTCGTGGCCAAACAGCTCTGACTCGATGAGATTCCCCGGCAGACTGGCGCAGTTGATGATGATCAGCGGCTGGTTTCTGCGTGGCGAAAGTTCGTGGATGCTTCTGGCGATCATTTCCTTACCCGTACCGCTTTCTCCCAAAATCAATACCGAGGCGTCGAGGGGAGCGACGATACCGATATGATCAAAAACTTCGAGGATCTTGTGGCTGTTGCCGATGATGCCGTGGAAGAATCCCGGGCCGCTGCCTTTTTGCGCGTTGTCGCCGGTCTCCGCCGTCTTTGTTCTTTCTGACTCGGGTATCGCCAGGATCATCTGTTCGGTAAGCGTACTCAACGGTTGGTTGACAAGACTGAGCAGCTTTTGATGCTCTATCGTATATCCGTCACTTTTCCGGCTGAAGAAGAGCAGGTGAATGATGGAACCCCTTGCCGTAAAGATGGGCAGGTGGAGAGATGACCGCAGGTCGAAAAGGGTCGAGAGAACACTGCGTACCCGGCATCGCGCCGCCAGCTTGTCAAAGTCATGATCGTTAAAGATCCCCGGTTCGACGATGTGATTCCTGAGCTGGTTGGCGACATCGGCATTGGTCAGCCCCGTCAGCCCGTGAAATTCTTTTTCCTGGACTACTTTATATTTGTTAAAACCTGAACGGATGAGCATCAGGCCATTGGCAAGAAATTCTGTCTGGTGGTCGGGCCGGATGGCAAGACAGTCGAACGGGACATAAGGCTGAATGCTGCTGGCTATCTTTTCCACCTTGCTTATCCAGTCGCCTTCCTCCTCCAGGAGTTGCAGGAGAATACCCTCGAGTTCCTTTTCCTGCCGATACCTGCTCTCATTGCCATTCTGATGCCGATAGAGAATGACATCCATCATCGCCAGCAGCTCCTCTTCCCGGAAAGGTTTCACCAGGAAGCCATAGGGGAAGGTGGATCTTGCCTTTTCGAGTATCGATTCCTGGAAGTTGGCAGAAAGATATATAAAAGGAACATGGAGCGCGGATAGTTTTTCCCCGAGGTCGATACCCGTAAGAGACCCTTTCAGAAAGATATCTACAAGGACGATGTCGGGATTTTCGAGCCGGACCATGCTCAGCGCCCCGGCATAGGAATCTGCCGTACCGGTTACGATATAGCCTGCCTTGCTAAGCGTCAATTCCAGGTCATAGGCGATCATCGATTCATCTTCTACGATCAGAACTTTTCTATTCATGGTGTTGATATTTGAGTGGAAACCTGACGACGATACGGACTCCGGGACTGCCGGATATATCCAGCTTGCCATCCAGTTGTTTTGTAAGCATCCTGATCATCTTCATACCCAGCGAGCGGGTCGTACGGGCATCGAAGTCTGCCGGCAGTCCGATCCCATTGTCCGAGATGATCAGTTCGAGGAGGTCGGGGCCGGCTGAAAGAAGACTTACAGAGATGGCGCCGCCTTCATGGATGAAGCTGCCTTCCCTGATCGTGCCATCCTCTTTTGGAAACGCATATTTTATAGAGTTGGTGATGGCCTCGTTCAGGATAAGGCCGATGGGGATCAGCTGTCCGGCCTCCATACGAATATTATCCGCCTTGTGCCGGAAGCTGACGTGTCGGGACAGATCGCTAAAAGAGTTTTTGAGATGGAAGATAAGATCGTTGATATAGACAGGCAGATCGATGCCGGAGATCTCACTTTCCGTATAGAGTTTGTGATGTATCAGCGACATGGATTGTACCCGGTTCAGGGTCTCCCTGATCGCATTGCGGGCGCTGCCTTCTTCCAAAAAATGCGATTGTGTTTTCAACAGGCTGGTAATGATCTGGAGATTGTTTTTGACCCGGTGATGGATCTCTTTTAGCAGCCAGTCTTTCTCTGTCAGCAACCGGTCCTTTTGAAGATTATGCCGCCGCTTGGTACGATAGGCGGAGAACAGCCAGCCCGCGATGACCAGGAGGAGACCCACCCCGCCTATAATACCATTTCTCTCGCTACGGAGCAATCGGATAGCCTGTTCTTTTTGTGCTGTCTCATATTGGGCCTGTATCTCGACGATCTGACGGCTTTTGTTTACGTTGAGGAGCGAGTCGTCGATGTCCTTATAGGTCTGGTAATGACGGATGGCAGAGACGTAGCTGCCGAGGGCCGAATCCACCCGGAAGCGAAGCAGTTCGTTTGACTTGATCTGGGCGGGTTTGATGACATGCGGCGGGACAGAGTCCAGCTTATCGAGATAAGATCGAGCAAGGGCGAACTGATGCCGGGCGAAATAGAGCTTTCCCAGCCGGGCATATAAGAAAGAATAGGTAAAAAAGCTGGAGTTGTAGCTCGCCTCCTCCGTCAGAAGACAGCTTTGGCTTACCAGGTAGTGATCCCTTGCGCTATCGGTCTGACCCAGGGCGAGATAGCAGTCACCCAGGCTCATGTTATAATAGAGCCTTGCATCATTGCCGGGTACGGGCGCGGCCGCGATGCTTTTCTTACAGTATTCCAGCGCTTCTTCTGCCTTTCCTTCGGCGAGGAGTTCTTCGGTCAGTGTCTTTAGCCGGTCATAGAAGAATTTATAGTTATTATAGGTCGCGTTGTACTCCGCTGACTTCTTTAGATAGTAGAGGGCTTCGGGGTGCATGCCGGCATCAAGATAAAAGCCGCCAATGATATAGTAGTAATAGGAGAGATCGGTCTTAGGGGCGTACTCTTCCGCATTTCGGACCATTTCCAATCCATAATAGAGCTGGTGCGGCCAGTCGCCCCGGTTCTTATACAGACCCGTCAGAAGATCAAAGGTGCGATAGTGCGCGGGGTAGTGAATGCTGTCGTATTCTTTGAGGATCGATAACAGCAGGGATTCGGCGGTGTCAAGTTTGCCGGCCCGCAGATAGACCGTAGCAATATTTTCTTTTTGCCGGAGGGCATCCGGTATTTTTTCCATCAGCCGGTAGAGCAGTTCAGATCGTCTGAATGCACCGATCTTTTCGTTGCGGGTGGGAATGTTAAAATCCCGGATTCCTATTCCGAGTGCCGCCCAGGCCGCGGCTTCTTCGTCTGTATTGCCAAGTCGCTGGAGTCTGGCAATGACGCGATGGTAATAGATCCGGGCCGAGTCTGGCCTGTCCCCAAGCATTTGTGCATAGGCGATGGCGAGTAGCGACCTGGCCTGTAAGGTGGCCGAATGCAATGTAATACCCAGATCGTAGGCCTGGCGATAAAAAAGAATGGCGCTGTCTGTCACCCGGCGACTGAAGTCGTTGAGCTGCATGTCGCGATAACGATCCCCCTGTTGCATCAGCAGTCGAAAGCGATCTTCCTGTATCGCAGGCAGCTGATAGCGATCCGGCTGTACAGGCAGCTGGTACATGGATTGGCCCGGGCTACAGATGCTACAAAAGAGAAACCACGGCAAAAGGATGCAAGCAATTTTTTGCATGATAGTAAAGGTCCGACAAAACTACCGTATGACTGCATCACAAATAAGTACAGACTTGTCTGGTTTTTAAGATAGTCGCCACCCGCGATGTCAAAATCCGGAATTTCGTATTTCTTCGGATTGGAGTTCCTGCTATTTAATTGACTGACAATGATTTGGATATTGGCACGTGGATGGATTATCCCACTATATTATCTACAAAAAAAGTATGATCATGGAGAAGTCGTCGGTCACATACCGTACCATCAATATTGACGGGGTTAATATTTTTTATCGTGAAGCCGGTAGCAGGTCAAAGCCGGCAATTGTATTGCTGAATGGCGTTCCAAATTCATCCAGCGCATTTCAGCAGCTGATGATCCAACTAAAAGATGAGTTCTACCTGGTGGCGCCGGATTTTCCGGGTTTTGGCAACAGCGACGTGCCGGATAAGAATTTGTATGAGTATACATTCAATAATATTTCTCTGACTATCGAGAAGTTTATCGATAAGCTCGCGCTGAACAGGCCCGCTGTTTATGCCCTCGGATACGGAGGACCAATAGCGTTTCGCATCGCGATCCGTCGCCCGACAATGTTCAGCTCCTGGATCCTTCAGAATTCCAACGCATATGAAGAAGGCCTTGGCCCGGCGATGAGAGATGCGGCTCCCTACCTGGTGGAGCGGAACTCCGAGACCGAAAAGCTGGTTCGCCCCCTGTTGTCACTGGACGGGATCAAGCTGTTCTTTCTGCACGGTGCGGCCGATGAGAGCAAGGTCAATCCTGACGGGTATATCAATGCGTTGCATTATCTGAGCCGGCCCGGCCAGGAGTCGATACAGCTCGATCTGTTACAGAACTATGCGAGCAATATTGCCGAGTATCCAAAGTGGCAGGCTTTTCTGAAGATGTATCAGCCACGCATTCTGCTCGTCTGGGGCGAGAACGATGTCTTCTTCCCCCTGTCAGCGGCACAGGCGATAAAAAAAGATGTGCCTTCTGCGATACTGCACAGCTATAAGACCAGCCACCTGGCATTGGAAGAGTATGGTAATGAGATCGGGGAAGAGATAACTCACTTTTTAAATAATAATAAACAATGAGAACCAACGCTGTCAGCTATAAGACGATAAAAGCAGCCGGTCTGAATGTCTTCTATCGGGAGGCCGGTCCGATGAATGCTCCCGTGCTACTGCTTCTCCACGGATATCCTACCTCTTCGCATATGTTCCGGAACCTGATGCCGTTGCTGAGCGGGAAGTATCATGTGATCGCGCCGGACCTTCCCGGATTTGGGTTTAGCGAGTCGCCTTCGCGCAAGGATTTCAAATATACCTTCGACAGCCTCACGGCGGTGATCCAGGATTTTATCGACAAGCTGGAGTTAAAGAAATTTGCCCTGTATGTCTTCGATTATGGCGCCCCGGTAGGTTGGCGTCTGGCGGTGGCGAACCCGGAAAAGATCACCGGCATCATCTCACAGAATGGGAATTGCTATGTGGAAGGGCTGAGTGACGGATGGAACCCGATAAAAAAATACTGGGCCGATCCTTCCGAAGAGAACCGCCAGGCCCTGAAGATGATGACCTTCCCCGAGACGACCAAATGGCAATATACACATGGCACACCAAACGAAGCGCTGGTCGCTCCGGAGTCCTATACGCTGGATCAGGCGCTGCTGGACAGACCGGGGAATGTCGAGATCCAGCTGGATCTTTTTAAAGACTATGCCAACAATGTCGATGGTTATCCCAAATTCCAGGAATATTTCCGGAAGAAAAGGCCTGCTCTGCTGGCCGTCTGGGGCGATAAGGACCCTTTCTTTCTTCCGCCGGGCGCCGAAGCCTTCAGGCGTGACCTGCCCAATGCTATCGTTAAATTTTATCCTACCGGTCATTTTGCCCTTGAAACACATTACGAAGAGATAGCTGATGATATACTTGAATTCCTCAAAACGTTGTGACGGGTACGGCAGTTTTGCCAGGGAGATGTTGGAGGGCTTGCGGTCGGAGCCAAAAAGGTTGTTGTCAAAATATTTTTATGACGCAGCGGGGAGCAGGATCTTCCAGGAGATCATGAACTGCGAGGAGTATTATCCTTTCACCTGTGAGCTGGAAATATTTACTGAGACAGCTGCCGGTCTGGCGGGATCCATCATGGCGCCGGGTGGTGCGTTCGATCTGATCGAGCTGGGAGCGGGCGACTGCACAAAGTCAGGCTGTCTGCTTCGATACCTGGTGGACATCGACGCTGATTTTACCTATATGCCGATAGACATCTCGTCCGATATCATCGGCTATCTGAACCGGCAGCTTCCGGTGGATGTCCCTGGTTTGCGGGTAAGGGGTCTGCATGGAGACTATTTCGATATGCTGGAAGAGGCCGCGGCGCTTTCTGTCAACAGGAAGGTCGTCTTGTTCCTGGGTTCGAATCTTGGCAATATGCTGCCGGCCGAAGCCGAACGATTTTGTCGTGATCTGCGCGCGTACCTGGATCCTGGTGACCTGGTGCTGATCGGGCTGGACCTGAAAAAAGAGCCGCAGACAATACTCGCCGCTTATAATGATAAGAAGGGGATCACCCGGAGGTTTAACCTCAATCTTCTGGAACGGATGAACAGGGAGTTAGGCGCCAATTTTGACCTTACCCGTTTTGAACATTTTCCGACCTATGATCCGGAGACTGGTGCCTGCAAGAGTTTCCTGGTCAGTATGGCTGAGCAGAAGGTGATCATCGATGATGTGCCCATCCGATTTGCAAAAGGCGAGGCCATCTTTATGGAGATCTCCCAGAAGTATACGGTCGAACAGGTCGGCCGGCTTGGTAAACAGGCTTCTTTTAAAACGGTAGGGAATTTTTTTGATAGCCGGGACTGGTTTGTCGACACGATATGGGTAGCTGTGTAATCTATTTATTAAATAAATGAGTTTATGAAAATCGCAATTGTAACCGGCGCCAGCGCCGGGATCGGGAGGGCTACTGCCATCAGGCTGGCAAAAGATTTTACCGGGTTGGTGCTGGTGGCGCGTGAAGCAGACGAGTTGCTGAAGACGGCGGAAGAGATAAAGAAGCTCGGGGCGGAGACGAGGCCAGGCGCCGAAGGAAAGCCAGCTGTCGAGACACTATTGATCGCTGCGGACTTAAGAGAGGTCGCGGCCATCGACCGGGTGATCAATGAGACGATGGCCACCTTCAAAAGGATCGATGCCCTGATCAATATCGCCGGAGCCGTCCCCCAGATCCATTTGTTTGAAATGACCGACGAGCAATGGAATGATGGCGCAGAAATGAAGCTTCACGGTGCGCGTCGCCTGGCGATAAAGGCCTGGCCTTATCTAAAGGAGTCAAGGGGTTCTGTGGTTTTTATCTCCGGCAATTCGGCGGAAGACCCCAAACCCGGTTTTGCAGCCGTTGCCACCATCAATGCGGCGATAGTAGCACTGGCAAAGGCTTTTGCGGAACAGGGCATTGTCGATGGGGTACAGGTGAATAGCGTATTGCCGGGACCGGTGATGACCAATCGTCGTGTCAATTTCCTAAAAAAATGGTCCGCGGCCAATGGGCTTACCATGGAGGAGGCAAAGGGTAAATTCCTGGTGGACGCTCGTATTGAGCGATATGGCGAACCGGAAGAGATTGCAGAGCTGATGTCCTTCCTGGTATCGCCCGGCGCCAAATGGTTGATCGGAGCCGCGATCCGGATGGATGGCGGAGAAATAAAAGGCATATAAATTAAAAATAAAAGATCATGAAAAACACTTTGACATCTATCTCTTCGTGGATTGCTAACCATAACCTTCCTTTCCTGGTCATCAGCATTGGCATGATAGTGATGCTGCTCTGGGCCGGCGCTTATAAAATGACCGCACCCGGCGCCGAAGGTATTGTGCCCCTGGTTACCAATAGTCCGCTGATCAGCTGGCATTTTAAAGTATTCGGCACGTATAAGGGCTCGACGCTGATCGGTGTTACCGAGGTTGTTGCCGCTTTACTGATGATCGCCGGCTTTTTCAGACCCGAGGCCGGGATCCTCGGAGGACTTATAGCCTCGTTGATGTTCTTTATCACCAGCACGATGGTGATCACCACGCCCGGGTCCATCGTTCCTGTACAGGGAATGGGCTATATGAGCTTTTTGGGTCTGTTCCTTTTTAAGGATATCATAGGGCTCGGGGCTTCTTTATACCTGGTCAGCAATTTTGGTAGTAAAGCCATTTTATTTGGAACACACTAAATAATTATTACAATGAAAAAATTCCCCATTCCTACAAGGGAGCAGGTCTCGCCTGCCAATCAGATGTTATTTGACAACCTGACAAAAAAGGTCGGTACTGTCCCTAACCTGTATGCCATCTTCGCCCATTCGGAGCATGCCCTGGGAAATTATCTTACCCTGCAAAGCGGAAAGACATCGCTGCACGCCAAAGAGCGCGAAGTCATCAACCTGGTTGTAAGCCAGGTCAACGGATGTGAATATTGCCTGGCTGCTCATACCTTTATTTCGGGGAAGATGGGTTTTAGTGATGAGCAGATCCTGGAGATCCGGAAGGGGACAGCCAGTTTTGATCAGAAGCTGGATGCGCTCGCGAGGATGACTAAGAGTATGTCGGAGAACAAGGGACATGCCGATCCGCAGCTGATAGAGAAATTTTATGCCGCCGGTTATAATGAAGGGAGCCTTGTCGATGTGGTCATGGCGGTGGGGGATAAGATCATCAGCAATTATATATTTGCTTTGACCGGGATCCCTATTGATTTTCCGTTGGCTCCGGAATTATAGACCCGTCCCTCCGTCCATTATTGTCTCAGAGCCGGAAAATCTGCCCCGATAGTTGTCGACTTCCATTTTTCCAGGCTTTCGGACATCGTGTCCAGCTTTGCCCGGGCCCGGATATAAGCGTCCCTGCCAAGGAACAGGTGTACCGGCGGTTCGGGGTCATCAGCCAGCTCCATAAAGATCTCCGCTGCCCGACCGGGGTCTCCGGGCTGCCGGCCATCCATGGACAGGTATCGTTCTTTTGTCTTTCTTACATTCTCATAACCTTCTATCGTCACCGGGGCAACGGCCAATGATTTTTCAGTCAGAAAGCCTGTGCGGAAACCCGCGGGTTCGACGACGGTAACGGTGATCCCGAATTCTTTGACGTCCAGTGCGAGCACTTCGGAGAAGGCGGCCACTGCGGCCTTGGTGGCGGAGTAGACGGACCAGCCCGGTGCGCCGACAAAACCTGCTACCGAACCCAGGTTGATGATATAGCCCGATCGCTGGCTGCGCAAAGCCGGCAGCACAGCCTTCACGACATTGATGGTCGCCAGTATATTGACATTTATGATGTTCCGGATATCCTCTTCGGGTATTTCCTCCAGGGGGCCATCCATCCCATATCCTGCATTGTTGACGACCACATCGATCCGGCCAAATGCGGTCAGCGTCTCTTGTATGGACCCGGCGATACTGGCTGAGTTGTTGAGGTCGACAGCCAGGGGGAGAAACCGGTCTTTCGCCTCCGCCCCCACCGCTTCGCTTAGCGTAGCTGTTTTTCGGGAGGTCGCGGCCACACGATGGCCATGGGCAAGCAGTTTTTTGACAAGGATCAGCCCCAAACCCTGTGAGGCTCCTGTCACATACCAAACCTTTGAGCTGTTCATGACTTAGGTGTTTTGCGTTGAGCATTATTTGGCTACGTCGGTGATCATTTTACACACGATCAGCCAGCGGTTGTCGAAGTTATGAAAGGAAAGAAATTCGTCGTATTCAAAATCGTACATCTTAACATGCGCTTTGACAACGGCTATTGAGTTGACGACATCCACGGAAATGGTCTTCCCTTCGAAGGGCTTGCCGGAGTCCTTCGGGCTTTGGCGGTTCGCGACGCCATCCAGGTATTGTTCAAGCGTTTTGGCATAAGGCTGCCCCTTTACATCCCCGAATAATAAGGTCCCCGGATAATAAAGCGTTTTCAGAAGATCGACATTGCCTTCATAGATACCCTTATAGTAAATATTCTCCAATGCCTGTGTGATGGCAGCCATCGCAAATTTTTGCGTTTGCATTGTGCTGTGTTTTTGACAAAAGTATTCCCTCCTTAGCCCTGCTGCAACCCCTAAACCGCGAAACGGACTAAATCGGGACCGAAGCTTCCATTTGTAAAGACGAAGGTCAGGGTCTTGATTGAATGATGTTGAGCCCCGTATCCGGGCTGAAGTTAATAAAAAAATTTGGGAAGCCGAATGGCTGCGCATATATTTGCAGCCAATCGGCTTCGTATTTTAAACCAGGGACAAAATGAGACGGGACGTTTTTCAGGCCATCGCGGACCCCACCAGGCGGGCTATCATCGCACTTATTGCGATGCAGGCAATGACACCCAATGCCATTGCTGAGCATTTTGACATGAGAAGACAGTCGATCTCCAAGCATTTACGCATCCTGTCGGAATGCGAGTTGCTGAAAAAGGAACAGCAGGGCAGGGAGATCTATTACCAGCTCCAGGTCGATAAAATGAAAGAGATCGACAAATGGCTGGATCAGTTCAGAATAATCTGGGGGACTAAATTTCGTCAGCTTGATAATTTATTATCTACTATCAAAAAAAATAAAAAATGAATCCGAATTTGCTTTATGATTTTTCTGTGGACAAGGAGACTAGCACCATCAACATAAAACGGGAGTTCGCAGCCGACCTTCCCCTGGTTTGGGATGCCTGGACAAAGCCCGAGCTGCTGGACCAGTGGTTTGCACCAGAACCTTTCCGGACAAAGACAAAGTCGATGGACTTCAGGGAAGGTGGTTTCTGGCATTATGCAATGATCTCTCCCGAGAACGTCCCGCACTGGTGCAGGACCTCCTACAAAAAGATCGCCGTAAGAAAAAGTTATTCAGGGTCGGATGCCTTCAGCGATGAGGACGGGAATATCAATCCCGGGTTTCCCGTTTCACAATTCTCCAATGTGTTTCAGGAGGCGGGTGATATTACCAGGGTCAGTATGACAGTGGTGTATGAGAATCTTTCAGACCTGGAAAAGGTCATTCAGATGGGCCTTAAGGAAGGTATTACAAAGACACTGGAAAATCTTGATCAGTATCTTGCGGCTCAGTTCAAACTGAGAGGCGAATATAAAAAAGACAGGGCATCGAGGGTCTGTACCTATCTCAATTTCCCCGGTAACACGGAAGAGGCCTTCCTGTTTTATCAGTCTGTTTTTAAGACCCGGTTTGCAGGTGATGGCATCCGCCGGTTTGGCGATATCCCCGCAGATGCGGATCATCCGCCTGTTGAAGATGTTATAAAAAAGATGGTGCTTCACGTCGAATTGCCCATCACCGGCAGTCATGTCCTTATGGGAACGGACGCTCCAAAAGAAATGGGATTTACACTTGTACAGGGGAACAATATGCATATCTGCATCGAGCCCGACACTAGGGAGGAAGCCACGAGGATCTTTGACCAGCTATCGGCTGGCGGCGTCATCACCATGCCATTACAGGATATGTTCTTTGGTGCATACTTTGGGGAGTTCACTGACAGGTATGGGATAAACTGGATGATAAATTTTCAAACAAAAACTGACAATTAGAAAAAGATGAAACCAAAAACTATAACGATCCTTTACTGGATCTGCACCATTCTTTTTGTCGCATTGATGCTCTTTTCTGCCGCCGGCGGTATAAAACCGACTGCCGATGACGTCAAAATTATGCATGACTGGCTTGGCTATCCGATCTATTTTATCCAGTTCATCAGTGTCGCGAAAGTCCTTGGTTCCATTGCTCTCCTGATCCCCACGCTGGACAGGGTAAAAGAGTGGGCCTATGCCGGGTTGTTCTTTGATCTGACCGGCGCGGTCTATTCGGGAATAGCTGTATCCGGCAAATTCGATCCGATGATGCTGACCCTGCTTGCCTGGATCATCCCGGGTGTTTTATCCTACTATTTCTGGCATAGGAGAAAAAGACTTAACTTATAAGTCTAAAAACACCACTACCCCACAACTTCTCTACCATTGGCCGGAGAGGTCGTGCCATTCGGCTTCGAATCGCACGGCTATCCGGCCTTTTTGCGCGCCAATTGATCCCCGGACAGAGAACTTCGGAAAACCACATTATTGGCGAGTACTTTCCCTCGTTTTTTATTTTTTTCCAAATTACTGCTGGTCTGAACTAGTTACACGTCTATTGCTGAATTCTACACGTCTATTGCCATTTTTGACACATCCATGAATTTAAGTTCTGAAAATTTACGGGCTATGGATTGGCTGAAGAAGATGACCCCGATGCCCGATCCTGTTGGAAATTACAAATCCTTTGTTAATTTTAATTAGAGTTTAATCCCTCCCTTTTTTCTCCCGTTCACAACATAATCTAAACTTTTTCCTGTGCGATACAACCTTAGCCTTATCGGACGAGGGCAGCTATGCTCCTGCCCGGCCTCAACTGCTTTTTCCCGCATCTTCGTCTACGCTCCGGTTAAGCTATTAAAAAGATCAGGTCTGGTGATGTTCGCAGGATTACTGCTTTGCACAACTATCTCCTATGGTCAGTCGATGGATTCGTTAGCCGGCAAGACCGGCAATTTTTCTTCCCGTCTCTTCAAACGTATCCAGAGCAACACGTCCGATCTCAATCAGCAGCTGACTGTGCAGACGCAAAAATATCTGAATAAGATGGCTCGCCAGGAAGAGCGGATGAAGCAGAAGATGTATGCGTTGGATTCCAATTCCGCGAAGGATCTGTATGCAAATTCTGCACAGCAGTATGCGGCGTTGTCGAAGCGTCTGCAACAGGATACAGGAAGCCGGTCGATGATAATCAGCGGCGCCTATCAGCCTTATACGGATTCATTGCGCGGGGCCCTCGCTTTTCTTCAGAAAAATCCGCAATTGCTGAATGGGGGAACCCTCATGACGAAGACTGGTGCCCGGGAAGCTCAGCTTCAAAAGGCTGTCAGTCAGCTGCAGTCCCTTCAGGCAAAGATGCAGGACGCTGCGCAGATCCAGCAGTACATGCAGCAAAGAGGAGCACAGATCCAGCAATACCTGGGCCGGTTCAGCCAGCTGCCTTCGGGCATGACCAATGAGTTCAATAGCTACAAGGCCAAAGTATATTATTATGGGCAACAGGTGAATGAGTACAAGGAGAAGCTGAATGATCCGGATAAGCTGTTCACGATGGCTCTTGCGGCACTCAATAGGCTACCCTCTTTTTCCGGTTTTATGAAAAGCCATTCCATGTTATCGGGTCTTGTGCCCGGGGGAGGCGCTGTCACCCCGGCTGCGGGTGATGCAAAGCCGGGGCAGGGGCTGCCTTCAAGAGATGAGGTGCTGAAAGATGTTCAGGGCCAGATGAGCACCAATGGCGCAGCGGCAGCGCTCGCACAGAAGAATACCGGATCGGCGATAGGCGTGGTCGACCAGCTACGCAGTAAGTTGACGAGCTCCGGCGGCGGGGATCTGAACATGCCGGATTTCACACCCAATAATCAAAAGACAAGATCCTTTTTGCATCGTCTCGAATTCGGGGTCAACCTGCAAACGAAGTCCAGCTCCTATTTTTATCCGACTACGCTGGACTTTGGCGTTTCCCTTGGCTACAAGCTCAACGAGCACAATCGAATAGGTATAGGTGCGAGCTATAAGACAGGATGGACCGGCAGTCTTAGTCATCTCCAGGTGGACGGCCAGGGTGCTTCGATAAGAAGCTTTGCCGACATCCAGATCAAAAAGAGCTGGTTTGCCAGTGGCGGACTGGAATACAATTACCAGCCTGTGGGTTATAGCTTGCACAGCCTGAGTAACCCGGGCAACTGGCAGCCGGCTGGTCTCATCGGCTTTAGCAAGGTCCTTTCGATGAAAACCAAACTCGTTAAGAATACAAAGCTGCAATTCCTCTGGGACTTCCTCAGCTACCGGCAGGTGCCGGCTGGACAGCCCTTTGTATTCAGAGTGGGCTATAGCTTCTAACCAAAACTAAATCAGCAATTACGGAAAAAAATATCATTGGTATGTTACACTACAGGTCGTATGTACTTCGTATATTATTGTGTCTTACCCTGCTGGCTGGTCGCAGCGCCGATGCGCAGGTCAGCCTGCAGACCGGCAGCTCCCTTTTCTCGCTCCCTATATTCAATTGGCAGGATAATAAAAGCCGGCTGTACTCACAGGTAGGACTAAGCTATAATTCAGGAAATGGACTAAAGGTCAATGATGTGGCCTCGGATGTGGGTACAGGCTGGAGCCTGGTACAGGGTGGTGTCATCACCCGCATGCAGGTGGGGCTGCCCGACGATCAGCAGGCTTTTTTGGGCACAAAGGCACAGAATGGAGTGGAGAATGATGCAGATATCTCGAAGTATCCTGCCGGCTGGCTTTACGAACCGGTAGCCCCGGGTGCGGGTTGCCCCAATGCATTGACGAAATACCCTATTTACAAAGGGATGAACGTCCTGTACAGCAATCACAATGTGACGATGGAAGACAGGCAACAGGACTATTTTGCTTTCCAGTTCAATGGCAAGGCGGGTATCTTTGTTATCGATACCGCCAATGGCGGCGAAGGAAGATCTCTCGGCGACAACAAGCTGATCATAAAGTTCCAGACCAGCGCCAGCCTGCTCGGCCAGGGCATCCGGACCACAATAGCTTCCTTTACGATCCAGGATGCGGACGGTCTGATCTATACTTTTAACCAGCCAGGTAAAACAACCATCCTGCACGAAGATTATTGTGATGCGCATCAGACAGCGCCGATGACACAGCCGACATTCAAAGGGGGTAATGTATATTACCAGGCGGGGTTCACCAATTCCCAGCTGGTCAACACACAGGCCATCGGCAGCTGGTATCTTAGCTCGATCCAGGACCCTCTGACACACCGGCAGATCACCTTCAGCTATACCAGCCGTACGATCAATAATACGGCAGGGGCAGATGTGACATATAACCTGAACAGCAATTACAGCACTGTTTCCAGTAAGACATCTATCACCACCACTCCCGTGATCTCATCCATCACCTTTCCCGACGGACACCTGGTCAGCTTTACTTACAACGGTACGCCACGGGTGGACCTTAACGGAGAATACGCGCTGTCACTCGTCGACGTAAGCTACCAGGGCCGGGCGATCAGCGAGTATCAATTGACGACAAGCTATTTTATCCTCAACCGCTACGGAACGCCAAGCACTTCCTACGAAAAGAGTGTGGCCCGGCTTTGTCTTCGCTCTGTCAAAAAGATCGGCATAGACCTGAAGGCCGATACCCCGCCCTATATTTTCGATTATTATCTTGGATCGAGTACTGCGGATGATATTGTACCTCCTCCTTTTTTCTACGCCAAGGATATCTGGGGTTTTTACAATGGCAACAACAGCGTGGACGCCAACGGCCATCCGGTGCCGCTGAACACCACCGTCTACCAGCTGAATAATACACAGCTGGAAGGGCTTTGTTTTTATAGCGCCTCGAATCCCAACCAGCCTGTCCTGAACCCCAAGACCGGGTATGCGAAGAACGGACTCCTTAAACAGGTCATTTATCCCACCGGTGGTACGCTGACCTGGCTCTATTCCCAGGACTCCGGCCGGCTGAATGGGGCTACAGGCCAGGTGGTGCCTGTAGGCGGAGTGCATGTATACCAGACCCAATCGACGGACGGCGGGTATTCCAACGGATGTGCCAACCCGATGATCACCCAATACAATTATGTCTCTGCCGGAGTCTCCTCTCTCTGGGGGCTGGAGATGCCGATAAACAAGGTGACCAGCGGAAACAGCTATGCGTCGGAAGATAAGGTCTGGCACTGGTCTTTGAGCTGTGTCTTAAGTTGCTGCTACTGGAAATACCAGTATCCCGGGATCATGAGCCAGCTACAGGCTGTGAGTCTTTCCGAATTTCAGAATATCATGAATGTGCTGGCTCCTTACCTGGGGGTGGTGTCTATTATTACGGATGTAATGGACGTGGCCACCGTCATCGGAGGAAGCACGGGAATTCTCGCGATAGGCGCCGTCATCATCGATGCCATCGGCGCCCTGCTTTCTTTCGGGCTCACCTGTTTTTCGGGGAACAACTCCCGTAATACGACCTATAGTATCTATTATAATACGGACCTGAATGGCGCCAGCCCTCTGCCGACACAGTTCAACCGGGTGGAGATAGTGGAGGGCTCGGGTACGATGGGCAGGACAGTCCATCGATATACCGATTCATCTTATTACGGCCTCTGGGTCGGTGGCGGACAGAACAGGGATTTCTCGAACAAGCAGCGTTTTGCTGCCTGGGCCTATGGGCTCTCTTTATATGACTCCGTCTTTGACGCCAGCAACAACCCGGTGAAACAGACTTTCTATGCCTATGACCTGTCAGCTGTGAAGAATCCTATCACTACCGGGTTCTTCAGCAAAATGGGCAATACGATCCAGAATGATTGCAGCTGTAAGTGTACGGTAAATAACACCTATTCCCAGAATAGCCCCGACTGGACCAATCCGTCCTTGTATAATGCGGCCTATATCACAGCTTCAAATGCAGATCTTATTGTCGACTCCTATTATGTATATACCGGCAGGGCGCAACTGCAGCTCCTGGATGAGGAAACTTTCAGCACCGTCACCCCAACGCTGTCGACCCATAAGCTCACCACTTATACCTATGATCAGAATAACTATGAGGTCCAGGTTGCTACTACCGGACGCAGCGACGGCAGCGTGCTGGAGAGGATCACGTCCTATCCCGATAGCTATTTTTCTTCGGGAAATCCGACTATTGCAGCCCTGTACAACAATAATATCCTGAACGAACCCATAGACGTGGAGGACTATATTCCGAATAAGGGCATAATACAGGAGAATAGCACGATCTATACTACCCTCGCAAATGGGAATATAAGACCGGATACAATACTGGAACAACGATTCACCCAACCCGCCGCCAGCTTTTCCACCTATTATCCCGGGAATAATCTTTCCAACTTTCATGTATTGCAGACCTTTACCTATGACGCCAACAGCAATCTCACCGGCGTAAAAGATGAAGGCGGCCGGGTTGCCACCAGCATCTATGACTACAACGATAAATATGTCGTGGCTTCCGTTGTCGGTGCGGACCCTGTACTCGATAAGCCGGTCTATACAAGCTTCGAGACGACCGGGCTTGGGGGCTGGCTTCTCACAGGTTCCCCGTCATATAGCGGTTCTGCCATAACAGGTGTCCGGTCCATGAACCTCACCGGCAATGTCCTGACGGCCAGTCTTAATACCGCGAAGGAATATACCGTTTCCTACTGGTCTACAGCGCAGCTCGCCGTCAGCTCGGGCACGCTGATCAAGGCTACGCCATTGATCAACGGCTTTACATATTATGAATGGGATGTTCCGGCGGGGAATTCCTATGTTTCCGTTTCAGGGAATGGCAATGTCGATGAGCTGCGGTGTTATCCCAAAATGGCAAGAATGCATACGACCACCTTCGACCCGCTGATCGGCAAGACCGCCGAATGTGATGAGAACAACAGGGTGACGTATTATGGTTATGACGAACTCGGCAGGTTGCAGTTCATAAAGGATGAGTTCGGCAGTATCAAAAAGATGTATGAGTACAATAATATCTCCGCGGCCAAACAGAACGGATGCCCCGGTACTTATCACAATAAAGAGCTGATCGAGCTGGTGACCCGTAACAATTGCAGCGCAGGGTACATAGGAGATACGGTCAGCTATATAGTACCTGCCAACCAGTTCTCATCGTTGTATAGCCAGGCGGATGCGGATTTCCAGGCTGAGATCTTTTTCCTGACGAATTTCCCGACCTATGCCAATCAGAACGCCGGCTGTCTGCAGGTTTTTCAAAGTGCGGGGATGTCGATGCAGTTCACCGATGGCGCCTGCCCGGACGGTTATGCGGGACAGGTATATTCGTATAGCGTTCCGGCAGGCAGGTATACTTCCACGATCAGCCAGGGGGACGCCGATCAGAAGGCCAAAGACGAGATGAATGCCAATGGGCAGGCCTATGCGAATGCTCTCCCTCTGGCTACGGGCTGTGCGATAGATACAAATCCCGACTGGACCCTTGTCCCGGGAGGCCCGACCACCTGTATGTTCATCAACGATACTTCATGGACGATGGAGTGGGCCGTAGACATCAATCCCAACAGCTCTACCTATAATACCAATTCCTGGCAGAAGGCGGGGATCTCTCCGACATCCTGTGGCGCAGTCTATGCAAAACTCTTTTTCGAAAATATATGGGCTGACACATATGGCGAGACGCATGGGGATGTAATCGTGCGGTTCTTTTCAGATGCTGCCTGTACACAGCCTCTTTCGGTATCGATGCTCAACGTCAATTATAATGTAACCTGGGAATTTGATAACAGCGTCTACTCGGGTAGTGTGACGGGGAACGGGACCTCCGCGGTCATTGCACTAAATACACCGCTGGACGCACCCGATCCGACCTGTTTTGGTGACAGCGGCCTCGGACAGTTCTGTGTTTTGTATAACTACGATTATGACCTGCTTCCCGGAAATTATTCTATTGAATATTAGCCGGCAGGTATTATTAAACAATTATCAATAGAGATCTATGTATAGATATAAGTGTATGATGCTGCTTTTTCTGATGGTATTTAGCCTTGGTGCTGTCTTTGGGCAGACGACCCCGGGAAAGGACAGTCTGCTGGTCCTGCATGTTCACCAGCTCAGCGGGTATTTGTCATTGTCTTCTCCCCAGGAGCAGACGCTGCTGGTGATAGAAAGACAGCAGCAAAAATTCCAGGACAGCCTGAGCCATCTTTCGTTGACCACCGATCAGCGAAGGTCGGTGCTGACGGATGACCTGAGCCGGCATAACCAGCAGCTAAAGTCGCTGTTCAATGCCGATCAATGGAAGAAATATTCGGATATGCAGGCTGCCAGAAGGGCCGCTTTCCTAAAGCATGCTTCGGATAAAAAAGTCGGCGTCCGGGAATTGCCGGTACAGGAACGATAGTAAAAAGACCAGAAAAAATATCGGAAATGATATACAAAAAACCTTTGCGGATCCTATGGCTTGCCGGTATCGTCCTATCGATATTGGTGGGTACCGTCTCTGCTCAAACCTGGAATCCCAATTTTTCGGTCGGCACCGTAACCGGCAATTATAATTTTTCGTATAACCAGACACCGGATCAGATAGTGACGATCTATGCTGCCGCTATTCCGAATACGGGCATCACTTATACCTGGTACTCGGGACCTACGCCGATACTCAGCAGTCTTGCCTCTACGGGCGTGTCCGGCGCCAGTTATTCTTTTAGCAGCCCGCTGACCCAGACGACCTATTTTGCGCTGAAGGCCACCAATGGCTCCGGCGCTTCCGTCTGGTCCAATGTCATAAAAATAAGTTTGGTCTCTGTCAACTGGGAAGATATCAATTATGTCCGGGAAGATATTGTGGATACGATCAACATCGGTACCTGGCAGGCAGTGGATCAATTGCCCATCGGGGAGAAGCTGCAGGTCACGAATTATGTGGATGGCATTGGCCGGAAATTGCAGACTATCAACCGTCAGACGGCCACACCGGCTTCGCCCGGAGGAGCCTGGGGCGACCTGGTCCAGTTCTCGGTCTATGATGCGATGGGTAGGGAGACGAGGAAGTATTTACCTTATACCACTACGACGCAGAGTGGAAAATATAAGACCACGCAGCTGACCGAACAGCCCCAGTATTATTCTACTGTCTATAATGAGAGCAATGCTTTTGACAGCGTCGCCAGCGATAATAGCCCGCTCAACCGTGTTGCAAGACAAAAGGAGTCGGGCGCCGCATGGGCCCCCGCCCCTGGCATCGGTACCGCTTATGATGTGAACAGAACGATCGACAGCGTCCAGATATGGACAGTGGACTATGTACAGGGGGATGCTCCTGTAAATGGCGGGATCTATCCCGCCGGTACCTTGTATAAGCTGACGACTTCGGATGAGAATAACAAGCTGGTGGTGGAGTATCTCAACAGGGACGGAAAGATAATTCTGAAGAAAGTGCAGATCGGTGCGACCACGTCCACAGGACATACGGGATGGATCTGTACCTATTATGTATACGATGACCTTTTGTTGTTGCGGTACCAGATCCAGCCGATGGGCGTGCAGTACCTGAATAGCAATGGCTGGTCTTTTGCCGGTACCAATGGTGCGACGGTCCTCGCCGAACAATGTTTTCAATATAATTATGATAGCAAGGCGCGAACGATCTGGAAGAAGTCACCAGGCGCCAACCCACTGAATATCTTATACGATATCCGCGACCGCCCGGTATTCCAGCAGGATGGAAACCAGGCGATCCTGCCTACGCCACAATGGACAGCTACGCTCTATGATGAGCTGGACCGGCCAGTGGAGACGGTATTGTATAATACCACCGAATCCATCAGTGCCCTACAGACGGATATCAACAATGCCGTGACCACGACCACGGTCAACGTACCCGCCTATACACAGGCTTCGTCCACAGATCTCGTCGTCGACAGCCGGAATACAAGCATTTCTCAGTATGTTGCGACCAATAGCGTTGCCTTCGTATCCGATGCTGGCGGCAGCTTTACATCTGCTGACGGCGATAGCTTTGTGGCATTTGTCGATCCTCTGCCATCGTCGCCGGCCTATAGTGGGGTCACCACTACGATGGGAAGCCCGATCTCTGCAGCCAACCTTGCGAATTCATCTGTCACTACTGTTGTCAAGTATATGTATTATGACAACTACAATTTCCCCGGGCAAAAATCTTTTAGTACGGTATATAATAACACTACTGCCTATAGTACCTCCAATCCCAATGTGCAGCCCATTGCACTCGATCCACGCACACTGGATATGCCCACTGGCATCCAGACCCGGGTGCTGGGAACCAATACCTGGTTGAATGCCACCTTCTATTATGATGTGCATGGCCGGCATATCCAGATGCTTGAAGATAATATCAGGGGAGGTGTGGATATTTCCACTCAGCAGTACAGCTTCGATGGACGGCTCCTGAGCGGATGCTATAATCATTCCGTGCCAGGTTCGGGATATAATTCCTTTATGACGCTGACCAGGAATGTTTTCGATGGTATCGGCAGGGTCATTGCTGTTCAGAAACAGATAGGCAGCAATCCGTTCAAGACTATCTCGACTTATGATTATGACGATGCGGGGAGAATTAAGACCAAACATCTTGATCCGGCTTACAACAATCCAAATTCGGGTAGTCCTGACCTGGAGTCGCTGGGTTATACTTTCAATATCCATGGCCAGATAACAGGCATCAATAAAGGATATGCGCTGAAGTCGACTGGTTATAATAAATGGGGTCATTTCTTCGGTTTGTATCTGGGCTTTGACAACAGGGACAATGCATTCAGCTCTGCTCAGCTGGATGGGCAGGTGACTGGTCTGATGTGGAGTACCCAGGGTGATGATGCCCAGAGGAAATATGATTATACCTATGACAATGCCAACCGGCTGATCAATGCCACCTATCACGAGCAGCTGGCTCCGGGTAGCGGCTGGATCAACAGCCAAACGGACTTTTCCGTCACCGGCAACGGCGGTCAGATCACCTATGACCTGAACGGTAATCTCCAGGCAATGCTGCAAAAAGGGGTCACACCCGGAACAGCTGCGCCTATCACGGTGGATGATCTTCGGTATACCTATGGTTCGTTCAGCAACAAGCTGCAGAGCGTCACCGATATGATGACCGTTACGACGGTCAACGGGCTGAACGGCGACTTCAAGGATGGAACCAATGGCACCAATCCCGACTATGTCTATGACAACAACGGGAACCTGGTCATCGATCTCAACAAGAACGTCCAGAGCCTCAATAATGGAGCCGCCGGAACAAATGGCATCCACTACAACTATCTGGATAAGCCGGACCAGATCAGGCTGGTGGGCCAGGGAACCATTAATATTGTCTACGATGCGGACGGCCGGAAATTGCAGAAGGTATTTATCCCCGAAGCTGGTGGGCTTTCCTCCGTCACAACCTATATCGACGACTATGTCTATCAGTCGAGGGGTGTCCTGACCCTTTCGTCTACGGCGCCTTTTTCCGCGGGAAGTGCCGATACTCTTAGCTATATCAATTTTGAAGACGGGCGGATCCGGGTGATGACACCTTCCAGCACCTCTGGTCTTGATGCTGTTTCGGAGAATGGGAATCTTGTCCTTCCCAATGCGAATACCATGGGTGTCTGGGATTATTTTATCCTGGACTACCAGAAGAATGTGCGCATGATCCTGACCGAAGAGACACATAGCGCTATGAACACCTGTACCATGGAGACGAGCAGGAATACGGCGGAAGACCCGGTCTTCGGCCAGACAGGGGCGGCCAATGAAGTGGAGACCACGCGTACTCCCACGCCCGGCGGCTGGCAGAGCGTAAATTCGAGCGTATCGGTCAGTGCGCTCGGCAACCTTGTCGGTCATACGGTAGGACCCAACAGCCTGCAAAAAGTAATGGCGGGTGATATGGTCAGCGCTTCGGTCCAATATTACTTCCAGTCGGCTTCCACCAATACGAACCCGAATGTGGTGGCAAATATCCTCAATAGTCTTGCCGGCGCGATAGGCGGACCCGGTACAGCGGGCAGCCTGATACATGGCAGCGGCAGCGCCATCACCACTCAGCTGGGTAACAGCTCTGCTTTTATCAGCGCCGTCAACCCTGCCAATCCTCCTTTGGGTACACCACAGGCCTATCTGACTATTTTGTTCTTCGACGAGCGCTTCAACCTGGTGTCGGTTGCGGATGGCGGCGTGGCGCAGCAGCAGGTGGCTTCCTCCTGGTCGGCCGCTACAGCGCCTCTCGGTCTGGGCAATATCAAGGCGCCCAAGAACGGGTATGCATATATCTATGTCAGTAACCTCAGCGACCAGTCGGTGTATTTCGACAATATGGTGATAGGTATCACCGCAGGGAATATCATCGAAGAGGATCATTATTATGCATTTGGTCTGAAGATCGCGGGTATCAGCAGTAAGAAACTGGGAGATGCCGGGGAAGGAACGCTTAAGAATAATTACCTTTACAATGATAAGGAGCTCTTTGATGACGGTGGTTTGAACTGGTTGGATTACGGATATAGAAATTATGATCCCCAGATAGGACGGTTCCCGCAGCTGGACCCCTTTTCGGATGACTATGCTTCTATGACCCCCTTCCAATATGCCAGCAATGATCCCATAGCAAATATTGATCTTGACGGGCTGGAAGGCGCCTTAAGCACCAGCTTTTCTACTGCCCAGGTCCTTGGCCAGGTTGTAGTGACGCCGGTAAGGACAGCTACGGCTGCGTCTACGGTGACAAGTACACTAAAGACGATAGTCAATTTCACCAGCATCGCTGTCAATTCCGCGATGATAGCGTCGAATATTATCAATCATGTGAGCAGCGGACCGGCGGGGAATGGCGGACCGAAATATCAGGCCTATCTGCAGCTGGTAGCGACAAGAGGTGCATTGGACGCCATTGCCAATGCGAATTCCCTGGGACTGTATGATCTGTTCGGGGGAAATCATACCGAGAGCTACTCCACGCCTGAAGAACAGGCTGCCTACCTGAGAGGAAGATTGGTCGGGGACGCATTCTCGATGGCACAGGGAGATTTTGAGATCAAGGGAGGTTTGACCGCTGCTGCAGTTACCGGAGGTGAGACACTGGGAGTTGGCGCAGCAGGAGGCGCAGTCGTCGCCCTGCATGGCGCAGGTACGGGAGCTGTCGCTACGAATGATGCGGTATGGACGTTTGCCAGACTGGCAAAGGTGACGGTAGTATTGAAGGCAGCCAGTGCGAAACCGCCAAAATCGACCTTTACAAATACCGGAGAGAATAAGGCGGCGGCCGATGGGAGAGATGCACATAATAAGTATGATCCGGGCCCTACCTATAAAACCAAAGCTGAGGATACAAGACTACAGAATGGAGCTGTTCCGGATGCGCTTGACAGGATAAATAAAGTAGTCCGTGAATTGAAATCGGACATGACCAGTGCCTTTCCAAAGGGGAGATCGCAGGTGAAGAGATATGTCAGACAGCTGATCAAGCAATATGGAGGAAAATGGAAGTACGCCGTAGACACCTATCATGTGAACCCGGATGGATCAAAGACTTATACCTATGGGAAAGAGGTTGAGTATGTTCCGCCTACACCCAAGGCAACAAAATAGACTTTAACGAATTCAATAACATGCTACGTACAGGAAAAGAAATGTATGCTTTTTTTGACAGGATCCTCAGCCCCCATGGACTGGTAAGATATAAAGATACCTGGTACCAGGATACCGGAGAGTGCATCGTCTTCTTTTGCGTGGCAAAAAGCCGTGGCGCGGGACGATACGGGGACCAGATGGGTTGTTTTTTAAAAAGGATCATGGCAGAAAAGAGAGAATACCCTCCGTATTATCAGGCGAACATAAGACATGCGCTCAATGACGTTGTAGACAGCCAGCTGGTTGACCGAGTATTTGATCTGAAGAATGGGGAGTTTAAAAATGAAGAAAGAGAATATCTGATGAAGGAATTTGTCGAATTGTATGTGCTTCCATTCCTGAAAGATGTAAGCAGCGGGGATGAGATCAGGAAGGCTATGGAAAAGTATTCCGGGCTTACATATAGCACAGATCTTGCCTTAAAATCAGCATTGGGGATCCCCCTCCCGAAAGAATGATATACGGGTTGGTACTATCACAACCGAAGACCGTGGATCCATTTATAGATGAATAATTGATCTGATCTATGAGATATAGAGCACTGGCATTGATCTTATTGGCGGCAGTTTCCTGCAAGACCCACCCCGATTCCGCCCGGCGATATGAAGACAATGACCCGAAGCGGGTCTATCATCTGCGGCTAAACCCCGCCGTTGGCTCAAAATATACTTATACCATCACCAAAGGATCGGAATTCGAGCTGGAAGTGGACGGTAAAAAAGTAAACAATAAAAGCCGGTCTACGATGGATATTACCTATACCATCGGCAGGGACAGCGTGGGGAATATCCTGATGAATATGGCGTACGACAAAGTCCATTTGTATACAAAAAATGGAGACAAAGAGACAGAGATGGATGCCGACAATGCGGCGACCTCAGATGATCCGGTGGAGAAAATGCTTGCCTTGCTGAAAGGGGCCAATATCCAGGCTGTGCTGACACCGGGCGGAGAGATGATCTCGCTCAACGGGTATGATTCGATCAAAGCTAAAGTGCTTGCAGTGTTCAGCCCCGGGGATGTCTATATGAAACAGGCGGCGGGAAAGCAATGGGACCAGCGGATAAAAGAAAGCCTGATCAGGGGCAATATGGACCAGTTCTTTCGCATCTTTCCTGATTCAGCAGTGCATGTGGGCGATCGCTGGAAGCTGAATAATACACAGAATGACCAGATAGCTTTGACAAGCCAGGGTTCCTACCAGCTGAAAAGCATCGAAGACGGAACAGCTGTCATTCACTCCGAAGGACGGATCACCGCAGATAGCGCAAAGGGTGAGATGAATGGCTACCAGGTTGCCTCCAACCTGAAAGGTGACCAGCAGGGTGAATTTGACATGGAGGCAGCCAGCGGTATGTTGCTGAGAGGTTTTGTCGATTCAAAAATGGCGGGTACGCTGCAAGTGCTGGGAAGAGATATCCCGGTGACCATCAGCACCTCTTTAAAGATGGAGGGCAGAAAGCTACCCTAAGAGATTAATCACAACAAATATAAGAGTATGAAATCCGGCTATTTTATCTGGCCTCTCCTGGCCCTGAGTCTTTATGCGCATGGTCAATCGGGGGCCAATAGTTTTCCGGCCAGCGGTAATGCCAGTGTCGGCACTACTACTTCCCCGAATAACTTTACCGTCAATGGAATAATCATCGCTAACGGGAGGATCACGCAGAACGGAGGCACCCCCGGGTCCACCACGGGTTTCAGCACTTATATGGTAACCAATTCGGCTGTAGCGGCTTCGACGACAGCCCTGAACCCCGGCCTGCTGATCTATGGCAACAGCGGTTTCGGCTATGGTATGGACCTTGGTTATAATCCCAGCAACGGTCACTACCGGACAAGGGTATTTTGTCCGTCGAGCGCTGATCTGTCCCTCAGCACTATCATCGACCCGACCAACCCTCCTACGCAACAAAGCCAGTTCGCTGACGGCCTTGTCATGCTGGGCAACAACGGTAATATATTGATCGGAAAAGTCTCCCAAACCAATCCGGCCTACAAACTGGATGTAGCCGGCAACGTCAGAGCTAACAAGGTTACGGTGAATTCTACCGGCGCTGACTTTGTATTCGATTCGACATACAGCCTGCCCGGTCTGCCAGATCTGGCCGCCTTTATACGGGCTAATCATCATTTGCCCCTGATACCATCGGCCGCAGATATGGAAAAGGACGGAATGGATCTCGGAGATAGCCAGACCCGGCTTTTGCAGAAAACTGAAGAGCTCACCTTATATGCTATTGAAGCCGACAGGCAGATCCAACAGCTGAAAGACCTGAACGCTAAACAGTCGGCTGTCCTGGCAGATCAGCAAAAAACATTAAAAGCACAGCAGGAATTATTACTGAAATTGCAGGCCCGTTTAAACGAACTTACTTACAAGGCGACCCCAAAAAGTGAATAGTCGTCTTATCGTAATCGCTGAAGAACTGATGCGCCGCATACATCACATCAAATTCATTGGTGACAAAAGTATACTGCACCAGGTTCAGCGAGGAGAGGACGGGGTAGCTCGAAGGACTGGCCGTAACCCGGGCTTCGATGCTGTCCGCTGTCAGCAAGAGGTAACTTTTTGTATCCAGCAGATGATTTATTTTCAGCTCGTTGTAGATGGATGCCGATAGGGAGGGGGAGATCCCGCTCCAACGGGACCAGCGTTGAGGGTATACGCGGCTATGGTCGTGCAGATTAAAAGCGCTGCAGATCCCACGGTTTAGCAGGGCCGTGGAATTGGTCTGTGCCGTGGCGTCTCCCGCCGGTCCTACTTCGGGAGCATTATCATATTTAGCCATACAGAACTGAAGGGGTACGACACTGCCGGAAGTCACCACCGTACTCGTAGGCGCACAGTAAGATACTCCGGCCGCATATTTATAGACATAGGACAGCGCTGCAGAGAAGGCGCCGCCATCGCTCATCCCGATCGAATAACGGGGAATGGAGGCCTGGGTATAGCCTCTCGCATAAAAGGTGTCCGTCAAAGCCCTGATATTCCCATAGTCGACGTTGGTCAGCGTATCTACCGGCGCCAGCGCCCAGCGGATATTCCCGTCCTGGTTGATATCCTGGTTCAGGGTTACCTCCTCCGCCTCGGTGACGACAATGGCGTATCCGGCATAGACCAGGTCGTTGATCATCTGTTGCCACTCGAAATTGCTTACCAGGTTCTGAGCGCTGCCACCGGTCCCGTGGCAGAGATAGACGATGCCTTTATGACCGGCAGGGAAATAATAGTATACATTTTTAAGATTGTTGACGCCCCTGATCATTTCGTATCTCAGCGTGAACGGCGCCAGATAGTTACAGCTGGCTGTCAGGGTCACATCCGCCTGGGGCATGATAAAGCTGTTGTGCCATTCCCCGGCATTATTCTGAAGGTCATTGTACCCGGTCCAGGTGTTGAAGACGCTGTCCGGTGCGATGGCATTCGACCAGATATCCACGGTATCTCCGACCTTGTAGCGACCGCTGCCATAGCCGTTGACGACGGTGACGGTGGCGCTGTCGGTTGTCGTCCCGCCGGTTGACCCGCCGCTTGCGGGGCCGGATTTTTTCGAGCATCCTGCGAGCAGGGTAAGGCTTAAGAGGGTCGGTATAAGTGGGTATTTCATGCTTATTGGTTATAAGGGCTGGTTATAATAACGAAATTTCAGGGTGGTATAGTGTATCACCCTGTAAAGACTCCCCAAAAACCAAAAGGTTTAAACCCGCCGGATCAGGCCAGCAGCTTTTCCACCGTCATATAAATAATAGAAGCAAGCAGGATGAGAAGCAACCAGCTCCGTCGTTTCGCATTGGTCGGAACATTCTTGTTTCGTTGTAATTCAAACAGGCCCCATATAGATAATACTACAACCAGCGCGCCGCTGATGCCTACGAGGATCTTATTCGTCAACGTCAGCACACAAATATACAGACCGATCGTAGGGAAGAAGAGCAGGGGCAGGTACTTCCTGTATACAGGATCCACGCTTTTTGTAGTGATGGGCGCCATCGCCTGCAGTCGTTCTTCGAGGACCTGGGGATTCTCGATAAATGAGGAAACATAGATCACATCGGCCCGGGTGAGCCCCTTGATGATAAACCCTCCCTTCTTTGTTTTTACGATCTCTTTTATTTCCATGAAACTGATGAACAGCGGGGGTGTGTTCAATTGCTCGCGAGTGATCCCTTCTTCGGATAGGGTCAGGGTATAGCTTTGCAGAAACCTGTTCTGCTTTTTAAGAGTGCGAAACAGGTTGAATCCGAATAAAACCGGTAACAATTTCCTAATATTAGCGCGTAGGCCTAAACGCCCTTATCTCCGTCTTTTTGAAAAACACAGTCAATGAGCACACGCGGGCTTTATACCACCATGAAGATCTTCTATATCGCATTATTTTTATTTATAACGGGTAGTGTGCGCGCGCAGCCCACCCATACCAATCCCTGGGCGCCCACAGAGCTGGGCCTGCTACCCCCCATCGCCCCTTTTTCGGGTGGAGTCTGGCTGAAAGGCGAGCTTCACGTCCACTCCCGTCACAGCAAGGAATCTTCGAACAATCCCGTCGCAAAGATCATCTCCTTTTCGAGGTCCGTAGGCATGGATTATATCTGTATCACCGATCATGACAACCATGTAGAAGGGGATGTCGCAAACAACACCTGGGCTGATCCCGAGTTCAGGTCTGATTCTCTCCTGCTTTTATATGGCGCGGAATGGACCACGACCCGCGGTCATGGAAATGTTTTCTCGGCCAGACCATATGATCACCAGAAATTATATGATGTCCGGGACCAGCGTGACATAGTCGTCGGCGCTATAAAGAAGGAGCTGGGGATACATCTGTCGGCTAACCATCCGAGTGGAAAAGATCATTTCGGCTATTCCTATGACATGGTCAATTCCATCGAGGTATGGAATTCCGCTATCTGGTCTAAGAATGCCAACGCAATAATGATCTGGGACGATATGCTTTCATCGGGTCGCAAGCTGACCGGCAGAGGGGGAAGCGATGCGCATCATGGCGTACCTGAGACACCCGACAAGGCGACAAAGAACAGCTACCAGGCAAAGGCCAATTATGTCGGAACGCCGACGACCTGGGTTTTTGCTACCGCGAGGACTTCCCAGGCGGTTGTGGACGCGCTTACGAATGGACGGGTTTGTGTCACCTCGAATCCCTATGCCCCGCGTGTAGAGTTCTATGCAGACCTCGACCAGGATGGAAAGATGGATATGATGATGGGAGACAACTCAAAGTCGACAGGAAAGACGGTAAAGTTCCGCGTCCAGCTGACAGGGAATACGGTCGCTGATTCCACCTATACCATCCGTGTGGTAAAGGATGGTAATGACTTCAGTGTCTTCACGACGACGGGTAAAAAGGCAATGGTCGAGTTCACCGATACACCCGTAAAGATTGGCCGGACCTATTATCGCGTAACGGTTGAAGGACCTGCCACACCCTATCCGCAGGTCCCCGGTTCGATGGCGCTGAGCGGCAATATGGTTGGACTGTCGAACCCGATCTATTTTAATTTTGATCCGAATTTTTAGGTAACGGCGAGGCCAGTGACCCCTATTTTGCGGTGTCACCGGCCTTTTCCGGTTTCAGCGATACCTTGATCGTCATAGCCGTTCGGGCGGGGATGGTCATCTCAAAGCCAACCCTGGTCGTACCCGGGTTTGGCGCATCATAACTATTGGGAGGAGGATCGGTAGGCCATATTTTCATGACTGGCTCCCCACCAAGCTCTACCTGCAGGAACAATTTATGTCCGTCCTTTGTCAACTCGGCGCTGTTCTGCCCCGTGATCTTTACTGTCGCTGGCGTCACCATCGTCCAGCGTATAGTCGCCGCCGTATCTGCGGGCTGGATAAGATCCGATACCACCACATATTTCTGGTCGATGATGCCAATGGTCCGCTCTGCTTTGAGCAGCGAGCCTTTATATATTTCCGAGAGATCAGTGGTCGCGGACATAAGATCCGGTGATGCAGAAGTCGCCGTGATCGGAGCATACCCCGCCACCTGCTGCCGCTGCTCGTTGATGGTAAGTGTATTGTGCGCCTGGTTAGTATAGCGAAACACCGTCCATCGCTGGGCGTTCTGGCCCCTGCCCCAGATATCCAGTCCTTTGGATTCAAGGGATTCGTATTCCTGTGCGCCAAAGTCCATCGCCCATCTGATACCATCAGCATCCATGACAAAGGAGCCGACGTCCATATGCGCATGGTTGACGGAAGCGGAGCCGCCCTTCATGGCGACATAAATGGCCGACGAGTCCGTCCATGACGTACGCATCAGTGCCACCGGGTTTTTACCCCTGCCCACCCACATCGTGGCTTTCGGGGGTTTTATCTTTTCAATGGCCAGGCCACTGCCCCAGATCATCATGGCGGGCAGAAGACGATCCCTGACATGTTTTTTGGGGTCTTCATTCAGCAGACGGCTTCGTTCAACCCAGAGCAGGGATGGGTCGGCATTTTTTTTCGCAAACCAGAACATGGCCGGCTGTATTTCACCACCACCACCTGCATCCGAAAAATTGAACGGCCTACCCGTAGGTCCCGTCATGTTTTCAAGAAATCCGCCTGTCTTTAAGAAGCCTGGTTTATCGCTGAGACCGGAGTCGTTGCCAAAAGCTTTGTCCAGCGCGCTGATCAGTAATACATTGAAACTGGTGCCATAACCCCAGTATCCATATCCTTCGGGATAGGCGCCATCCGGGGCCATGTCCTTCATCGAAGAGACTACTGTTTCAATACTACGGGCAATGATCTGTTTGGCCAGCGCCGGTTCTTCATCATAGACAGCCAGCGCTCCATAGGTCATCCCCGCATTACAAACCTGGTTCCAGTTATGTTCCACTTTCAGCCAGCTATTGTTCTTTGGGTCAAGCGAGGGCTCTATCCCTTTTTTTATGATGGCCTCTTTTATGATCGCCCTTGATGCAGGCGAGATACCGGCATAGAGCCAGTCATATCCTATTGCCATCGCCATCGTCATCTCGGCAACATCCAGGAAATGTGGCGGGTTCCAGTCGCTGAATGCGGCGATGGTCAGCATCTCTTTCTCCCCGCGTTGCAGATATTTGATATCACTTGTAGTCCGGTAGGCATAGGAGAGAAAGAAGATCCGCCGGAGGGCTTCTCTTGATTTGTCCAGCAGACGACGACCTATCTGGATCCGCTCGATAGGCGGAAGAGCGATCATCCGGTCGGATTCATCCAGTATGGCTTGCTGCATCCTGCTCCAGATCCTGTCACTGGCTATCGACTTTTTTAGTGCAACCTCTTCCCCAGCTAATAAGAGGATACGTGGGTGGGTCTGCGCGACCAGGAGATGGTTAATAAAAAGGAGTAATACGGCGATCAGTGCTGATCTTCTGCTGTAGCAAAAAATTGCCATTGCCTTCATATACATTATTTTCAATTTTACTGGTTATCGCGCCATAGGATTCGACGCCATACCCATTGTTATACTGGATGCGATTGCCGGTGACTGTTGTATTTTTATTCCCTGCATATAAATATTCCGCCATGACACCGCTGCGATCATTGGCTTCTACCAGGTTACCTTTTAGTACGACATTCTCACTTTCTGCCAGCAATACCCCAAAGTAACCATTTCGCGCAATTTCACAATTTGTTACGCTGACATCGGCGCAATGGTCCAGGGAGATGCCACTTCCCGATGGGGATGTGACCAGCCGGCTGCCGGAGACTGTCACGCCCGTGCAGTGAGTGAGTAAAAGATTGTGGACCAGCTTTGGCCCGGGTGGTACGCTGGCGCCGTTCTCGCTCAGATCGCAATTGAGGATGACAATGTTGGTGCCCCCGCTGATGGAGAGACCGGAGTACGTCGAGTTGCGAATAGTGAGATCGATCAGGTTCACGCGCGCGATCCGCCCTTCGAGCTCCGTGCCGGCGCGCTGATCGTCTCTTTCACCCCGCAGCAGGATACCGCCACGGTTGTAGCCGCCCTTTGACGACCGGCTGGAGTTGGGGTCGGTGCCGGGGTCCAGTTTGCTGGATGCTTCTATGACCAGGTCACGGATCGTTACATCGTGGAGATCGGGACTGGCATTGATCATGGTTTCGCGCTCGCCTGAAGCGGGATCGAGAAAGAGAATGGTTGAGGCGCCCTCGCCTGTGAGCGTGATGCCGGAGGGGATTTTTAAGGTAGAGGGAAGGGTGTGGAGACCGGCTTTGGCGACCACCCATCGGGTGCCGGTGGAACCGTTGCCCGACGAACCGGCTGCGGCCGAGTCGAGCGCATTTTGTATGGATTGACCCGGCGACACAACTATTGCATTGGATGGGATAGTAGCAGTTGATTTTGCCAGCGGCGCCCGCGGCGTCAATTTGCCAGCGCCCGGCGGCACAGCGCCCGGTACCCGCACGGCATCCGGTACCCGCACGGCATCCGGTGCCCGCACAGCGCCCGGTACCCGCACAGCACCCGGTGCCCGCACAGCCGTCAGCACAGACCGCGAAGCCTTCGCCCGCACCGAATCAGCCGCCCTCTTCGTATAGGGCAGCTCCAACCCCTTTGCCGTATAATGCCGGTATACATATTCATAGTCGTCCCTGAGGACCTTCGCCCGTTCCGAGATCGTACAATAACAATACGGCGTCTCCCCCAGTAAGAACCGTGCCGTGTATTCAAAGCCCAGCGCAATCCGATTTTCCGCCATAGAGAAAAGATCGGTCCCCTGTGTATACGCGACCTGCGCGGCTCCCGCAAATTCACCGATGCCCAGCTGCACATGTCCCTGATCGCGCGGGCTTTCCTGGCATTGCCCATTGGGATAGATGTATTTGAAGATACTGCCATTCACCGTCCCGTGTTTGAAATGATCGATGGCATTGTCGTACAGGGGACGGTCGTCGGTGAAGACCGCTATCGCGATCAGCGAGTGGATGATGGCTCCATCCCAGTTGCCATTGGCCTGCGGGAAATAACCCCGCATCAGCGGATAATAGACAGTCATCAGCATACGCCTGAATGCATCGATATCTTTTTGTGACCAGCCGGCATCGGTATATCGCAGGATCTCCGCCGCATTGCAAAGCTGATGCCCCGTCCATCCCGCGAGCAGCTTCGCATCGTTGTAGTCAAAGTCCCAAAGCGCAGGCGACCAGGTGTTCAGGATCCCGATGGCCTTGTTCGCATATTTTTTATCCCTCGTAATATACCAGACCAGCGCATAGTTGTACGCCATATTAGCGCATTTGGAGAGATCGTCGCCGCCGATATTTGGTTTTCCATAAGGGCCGCGCAGCACATGCGTATGGGCGCGTACCATAAACCCGGTATCTGCAACAGCCTTTAGCCGATCGTACGCCGCCGCCCAGGGCTGCTCGCCTGCCAGCACCTTTTTCTTCATGTAAGCGAGGTCCCCGGATCGCTGATCGATACCGGGGTGGATAAAAGGTTGCGCCATCGGTATCATTCTGAACATCGTCGCCAGTACCAATGTCAAAACAGATCTGTGATTCATGCCGTTCTATTTTAAAGCATACCGCTTCATGCTGATCGTCGCCGTACCGGACGCAGTGACGGCATTGAAAAAGATATAGGCCCTGTATTTTCCATCGGCCGTCTCTACCCATACCCCTGCGTCCTGTTTGAGGTTGATGGTATAGTTCGGGCTGTTTGAAAGATCGATCGTCTGGAAGTCGATATCGTCGATAAAGATACCTCCGTACTGCTCGTTGGGTGCAAGATTGTGGTCATTCAGGTTAAAGGTCTTTAGCAGCTTTGCGGTCCTGTTGACGCCCGTAGGCAGGGTTACACCCGGCAGGTATTGCGGATCGGCTGCGGGCGCCACGAGGGCATGGTTAAAGGCGCTGGTCGTAAGGTTGCGGTACAGATAGACAAGGTCGACACTGCCGGCATGTGCTGCTGCATCGGCAGCATTGTACACCGCCGTATCCCCAATGGAGATGTACATCAGGTTGCCATCGCTGACCTTCATGTTCAGCTTCATATCCATCTTTGCGATGGTATAGGGCCCCATGACCGTAGAGATGCTTTCGCCGTCACTGCTGGTAGCCGTGAAGGTTATCGTGACCGTTTTCCCGCGGGCCGTCTCCGGTATGACATAATAGTAGCGAAGCGTAGCCGCGGAGGTATCGTGGTTATAGGTCACCGTTGTCGTTGAGCCGCTGGTCACGGCAGGTGTTCCAACAGGAACTCCGACATCCGCGCCATTCTGCGCCGTATAAAAAGACCTGTTCTCCATATAGGTGCCCGGGGCCCCGGCAATGGACGCCACTGCCGTACAGGCTACCAGCTTCCCTTTGGAAGGCAGGATGGCCATGGCATAGGCAAATTCGATCTGCTGTCCTACGATGTTGGGGCCCAGCGTCCTTTTGATAGCCTGGTTTTGCAGTTTGTCTGAAGGCGTGGGAAGGGCATACCCGCTTTTTTTACAGGAGGTGCCGGACAGCGCTACGGCAGCCAGCAATAGCAACGAAAAAGAAATATGTTGATGTCGCATGGTAATAAAGTTTAACGTGGTTGAACGGTTAAAATAACACTGTACGTTTTCCTGATCTTTCTGTCGCCGGATACTACCGTCCATTTCCTGGGGTTGGACAGATCGGAAAAATCTGTCAGACCGGTGACCTTTGGATCAAGGATACAATCTTGTGTCAGCGTGAACTGTGGGTATAGATTCTTCAGGTCGGTGCCGAACTGAACCGTTACCTTGATGGTCTGCGCGGTGGTGTCGATGACGGCGGCGCCTACCCGAACGCTTACAAAATCCGTCCCCTGCAGCTCGAAGCTGCTGACGGAACATTCTCTTCTTGTCGTGATCAGCAGACCGTTGCCGTCCACAGGTGTATCTTTTTTACAGGCTGCCCAGCCGGAAGCCAGAACTATGATGATAAATACTATTTTTTTCATTTTTTTTAAATTTTATCTCCATGGAATATTCTGAGTAAGATTTGGATTTTTGTCACGCTCCCCGGGCGGGATCCTGAAGATGTAGTCCTGGTGGTATTCCAGGTCGGCTGTATTCTGGAAGTAACGCTGCTGGTTTGCACCCCAGGTGTCGATACGCCATACGCCCGGACTGCCCGGAGGTCCCCAGACCCTTTCCAGCGCTCTCCAGCGGCGGAGATCGAATGAACGCTGTCCCTCCCCGATGAGCTCGACGATCCTCTCCTGTTCGATGGCGTTGAAAAAGTCCTGGTAGGTGCCCGTCTTCGTTGCTGCCAGCGGCGGGAGATTGCCACGATGACGCACCGCATTCACAAGGGCGATGGCGTCGGCCTGTGGTCCGCTGACCTCGTTGCTTGCCTCGGCATACATCAGGTAGACATCCGCCAGACGGATGACCGGCCAGGCAAAGTCGCCGTCGCTGCGGCCCTGACCGGCATAGTTGCGGACAAACTTGCGGAAGACATAGCCGGAGTTACATCCGTCGGTATTATAGGTGATATAGTTGACCCCGCCGATGTTGACCGTTCCGGCCCAGGTCTGGTAGATAAAAGGGACCATGCCGGTAGACACCTGTGAGGCGCTGCCCATGCTGACCTCATAATCCCATTGGATCGTGGATTTCATGCGATAGTCACGGTTGGCATAGCTGTTTGGGTTAACTGCCGAGTTCAGCGTGGTCCTCGCGACATTGCCGGTTGCAGGTACCGTTGGATTCATCGGGATCAATGGTGTGACAAAGTCGCCGGTTATTGTTGACTGATAGCGGTCAGCGATCTCATAACGGGGAGCGACCCAGCATTGGGAGCCTTCCTGCGAGCGGCCCGAGAAGTCACGCATCAGCTCTTCTCCCTGGCCGGTGCCTGTTCCGCCATGAGTAAAGACCAGCAGCGCTTCCGGATTGCCATTGGCCTTTGGCATGAACAGATTAAAGTAGTTGGGTAAGATATCCGCTTTGCCGAGCGCATCGATCTGGCCGGGGTCGCCATTCAGATACAGGGTCGCACCAAAGTCGTTGCTGACAGATTTAAAGTCGGCGGCAGCGGCAGTAAAGGCGGCCGTAGCTTCGGCAGGGCTCGGAGTAAAGCCCTCCAGCTCAGGCCAGCCATATTTATTCCAGGAGCCCCAGTATAGCTGCATCTTGCCGCGCATGGCCAGGGCCGCCACTTTCGAGGCCCGCCCCAGTGCGGATGCAGTCTTTGGGAGATTGTTGAATGCAAAGGTATAGTCAGCCAGGATGGAGTCCTTGACGGCGCCGATCTTTACCCGGGGCAGGGATGCTACCTGGCTGTTGTCGGTTGGCGAGAAGGTATAATAGGGCACATCACCCCACATGGTGATCAGCTTCGAATAAGCCAGACCGCGAAGGAGACGGGCTTCTCCCTGGATCGTCTGTAATACCGTGGAACCGGCAAGGGTGCCACCGGATGCCTGCATTTTTGTGACGTTGGCGATCACATAGTTGGCGCGGTCGACAGCTCCGTAAAGGTATTTGTACATGTTGTCGAAGTAGGTGCCATAGTTGGTAGGTCCGAACATATTGGCCGTGCTGGTGCTCTGGTAGGCATCGCCGAGCCTCAGGTTGTTGGCAGTGGTGCTGTTGCCCCGGCATCGGAAATATTCAGCCTGTCCGTCAAAATAATAATCCCGGTCGAAACAGGGTCTTATGGCTGCGTACAGACCCAGGAGACCGGAAGTGGCGTCTGATTCTGTCTTCCAGAAGGTCGACGGGGAGGGATTGGTTGTTGGCGTCTGGTCCAGCAGGTTCTTCCTGCACGAGACCAGCGTACAAAGGGCCAGTACTACAAGGGTAGTTGAAGAAATGATTTTTTTCATATTAGCAAGTTTAGAAGCTGAGTTGAACAGCAGCCGAATAAGATTTATTGAGCGGATAGAGATTGTTGTTGTTGCCGGCTTTTTCCGGATCAAGACCCGGGAAGGAGCTTATCGTCAGCAGATTCTCCGCAAGCAGGGCAATGCGGAAATTGGCGACTCCCAGCCTTTTGAACATCGGTTTGGGAAAAGTATAACCCAGCTGGACATTCTTTAACCGGAGATAGCTCATGTCGTAGAGCCAGAAGGTCGTTTGGGCCGTATTGTTGGTGCTTCCGCCGATGCGGGGCCAGATGCCGCCGCGGTTCTCCACCGACCAGGGATTGGTGATATCCTGCTGGGTGACGGCATATCGTGTCGCGTTGAAGTTGACGTTGTTAAAGGCATTCAGCCAGAAATCCTTACGGCCTGCCGTACCCGTCCACAACATACCGATGTCGATGCCTTTCCAGGAAGCATATGCATTGAGTGTATAGCTGGTGGTTGGCCTGTCACGGGAGGCCTGCAAAGCTTTCTGGTCATTGCCGTCGATCCGTCCGTCTCCATTGAGGTCCTGGCGGATCAGGTCCCCGGGTTGTGCGCCCTGTGGAGTGCTGCCGTAGATGTTGGACCAGGTCTGGGCGACGCCATTATCCACATACGTGTATACATAGTTGTAAGGCATGTTGATAAAGACCGTACTGGATACATTGTTGGCGCCGGTATAGGTCGCGCCGCGGGTCAGCAGCTGGCTCCATTTTTCCAGCCTGGTCTTGTTGTAGGACCCGTTGATGCTGACGCCATAATTGACCGATCCGATCCTGTCCCTCCAGGCAAGAGTGAGTTCCGCCCCACGGTTGCGCATGTTCCCGATATTGGTATTGGGAGCGGCGAAGGCACCTGTCAGGAGATTCGATAATTGCGATCCCTGGATGATGCCTTTTGTCAGGCGGTCGTAAAGGTCTATTTCGGCGGTGAGCCTGCTGTTGAGAAAACCCAGCTCCAGGCCAAGGTTCAATACATCGGTGGATTCCCAGGACAGGTTCTGGTTGACCAGCTTGTTATTTACAAGACCGATGACCCCGGTCCCTCCGATCATATAGTTGTTGGCCGTGAGGGTCGTTTGCTGTTCGTATCGTCCTACGCCGCTGTTATTGCCAAGGGCGCCATAGGAGGCACGGAGCTTACCGCTGCTTAAGAATTTGTCAAGAAAGGGTTTCAGGAATCTTTCTTCCGTGAAGCGCCAGCCCACGGCGCCTGATCCAAAGTAGCCATAACGCTGTCCCGGAACAAATTTCGACGAGCCATCGACCCGCATATCTCCTTCCAAAAGATACTTACCATAGGCCGTGTAGTTGACACGACCGATATAGGATCGCAACCCTTCTGCGCTGGAGCTGCCGCTGTTGGAGTAGACGTTGGGAAGCGCTCCGTCGATCTCAGAGATGCTGGGTGAAAGGCGATCGTTCCTGGAAGCGCCGAGCGAGCGATCGTTCCAGTACTCTTCGCTATACACGACGAGGGCGGACAGATCGTGGTTGGAGCCGAAGGTGGTGTGATAGTTCAAGCGGGCGTTCATCAGCGTTTTGTAGCCGTTCAGGTTCGTATTGGAGACGGCTGCATTGGGGCCTACATATACCCTGCTGCCAAAGGCGTTGGTCTGGAAGTTAAAGGCCTGGGAGGGGGTGGGAGCGCTCCAGTTGAACTGGTTATAGTAGATCAGGTTGTAGTCCAGACCGGCAGTAAGTCCCTTGATGGGTGTCCAGTCCCAGTAGGCAGTGGCATTGATCTCCTGTCTCGTCTGGTGATTGGGACTATTCATGTATTGCTGGTAGGGATTGTAGGCCTGTGGGTCTTCGCCATAGGCCATTACACCGCCATAGAGACCGGTTGTGGGATCATAGGGAGTGATGCCGGCGACAGCGTATTGCATATCGAGACCGGCGGTATTGCTGGAAGCCGGGTCCGTAAAACCTTCTTCCAGCGCATAGGTGAAGTTGGACCAGTTGCCATTGAACTTAACCCCCGTGTTCATATTGCTTTTTAGCTTGTAGTCGAAGTTGAAGCGGGCATTGTATTGCTTGTAGTCATTGTTGATCTGAAGACCATTCTCATTCCTCGTTCCAACGGAGATAAAGAAATTTGACCGGTCGCTGCCGCCTGTTGCGGATACATTGTAGTTCTGCATCTTACCATCGCGCATGATGATGTTCCACCAGTCGGTATTGGGGTAGCGCAGCGGATCGATCATCCCCAGGGCCATCCATTGGTCGATGGTGCCGTTCTTATAGGCCTGGTTGGCAGGGAGTGTATTGGTTGCCGCGCGGCGTTGTTCCGTTGTCAGCGCAAGGGGATAGTTTGCGAGGAAGTCGATGCCTCGTGTAGGTTTTTCGAGGGCGGCATTGCCGTTGAAGGCAAAGATCGTCTTATTCATTCCCCTGCCTGTCCGGGTGGTGATCAATATGACCCCATTGGCGGCCCTTGACCCATAGACAGAGGCGGAGGCCGCATCTTTCAGAACGGATACCGTCTCGATGTCATTGACGTTGACCCGGTTGATATCCACGTCGGGGATCCCGTCCACTACGACGAGCGGGGCGCTGTTGTTGGGTGTTCCCAGACCCCGTATCAGCAGTGAGGCTCCATTCCTGCCCGCCATGCCCGTGGACTGGGTGGCGGCAAGACCCGGAACGAGACCCGTAAGACCTTCGGAGATATTGGGCAGCGCGCGGCCCGTGATCTTCTCGTCTACATTGACGGTACCGACGGCGCCCACGAGGTTGACTTTTTTCTGACGGCCATAACCGATCACGACTATGTCGTTGAGGGCGCTGATCTGGTTGGCCAGCCTGACGCGGTATTCCATCTCGTCACCCACCGTGACCCTGGCGGCCTCTTTGTTGCCATAGGTAAAGATAAGCGTGGCGCCGGCCGCGGCATTGAGGGTGAACCGGCCGCTGGCATCTGTGCTGGTACCGGCTTTTGACCGGGCGACCATTACCGAGACACCCTGTAGCGGATTGCCTGTCGAGTCGGTTACTTGTCCTGTGATTTTTTTGACCTGTGCGGTAGAGATCAAAGAGAGAAAAATAAAGGAAAGGAGAAATGGCAACTTACGTAGTAGGTCATTCCCTTGCGGGGAATTCATGTGTAGTAGCATAGCAGTCGTTTTGGAGTTAAGTTCTATCCAAAACTTGTCAAAAAAACTGGAATCACGCTGGTGTTACCCGTATTTATTTACGCAAACGATTACGAGAGACCGTGGGACAATCAACTCCGGCGATGCTGTGCCGTGGGTGCGTGGGACTATAAAGGCTTATTTCCCATCCACTTTGCAAACTTTTTATTCTCTGTAGCATACTGTTTGGGGTCAAGAGCCTTACGGCCCAGTATATTTGTTACTTCTTCTGCGAACAGGTTGATGGGATTGATGTCTCCTTTCATGGATTAATTGAAAGGCCATTGGGAGTTGGTGCTTTACTTTAAGATCGGGATTCCTTTTATTTTAACCAGTAATATTTAAAATAATTCGTCGTGTCCGGTCTCAATTATTGACAGGGATCCGACCGAGCACATCATGCACCGTCTCACCGGGCAGGATCAGCCGAACCGGTATGTTGATCGCGTATTTCTCGCAAAGATCTCTGACGGCAAGAGTTATTTCCTCCGGAGAATAACGGGAAGAGAAATGCCCCAGGATAAGCTGCTCGATGTGCAGCGTGCTCACCATTTCCATGACCTCTTCCAAATTACTATGGAACTTCGACCGGGCTGCTTTGCCACGCCCGGCTTGTTCGTGACCTTCGCTGCGCTCGGTCATACCATAATCCCGAACCTTCACGCCCTCTCCATTACCAAGAAAGGTCGCTTCATGTATAAGTATCTTTGTATTATCCCATTTTGCTCCATCTTCTACCGGGGTGTCACCGGAATAAGCAAGCAGATTGGTCCGTATTTCCATCGAAAAACTGTCGCGGCCCTGCCGCTCTGCCAGCTGCCGGAGCTCTTCGCCGGAGAGATGGGCGTATTCGGGTCTCAATTTCTTCCGGGTCTGTATGACCTGGTATCCCAAACTTTTGATGATGTGTTGCTCCGCCGGAACATGCCCGTTGCGGATCGGTTTTACCAGGAGGTCTTTGGCGATAGCTATTTCATCGCCTTCTGTGACCGGTGTCCACACAGTACGGGTTACCTGCGGGTCAAACGCCTTCGAGAACGCCTCCAGCACAGGGAAAGAACCCGAGTCCTTTGGATAGTGGATGACGGGAAAGCCGGGCCTTGCATTCAGCTGATTGAGCTGCAGGAGCCCCGTGATGTGATCGCGGTCGGCATGTGAGATAAAGACCTGATCGATCTTGCGGCTTTTTTGAAGCAGAGCCGAGATGAGACCTTCCCCGGCGTCAAAGAGGATGCCCCATTCTTCTATGAAATACCAGGTTGAAAAGAGGGCGGTCGAATATCCGGTGATGGTGAGTTGCACAAATTTGCATTGACCTAATAAAAGTTAATTTCATCATTTTTCAACTCTCTTTGAAACACCGCCTTACTGGGATAATAAGGAAAGGTTATCGCCATATCGAATACAGCATAAAACAGGAAAATTGACCGGTTGCTGAGGACATAGAGTACACAGGAAAGGATACAGGAGAAAAGGAACCAATAGAGCCGGTTCCTGTAGATCTTTTCATATCTCGCCACTTTCTCTTCGAAGTCGGTGATCCCGTCCAATGCTGCCAGGTCTTTTTTCAGCCGCCATGTATAAGTAACAGCCGGTATTATCATGATGACAAGAAAGAAGGACGTAAAGTTCCTGGTCAGATGAACCGGAAGCAGATAGGGCAGTCCCAGGATCATGGAGGTATAACTTGCCGAGACGATCAGGAGGTTGATGGCCAGGCACTGAAAGAATACTTTTTTAAAAGCTCTCAGGTTGAGGGATAAGAATTCCATACCTAAATTTAATAATAATTGGCCCATTCCTGTTGTCCAATATTTGCATCCCGAGTTGTTATGGTGTTGTCAGGAACAGTTTATAACAATTTAAATCATTGACAATGAGAAAAGTATCGGTTTTTAACTTTATTACCTTAAATGGGTATTTTCAGGGAGCCGACGGAGATATCAGCTGGCACCGGCATGAGGCGGATACGGGTAAGTATTCGGATGAGAAGTCGCAAATGGGTAATACGCTGCTCTTTGGCCGGGTGACGTATCAGCAGATGGCCAGTTTCTGGCCTACACCCGCAGCGCAACAGATGCAGCCGGTTACGGCTGATGGAATGAATAAGGCGGAAAAGATCGTTTTTTCCAGAACTTTGAAGAAAGCGGATTGGAATAATACAAGGCTGATAAAAGAGGACCTGGTTACCGCAGTCCGAAAGCTGAAGAACGAGCCCGGCAGCGATATCACGATACTGGGTAGCGGAAGCATCGTGACACAGCTGGCAGATGCGGGTCTTATCGATGCATATGGTTTTATGATCGACCCGGTTGCGCTGGGGGAAGGAGTGCCGCTTTTCAGGGGGATGAAAAACAAGCTGGACCTGAAGCTGACTTCCTCCAATGTGTTCAAAAGCGGAGTGATAATGGTAACGTATGAACCAGTAAAATAGTAATATAATGGATGAATTTCTTGTGCTGATGCGTCTTGACCTGATCACAAAAGCCGCACAGCCTACACCTGAACAGATGAAGGTCTATATGGAATCCTATCACCAATGGGTAGACGGTATTGTTGCCCAGGGGAAGTTCGTGGGCGGTACGGGCCTGTCTTCCGAAGGAAAGGTGATAAAGCCCGGTAAGGTCGTGACCGACGGGCCTTTTGCGGAGATAAAGGAATCTATTGCGGGGTTTATCATCATAAAGGCAAAGGATCTTGACGAGGCGACGCAACTGGCCGCTGCCTGCCCGATCCTTAATGGGGAAGGGAATAGCGTGGAAGTGCGGAAGATCGTCATGCATGACCCCAACGCGTCTTATGAAAATTGACGAACTGATACCGGATCTGTTCCGAACGGAGTATCGAAAGATCGTCACCGTCCTTTGCAAACATTTTGGCTTTGACCAGATGGAAATTGCCGAAGACCTGACCAGCGACACCTTTCTGACAGCAGCGGAGACCTGGGGTCAGAAAGGCGTTCCGGCTAATCCGACGGCCTGGCTTTATAGCGTGGCTAAGAACAGGGCAAAGAATTATTTGAAGCGGGACCATATTTTTCAGTCGAAGCTTGTCCCGGGGTTAAAGGGTGAGACGGCGGCAGGTTCTCCCGAAGATGAGATCGATCTCTCACCACAAAATATCAATGACAGTCAGCTGCAAATGATGTTCGCGATCTGTCATCCGGCTATCTCTCCCGAGGCGCAGGTCGGGTTGTCGCTGCGCATCCTTTGCGGTTTTAGCATCGAAGAGATCGCAGATGCTTTTTTGACGAATAAGGAGACCATCAACAAACGCCTGTTTCGGGCAAAGGAAAAGATAAGGGATGAGAAGATCCGGATAGAGCTGCCAGGCCCGGCGGAGATAGAAAGCCGGCTGGCTGCTGTCCTCACCACTATTTACCTGTTGTTCAACGAGGGGTATTATTCGTTGAGCCAGAATGCTTCGCTGCGTAAGGACCTCTGCTTTGAAGCGATCCGTCTTTGTTATATGGTGATTGAAAATGAACCCACCAACACACCCGAAGCAGGCGCCCTGCTGTCACTGATGCTCTTCCATGCCTCCCGGTTCGAGGCAAGACTCGATAAGTATGGCGAGCTCGTCCTCTATGGACAGCAGGATACAAGCCTTTGGAATGCCGATCTCATCAGCAAGGGTGCATGGTTTTTAAATCGTGCGGCCACCGGCAACAACCTCTCGAAGTATCACCTCGAGGCGGGCATCGCCTACTGGAACACGCAGAGAGACGATACAAAGGAGAAATGGGAGCATATCCTGCAACTCTATAATCTTTTACTTCAGCTGGAATATTCTCCGATGGCGGCGCTGAACCGCACCTATGCGTTGTCAAAGGCCAATGGAAAAGAAGAGGCCATCCGCGAAGCGGAGAAGCTGAAGCTTGAAGACAATCATTTTTATTTTGCGCTGTTGGGCGAGTTGTATACCGGTGTCGACGACGGGAAAGCGCGGCAATATTTGCAGAAGGCGCTGGCGCTGGCAAAGACATCCGCGGAAAAGCAGGCGCTGCAAAAGAAGATCGATGGGTTGTCGGTAAAGGACCAGTGAGCATAAAAGAGAATATGCGGACAAGGGCGGAGATGATCGGGGCGACTCTCCGGCTGAGCAGCGCCACCCCGGGCGGGACAAAAATGATCCTGACCATTCCTTCAAACCAATTAAACACATAGTTATGCAACAGAGCGTTGTCATAGTCGACGATCATATTCTCATCGCACAGGCGCTGACAGGTATCATCGAAAAGTTCAAAGACTACCGCGTGCTCTATGAGGTCTCCAACGGTAGTATGCTGATCGAAAAGATGAAGCTTCCGCAAAACGTTCCCGACATCGTATTGTTGGATATCACCATGCCGGTGATGGATGGCTTTGAGACGGCCAAATGGCTGTCGCTGAATCACCCGGCAATATTGGTCATGGCGCTGTCGATGCAGGATGAAGAGGAGATGCTGATAAAAATGATCCGTTGCGGCGCGCGGGGCTATCTTTTAAAGAATATCCATCCAACCGAACTGGAAAAGGCCCTTGGCGACCTGGTGACGAAGGGGTATTATTATCCCGACTGGATGACCCGTAAAGTGATACAGACCATGTCGGGTAAGGATATCTTTGATGAGGAGGCAAAGGTGCGGCTACAGGAACGTGAAGTGGAGTTCCTGCACTATGCTGCCTCGGAGCTGACCTATAAGGAGATTGCGGAAAAGATGTTTTGTAGCCCACGGACGGTGGAGAGTTACCGGGATAGTCTATTCGAAAAATTGGGTTATAAGACCCGCATAGGGTTGGTGATGTATGCGCTGAGGAAAGGGATTATAAAGTTGTAGGACGCTGCGATCTTCCGGTGTGCCGGCGAAATGTCGTAGTGCCGGTCAACGTTGCGGCGAGTATTATTAATAGTATAGAGATAATACCTGAAGATCGGCCTATCCAATCTCCATACCTGGAAAATAAAGTATAGCGGCGGGTACCCCGAATTGTCGCTGCGAGATATTGATAGCCAACGGAGTTGCATTTTTTTAAGATATTGCCTTTGTCATCGATGATTGCAGAAATGCCTTCATTTGACGACTTTACAAGATATTTTCCCGTTTCTATCGATCGAAGCCGGCAATAGTTCAGATATTGCTCCATTCCCGGAGAGGCGTTCATAAAAAATGACTCGCTGGCCAGCATGACGATAAATTGGTCTGTAGGTCTGATCCGGCCCGCAACAAAAACACTATTGATGGCTTCATAGCAAATAAGGTTTAGATAGCTGCTCGTTGAATCCATATAAAAGGAGTCAGCGTTGTCATCATCAAAAGAATAATTTTCCGAGGGGTAATGAATAAATGAGAGAAACCCGGGGATATGTTCTTCAAATGGGATCAGGGATTTCTTTTCCTTTACAGGTATATGATCTGAACTATCTATTGAGACGGACACATTGTATTTTTTAACCCGCACATTTTGAGAAAATGCGCTATAATCTATGTTCCCTTCCGGATTCTCTTCGATCAATGTGGCGCCGGTGATTATTTTTAGCCGCGGACACCTTGTCGTTAACGACTTTAAGGTCGTATACAAAGCCGATTCATTGAAACTTTTGCTGAATATTTCATCCAGGAACAGTTCAGGGATGACAATAAAATCGACGTTGGAGTCCAGATTGGAAAGGATCTGCGATTTCAACCGCCTGATCTTTTCCCCTTCATTCAGCAGCGCAGGACTGTGATAATTTGTATGAATAACACCAACCCGATAAGTTCGTGATACCTTTTGAGAAGGTAAAAAATAGACATACATGGATATTGAAGCAGGAACGGATATAAGGATGAATAAGCTATATAGATATGCCTTTTTTCTTTTGAAGTAATACGTTTTTGAAAAAAGTAATCGATAAATGAGGTAATTGGAGAGAAGGATCCATGTAGTTCCTCCCAACGGCCCCGTAACAGAATACCATTGAACCAGCTGGGGCCATCGTGAGAAGATATTTCCGATGGTCAGCCAGGGCCAGGAGAGATTCCAGGTATAATGAAGATGCTCAAAACTCAGCCAGCTAATGAGAAGAATGGATAAGCCGGTTCCTCTGACTCGCAGGAAGACAGCTCGCAGCCACAGGCCAACGGCGATTGCACTGGTCATGAGAACCGTATTCAGGATGATCAGCAGGCTGCCTTTGAGAAAATTAATTTGACAAAGCCAGTAGGTTATGGTCAGATTCCATGCAAAAAAAAGCAATGCCAAAAAGAATATTTTCTTTGCAAACCCAACTTCCATCTCAATAATCACGAAGAAGGGAATAAAAGCAATAATAGCAACGGCCGGAACCTGATACCATGCCAGGCAGATCAGCACGCAAAATACGCACAGCCATTTAATAAAGGACCCCCTGGTATTCATAAGAAAAAGGTGAGGAGTTGCATTTTAGTAACTCCTCACCCTGGCATTTTGGGATGATCAGGATGCTACAGGATAGAAAAACAAAGCTTCAACACCGTTGTAGCTGTATATCAGATAGGTGTTTGTTCCATCGGTACTGGTGACCTTGGCATAATTCAGGCGTATCAATTTTACACTGAGAGTTGATCCAAGCGGGAATGGGTTGAATTGAGGATCGACAAATTGATAGGAGCCATTGTCCGTAACAGACAGCGAGGTCGTTATCCGGTTAGGATATTGAGCTGCTTTTGAAGCATTGGCAGCCAATCCCGGATCATATTCTATTACGATCAGAACATTCTGTGGATTCAGGGGATCTCCATTCCAGGTAAGAGTAGCTCCTGCTTCAATAATGCTTCCCGAAGACAGCGTGTTGAAATAGATCAACGCCGGTGCATACAAAGTTGCAGTTGCGTTTTTCCCGGTGACAGAACCATTGGGGTTCGGATTGATATTGAAAGTGGTATTATTGCCGAACAATGAAGGGCTCTGAATAGAGGATAAGCCGTAAGAGTCGGTTCCCGAAACTACGGAGTCAACAAGAGAGAGGGGGCCGATAGATACCGGTCCTCCGGGAAGGGGATTGTTATTTGCATCAACAAACGAACCTCCGACGAAGGTTGCCCGGGTATTGGATTGCTGGTTCCTTGTCCCATACGATTTGATTCCGAATACTCCATTGGAAGGTTGGGTGATGAAGCTATAATAATCAAGTACGCCTCCTGCGCCGGCGAGCGTGGCGGGTTTTAACGTGCTTGCCTTTGTTTTTCCAATATCACTGATCTTCGCTTTATTGTCTGCCTTGTCGCCTTTGCTGCAACCGTTCAGCGCCAGGACCAGAAACAGGACGATCCCAAGCTGGGGAACGGTAAAGTTATTTTTTATCATACCAATACTTTTAGATGTTCAATTAAATTATTTAGCAGGGAACGCTGTACATGTAGGTCACAGGCGCATTAATATATGGCTCCGTTCCCATAAGGGTTGTTTCATATTTGAAATACCGCCTTCCGGGAACACCTGTTTGACAATCGGCGACACATCTTTCGTAGTATTCAACCGTTATCCTTGATTGAGTATTGTTTGGAATAGTTATTTGCTTTGCTATACCGGCTACTGTCCAGTAAGAGACCACCGGTACGATGGTACAACCGGTCGGCCTGTTGGGCGTGACCGTGATCTTACAATAATAGGTGCTTGTATTGCTAAGAGTACTGGCTCCGCCATACACGAGGTAACTACTGAACACAGATTCAGGAGCGACGCAACCATTTACGTATCCCGAAGTAAAGCTCAAATAGACATTAACCGTTTTTGTCGTAACGGTAGTGCATGTAGGTGCGGGAGCTTTTTTGGAACCTGGTCCTCCGCCGCTATACGAGAAGAGCGGCATGCCGAAAAGAATGAGGCAAATAAATCCAGGTAAGACCGGATAGAACATTTTTTTCATCATAAGTGAGGTTTAATTGATTAAAGACAAAGCTGCTACTGTGCCGGAAATTTATTCCCGGCCAATGTCGCCGGACGCATCCGGTGAGTTCAACCCGGTACTGCCGGGTGTGAGACTGATGATTACTCGGCCACTGCTAAAAAAAGGAAGAAGGGATAAAGCGAGGGGGGCTAATAGGCTTATCCTTTGTTTTTACAAAGACTGTTCTCATGTTTTTTAGAATTAAGGTGTAATGATTAGTGAACGAAATACGGGAAAATTCTTCAGACTTGCAATCAAGAGCAAAGAAATTAGTGGTACACTTTGTGAGCGTGTCAATTTGTTGGATTGCCGTGTATCTTTTTGCTGTTGCCGTGTGCAAACGATGGAACTGAGGGATATGATCACGAGGAATCCTGCGCATCTTCTAAAATATAAAAAAGCTTTTGAGAGTGCCCGTAGGGTGCGGAAAATTCAATAACTTGTCCCTGCCAAAACTACACATACTGCATATGAGGATTATCATTAATTTATTTCCGGGCCTGCTCGTTTCAGCCCTTACTATTGTGTCGCTGCCCGCTATCGCCCAACGCCCCGGCAATACTGATGCAGGCAATCCTGGCGCCCGCGGAGAAGCCCGCCCGGCAGCCACCATCGCTTCGATCACCCAGAACTGTAAGAAGTTCGAAGGGTTCTACAATTTTTATTACGAAGAAAAGACCGGGAAGATCTACCTGGAGATCGATCGCTTTGGCCAGGAGTTCCTTTATTTCAGCAGCCTGCCGCAGGGCGTCGGCAATGGCGGACCCGAGCGGGGACAGGCCTCCGCAGTCATTGTAAAATGGATGAAGGCCGGATCGAAAGTTTTTTTACTCCAACCTAACTATAATGAACGGTCCGTGAATGGAAGCGCCGCGGAGCAGACAGACGTCCTCAACGCCTTTTCGCAATCCGTCCTTTTTGGATTTGCGCCTGTCGCAACAGAAGGGGAGAAGGTGCTGGTAGACCTGACGCCGTTTGTAGTACGGGACGCCCTGCACATCGCTGAGAACATCGGCTCGGGACGTGCTAATCCGGGAGCGGCCTTTGCCGCCAGCGCCGCCGGAAGGACTGGGGGCGCAGCAGGAGCCAGCTATCGCTTCGACGACACCCGCAGCGCGGTATTGATCGACGCCACAAAGAACTTTCCAAAGAATACCGAGTTCGACGCCCTCGTGACCTTTGCCGGCAGCGGCGGCAGTGGCGGGCGGCGGGGCGCCGGCGTAGCTCCGGACCCTACTTCGGTGACCGTCCGGATGCACCAGTCTTTTGTACAGCTGCCCGATGGCAACTACAAACCCCGGCGTTATGACCCCCGCTCGGGCTTTATCCCCTTTAGCTTCCTCGATTTTTCGATGCCGATGAGCGAGTCGCTTACGCGAAGATTTATTATAAGACACCGACTGGAAAAGAAAGATCCTTCGGCCGCCGTCAGCGAGCCGGTGGAACCCATCGTATATTATATCGACAATGGAGCCCCGCCCCTTATCCGCAAGGCCCTCGTCGAAGGCGGCAGCTGGTGGAACCAGGCTTTTGAAGCGGCCGGGTTTAAAAATGCCTTTATCGTAAAAGAGCTCCCCGAAGGAGCCGACCCCATGGATATCCGTTATAATGTCGTCAACTGGGTCAACCGCAGCGGCAGCCCGCAGCGCGCCTTTTCCTACGGACAGTCCTATGTCGATCCCAGGACGGGTGAGATCATCAAGGGAATGGTGACCCTGGGATCGGATCGCCATCGCGAAGACTATCTTATCGCAGAAGGCCTCCTGCAACCTTATGTTGACGGTAAACCTGTTCCAAAAGATATGGAAGAGATGGCGCTGGCGCGAATCCGGCAACTGTCGGCTCATGAGATAGGACATACGCTGGGCCTGATGCACAACTTTATGGCCAGTGTAAAAGACCGGGCTTCGGTGATGGACTATCCTTTCCCACGTTTCAATATGAAAGCAGATGGCACCATCGACCTGAGCGAAGTATATGCCAAAGGCATCGGCGGATGGGACAAACGGGCCATCACCTGGGGTTATTCGGACTTTGCCAAAGGCGTCGATGAAGATGTCGCGCTCGACAGGATCATGAAAGAGACCCTGAAAGAAGGGTATAAATATATTCCGGATATCGGGGGTATGGCACATCCCCTCTCCAATCAGTGGGATGACGGGGTAAATCCCATCGATCAGCTGGACAAGCTGATGGCGATACGCCGCAAGCTGCTGGACAGGTTCTCGGAGAAAGCCATACCAAAGGATGCTCCCATGGCGACACTGGAAGAAGTGCTGGTGCCGATCTATCTCCTGCATCGTTACCAGGTGGAGGCCGCGGCCAAATCGCTGGGCGGGCTTTATTTCACCCACGCCGTAAAGAATGACGGTCAGGAGCCCACGAAGATGGTCGACCCGGCCGAGCAATGGCGGGCCTTTGATGCGCTAGTCAACACCATCACACCCGATGCGCTGGATCTGCCGGAAGCATTGATCCAAAAGATCCCACCCCGTCCGACGGGTTATCCGTCCAGCATCGAGACGTTCAATGGTCATACGGGTCCGACCTTCGATCCGATTGCAGTGGCTGAAGCTGCGGCCGCCAATACCCTGTCCTATCTGCTCAACGACGAGAGGGCCGCGCGTCTGATCGAATACCAGGCCAGGGACGACCGTCAGCCGGGGCTGCTGGCCGTGCTGGACAAGTTGCTGGACAGGACCTGGAAAGCTCCGCTGCCGGAAGGCTATAAGGGTGAGCTACAGGTGCTGGTCAACAACCTCGTGCTGAAATATCTGCTGGCACTGGCTGCAGATCCCAAGAACGCCGAGAACGTCCGCGGAGAGGCCCTCGTCGAGATCAGAGGACTAAAGCTGTGGATGTCGGGTAAGATAGGAGCCCGGGCATCAAAAGAGAACGCCCTGCTTGCTTTTGGACTGTCGCAGATAGAAGAGTTCGAAAAATCCCCGGATAAGTTCGTCCCACAGCCGGCGCTGGAGATGCCGCCTGGGGCGCCTATCGGGATGCCGGGCTTATTTACCCATCCGCCTGCCGGCATGGCGGACGACGAATTTGATTTTTAAACTATGCGCCGACTTGCCGTCATAATCGCCCTGTTCTCTGTATTGACAGGCCGTGCCCAGTCTTATTATTTATTAATAGGCACCTATACCAATATGGGTAGCGTTAGCTCCACTCCGCCGCAGGACAGTACGGGGAGCAAGGGTATTTATGTCTATCGATGGGATGCCGCCACCGGGCAGGGTACCCTGCTCAGTCATACTACGGGCGTCGTAAACCCTTCCTTTTTGGATATCGCTCCCGATGGGCAGCACGTATATGCCGCCACCGAGACGAGGACAACCGGGATGGGCAGCATCAGCGCCTTTTCGCTGGACCGCGGGTCGGGGACATTACGTTTTATCAACAAAGTGCCGAGCGGTGGCGACAATCCCGTGTATGTGGCGATCCATCGCAGCGGCCGCTGGGTCGCGCTGGCCAACTATACCGGCGGGAGTCTGTCGGTCTTCCCGATACGCGCCGATGGAGCCTTATTGCCCTATGTACAGAATATTCAGCATACAGGCCACAGCGTCAATCCGACGAGACAGGATAAGCCACATGTGCATTCGGTCGTCTTTTCGCCGGATAACCGTACGCTCTATGCGCAGGATCTGGGGGAGGACTCGATAAGTATTTATGGGTTTGACTCGGCGCTCGGGCAGCCGCTGCGAGGCGGCGCTCCGACGGCGCAGCGGCAAGGCGGGACGGATGCCGGAACTCTGGCAGCCCCGGCCAGGATTCCCATCACACCCGGCGGCGGTCCCCGGCATCTCACCTTCCACCCCAATGGCAGGTATGCCTACCTGATAGAAGAGCTGGGGGGCAGCGTCGACGTATTCCAATACTACCCCGGCACCGGGCAGCTAAAGCTGCTGCAACGTATCGCGGCTCATCCCGATACGGCAAAAGGCCCTTTCCGGAGTTCGGATATTCATGTGTCGGCGGACGGACGCTTCCTGTATGCTACCAACAGGGAATCCGAGTCCAACATCGCGGTGTTTGCCGTGGACCCGGCAAAGGGGACGCTGAAAAACATCGGATATCAGTCCTCGCTGGGAAAAGAACCCCGCAACTTTATGCTGGACCCGACGGGGAACTGGCTGCTGGTGGCTAACCAGGACTCCAATGCCGTCATCGTCTTCCGGATCAACAAAGAGACGGGTATGGTGACGCCGACGGGTCAGCGACTCGAAGTACCTTCACCGAGCTGTCTGAAAATGGTGCAATAGACCAAACGGTGCAATAGCCCAAATGGTGCAATAGCCCAAATGGCGTAACTTACGCGCACATGCACGTTCACAGCGAAAATATCTTACTGGTAGGCTCGGTCCTCCTGCTGCTGAGTATCCTGGGTGGTAAAACAACCAGCCGCTGGGGGGTGCCCACCCTGCTGTTCTTCCTGCTGGTAGGCATCCTGGCCGGATCGGAAGGCCTCGGAGGGATACCTTTTGACGACCCGCCGCTGGCACAGCTGGTGGGCATCATAGCCCTGAACTTCATTCTTTTTTCGGGTGGCCTGAGCACAAACTTCCGGACCATCTCACCGGTCCTGAAGAAGGGATTGGCCCTGTCCACGCTCGGAGTCCTGCTCACAGCGACCTCGGTGGGCCTGTTCGTACACTTCCTGCTGGGCTTCTCCATGCCGGTGGGCCTGCTGCTGGGAGCGATAGTGTCTTCTACCGATGCTGCAGCGGTCTTTTCCATTCTCCGGGGGCAGGGTATCCATCTGAAAGGCGATCTGGCGCCCACGCTGGAGCTGGAAAGCGGCAGCAATGATCCCATGGCCTATTTCCTTACGATCACCCTCACCGCGATCGTAAAGGAAGGTTCTTTTCATCCGGGGGAGCTCCTGCTGCTCTGCTGTAAAGGGTTCATCATCGGCGCCCTGATGGGGTATGCAACAGGGAAGGGTAGTCTTTGGCTGATCAATCGCATTCACCTGCCCAATAAGGGACTTTATTTCGTACTGCTGATGGCCCTGGCCTTATTCAGCTATTCTGCGACGGAATTCGTCGGCGGCAATGGGTTCCTGTCTATTTATATCTGTGCCGTCCTGCTGGGCTCATCGGATTTCGTACACAAACGCATCCTCATCCAGTTCTATGACGGCATCGCCTGGCTGATGCAGATCATCCTTTTTCTTACCCTGGGTCTGCTGGTCTTCCCTTCGCGGGTGCTGGCCGTGGCGGGGCCGGGACTCCTGATATCGGCCTTTCTTATTTTGGTCGCCCGCCCCATCGGGGTCTTCGGGACACTCCTGTTCTTTCGTACGGACCGGCGCAGCAAAATATTCCTTTCGTGGGTGGGATTGAGGGGCGCCGTCCCGATCGTTTTCGCCACTTATCCCCTTATCGCCGGTCTTCCGGAATCCGATCTTATTTTTAATCTCGTCTTTTTCATCGCCGTATCCTCTGTACTGGTGCAGGGTACGACGCTGCCGGCCGTCGCCCGATGGCTCAGGCTGACGGTACCGGACAGTGTGTAATCGATTTTTTTGTATATTACTTACTGTATTAATCATTTACCTCATCTTGGAGCTACATGAAGGGAGCTATAGAGAAAAAATTGACCAATGGTGTCGCCGTTGCGATAGCCAGTGTATTGGTGATCGTCGTCTTTTCGATCTGGCAGTATCGCCGGATCCAGGATAACGGGCTGATCATCCGGCATACGAACCTCGTATTGTACCAGACGCAGGATGTGCTGAATGATGCGGTACAATATGAATTAAATATAAAGAACTTCCTGCTTACGGGCGACAGCTCCTTTCTCATAAGGGCCAATGATTCACTGCGATTTCTGCCTTTCAAACTGGATACGCTGAAAAGGCTGACCGCCGACAATCCCCATCAGCAGGCCCGTATCGATTCGCTTTTGATCTATATCACAAGGAATCAGGATATGCTCGAAAAGGCCATTCACCTGAGCCAGCCGGGACATTTTGGCGCCCCGACAGACCTCCTCTTCAACGAGGCGACTACCGGCAACTCTTATCATATCCAGCAAACCATCGACAAGATGGTAGGAGAGGAGCGGATGCTGCTGGACCAGCGACGGGGAAACAACCAGAACAAGGCATCACAATTGCAATGGATATTGTGGGCCCTTATCGCTGCTGTCGCCATCCTGGCGTGGATAACCTTCCGGAAGATCCGTGTGGATCTGGCGCGGGAGAAATTGGCCCGTGAACAGCTGAGACGCTTCAACATCGAATTAAAAGATGAGGTGATAAGACAGACGGCCAACTTGCAGGCGTCCGAAGATAAATACAAGACCCTTTTTTATAAAAGCCCGTTGCCAAAATGGATCTATGACGAAGAGACGCTGGATTTCCTGGAGGTAAATGATACGGCTATCCGCAATTATGGTTACTCACGGGAGGAATTCCTGGATATGACGATAGTGGATATCCGGCCGGAAGAGGATAAAGACCGGCTGATGAAGGATGTGGACGATGTACGCAACAATCCGGGGTCATACCGGGACAGCCAGTGGCGGCATATCAAAAAGAATGGCGATGTCATCGACGTGGATGTTACGGCCTACCCGATAGACTTCGAAGGACATCAGGCCCGGATGGTCGTCGTCAATGACATTACCGATCGGAAGATCTATGAGAAGCAGCTGCAGCAGCTGAATACAGACCTGGCGAAACGCGCCACCGAACTGGCTTCCTCCAATGGCGAGCTGGAACGCTTCGCCTACATCGCGTCACACGACCTGCAGGAGCCGCTTCGGATGGTGAGCAGCTTTTTACAGCTGCTGCAAAAAAAATATGGCGGCCAGCTGGACAAAAAGGCCGATCAGTATATCCACTATGCCGTAGATGGGGCGGAAAGGATGAAGGCCCTGATCATGGACCTGCTGGAATATTCGCGGGTAGGAACGGGGAAAGAGGGTTTTGGCTGGATCGACACGTCCATAGTGCTAAAGGAAGTGGGGGATATCTTCCGGGAGAAGATCATCAGCGCGCGGGCCCGTGTCGACATCGGGGAGATGCCGCGTGTCTGGGGTGACAAGGTGCAGCTGACGCAGCTGTTCCAGAACCTGGTGAGCAATGCGCTGAAGTATCACAGTGACCAGGCGCCGGTGATCCAGATCAGGGCAAAGGAAGAGCCGGCCTGCTGGCAGTTCTCCATCGCGGACAATGGCATCGGCATCGATCCGCAGTTCTTTGATAAGATCTTTATCATCTTCCAGCGTCTCCACAACAAGAGCGACTATTCAGGGACGGGTATCGGGCTGGCCATTTGCAAGAAGATAGTCGAGAGACATGGAGGCCGTATCTGGGTGGAGTCAGCGCCGGCGAAAGGAAGCACATTCTATTTTACGATAACAAAAAAACCTTGACCTTATCACCTTATCAACTTTTATCTTATTTTTTATGCAACAGATCCACATCTTACTCGTAGACGACAATGAAGGCGACATCCTGCTTACCCGGGAAGCGCTGGATGACGCTCGTATCATAAACAAGATCTCCATTGCTTATGATGGTGTAGAAGCTATCAGCTTCCTGAAAAAGCATCCGCCCTATCGGGGAACCGAAACACCCGACCTGATCCTGCTGGATATCAACCTGCCAAAGATGGATGGGACGGAGGTGCTCAGCATCATAAAGAATGACCCGGATCTGAAACGTATCCCCGTGATCATGCTCACGACCTCCTCTGCCGAGAAGGATATCCTGGCTTCTTATGACAACCATGCCAATTGTTATATCACAAAACCCGTAGACCTCGACAGGTTCATGGACGTGGTGCGGACCATCGAAGATTTTTGGATCAGTATTGTCAAACTGCCAAAAATTGCTTCCTAAATGTCAGATGATACTCAACCACTAACGATACTTGTCGTGGAGGACAACCCCGGCGATCTGTTCCTGCTGGGTGAATTTCTGCGCAGCACCGACCTCGTCATCGGGGAGGTAAAACATGCGGCCAATCTTGCCGAGGCAAAGCAGATCCTCAGCAACGAGCCGATAGAGCTGGTCTTTCTTGACCTGTCCCTGCCAGATAGTTTCGGGCTGGAAACCTATACCGCTTTACAGGCATATACGCAGCGTATCCCCGTGATCCTGCTGACGGGACTTTCCGACACCAAGCTGGCCCTGCATGCCCTTGTATTGGGTGCGCAGGATTACCTGGTAAAGGGGGAGTTCGACGAGCGGCTGCTGTCAAGGGCGATCCGTTATAGTCGCGAACGTATGCGGAATCTGCTTTACCTGAGGGAAAGCGAGGAGCGATACCGCGAGCTTTTCAATAATAATCCCATGCCCATGTGGGTCTTCGATGCACAGAGCCTTCGTTTTCTCGAGGCCAATGGCGCAGCAGTACAGCATTATGGCTATACCCATGAAGAGTTTCTGTCCATGACACTCGCAGACATCCGGGTTGGCGGCCGGCGCGAAGATATCGTGGAGGAAGTGGGTTCGCTTCGGTTTGTCCGGGATGGGGTCAAGAAGGGCATTCGCGAACATGCTAAGAAAAACGGGGAGATCATCTTTGTCGACGGAGCGTGGCATAGCATCATGTATAAAGACCGGCCTGCGGTGTTGGCGCTGGCCAATGACGTGACCGAGCGGATCATCCTCGAGAACGAGCTCAACGAACAGCGGGTGACACGTCAGCGGCAGATAACCGAGGCCGTCATCGTGGCGCAGGAAAAAGAGCGGACCGAGATCGGCAAGGAGCTGCATGATAATGTCAACCAGATCCTTGGAGCCAGCAATCTTTATATCAATACGGCGATGACTGATGAAGAGATGCGGCAGGAGCTGTTGGAGCGTAGCACCGAACTCGTGAGCAAGGCCATCAATGAGATAAGAAAGATCTCCAAGTCACTGATCACACCCGGGCTTCGGGAGATCGGGCTGATCGAGTCGATAGAAGATATTATCGATGACATGCGTTTCGTCAAAGAAGACCTTGCCATCGAGCTGGACCTGCAAAATATCTCCGAAGAGCAGATCGAGGACAGACGCAAGCTGGCGCTGTTCCGTATGGTACAGGAGCAGCTGAACAACATCGTCAAACATGCAAAGGCGACGAGGGTGCTGATCCGCTTGTCCATCGAAGGGCAGGACATCGTCCTCACCGTATCTGATAATGGCGTGGGCTTTGATGTGAGCCGTCATCGCAAAGGGGTGGGGATCACCAATATCATCAGCCGGGCTGAATTGTTTAATGGGTCGGTGGAGATCCAGTCGGCGCCGGGGGAAGGGTGTATTTTGAGTGTTGGCCTGCCTATGGGGACAACCGCGGAGCCGCAGCCGAGCAGGGAAACAACCTAAGGAAATATAATATACCCCGTATCCATATCGATCAAACAATGTCGATATTCGTCTGTGGTCAGACCTTTCTTTTGGGTATTTTTTATTTCCCCGCCTCTTATCGATGTTGCGACGGCCGAATAAGTAAGTCCCACCACCAGACCAACCAATGGATTTTCGTGACTGGAGCCGGAAGGATCTTTGGCATCCTGCAGCTGTCTTACTTTTGAGAGCGACATCATATCCGGCAAAGAGTGTGGAATATAAAACCGGAATGTAGCACTATCCTGGATCAGTTTGACATAAGAATCGTTGGGGAGCAACTTAAAGAGCTCCCCGTCCCGGGCGATGACAAAGGGTAAGGAATCTGTCCGACCTTTACCTCCTACATGATAAGTACTATCGGTTGTATCGAATTGCAGGTCGATCATAGCATGTTCTATCTCTCCGTTGCGGAATGCGTGGAAGTTGCTATATACCCCATTCTGCTTTCCCAGGCTTAACAGAGCGGGATAGTCCTTTACCCAGCGTGTCCGTGCGGGGACATCGATCTGTTCGAGCGTGAGCGAAGGGTTCTGTTCCAGCAGATGAAGCCGCTTGTTTTTGATCATCCTTTGTATTCCTCCGGGAAGATGAGCCGGTGGCGCAGAAGGGTCGGGGATCTCGCTAAGAAGAGCGATGAGCCGGTCCAGCAGGACCCCATAATTATTTTTCGGAGTGCTTTGCCAACGGGCTTCCTCGAGATCTATATTCAGAAAGGGGTGCCAGGCTTCATTTCCCGTGCTATAGTAGATGTCGGCCTTTAACGATAAGTAGGAGTCTTTGTGAATTCTCACAAAAACCATCTTCCGGATATTGATCACGAGGTTTTTGTCTCCTTTTGGACTGAGACTGGTCACAGTATCGAGATAGCCCTGTATGGCTTCGGCAACGGGGCGATCCAATGTGATGGCGGGAGGGCTGTTGAGAATAGTACCCGCCTGGTTGTAAAGGACCCGGATGGTCTTGTAAGGAAAGGGTTTGTCAAAAGGTTTGGCTGTAGCAGCCGAAAGATGAGCTGTGTGGGGCTGGGCTTTTGCGAAGCCGGTCAGCGCCATCGCCAGCACGAGGAATAGGGGTCGGTGGGGTATCATCCGTCTAAGATAGATTTTTTGGGCGCTGGGACAAATAGGGATCAAAGCTTTTTCAGTATTTTAACAAGACGTTTTGCGATCAGTGCGTCACCCTTATCAGAGGGGTGGAGGCCATCATAGGTCATATCCATTGCTTCTATCGGATAAGGATATTCGCCGGCGGGGTCAAAAGGGATCGTAGTATAATCGGGATAGGGATAATTCCTGTACTCGCCGGTTTGCGGGTCTTTAAGACGTTTGAAATGAACCAGATAGGGCACGGCGAGTTTGCGTTCATGATAGAGGTCGATCAGTTTCAGGTGTTCATGCTCAGCAATATCGCTGATGGCAGCCGCAAAACGTTCGAGGGTCTGGCCGTCCTTGTCTTTATAGGAACCCCAGGCATTGTTCTTTGGATTGTGGATCTGGACAAAGTCACCGCGGGGCATGGGTGTGATAAGGATAATGGTGGCGTCTTTGCTGAGACTGTGTAACTTGTCGAGGATGATGCGAAACGACCCATAGGTGGTGCTGTCACCGGTGTTGTTCTGATAGTCGGACCAGCTGCCGACATGATTGCTGTGCCACCAGTCATTGGTTCCAAGGAAAACGCTGTAAACATCGGCTGGGGGAATCCCCAGTTTTTCGATAGATTGAGCGATCTTAGCGGAGGTCCAGCCGTTGTGCCCCTGATTGGTGTAATGGATATATGGCAGGCGTTGGGTCACTTGTGTGAGATACCCTTTTGTCAGACGATTGCCCGTTTCATCGGGATGGTCATTGAGGTAGGTGATGGAGTCGCCGATGGCGACCCAGCTGATCGTCCGGTGAGTAAAGGCCATAAGCAGGAATAAGACAGGCAGGGCCAGGAGGCAGATGAGCTTTTTCATAATGGACAATTTAGCCAAAAATATATGAAATTCTCCCAACCCCTACGGAGCCCGGTAAAAGTCATTAGCGGCATCCAGGCCGTAGTAAAAGGCGCCGTCCAAACTTTTTTACGATTTCCCCTGGCCATCCTCCTGGCCATCACAGGGGCGGCATTCTGTGTCCGCGAGCTGCATCTGACATATAATGGCCATGACCTTTATTTTGGATACATTAATCTGATAGCGTCCGCTTATCTTGGGATGTTGCTGTCGATAGCCCTGACCGTAAGGGCCGAAAAGCAGGCCTTTGGTGTCGGGACAAAGGTAAGTCTGCAACTTGCGGTCGTGGTATTCGCGGCGCTGTTCTATTTTACGTTGCCGGATCATTTTTTACAGAAGGTCGCGATCCGGTTTGTCCTTTATGCGCTGGGTCTGCATTGGCTGATCGCCTGTATTGCCTTTTCGGGAAGGGAGAACAATGGCTTTTGGCTGTTCAACAAAAAACTCTTTCTGAATATCCTGACGAGTGCCCTTTATACGGCGGTGTTGTATATCGGGATTGCGCTGGCGCTGAGGGCCATCGATCAGCTTTTCAAGGTGGATCTTGACCCCCGGCTGTATCCCGAGATCTGGTTTGTGCTGGTAGGGGTGTTCAATACCTGGTTCTTTTTGTCGAATTTTCCTGCGGAGTATGAGAACCCGGCGGCGGTGACGGATTATCCGAAAGGGCTGAAGATCTTTACGCAGTTCGTCCTGCTGCCGATCCTCACGATATACCTGCTTATCCTTTATGCTTATTTGTTCCGGATCATTTTTACGGCTACATGGCCCTATGGCTGGGTGTCCTATCTGGTGCTTGGTTTTTCCGTGGCAGGGATATTGGCGATATTATTGGTCTGGCCGCTGCGGGAGGAGGAGAGCAATAAATGGATCAGCGGTTACTCCCGGTTCTTTTACATGGCGCTGTTTCCGCTGATCATTCTATTGTTCATCGCGATCTGGAAAAGGGTAGCGGCATATGGGATTACGGAGCTGAGATATTTTGTATTGCTGCTCGCGATGTGGCTGCTCGTTATGGCGGTTTACTTTTTATTCTCAAAGCGGAAAAGTATTTGGCTGATACCGCTGTCGCTCTGTGTGACGGCCTTCCTCGTCTCCTTTGGGCCATGGGGGGCGGCCGGGGTGTCGCTGTACAGTCAGCAGCATCGGCTAAAGGCTTTGCTGGTAAAGGATAAGATCCTTGTGGATGGGAAGATCAATGGGAAGGGTGATCCGCTCCCGCTACAGGACAGGAAAGAGATCTCCGATATAACAATGTATATAGTAGAGATGCACGATTACCGGGTGTTACAGCCCTGGTTCAGGGAAAACCTCGACGACCTGATGAAGCATGCATCCACCGACGGGGCTTATTATAACCATCGAATGACGATTTTTGATCAGTCCGAAGTCCTGATAAGAGCGATGAAGGTCAAACCGGCCTTCGGATGGTCGCGTGCTGACGATACTTCGGCCACTATAGGCTTCGGCGATAACGAACATTTCTCTGCCCGGTTGAAAGATATGTCACATGCTGTAGCTCCTGTAAAGGGATATGAATATCTTGTTCCGACGATCAGCGCAAACTTTTATGAGGTATCCGAAGCAAATTTTCAGATCAGGGGCACCGCCTTTGTCTATCGGCTGGACAGTGCTGCAAACCGTCTCATTTTCTCCTATACGAATGATTCAGCGCTGGTGGTGGATCTCTCGCCGGTGGTAAAGGTTTCGGGTTTTGAGCAGAATGTAAGGACCTACGATCTGCCGGCGGAGGTGATGACATTAGATACAGAAAATAGCCAGTGGGCCAGCCGCCTGTTTTTAGAGTATGTTGGCGGAGAGTTGCGGGACGGTAAAAAACATATCACATCCGCAAAAGGATATTTTTTGCTAAGGAAGAAGTGATTGGGCGACTGGTGCGGCGCCATTGGGGCTATCCCAGCACCAGCTCCATCTTACTGCTGCGTGAGCCCTTGATCAGCATGTATACATCGCGAAAACCGGCATTGGACAACCAGAGCGCCGTCTCTTTACTGTCGCCAAATCGCAGATATGGATGTTCGATCTTTTCGAAGTCGCCACCCACCAGCGCGACCTCGTGCCAGGGATACTGGCCGATAAGCGAGACGATGGCGCGATGTTCGTTGAGGCTTTCAGGGCCAAGCTCGGCCATGGCGCCAAGGATAAGGATCTTTTTATCAAAGCCCGCGTCACCCGCCCCGGCCGCGTCACTCGTCACCCCTGCAACCGGCAACCGCGCAACCGGCAACCGCGCAAAGTTTTCGATGGCTGCGCGCATACTCGAAGGGTTCGCGTTGTATGCGTCGAGAATAATATGGTTGCCGTCGCGTTGTATCAGCTGCGAGCGGCTGTTGGAGGGCGTATATTGTTCGATGGACCGATGGATCTTTGCATCGGAGACACCAAAATGTTTGCCGACGGCGACGGCGACCAGCACATTGGGGAGGTTGTAGTCGCCAACCAGCTGGGTATGGATGGTGCCGCCATGATTCATCCGGACGTTCAGGAAGGTATCGGCGCCGGCACTGCTGATCACTCCCGTATGATCCGCGTCTTTTGTCCCATAGGTTATGATATGTGCAATGCCGCGGCTCATCTGGCGCAGATCGGCGGAGTCCTGCAGCACGAAGGCCGTTCCGCTATTTTCCCTCAGCCAGTCATATAGTTCGCCCTTCCCTTTTTTCACGCCTTCGGGGCCGCCAAAACCTTCGAGATGAGCCTTGCCGATATTGGTGATGATGCCATGTGTCGGCAGGGTATAACGGCAGTAGCCTGCAATTTCTTTCTGGTGATTGGCCCCCATCTCGATGACCGCGAATTCCGCATCGGGGCGAACCGAGAGTATGGTCAGCGGGACGCCGATGTGGTTGTTGAGATTCCCTTTGGTGGTATAGGTGAGATAGGTCGATGAGAGGACGGCATGGATCAGCTCCTTGGTCGTCGTCTTGCCATTGCTGCCTGTTATCGCTATGAATGGGATATTGAACTGCTTGCGATGATACAGCGCCAGCTCCTGCAAGGTTTCGAGGACGTCGGATACGCGGATGAGGCGGTCCCGGAGCCCGGGGGCGCCCGCAACTCCGGCACCGGTCCCCGAAGCCGAAGATGCTGAGCCCGAGCTAGCTGAGTCCGCGCCAGCTGACCCCGCGCCCGTCGCCGGCGCCTCATCGATGACCGCATAGGCGGCTCCCATTTCCAGCGCTTTAAGGGCAAACAGATTGCCGTTAAAATTGGGACCTTTTAGCGCAAAGAAAAGATCCCCCTCTTTGAGCTGGCGGGTGTCGGTGACGACCGATGGATGACGAAGAAAGATTTCGTATAGCTGCGAAATTGTCATGGGGCAAAGGTGCAACATTTCCAAATAACTTGCGTCCTATAGGGCGATAAAGTCCCGTTTGTTCAATCCAAAACGAATCCTCATGTTCAAAAATTACCTGAAGATCGCCTGGCGCCAGCTGCGTAAACAAAAGTTCTATTCGGCGATAAAGATCGGCGGCTTTGCCCTGGGCATCGCCACCTGTCTGCTTATCACCCTCTATATCCGTAACGAGCTGAGCTATGACCAGGATTATCCGGATGGGGACCGTATCTATAGGATGACAGGTGTTTTCAACGACCACGGAACGCTCCGCCGCGGCGCCTCCTGGCAGGCTCCCATGGCCGCGGCGCTAAAGAATGACATCCCTGCAGTGGCCAGCGTCGCAAGATTGATGCCCTCTGCCTTATTCTGGGGGGCGGGCAGCAACCAGTTCAGACCGGTCGACAAGGAGCAGGACACCTATGAAGTTGTCATCGCATCGCCGATATCGTACCTGGGTATGAATAAGTGGTTACAGGATTATGTGTATAGGATCGACATCGGCATCTGGATGTTTGCCGGCGCGGGGCTGCTGGTTGCGCTGATCGCGTTGCTGACGATAAGTGCGCAGGCGCTGCGGGCCGCGACGACAAACCCCGTAGAGGCTTTGAGGACCGGAGAGTAGCCGGGTTTGTCGTCAATATATTGGCCCTGCCAGATACCGAAGGCATCGGTACCAGGCAGCCCGCCTAACAGTGGCCACTGTTACACCCGGAATTGATGAACAGACTTGCTGCCGTACACGGGAGCGTCGCAGGAATGTTTAATAGTGAACGATGAGTCCGTTCAAAGATAGTTGCACATAAATTTGCGCAACTGGAAAGTTGCGCATATATTTGCAACCTGAAGGTTGCGTAATTAGATAAAAATGAAACAAGATATATTCCAGGCCATAGCTGACCCAACACGCAGGGCTATTTTAACTTTGATTGCTGTTCAATCACTAACGCCAAATGCAATGGCGGAAAAGTTTGATATGAGCCGGCAAGCAGTATCAAAACATATTAAGGTATTACAGGAATGCGAATTGATCAAACCTGAGCAGTCTGGCAGAGAGATTTATTATCACTTTAATCCCAAAAAAATGCAGGAGTTTGACCATTGGTTAGCCCAGTTCAGGAAGATTTGGGAAACTCAATTTAGTCAACTTGACGATGTATTATCAATAATTAAAAAAAAGAAAAAATGACAAACAGCTTGCTATTTGATTTTACCGTAGACAAAGAAACAAAAACGGTATTCATCACCAGGGAGTTTGATGCCGGCCTTTCACTGGTATGGGATGCTTTTACCAAAGCAGAAATTCTTGACCAATGGGTGGCGCCTAAGCCATGGACGGCAAGGACAAAATATATGGACTTCAGGGTTGGTGGACGAAGGTTTTATGCGATGGTAAGCCCCGAAGGACAAGAGCGTTGGGCAATTCAGAAATACACTTCGATCAGTCCAAAAACCAATTTCAAAATGTTCAATGCCTTTGCGGACAAAGATGAAAACCCTGAATTACCCGGTTCTGAGTGGGATTACAATTTTAGCGAGCAGGACGGAAAGACAACAGTGCGTATTACTATTTATAATGAATCTGCTGAACGCATGGAGAAGATGATTGAAATGGGCTTCACAGAAGGATACAGGATGTCAATGAAGAACCTGGAAGATCTGTTGGCAACTTTGTCCGGGAAATAATTTCAACAATTTATCATCTAAAAAAATAATAACTATGGCACTAATCAATCCTCACGTTAACTTCAACGGAAATGCCGAAGAAGCGTTTGCCTTTTACAAATCAGTGTTTGGCGGAGAGTTTGCAAAAGTTATTCGTTTCAAAGACCTTGCAAGCCCTGAATTCCCGGTAGCGAAAAAAGAAGAAAATAAAATTATGCATATTGCTTTGCCTATTGGTAAATGTAATATGTTGATGGCAAATGATGTTCCGGAAAGTATGGGAAGAACAAACGAAAATGAGAATAGAAGTAAAATTGTAATAACTGCGGAAAGTAAAGAAGAGGCAGACAAATTATTTAATGGGCTTTCAGCAGGAGGACAAATAGAAGGGCCTATTGGGGATAGTCCCTGGGGTTCGTATTTTGGTTGTTTTAGAGATAAATACGGGATTGAATGGATAGTGGAATTTGCCGGAAAAATATAAACGAAAACAGTTAACTCCTAACATCAGTTTATGAATAATCCACTTAAGTCAATACTGCTAATTCTAATCATTATGGTAACAGCATCCGGCTCAAACGCACAGCAGGTCAAGCCTTCCAGCAGTGGTTACGCGCCCGTTAATGGCATCAAAGTTTATTACGAGGTATATGGCAAGGGCAGGCCGATCGTATTACTGCACGGAGCCTTTTACACGATCGGTATGAACTGGAGCCAACTGATCCCTGACCTGTCAAAAACCAGAAAAGTAATTGCCATTGAATTGCAGGGACATGGGCATTCGCCCTTTTCTGACAGAGAATTATCGATCACTAATTTCGCAAGTGATGTAGCTGGTGTGATGGATTACCTGAAAATTGACAGTGCTGATGTAGCAGGATATAGTATGGGCGGCTCTGTAGCTTACCAGTTTACTGTACAAAACCCTAAACGGGTAAGAAAATTGGTGATCATTTCTTCTACCTATAAAACAGAGGGTTGGTTACCGATAGTAAACAATGCGTTTAAGGAGTTTAAACCCGAATTTTTTGATAATACACCTATAAAAACCGCGTACGAAGCGGTGGCGCCTGATAAAACAAAATGGAAGAGTTTCTTAAAGCAGATGTTTGACTTCGCTAAAGTTCCATTCAACGTAGGTGATTCTAATATTGCGAAAATTGCTGCGCCTGTATTAATCATATCGGGTGACAATGACGGACTGGATAAAATTGAGTTGATAAAAACATATCAATTGTTGGGTGGTGGTATTACCGCAGACATGCAACCAATGCCAAAATCGCACCTGGCCATCGTTCCTGCGCAGGGACATGTGAGCCTGATGATGCAAACAAAAATAATCCTGGATTACCTGAATGGATTTTTGGGCGAATAATCCTTCCTTATTGCCCCTGGCCTCAAAGGTACAATGTGTTTTGCAGGCCGATCAATGGATCGCCCGACAGCTTAAAGAGAGGCACCCAAATGAGCGCCGCCCCGCAGTTTATAGGGAATTACGAGGGATATAGCCACCTGGCTGTCAATCAGCATTCCTGCGGCGGTGGTTGTTGCCTTTTGTTTCAGGCGCCCTGTAGACTGCCCCGATAGCCCAAACAAAAAGCCCGTCTAAAATCAGACGGGCTTCCTTTCGATACGGCAAATATCTTTTATTGCTTTCGCGTGTTCTGTCTTCTTTGTTTGTAGTTGATCCCCGTCTGGCGGCCATTGCCTGCAGGGCTGCCTACGCGGTCCATAGCGCAACGGAAACCGACGGTGCTATTGCTCTGGTCTTCTTCGAGGAAGCGGCGGGTGCCGGGGCTGAGCCAGTAAGCGCGGTCATTCCAGCTACCACCCTTGATAACGCGGGATTTGTTGCTGACGAGGGTTGTCTTACCATAACCATATGCGATGCCGGAGATAGTAGAGTCACCATCGAGGTAGTTGATAACGTCGCCTTTCTGGTAGTTACGGCGTTTGATACTTTCTGAGTCGGTGACGAAACGTTCCTTGATACGGCCCAGGCTGTCCCTTTCGGCTTTGCCTTCCTTGCCATAATCAACGGTCGTAAATTTATTACCACGGAAGGGAGCTACGTCGTCGGCATCCTGACCGGTCATTGGTCTGTAGACGTCGCCAACCCACTCTGATACGTTGCCGGACATGTTATAGAGACCGAAACCGTTGGGGAAGAAGGAGTTGACAGGGGCAGTGTATACGGCGTTGTCGTTCAGACCACCGGCAACACCCATGTTGTCACCTGCACCGCGTTTGAAGTTGGCCATGAACGTACCCTGCCAGCTGCCATGACGCGTGTCGCGCAGGCCGTTGACATTGTTGCTCCAGGAGTAAACCTGTTTGTTGGCGATAAGTTCTTCACCACGTTGCTTGTCGTTTTTGCCGGGAAGCGGGTTCTGATTGATATAACCGAGTGCGGCATATTCCCATTCAGCTTCTGTCGGGAGACGATAGTTTGGCAGAAGGATACCGTCCTCAAAAGTAACCTGTGTACGGGGAGTCCCGTTGGGGTTCTTGAGAGGATTGCTCTTTGATCTTGCCTTTTTATCGGGAGTGGCCTGGAATTCACCCATCAGGTAAGCCTTCGTGTTGAAGTTTTCCTGACCCAGGCCGGTGATGTTCTTAACGGAGTTGGGGTTGATATACCCGCGGTCGATGAGGGATTTTTCGTTGACCCGGTCAGATCTCCACAGACAGAAGTCGTGGGCTTGTTTCCAGGTGACGCCTACTACGGGGTAGTAGTTATAGGAAGGGTGGCGGAAGTAGTATTCCACCATCGGTTCGTTATAGGCCAGCTCACTGCGCCAGCAGAGGGTATCCGGCAGGGCAGCTTCGCGTACGGGTTTGAATTCGTCGGCGTCAAATACGTTGTTGAGCCAGTAAAGATATTCCCGGTAGTGGATGTTGGCCACTTCCGTCTGGTCGATGTAGAAGGAGTTGACCGTTACACGACGGGGAACGTTGTTCCAGTCGCGCATGACGTCTTCCTGTGTAGCGCCCATGGTAAAGGTACCGCCCTGGACGAAGACCAGGCCTGGACCGGTGCGTTGCTCTTTTTCTTTGGAAACCTGGAAGCCACCCATCTTGGAGTCATTGTAATTCCATCCTGTTACGCTGGACTGGTCCGGCTTCTTATGACAGGACGAAGCAATAAGGGATACGGTAGATGCCAGGATTGCTAGGTTTTTCAAATTCATAGTTGACGCTTTTTGCCGTAATTTTTATCCGCACGGGCAAGATGCCCATTCGGGTTGTAAAGAGGAAAAACGCTTTCTTACTCCTCTTTATTGTATTAAAATACGGGACATAGTTATCCACAGTTGCCCGTGCTGCGAATATAGGACCTAATCATGTATTTTTGCCGGCTCAGAGCGGAAGTTGTCCCGATTTGGGACTTTTTCTTACTTTGTTGGTACGGACTTTGGTTAAGGGGCTGGGCAAGTGCAGCGAAGCTGTCAGGAGGTCGGTCTTTGGATGACAGCCGGCGGGCGCCGAAGTTCACAATAAAATGCGTCGTAATCCGTTGGAAGAGGTTTGAAAACCGGTGGCCTGGCCCTGACCGCCGAAGCCATCGCAGTCTAAACAATAATTCATTAATAATCATCAATTTAGCAGCCTATATCGCAAATTTACTTTTTTAAAAGGACAAAAAACAGACAGGCCGGGGAAACCCAATTGTCAAAATTTACGTGTCTGACCGGACGTAGTCCAATTTAATTATTTGCGCAAGAAAGAAAATTAAACAAGCTCATGAAAAGATTTTACCAGGGATTAGCTGCTTTGTTAGTTTTAGTTTTTTCGGGTAGAGAGGCGGTGATGGGACAAGCTAATAGCATCAATGTTACGACTACGGCAGTTCCCTTTTTGCGGATCTCGCCGGATGCCCGTGCCGGGGGTATGGGTGATCTGGGGGTAGCTACTACTCCGGATGCGTCTTCCGGCTTTTACAATCTTGCGAAGACGCCTTTTGCAAAAAAAGACATCGGGATCGGGCTGACCTATACTCCATGGTTGAAGGACCTGGGGCTGAACGACGTGTATCTGCTGGCGGCGTCCGGTTATAAAAAGCTGGATGAGTTTTCCGCCCTGTCGCTCGGTATCCGGTATTTCAGCCTGGGTAATATCCAGTTTGAGGATTTCAACGGGAATGCGCTGGGTGAAGGCCATCCCCGGGAGTTCAGCTTTGATGCCGGATATTCCCGTAAGCTCGGGGACAAACTGTCTATCGCCCTCGCCGGCCGCTACATCTATTCCAACCTGGCTTCGGGTTATGCCGCCAGCGGTGCGACCTATCAGCCCGGCAAGACCTTTGCTGCCGATATCTCCCTGTATTATCATGGGGTGACGGACGAGGCGGGTGGCTGGAATTTCGGCGCTGCGCTGACCAATCTTGGCGGTAAGATCGGGTATACCAACGCCGCAACAGAAAAAGACTATATCCCTGCCGACCTCGGTCTGGGCGCCAGCTATACGGCTGTCTTCAATGAGGACAACAAGCTGATGATCGGGCTGGACATGCACAAGCTGCTGGTTCCGGTGCCTCCTACGCCGTCCAATACCGGGAATACGCAACAGGATGCGATCAACGATTCCACCAACCTGGCCAATTACCATAGCAAGAGTTTTGTAGGCAGCTGGTTTAGCAGCTTCAACGGCGAAAATCAGTTCAAGAGCCTGCAGTTCTCGCTGGGGGCTGAGTACGCCTACCAGGATCAGTTCTTCTTCCGCGCGGGTTATTATTACGAGGACCCCAGCAAGGGAGACCGGAAGTATTTCAGCGTGGGTGTGGGTTTGAAGTATAATGTTATGGGGCTGAACTTCTCCTACCTGGTGCCTAGTGGCAGCGGGACGAACAGGAATCCGCTGTCCAATACGCTGAGATTTGGGCTGACGTTTGATTTGGATAGTAATAATGATAATAACACGAGTAGCAGTACGAATTAGTTGTTAGCTCGGCTGCGGCAGGCCCTTCGGGCTGCCTAAGCGGGGCCAATGATTTTAAATATAAAGAACCCGGGGAATCCCGGGTTTTTCAATTTTGTAGTGCGGGTTCTTTATATTTGGGCATGTCATATCGTATCGGTTTCGGAGTAGACTTTCATCAACTGGCCGAGGGGCGCGAGCTCTGGCTCGGCGGAGTACAGATCCCCCATACCAAAGGCTCGCTTGGGCATAGTGATGCGGACGTGCTGCTGCACGCGATCTGCGACGCCTTGTTAGGAGCGCTGAACCTGGGTGATATCGGGCAGCATTTTCCCAATACGGATGATGCCTATAAGGACATCGACAGCAAGATCCTGTTGCAGAAGACCTATAGCCTGGTGAGGGCCAAGGGCTGGCGGGTGGTGAATATCGACAGTTCCGTCTGTCTCGAAGCCCCGAAGATCATGAAGTATGCCGCGGCTATGCGGGAGACGATGGCACGAATACTGGCGATATCGGCCGACGACATTTCTATCAAGGCCACGACGACCGAGCAGATGGGCTTTGTCGGTCGTGGGGAAGGTCTGATGGCGTATGCGACGGTGTTGCTGGAAAATGGACGCTGAGACGCCGGCCCGGGTCGCTGGCGACGCAGCGGATAGTGTAGCTGAGCACGTAACTGATCCGCTGAAACCCCTACCTTTGCGCCATGTCAACTATCAAGGTAAAGATCATCAACCAATCTCCCAATGCCCTGCCTGACTACGCCACCGAAGGCTCCGCAGGCATGGACCTCCGGGCTCATCTCCCCGGCCCCGTGGTACTGAAACCCCTGGAAAGACAACTGATCCCTACCGGGTTATACATGGAACTCCCCCTGGGCTATGAGGCACAGGTGCGGCCACGCAGCGGACTGGCCATCAAGCAGGGGATTACCTGTCTCAACTCCCCCGGCACCGTAGACTCCGATTATCGCGGTGAGATAAAGGTCATCCTGATCAATCTTTCCAATGAAGAGCAGGTTCTGCATCCGGGAGATCGTATTGCCCAGATGGTGATCAGCCCGGTAGTCCAGGCCGGATGGGAAGTCGTGGAAGAGATCAGCGTTACGGCCCGCAATGCGGGAGGATTTGGGCATACGGGCCTATAGCCTCCGGCCTCCGGAGGCGGAAGGCAAATCTTTGGCCCGGCCAGATGCCAAGGGCATCGGTACAAAACAGCGAGATCGAAAGTATGATGGGACCCAAAGCACAGGACTATTTTTCTTATTCAACATATTATATAGCGCATGCATAAATTTTTTGCAGGTATCGCCGTCCTATTCTTATTGGCAGGTTTGACGGAGGGCTGCCGCTCGACAAAAAAGATCCAGAAAGTGATTAGTACACCCGTCCGGCAGGATACCAGCGGCAGGGCCGCCCGCGTTGCGGCTGCACCTGTGCGTGATGAGCATGCGGACTCGATGGCCGTCATCCGGCAGACCCTTGAACAGCTGACCCGCAATCATATTGACTTTAAGACGTTTAGTGCCAAGGTGAAGGTCCATTACGAGGGTGGGGACGGTAAGGACAATGAGTTCAACGCCTTTATCCGTATGGAAAAAGACAGCATGATCTGGATCTCCATCAACGCCGTGCTGGGCTTCGAGGCCTTCCGGCTGCTGGTTACGCCGGATAGCGTGAAGATACTGGACAGACTGAAGAAGGTCGTGCGGCTGCGTTCGGTGTCCTATTTGCAGGAGGAAGTTCATTTGCCTGTGGACTTTCATATACTGCAGGACCTGCTGCTGGGCAATCCTATCTTTTTGGACACGACCCATATCGTGTTCTATAAGAGCGAGGCGAAAGGCATATCGCTTTTCAGCGCCGGCGCGACCTTCCGCAATTATCTTACGCTGAGTACCGACCGGACCCCCCTTCACAGCAAGCTGGATGATACCGACCCCTTGAGGTCGCGGACCGGAGATGTGACCTATGGCGAGTACGACTATTCATCGGCGGTGCCTTTTTCTACCTATCGCAAGGTGTCGGTGGCGGAGAAGTCGAAGGTGGATGTGGAGATCAGCTACAAGCAATTTCGGTTTAACGAAGTTTTAAGCTTTCCTTTTTCGATTCCGAAAAATTATAAGCGGAAATAAACGTTATATCAGGGGCGACCACGGGTCGACCGGCTGTAAGGCCAATTATTAGATATTTAATCCGGGGAGCTAAATTTTCAAGATTGCTCCGAAGGATTAATTAAATTAGGGGGACTATGCTGAAAAAGATTCTTACGGGGACCTTATTACTGCTGGTCGTCGCCGTGCGACTGACCGCCCAGACGCCTGTGCAGAACAGGGCCGACCTGGAAAAAGAAAGAGCTTCGATCCAGAAAGAGATCGAAGACGTGAAGCGGTCACTGGAGGAAACCCATAAGAACAAACGCGAGACCCTCGGTCAGCTGAACCTGCTACAGCGCCGCCTGAAGCTGCGGGAGTCCGCCATCCGCAATATAAATGCCCAGATCGACGTGATCCAGGGAGACATGAACTCATCCTGGCGCGACATTACGAAACTCCGCTCGGAACTGGATACCCTCCGCATCCAATATGCACAAAGCATCGTATTCGCCTATAAGAACCGCAGCAACTATGACTTCCTGAACTTTATTTTTTCGTCTACCAGCTTCAACGACGCCATACGACGGATCCAGTATCTCAAGTCCTACCGCGCCTACCGGGAAGAGCGGGCCGAAAATATCCGCCGCACACAGGATATGCTAAAGGCCAAGATCGACGGACTCAAGCTGACAAGAGTGGAGAAGGACGAGGCCCTGAAGAAACAGGATAAGGAACGGAGCCTGCTCGAAGTGGAGAAGAAGGAAAAAGATGCCGTCGTCAACCAGCTGCAATCCCAGGAAAAAGAGCTCAGAAAGGAAATGGCCGCCAAACAAAAACAGGACCTTCGACTGGGCGGCGCCATCACCGCAGCCATCAAACGGGCCCGTGATCTGGCCATAAAAGAAGCGGCAAAGAAGACCGCCGATGCCAAGGCCGCTGAAAGAGCTGCTGCGAGCACGGCCAAGACTACACGCCCCGCAGCCAGTGAAGAGCCGGTAGCACCTGCAACCCTGAATACCGTCAAGGCTTATAACAAGACCGTTTTTACCAGCGACGAAGACCTGCATCTTTCGGGTAATTTCGAGAAGCACAAACACGAGCTGCCCTGGCCGGTGTCGGGTACGGTGTCTATGGCTTTCGGCCCGCATGAATATATCAAAGGGATCAAGCACAACAACCAGGGGGTCACTATCGACTGTTCGGCGGGGACTTCCGTAAAAGCAGTTTTTGACGGTGAGGTACAAAGCATCTTCAGTGTCGGGGACGTGCAGGCCGTGATGATCCGTCACGGGAAATATTTCACTACCTATAGTAACCTCAGCACCGTCTCTGTCACCAAGGGCCAGCAGGTAAAGACCAGCCAGATCATCGGCCGGGTAGGCGATGAGGCGCAGCTGGAATTTATCCTCTCCGATGAGAAGAGTAAGGTCTATGATCCGGAGCTTTGGCTGAGACGATAAATATGCAAAAAAAAATAATTACAGCCACGATGGTGCTGCTGGCGATGACCTTCAGCGTCGTTGCCGGCCAGCCGCAAACCCAGCAAAAGGGGCTCAAAAAGAGAACCGTCGCCTGGCATCAGTCCCGGCGGACTTCCGGGGCGGCGCACCGGAAGGCGGATCGTCATCTGGCAAGGGAAGTCAAACGGGTTATACGGCACAAGGGTTTCTCCGAGCGCCCGGCGTATGCTGGTCTGCCGGCAGTCGACGAAACAGCGGACTGGCAAGCAGACAGACATCTTTCAGCAGATTTTGCAAAACATAAGGGGCAGCTGGCAAGACCGCTGGTGGGAACAGTCTCGATGGCGTTTGGGCCGCATGAATATATGGGCAGGCTCCATCACAATAATGTCGGGATCACCGTTGACGCCCCCGAAGGCTCTTTCGTAAAAGCGGTGTACCAGGGTGAGGTGACTGCCGTGGAAGAGATCGGAGACGTATGGTGCGTGATCATGCGGCATGGAAAATATTATACCGCTTACAGCAACCTGGCCAGCACGACCGTGGTCAGGGGCCAGCATGTATCGGTGGGCGAGACGCTGGGTTGTATCGGGGATACCGGACAGCTGGAGTTCCTGCTGATGAATGATAATGGGGAATATGTTGATCCGGAGAAGTGGTTGAGGAAGTAAATGCGCGCCCTGCGCTATGAATGTGTATAGTTTCGCCCCTCAACTATGACAAAAACTTATTATAAAGCGCCTCATATTGCGGCACCACATGGTGTATATCAAAATTCTTCGCATGAGCCAGCGCGCTGGCCTTGAACTTTTTGAGCGTTGCATCATTTTCGAGAATGCGGATCGCATGCTCGCTCATACCCTGAATATCCCCCACATCATTAAGGAAACCGGTCTCCCCCTGGATGGCGATCTCGGGCAGCCCACCAGCATTGGTAGAGACGACGGGCACGCCGGCAGCCATGGCTTCGAGCGCGGCCAGACCAAAGCTTTCGTATTCGGAGGTCAATAAAAAAAGATCAGCAACCGCCAGTATTTCTTCCATCTGCTCCTGCTTGCCGACGAAACGGGTGCTGTCGGAAAGGTCCAGCTCGCGGCAGAGACTTTCAGCGTCCGAGCGTTCGGGGCCGTCACCGACAAACAATAGCTTGCTGGGGATCTTTTTGTGAACGATGTCAAAGATGCGAACGATGTCCTGAACCCTCTTGATCTTTCGGAAGTTGGAGGCATGCATAAGGATGCGTTCGCCATTGGGCGCGATGACTTTGCGGAAGGCATCGATCGGTTTTTTGTGAAAACGATGCGTGTCTACGAAGTTATGGATGACATTGATCTCTTTTTCGATCGGGAAAGTGCGATAGGTTTCGTCCCTCAGGTTTTGTGAGACGGCGGTGATGGCATCGCTCTGGTTGATGGAAAAGGCCACCACGGGAGCAAACGTCTTGTCCCGACCCACCAGCGTGATATCCGTACCGTGCAGGGTAGTGATGACCGGGATATAGCGGCCGGTCTGAGCCTCGACGATCTTTTTTGCCAGATAGGCTGCCGAAGCATGCGGGATGGCATAGTGAACGTGGAGCAGGTCGAGCTGATGGTTGTTGATCACATCGACCATGGCACTGGAAAGAGCGGTCTCATATGGGGGATAGTCGAAGAGGGGATAGGTCGTGACCCGCACCTCATGATAGAAAATATTGGCATTGAATTCATTGAGTCGGACCGGTTGCTGGTAGGTGATAAAGTGTACCTGGTGGCCTTTGTCGGCCAGTGCTTTTCCCAGTTCTGTCGCCAGTACGCCGCTTCCGCCAAAGGTTGGATAACAGACTATTCCTATACGCATAGATTGTTGTTTGTGCTTGACTCAGGCACAAGTGCCCGAAGGTAATGTAAATTGAGAAGATCGGGGACGGGGCCGGGCCTCGGCTCGATTCCTTTCCTTAACTTTAGCCCAAAATAACATTGATGCACCCTAAATTGTTGAAAAGCAACCTACTATTATTTTTTTTAGTGACTATAGCCTTGTCTGGTTTTGCGCAGACGGGGGGACCGGTAGCTGATGCGGCAGTGCTCCGTGGCTCCGCAGCTGGCGGTCCGGCGGGCGCGACAACCGAGGACTCCCTTCTGATCCGCCGCCTCGCCGACACCATCCTCACCGATGGCAGGACCTACGGCAATCTGCATCTGCTGACCAAGACAGTTGGCCCGAGATTGTCCGGCAGCGCGGGTTATTATAAGGCCGAGAAATGGGGACAGCAGGTTTTGCAGGAAGCCAGCGCCGATAAAGTCTGGTTACAGGAGTGCATGGTGCCGCATTGGGTAAGAGGCGGGAAGGATTCGGCTTCGTGGATGTACGGCGGCCTAGACGTGCTGGCTCTTGGCAACTCGCAGGGAACCGGTCCCAAAGGGATCAGGGCCCCGGTCGTGCTGATCAATAATTTCGACGAGCTGGAACAACATAAGGATGAGCTAAAAGGTAAGATCGTCTTCTATAACTATCCCTTCAACCCCCTCTTTGTCGAGACCTTCCAGGCTTATGGAGATGCGGTGCGTTACCGGGGGGCGGGCGCCAGCCGGGCTGCTAAATATGGCGCCGTGGGTGTCATCGTACGCAGCATGAGCTCTTCCATTGACAATGTTCCACACACGGGGGCATTGATGTATAATGATTCTTTTCCAAAGATACCTGCCCTGGCTGTGGGCCTGCGGGACGCGGACAAGCTGGCGGCGCAATTGAAAAAAGGCCAGGTGGACGTATTCCTGCGTACCAACGCACACATGCTGCCCGACACCATAGCGCATAACGTTGTCGGTGAGCTGAAAGGCACCGAATTCCCCGATCAATATATCACGGTTGGCGGTCACCTCGATTCCTGGGATCCTGCCGAAGGGGCGATGGATGATGGCGCGGGCTGTGTACAATCGATCGAGGTATTGCGGGCGCTGAAGGCCATCGGCTATCGCCCCCGTCATACGATCCGGGTGGTCCTGTTCGCCAACGAAGAGAATGGCGGTCGCGGCGGCCGGAAGTATGCGGAGGCGGCGAAGGCGGCTGGAGAGCAGCATCTGCTGGGTCTCGAGAGCGACAACGGCGGATTCACACCGCGGGGTTTCACGCTGTCGCTGTCAGAAGACAAGCTGGCGGCTATCCAGCCCTGGGTAAAGCTGCTGAAGCCATATGGTGTCTATGAGCTGGAGCAGGGTGGCGGCGGATCGGATGTTGGCCCGATGGCCCGGCAATTGGGGGCGATAGTGGGCGAGCTGCGTCCGGATTCCCAACGCTATTTCGAATACCATCATGCGAGAAGTGATGTGCTGGAGAACGTTAATAAACGGGAGCTGGAAATGGGCGCGGTAAATATGGCGGCCCTGATCTATCTCGTAGATAAATATGGATTGTAAACTGGTCTGGCTATGAAGAAATTCCTTGGTATTTTCGTCGCGGTCGTCGTCGTCGGGCTGATAGTCTTTTTCGGACTGCGTTATTTCTTTGTTTTTGGCGAGGGCGTGAAGGCGGGGGAGCTCAACTATGTGGTAAAGAAGGGGTTTATTTTCAAGACCTATGAAGGCAAGATGATACAGAACGGCCTGCGGTCAAAGGCTCCGAATACGGTGCAGTCCTATGAGTTCGTGTTCTCGGTATCCAATGAGGCGGTGGCGCAGAAGCTGATGCTCAACAGCGGCCGTATTGTGCTGTTGCATTATAAAGAGTATATGGGGTCGGTGCCGTGGAGGGGGTATAGTGAGTTTGTGGTGGATAGTATTGTGTCTATTACTGATCCGGGGAAGTAGGAGGGCGGCGGCCGCCTTCCTGCTTTAGCATGGCAAGATAATGTCTGCCTTCTTTTTTCAACCAGGAGATATATTCTTTTGTTTTTGAAGCCAATGAATAGGGGAGACTTAATAAAAGAAAAGATTTGCCTGCAGGAGTAGTAAGTTCTGTAAGATGCAAGCGTTCGCTATAAAATCGAATAGCCATATCATGTGGCGCCTCATCCATAAATAGATGAAGGCTTCTTAGCGTTCCATCCTTTCCGGATTTGACTTCAATAGGGATCAACTGGCCTTCGAAGGGGTAGACATAGTCGACTTCGGCTGTCGATGTGGTTTTTTCTCTAACCCAAAAATTCAGACTGCTTAAAGCGTTGAATTGATTAGCGAGGAGTTCCTGTCCAACAAGATGTTCTATTATAGTGCCCTGGTGTATATTGTTCAAGTCATTTGTGCCTAGTATTTCAACCTGTATGCCTAGAAAATAATTCATCATACCGGTATCGAGAACCTGGAGCCGTGGTGATTTTCTATGGTCGGGTAACAAAGGAAGTGTGGTGCTGATCGTTGGATATATCAATGAAAGCAGAAAGGTTTTTTCCAGCGTTCGCAGCGCTTCGCCGACTTCTCTCGAACGATAATCAGACCGTGCGAAACGTTCGAATTTTATTCTGTTTCCTGCTTCACTGAAGCTTGCCCGGATGCAAAAACGTATTATGCGCATTAGAAGATCCGTTGCGCCATACTTTTCTACGTCATCGATATACGCAGTAATCAGACTTTCATACACAGTTGATAGAGCAGTCAGATCTTTTGTTGCAGCATATTTGCTGACGACCTCCGGCATACCTCCGATAAGAGCATAGGAATGGAACAATCGCAACAACCTGGAATGCGCAAAATCCTTGAGGGGTATCTGTTCCAGTTGCTCCAGCACAAGATTTTGTCCAATGGCAGCTAAGAATTCCGGAAAACTGACTGGGCGTATAACCATAAATTCTACCCGGCCGACGGGAAAGCTCAATCCCCTGTTAAAGATAGTTTCGAGCAAAGACCCCGCCGCGATGACTTTTATTTCCGGGAACTCTTCATAGAAATACCTTAACATGTTGAAGGCTCCTGGTACGTCCTGAATTTCATCGATAAATAGTAAGGTGTCATTTCGTGCGGCAAAGTCCTTATCTTTTGAAATGAATATGGCCTGTACCAGGGTGTTGATATCCGTTGAGGTTTCGAAGATTATTTTATCTTCCGGTTTTTCAAGATTCAGGTAAATATATTGCCCGAACGATTCTGCAAAAGCGTTCACTACAGTAGTTTTTCCAACCTGTCTTGCTCCACGTAGGACCAATGGTTTCCAGTCAGCTCTTTCTGACCAGGCCTTGAGTTCCTTTAAAATTAACCTTGCAAACAATTGATTATAATTGTGTTGTAAATCATTTTGTCATAAAATCAGGGCAAATTCCACTGATTTCTGTAATAGAATTAGGGCAATTTTGCCCCGACTTTGTCATAAAATTAGGGCAATTTTTGCTGGTTTTTGTCATAAAATTAGGGCAATTCATAAAATTAAGCCAAAAGGCAAAATATCGCCGGCAGCTTGTGCAGATTGGGCAGACCAGACTGCTTCCACTGCGCAACAGTCTGGGTGCGGATATACTCCGTGGGGGCTGTAAGATTAGCCGCTATACAGAGCCGGGTGCCGGGGCGGCAGGTTGCCAGCAGGGTCTCGAGCAGCTGATTGTTCCGATAGGGCGTTTCTATAAAGATCTGGGTACTGTTGAGCCGGATGGATTCGGCTTCAAGGTCTTTTATTGATTTGGCGCGGCCGGCGACGTCGACGGGCAGATACCCCACGAAGCTGAACTGCTGACCGTTGAGCCCACTGGCCATCAATGCGAGTAAGATGCTGCTTGGACCGACAAGAGGACGCACGGGCACGCCTGCCTGGTGGGCCCCTTCGGTCAGCAGCTGGCCGGGGTCTGCAATACCGGGACATCCCGCCTCACTGATGAGGCCGATGGTCTTCCCTTCCTTTAGTTTCTGCCGAAAGATGGATCTGACCTCTTCTTCGGCCTTGTGGATGGTATGCCATTCATAATCGTCTATCACCATTTCTTTCCAGAGGGCCTTGAGGTAACGGCGGGCGCTGCGTTGGTTCTCGACAAAAAAGACCTGGCAGGATTTTACCGCGTCAAGCAGATAGGCCGGGAGAGGCGCCAGCGACTGCGGATCGAGAAAACAGGGGATGAGGTAGAGCGCGGGGCCAGTTGGCGCCGATGCCGGGGATGCATTAATGGGTTGCATAATTTATTCCAGGTTCTGGTGATACAAACTAATAGTGGCGGCGATGACGGCATAGGCCGGTGCAAGCACCCAACCAAGGATGGGGACAAAGTGCATGCCGTAGAAGACCATCCCGTTGCCGATGGCCAGACCTTTGTGCTGACTGATATAGGCGATGCTGGCAGAAGAAGAGAGCTTGTGGCGCATACAGCTGTAATCCAACATCGAAAACCCATAGTAATAACATTCCACAAAGGTGGAGATGACGGGTGTGATCCAGCCGATCAGCGGGATAAAGGATAAGATGAGGATCGAGACCGTGTATACCGTTTGCCAGAGCGAATTTCGCAAGGCTACCCGGATACCGCGTGTCATGTCGGATAGCAGCTGACGGTCGAAGTTGAAATTGTATTCTTTCCCGTTGATAAGGGCTTCGGTCTGCTCACTCAGATAGGCGAACAGCGGTGAGCCGATGATCAGGAAGATGTATTTGAACAGCGAGAAGTAAAAGAAGACAAGTACCAGGTGGAACATTATCCCCCCCATCACAAACAGGAAGCTTAGCGCGGCACTTTGCTGATGATGGAGAAATCGCTGGATGCCGATGACCCTGCTCAGCCAGGACACGGCGTCACTGGAAGATGTCCAGAAAAAGTACATGCCGATACAGAACAGGATCGTATATAAGATGCCCGGTATAAGGATCCACTTCCACAACTTATGTTTGGTTACGAACTGGTGTGCTTTACCATAAGACTGAAAGGCTATGATAATTTCTTTGAGCAAAGTCTTTTTTCTTTTACCTTCAAACCTACGCTAAAATGCTGAATAGGCAAAGAATGCAGGTTGGCCAAATCATATGTTGGTCAATGGTATATTTTTGGCTGGGTTCCGCTTCTCCATTGAAAAGACGTTGATTCAAGTAAAACGTATGTTAAAATGATGAACTTGGCCATTAAAAAGCTTGATAATTCCTTCTATGACCGGCCTGACGTGGTGAAGGTAGCACGCGAGCTGTTGGGAAAAGTGCTGGTGACGGCCTTTGATGGACAGCGGACCTCCGGTCGTATTGTGGAGGTGGAGGCATACAATGGTGTGGTTGACCGGGCGAGCCATGCTTATTCGGGGAGGCGTACACGCCGGACGGAGATAATGTTTGGGCCGGGTGGCTCCGCCTATGTCTATCTTATCTATGGCATCTATCACCTGTTCAATGTCGTTACCAATAAGAAGGATGTCCCGCATGCGGTGCTGGTGAGGGCTTTGGAGCCAATGGAAGGTATTCCGCTGATGTTGGAGCGTACGGGTAAGCCAAAACCGGATCATACGCTGACCCGCGGACCGGGTAATTTGTCGCGCGCCATGGGGTTGCTGACCACACATACGGGGACTTTGTTATCGGGAGATGAGATCTATATTGGCGATGACGGGTATAAGCCGAAGAGGGGTGAGATTGTTGCGGGGCCGAGGATAGGGGTTGATTACGCGGGGCCGGACGCGGAGTTGCCGTATAGATTCTATTTAAAAGGAAGTCCCTATGTGAGCGGGCCAAAGGCGCCAAAGCGTTAGAATCTGGGACAAGGCACCCCCTTCCGTCCATTCGAAGGTTTCTTAATATATATCAGCGAGATCTCGATCCCACCGCGGCTTTGCGAAGCCGTCTTCAGCGATGACACATTCACGTCATAGGTCACCCCAAGATTAAAATCGCTATAGTCAAGCCCTACATAAGGGATCACCGCATCCGTCGTATTGTTGGTAAACCTCCCCCACAGACCCGCATAAAAGTTGACGGGATTGGTCTCGTCGGTACTGGCTGCTACGGCCCAGGCTCCTCCCATGACATATTCGCGGGACCCGGCCTGGTTGTTGAACAGGGCGCTGACATAGATCGTGCTTGCCGAGCCGGTGATCGGGAAGAACCCACCCCCATGAAGGGTATAACGGGTAGGGACATTGATCGTGTCCACGCCGAGGAACGACTGTTTCGGATGGTTCAGGTGATAGGCGGAGGCGCCAAAGTAAAAGTTGTTATTGCCATCGGTAGAGGCATTGTAGAGTGCACCAAGGTTCACATCGAAGTAATGAACGCTGACCAGACGTCCGCTGATCGCCGTCTCCGAAGGAGAGATAGGGTCCCATCCGCCGCCGAGGTTCAGCTGGTCCTCAAAATGCAGCTGTGTACCATCGAGGGCGCGGTTGGCATAAGTGCCCTGAAACCCGACCCCCAGCTGGTGATAGCCATCTTCGTCCAGGCTTTTGTGATAGGCTGTGGACAACGAAAAATAATTGCTGTTGAGCGCTCCGCCGGCAGTCTTGTCATTCATCGCCATAAATCCGAGACCCCAGGTATCGTTCTCCGGCAACTTGCTGCGAAAGATGGGGGCGTCAACAGATATCGTGGAAGTGATAAAGGCATTGTTGATGGACGGCCATTGATTGCGGTAGTTGCCGGCCACCCGTACTACCCCATTGAATTTGCCGGTGAGGGCGGGGTTGAGGGTGAGTGGAGAGGCAAAGAACTGCGAAAACCCCGGATCCTGCGCCCGGATACCGGTACTGGCCAACAGGAAGGTGATAAGGGTAGAGAATAAGGCGGCCCGGACACGGAAATGAAGGGAATGGCCCAGCCCTTTATGGGTAGGATTCTCGCTTTCGGCGGGCTTTTGATGGATCTCTGGCAAAGCTATATGCTTCATAAACAGTTAAGGTCTCTTCGTTATTCAATAATAATACGGCACTATCCCTGGTATAGATAAGACGGGTAAATCGTTCCAACGGTTGGGTATCGAGGTGTAAACCGCCGAAAAAATAGTAAAAAAAGGGCAAAAACAAGAATTTACATTTGAACCTTTGTCCCAAAGGCCAGATCGCCGGCGTCTCCCAGTCCGGGAACGATGTATCCCTTGGCGGTCAGCTCGTCATCGATGGCGCCGCACCAGATCTTACAATTGGGCTCGGTGCGCAGGACAAACTCGATGCCTACCGTGCAGGCTATGGCCACTACGACATGAATTTCAGAAGGATGGCCTTCTTCCCGAAGGTATTGGATGGTTTTTACCAGCGAGGCGCCGGTAGCCAGCATGGGGTCGGAGATAATGACCACCCTGTTTTCCAGCTCGGGACAGCTGATATAGTCCAGGCTGATCTCAAAGCTGCCATCCCGGTTATGTTTGCGGTAGGCGGAGATAAATCCGTTGTCGGCCTTGTCAAAATAATTGAGCAGACCCTGGTGCAGGGGCAGACCGGCGCGCAGGATAGTGGTGATCACGGGCTGCTCTTTCAGCACTTTGGAGACGGCGATGCCCAGCGGGGTCTGAATGTCTCTCTCCACAAAAGGCAGCGTCTTGCTGATCTCATAGGCCGCCGCTTCCCCGATCCGCTCGAGATTGCGCCGGAAGCGCATGCGGTCTTTTTGCACTTCTTCATCCCGGATCTCACTTATCCAGTTACACAACAGGGAATACTGTTCACTTAAGTTGACGACCATAAGATTTGTGTATTTGCGGGCAAACCTACAGAAAATACGCGATATACCCCAGCTTCGCCAAAGCTCTGCTGGAGATGGCATAAACCGGCAGCCGGGTGACTCGCTGGTCTTTCACAAAGTGGCGGGCTGATCGGTCCCGCAATGCCTTGCTTAGCGCTCCGTTAACTTAGGGCTCAAAGCTTTCCCGCTGACGCGCAAATTTTAAGGTGAGGGTAAAGCCGTTGCGGCTTTCCAGCTGAAGCGATCCGTCGAGCTGGTCGCTGAGCACCTTTATCAGCTGGAGACCCATGGAGGCGTCGGCTTCGAGGTCGAAGCTATCGGGTAGCCCCCTTCCATTATCCGATACCGTTAGACAGATGAGGGGGTCTTCCTGTTGAGACATGGAGATACTGATGACGGCGTCGAGTTGCCGGGAGAAGGCATGTTTGATGGCGTTGGTGATAGCCTCATTGAGGATGAGGCCGACAGGCATGCTCTGCGACACGTCGAGCCCGATGGGGGCTATATCCAGCCTGTACCCGACGGGATATTCGGCCAAAGGGCCGTTGCCAAGACTGCCTGTCAGCTCGGTGATATAGTCCTGCATGTTGACGACCGCCATATTGTTCTGCTCCTGGTACATCCGCTGATGGATAAGCGAAATGGCCCGGATGCGCGACCCGATGTCACCAAAGGCATCCAGCGCGAATTCATCCTTCATATAACCCGTTTGCATATTCAGCAGGCTGATCACCAGCTGGAGGTTGTTCTTTACCCGGTGGTGCACTTCTTTCATCAGCCATTCTTTCTCCAGCAATAACTTTGCGTACTTAGCCTCCATTTCGGAGAGCTGAGTTGCCAGATGCACCAGCTGATCTTCGCAGGGGAGGGCCTTGTTTTCCAACATAAAGGTGGATTTACTTAAAGTTGGCGTTTATGGGGGACTTGGCGATGTTGCCCGGTGGGTTTTTGATGTCGATATTATCGTAAGTTGACTATTTTTGCCTCCCTATGGTTTATAAAGTTATTGGTCTTATGAGCGGCAGTTCGCTGGATGGATTGGATCTTGCCTATGTCCATTTACAGGAAAAAGCCGTCACCGGAAAGGGCCCCAAAAGCTGGGAGTATACGCTTGTACATACCGCCTGCTACCAGTATCCCGGATCCTGGCGGCAGCGGCTGGCCGGGGCGCCGGGGCTGTCCGCGCTGGAGTACCAGCTCCTGCATGCGGAGTATGGACATTATCTTGGGGAGCAGGTGCTGCGGTTTATAGAGGAGTTCGGGCTGCATTTCCAGGTACAGCTCATCGCCAGTCACGGGCATACGGCTTTTCACCTGCCGGCGCGCAGGATGACGGCGCAGTTGGGGGATGGGGCGGCCCTGGCGGCTGTGACGCGGATCAATGTGGTGAGCGATCTGCGGTCGATGGACGTGGCATTGGGAGGACAGGGTGCGCCGATAGTGCCCATCGGGGAGCGTTGGTTGTTGCCGGGGTATGATCTCTTTTTGAATCTGGGGGGGATAGCGAATCTGTCAAAAGGAGGAGTGGCCTTTGACGTATGTCCGGCTAACCGGGTGTTGAATGCGCTGGTGGCTCCCGAAGGACGCGCTTTTGACGAAGATGGGGCGCTGGCGGCCGGCGGCCGGGTCGATCCCGTTTTGCTGGAGCAGCTGAATGCGCTGTCCTATTATGATATGGCATGGCCCAAATCGCTGGCCAACGAGTTCGGTACGGAGACGGTGCTGCCACTGGTGCTGGCGGCCGGGCTGTCGACGAGCGACGCGTTGCGCACCTATGTCGAGCATATTGTTGTGCAGATAGCGCGCGCAGTGGGGGAGTTGCAGCAGGGGGCAAGTGCCAGGCCAGGGCCAGGAGCCGGCGCCGATGCGGAGCTTGCTGCCGGTGCTGATGCGGAGCATGCTGCCGGTGCTGATGGCCAGCATACTGCCGCCGCTGATGCGGAGCATGCTGCCGCCGCCCGTCTACTCGCAACAGGCGGCGGCGCACACAATAGTTTTTTGGTCAACCGCCTGCGGGAAGAGCTTTCTTCCATCGGCGTAGAGATCGTGGTGCCAGATCCTTCCCTCATCGACTATAAAGAAGCGCTGGTCATGGCACTCATCGGCGTGCTGAGATGGCGCGAAGAGAATAATGTGCTGGCATCCGTAACAGGAGCCAGCCGCGATAGTATCGGAGGCGCTGTATATCTGGGAGCCCAGTAGCGCTCCGGCGCCGCTTAACGGCGCAGACTTTTAGCCCCGGTTAGTCCCCACGTAGTGGGGTGCAGCGGAGCAGCGTCTCTATTTCGCCAGAAAGAAATCCAGCAAACCCGCCTGCACATCCGGCGTATTCTCCTGTACCATCCAGTGTCCCGACTCCCTGATCTTCACGGCCTTCACATTGCTGGCGACCTTGCGGACCACGTCCGGCAACAGATCCCCGGCCGAATGATCCCCGCCCATTGCCAGCACCGGCATAGGGAGCTTGTGCGCAAAAAAGGCCTGGTTGTCTTTTGTATCCTGCGGAAAGGCCGCAAACCACTTAAAAGAACCGGCAGCAGCACCAGCCACCGAATAGGCGCGTACGAATTCAGCCGTCTCCGCAGCCGTAAAGGTCGGTTTGTAACCTACCACGGGCCAGAAGTTTGTCAGAAAAAGCTTTTCCTTTCCCTTCACCAGCTCGCCGGAGGCAGGCCAGGCAAAAAATCCCCACCACCACGCTTTTGCAGGATAGCCACTCCACCAGGGTTCTACTCCGGGGATCGTCGCATCCAGCAGGGCCAGCTTTTTTACCTCGGTCGGATGTTGTGCCGCATAGGCATAGACGACCATCAGACCGATGTCATGACCCGCAAGATAGATCTGGTTATACCCCAATTTTTTTACTAACTGGTAGATGTCAGTGGCCATCGTCTTCTTGTCATAGCCGCCAATGGGTTTGCCCGATTCGCCGAGACCACGGAGATCAGGAGCGATGACCGTAAAATGTTTGGAGAGCTCAGGTAAGAGACGGTTCCACATATACCAGTTCTGTCCAAAGCCATGAACGAGGACCAGGGGTTCCCCTTTTCCGCCGATGACATAATGGATGGTGACGCCATTGACGCTGGCGGTGGTGCTTTTAAAATTGGCCGGCGGCGCTGCGGGTGGCTGGGGCGGCGCTCCCGGAGCCTGTGCATGACCAATCAGTGACTGTACGCAAAGAAGGAAGATCGCAAGAAGAACGAGGGGTTGTCTCTTTTTCATTTTATATATTATAAAGTGAAATTAACGGGAGACATCCCTGCGATCAATGTCGATACGCGGGCATTCCATGTCTGTAATATCGTCGCCGGGCCGGCTTTACAACCCCAGTACCGTCTTTAGTTTGACATAACCAGCCTTACTCACAGGCACCTGTGCCCCGGACTGCAGGATACAGAGATGACTGTCTTTTTCATAAGGGTCGATACGCGTGACTTGTTGTATGTTGAGGATATAGCTGCGATGTGTACGTACGAACAGTGTTGGATCAAGAGCCCGTTCAAAGTAGCTCATAGTGCGGTTTTTCAGGAAGGCGCCCTGGTGGGTATGGATCTTCACATAGTCGTCTGCGGCCTCGAGGAAATGGATGTCTTCGAGCGGGATTATCTTGATCTTACCCCCCGTCTTGACGACGATGCGATGTTGCTGGGTGGGTGACTGGGCCGCGGTTTCGAGCAGGCCTTCGGTGCTGCCGGCTGCCGGCAACGTCTCGGCGTCAGCGGTGGCGGAACTGGCTGCTGCTGCACGGGTCGCCGCGACGGGCCGTCCGTCCATCCATTTTCGCAGGGCCTTGTCGAAGCGTTCTTTATTGAACGGTTTTAAAAGATAATCTACTGCATGGTTTTCAAACGCCTTTATAGCATATTCATCAAACGCCGTTGTAAAGATCACCGCAGGCGGCTCCTCCACCAGCTCAAGCATTTCAAAGCCATTGATCTTTGGCATCTGGATGTCGAGGAAGAGAAGGTCGGGATGGTGTTGCTGAATAGCCTTGATGCCTTCGAAGCCATCGCTGCATTCCTGGACGATGCTGACCTCCGGATAAGTCTCAAGGTATTCCCGAACGATCATCCGGGCCAGGGGTTCGTCGTCTATGATAATGGCTTTGATGGAAGCAGGTGGTATGTTGGCGTTTGTCATAACTATGATTGTTGCAATTGTTGTGATTGTTGCGGTATCTTCACCGTGGTAGTAAACAGATTGTTTTCGACATGTGTCTCCAGAAGATCGGGCCGGGCGAAGAGCAGATAGAGCCGGCGCTGGATGGAGGTGAGTCCAAAACCTGTCCCCTTCTTGGGGCGTGAAGTCTCGGGGTCAAAAGGGTTTACGACGTCGATACGGACATAACCTCCTTCGATCTTTCGGGCACGGATGGTAATGGTCACCGCATCGGTGGTGTCGTAAAGGCCAAACTTGATCGCATTTTCTACGATCGGCTGCAACAGCATCGGAGGCAGCCTCAGACCAAGACAGCCTTCTTCGCAGGCGATCTCGGTACTGAGCCGATGCCCAAAACGGACCTTTTCTATGTCGAGATAGAGTTCGAGATATTGTAATTCTTCGGACAGCGGCACCCACTGCTGGTCTTCTTTTTTCAGGTTGCCCCGTAAGAAATCCGAGAGCTGCTGGATCATCTTGCGGGCCTGTTCCGGCTGGCTGCCGATGAGGGCGCTGATGGAGTTGAGGCTGTTGAACAAAAAGTGCGGGGCCAGTTGCTGACGCAGTTTGAAAAGCTCGGCTTCTTTCGACAGGCGTTCGGCATCATTGCGTCGCTGGCGGTTTTCCTGTTCTTCTTCGGAGCTATACCAGAGCACGCTGAGGATGGACATACAGCCGACCTGTAAAAAGACGATGTCATAACGCACGGCCCAGGACCGGGAGAAGAACTGCGCATAGTCGGTGATGCCCGCCTTTTCGCTGAGCAGGGGGACGAGAATGGCTTTACAGGCAAGCAGGATGATGGCGCTGAGACCGAGACTGATAAAAAGGATATACCAGTAGCGCTCTTTCTTGGGAAGATAGTATTGCATGTTGTTGCTGATAAATCCACAGCAAAGGGCTACGAGTGTATTGGAGACGAGGCTGTCGGAGAGTGCGGTAGTGGGGGCAAGACCGAAGCCAATGAGCAATGAGACCTGGAGGAAGGCCCAGATAGCCCACCAGGAGATGAAGATAAGAAGGAATTTACCGGTTGCAAGCGGTGCTTTGGCCATGCTTAATAAGTATAATTTATAGCAACCTTAAGATCTTGTGCGTACTGCTTCCCCGGATGTGCTCGGCCCGGCGATGGATCCCGTCGATATAGTTCTCAGGATCATCGGTCTCCTGTATACGCGAGTACATCTCCGCGCCATCGAGCAGGCCGCTGAGCTTATAGAGCTCCGCGACGTTGATGAACTTCCACTGCACAAGCTGCTGCTCATGGTTGTAAAAGTCGTCCTGTTCGCGGTTGCCGATGGCAGTTGCTTTTTCAAAGGCCTGGTCCTCATCGGTTGCCGAGATAAGACGAAGCTGTTCGTCAAATTGCGGGGTATGGTGGCCTTCGCCGCAAATGATCCTGAAAACGAGTTTTGTGAGATACCAATTCATAAACAAAAGTTAGTAGACTGAACTATTTAGTAATTCTTCAGCTCTATCCCCCCCAAAACGGATGTCCCATTGATGATCAGGACCTTTTCGGGGTTGGTCATGGCTGGCTGCTGCCTTTTATCTTCAAAGCCGGCGAATACCGCGGTGATCTCGCTGCGTACTTCCCAGTGCGGGGGTACGATGATCTTGGTGCCGCCCATGATCTGGGTGACTTCGAGTCTTACGGTGCCGGTAAAGTCGGCCTGGGAGAGATCGATCTCTGAGCCGCCGAGCACGGTGGTGACGTCGCCGCCTTTAAAATTCTTGGAGACCATCTTTTTGTGGACGCCGGAAAAAATAGAGGTTGTATCTATGTAGTCGTCGGAGGAGTAGCTTTCCCGCGTGGACCCTGAGAAGGCAGCGGAGGCGCCGCCGGAATAGCCGCCGGCGGAGCCACTTGTCGTGGAAGAGCCGGTAGTCGTGGATGCGTTGGGATCGTTGGGGTCGGGATACGTGTTGCCCCAGTGGCCGTGGCGACCCCAGTGATGGCGATCCCAGTGCCGTCGGTCCCACCTGCGATCCCACTGCTCGCGCCATTCCTGGCCATAGCGGCTACGATTGGGCCGCAGAATGATCATCAGTCCTACAAAGATGAGGATGCCGGGCCAGATGAAACGATGTATGTTAAAGTCGTGGTAGTAGTCCTGTGCGAGGTAGACTGATCCGATGACGATCATGATCAGCCAGCCGGCGCCGCGGAACCTGTGGCGCAGCCCGATAAAGAGGCCGACGGCTATCAGTATAAATTCCCATTTGAATAAGAAGTCGGGGAGGGGAAAGCCTATCTGGTCCAGCAGCAGCACACCGCCTATCAGGAGCAGGAAGAGACCTGCCCAAATACGTCCCGGTCCTCTTCTGGGGCTCCTGTCTCTATCCCTGTCTCTATCTCTGTCGTCCGTTGTCATTTGTCGTTGAATTTTAATCAAATCTAGAATCTTATTCAACGAATAACAAGGGCTTATAGGGCAGGGGAAGGTGGTGGGCGGTTAGTGGGGGGATTTTGTCGGTGAAAGGGTTGGGGGGTGGAGTGTTGGCAGGGTGGCTGTATTGTAACGGCGCCTTTGGCGCCTGCCGGGGCTAATGATTTTGTTTTGGCCGGCGCCGGGCGGTCTCGCGGAGAGGGTAAGATGAAAAAATCCGGCGCCGTCCAAAACGCCGGATTGCTTGCTTGATCCCAGAGGCCATGGTAGGTGCCCCGAGCGGGGCTACCACAGTTAGTTATAATAGTTTACTTCTTAATAATTTTATAGGCGACCCCATCGACCTGGACGAAATAAATACCTGCTGACAGACCGGTCGCCGGGATCTGAGCCGTACTCACACCATCCCCATATCCCTTCACCCAGAGGGTTTGACCCTGAAGATTCTTCAGAGACAGCTTACTGAAGGGATACGGACTGACGATGTGGATCATATCTGTGAAGGGATTCGGATAAAAATGAATGTTAGCCAGAGCCCCGCCGCCTATCGTCTTTACCGCCGAGTACGCAACACTGCCATTGACATTCAGCAGACCCAGCCGGTAAAAGCTGGTCCCCGGTAAGGGGCTGACATCAAGATAGCTATAGTCCTTCCGGCCCGGACTGGCGGTCAGCACATCCCGCTGTGACCAGCTGACCCCATCGGCCGAACGCTCGACTGCGAAACGTCCCATACCCTCATCGGCCGAAGCCGTAGCCGATGCCGTCCACGATAAGACATTACCGCCCGTGCTGCTATGGGCTGAAAAATCCTGGATCTCTATGGGCAGCGTTATCAGAGAACTCGAATAGACAGTCACCGTCACCTGGTCGATCTGGGCGGCGAACGCCACACTCAGGATCTGCGCCGCCAGCTTCGCGGAGATCGCCACCCCGAAATTGCCGGCGTTGACATCTGCCGGGGTAAGTGTCGTGCCCCACATGTCGCCCGAAGCTCCATAGCTTGCCGTAGCCGCAGTGCCAGGCCAGCTGACACCCGTCGCGGCATGATCCGTACCCACCCTGGAGCCGCCTTTTACAAGCAGGATGGAATTGTCGGTAGTAGTGCTGGACCCAAGGGACAGCAGGGAATAATTTCGCCTGTTGATAGTCACCACGACACCACAAATCGTGTTGGTAGAGGGGATAGACAATCCGAGATTCGTAACCGTCAAATAATCCGTCGTGGTCGTTATGATACCCAATGCCGATACTGCTGCGTCAACTGTCGCATAGCTACTGTTGACGTCCTGAACGCTATTAGGGGTCTGCCATGCAGTACCGCCTGCACCTGCATTGACGCCCGTCGTTGTTGTATTTGATTGTCCGGCACACTGTGCATTGGCTTGCGGCCCGCACAGCAATAGGGTAACGGCCAGGCATACGAATGCCTGATAGGGTACAGAATGTTTCATAGTGCACGATTAATTATTAACTTCAGGACACGGCATTCCTGAAATCAGGTGATGAATGAATGAATAAATAATTTCTTTAGTGGATAGTCTAAATGAAAAGAAGGATGCTACTAAGGAGCGAAGAGTTGTAGTAAAGGTCTGCTGCTAATCGGGGAGCCTAAGTGTTTTTTGCGAACTGTTATGCAAGGAAACAGCATTTTTTCAACCTATGCAAGAATAGGAATCTGTAAATTATGTAACATAAGTGATAACACTTAGTGGTCGATAGCTACATTCCATTAAAAAATAAACTACATCCGATTAGAGCATTTACTACAAGTTTGTTAAAAATAGTTGCGTTATGATCAAAAACTGGCTTCGCACCGCCCTTAGGAATATCCGCAGGAACCCGACCTCTTCGGTCATCAATATTTTCGGGCTGACGATAGGACTTTCGAGCTGTCTGCTTATCGCCCTGTTCATCCGCCACGAGCTGAGCTATGACAACTTTGAAACAAAGGGGCCGCGCATCGCCCGGGTGATCATGGGCTACCGGTTTGACGGCGGAGGGGATATGCGCTGGGGGAATTTTACCAGCACAAAAGTGGCCCCGACCTTCCGGCGCAATTTTCCCGAGATCGAGACGGCGGTCCGGATGAAGGAAGACGAACGTACCGTCAGCTACCAGGACAAGCTGTTTACGGAAAAGAAGTTGATGTTCGCAGACTCCAGCTTTTTTGATGTGTTCAGCTTTGGTCTGCTGAAAGGGGATGTCCATACCGCCCTCAACGGCCCCAAAAAGATCATCGTTACGGAGTCTGCCGCCCGCCGCTACTTTGGCAATGAAGAGCCCGTCGGTAAGCTGTTGCGGATCGGGACGGACAGCGTGACGTATGAGGTGACGGGTCTGATGGCGGATATACCTTCCAACTCGCAGTTGAAGTTCGATTTCCTGGCTTCCTTTTCTTCCCTGTATGCCAACCAGGAAGAGACCTATTATGACGCCAACTATGGTACCTTTTTGTTGTTGCGTGATGAAGGGGCCTTTGCCGCCCTGCAACCGAAGATCACGGCTTTTATGAAAAAGGAGATGGCCGGGAAAGGCGCCACTATCGACTTCCTGCTCGAGCCGTTCAAAAGGATCCACCTGTATTCGGAATATGTAGGCTTTGAGCCGGGTACGTCTATCGTCTATATCTATATTCTTGGCGGGGTGGCCTTGCTGATCCTTATCATCGCCTGTTCGACCTATATCAATCTCAGCACGGCCCGCAGCGTCGAACGCGCCCGGGAAGTGGGTGTCCGCAAGGTCATCGGGGCGGGCAAAGGCCAGCTGTTCTGGCAGTTCATCGGAGAGTCTTTCCTGCTTTGTCTCATCGCCGTGATCGGGAGTCTGGGTGTGGTATTGCTGGTGCTGCCGGCCTTTGATAAGCTGGCGGACCGGGTCCTGCCGGCGGCCTCGCTGTTCTCGCTACCCTTCTTGGGGTTGTCGCTTGGGATAGCGGTTGTCGTTGCTTTGCTGGCGGGAAGCTATCCGGCCCTGATCCTTACGAAATTCCAGCCCGTGAAAGTGTTGAAAGGAGCGTTTAAGAACACCCGCAGCGGGCAGGGTCTGAGACAGTCATTGATCGTCTTTCAGTTTGTCATCTCGGTCTTCCTGATCGTTTCGACCTTTATCATGCAGGGACAGCTGAGCTATATCCGGAACAAGAAGCTGGGTTATGACAGGGAGCATGTACTCGTGCTGCCGCTGAGCCGGAAGATGATGCCAAAGATCGACTATATCAAAACGACCCTGACGGGTAACAAGGACATTGTCAGTGTGAGTCATAGTTCCGAGTCACCGGTGAGCATCCAGGGCGGTTACAATATGCGCAGCGCCATCATGCCCGAGGACCAGCAGCTGGCGGTGACGGCCTGCCGGATCGACGAAGATTTTATCCGGACGACGGGGCTGCAGCTGGTGGCGGGAGAGGACCTGACAAAACAGGACCTGCGCGATGCGGCCCCCGACTTTTTTGCTGCAACAAATGAACGGCTCTTTCATTTTATTTTAAACGAATCCGCGGCGCGGCAGCTGGGCTGGACGCCAAAGGACGCCATCGGCAAACGGATGTTCCTGGATGCAACACGACCCGGTATTGTAAAGGGCGTGGTAAAGGATTTCAACTTCGAATCCTTACACAGCGCCATCCGGCCATTGGTATTATTTCCTGAAATGCGTTCGAACACCTTGTTGGTGCGGGTCACGGGTCAGCATATGCCGGAGACGATACGGTTTTTAGAGACAAAGTGGAAGGACCTCGTGCCCTATCTCCCTTTTGAATATCATTTCCTCGACGAGGACTATAATCGTATTTACTCTTCCGAGCTTCGTCTGGGGACTGTGATGAACCTGTTCAGCGGCATCGCGATAGTGCTGGCCTGTCTGGGTCTTTTTGGTTTGTCCTCTTATGCTGCCAAACAGAGGGTTAAGGAAATAGGCATCAGAAAAGTGCTGGGTGCTTCGCTGACCAATCTGGCTGTGTTGCTGTCGGCAAATTTTATCCGGCTGGCCCTGGTGGCGATCTGTATCGCTTATCCCTTGTCGTGGTGGGCAATGACGAAATGGTTGCAGGGCTTTGCCTATAGGACAGACATCGGCTGGACAACCTTTGCCCTTGCCGGCCTGATGGTACTGGTGATCACGCTTGCGACGGTGAGCATACAGGCGGTGAAGACCGCGCTGTTGAATCCGGTTAAGAATTTAAAAGCGGAATAGCTCACTCCGCCCGGGTCTGTTCGTCTGTGAAGCTATTCGCTTCGCAGGCTTTTTATCGGATTTGTCATAGCCGTGCGTATCGCCTGGAAGCTAACGGTAGCCAGCGCAATAAACAAGGCAGCCGCACCCGCGATACCAAAGATCCACCAGTGGATCGTTGTCCGGTATTCATATCCCTGCAGCCAGCCGCGCATGGCCCACCAGGCGATGGGAAAGGCGATGCCACACGAGAGGATGACGAGGGCGGCGAATTCGCGCGAGAGGAGGACGGCGAGGCCCCCGGCAGAGGCGCCAAGTACTTTGCGGATGCCGATCTCTTTTGCGCGGCGCTCGGGGTATAACCGAGCGGTAGCGAAGGTTACGAGCAAGGAGGAGGGTAACCGAGTGCAACGAAGGTTACGACCGAGGCGGACCGTGGCGAAGCAGGTCCGACGAAGGCCTAAGCAGCTCCGACGATGCTCTCGGCGAGTCCGAACAGTCCAAGACAGGAGATAAGGACCGCGAGGGTGGTAAAGATGCCGGCCAGTTTGCCGATAAGGGTCTCCGTCGAGAAAAGCGCATCAAAATTCTCATCTGCAAATTTGTACTCGAAAGGATGACCGGGGTTATCCGCGGTGATGATGGATGCGGTTGCGGCCAGGGCTTCTGAGAGGGGGACGTTCTGCCTGAACCGCAGCGCCATTACCGTGGGATTGTAGAAACCCGGGAATAGGATCAGCGGTGCGCTGCTGCCATAAATATCATTATATACGAAGTCTTTTATGATGCCTACCACCTGGCCGTGATATGGGCCGCTGGTGATGATCCCGCCGATCTTCCCTTCTTTTCCCATGAGCTGATGCTGGTCTTTATCTTTACACCCTTGAGTACAAAGACGGGGTTGAAGGAGGAGAGATAGAAGGCGGGGTAGCTGCCGGCAACAAGACCTGAGACGATGGCAATAGTCAGCAGGGCGGACCAATGCGAGAATTGAAAGAGATTGATCGGGAGCTGTTTGTTCACCAGCGTATTAAAAGCCGGCAGAAGAAGATAGAGCAAGCCGATGGCCAGCCCGACGGCGAGAAAGGAAAGGATGATGGCTTCACCGATAAATTTTCCGATGAGCCCGTTGCGGCCTGCACCCATTACTTTTAGCACCCCTACCTCTTTGGCTCTCTGTTCGGAGCGGGCGGTAGCGAGGTTCATAAAATTGATACAGGCGATAAGCAGGATGGCGATGGCGATCAGCGAAAAGAGATGTACATAGCGGATAGTCCCGCCCGTTTGCACACCATTCTCGAAGTTGGCGCGGAGATGCCAGTCATTCATGCTAAAAAGGAATAAGCTGTTTTTCGCGCCGTTGATCTTTGTGCTGAGGTAGTGCGCCAACTGTTTGTCGATGGCGGCTACAGAGGCGGAAGGGTCGAGTTCCACGATGGTCGAAGCCATGGGATTGTCCCAGGGCTTTACCCAGGGGTAGGCGTTCTCCCAGGCCTCATAGGGCGAGACCCATTGAAAATGATAGTTACAGTTGGCGGGAAGGTCTTTGAAGACGCCCGTGACGGTGTAAAGTCCGTCGACGGAGTAACCCTGGTTGGCGTTCATCTTTATCGTTCTGCCAATGGGGTTGTCTTCGCCAAAGAAGTTCCGGGCCATCGATTCGCTGATGATCACAGACTGTACCTCTTTAAATACGGAAGCCGCGCTGCCCCTTACAAAGGGAAGGTCGTACATGGAAAGGATGGAGGGGTCGGCGTAGATGCCTTTGACCTTTATCCACTTCTCGCCTACTACCGCGAGTTCGTCCATGTCCCAGCTGAGGCGACCGCTATTTTTGACTCCGGGGATCTCGGCCTTCATCGCCGCGGCCAGGGGACCGGAGGTGGAGCCGCTGGTGGAGATGCCGCGGTCGTGGATCTCGTTCTGCATCACATGGTAGAGCTGGTCTCTTTTGGCAAAATTATGATTGAAGGTCGTTTCGTCTTCGACCCAGAGAAAGATCATGGCGGCGCAGGTGATGCCGATGGCAAGGCCGGCGAAGTTCAAAAAGCTATAGGTTTTTTTCCTGAAGAGGTTGCGAAGGGTTGTCTTTAGGTAGTTTCTGAACATATGGATGGTTTTGTGCCCGTTGTTGGGCGAATTGGGCGCCAGAGTTGTTATTGTTTGGAAATGAGGGTGTTGCGTGCGATTTTGACCCGGCGGGTGTACGATTTTGATACGTAGGGTGTACGATGTTGCGGCGCTTTGAGCTGTAGCGTCCGGGCCCGGCTGCGGCGCCGGGCTAGCGGCTAAGCGGGGCGTAGTCTCCAGGTCGCATGGATCTTTCCACCACCCCGGAGCCTCCCCAACAATTCAGGAGAGGCGGACGCCATAAAATGTGGCGCCGCGCTGAGATTGGCGTAGTCGGGTTCGGCTTCTTTGTCCAGGACGAGCCCGGCGTCGGCGAAAAGTTGGGTGGCTTCTTCAAAGCTTTCGAACATATTCTCCTGCACCTTGTGTTGCTTCAGGAATTCTTTAAGGGTATCGCCCTGTTCGAGCTCGGGGTCGTCCGGCATGCTGCGCCGGATATAGATGTCTGCCGTGATCCAGTAGCCGCCGCGTTCGCGCAGGACCTTGCTGATGAACTGGCAGAGCTGTCGCTTCTCTTCTTTGCCGAGATACATAAGCAGGCCTTCATTGACGATCACGAGCGAAGCGAAGGGATCGAACGAGCCAGGGCGAGGGACGACGCCCTGCGAAGTTCTGATGGGGCCGGGTGGCATGCTATCGACGATGGCCTGGAAGGCAGCGGTGTCGAGGGCGTTGAGGGAACGGAGTTCGTAGTGGCCGCGGAGCGTGGGCTCGCCGTTGTTGGACGCGGCCAGTTGACCGTTGGCTGGCGCGGCCGGTTGACCGTTGGCTGGCGCTGGCAGTTGACCGTTGGCTGGCGCTGGCGGTTGACCGCTGGCTGGCGCTGGCGTCGCGGCCATGAGCGCATCGATCATCTTCTGTTTGGTCGCGATGACATCGGGCAGATCGGTGTCGACATAATTGACAGGACGCTCAGTGGCGAGCGCAAGACCGCGAAAAGAAAAGCCGGATGAGATCTCCAAAATATTTACTGCGTCCGATGGAATGAGCGCGTTTATACTCTGATACCGCGCCTCAAAGTGCATCACGCGGATCCAAAATCCCGGATAACGATTGGAAAAATCCGGCTCATAGGGCCCGGGATACTGGATAAGGGCGGCGGCCTGGCGTGCATAGGGAATCGTGGTATGCCCTTTTAGCAGGAGCAGGCTTCGTGCGGATGGACTGATCGTATTATAATTTCTTGTGTCTTGAGTTGGCATAGCTGTAATTTAGTAATTTGTGACGCATTGACTGAGCAGCAGAAATACAATGAAAAGCAGCTCCTCCGGGATCTGGTCGCAGGCGACGAGGAGGCCTATAAAAACATGTATGAGCTATATGGGGATGCCGTGTTTAAGATGGCTGTAAGATATGTAAAATCCGAGGAACTCGCAAAAGATGTGTCGCAGGATATTTTTATAAAGATCTGGGAGAAGCGTGAGATGCTTGCCGGTGTCGAATATCTCCGGGCCTGGCTGCTCCGGGTAACCCGTAATGAATCGATCAACGTCCTGCGGGCTGCCGGCAAGTCGGACATTGCCAAAGGAGAGATCGCCCGTCACTTCCAGGATAACCCGGGTTTCTTCGAAGACGAAACGCTGCAACGCGACTACCGCCTCTTTATCCGGAGAACGTTGGACTCACTCTCTCCCCGCTCGAGGGAGATCTTCCTCTTATGCAGGGAACAGGGTAAGACCTATGACGAGGTCGCCGCGGCCCTGGGTATTTCACGCAATGTGGTGCGGAAGCATATGGTGGCGTCGCTGAAGAAGTTCAGGGATGCGGCTGAAGATGAATTAGGGACTTCCCTTTCCCTTGCCCTGCCCCTGCTGGCTCTTTTGCAGGAGATTGCTGCCCTTTCGCGGCATAAATAAACTTTTTTTTTGCAAAGGGGGGTCCTCTCCCTACCTTTTTACCGTCATACTTCCGGTTAAGGCGCTGCCAATACAAAAAAATGAAGAAAGAGGAATTACACAGGCAATTGATCGACCGCTATCTCGACGGCACCGCCAGCCCGGAGGAAGTAGAGGTCTTTTTTCATTTACTGAATAGAGGCGAGCTGGATGATCAGCTCGAAGACGCGCCGATGGAGGAAGTCCCGCCGGAACCTGCGCCGATGGAAGCAGTCTCGCCGGAACCTGCGCCCGTGCGAAGAATAGCCGCATGGAAGAAATATAGCGTGGCGGCGGCGGTGATCCTGCTGGTGGGCGCCGGGGTCTTTTTTTTACAGCAAGGACGGAAGGCGCCTGTTTCGGCTCCAATAGCCAATGTGTTTAAAAATGATGTCGCGCCAGGTGGCAACAAGGCGATGCTGACATTGGGAGACGGACGTCAGATCGTCCTCGACAGCGCGGAGAAAGGCAACCTCGCAAGCCAGGGGAAAACCAATATCGTCAAGACGGATGCCGGCAAGCTTGCCTATAGTGCAACGACCGGCGCCCCAACGACTGTTCTTTATAATACCTTGTCTACGCCAGCCGGCGGTCAGTACCAGGTGACGCTGGCCGATGGGACAAAGGTCTGGCTGAATGCCCTGTCAAAGCTACAGTTCCCCAATGCCTTCACCGGAAAAGACAGGACCGTAGACCTGACGGGTGAGGCGTATTTTGAAATAGCAAAGGACAAGAGCCGGCCTTTTATGGTGCGGGTAAATGGGATGCAGGTACAGGTACTGGGCACGAACTTCAACATCAACGCATATACGGATGAAGGAGAGATAAGAACCACGCTGCTGGAAGGTGCTGTGAGATTGGTAAAAGGGGAGATCTCGGCGCCATTGAAGCCGGGGCAGCAGGCAGCGACCGGAGTCGGGGGAGCAGGCAATGCACCCGGCATCGCCGTCAGCGGCTTCTCTATACACAACGCCGACATCGACCAGGTGATGGCCTGGAAGAACGGCTTTTTTAGCTGGGATGCCGCCGACGTACACACCGTGATGCGGCAGATCAGCCGCTGGTATGGAGTGGAAATACGATATGAAGGTACTCCGACAAAGGCCTTGTTTGGTGGAGAGATAGGACGGGATCTTACATTGACCCAGGTGCTGACGGGTCTGGGCAAATCAAAAGTACATTTTCAGCTGGATGGAAAAATATTAACGGTGCTACCTTAGAAACCGCAAGTCTATACGGTGCTGCCATAGCCCGAACCTTCCTATGTATTTATTGCGAGCCTGAAAAAGGCCGGAGACGTTGTAGCGCTTCCGGCCGGGAATGGGCTTTTTCAAAACCTGTTAACGTCTTTATTAAAACCCAAAACACTGCTAAAATTATGAAAATTTTTGGCAAAGGCCATGTATTGCCCTGGCCGGCATCCCATCAAACGATCCTGGCGATGAAGCTAACTGCATTTTTATTGACTGCTGCTTTGCTGTCCGCACATGCGGGCGCCCGATCGCAGAGCGTAACGCTCAACTGCGATCACACTCCGTTGAAGAAGGTCTTTACAGAGATCCGAAAGCAGACGGGGTATTCTTTTTTCTACAACTATGATCTGCTAAAAAGCGCGCACGACGTGACGCTGAGCGTAAAAGACGCACCGTTGAACGAGGTGCTGAAACTGGCGTTTGCCGATCAGCCCCTCGGCTATGTGATCCAGAACAAGACGGTCTTTGTCGCGGAGAAGCTGGAGCTCCGCCTGGTACCCCGGCTGGACACCGACACGTCAAAGCCACGGGACATCTCCGGGACTGTGGTCGATCATCGCAATGGTCAGCCGCTGGATGGCGTCACCATCCTGATCAAGGGGCTTCGTCGCGGCGCCTATAGCCTGAACCAGGGCAGGTTTACGGTAAAGGATGTGCCTGCCGGTGCCGTGCTGGTGATCAGCAGCGTCGGGTACAGGACGCAGGAAATAAAGGTAAAAGAGGGAATGACAGGACCTTTGAATATCAGCATGGAATTTCAGGCTGCGGAAATAGGCAACGCCGAGGTGACCTATAATACCGGTTATCAGAGTGTCGCAAAAGAAAGGGCAACCGGCTCCTTCGTCCAGCTCAGCGCCGAAGAGATCAACCGCCAGGTGGGCGCCAATGCCCTGGACAAGATCTTCAATATTACGAGCGGGATGATCTCCAACCCGGGCGCGAGAAATCATCTTGATATACGCGGTCTCAGCACTATCAACGCGATCTCCAATCCGCTGATCGTTGTCGATAATTTTCCTTATGAAGGAACTTCAATCCAGAAGGATGTTGACGGTGTGCTGAACGAGCTGAACCCGAACGATATCCAGTCGATAACGGTGCTGAAAGATGCGGCGGCGGCTTCGATCTGGGGGACAAGGGCTTCCAATGGCGTCATCGTCATCGTCACAAAAAGAGGGCTTCTCAATCGCCGTCCTTCTGTATCGCTCAGCAGCATCGTCACCGTCGGCGCTAAACCTGATCTCGACTATTCGAAGACTATTTCCGTCGCGGACGAGATAGCTTTTGAAAGAACAGAGTTTGGCAGAGGCTATTACAATGCATACGATGACAATGATCCGGCAAGCAAATATTATCCGGTGGCCGCACCGGTGCTCGAGCTGCTGCTGGCCGTACGGAGAGGTGAAATGACACAGGCACAGGCGGATGCGCAGATCGCCGTCTACCAACAGCATAATGTAAAGGATGATGTCAGGAAATACCTGCTGCAAAAATCAATTTCTCAGCAGCACATGGTGAGCTTTACGGGCGGTAGTGCGAATTATAGCTACTATACTTCAGTCGGGTACGACCAGGCCCGTGGTGTCAATCCCGGTGATGCCAACAACCGTTATACCCTTAACTTCAATAATACTTTTCGCCCGATCAACAACCTTGAGCTGAATGGTTTTGTAAATTATACACAGGACCGTCAGTACCAGAACAATCTCAGCTTTAACCAGTTCCTGCCCTCCGGCAGCGGAGTGGCCCCTTATACGATGCTGGCCGATGCGTCGGGTCATCCCCTGGCGATCCCCTATTATTACCGGCAGCATTTCGAAGATACCGCGACCAGCGGCGGAGTGCTGGACTGGCATTACCGACCGTTATCCGAAAGGAAATACATGGATAACGTCATCAACCTTTACCATGTGAGGGTAGGAGGCAGCGCGAAGTATACTATCCTGAAGGGGCTTAGCGCGAATATAATTTACCAATATGAAAGATTGCTTACTAATAGTAACAATAACCAGTCGGACTCCCTGTTCAGCGTGCGCAACACTATCAACGGTTTTGTCACAAAGGATCCCCTGACCGGGCGACCGGTTTACCAGATCCCGGTAGGGAATATCCTGGCTTTCAGCAATGTCAACCAGAATATCTGGAACGTTCGTGGAACACTGAATTTCAATCGAAGTTTTGGCGATCATGAGATCGACGCTATCGCGGGCGCCGAGCGTCGTCAAAATTCATCGACGTCGACATCGGGCACATTGTATGGCTACGATCCTTCAGATGGGGTCTCCAAGCCAGTCAACTCCGCAACGCCCCTGATCAATTACTTCGGTTATTCAAGTTCGATCGGATCGCCTACCGGGATCGGCGGCAGCCTGCTTCGTTACGGCAGCTATTTCGGCAATGCGGCATATACCTACAAAGGGCGTTATACAGTCAGCGGGAGCGCACGGAATGATCAGAATAATTTCTTTGGGGTAAAAGCCAACCAGCGCGTGCAGCCTTTATGGTCTGCCGGCGCCGCGTGGGCGATCAACAAGGAAAGCTTTTATCATGTAGATTGGCTGCCATATTTACGGGTAAGGGCGACTTATGGCTACAACGGGAACACCCCGCAAGGCCTTACCAGCACCACAACAGCTTTTGCGACGGCTTCGTATTCGACCGGCACTATCGTTAGCCCGGTGCTTCCTTCCGCTAGCGTCAATTCTCCCAATAATCCCCAGCTGACATTCGAAAAGACACGGATCGTCAATCTCGCGCTCGAGGCGTCTTCGAAGAACAAAAGACTGGGAGGCAGCTTTGAGTTTTATTTTAAGAATGCCACAGATCTTATCGGTACGATCGTCCTCGACCCGACCACCGGCTGGCTGCAGTTCAACAGCAACAATGCCAGCCTTCAGGGGCATGGTTTCGATCTGCAGCTGAATTCAAGGAACATAGTGAGTAAGAATTTCAAATGGAACACCGACTTGAATTTCAGCTACAATACCGATAAGGTAACTTCCTACCATCAACCTGTCACTACCGCTGCAAATTATATTAGCAGCGATTATACGCCTGTCATCGGTAAGACCCTGAATAAGATCTACGCTTATCGTTCTGCAGGACTCGACCCCGCAACAGGAGCCTTGCGCCTTTATATCGGTGGTAAAGCGGCTCCGTACACCCAGCTGGCCAATGCCAGGCCTTCCGATCTCAAATATTTCGGACCAAGCATTGCTCATTATTACGGGAACATGATGAACACGTTCTTTTATCGGCGCTGGACGCTGTCTGCCAATATCTATTATAAGCTGAACTGGTATTTCCGCCGTCCTTCTATTAATTACAGCAGCCTGTTCAGCGGTTTTGGCGGGTCTGCCGATTATGCGAAACGCTGGCAGAAACCGGGCGATGAAGCTATCACCAATGTGCCTGCGCTGCCTGCCGGAGCTGATTTTAACCTGGACCAGGCATACCAGTATTCGGATGTGCTCGTGACAAAAGGAGACTACATCCGCCTCCAGGACATCCGTCTCAACTATGACCTTGGCAAAGGCAATCGTCGCTGGCCTTTCCAGAGTACACAGGTCTTCTTATATATGAACAATGTAGGTATCCTGTGGAAGGCCAATAAATATGGTCTCGATCCCGAGAACTATTCATTGATCGCCTATCCCTCTCCAAGAACCTTGTCTGCCGGAGTAAATGTTAACTTTTAAACCTGAATGATCATGCGAAATCGTATTTATATAGCGCTGCTTTGTTTCTTATCGATGTCCTGCACAAAGGACAAATGGTTTGACGCCAAACAAAACCTGACCCAGGTCGTGCCGCAGCGGGTTCAGGATTTTCAGGCCATGATGGACAATGTGATCATGGATTACAACGCTCCTTATCTTGGTGAGATCGCCAGTGATGGTCATTATGTGACGGATGCCGTCTTCAATTCGCTGACGCCGTCGGAGAAGAACGCCTATACCTGGTCGCATACCAATCCCTATACAAACCTTGTGGACTGGAGCTACAATAGTGGGGCGTATACCCGGATCTATTATACGAACCTGGCGCTGGATGGTCTGAAGACGGCGACGGGCGCCGGCAGCTTTGACTATAACAATGTCATGGGGCAGGCTCTTTTTTACCGGGCCAAGAATTTTTACGAGCTGCTGCAGATATTTGCTCCCGTATACGATTCTTCAAAGGCCGCTACCGACCTGGGTATCCCGCTTCGGCTGGAGTCGGACATCAATATTCCTTCAAAGCGGGCTTCCGTAAAGGAAGGATATGAGCAGGTCATCTCGGATATCAATGCCGCTCTTCCATTGCTGCCGGTAACCCCCCAGTATAAAACCCGCCCATCCAAACCGGCCTGCTATGCGCTGCTGGCGCGACTGTACCTGAGCGTTAGCGATTATGCTGATGCCGGGAAATACGCCGACAGCTGTCTTCAGCTGTATCCGGCGCTGCTGAATTACAATACGCTGAACCTGGCGCCGCTGTACCCGCTGGTGAACTATAATGACGATGTGATCCTCCAGAGTACGCTGTCTGTGGGAAATGGGGCGATCAGCTACAGCGCGAAGGTAGATACCGCCCTGTATCATCTTTATGACTCCACCGATCTGCGGAAGGTCATCCTGTTCACTCCCGCGGCCGACGGCACTATCGGTGTCCGGAGCAGCAACTTTTCAAACGCACCTTTCAATGGACTGACTCCAGAAGAGATGTATCTTATCCGGGCAGAATCCCGGGCAAGGCTGGGTCAGAAGGACGCCGCAATGTCAGATATCAATACATTGTTGCGGACAAGATATAAGACCGGCACCTATCCCGATCAGACGGCGGCAACCGCGGATGAGGCGCTGGCGATAGCGTTAAAAGAGCGAAGGAAGGAACTGGTGTTCAGCGGGCTTCGCTGGAGTGATCTGCGCCGGTTTGGCCGCGAGGGCCGTTTTGCAGTGACGCTGACCCGTACTGTGGCGGGTACCACCTATACGCTGGAACCGAACAGTTTTAAGTACACTTTTCCTATACCTGATGATGTCATCAACCAGGCACCTCAGCTACAACAAAACCCGGGATGGTAATTATGAAAAAATATCTTTTGATCGCGGCTTTCGCGCTGACTGGCGCAGAGGCCATGGCACAGGCTGCGGGGCCCGGCAGAGTAGACAGCCTGCGGCAGCCTGCGGGCGTTGCGGCTCCGGGATCGGCTGCCCAGGACGCGGACAGGATCGATAGCATACGACAGGTGGCCGCGCTGGAAGCCTGGATGGCGCCGGTCAAAAAACAGTTCGACTCCACCCAGAAAGCCTGGTCGGCTTATGAGAGCGCCCACTTCGACACCGTCACCCGAAAATTCGATACGACGGGTCTCGCGGCCGTACAGGCCTTTACCAGCGGACTGCACAGGAAGGAGCATTTGAGCCTGGATGAGTTTGCCCGGACACATCCATCTTCTATGGTGAGCCTGGCAGCCCTTGAAAGGTCGATGGTGCCGGTGGTGGAGAATATCGAAGTGACAAAGAAAATATATGATGGCCTGGATCTGGCGGTGCGGACCTCATCTGCCGGGCAGAAGCTGGGCGGGCTCATCGACAGGCGACTGGCGGTAGGGATTGGTCGGATAGCGCCGGACTTCTCGGCGCCCGACACTTCGGGTCATAGGCTGCAGCTCAGCTCGCTGCGCGGCAGGTATGTGCTGATCGATTTCTGGGCGAGCTGGTGCGGTCCCTGTCGCCAGGAGAACCCGGTCGTCGTCACAGCCTATAAAAAATACCACAGCCGGAATTTCGAAGTGTTGTCGGTGTCGCTGGACCAGCCGGGGAAACATGCGGAATGGGTAAAGGCCATACAGCATGATGGCATGCCCTGGCTGCATGTTTCCGATCTGTTGTTCTGGAACAGCCCTGTCGTCAGACAATATGCTATCCAGTCGATACCACAGAATTTCCTGATCGATCCGAAGGGGAAGATCGTGGCAGAGAATCTGCACGGCCCGGAATTGGAAAAGACATTGGCCCGATTGCTTTAAAACCACTGTTAAATATTGACATCAACATGCGCACAAGCAAACTATTGATCATTGCTTGCCTGACGGGTATTGCCGTACAGGCCCATCTTGCCGCTGAGGCACAGCGAAAGAATGCTCCGGGACCCGTGATGGCGACGGACACGGTACGAAAGGCGCCGGCGGCTGCCGCCGGACCCAAACCTTATAACGAGGTGATCACCGCAGAGGCGAAGACCCAGCATGGTCTTTTTACCGTCCACTTTTTGAAGGATCGTTATTATTTCGAGATACCCGATTCGCTGATCGGAAGGGAGATCCTGGTAGTGAACCGTATCGGAAAAGCCGCAGCAGAAAGCCGGAACAAATACACCGGTTTGGGTTATGCGGGAGATGAGATAGGTGATAATGTCATACGGTTCGAGCGAGGCCCTTCGAATAAGATCTTTATGAAGGTCGTTTCTTTTGGCGAACGGTCGCAGGACAGTTCGGAGACAGGTATGTACCGCTCGGTGCTGAACTCCAGCCTTCAGCCGATCGTCGCGGCATTTGACATCCGGGCGTTCAATGGCGGCTCGGCAGTTATCGACGTCACGGAGTATTTGAACAGCGACAACGAGATCTTTTATTTTCATCCTTCGGCGAAGAGCGGTCTTCAGCTGGGCGGGCAGCTCAACGATCGCAGCTATATCGACCGGATCAGGGCTTTCCCGATGAACATCGAGATCCAGGCCGTAAAGACCTATTCAAAGATGTCGGCGCCGCCGCCGCCCGGATTTACAGCGGCTCCGGCGAGTGGTGTTCCGGCGACGTTCGAGCTCAACAGCTCCATCGTTCTGCTGCCTGCTGTACCGATGAAAGCGCGTTATTTCGATTCGCGCGTAGGCTTCTTCTCCGCTAACTATGTCGACTTTGACGCTGACGAGCAGGGGGTTAAGCAGCTGGGCGTCATTACCCGCTGGCGCCTGGAGCCCCGCGACGAGGATGTGGAGCGCTACCAAAGGGGTGAACTGGTCGAGCCAAAGAAACAGATCGTGTTTTATATCGATCCGGCTACCCCACGGCAATGGGTGCCCTACCTGATCCGGGGGGTGAATGACTGGAGCAGGGCTTTTGAGCAGGCCGGATTTAAGAATGCCATCAAAGCCCTTCCTGCGCCAGCCGACAGTACCTGGAGCATCGACGACGCCCGGCACAATGTCATCGTCTACAAGCCTTCCGATATATCCAATGCCAGCGGTCCGCATGTGCATGATCCCCGCAGCGGCGAGATCATCGAGACGCATGTCAACTGGTATCACAATGTCATGCGGCTGGTCCACGACTGGTATATGATACAGGCGGGGGCGGTGGACCCGAAAGCACGGCATATGCATTTTGACGACAGCCTGATGGGTCAGCTGATCCGTTTTGTGTCTTCTCACGAGATCGGACATACGCTGGGGCTTCGTCACAACTTCGGGTCAAGCTCGACAGTGCCGGTGGAGAAGCTGCGGGATAAGGCATGGGTGGAGGAGCATGGGCATACGCCATCCATTATGGACTATGCGCGTTTCAACTATGTGGCGCAGCCGGAAGATCATATCGGTCCTGCCGGCATTTTCCCGCGGATCGGCGACTACGACCGCTGGGCCATCCAATGGGGATACCGGTGGCTGCCGCAATATGCTGACGCGAAAGCGGAGACCGCGTATCTCAACAAGCTGATCATCGACAGTGTGGATCACAACCATCGTCTCTGGTTCGGAACGGAGCAGGATTATTATGATCCGCGTTCACAGAATGAAGACCTGGGTGATGATGCGGTGCTGGCCAGCGGTTATGGGATAAAGAATCTGCAGCGCATCCTGCCAGATCTGCTGGAATGGACGTGTGAGCCGAATGAGGGATATAGCAATGCGCTGTCGCTGTATGTACAGCTGATGGGCCAGTACAACCAGTATATGGCGCATGTGGCGAAGATGGTGGGGGGAAGCTATACTACGCCGAAGTCGGTGGAGGAAGCGGGTGCGGTGTATGAGCCGGTGCCTTATGAGAAGCAGAAGGCGGCGGTGGATTTTTTTCGGCGGCAATTGTTTACGACGCCGTTGTGGCTGGTGAATGGGGATCTTATAAGTAAGACAAATTTGGATGTGGTGAGCTATATCAAGGGTGCGCAGGATAGGGTGCTGCATCGGATATTGGGTCCGGAGATCGTCTATAAGCTGGTGAAGGATGAGGCGGTTGCCGGCATGAAGCGAACATATACTGCCACCGAATTGATGAAGGACCTGCGAAAGGACATCTGGACGGAGCTGGACACACATGCTGCGATCGATGTATACCGGCGCAACTTACAGAAGCGGCATGTTGTGTACCTGGCCGATCTGTTGTGGACCTCGAACATCATTTCCATAACCCAGTTGGGGGGAGCGATCTTTGGGATGATCATACCGGCTCCGGCGCAGTCGGATGTGGGTAGCCTGGCGCGGGCGAGCCTGGTACAGCTGAGGGAGGATATCCGCAGGGCCCTGCCGCTGGCGACCGGATTGAGTAAGTATCATTTGCAGGATATGGTGGCGAGGATCAATGAGGCGCTGACACCCGTGCAGCCGGTGAAGCAGGCGTTGTAGGAGCACACTCCTGTTGAAAGCAACCTATTGAGGATCGTCCGTTTATAGCGGGCGATCTTCTTTTTTTGGGTATATCTGAAAATAGCCTATATTTGCTCCGTTAATTTGAGTCCGCATTTATTAGGTATTATAATTAGCCTGCACTTTATACGCATTTTAGTTAGTTCCTTATTCTTTTGCTCCCTCAGATTTTTGTTAAACTTTTTAAATAGTAATTTATGAACATTTACGTTTCAAACCTGAGTTTCAACGTACAAGACGAAGACTTGAGGGAATTTTTTGCTTCCTATGGTGAAATCACTTCAGCTAAGGTCATTATGGACAAAGTAACAGGCCAGTCCCGTGGATTTGGTTTTGTTGAAATGCCTGATGATGCAGCTGCAAAGAAAGCTATCGCTGAACTGGACAATGCAACGGTTGAAGGCCGTAACATCCGTGTTAACGAAGCTCGTCCTAAGGAAGATCGTCCTGCCCGTAGCGGTGGCGGCGGTGGATACCGTGGCGGTGGCAACGGTGGGAATTACAACAATTCCAACAGCTATAATAAGAACCGGTACTAAGTTATTTTTATAGTTTTAAAAAGGGTGTCTCTTTATTGAGATGCCCTTTTTGCTTTTGTGGCAGCCTGGGCACGGGCGATTGTGGGCCTTGGCGTGGGCGTTTGCACGCCTGGGCATGCGGGTTTGCGCGCCTAGGCGGTTGCCAGCGCAGCGTAGAGATTGCTGTGGCCGAAGGCAGATGGCCGCTCGGCCAGTTTTTGCACCTGCGTCCAGCCGGCTTTTTTCAGCAGCGGTTGGAGACTGGCAAAACTGACGGGCCAGGGTACCCAGGTGGGGACGGGGCGGTCGGAGTCATATTCGACAAATAATAGTGGGGCGCCGGGTTTGATAGCGGAGCCAGCTGGGGCGCCGGGTTTAAGATATCCTTTTATTTTCTCTAAAAAGGCGGGCTTATCCTCCACATAATGAAAAGAGTTGGCCATCAAAATGCCATCGAGGTCGGAAAAGGGAAGAGGGATATGGATAAAGTCGGCCTGAACAGGGAAGAGTGCGACCCCGTTGACGACTTCGGAATATAGGGTAGGGCGCAGGTCGACCCCATAGATCGAGCTGCCGCGAGGCAGGAATTGCGCAAGCGCTTCGGTAAAAAGGCCTGTGCCACAGCCGAGGTCGGCCCAACGGATAGGCGCAACCGCGGTTGTGGGCGGCGCAGTACGAGGGTTCACGGAGCGGAGGTCTGCAGCGCCGGGCATGGGCGGCGCAACCACGGGCTTCATGGCGCGTAGTTGCGGACTATCCAACAGATCAATTGCTTCAGAGAGACGCATAAGCGGCAAAGATCGGGAAATAGGCGCAAATCCGACTACTGCCCCAACGCCTTGTTGATAGGACCCCGATCGATATATTGTATAACAAGATCGATCTTATCGTTCTTATCATAGTGGAGATCCGTATGTACCCAAAACGTAAGCTTTTTCCCGTTCTTATACTTACTGGTCACCTGGTACCAGCCCAATAGCCAGATACCCGGGACATCGGGGCCCCTCTGCGAACGGTTGACCTTCAAAGGCAGCCAGATATCATTCGCGTATGCTAAAGAATCAATGATCTTACTGCGACGATTCGTCCAATAATCGGAGATGGCCTTTTTACCGACCAGGCTATCCCCGGATGACCAGCGATAAATGGCGTTGTCGGCGTAACCATCCATCCATCCCGCTATGTCTCCGGAGCTTAATTGGGCGAGTCCCTTTTTGCCCATCTCGGTATACCGGGCATCGGCAAACTCGGATTGAGGGACTTCTTTGGTGGCGGACGTCGTGTCTTTGGCCATGGTGTTGGCAGGTTCCGTGGGTTGATTGTTGCAGGCCAGCAGGATGCAGCATCCTGTAGCCAACGAAAGGAATTTTTTCATTGTGCTAGCAATTTTTGTTAGATGATCGAAAATTTGGAAGTGTAAGGATTTCTCTTTGAGGCAGGTAATATGTATTAAAGATATTTATTATACAAATGATATGCAAATAAATTTAAATGCCACCGTCCGGAGGGGCGATGGCATTTGACGATATAATATAGTGCGGCTTAGCCGACAGTCACCTGTTCGACGAAGTTCTTAAGCTGACTTCCGATAAAATGAGTCCAGCCTTCTTTGAAATTGCCAGGCACAAGACCGAGGTTTTGATCTGCCATGAAACTTTCCAGACCGGCATGAATGAGCTTGAGACGAGTTCCATTGCCATCAGGGCTCAGCTCGAAGGTGACACGGGAATTTCCTGCAAAGCCTTCATAACGCCATTCGTAGCTGATCCTTTCCCCCGGAACTACTTCGGTGACCTTCCAGACATGCGGGAAAACTCTTCCAAGGGCATGGTGATCGAATGTCGTTTCGAAACCGACCTCAGCGCGGAAGTCTTTTACAGGCAGATACCATTGTTTCATCTGGTCCGGATCGGTGATGGCTTGCCAGACCTGTTCTATCGGAGCATTATATCTGCGTTCGATGATGACTTGTTCTTTTTCCATATTTGTAGGTTTTTTATGCGGGAACTTTTTCGACAAAATCTTTCAGAAGAATATTGATAAGCTGATCCCAGCCATTTTCGAAATTCTGTGGTGCGAGCCCCGGATTTTTGTCGCCTTCAAAAGTCTCGAGACCGACATGGGATAGCTTGAGACGTGTCCCTTCGCCATCAGGGCTCAGCTCAAAAGTGACGAGCGAGTTGCCGGGAAAATCCGGGTATCGCCATTCGTAGCTGATCTTCTTATTAGGAATGACCTCGGTTATTTTCCAGGCATGGAGCCATTGTTCGCCTCCGGGTTTTCCTGCTGAAAAGCCGGTCTCGTAGCCAACCTTTGGTTCAAAGCTGGTGAGGGCGGGCATGTACCATTGTTTCATCTGGTCGATGTCGGTGAGGGCCTTCCAGACCCGTTCGACAGACGCGTTGTAGGTGCGTTCAATGACGACTTTTGCTTTTTCCATATGCTTTGTTTTTTTTCTTAAGCGGCGTGCTTGCGGGCTTCTGCGGCTGCTTCTCCAAAAAGTCTCCCAGCGCATCGAGCTTCTGATTCCAATAGGTCTTAAAATAATCGACCCACTGCGTGACTTCATTGAGCTTCTGCAATTGTGCTTCGCAGTAGCGTTCGCGGCCACGGGTGTGGATCATCACGATACCACACTCGGTCAGGATGCGGATATGTTTGGAGATGGCGGGTCTGCTCACCTCGAAATTCTCTGCGATGGAATTCAGGGGCAATGGCTTCTGCGCGATGAGCTTGATGATCTCGCGGCGGGTGGGGTCGGCAATGGCCTGGAATACGTCTCTTCTCATAATATGTAACCGTTCAGTTACAAATATAGGAAAAGTAACCAAACGGTTACATTTTGCAACCGATTTTATTTTGTCCTATCTTCGGTTTCTTCAAATACCCAATTACTTATGCGGACGATTGTTCTTGTTTTTTTACTATCCCTAACGGCGATGCTTGCCAACGCTACCGTAAAATCCTATACAAAAGATGCAGATGGGGTCACCTTTATATTAGACATCGGTTCTATGAAGATACGAGTCTGGCAGCCGGATGTCATCGAAGTCCGTTATACGATGCTGCCGCAGCTGGCACAACGAAATTCGCTTGTCATCCCGAACAACAACTGGGCTTCAGCGACGGAGTTTGCAGTTACGGAATTGGGTGCGACCGGCGCCGCGACGCAGGGGACTATCGTGATCACGACGAAGCGACTGCTGGTGACCATCGATAAGGCCACCAATGCCGTCAGCTATTCCGATCTGCAGGGACATCTCGTCCTGGCCGAGGACGGCGCTGCAGGCAAGTCGATGCAACGGGCCTCTATCGCAGGCATCGCCACCTATAATTGCGAGACGGTCTTCCAGTCTCCCGTAGATGAAGGTTTGTTTGGCCTCGGTTGTCATCCGCTTGATTCACTGGCCATCAACTATAAAGGACGTAACCAGGATCTGCTGATCAAATATCTGACGGGCGCGATTCCGGTCCTCCTGTCTACAAAAGGGTATGGTCTGTTATGGGACAACTATTCTCCTTCACTCTTTTATGGCGGGGAGAAGAATAATACGAAATATCGTTATGTTTCCGAGAGCGGCAAGGCCATAGATTATTATTTCTTTTATGGCCCGACCTTCGACAAGATCGTCTCCCTTTACCGCGATGCGACGGGGCGTGCGCCGATGTTTGGCAAATGGGCCTACGGCTTGTTCCAGTCACAGGACCGCTACAAGACCCAGGCGGAGGTGCTTGCTGCGGGTAGTAAATACCGGGAGGGGCATATACCGGTGGACGTCATTGTCCAGGACTGGTATTACTGGGATCCGTTGCCTATCGGCTCGCATGTGATGAATCCCACGGCTTATCCCGATCCAAAGGGGATGGTGGACGAGCTGCATAAAGAAAACCTGCATGCCATGATCTCCATCTGGCCGGTGTTTGGCAAGGGTACACCCAACTTCGATGCGCTGAAGGCAATGGATGGGCTGACCAGCATCACCTGGGACAATGTCGTCACACATACCTTCGATACCTATTACGATGCACATAATCCAAGGGCGCGTGAGCTGTACTGGCAGCAGGCGAGGGATAGTCTCGTAGGCCGTTTCGGCTGGGATGCCTGGTGGATCGACCAGTGTGAGCCGGACAACGGCGCCCTGCTGGATGCAAGACGGCTTGCGGTGTTCTATACGGGCAAGGGGATCGACTATTATAATACCTATTCGCTGATGCATACCGATGGTGTCTATAAAGGCTGGCGCCGTGACATCCCCGGGAAACGGGCCTTTTTCCTGGCCCGGCAGGCCTTTGCAGGTCAGCAGCGGAATGCGGCTACTCTCTGGTCTTCTGACATCTCCTGTACCTGGCATGACTTCCGCGACCAGGTCCCGCAGGGTATCAATGCCTGTGCGTCGGGTATTCCGTACTGGACCTCCGATATCGGCGGGTATCATTACCACTGGCAGGCGCCTGACTGGTCGCAACCGGAGTTCAGAGAGCTCTTTACCCGCTGGTTTCAGTTCGGGACCTTCTGCCCGATCTTTCGTATCCATGGGAAGGGTGAGCGGGCGCTCTACTCTTCTAACTGGGATGAGACCACGAAAAAAACCTTACTGACCTATGATAATCTTCGCTATCGCCTCCTGCCCTATATCTATTCGCTGGCGGGGAAGGTGACGCAGGAGCAGTATACGATGATGCGGAACCTGGCGTTTGATTTCCGGGAGGACACGGCGGTCTATGGTCTTCGTGACGAGTATATGTTTGGCCCGGCCTTTCTTGTAAACCCGGTGACGACACAGGGTGCCACGACACGCGATGTCTATTTGCCAAAAGCGACCTGGTATGATTTCTGGACGGGTCAGAAGCTCAACGGCGGGACGACGATGGCTGCGACTGCGCCTGTCGACGTGCTGCCCTTGTATGTACGCGCGGGCTCCATCGTGCCGATGGGACCACGGATGGAATATGCGACAGAGAAACCGGCGGATACGATAGAGCTGCGGATCTACCCCGGTGCGGACGGACAGTTCTCTTTGTATGAAGACGAGAACGAAAGCTACAATTATGAAAAGGGACAGTTTGCTACTTTGACCTTTAGCTGGAAGGATAAGGAGAAGCTGTTGACGATAGGAGATACAAAGGGTAGTTTCCCCGGGCAGCTGAAACGGCGTGTTTTCAAGGTCCTGGTGGTTGGAGAAGGGAAGGGTGCCGGCGAAGGTCTTGCGACGATGGTGGACAAGGTCGTTCCTTATGTTGGCAAGGCAGTGACGGTAAAGGTGGTGCCACCGGCGGCGGGCGGCCCGGCGAAGACCGGTGGAGCGAAACCGGGTGCGGCGAAGAATGCCCCTGTCAAAAAAACAAAATGATAGCAAGAACGGACCCTGCTACCCCCGCGGTAAACCAGCTGAAAAAGAGGTTCCAGTTCTTTTGTCGCCTGGAATCGAATGTGCTATATCCCTTGATATAAGGGAAGACGAATAAGTAGATACAGACTCCAAAGAGTATGGCGTATAACGAACGCATCGGCTGCGCATGTGTGAGAAAGGTCAGGCTTCCAAACAATCCACCGGCCAGGAAGATGATGGGAGTGAACCATGGGCTGCGATAGATCAGATGGTGATTGTTCTTAAACTGCTCCAGCACGGACAACAGCCTTTTCTCGATGGCGGGCAGCTCTTTTTCCGCGCGGTCATCCTGTAAGGCCATATAGAGATAGTTGTCCTCTTTCTCCTTGTTAAAGGAAAGATTGACGACGATAGCCTTTGTAGAATCGGAAAACTTGACGAGATGTGATAATTCCATTTGCAGACCCTGGATCTCGCCCTTGAATGCGTCGTCATGGTATTCGCTGATCCGCGGATATCTTACGGCGTGGTCAGAGTAGATGATGGTGAGGGCGGTGCTCTCTTCGGCGGGTAAGACCGAGAGGTCGGAAGAAAGCATATCGGGCATCGTGTGGCCCAGAAAGTCGGTGATCTTTTTTACGAGTTGGGTAGTAATGGTATAGCTACCCAGAGGGGTTTTGGTATTATACCGCTGCATAGTTTTGGCAAGTTTCGTTAGTAGATCGAAATTTTAGAACCTACTATGAAGTTACCAAAGCGGCAGCGGTAAACAAAAATATATTTATAAATTTTATAATGTGTTTATTTTCATCCCCTTATCGTCGTATTATCGTGTAAAGCCATTTGGGGGGTACCGCCGATGCGGTCGTGAAAGCTGACGGACATCTGCCGGCGCCGGTATACCGGCCTCGAACTGCATCGAGACGGAAACCACCAGCCGGGAGCCATCGGCCCATTTTGATCTTTCTGTATTCATAGATTTGTTGTTGGTTAAAAATATGTCGGTAGGATTTGCCATCCCTGCCAGACCGAGTAAACTGCTTTTTTTGATAAATGTCCTTCTTGTCGGCATAATTTATTTTTTGACGAGTTGATCGACGGAGATCGTATTGCTGTCCAGGAACTGAAACAGGACGGCAAAGAAAGCGATATGGATCAGCTGGGTCGGGATGGCTTCCCAGTTCTCCTGGAGCGTGGTGCCAAAGATCAGTATACACATAACGGTGACGCCGGCATAGATAGCCTGTTTGGTGAACAGACCGGGGATCAGCAATATGCCGATGAGGAACTCCGCAACCGGTAATATATAACTAAATGGAAGGACAATGATCTTTGGCAGCATGGTCTTCTCAAAGCCGCCGACCATCCAGTTACTGAATTTTTCGAGCTTGGGCAGCCGGACCAGGCCATGACCGAAGGCGCTGAGCCCAATAGCCAGTCTTAAAATGAGATAGCTAACTTTATTCATGGTTGATTGATTTTGCATTGCAAAGGTTGGGTTTTTGGCAGGAGAGCTACTTGTATAATTAGGGGAGATAATTGTATATTTATTGGAATGGAAATACGGAATCTATATCAGCCATTTGAGCTGGAATATCTTGAAGTAGAGGAATACAGGGCCAGGGAGCACAAGAACACTTTTTTCGAAATAGTCTTTGTACTCGAAGGCAGCGGAATTCAGAGCATCAATGATCACCAGCTGCCTTATAGCAATAATAAGCTGTTCCTGATCTCTCCGGAGGACAAACACGGTTTTGAAGTGGATACCCTGACACGGCTGTTTTTTATCCGTTTCAACGACAGCTATCTCCGGACACAGCGTAAGGAGTGGGTGCAGAAGCTGGAATTCATCTTTCAAAATCACAATCATCTGCCGGGTTGTATCCTGAAGAATGTGGCGGATAAACCCCTGGTAAGAGCGATGGTCGAGGCGCTGATCCGCGAGAATACGAATCCGCATTCGCATAGCGAGGAATTGATCCGTCAGCTTATCAATACCATCCTGACCATCACCGCGAGAAATATCACATTGGCGGTGACCGGTGTCAATAGTCTTTATGAAACGGATAACCCGCTGCTGTTGCTGAATTATATCCACCAGCATATATATCAGCCAAAAGAGCTGAAGGCGGAGAAGATGGCCAGGCGATTCAATGTAGCCCCTACCTATATCAGTGAGTATTTTAAGACGAAGACGGGGCAGAGTATGCAGCAGTATATCGCGACGTATAAGCTCGGCCTTATCGAGGCGCGGCTGCGATATACAGATATCCAGCTGAATGAGATCGTGTATGAGTTCGGTTTCAGCGATGCCAGTCATCTGAACCGGTTCTTCAAAAAACATAAAGGGGTCAATCCCAGTGAATACAGGAAGGGCGGGATTGCGGCTCAATTATAAAATTTTGTGTTATGCCCAGGTCGGCAGGCCTATTTATATTGCTTATCCTTTTCAGCCATATGGCGGACTGCCAGCTGATACTAACCGTTGCGGGTGACGGCAGGCCCGGGTTTGGCGGGGACGGGGGCGAAGCGATATCTGCTGAGCTGAACGAGGGGACGGTAGTGGTGGTGAGGTGATTCTCTACGCGATGCGTAAAGAATTTGAGATGTTGGATTAAGAATGTGCCTTTTTAAAAAGTTGCTTCGGGAGACCAGTCTTTTTCAATAAAGCTTTGGCCTTGGCGGCTTTATTTTCAAAGAAGGGATGGCCTTCGAATGTAGGCAATGAGGGGTCTACAGTAATCAGTTGTTGAGCACTGGCTTTTGATTGTGATTCCTTTTTTGATCTTCCTGCCATGGAACACAAAGATACTTAATTTGCTTAAAAATTAGAGGTACTTAAATTGACGGTGTAATTTATTGTTCTACTCTTGTCCAATGTTTATTTATATTTATTTGATACAAGCGTGTTCTAGCAGGATCCGTTCCTTGAATAAAAATCAAAGCGTCCATAAAAACATTAGTGAAATCATAGATGATACCGCCTACTGTACCCATAATTGTATGTGTTAGAGCCTATCTCATTAAATTTAGCGATTTTCTGAATTGATCCATTGGGGCCATTGCTCACAAATGAGTATACCCGGAATGTTTTATCAGCAGTATAATTATATTTTTCCAGTCCAAACATAGCCTGCAAATATACAATACACTGTTAAATTTTTGGGGCGGAAAAGTGAGTTGTAAGTATAGGGGATGACCCCTTTACCGCTTCCTGAAAGGCGAGTAAGCCCGGTTGCGATAAGCGTGAACACTACTACTTATAAAGAGTATACCCGCTACAACGAGCGCAGTGATAGCTACCACCGGTGCACGATCGCGATCGGCCATGGCGACAGCGATCAGCGCCCAGACACCTACAAAACCATATTCCCGCATATTTCGCCGCCAGGTCATAAGGAGATAGACGACGCCAGCTACGATCGTCATGATGATGGCCCTGGTCTCAGGTAGCAAGCCATCCCATTCGATCCTGACCAGCCAGGCCGAGATATTGGCGAGCAGCGCGACGGTGATCCAACCGGCATAAAGACAAAAGGGCCACCAGACAGAGGCGATGATCCGCAATGGCGGATCGGTCAGCTCCATGTCGGTGCGAAGAATTATTTTAAACAGCGAGAAGAGTAAGACGATCATGATCAGCACCGAGAGCCCCGCCTGATCGTACATCCATGCGAGGACCCAACAGCTGTTGGCGATGCAGCTAAGCAGAAACCAGCCGCCGATCTGCTTTTGGAGGGTGGCGGCCTCTTCGGCGATGTGGGCATGAGATGGGTTGCGAGGTGGGACGATCGCACGGGCCTGGAAGATGACAAAGGCGCCAAGCGCAATATAGATAAGTCCCCAGATCGAGAAGGCCCAGGGGGCGGGAGTGAAGAGCGTAGGGTAACGTGCGGATTGAGTGGCCATGGTATTGCCATTGAAAATGCCCGTCATCGAAAGATAGCTGATCGCGATGGTCGCGAGGAGGGCAATGATATTGAGGACGGGCAATAGTCTTTTCATAATAACCTGTTATATGGTAAGTTACGCTTTTTATATTTCGCGGTGAATGGCTAAATTGCGGATCCAGGTTAATGATGCAGTTATGATGAAGACATTTTTGCTTTTGACATTATTCGGCCGCGGGATGTATCCTGGCGACGACTCGACCTATGAGCGTTTGCGGACATCCGGGTTTGCGACTATTGTGCTTTCCAGTTTTTATATCCGTGCGAACGGCGATGTCTATTCGGGGGATGACAGCCAAAATCCGATCATTCATAATGGCCGGTATGTCGGAGACAAAAACTGGCCGGAGCGTATTGCCTCTCTGAAGAAACAACCGGGCTCGGTGAAGCGGATCGAAATATTGCTGGAGGGCCGGTGGTTTAATCAGCCACCCAATACCTATGACTATATACTGGACTGGTCGGATCCGACGAGATCCTTTCCGGATATAACCACGGGCACCGCGGCCGGCAGCACGCTGTATCAAATAGCGAAAGTGTTTCGGGACGACCTGGGTATCGACGCGGTATGTATCGATGACGAATCGGTTTACAACAGCGAGTCGATCATAAAATTCGGGCAGCTGCTCGGCGGATTGAATATGCACATGACCTTGTGCCCGTTCACCCGACCGAAGTATTGGAAGGAGATTATTGACGGCTCGCAAACAGGACTGATAGATGCGGTGTACCTGCAATGTTACGATGGCGGCTCGCGGAATGTCCCCGCCCGCTGGGACTCGAGCCTTGCCACCACGCTGCCCATCTATCCTGTTTTTCTTTGCCGCGGTTCGTATAAGACCTGCGCGGACTCGCACAACAGCAAGAGCCCGGCTGAGATCCGGGCGGAGATGATCCGGTGGAAAAAAGACTATCCGGCCATGAAGGGCGGGGCCATCTGGCAGGTCGCCGACCTGAAAGACTATGTGAAAATGAACTGCGCCGTGCAGGACCCCTCCTCCGGTGATGCGACCTCGCTGAGTCAGTATCTTACGGAACTGAAAGATGCGTTGTCGGGGGCGCTGAACTAAAGCAGCGCAAACTTGTCCCCATCAAACAGCCCCATGTCACTCAGCTTGAGATGTGGGATAACCAGCAATGCCATAAAGGACAGGGTCATAAAAGGCGCGCCAAGCCTGGAGCCCATGGCCTTTGCCTTATGATCCAGCGCAGTATAGGCTTCTGCCACCTGGTAGCCGTCGTCGAGGCTCATGAGTCCAGCCACGGGAAGGGGTAGGACAAGCTCGGCGCCGGAGGCGGGGGCCATCGAGGGGATGGGCTCGCCGGTGATGTCGGAGATGGGGATGAAGCCGGGAGCTGGAGCATTGGGGGGCGCAGCAGCAGCGCCGGAGCTCGATGCGTCGGAACCCGATGCGCCGGAACCCGATGCGCCGGAGCTCAATGCGCCGGAGCTCGTCCCGGGATCCACACAACTCAACCCGCCCTTTTGCGCGATCACGAGATTGATAGCCCGACAGATACTCTCATCATCCACCCCAACCGCCACGATATTGTGACTGTCATGTGCAACCGAAGAGGCTATCGCCCCACGCCGGAGCCCAAAATTCCGGATAAAGGATTTGGCCACAGGCGCGTGTATATAACGATTCACGACAACTATTTTCAGAAGGTCTTTGTCTACATTGGCGTGGAGACGTCCATCGCGGGGCAGGGTGTCAGCCACAGGCACGACGAGCCGATTGGTGATCAGCTGACCGTCGAGGGCTTCTATCACATAGACCTGTTCGACATTCTCCTCCTCTCCCCATTTGTCGAGAGGATAGGCGAAGTCGCCCACGGCACGGGGAGTCGCCTTGAAGTTGTTGATGGGTTCTGCAGAAAGAAGACTTCCGGAACTGGTGGGAGCCGGCGCCGTCGCCACGGGAGATACCGGCTGTGCCGCGCTGGCGCCACCCGAATGGGCCGAACCATCGGGTACCGAGGTCGTCACCAGGTGGGTCGAAGCGATATGTGAGACCCCGTTCTGGGCGACAAGCTGTCCTTTGATCCAGGTCTGCCTGACCTGGAAAGACTGCAGGTCCTCCACCAGGACGAGGTTGGCGCTGTCGCCGGGACGGACCAGACCGCTGTCCAGCCTGTAATGCAATACCGGGTTGAGACAGGCGGCCTTCAACACTTTGAAGACGTCGATGCCCTTTGCCACTGCACGGGCGCAAAGCGTATTGATATGCCCGGCGATGAGGCTGTCGGGATGTTTGTCATCACTGCAGAACATCATTTGATCGGGATAGTCCTGTAAGAGCGGGATGAGGGCGTCAAAATTGCGGGCGGCACTGCCTTCGCGGATCAGGATCTTCATACCGAGCTTTAGCTTGTCAAGGGCCTCTTCGGCCGTAAAAGCTTCGTGGTCGGTGCTGATCCCCGCCGCTATATAGTCCGCGGCCTGCTGACCACGCAGGCCGGGAGCATGCCCGTCAATAGGTTTGCCCAGCCGCTGCGCCGCCGCGATCTTTGCCATGACTTCCGGGTCGCCAGCCAGGACTCCGGGGAAGTTCATCATCTCGCTGAGGTACTTTATGTCATCACTTGCTAAAAGCTGTTCGACTTTAGCTGCGTCCAGCGTCGCGCCGGAAGTCTCGAACCGGGTCGCAGGAACACAGCTGGGGGCCCCGAAATTAAAATGGAAGGGGACCGTGCGGCCGTTGCGGATCATAAATTCCACGCCGGGGAGGCCGCAGACATTGGCTATCTCGTGGGGGTCGCTGACGGTGGCTATCGTGCCATGGACCACTGCGAGACGGGCAAATTCCGAGGGTATGAGGAGGCTGCTCTCGATGTGGACATGCGCATCGATAAAGCCAGGTAATATATAAGGTAGTGGGATAGCTTCGTCGCCAGGCAGCGGCGTAACGCTCCGGATAACCCCATTTTCAATGACAACACTCACCGGGACAACCTTTTCTGCTATAATATCTACTAATCTGCCGATAATTTCCATAATGTTAAATTAGTCCTTGTTTTCACCACGAAATAACAGTAAATTTAATAGACTAAGTAATACTTATTTTTATTAGATTGCCGACCGTCGCAGAGGATGACCAATGTTACATGAAGAAAAACCCTTGCAATATGAATCCATTCCGTATCAGGCTTAGATCAGCACCAGGCGCAACACTGCTGATCACCCTTTGCACAACAATGCTGTGCATCACCTTATCCACCCTATCATATGCCCAGTCTGCCCAGGAGATAGTTGCCAAACATATCGAGGCAGTCGGCGGGAAAGAAAGATTACAATCCATCAATTCGATATTCGTCGAAGGCGTTGCCTCTATGGCCAACGGCACTCAGATCGATACCAAACTCTGGAAAGTTTATGACCGGCTGTTTCGCCAGCAAGTCACCATCGGCGATAGCACTGTCACCACCATCGTCACACCCGGCCATGGATGGGTCGCCAATCCACAGACCAACGGCATATTCAAGTCCATGCCCTCCGAACGCCTCAGAGCTTTACAACCCCAGATAGACCCGGCCGGACCGCTGGCAGATTATTCCGCCAAAGGTAGCCGGGTAGACTTCGCCGGCCTCGATTCAATTCGCGGTATTGCCTGTTATAAGATAAGATTGTCCTGCCCGATGGGTCAGTCTGCGATCTATTATATCGACATGAAGACCTATTATGTAGTACGCGAGACCGGCAAGGGCGGAATGATGTGTGTGGTACTGGATAATAATAACGCCAATGCCGAAGAAGATATCGTGATCGATTTCAGCGATTATAAAAAGACACCCGAAGGCTATATCTTCCCTTATACCATCGTCACCAATGCCTTTGGTGCAAAGATGAATATCGCAAAGGTCGAGATCAATCACAATGTAGACGTGGAGGCGCTCAGCCGCCCACGACAAGGTGCATCACAGGCCAAACGCTCCAATACTACGCCGGTGACCGCGCCCACGACTGTTGCGCCGGCGCCTGCAACGACGACTACAGCCACAGCGGGTGCAGGGATTTAAAGTAATTATACCACAATAATTGACGGTCACCAGCGTTTTTTCACCGGAGAACCACGTGTTCCCTGTGCCAATATCTATATAAAACCAATGACCTGTCGTTATGAATAAAAGTTTTACTTTATTCTCATTACTGACATGCCTTTACCTGACTGCTTCGTCCCAATCTTTTATTGGATACGGTTATGACAACTATGCAGGCGTGAATGGCTTGATCCTGAACCCCGGCACACTGGCCGATGGCAAATACAAAGTGAATGTCAACCTCTTCGCTATCAGTGGTCTGGCTGGCAACAATGCCTACGAGATCGACCGCAGCAAGGTCTTTGGCGGGAAATTCTCCAACTTATCAGAAGGCAACGGGTATTACAAGTCCAGTAATACGGCTGTCAAATACCTTTACCTGAATACGGATATCCTTGGACCATCGGCGACAATCAACCTTACCTCCAAAGATGCGATAGGTCTGATCACCCGGATGCGTGTCATCGGTAACGAGTATAACCTGGGTAACTCCCTGTTCCAGCTCCTTGGTAATACCAATCCCAATTTCTATAATATCGATGTGATGAACCCCAGCGTTCAGATGAAGATCAACGCCTTCGCAGAAGCGGGTCTCTCCTACGGACGCGTGCTGATGAAGAGCGCGCATTCCGAGTTCAAGGTCGGCATCACCGGTAAGTATATTTTTGGTCTGGCCTATGGCAGTCTTGCCTCCGGCCCGACGATCCTCAACATCGATCCTGCCAACCAGATCGCAAAAGCCAGCGGTGACGTGACCGCACAGTATTCTTCCAATCTCGACAACCTCGGTAATGGAAGCAACTTTGGCGACTACCTCAAACATAAGTACGGCAAAGGGCTTGGCTTTGACGTCGGATTTGTATACGAGACAAAGAGCGCCACCACCGGTGAGACAAAAATGCGACTGGGGGTCTCCGTTACCGATATCGGTTCGATAAATTATACTAACTCTCCCAATAGCCAGCAGTATACCGTCACCGCCACCGGCGCCAATACCGCCGATTTTAACAAACAGGACGGTGAGACCTATGACGACTATATCAACCGGCTGAAGACAAGCAACCTCATCGCCCAAAAAGGCACTGCCGTAACCTCGAAAGTGAGCCTGCCGACAGCCCTGCATATCAATGCCGACTACCAGATCTACAAACGTCTTTATATCAACGGCGACGTATTGCTGAATATGGTTGCCACCAGCAGCCCTGCCAGCCCCAATTATGTCACGACCTTTACGGTGACACCCCGTATGGAAAAGAAATGGGTGAGCATCTATTCCCCTGTCTCCTACACCGCCAACGGACAGCTCAACTGGGGTGCGGGATTACGTCTCGGACCCTTGTTCGTCGGCAGCGGATCGGTGATCTCAAGCTTATTCAAACAACGGTTGCAAACGGCTGACGCACACATCGGTCTGACCATCCCCATCTTCCAACATGACAAAAATAAGAAGCCTACATTAGCAGATACTGTTTATCGTAATAAAGACCTTACACATGACCGTGATGGCGACGGCGTCGTCGACGAAAAAGACGAATGCCCTGACAGCGCGGGTCCCATCGCACTCATCGGTTGCCCCGACAGCGACGGTGACGGCGTCCCAAATAAAAAGGACAAATGCCCCGGCGTGAAAGGTTCGCCCAATTTCCAGGGCTGCCCCGCACCCGACAGCGATGGCGACAGTGTCAATGACGATGATGATAAGTGTCCGCTGGTGAAAGGGCTGAAATCCAACTATGGCTGCCCGCCGATAAAACCTGAGCTGATCACAAGAGTGAACAATGCCGCCGACCGCGTCTTCTTTGTACGCGCCAAGGCTACGATAGAGAATATATCATTACACGAGCTGGACAGAGTGGTGGCTATCCTCCAGAGCGACTCCACGCTGCGCCTGCGGATAGAAGGATATACGGATAGCGAAGGCACGGACGAACGGAACCAGAAACTGTCCGACCGGAGAGCAAGAGCCGTATTCCATTACCTGAGCCTGAATGGTATCGATCCACAGCGAATGGATTATGTCGGATATGGCAGCAAGAAGCCTCTTGCAACCAATGATACCCCCGAAGGGATGGCTCAGAACCGGCGCGTGGAGATGATCCTGATGAACTATCCAAAGGATAAAAGGAAGTAAAATACTAACCCCTCAACCCCATACCCCGAGCGGAGTCAAATGACTTCGCTCTTTTTTTTGCGGTTATGCAATCCCCGTGCCAGCTGAATTTCGTATTTTTTACGTTCTAAAGTCCTTATTTTTACCATGTAACCGCAGTATGGCAATTCCTGAATTTTTATCGGGCGGAGGCGAGATGGGACAACGCATCCGCGATTTTGACTGGTCCGCGACCCCACTGGGGCCTGTAGATACATGGCCGCAGAGTCTGCGTACCTGTATTCGTATCATGCTGCTCTCCCGTCAGCCTATCTGGATCGGCTGGGGCAAACAGCTGATCAAATTCTATAACGATCCCTATAAGGCGATAGTCGGTGGCAAACATCCCTGGGCCCTGGGACAGCCGGCGGCTGTGGTCTGGAAGGATATCTGGAAGGAGATAGGTCCGATGTTGCACACGGTAATGGAAAAAGCCGAAGGCACCTATGTAGAGTCCCAGCTCCTGATCATGGAGCGTAATGGTTATCCCGAAGAAACTTATTACACTTTCTCTTATACGCCGATCCCCGGGGATGATGGGGATACGGCGGGTATGATCTGCGCCAACAGCGATGATACCGAAAAGATCATCGGGGAACGACAGTTGCGGACCCTTATGCAGCTGGGCAAACGCCTTTCGGACCCCCGATCGATACAGGACGACATCAACCGGACGATACTCACGCTAAAAGACAACCCGCATGATTTCCCCTTTGTCGAATTTAGGATGGTAGGGGAAGAAGGTCGTCTCGCAGCGGACTGCGAGGTGGCCGTGACCAATCGCAGGCTACAGGTCGTAGAGGATATGGGTGAGAAGGTCAGCAATATGACGAAGGGGGCCTGGGAGATCGCTCCGCATAAAGGGGTCATCCTGCCGATCTTCCAGCCGGGTAGCAAAGAGGCATCGGGTTTCCTGGTAGTAGGCCTCAATCCCTTTCGGCTGCCGGATGAGAAATACACCGGCTTTCTCTCGCTGGCGGCGGACCAGATCGCCAACAGCCTTGCCGACCTCCAGGCATTGGATGCCGAACGCAAAAAGGCGGCGGCGCTGCGGGAGATCGACCGGGCAAAGACCACTTTCTTTTCCAATATCAGCCATGAGTTCCGTACCCCGCTGACCCTGCTGCTTGGCCCGATAGAAGAGGTGCTCAATGATCCGGAGTCAAAGGACATCAACAGATACCGGATGGGCGTAGCCTACCGGAATGTGCTGCGTATGCAAAAGCTGGTCAACACCCTCCTGGATTTTTCACGGATCGAGGCGGGCAGGATGGAGGGTCAGTATAGTCGCGTGGATATCTATGCGCTGACAAGGGATCTGGCCAGCTCCTTCCGCAGCGCCGTGGAAAAGGCGGGGATGCAGCTGACGATCACCAGCGGGTCGATCACGGATGACGTGTATGTAGACGTCGATCAGTGGGAGCGGATCATTTTGAATCTTGTCTCGAATGCCTTCAAATATAGCCGGGAAGGAACGATAGACGTACATGTTGAGCAGGCCGGTACCGAGGTCCTGGTGCGGGTCTCGGATACGGGTGTGGGCATACCGGAGGAACAGCTGGGTATGATCTTCGACCGGTTCCATCGTATCGAGAGCGTGCAGGGAAGAAGCCAGGAGGGTACGGGTATCGGGCTTGCGATGGTGAAAGAGCTGGTAAAGCTACACCACGGGACCATAACGGTGACCAGCATCCCCGGAGCAGGCTCCACCTTTACGATAACTATTCCCGTGGGTAAGGACCATCTGCCCGCGGACAAGATCGTTGCATTGCCGGAGCCGGTGCTGAAGCATACGGAGAGCTTTGTTGCCGAAGCCCTAAAATGGCTGCCGGGGGTATCAGAAGATAAAGAAGTGGAGAATATTGAAAATATCGGCGCCCGCGCGGGTGGCACCGTCCTGCTGGTGGACGACAATGCCGACATGCGGGAATATGTACAGCGACTGCTGTCGACACAGTTTACGGTCATAACGGCCATCAATGGCGAAGAGGCCTTTTTCAAAATGCTGGACTGCCAGCCGGACCTCCTGCTCTCCGATATCATGATGCCGGTGATGGATGGCTTTGGCTTGCTGGAGAAGGTCCGCAGCCACCCCGTGGTCAGGAATACGCCGGTGATCTTTTTGTCGGCAAGGGCCGGTGACGAGGCAAAGATCGAGGGGCTGGATGCGGGCGCCGACGACTACCTCGTGAAACCCTTCTCTGCAAAGGAATTGCTGGCAAGGGTGGATGCGAATATCCGCATCGCCAGAAGTCGTACCGAACATGCGGACAGGCTGGAGGAAGAGGTCAAAAACCGAACCCGCGAACTGCGGGACCTCAACGTCGCGCTAAAGGACCTCAACGGCTCGCTGCAAAAATCCAATGAGGACTTGCAGCAATTTGCTCATGTTGCCAGTCATGACTTGAAGGAACCCGTGAGAAAGATAAGGACCTTTAGTAGCCGTCTGCGGGACGAGTATGGGGCCGCGCTGCCGGACCAGGCCCGGGTATTTCTGCATAAGATAGACCAGGCTACGGCGCGGATGTATTCCATGATTGAAGGGGTGCTGGCCTATTCCATCCTGAATGGCAGCGAACAGACGATAGAGCCGATAGATCTCAACGTCATTTTTGGCAATATCGAGATCGACCTCGAGGTCACGATCGGGGAAAAAAGAGCAAGCCTGGTCAGGGGTATACTGCCACAGATAGACGGGGCGTCGGTGCTCATCTACCAGCTGTTCTATAACCTTATTAACAATTCTTTAAAATTTACCCGGGTGGGTGTACCACCGGTGATAGCCGTCGTGGCAAAGGTTTTGCAAGGAGAGGGTAGCACTGAGGCGATGGCAGAGATAACCCTTACTGACAATGGAATCGGCTTTGAGCAGGAGCATGCGGACAGGATCTTTGATACTTTTGCAAGGTTACATGCCAAGGATAAGTATGAGGGGACGGGTCTGGGTTTGGCCTTGTGCCGGAAGATCGTCGATAGGCACCAGGGCAGTATCAGGGCTAAGGGGGAAAAGAATAAAGGGGCGGTGTTTGTGATCCGGCTGCCTCTTGTACAGCATAGAAAAAGTTTATAATCAGTTTTAGTAAATATGGTAAAGCGTTTTTTATTGATCGATGATGATAGTGATGACAGAGAGTTGTTTTCTGAGGCTTTGTCTCTGGTAGAGCCTGGTATTATTTGTGATCAGGCGACTGATGCGGAGGAAGGGCTTGCAAGACTTCAGCAGACTAAGGAAGAACCGGACCTGATCTTCCTGGATATCAACCTGCCGGTGATGAATGGCTGGCAGTTTCTGTCGCGTCTCAAGACGGCGGTGGAATTGAAACATATCCCCGTGATCATGTATTCCACTTCTTCAAATGTCCGGGATATGAGGACGGCGCGAGAGATGGGCGCGTTGTGTTTCATCACCAAGCCGCATGCGTTCCGGATGCTGAAGGGGATGCTTGGTGTGGTGATAGAGTATGCGAACAATCGGGATTATGATATGCTATGTGAGGCCGTGCATAAGGCGATAAGGAACTAAGCCCCGCGGTTGCCGCCATCAGACCGTCTCTTCCAATTCTTCGAGGAAGGCAATCTGCGCCGGGTTGATCATCTCCTTAGCGTCAATAAGTGAGAACCATCCTGCCTTGTCCACCTCGGGGAAGCTCACCTGCCGCCCTGAATTGCGCGGCCATTCCAGTTCAAACGTATTGCTGACGATGGCGGACGGATCGATGTCCCCGGGGGAAGCCCAGGCATAGACACGTTTGCCACCCTTTTGCCGGATAGGACTCAACGCCTGAAAAGGGCCTTTCAGCACAAAGCCCGTCTCTTCCCGAAATTCACGAATAGCTGCATCCAGCGCTGGTTCTTCGCTGGTAAATTCGCCCTTGGGGATGGTCCAGCTGCCGACGTCCTTGTTCTTCCAAAAAGGCCCGCCGGGGTGGACGAGAAAGACTTCCAGGGAGTGGGAATTGCGACGGTATAAAAGTATTCCCGCGCTTTGTTTAGTGGTCATATTGGGATGGAAATGGCAAATAAAAGGCCAATTTTTTCGTTATTTTAGCAGACCAATGTCCCGCCCTTTATCGATACTCCTTTTCCTGCCAATCGTAGCTTGCCTGCCTGTCTCTGCGCAGCTGAGAGTGGCCTTTTCATCCGATAAGCCAGGCGGCTGCTCCCCCCTCATCATAAAATTTACCAATCAGACAACCGGTGCCTCATCGTCCGCAACTTATCAATGGGATCTTGGCAACGGTAATACCTCTCCTTCACGGGACGCACAGGCCATATATACCGATGTAGGCGACTATACCGTCACGCTTACCGTTGCCGACGGCGGCGCTGTATCCACGACCTCTCACATGGTGACGGTGTATCCTCATTCAAAGCCTTCTTTTTCCTATACGCCAAATTCGGTCTGTGGTCCACAACCCATTTCTTTTACAGGTACAGCCCCGGGTTCCATCGTCAACTGGTTATGGGATTTTGGGGATGGATCGACGACGCAATCCGGCAGTGCAACAACACAGCATGCCTATCAAAAAACATTCGCAGGACCGGCGAGTCTGACCGTCACCAACAATTATGGCTGTACGGATACGGTGTCCCTGCCGGTGGCTGTGACGGTGCGGACACCCGCGACATCGGCCTTTACATCGGACAAACAGGTGCTTTGTCTTGTGACCGACCCGGTACAATTTACCAGCAACAGCAGCGGGCCGGGGCCTCTGACCTATCAATGGGATTTTGGGGATGGCACCGGCTCTACGCTTGCCAACCCCGGTCATTCCTATACGCAGAAGGGCAATTATACGGTGAAGCTGACGACCACGACCTCCGAGGGTTGTTCGGCGACCAGCTCACAGCTGAATTTTTTGAATGTCGCCAACTATAGTACCGACTTTGATGTGCCTTCCGCGGCGGTCTGTCAGAATACAAATTTTACTTTTACGGACCGGAGCTCACCCGTCGCAAGCAGCAGGGTCTGGTCGATAGATGGCGTTCCCGTCGCTTATTATAGTCCCTTACAATATACCCTTTCCACACCGGGGGCGCATACGATACAGCTGAGCAATCTCTTTGGAACCTGTCCGCAGTCGGCGACACATACGTTTTCTGTGAATCCCCTCCCCGCTGTCGTCGCATTCGATCAGAACATCACACAGAACTGCAGCGGCGTCAGCGTCAGGTTTACCGACAAGACACCCGATGCGGTGACCTGGAACTGGAACTTCAATACCTATGTGTATGGGAGCAATGACATCAGCTCTCCTACGCCGACCATCACACAGACCTTTCCCTATAACCAGTATTTTACGGTACGACTGACGGTGACCAATGCCAACAGCTGTTCCAATACGGTCTTTGAACAGGTCTATGTCAATAAGCCATCGATCTCTGTTTACGAGACAAGCCCGACACCTAATGCAAGCTGTCAGACAGCGCTGACAAAGTCTTATGCCATCCAGAATCAGAACCTGCTACAGTCCTGGCATTGGGATTTTGGGGATGGCTCGCCGGCGAGTACCGATGCGGCGCCAACGCATATCTATACGACATCGGGTATGCCGACCCTGTACTATACGGATCTCAACGGTTGCAGCGGCAGCGTCACTTATAACCCTGTGACGATAAGCAATCCTTTCCCGCTGGATTTTTCGGCGACTGCGACGACGGTCTGTGTGGGTACGACGGTGACTTTTAACAGTCCTTCGCTGGCTTCCGCAGGCGCCACCTATGTCAGCTGGGCCTTTGGGGATGGGGGGACATCCGCATCGCCCTTCTATTCTTATAACAGTGCCGGTACTTATTCGGTGACGCTGACGGCGAGGAATGCGGGCGGCTGTCAGGCAACGGTGACAAAAACAAATTATATCACGGTCCTCCCTGCTCCGGGTACTTATGGGACACATACCAATACCTGTGATGGGGACAGGAGCCTGGTGACCTTTACGTATACGCCGGGTACGGCGACCAGCATCGTCTGGAATTTTGGCGATGGAACGTCTACGACGACGGGGGCAGGCACGACACAGGTGAACCATACCTATGCGAATACGGGGACGTATTATCCCGAGGTGACGGCCAGCAACAGCCAGTGCAGCAATAAAAATTCGGATCGGGTGCTGGTCCTAAAGAAGCAGCAGCCGACACTCAGCGCCAGCAGCAGTTATGCCTGTATCGGCAGCACGCTGGATGTCAGTCTCGTGATCGAACGCAATCCGTATGAGATCAACAGCGGCTATAATGACGACTATACTCCGCAATTTCTTTATGGGGATGGAACGCCTTTTACGGGTACCGTTTCCTATACGAATTATTACCAGTCGTATTACAACGGGGCCTTTCACTGGACCCTGAGCGGTTTTACGGCGGGGAAGAGCGGGCTGCAGGTTATCACGACGTCGTGGGGCTTCGGATGTACCGATGTCAGCAATACGATCCCGCTGACCATCCGGGGATCTGCAACGGCGGCTTTTACGGTGACCAGTGACAACCATTGTTACCTGGCACCCGTGACCTTACAGGACGGCTCCACACCCGGTGTGAACAATTCCATTCTCTCGGAGCGCTGGGATTTTGGGGATGGGCAGACCTCCAACCAGATGGGCGGGACCATCTCCCATACTTATACTGACCCGGGTCAGTATCCCGTTCGGCTAACCGTCACCGATGCCGCGGGTTGTACTGTCTCCAGCGGGGCCAATCTGAGTTATGTATCGGTGAATGGGCCAAAGATCGGTTTTACGCCTTCGGGGACGAATGTGAATCTGAACTCGACTGTTTATTTTTATAATTCAACCAACACGTACGGCACCAGCAATCCCGTGTGGACCTGGGACTTTGGGGACGGGTCGGGCTCGTCGGATTATAGTCCTTATCATACCTATACCGTGCCGGGTGTCTATACGGTACAGCTACAGGTGCGGGACGCGGGCAATCCCAACACTTGTGCCGGCATTGCTTTCGCGAAGATAACGGTAAAGAATTTTAACAGTCATTTCCAGGTGGCGGCATCCTATGTAGGTACGGCGGGCTGTCCGCCTGTTCTGGCACAATTTTATAATACCTCTTCCAATTATGTGAGCGTGAGCTGGGATTTTGGGGATGGCTGGACGGCGGGGAATCTGAATTCGCCAGGTCATGTATATACGGCGCCGGGGAAATATATCGTCACCTTGTTTGTACAGGGATATAATGGGCTCACCGCGACCTATATCGACTCGGTCTTTGTACGACAGCCAACGGCCGATCTGTCTTCTGCCACGCCTCTTATCTGTCTTGGTCAGTCCGGGACCTACCAGGCAAAAGCCACCGGTGCCAAAACCTATACCTGGGATTTTGGAGATGGGACAGTTGGTGCGGGTGTCTACCCGGATTCGGTGACGACGCATACGTATACAATGGCGGGGGATTTTACCGCGAGGCTTGTTGTCACGGATACGTCGGGTTGCCCGACGGCAGCGCCCACGGCGGTAAACCTGCAGGTGCATGCCCTGCCCACCGTGACGGTGGATCCTCCATCTCCTTTTCTTTGTGACAACAGCTCGATGACCCTGACGGCTTCGGGGGCCAGCACCTATCTGTGGAGTCCGGCGACAGGACTGGACCGGACGGATGTCGCTGCGCCGGTGGCTTCCCCCACGGTGGCTACGGTATACCAGGTATTGGCTACCGACGACGCGGGTTGTCAGAATACGACATCTGTAACGGTGGCCGTGGTATCAAAGCAAAAGGTGACGGTGACGCCGGATTCGACGGCTATCTGTGATGGAGAGTCAGTGCAGTTCGTGGCAAAGGGTGCGGATATTTATTACTGGATCGACGATGTGGCGGGCTCCAATAACCCGGGGGTTGTGACGGCGCGGCCAACGGCTTCGGGTATTTATACGGTGATCGGGCGGGACATCCATCAATGTTTTAGTGATACGGCGCTGATCAGGGTGACGGTGTTGCCGGTGCCGACGGTGAATGCGGGGCCGGATGTGGAAGTGCTGGCGGGTAACCCGGTGCTATTGCAGGCGACGGGTAGTGCGGATGTGACGGAATGGAAATGGACACCGGCGGATTACCTGAGCTGTACGGGTTGTGCGCAGCCCATCAGCTCCCCAAAGAAGCCGGAGGAATATATTGTGACGGTAAAGAATCTGGTGGGCTGTACGGCCAGGGATACGGTCGAGGCGAAGATCCTTTGTGTGGAATTGAATGTAAGGATCCCGGATGCTTTTTCACCAAACGGGGATGGGAAGAACGATCGGTTTGTGGTGTTGGGTATTGGGGAGGTAAAGCATTTGGTGATCTATGACCGATGGGGTACAAAGGTCTGGGAGAGGAATAATTTTTATCCTGCGGATGCGGTCAACTGCTGGGATGGAACAGTCCATGGACAGCCGGGTCCGGTGGGCGCCTATGTGTATTATGTGGAGATGGAATGCCCTACTGGCGGGGTGTTTGGGCGAAGAGGCACGGTGGTGCTGGTTAGATAGGTCATCGCTGCGGCGGCATCTTTATAAATGAAAAAGCCTCCAGCGATGGAGGCTTTTCGTATTGTAGCGGGTGATACTACATGCCAGTTTTAGCAGGAGCTGCCTTCTTCTTAGGAGCTGCTTTCTTAGCTGCCTTTTTCACGGCCTTCTTAGGGGCTGCTTTCTTAGCGGCTTTCTTTACTGCTTTTTTTGCTGCTTTCTTAGGGGCTGCTTTCTTAGCGGCTTTTTTAGGAGCTGCTTTTTTAGCTGCTTTCTTTGCTTTTGCCATTTTGTTTGAATTTAATAGTTAGTAAATACTTCCGCAAAGATAGTATAATGTAATTATTATTCGTTATGTAGTGGAAATATATTTTATGTTTTTCTCATCGGTTGTTAATAGGTGACCGGATATTTTTTAATTTACCTCCATAACCTTTACTCTTTATTCTTATGACAAATGCTTCTTCGGGCCACATGGGCCCACAGGAATTCGCTGCTCAATTTTATACTTTCATCCGATCGCTCACTGTTGATGCTGTTCTTGGCGGATGGACATTCGAAGGTGCAACCGAACATGCTTATGGCACGCCTGCCGGGCCCTGGGACAGGGAAGGGTTTACTTTTTCCAACGATAATCACTCCTTTATCATAAGAAGTGTATGGAATTTGGGAGACAATGAGGGCTTGTGCTACCTGGTAGTGGAGTCGAATAATCTCGAAGGACAGCTGGCAAACGTCGCTCTGAACAATCCCGCAAAATATATCAATAAGGATGGGGAAGTATCGATTGTCGAGACCTTTGACATGACGGTCGGTTATGGGCGAAGGAGTAGAAACGATGTGCGTAAGGTCTTCAGGCTGCTTGGAAAGCAGGATGACAAGATAACAAGATTCAAAGAAAAGGACGTTGATTGGGTAAAGGTGCTTATCGAAATTCTCGATTGGTCGGTTATCCGCGAGAAGGTAAAAGAATATTTCCAGAATGAGAATGCGGCATACGAGCCGGTTATAAACCCCTCCCGATACTGGGTCTTGTCGCTTTATGAAGAAGTGTACTGGCAGGAAAGCGTGTCTTATAATCTTATAGCCGGATATGGCCTCGGAAATAGCCAGTCCCCCTCGAGTACTATAATAAATCCAGGAGACAAAGGAGTCGGGTACTCCCCTTCAAAAGATGGGTCCATTCTGTTTTTTTTTGAGATAATATCGGATTCAAGACTGAATACTGGCGGTGAAGAAGACTTTGCCTTTAAAATAACCCGGTTGTTAAACAATGGATTGCCCTTGACGGCGGTTGACAGGTTGATGAAATACGAAAGTCAGTTGAATCGGCGAGCCAATATTAATGAACTCTTTCCTATCGATGCGGAGGATTATACGGCGGTTTTGAACACTCTGGACCCTGCTGCAACGCGTGCTGAAGACATCTTTTTTCATAATAGCATTGCCTTGTCGCATGTTTCTGCCGATGATCCTTCGGCGGATGTCGAAGATCAACTCGAATTTAGCAGCGATGTAAATGCCCTTGCTTCCGTCATCGTCTATAAGGAGATCAAGCCACCCCTGGCTATTGGTCTTTTCGGGAATTGGGGCAGCGGGAAGAGCTTTTTTATGAATAAGCTGCAGAAAAGGATTGCTAACCTGGCCTTGATAAAGGGAGATATATTCTGCAAGAACGTGCTTCAGATCAATTTCAATTCCTGGCATTATTCCGATAGCAGTCTTTGGGCAAGCCTTATCACGAAGATCTTTGAAGAATTGGAGAAATATGGGAAGGAGGCGGATGGGGGTAATGAAGAGAAGGTAGCAAAACTGTTCGAAAATCTCAGCATTACCCGGGAATTGATAGAGAAGACGGAAATCGAGAAACTGGCCGTTATAAAGCATATCGAAGACCTCACAGAAAAGCAAAAAATAGTTGAAGCTTCGATAGCATTTCAGTCAGCGGAACTAAAGCGGTTGACCAGCGAGGAAATACTTGAGGAGGTACTAAAGGACAAACAGGTCTCCGAGGAAGTAGAAGCTCTTGAAAAGGCGTATGATTTTGTCGGTTTCAGGGGCTCCGCGGACATGGAAGAAAATATTACTTTTCTCCAGGATGGCGGCAGTAAATTGATTAAAAGCGTTAAGATCATTTATTTTTCCGGCTTTAGAAGAGCCTGGAAGGCCGTTACTTTTTTGATTATTATCCTGCTTGGATTATATCTGCTAATCCAATCCGCAGGAAGATTTATGCCTTACGTGGTGCAATTCCGAGGTTTTATATTGCTGACGGGTGCGTTGCTTACTCAGTTCGTCGCATTTATCCGGCCCAAGGTCAATCAGTTAAATGGCATTTATACCCGATTGACGGACCTGAGGGATCTGGTCCGGAATCTAAAGGCAAGATCTCGGGAAAGGTTTGCCCCTGAAATAGAACAGGTAAAAAAGGAGCTGGCGATGGAAGGATCGGCGAAAAGAGCGTTGCAACAGGAGATAGATATGTTAAAGGTGAAGAAGGTAAGCCTGCAGCATAAAATAGACGATATCGTTTCGGGGAAGAAAATTGCAAAATTTATAGAGAGTAGGGTGATTGACGAGCGGTATATCAGCAACCTGGGCATCATTTCTTGGATCAGGAAGGATTTTGAAGAGCTGGATTTTCTGTTAAAAGAACAATATGATGCGAGCAAGCTGGCCGAACTGAAGCGGCATCGGATAGAGGGCATTTTTAAACTAGACCGGATCATTCTTTACATCGATGATCTTGACCGTTGCAACGAAGTGATTGTGATAAAAGTCCTTGAGGCCATCCATCTGCTGCTAGCATTTCCCTTGTTCGTGGTGGTGGTGGGTGTCGATCCAAGATGGATGAATAATGCATTGGACAAGACCTATTCACATCTGCTGAATGGGCCGGAAAACAATTCGGGTCAGGCGTTTACCAGTTACGACTATTTGGAAAAGATCTTTCAGATACCGTTTGCTCTGAAAACGACCGATAAGAATGGTCGGGCAAAGTTGATTCGATCTCAATTCAGAGAGGATGAAAAAAAGCTTGCAGTGTCGAATTATATCCGGCCGGACCCCGGTGTAGAAGGGAATAAGGTACTGGAGATCGATGACCTTGGAGAAGTGGAATTGGAAGAATTATTTGTCAAACAGGATATTCGCCCCGAAACGCTAAAAGTGTCAAAAGCGGAGATTCAGTTTATGGAAGAGGTTTCCGAATTAATAGGGGATTCTCCCAGAACGCTAAAACGCTTTGTCAATATATACCGGATAATCAGGACGCATGAAAAATTTTACGTTGAGTACGGCCAGGAATATGATTATTACTGTGCCGCGATGATTTTACTCGCGATTGTGATCGGGCTGCCTCTGTCCGCCGGCCAATTCCTGCATGGGATCGAAGAATCGGAACGCCAGAATTATTTTGCGGCCTTTCTCGAGGAATATATTAAGGAGCATCCGGACGACGCCGATATTTTGAAATTGCAGAAGGCAATGGGTATCCCACCATTATATGATGCTGGTATTATAAAAATGGCAGCCTACAAGAAAAATATTGAATTACTAAGCCGGTTTTCTTTCCGGACACTGGTCTAAGGCGAGATTTTTTATGGATTTTTCAGGGTTTTGCGTCACTGGGGTTTAACCATTCCATCGAACACTCATTGCTATGAAAAAAAATCTTCATACCATCGTCATTGTCAATCTATTCTTTATCGGAGCCCAGGCCCAGACAGTCGCCGTGGAAGTTGCTCAACCGGTGACTGCGACCAGGCAGGGACCGGTGACTGAGGCTATGCAACAACCCGGGGTCGTAGACAAATCCCGGGTCATGGACTATTTTCAAAACCAGGAATATTCCGAAGCCCTCGACTATCTCTCCCCGGCATTGCAGGCCGACTCGGGGAATGTGACCGTACTGGGTTGGGCAGGTTATGCGTATTATATGAGCGATAGGACCCGGGAAGCGGGCAACTGTTTTCGGCGGGCGGTGGCAGTGGACTCCAACAATGTTTCGGCCCTGCATTACCTGGTCCTGCTCGAATTGGGTGAGACGGGCGGGGGTGAGGCGCTGGGATATGCGCAGCGTCTGCTGACACTACAGCCACGTCGGGCCATGTGGTGGCGGACGGTTGGGGATTGCTGGCGGCGGAAGAATAAGCCGGACAGCGCATTGGTCTACCTGGACAGCGCCTATTCCCTGATGCCGGGAGATATGAAGACCGTGGCCGGGCTGGCCGACGTGCTGATCGATAAGAAACTCAACGCAAGGGCCGATACTATTCTTGATTATGCATTGATCAGCGATTCGCTGAATGTCACCTTGTTAAAATTACGATTACGCAGCGCCTACCAGGCACAGGATTATGCAGCTGTCCTGGTGCCGGGTGAAAGACTGGTACGGTTGGGGGACCCATCGGTGGTGTCATTGACCTGGCTGGCTTTGTCCTACTATGATCTGCAAAAATACGGGGACTGTATCCGGATCTGTGATCATATGCTGGACATGGGGCTGGAACTCGAGTCGGTCTATTACTATGCCGCGAGGGCCTATGCAAAGCTAAAAGAATATCCGAGGAGCAATGAATTGCTGACTATTGCGTTGTCAAAGGCTATTTCGTCAACGGCAGAATGGTATCTGGATGCGCGTGGAGACAATTATGAGGCGTTGAAGGATTATAAGAAGGCGCTGGCCAACAACGATTCGGCGTATTATCTTTTTAAGGATCCGATAACATTATACAATTGCGGGCGGCTTTGTGAGACGGGGTTACATGATATGAATCTGGCGAAGGCATACTATCGCCGTTACCTGGCGGTGGCGCAGCCAAAGTCGGAGCAGGAGAAGAAGGCCTATGCTTATGTGAGGAAGAGGTGGGGGAGGCAGGCTGCCGGAGCAGGTACGGGCAGGGCTTCAGCTGGTGCGCAGACGCCGCATAAATGAGGTGCCGGTGGTATGTGTTTTGCACCATCTTCGTAAAAGACCTATGAGAATAATAGCCCTCGAAGAACATTTCAGTCTTCCTGAAATGAGTGCCCGAATCGACAAACAACTTATTGCCGCCCGGGGTTTCCCACCGGGTCACCAGGACCGGTTCGCGCTGCAGCTGGCGGATACGGGTGACCAGCGTCTGGCTTTTATGGATGAGGCGGGTATTACGATGCAGGTGCTCTCGGTAGCCGGACCGGGTGCGGACCTGTTACCCGTGGGGGAGAGCGTCAGTTTTGCCATGGATTATAATGATGCGCTGGCCAGGATCATAGAGACAAATCCCGATCGTTTCGGAGGCTTTGCTCATCTGCCGATGGCGGATGCGGAAGCCGCTGCAAAAGAGCTGCAACGTAGTTCGGCGATCCCCGGGTTTTGCGGTGCGATGATCAATGGGATGACCGACAATCTTTTTCTTGATGACGAGCGATTCAGTCCGCTGCTGGCGGAGGCTGAGCGGCTGGCTGTTCCACTATACCTGCATCCGTCCTTTCCTCCGCCTGCCGTGCAGGAACTATACTATGGGCGGCTAACGCCGGGTGTCAGTGCTATGCTGGCCTCGGCGGCGTATGGTTGGCATAGCGAAGTAGCTATCCATGTCCTGCGGCTCTATGCTTCGGGGGTGTTTGACCGGTATCCCGGATTACAGATCATCATCGGGCATATGGGGGAGACGCTGCCTTTTATGATGGCGAGGGCGGAGACGGTTCTGTCGAAGGAGCTGACGAAGACCGAACGGACGCTGAGTGAGACGCTCCGCAGCCAGGTTTTCCTGACGACGAGCGGATTTTTTACCATGCCTCCGCTGGAGGTTGCGATAGCGACGTTGGGGATCGAGAGGATACTCTTTTCGGTGGACTATCCTTATTCGGCAAACAGGACGGGTGTGGATTTTCTCGATAAGCTGTCGATGCGGCTGGCGGAGGAAGAGGTGGAGCTGATAGCGCATGGGAATGCGGAACGGGTGTTGAAGGTGGAGTTTGGGATGTGAATAAAGGTCTGGAGCCGTTGATCGGCTTTCTTACTGCTGTGAGCAGTCGTATTCGTAGGTGTTTTTAAAAACCTGGTTGTTGTACCGGTACGTTGCAGTGGTGATCTTGCCCGTGTTATCAAAGGTGTAACTATAGTCGGAGATATAGGTGCCGGACTGAGCCGACCGAAGCAGATGTTTGTTTCGTATAATAGCGGTTCCGTAGCTGGAGATATCCTGAAAGCGCTGATAGTCACCGTCCTGGGCTGGTTTGTCTGTATAATAGGTATAATTGGTGGTGGAGGTCCCGTTAGCATCGGTGTATGTTGTACTGACACAATCGCCATTTACGAATTTATAGGTATAGGTTGCGGTACGAAGATTAGCTCCGGAATTGCCGGCCTGCGACAGCGCGGCTGACAGTAGCTGACCTGTGGCGTCATAGGAATAAATGGAGAGATCATAATAGTCGTTGGAGACATATGTCTGCTTTATCTTTACAGGCATTCCCTTGCCGTTCATAAGAATAGTATCGTACGGGCTTTGGACGTTGGTCGGCGTGATCACAACAGAGCTGTCATTATAGATGAAAACCCGCGTGATCGAATCATTCGAAGTATTGATCTGCGTATAGGCAACCCGACCGTCGTTGTCATAGAAAATCCGGGTAGTGGCAGCTTCGTTGCCACTGGGAAGGAAAAGTGAATCATAATTAACAGCGATCCTGCAGGAATTGGACGGGTGTGCACTGTTTTTTTTGCAGGCCACAGTGACGGACAGGCAGAGTATCAACGAAAGTAAATACCACAATTTGTTCATAGCACGGTTTTGCGCGAAGATAGGCGCATACCATTGCAAAGGATCCGCTGATTATCAGTCGGCGGAACTGGGTGAGCAGTTAACGGTTTTGCATGGGATCAGGAGATCAGGGCGCTGGATATATACCAGGTAATGCCAATATTTACTTTAATTTGCGGGGATGGTTCGTTCAAAAATCCTCGGCTATGTCGCCTTTACCTTTATCGGATATTTTACTATTGGCCTCGCACTGGCCATACTTCCGGTCTTTATCGACCAGGACCTTGGTTATGGCACGATGGTCGCCGGTCTTGTCATCAGCACACAATATGTAACGACCTTTTTCTTTCGCGGTTATGCGGGTAGCATCGTGGACAAGCAGGGACCTAAGCCCGCCATTGTGCAGGGTATGACCGGGTTCACCATCAGCGGAGGGCTTTTATTCATAGCCGCTTTGTTGCGTCATCACCCGGCTTTAAGCCTTATTGCCTTATTATGTACCCGGCTGATGACCGGCGTTGGCGAAGGGCTTGTCGGCGCCAGTCCTATCAACTGGGCCATACTGGCGGTGGGTGAAGAAGAGACGGCCCGGGCGATCTCCTTTAACGGCATTGCCAGCTATGGCGCATTGGCGGTGGGTGCACCCTGTGGTGTGATCTTACAACGTCATTTTGGACTTGGGGTTGTCGGGATGCTGGTAGTTCTTGTGAGTCTTATAGGGTTGGTGTTTGCGCGCAGAAAGACGGCATTAAAAGCAAAGACAGCAAAGGAAAGACAACCCTTTTTGACGGTGTTGAAACAAGTGACACCTTATGGCCTCACGCTTGCAATGGGTGGACTGGGCTTTGGCGCCATCTCCACTTTTATTACTTTATATTACCGATATCTCCATTGGGATGGCGCTGTGCTGGGGCTATCTTTATTCAGCATATTATTTATCGTCGGGCGGCTGATCTTTGGTCCGTCGATAAATAAATACGGTGGTCTGCGAACGGCTATTGTTTGTCTTGTGGTCGAGACTGCGGGGCTGTTTGTGTTATGGCAGGCGGGGAATCCATGGATGGCCCTGGCTGGTTCGGGTCTGACGGGGCTTGGGTTTTCGCTGGTCTTCCCTGCACTGGGTGTAGAGGCGGTGCGGCTGGTGCCGGCTTCCAATAAAGGTGCTGCGTTGGGTGGGTATGGATTGTTTATCGATCTGTCACTGGGGGTTACCGGGCCGTTGATCGGGTTTGTCGCCAGTAATTTTGGGATAAGGTATATATATGCGTTTGCGATGGTTGTGGTGATGGCGGGGTTGGGGGTTGCGGTGGGGTTGTCGAGGAAAAGGAGAATGTCTGTTGCGCTTGTATGATCAGTCCGTGTGCGCCTGTTCATTAACCCCGTTGTTGACAAAATAATTCCTCAGATTGACCAGCTTATCTGTATTGATGAGGTCTACACCACAGCGCATCAGGAAGTTCCAGACGGGCGTATTATCGGGCGAGCCCCAGAGCCTGACCTTGGCGCCGATGGAATGGGCCTGTTCGATAAGGCTCTTCAGCCGGTGTTGTTGGAAGAGAGGTATCTGGCCCCTTCCTTTCCAGCTGATGAGACTGGAGTACTTGCAGCTGGCGGTGAGGTAAAGATCGGAGGGTTCCTGCTGGTGATCCAGTTTTTTGAGATCGGCATCGAAGAACAGGTATTTCGGGCGATTGTTATCCGGGCTGCACGGCCCGCGATGGCCCGTGATGACAATTGTCAGGTTTCGGATGGTGACTCTGCCGTCCTCATAAGTGGACAGGACAGGCTTGTATTTTTCGAGAGAGCGGTTAAGCGCTCGTATGGTCCTGCCGCTTTTGGATTTGATGTCTATCATCAGCACGATGGTATCCATCGGTGACTGCTGGTGTGCGCTGTCCTGTATGAATCGCTGCAGCAGGGGACGGAAGTAGAGTTCATCGAGCGTATGTCTCCTTCTGAAAAAAGGTGGATTGTGTGACACGACCAGCCGGGAGTGCCGCAGGTAGATGTCGGCTTCCACATGGGTAAAGCCGTTATCGAGGGCATCCAGCAATGGACGCTTGTGCCAATAGTCATTGTGAGCATAGGCATGGGGAAGCGCGAAGGGCTGTGCCTTCGTCCGGGGACAAAATAACAGCAGGCCGACGATCAGCGGACAGCAGGCTTTCAGGATGCGGTGCTGTACTGGGATTGAGGGAGCTGATAAATACATATTGGTTAGCTGTCAATAAAGATGCGCAATTAGCAGGAGATTTTTTATTATTTGTTGTTAAGCCCCGGTTAACTTGTCTATGCACGATGATCAATCTAATGACACGATTATCCGTCTAAATGACACACTAAATTATTTTTAACATTCCCATAGGAAATTTCAAAAACTTTCCCTTATTTCGTTTCTAATAGTCCCGCCCGCACTTTATCTTTCCATTACTCAATCTTAAATCGCAGCTTACATGAACAACCTTATCTGTATGCGACCTCCCGGGCGCATGCCTGTTTCCCCGCCATATAGGCCTTCCATCACTTCTTTTTATTTTTCGGATCGCTCACTGATAGCCAGGTGTTAGCTATTCCATAACAGTAATCCTGTTCTCATGTTTTTAAGATCTGTTGTATGCGGACTGGCATTGTCATGCTTTGTCTGTACGGTTTCCTCTGCCCAGTCGGTAGACTCTGTCACCGGTAAGGCCCTGAATTTCCCATCCCGGTTCCTGGCGAAGCTGCAGTCCCGGACGGCGAATCTTAACCAGCGGCTGACGGAGCAATCGATGAACTATCTGCAGAAGATGCAGAAGCGGGAAGAGAGAATGCGAAAGAAATTGTCTGCCGTGGACAGCAATGCGGCCAACCAGCTGTTTGCGAACTCACAGCAGCAGTATGCGGCGATGGCACAGAAAATAAGTACGGATACGGGAGGGCATAATATGCCAATGACCGGAACCTATATGCCTTACCTGGACTCCCTGCAGGGAACGCTGGGTTTTTTGCAGAAGAACCAGGGACTGGTAAATGGGGCTAACGGACAGCTCACCGGCGCTGCCAGCCAGCTGCAGGCCCTGCAGGCGAAAATGCAGGATGCGAGCCAGGCGCAGGACTTTATTCAGCAACGCAAACAGCAGATCAGTCAGTACATCAGTCAGCATACTGATGTGCAGGGTCTGCTTGGTAAACAATATGCGGGGTTGAACCAGGATGCCTATTACTACTCTCAACAGCTGAGGCAATACAAAGAGATGTGGAGCAACCCCGATCAGCTGGAACAGCGCGCGCTGACCCTGCTCAATAAATTACCGGCCTTTCAGTCCTTTATGAAAAGCAATTCGCAGTTAGCCGGGTTATTCAGTGTACCGGGTAATTATGCAACGCCGGCGGCGTTGGCCGGCTTGCAGACAAAGAGCCAGGTGGCCGGGCAGGTCCAGGCCCAGGTCGCGGCGGCCGGGCCGGGCGGAGCCGATGCCCTGCAGTCGAACATGCAATCTGCACAGTCACAGCTTGACGGATATAAAGACAAGCTGAGCAAGCTGGGACAGGGTAACGGAGATATGGATATGCCCGATTTTAAACCGAACGATCAGAAGACAAAGACCTTTTTACACCGCCTGGAGTATGGAGCAAATTTCCAGACGACGCACAATAACTACTATTTCCCGATGGTGACGGACCTGGGACTCTCGCTGGGTTATAAACTGGGACATTCCAATGTGGCGGGCGTGGGAGCGAGCTATAAGATAGGATGGGGGAATGGGATACAGCATGTGGCCCTATCCAGCCAGGGAGTGGGGTTGCGCTCCTTTCTGGAGATAAAGGTGAAGAGAACCTGGTATGCGACAGGAGGATTTGAGTACAACTATACTACGCCATTCACCTCGTTCCAGGATATCAAAGAGATACAGGACTGGACGAAGAGCGGTCTTATCGGCATCAGCAAGACTGTGTCAATGAAGAGCCGGGTATTTAAGAATACAAAGCTGCAGCTGCTGTGGGACTTCCTGAGCTATCAGCAGGTGCCGAAGACACAGCCGATCCTTTTCAGGATCGGGTATTCCTTTTAACTAGTAACTACACAAACAGACTTTATTCTTATGCGCGCACATTTTTTGATGAAATTCATCTTTGTAGTGATCCTTTGGTTTTTAGGTGCTGAGCGGATATATGCCCAAAATAGCTATGTTCCTAACGTATTGCCTCCATCTCCCAATGCGGCCGCTTTAATGAAATTCTCCGATATTCCTGTCAGCCTTTACACCGGGACCGCTGATGTGACTGTTCCGATCTATACGATACAGGCCAGGGGACTCACTGTTCCGATCAGCGTCGAATACCATACCGGCGGTATCAAAGTAAGCGAGGAGGCTAGTTCTGTTGGATTAGGCTGGGCGCTGTCTGCCGGCGGAAGCATCTCCCGTACTATCATGGATAAAGATGATTTTAATAGCGGATATAATTACTTCGGGACGTATGTGCCGCAATTGCCGGGTGATCTCACTGTTCTCCAGTATCCCCAGGGTGGATCCCCGGATGGGCAATATTTTAACGGCCCTTATTTATACTCTCTTAGCTGTACCGATAAGATACTCACGACAGCCGGAACGGAAGACTTTTATAATGCGTTGAGCGAAAGTGCTTCCCTGGACTTCGAACCCGATCTGTTCAACTATAATTTTGGCGGGCATATGGGTAAATTTATGCTTACCCGTACCGGGGGAATTGTCCTGCAGCGCCAGGATAATATCCGTATTTCGTACGAGATGAATGGCAATTCTTTCACCATATGGGATGAAAGGGGCAATCAGTATTATTTTGCCGCAAAGGATACCATTCAGTCGTCTACCGGGTTGCCAGCGAGCCTTGCCGTCAGTTCATGGAATATTTCGCGGATCGTAACAAATCATAATGATACAGTCTCTTTTTCCTATTTTAATGATGGGACATATACCACGACACTTCCGGAAAAGAATGAAACATGGAACTTCGGGTGTACCCAGAATGCGGGTGATTTTTTCGGGAATAGGGCCGCAAGCACCTTTAGTAACGGAACCTTGCAAACCATCGATTTTTCCAGCGGCCAGCTTAAGTTCTTCTTTAACGGGAACCGCAGCGATCTGAAGGGCAGCAAGAAGCTCGACAGCGTTCAGATCCTCTCGAAGACAGGAGCCAGCCTTAATTATATAAAGACATATAATTTTCATTATAGCTACTTCGCTCCCCCGGTATACACTCCATTTGGGGCTGATTCTCTTGATCAGCTTCGGCTCAGGCTCGATAGTGTGCAGGAACAGAGCGGCGCAACAAAGATACCTCCTTACTCTTTTGTCTATAATCGAAACAGCCAGGTGGGGTTGACCTCTCTTCTCAAGGATGGCTTCAACATGGACCATTGGGGTTATTACAATGGGAGCAACAATACCCATTTGATACCGTCGTTTGCGATATGGGCCAAACCGGCCAACTGGGGTTCTACAACAAATCTGATTGAAGCGACCGCGGCAAACCGGGAACCCGACAATACCACGGACGCCAGCTTTACCAGTAATTTTTCCCTGGCTGAAGTGCACTATCCCACGGGCGGGAAGAGTGTATTTGCTTATGAGCCCAATGATTATGATCAGGACCTGTCGACCATTCGCAGTTCCACCGGAGGCTCATCGGATTTTCCGCAGCAGCATACGGTTACCCTGACACCCACAATCAACTGGGGATCAAATGGAACGTTGACCGGTACAATAGATCTTAGTCAGATCTTCCCCACCATTCCGCCCGGGCAGAGCAATGCCCCAGGCAATCTGACGCTGGACGTGGCATTCCTCGGGACGGGGAATTCGACGGTGAACTATCATAATCAACCCGCAGGGAAAATATATTTCACCCTCACGGGTCCGAGCACTACTGTAACAGTCGATATCTCAGATCAGTCCCTGACGGGGAATTCCAATGTTTATTCTACCAGCAAAACACTATCCATTGTCGCGGGCGGATCGGGGATCTACACCTACACCGCCTATATCGATCCATCCGTCAGCTTTGACTATTTCAGCACGTTGCATGTCCTGTTGGGATACCAGGCCGTGGAAACTGACACGACAAATTATAATGGCTCCGTAAATGGCGGCTTTGTCGGGGGCGGGCTAAGGATCAGGTCTGTTACTGATTACTCATCCTCTTCGGTAGCTGCCAGCCAGCGCCGGTATATCTACAATTATACACAACAGGTCAATGGGGCAGCTTATAATTTTTCTTATGGCCGGCTGATGGCTTCTCCGGAGTATTTTCATTACTCGGAGATCGGGTATAATTATCCGGGTACTCCTCCCAGCATAGGATATTGCACCCCGCTAACGGCTTTCGGGAGCAGCATAACTTCTTTGTCCAGCGTAGTGGGCGGCAATTGTGTCGGATATGATAATGTGACGGAAATGGCGGTGGACCCGGTCAGCGGTCAGGATATCGGCAAAACCGTCCATACCTACTTCAATCTTCCCGACACCCCTAATAGCTACCAGGGCTACCGTCTTCCGGGAATGCTAAATATGGGCAATAACCTGAATGGCAGGGAACTCTCCAAAACCATATATAAAAATACAGGCAATGCCTATAGCCCTGTATCTTCTGTCGTCAATTATTTTCATACAGCCAATCGCATCGTATATTTCAGCGCTAAATACGAGCGCCGGGATGCCGTTACGGGATTTACGGCTGGCGGCTGCCAGGGTGACACCGCCGAGAGCTCCTGGTATTCCTTATGCATGTATCCTTCGATCAAGTCGGAGCGGGTATTACTCGATTCCAGTGTCGCGATGGTCTATGACCAGCAGAACAGTGCCGGTTTCAATAAGCAGTCCATCGCATACTACTATGACAACCCCGTGCATTACCTGATGACCAGGAGCAGCAAACGGGATAGTAAGGGAAGCATTCTGGTCACAAAAACCACCTATCCGCAAGACTATTTACCCAATGGCCAGACAGTCATCGGCAATACCATCCTGGACAGTCTTATCGGAAAGAACATGGTCGCCGAACCCATAGAACAGCAGGATAGCTTATACTACCAGGGGACCGGGCCCGGCTCGGTGACGGGAGCGGAATTGCATACATTCAGGCAACTGGCCAATCATAGCCTGATCCCGGATAAAATGTATCAGCTGAGCGTTCAGTCGCCGGTCACCGACTTCCAGTCGCTGGCTGTGAGCAACAATACGGTGAACATGGATAGCCGTTACAGACAGATGATCAGTTTCGACCGGTATGATCCTGCTTCCAATGTAACTCAGTATACAAGTACGGACCTTCTGCCGGTGACCTATATCTGGGATTATTCAAAAACTTACCCTATCGCCAAAGTTGTCAACGGAGACAGCCTGTATTGTGCGTATACAAGTTTCGAAGCCGATGGCGGCGGCTCCTGGACGATGGCTTCATCCGCGCGCGATACCGGAAGTATCACCGGTTCAAAATGCTATAACCTGGCGAATGGCGCCTGCACCAGGGGCGGGCTGGTATCCGGAGATAAATACATCGTTTCATACTGGAGAAAATCCACGAGTCCTTTGTCGATAACCGGGACTACTGCATCAGTGCAGGGAAAGACAATTTCGGGGTGGACCTATTTTGAACATACTGTGACGGGCGTTGCGACCGTATCTGTATCAGGGACGGGTGATGTCGATGAGCTTCGTTTGTATCCGGCCACGGGGCAGATGAATACCTATACGTATAATCCATTGATCGGTCTCACCAGCGAATGTAGCGTGAGCAATAAAGTCACCTACTATTCCTATGATGGACTGGGAAGATTACGGGTGGTCAGGGACCAGGATGGGAATATCATAAAAACGCTGGAGTATCACTACCAGGGACAGTAGGATCAGACGACGGAATTGGAGACCTTATTATTTATTGAATTCTTATAAATACTTTTCCATGCTTCGTAAAAAGCTAGTGGCGCTGACTATATCGCTTTTATTCCTGTTACAGGGATTGTTGTCTCAAAGCTCCATATCCGGTCCGACCTGTATCACTCCGGGGCAGACTTGTTCATACGACCTGTTCTCGGGTACGAGCAGCTATTCGTACTGCATTACCGGCGGGGTGCTGGTTGCCGGCCCTACCTGTGGCAGCAGCACCACTGCCAGGAAAACGATATCGGTCTTTTGGAATCCCAACCTGACGGGAAGCGGGTCGATCTCGTTGACGTCACCGGTTGGGAATACCTCGCTTACTGTCAATGTCCTGACGACGGCCCTGAATACAGGTACGCTTGGGAATGCCACGCAAACGATCAACTACAATACCATTCCGGCTACTATCAATTGTACAAATGCAAGTGGCGGCTCCTGCGGCACGCCATCCTACAGCTATCAATGGTATTATAGCTATGATAATTCGACCTTCAACGTGCTGAGCGGGGCTACGTCTGCCAATCTTTCCTTTTCCAGCGCATCGGTACAGACAATTTATTATAAGAGACTGGTTACCGAAACCGGTTCAGGGAATAATGGTTTCTCTTCTGTTGCGACCGTAAATGTCTATCCCCAGATAAACCCGGCGCCGACCGCTCCGTCAACGCAAACCATCAATTTCAATACAAGCCCGTCGCTGCTGTCGGTCGCGGGTGTCACCGGGGGCAATGGGTCCTATAGCTATCAGTGGCAAAGTTCGGCCGACGCATCATTCAGCAGTTTCACAAATGTCGGCTCCGGGACGCTGAATTATCAGCCGCCTGCACTCACTTCGACAACCTGGTACAGGTTAATGGTCACCAGTAATGGCGCAGTTGTCTACAGCGCCCTGGCCCTGGTCACCGTATATCCGCAAATACAGCCGGGAACTATCAGTCCTGTCTCTCAAATGATCGATTACAATACCGTCCCTGCTAATCTGACGGTGTCGGGCGTTTCCGGAGGCAACGGTACGTATAGTTATCAATGGCAAAGCTCTTCGGACAATGTCAATTTTGTAACTGCGGCGGGTTCGTCTACCGCAGCAACATACACGCCGTCTGCTTTACTGGCAGCCACTTATTTTCGGGTGATGGTCAGCAGCAACGGCGCGTCCGTTCTGACCACCCCGGTGACCGTCACGGTAGGGCCCCAGTTGACGGCGGGTGTCATCATGCCATCCCAGGTGACGATAGGAGCCGGGAGCAGCCCGGGAATGCTGACGTCTCAACCCGCCGCAGGCGGCTCATGCGGCGGCAACTATACCTATCAATGGCAAAGTTCGCCTGACAATAGTACCTGGACGGCCATCACCGGAGCGACTGCGCTGACCTATAACCCCGGAAATCTTTCCGGTGACGTGTACTATAGGATGCAGGCAAGCTGCGGGTCCGTCAATGCCTGGTCCAATAGCGCTCATATTATTATCGGAACGGTGGCGGCCGATCAGAACTATATCCGGGAACGGGTTATTTCCAAACCTGGTATCCTTGATACAGTGACGGCAGACGGCTTAGCCAGTATATATGATGTACATCAGACTACGAGATATTTCGACGGGTTGGGAAGAAATATACAGACGGTGGCAAAAATGGCCAGTCCTTTACAAAATGACATGGTGAATATGCAGGTCTATGATGCATTCAACAGGGAATCCTTCACTTACCTGCCTTATACATCACCTTCCAACAACGGTAATTTCAAAACGAATGCGATGGGAGAACAGGTCGCGTTCAATTCGGCTCAATTCCCGGCGGATGGCTTTTATTATGGGGCGGTCTCCTACGAACCTTCGCCGCTGAACAGATCGACAGTCGTGTATTCTCCGGGTTCGAGCTGGGTCGGATCCGGGCGCGGTGATTCCTCTTTATATCTCATCAATACGATATCCGACAGCGTCCGGCTCTGGACGATCGGGTATGTTACGGGCAGCGTTCCGGTCACTACGGGCACTTATGCCCCGGGAATGTTATTCCGGGACGTTACTACAGATGAGCAGGGCCGTTACGTGATCGAATATAAAGACACCGAAGGGCATATTGTTCTGAAGAAGACGCAATTATGGAATAGCCCTGCAGCGGGGCCTTCCGGCTGGCTTAACACTTATTATGTATACGATGATCTTGATCGTCTCCGGTTTGTGATCCCCCCGAAAGCAGTGGAATGGTTGATGGCAAATAGCTGGAGCTTTAGCGGGACGACGGGCGGCCAGGTTGCGACCGGTCTGTGTTTCCGTTACGAGTACGATTCCCGCGGCCGGATGACCATTAAGCAGGTTCCGGACGCCGGGGAGACATGGATGGTATATGATGCGCGGGATAGAATGGTGATGACGCAGGACCAGAATCGCCGGGCAACTGCCTGGATCATTTATAAATATGACAATCTGAACCGCCAGGACAGCATGGGGCTGCTGACCGATGCCAACACCCTGGCTTATCACCAGAACCTGGCTGGTTCCAGCAGCAATTACCCGGCGATCAGCGGAACGGGGTATACTTCTTATACACGGACCTTTTACGATGACTATAGCTGGGTGGCCGGCACCGCGTCGGGACTCAATGGCACGTATGCGACCCGGTATTCCGGCAACGCCGACTATTTTATCCAGACACCCAATGTCGGACCAGTATATGCCCAACCTTTGACAGCTTCAACGATCACCCGGGGACTGGTAACCGGCCAGGCTATTGATATCGTGGGCTCTTCCATGACCTATAAGGTCAATTTTTACGACGACCGGGCGCGGGTCTTACAGACTATTTCCAACACCTGGCCGGCTGGCCGGGATACTACCAGCTTCCAGTATGACTTTACGGGAAAAGTCCTGAGGAAGCTGACGACTCAGAATGAACCAAGCAATCTGAACACTTCCTTGACCAATACTGCTTCTACAAAAATGAGCTATGACGCCATGGGGCGGCCGACGAGCACCTGGATGCGGATGAGCGGGCAGACATCCGACCAGCTGATCGATAGCATGACCTATAATGAGCTGGGGCAGCTGAGTGTCAAAAACCTGGGTAATTTTCTCGATAAGCAGGTATATGAATACAATATCCGGGGCTGGCTGAAGGACATCAATAAAAGCTATATCCAGGGTTCGGGTCACAACTATTTTGGAGAAGAGCTGGGGTATGATAATGCCAGCGCTTCTGCGGCTGGCACCTCGTTCCAGGGATTACAGTACAACGGGAATATCGCGGGGCAGATCTGGAAAAGTGCGGGTGATGGGGTGAATCGAAAATATGACTTCGCCTATGACAATGTCAACCGGTTACTGGACGCCAGGTTCCTGCAAAATACGGCCAGTTCCGGCTGGGATAGCACAAAGATCAATTTTGGTGTGCATGGTCTGTCCTACGATGCCAATGGGAATATCATGTCGATGACGCAGAATGGCTTTAAGCTGACAGGATCGGCCCCGATCGATCAATTGACCTATGGTTATGTTGCCAACAGCAATCGCCTCAATACGGTGGTCGACAATGTAAATGATCCGACCTCTACGCTGGGCGACTTTCATTACAGCAGCGCCCGGTCGGGGCAGGACTACCGCTATGACGGGAATGGTAACCTGACTGTCGATAAGAATAAAGGCATTGTCGGGCAGTACTATAATTTCCTGAATCTGCCTGAGACTTTCCAGATCCCCGGAAAGGGTCAGATCCAGATCACTTATACGGCGCTGGGAGATAAAGTGCGAAAGATCGTCTGGGACAGTGTAACCCATCATCTCATTGCGACTTTCTATAACAATGGATTTGTGTATAGCTATACGGATTCCTTTGTGCATCGTTCGACCGTTGTCGATACGCTGCAGTTCGTCCGGCACCCGGAAGGGCGGGTGCGGTGGGCCCTGCATCAGTACAGCAACGGAAGTTCGGCCTATGGCTGGGAGTATGACTTTGCCGAGAAAGACCATTTAGGGAATACCCGGGTGCTGCTGACGCAACAAAAGGATACGGCTCATTATATGGCGACGATGGAGGCGGCCTACCGGCCCACCGAGCTGGCGCTGTTCTACAACATCGACTCGACCAGCTCCGCCAAACCTGCGGGCTATCCGACAGATGCCACTACCAATCCTAATGACTCCGTGGCGATGGTGGATGGGAATGGGCATAAGATGGGACCGGCTTTACTATTGAAGGTAATGGCGGGCGATACGGTGACCATCGGCGTCAACTCCTATTATAAGTCGAGTGGAACCAACAGCGGCGGTGATGGCAGCTCGTTACAAAGTATCCTGAACTCTCTGGCCGGAGGACTCTCTTCGCTGGCGGGTCCGGGACATGGCGCCGCTGCCGTGCTTGGCAGTGGATCAGGGCCTGTTTCGGGTGCGCTGAATAGTTTTCTTCCTGCGCAGGAAGCGGATACGACGGGTAAGCCAAAAGCCTATCTGAACTGGATGCTCCTGGACAACCAGTTCACTTATGTCAGCGGCGGGGGGCAGAGCGGCGCGCAGCGGGTACTCAATGCCGATGCTATCCAGGCTCTTGCGGGTGTCGTCAATGTGAATCACAGCGGATATCTGTATATTTGGGTGAGCAATGAGACGAAGGGATGGCCGGTGTACTTTGATAACCTGAGTGTGGTTCACCGGAGCGGACCGATGGTGGAGGAGAATCATTATTATCCATTTGGGTTGGGGATGAGTGGCATATCTGACAAGGCATTGAAATCAAATTACGTGGAGAACAAGTACAGGTTCAATATGGGTTCTGAGCTGCAGAATAAGGAGCTTAGTGATGGCAGTGGCCTGGAGCTTTATGATGCTCTTCACAGGATGTATGATCCGCAGCTTGGCAGATTTGGGCAAATAGATCCTCTTGCCGATGCCACACCTTATTATTCAACCTATTCTTTTGCAGGGAATAATCCGATCAGCCATATCGATCCGTTTGGCCTGACCGACACGGTGGTCACCACCAAAACGACCAATCTTGCGCCGGCATATGTCTATGGTCACAAGGCGCAGGCAATAAATTATATCAACTGGCCGCAGTCAACAGCCGCAGACAGAAGAACCTGGGCCAGCAACCAGTCAACCTATTATGACAGGATAAATCATGGGAAGGATCCCAGCCAGCCCGGTGATCCCGCTTCGTATACGGCAAGCGTGGGTATGTATAAGAGGTGGACGCAGGAAGAAAAGAATTACAGGGCGATGCAGGCCTGGGCGGTGGGTATAATAGCCGCGCCGGCCCTGGTAGGGGCTGCGCCGGCAGCAGTAGCCTATGGTCTTGATTTCACTATAACGGAACATATCAGCGCTGCTGTTATAGACGTGTCCCTTCAAACAATAGCCAACGGCATCGAAGGGAAAGACCCGATTGCCAATTTCAATTTTGCCAGTACGGCGGCCGCCCTGGTAATTGGAGCGCCAGAGGGGGCTTCGTTGCAAAACGTTATTGGAGTCAATGCTTTGAATGCGACAATAGGGACCAGCATAAATATTTCAGCCGCATCGTTACAGGGACACGCTGACGTATTTTCCTTTAATCCGATCTCTATTCTGATAGCCACCGCATTTGGAACGGCCGGGGCGAAAGTTTCCGGCGCTATCGGAGGAGGTAACCTGGGGGATGGCCTGGTAGCACCCATCAATGTTACTGGCCAGGCGGTAGATTCCGGGACGAAACCCAAAGAAAAATAAAATGTCATGAAAGGAATAAATAATAAAACGGGCCGCAATATTTTTGTAACGCTTTTTATCCTATGTTTCTTAGGTATGCTTGTAAAGGTGTATTTGTTTTGGCATCACTTTGCCTTTACGACAGGTATGGTAACAGCCATTACGCCGCCCGGGTATAAAGGCTCCGGCGACTATTCAATTGTGTTTGAGTATACTGTCGACGGGCAACGATATAAAGGCAATAATGATTTAAAATTTTGCCCTGGCCAGGATAGGGAACGGATGAAAACCCTGCTGCTCGGTAAAAAATTCCCGGTTGTCTATGGAACAAAAAGTCCCTCCGGGGGCGGTATGGTCCTTAGCCAGGATTATGCAGATAAGTTTAAGTACAAACTTCCTGACTCGGTAAGATACTACGACTCGGTGTTATACTGTAAATAATAATGGACTAATCATAAGGTATCATCACCGTCACGGTCGTCCCTTCTCCGGGGGCGCTGGCAATGATCCCCAATCCCCCGGTAAGCCGCGCCCGGTTGCGGATATTCTGTAGCCCGAGTCCGCCGGCGCGGGACTGGAATGCTGCTTCCGGGTCAAAACCTTTCCCGTCGTCGCGAACGCGGACGCGCAGCTGGTCGGGATACCAGGTAAATCCAATATTTACAAAGGTGGCCCCGGCGTGTTTGAGGCAGTTCTGCAAACATTCCTGGATGATGCGAAAGAGGATGAGCTGTTTGTCTTCTGTGATCTCGCGTTCGTTGCCCTCCGAGGTGACGGAGACGGAGAGCGTGCCGGCTTTGGATATACGCTGCCCTTCTTCTTCGGCGGCCTGGCGGATGCCGAGGGTGCGGATATGTTCGGTGTGGAGGCTTTTGGCAAGATTGCGCAGGTCGCGGATGGCGCGTGCGACATTGTCTTTTGCCGCCGAAATGGTCTCGAAGTCGGGAGGGTCAAACTCGCCGATGCTGCTGAGCTGGATCTTGGCCAGGCTGAGGAGCTGACCGACATTGTCATGGATCTCTTCGCTGATATGGGTAAAGGCCTGCTCCTGCATTTCGAGGCGGGCCAGCATCAGCTGCTGGTCGAACTGTGCCTTCATCTCCTTCTTCTCTACGGCTGTCTGCCGGCGACGGTAGTTGTAGTAGATCAGCATCACCAGGAATAAGACGCCAAAGAAGAGCAGTATAAAGAGCACTGCGACGATAGTCGATGTTATTTGCTGGTTTGCATCCGACATAAGAAAAAGGCGCAACTGTAACCCGTGTAAAGTACGGCGTTGGCAATTGGCATTACAGCAAAATACAACACTTTGTGGTGAATTTCTATATGGTGCAGCTTAATATATTTCTGTGAACCAAGGAGGATCATCGTGACTATGCTGAAAAGGAGGATCATCGCATTGATACAGAACCGGGGGTCCTGGAGGATACCGGCGTCGTCGTCCTTGCCGATGGTCAGCCGGGCGAGGGCGAGACAGGACAGGATGATATAGGTCGCCTGGATCAACAGGTTGCCATAGGTGTTGAACTCCCAGGGGCCCTGTACAAAGAAGAAGTTGCCGATGACAAGGGCTTCCAGCAGGAGGCCGAAGAGGAGATAATATGTCTTCTGCCGGGGACGGAGGATAAGGAGGACAGAAAAGAGATAGAGAAATAATGGGGTGGAAAGTAAGAGGTAGAGATTGTAGTTCAGGTAATTATTTTTCCAGCTAAAGAGATGATAGTTGGTACCTATAAACTCGGCTACATTATCCAATATTAGGATAGGGATCATGATCCCAAGGGAATAAGTATTCAGCCCCCTGAGGCAGAATAGTGCACACAGGAGGCTGAATATTTCAAAGTATTGATACCATGTTATCGACATAGGCAATATAAATTGATCGGGACGGATTTGTGGTCAGGCAACTACCTATGGTGATACCCCTCCCAGCTCATAACCGTTGGTGCCGGGGTCGCCGCCTGTTACGGACATCCTCTTTGCCTTCACCGCCTTTGCCGCATCCGTAAGCCGGTAAGCGGGGACGATAAAGGTCGAGATCCGACCGGTCAGGGCAGTGGGCTGTCCATAGTCCGCTACAAATTTAGCATTGCAAATGCCGGATTGCAACTGGAAATCGAGATTCGCTCCTTTTCCGTCGGGATCATATTTTGTGACGACGGAGGTGATAAAGGCGAGAAGCCCCGAACCCTGGAGGCTTTCCGAGGTGGTGATGGGATAGGTCATCGCGGGCATGGACTTGATGGGGACGGGCGGGATGTCGGCCGTGATGCCATAACGGCCCATGACGGCGGTGAAGGAGTCGATACAGGGCTGGTAATCCGCGCGCGGGATCATTTGACCGTTACCGGTGGGGGAATTGGGCCGGGCGCTGCCGGGAGAGACCCTGGTGCCGATGCGGAGACTGCCGCCGCCAAGAACGTTCTCGAGGATCTCGAGTTTGAGATCCTTTTCGGCCCGGATGCCATTGTTTCGCCAGGAGATGTAGGCGAATCCGAGGAGCAGGAGGCTGCCTGCGAGGATGAATTGTTTCATGAATGGTTTATTTGGGTGGTTTAGTAATGGTGTAATATAGGAGATGCGGGGATATTGCGGTAGGGTAAAAACACCTATTTTTCATAGAAGGAAACTTCCCAATAACTTGCTGTTAACTAAAAAGGGGGTTTTTACCCTTTCCGGCAACCTCCGCAAATTTTTAAATTCGCCGCGTTAAAATAAGTTACACCCCTCAAAAACCAAAACCGAGAAATGTCATTTCTACGTTGCCCCCTGCCAGTCGCCCTGATTCTGGGGACTTGTCTCAGCGTCCGGGCTCAATCCGGTTATACAGACTTCAACGTACTTCAGATTGAGGTCAATTTACAGACAGCAAAAAATTGGAAAGCTGCTGAAACACGATTTAAGGCTAAGTACCGTAATGGGATCTCAGCGGATCAGTACAATTCTTTTATAGCAACGGTTAAGGCCTGTGAAGATCACTATCGTATTCCTGCTTCACAGTCACAGCTGTTCGACACGGTGGTGAATCATTCGACAGACATCTTTTTACCTTCCGGCTTATCGGTTGCTATCCCGCAACTGCTGGCGGTGGCTCCTTTCGCCAACTCGCAGCTCCGGCCGGAGCCGAAGAACAATGATACCGGATTCCAGGTGGCTCAGAGCCAGCTCATTGCTACTGTCCTGAAGGCGGAGCAATATAATGACAATGCCATTGTTCAGATACACCAGCGGATAGAGTATAACAATTCGGTCATTCAGGCGCTGGAACTATCGGCTGATGAATTGAAGAAAAATGGGCTCGACTATAGCGACCCGGTAAAGAAGATCTCCGACCTGACAATCCAAAACGAGATGAACCTGAATGTGCTGGCAGCGGCGACGGCTCCTGCTACAACATCTGTAACCAAAGCAGGGGGAGGGGTTACAAAAGTAGAAGGCGATATCGTTTCCGTAAGGCCGGTCTTAACTCAGGATGGTATCGTGGCCCAATGGAAGAATATATCACTCGGGCAGGAGATCAATACTTTAAAAACTTCTGATAAGTATGATGCCCTGTTTGGCTACTCCCCAGGAGCTAAAGACTCTGCCATTCAGCAGTACAGTGCGGTACTTTTCAGACAGCAGGTTTCTGCCACCATTTCCGATGTCGCCCAATACGGGGGGGTGGCAGTAGACGCCATGAAAACCTTTCATATTGGGAGTAAGCAGTTGCAGGCCGGGCTTAATTATGCGGTACAGGGAATTGGAATTATCGGCGATCTCTATTCAGGGAACTATGCCACCGCTTTGAAAAATATTATTGGACTCTTTGGCGGCGGCGCTTCGCCCGAACAGCAAATGCTGCAGCAAATTCAGAAACAGATCAATTCGTTGCAGAAAGATATGGACGCGCAATTTAATGCCGTGAGAGAAGACCTGGACTCCCTTGCCGCACACATTGATCTGCGATTCGACAGGATCGAAAAAGATCTTTATATCATCAGCAGCCAGCTGGATGAGATGCGGGACGAGAACGAGAGAAATTTTGCTTATATCAGGAATCAACTGGCTATCCTTAAAAATCAAAGCGACTGTTTGCAGCAGAGTGTCCAGCGTCTTGCTTCTCCCTTTATTCAGTGCGGGAATTCATATCAGAATTCCGGCAATGACAATATGATCTTTCTGGATACGCTAAAGCAGAATATGAGAAATTATGGTAATTGTATCGATAATCTGAACATACAGTTCGGGCCGATCCTGACGGGGAATGACAATGCGATCTTTAATTATACCAGTTGTGATCAGGATTTTAAATTGGATAACCTGTATTATTCGGTCGTCAGGATGTGGAATGAAAATCTGTACCGGGTTTCAAAGCCTTCCGGTGGTGAAGATGTCTCTTTTTTACTTTACCCGGCAAAAGATGCCAGGTTCACCAATCTCTACCAGCGATCTGTCCTGGCAAACCCCGCAAATTTTACCGATCCGGTCTTTTCTTCGGCCGGACTGCTTAAGTTAGGAATGTTTACCGAGCCGGCCACACATTATAAAAGCTCTGCGGCCATCTGTACACTCGGGGCGTATTTTCTTCGGTTTCTGCCCTATCTGGTCCTTTATGATCCGCCGAACCACCGGCTTATCGATGACCCCGCAAAGGTGACGGCAAAACAGGTTGCATCGATAGAAAGCTGGATTGAGGAGCAGGTCGAAGTATGCAATTTATCTATCGCTCAGCATATGCTGTATGATGGTAATTTTATAACCGGACAGGTGGGGGACATTTTATTGAATGAGCCGTTGGACAGGAATGTTCACACGCTGTTCAGACTTCTCAATCACAACCCGGTCTTTCAAAAGAATCTGGCGTATACATTGGTCCATTCCGCCTTTAAGGATACTACTGATCTGAACAGCTATCTTACACTGGCAAAAACACGCCGGAATGATTTCTTCTCTGTTGCAGATCCTTCGCTGAACTGGCTGCAACTCTATTCCGACACCGCGGGCGCCCTGTATTTTAACATCCAAACGACAAAACCCGTCGTCTATAACGAAAACAATCTTACTGACCGGAAAGTATTACATTTCCTTTTACCTGTTCCGGCAGCCGAATATAAGCTGGGGCTGACTTCGTTTCAAATCGATGACGAGACTGCGGCGCTGCTGACTGACAGGCGTCTTTTAATCCAAAAGCTTGTGGAATTCGATTTGTTTAAGACGCTGAAAGTCTCCGATAATAACAATATCGATCAGCAGGATCTCCTTTACTTACTGCGAAATACCAGACAGCCACTTTAGTTCTAAACCTCTAACTAAATATTAAATCATGAACAAACAAATTCTGACAACGATCGTCCTTATTCTTGGGTTATTCATAGTAATAAGTTTCAAGAGCAGTCCCGGACCTGTATTGGATGCCCATCGGGTCGGGGATGTCGTATACTCCATTCTGGATTCGACGCATTTTATACAGGAGCATGGTACTGGCTGGGTGGTCATGCGCGGACAGGCGCTGAATCCTGCTACGTCAAGACTGGCGCATGATTATGGGGTTGGCAGTGCGCCTGATGCACGCGGGGTCTTTTTACGCGGGATGAACCTTGGGAGGGATGTCAATACCGGTGATGCCGATGGCGATAGAGGAGCGGTCGGGGCACCCCAGGCCGACCAGGTAGGACCGCATAACCACAGGATCAGCGTAGCCGTTCTGAACTGGGAAAGCGGGGGCTCATATGGTCTGGACTATATAGCGTCGAGGCTTCCGAATGTTAATGCGCCGTCGACGGATGGGCTCAAAACCAGAGAGACAAGGCCGAGGAATATAGCGCTGTATATATACTTAAAGGTCGACTAGGGATCGGCTATCGTGATGTCACGCTTTGGAAGCTGGTCATGCCGGTAGCGAAACAGTTATTTTTCAACCAGTAAAATGAGGGCCCCCTTCCCGGGCGCCGAAATGATTTCAGGGCAATACCTGATCTGTCCGGCCCTTTCCCTGATATTCCTTAACCCATGGCCATATTCGGTTGCAGCCATGTCGAAACCTTTACCGTCGTCCTGAATGCTGAATGACAGCTTTCCCCTGCTCTGGGTGACCTGCAATTTTATAGCGCTGCATTCTGCGTACTTGACGCTGTTGTTCACGGCTTCCTTAAAGATGAGGAGCAGGTTTCGTTTGGCCGTCTTGGACAGCTGCCTGTCGTCCACTTCGTCTCCGATATGGGATTCAAAGCGAATGTGGCTGGCCTGGGCAAGAGGCAGCGCAAATTTTTTGATCCTGTCAATGAGCTCCCGGACAGTATCCTGCTGTTCATCGAGGACCCAGATGAGATCGCGGAGACTTAGAGCAGCCTGGGTAATGGAGTCTTCAATACGCTCCAGATGGGTATCTTTTTCCTGTTCGCGTCGTGCGAGATGGGAATAGATCTTTACCGAGTTGAGAGTGCTGCCGAGATCATCGTGGAGGTCGCTGGCAATGTCCCGTCTGATCTTCTGCTGTTGCTGAAGCTGCTGGATGCGGTACCGGTAGAGGAGATAGAACAGGAGAATGACAGACAATAATATAGCAGCTTTAAACCATAGGGTCTGGTACCATTTTGGAAGAAAGTTAAGAGTCAGTTCCAGCGGCGATTCTGAAGGGACACCATCGGCGCCGGCAGTCCTGACCTCCAGGGTATAGGTGCCCGGATTCTGACCGATGAAGTTGATGAAGTCCCGGTTACCTATATCGATCCATCCGCCTTTCAGCTCTTTTATCCGGTATGCCAGGGTGAACCGCTCCGGGTTGAGGTAGTTGAAGGCCGACAGGAAAACGGTCGTTTGCAATGCATCATCAGGAATATCTATTGCCGCCAGGCGGACGTTCTGACTGTCGGTAAGACCACGCCTGGTCTCTATGCTGATCTGCCTGAGACAAAGGGCCGGAGCGGGTGCCGCAACAGACATCAGGGCCGGTATGATCATCGTTATCCCACCCGCCCCGCCGGCATAGATCCTGTCATGGAGAATGGCGCCGCTGTTCTCTTCAAAATTATCGGAATGAAGTCCGTCACCGGCATAATATTTCCGGATCTGATAGTTGTGCAGCAGGTCAACTACAGAAATGCCATTATTGGAGGTTACGAAAAGAATGCTGTCCCTGTACGGTAACAGCTTATATATGCTGTTGGAGCTAAGACCGTCTTTGGTGGATATCGTACGGATGAAATGCAGGGCCGAATCAAGGACCAGTACCCCGGAGCCATACGAAGCCAGATAGTAACGATTCCCGACCCCGCAAATATCGAAGAAGATCGAATGGGATTTATTCTGCGAAGTATCCCAGGTATTCAGCGAATGCATTTTCCCGCTGCCCGGGTCAAGTATGGAGACTGAATTGTCGCCCAGCACCCATAAATGATCTCTGGAATCCCGGTGAATGGTGTTGACGGTATTTTCTTTCAGATGCAGGCCGGGAGACGACCTGTCGATAGCAGCAACTGTTCTTTTGCGGTAATTCCAGACGATAACACCTCTGTCATTTTCGGTACCAAATACAACAACGGAATCCCCGAAATAGCAATGTCCGTTAAAGATCAGCTTGTTAAAAGGAATAAACTCGGGGTAAGCCGACGTTAAGGGTGACAGCGACCGGCCGCTGAGAATGAAGCTGCCGTCGATCGAGGAAACGATCAGTTTCCCGTATGGGTCTTTAAAGGCATGATAGAATGGCTTTCCGGTGCTGAGGGGTATTATTGTCGCGCTGACGGGATTTACCTCAAACAGTCCGTCCTGAGCGCAGCTGTAGACCATCGTATCGTTGACCGGACCGAGATAGTAGGCGTGTCTTATCTGGACATCCGAAACCGCAGATCTGCTGAGTGCTGTAAAACAGGAGGGTTTGTTCTGCGCGAAGATCAGCCCCTGCTGACAACCCAGCCAGAGGTTGTTCTCCCGGTCGAAATATATGTCGAAGGCGGCGTCCAGCCAGCGCCAGGTATCGAAGCTGGTTTGTTCCCGGGCTAGTGTCAGTTCATTTGTTCCTGCTGAAATTCTGGCGAGGCAGTGCGTGCTGCAAAACCAAATATCACCACGGGAGTCCTCCCGGCAGGCATAGATGTCGTGATTATTGGTTAGAGGCAGATGGGGAAACGGATCGTTGTCCGGAACGATCCTGCCGGCGCTGCTTCCCGAAAATCTCCGCAGACCCGTGCTGGTAGCTATGAGAAGACTTCCGCTGTTTTGAATTATACCGTTGTAGAAACGGATATGGGGCTGGCCGGTAAGCCTTAGCTCCTTCTCCGGCAGGAAGGCCGCCAGGGAAAGATCTTTTTCCTTTATCAGCAGGACACCCTGTTCCCTGCAGAAGGCCCAGAGATAACCCGAATCGTTGGCGATGAGCTTGTCGACAGCCAGCGCGCTGCCGGAGTCTGCAAAAGGATTCGCCAGGGAGATCTTCTTTGGTTGTTTGCCGGATATATCCGCGGTAAATATCCCGTCCGTACTGCCGATGTAAAGTTTGCCGCCGGAAAGACAAAGCGAGGTGAAACGTAGGTTGGAAGTAGTCTTCGCCTGCATCTGCGCGTAGCTATAGACAATGTTTCCCGTCCGGATATCGATGGCATCGATGCCGCCGTATGATGAAATGGCCCACAGCAATTGATTGACAGTGTCCAGGGCAATGTCCCAGATGTCGGATCCGGTAAGGCCGTAACGACCTGGTAATCCCTTGTTGTAAACGATGACATTTTTCCCATCATATCTGTTGAGGCCATCTTCGGTAGCGATCCACATAAATCCGTATGGATCCTGAAGCACCTCACGGACATAATTGCCGCTGAGGCCGGATACAGTGGAAATATGCCGGCAATTAAGACGCATATAGGGCTGGGCCTGTATGGTGCCCGCGACCACAAGCATTGCCGCAACAATGAAGAGGAGGCCTGCTGACTTAAATGGATACATATATTAAAATCCAGGGTTTAAAAAAAGGGGAAAAGACCCTTTTTTAAATGGCCGGGGAAGTTTACTTTCCTGCTCCGTTAAGCAAATTTAATTACAACTTTTATGGATACTGCTAATTATTTTGACTGGATGTTCATCATTTTCATACACGAGGCCAATGGCCTTACGGATAAATGGAACGATATTGTCACCGCTATTGAAAAAGCCGGACCGGGCACCAATAATGGCATATTTCTGATCAGGGACAGCCTTACGATAACGCCCAGCCCTAATGGAACCGCCACGAATACTTTTAATATGAGTATCAGCCAGCTCCAGCCGGATGCGAAATACGGATATTGCTTTAAGCACCTTCCTGTGGTATTTGACGCGAACAGCAGGGTGGCATGGAAAAAGGCATTTGAATACCTGTTCACCAATTTTCGTTCTAAAAGAAAAATACTAAGCTGTCTGTCCCACGGGGCGGCGTTCGGCATCGATGTGGACCATGTCCCGGGGAACGCGCAAAAACTGGAGATCGTCCGGAACCCGTATTATTTTCTTGACAAAAAGGATATCGACGGTATCGTAAGTTCCAGACACTGGGCGCCGGCGGATGAAAGAAAGAAGCAGTTCGTGCTGGATGGCCGGATACCCAAAGAGAACGGTGCGAATGTCTGCCAGTCGCTGGAGATCCTGTGGATGTCAGATCTGGCCGATGTGCTTCGCGATTTTCTGAAGGGTGACAGGATAGATCTCCTCGTATTGAACAACTGTTATGTACAGTCTTTCGATACCGGCTTCGTGTTAAAGGATAATGTAGACTATATAGTTGCACCCGAAGGGGCCATGAACGCCGTTGCCTTTGATTTTTTATCTCTTCTCGCCCATATCAGTGCCCCGGCCTCTGCCGGTATTCCCGGGGCAGAGCTGGCCCGGAATGTCATCAAAGACTATATTGCTTTTAACCAGACTACCGAACTGGAGTATTTCCTTGACCGGCAGGCTGTATTTGCCAACGATGTTTCCCGGTATTCCGTAGTGATGTCTTTACTGGGAGAGATGCTGGACATTCTGGAAGCAGCAGCCGCTGCCTCTCCCGGGATCATCGGCATTCTCATGGATATCCAGGATAATCAGGTAGCCTATGTTTCCAGTCCTGAAGGATTCTATACCGACAACTATCTTGATATGATCGATGCCTTCCAGTGGGTGGAGATGGTGATGACACGGCTGGACTCACTGTTCCGCTCTACCTCTCTGGCTGCCCGGTTTGCAGACGTAAAAAAGAACCTCGTCCTGGCCGGCAAGGTAGGCGATCAGCTCTTGTACGATGACGGCTGTTCCAAACTAAAATATGGATACTCGGGGGTATCCATATTTTTTCCGGCCTGTGCGGACATAAAAGATCTTGAAATACTTCCGTGGTGCGCCTATTTCGGGGATCAGATCCCTTCGCAGTGGCAGGCCAGGTGGAAGAGTTTTCTTAATAAGTATTACAAGTCCTGTAAAACTACTCCTCTCTGACGAAGGGATTCGGTGTATTCGTCAAGGATCTTCACCCCTACATTCGGCGGGATCTTCACCCCGGAGCCTGCAGGAACGAAAGTCGGTGCAGCGGCAGCAGTCTTATCGGTGATGACAAAGAAGTCCGCGTACTTTCCGCTGGCCGGATCCTTCATATGAAGTAACAGGACACTATAGTTCGCATCCGAAGAAAGCTGTGTGCTGGTCAGAAAGATACGTACGCCGGTCTCGTCGGAAAAATACATCGAGAACTGACCTTCTCCCGGCGTGTCGATGACATAAGCTCTTTTCTGAAGGGTGGTAATGGCAGGAGCGGAGATCATCACCGACTTTTGGGGAAATACGATCTGCAGATAGGAGGTGTCCGGATCGGTTGGGTCGGGAGACTTTTTTAACGTTATCGTTACCGGTGCTCCGGGTTTGGCAAGATTGGTCTCAAAAAATAGCGTTCTGTGGACTCTTTGATCCAGGATGCAGCTGTAGGACATAGTTTTACGTTTTTGATTAGAAGATGTTATGGTGATCAGATAGTGACAAGATTACGCCGTATGGCCTCCATAGCCATTCCAACACGGCTTTGCACATTGAATTTGGCAAACAGCGATTCCCGGTATCCGTCGATGGTCCGCTCGGACAGGTGCATTTCGGCCGCGACCTGTTTGTAGGTCCTGTCGCTGCAGGCCAGCCGAAGGAATATCCTTTCCTTTTCCGTGATATGCGGATCCGCCTCTTTCTGCGTGACCATCAGCCTTCGGTGATTGACATTATAGACATCGGCATTGTAATAACCCTTTGTACTGATCTCCTGCAGGGCCTTTTCAAGTTCGGTGGGGTGGATATCTTTCAGCAGGTAGGAGCAACAGCCGGCTTTGAGCATGCTGATGATGGTGGTGTCATCATCTTTCATCGACAGGGCGACTGTTTTTATGAGAGGGTAGGACTGGCCGATGGCACGGGCAGTTGCTATCCCGTCCATTACCGGCATATTGACGTCGAGCAGGATGATCTCCGGCGGCGATGACATAATAGCCAGCTGCTGTAGTAATAACTGGCCGTTCAGTGCATTGACGCTGACCCTGAAAGATGGAAATGAATCTACAAGCAGGGAAAGAGATTGCATGAATAATTGCTGATCATCTGCTAATCCAATAGTTATTTCCATCTCACAATATTGGTTTTTTTTCGGGGCCTGCAAAAGAGAAAATCACGGTATCCAACCTAAAAATTGTATTGTATACCCAGATACCAGCCCTTTGGTTTCATATCGAACCTGTACTGGATATCTTTATCCAGATCGGTAGTGGAAGTAATGGTCTGGCCGACCGATAGCTTGTCCAGACTCTGATCCCAGGTCCAGATGGGACCGGCGGAAAACGCTATGCGGGCGGCAGGAATAGAAAACCCGCCTCCGGCGAGTAAAAAAGGGCGTTTTTTTGTAGGATCGATACCCAGCTGGAACAGCGGGGAAAAATACCGCGAACCGATGCCCATGTTGAAGTTGAGGAACGCAGCCGTCACGGGTGTACTTTTATCGATATCGTCCTGGGTGACGGTGAACTGGTCTCCGTTGCCGGTGACGCCGAAGCCTTTCAGGCTGGTACTGCCGTAAAAAATTCCCGTACTCAGGCTGACCGCAAAAAAGTCATATTTTTTAAAGGTCAGCGTTGTAGTTGCCACCTCCCCTTTTTTACTGTATGACTGTTCTTTTGGCTGATATTCGAATTCAGTAATGGTCAGCGTCGTTTGCAGCATCTTTCCATCCTCAAACCCAACATCCCGGATAAGATAATAACCCTTCAGGTCGGCCGACTCCGCAATTATGGAGTTTTGTAACAGCCCGAAGACCGGGGTGATCTTTGCGACCAGACTTCTGTTCTTAACCAGGGTTGCGGCGGTTTCCTCAAGGAATTTTGAAATGACAACCTTCGAATAGGTATTCAGCACCGGTACCGATAGCTGCAGTCCCGCAATCTCTTTTTGAATGTTGGTTTGTAATACTTCGATCCGGTCGAACATCACCGACAGATTGTGGAGATCGCCGTCATTGTATCCCCTGATGGTAGCCGCCACTATGCCGGGATCCTCTATTTTCAGCAGGGCCTGGAAGATATCATCCACCTTGCCTTTCACATTGTTGACATTCTTCGAATCCAGCTCTTCCAGCTCATGGGATAGATTATTAATGGCGGCGATATCGGCTGCGCTTAGTGAGACTCTGGCATTGAAGAAGTCGACATACAGGGAGGTCAGCGCAATATTATTGAAGCCGTTGGCAGGAATATAGATATTTGCCGCCCCCACGGCAGCCTCCGGCATACCGGCCCGGGCGACTGCCGCCTTGCTGTCATCCTTTTGGCTGTTGAGACTGGTAACAGGGGTGCCGAACTGACCGGCAAGGGTCTTTATAAAATCAATGACCACCTGATCACGATCGTCGGTCAGCACCTCATCCTTCCAGGTCAGCTGGTACCTGAGCGGATTCATCCACTTGAAGTACAGGTTGCTGAAATTGGATTTGAGGGAGAATGTCCGTTCGGAACCCACCTGCTCCCGGCTGTCAGGCCCATCGCTCTTTACAAAGTATTTTAATGTTGTCTTGTCCAGGAAAAAGAACAGGTTCTTCTGGTTGACCTTTACACCTTCGATCGTCAGCGACTTTTGGGAAAAGGCTATTGTTTGCCAGATCAATAGTCCGGAGAAGAGGAAAAGCTTTTTCATTTTAAGTTTGAGTTTAGTTGTTATAGGCCTCTGCTGCCAGTTGCCGGTCTTCCGCCGAAAGGGCGCTGTTCCAGCCAACAGAATATCCATCCATGGTCATGGTCGGCGGAATAGCATAGAGCATGATCGATTTGGGATCGAAATGTCCGCCGATGAGCAGGTCGGCGGAATATTGCCGGAGGACATTTTCGTCAACTTCTTCCGGCGTCCAGAAATTGGGTTTCCCCTCATAGTAAGCATATACTACGTCAGTGTTCCAGATAATGGGGTTGCCGTTGGGGAGCTGATGCTCGTGGCCAAAACCCAGAACATGACCAAATTCGTGCAGCACCACCCGATGGTATTCTATATCCGCTGTCGATGGTGTCAGCCAGCCCAGGTTCATAGAAACCTGCCTGCCCAGGGCGTCTGTTCCGATAGCTGACCAGGAGCCGGTTTCAGAGAACGATATTTTGATCTCTGCCTGTGAGGGATCTGACACCTTAACGAACTGTATGTTTACGATGGGTTCCCATTCTTTGCTGACTGCCAGCACTTTTTCGATGACCTGCGGATTGCCGTCCAGAAAGGCGATGTGTAATACCCTGGCCTGCCCAGGCTGCCAGGCCCATCGGCTGAGAGAAAAAATGCCACCCTGTTTCCGGAAACCGAAATCATGAGCAGAACGACCGGGCAGCTGCGTACAGATGTGAATCGCCTGCAAAAGGGAATCCTGTGCAGTCGCCTGTTTCCCCGTACCTGGTGAACAGGAAGAGAGAGAGTATGACAGCACACAGACAAATAGTACATTTTTCATAACATCAGTATGGTTATGCGGTAAATGTACTTTTATCCTGGAGTGGCCGGTACCGGGGAAAACCCCGTTTTTTAAGAAAGGGCCAAAAGGCGTTTTATAGATTCTTCATCAGATCCGTATAAATTGCTGCTTTCTCGATCATATCGATATCCGGAGGGTGGCCCTCATTGAGCTGTATCCCTATCTTGGGGAAGATCGAAGAGTAGGGGGCGCCTCTGTTCGCCGCCTGTTTCCGGATGTTCGCGAAGTCGGAGATGACCTTCCTGTTGCTCTTCCTTGCTTCGTTGTATGTTTTGATGATGAAGCCGAGGGCCTTTGTAAAGGATCTCTGGTCTTCGCTGCCGGCTTTGGTGACGGCGCGGATAATTTTGTAGGCAGAAGTAAAGTCGACGTCGGCGGGTTCCGCTTTGGGCCGGCCGGGACTCTTTTTTAGTGCTGCACCGTTGTTTGCCTTTTTGCCGGATCCGGCGGGACGGCCGATGGGACGAGTGGCGCCGTTCCTGGCTTTGCCGGTGACGAGCTTGCTAGATATACAACCCTTCCATGTCTATCAGACTTTTGTTTGACGGGGTCCGTACCGAACTGCCATTCCCTGATTCGTCGAGACTGCGGGAGGGGAGGACATACCCTTCGATCTTCAGCGAGTCTTCACGGAAGAGGCGGTGATTGGTCTCCAGTCTTGTGAAATCGGGCTCACCGGTGGGAAGGGGTTGAAGGGAGTAAGGATAATATTGTTGATGCGGATGGTCAGCGCCCTGGTCTTTCTTTCCATAAAGCGGTGAAAGACGAGCGAAAGATATTCAGAGGTTATGTCGGTTATTTCCTTCTGCAGATGGGCCTGTCTGTTGTTGCCGAGGTAATTCTCAAATTTACCCGGATAGAGGGCCTTTGCTCGGAAATAATGTTTATGGAGGATGTGGTAAAGGACAATCTTTCACCGGTAACGGGTGATTTCTGGTTCTCCCGGAAGAAGAAGGATGGGAAATACAGTATATGGAAGATTGTCGTGAATCCGGATAGCCCCCTGGCAACACTGGATTACAGGCTCCTGGATGGTTTTGGTCAGGCCCGGGATGGTATTGCTAAGGTCCGGCCGGAGCATGTAAGCATTGTCTATTTTAACGAAGCGACAAGATCGTTTTGGGAGATCGATTTTCAAAAAGGGGAGCGCTATCCCGTACTAATGGGTGTCGGTATTGAGAAGCCGGTACCAGGTAATGGTACAATCCCCGATGATGAAGGCCAGGATGAAGTTAGGACTGCAAAAGCCTGCGATTTTCTGGAAAGCCGTGGATTATTAAAGGAAATGGCCATAAAAAGGTTGTTTGCCAATTGCGGCTGGGGACTTCGGTATGGGATATTGATGCTTTTACCATGACGACGGGCGGAAAGGTGGTGGCGCTGGAAGTAAAACAAAAATATCCTACAAGGAAGAATACATACGGGCTCAACGATGGGCAGGGGGAACTGTTCACCTTTTTGACAGGGATCGGGATGCCAGTGGTGCATGTTATATTGCGCAAGCCGGTGGATGATCCTACGCTGTCTGCCATAGATCTGATGACCCTGCCGGAGTACCGGGAGAGAACATCCTGGTATTTTACCCGTTTCAAACCGGGCAGCCTGCAACAGGCGATTGAAAAGGCGCCGCCACCGACATCGATTACTGCCAATAAACCTTTACCATACAGCCATATACGCTCGGAGTTCCGTTTGCTTAAGGGACTGGGGGTAAATGTGCCCGACTTACGGAAGCTCCTGCTGGAGGGCATTGAATAATTTGGTACATTAGCATAAGGCGATCATTTAACCTTAAGACTATGAAATTACGAATCTCCTTTTGGTCCGGAATGGGCCAGATAATTTTCTTCCTGTCGGTTTATTGTTCTGTCGCTGCCCAGCCCATAAACGTGGAGGGGTATGCTATTATGAGCGGCACTTATATTACTCAATTCGATGGACAGCGATTTACCCTTCAAAAGAAAGATGGCCTTGCGGTGGTCGATGTGAGCGGGAAAGTGCTCGCCAGCGGGCTGAAGGCTGTGGCGCCACCGTTATCTATTTTTCGCAGCTATGATCTGGCGATGTACAGGGGCGTCTATTTTGCGAATATCGGGACGAGTATCGTTTTGAAGAACGCGAACGGGCAAACGCTGGGGACGGGTAAGTATTCGGAGGCTAATGCCTTTGTGACCTGGAATACTGCAGTCCGGGTGCAGAGTTCTCAGGGAACCTGGATTGCGGCGTATGTCGATACGGCGGGGAAGGAGATAGTGCGGTTTGACGTAAAAAAGTATCTGGCGATCACGGACCCCTTGAGTAAGCTGGGAGGAATGGCCTTTATTTCGCTGCCAGACTTTCAGCCTTTTAGTGAGGGGCTGACGCCGATAAAGTCGATGGTGAGTGGGAAATGCGGGTATATCAACAAGACCCTGCAGCTGGTGATCCCGGTATCGTATAAGGCGGCCCGTCCTTTTTCCGAAGGACTTGCGGCGGTAGAGAATGCCGATGGAAACTGGGGATTTATCGACAACAAAGGAAAGCTGGTGATCCCTTACACATACAGCAATAGCCCCGGGAGGTTTTCATCGGGGCTGGCAAAGGTGCAGAACAGAGAGGGTAAGTATGGCTACGTTACGAAGGATAACAGGGTGGTCATCGCCCCGCGGTATGTGTATGCGACCACATTTTATAAGGGATATGCCCTGACAAAGGATGGATATAACAGTCCGGCCACTCTTATAGACACGACGGGGGCAGTAGTGGCTACCTTCCCGAAGAATCTGTCGTATATCGATAACTCAAAGCCCGGGGCCGGAATCTCAGGAGAAGAGCGGCCAGAGTATCCTTTCTATATCCCGGAGACCTTGCGGGAACTGGTGGATGAAGGGGAGGGGGTCTTTGAGCAGGGTTTTAGTTATGGGTTGGTCGATAACAAGGGTAAGGTCGTTCTGGACTTTAAGTATAAGTATTTGTCGGATGTACATGGCGGGAAGCTGTTTGGGTATATTGAGAAGACAAGTACGGCGCCTTACTATATTGGGATACTTAATGATAAGGGGGAGTGGGTGGTGAATTTCGTGGAGCCGCAGTTTTGATGGATTAGCTCTGTTATTCCCATTAACTGTACTGAAAACCTTTTTCTTATGGCGTATGGCCTTTATCGTAACAGTCTGGATGATATCAATTTTTACCTCCCGGATGACCAGCGCAGGATCTTCTCCATGGAAAAATCCACCCGGCTGGAAGGGGTTTGTGCTGAAGTCGTTTTTGACGAGGACATCGTATCCCCATATCTTTCACCGGTTGCGGGGGATTTTTGGTTTTCGCTGAAGCCGGGCGGATACCACATCCAAAAGTTAGTGGTAGGGCACGATGAGCCATTGAACAGGCTGGATTATCTTTTGCTGGATGCCTTTACGACCATTGAGCCCGTTCAGCAGGTCAGCATCACCTGGTTTGATGAGGATGAAAAGGAGTTCAGGCAATTTGATCATATCAACGTAGCCGGTATGTGGGCCTGTCGGGGAATGGAGAGATCATAGAACCCATGAAGCGACCAGACATACCGGAAGGCAAACAGACTTACGACGAACGATTGGAAGCCGCATATGATTTTCTGAAAGCGCGTGGTTCGTTGCGGGAACTGGCGATCAAACGGGTGTTTGCAAAGTTCTGGCTGTCCGACTTGTCCTGGGATATCCATCTGTTTACCTTGACAGAAGGTGAAAGAATAGTGGCCCTGGAAGTAAAACATAAAAGTCCTTCCAATTACCCATCCTTCGGTCTGAATGTCGGGCTCAAACTATTGCTGGACTTTTTAAGGTAGAAGATAAATGCAGAGACTGTTCATGTTGTGCTGGAAAAACCCAAAAAAGACAAATCTGCGATAGAATTACTGACAAAAAAGGAATTTATTGAAAAAACGGAATGGAAGTATACCCTGATCGACAACGCCAGACTGATCCTTGCACTTAGTAGCGCACCAGCGGGGACATCGTATGGAGAAAATATGTTGCAGGACTATTATCATATCCCGTATACATACTGGAAGGTGCTGAAAATGCTGAACAAAGATTCAGAGAAGGTGAAAGAAAGGCTGTTGGAAGGATTGGATTAACGCTACTTTTCATCATTTGGGAAACCGGAAAGAACTGCCTGTATCGTCCTTTTCAAATTTGCCCGCAAAACGGTCAGCTTATCCCGATTGTATTCAATAAATCGTCTGTGCCGGATATCGAACGGGACGTCATTCCTGTTCTGGGTTATTATTATGGACTCCTTACCAAGTGTGTGACAAATTCCCAGTTCATAAAATACATTCGGATTGCGGCCGGTGACGTCGACGATAACTATACGAGCTCTGCAGATTGAATCCCAGATGTCTTCTACGATCTCCCTGTTCCCAAATATCTCACCTGCATGCAGCGCCTTCATTCCAATTTCTTCAACCGAGGGTGATATTGCCGATTCATATACTTCGAAAAACTGTTCCTGAAATGGCAACAGCGCAAAGCAAAGGAGATTGTCTATCTGAAAATTTCTTCCCCTCCACACCGGATCGGCAGGAACGATATTTCTCAGTTTTGATTTGAGATCATCAATTGTTTTTTTATAGTTCTCTACGTTCGTGGTGTCTCCGGGAGTCTTTTCCGGTAAAATATGGAAATTTCGATCCGTTCGCGACTGAAAGATGTGGAACAGGTCAGATACTATCAGGAATTTCAGCTCATCCGGCGAAGACATGACGGAAATAACATGTTCTGTGGCCAGCTCGTTTTTAAAGGCCGAAAGCTGCGCTGACCGCGTCGGGTCGGTTTCGACGGACGACACAGTAACCGGGACCTTGTCGGAAAGCACATACACCATAATGGGAATATTCATTTTGAGAGCTTCCAGATATTCCAGATGCGTAATGGACAGTTCCTGCCCCTGCGGTACGAAGCCATACCTATGTCCGATTAGCAGAATAAAAATATCACTGCCTCTAATGTCTGTAATACTTCTTTCAAGGGAAAAAGTATACGAAACCGAATAATATTCCATGACGAATAACTCTATTGCCTGGATACTGTTGATCGCCGTGATTACCGCCTGCCGGTATTCCTGCAGATCGCTAAATGTACTGCTGAGAAAGGCTTTTAGTTTCATACGATGTTAGGGTAAATTCCCCGGGTTTATTTTTTGACGGCTGTTCTGACAGGTGTATTACCCCTAAAGTTAACCGGTACAAAGGATAAACCTAAGAGTGTTTCCACCTTTTTTTAATATTTCCACCTGGTTAACCGGGTGGTTACCCCGTATAAAAAGGGTGAATAAACTATAACAAATTGGGTCTTTTTTGGATGGTTAGTAAAATGGGTTTGGGAAAATGTACTTGCTGGGATTTTCAAATAATCAATTGCTCCATTCTCTGGGGGCGGTCTCCTGGCCCCTTCTGTTTTTTCTATTACTACTGATCCTCTTTGTAATAAGAGAGATTATCCATCGAAGAAGATATACAAGCCTACAAAAAGATTATGCAGGACAACTCCTGCAGGAGCAGCAAACACATGAACAGATCCGGGATCATCTGGAGCAGGAAGCTCAGGAACAAACCCGGGATCATATTGCCAAAGAGCTGCATGCTGGTTGCGGGAATACGCTGGCGCTTATAAGTTTCAAATTATCATACCTGTCTGGCGCCTGTCATCCGGAATTAAAGGAAGAGGTACGGGATACGAAAGGCCTTGTCAAGGCATTGCTTTCGGAGATCCGGCAGATCGGCGCTGCACTGAATACTGATCATATCGCTGAGATCGGTTTTCTGCGGGCCCTGGAGAGAGAGCTGGACAACCTTGAAAAGCGCGGATCGTACCGGGTTGAATTTTCGGTAACCGGAGAGCCCCGACGGCTATTCCGGGAGCAGGAAGTTATGCTTTTCCGGTATTGTCAGGAAATACTGGACAATGTCGCTAAACATGCGAATCCCACTGTGGTTACCGTTGGTTTGAATTATTTGTCTGAAAGGATTATGTTGACCATATCGGATAATGGGACCGGTTTTGACAAAGACCGTGTAATCCGTGACAGCGCAGCCAGAAGCAGTACGGGTCTTACCAATATACAGAAACGGGCTAAGATGCTGAATGGCCGTCTGGCGATGAAAAGCCGGATAGGTGAAGGCACGAGCTTTACCATAGATATACCCCACAACTCTTAAATTGGAAGAATATGGCAGATGAAAGCAATGTAATAAGGTTTGGTATGGTGGATGATCACAATCTTTTCAGACAAGGGCTGATCAGACTGATCACATTGGATGATGCGAAAGGGAGGTATTTTGCAGCGCTTGAAGCAAAGAATGGGAATGATCTGAAGGAGAAAATAAGGAAGGTTATATTGCCGGACATCATTTTTATGGATATCGATATGCCCGACATGGATGGGTATGATCTGACGGTCTGGATGAAGCAATATTATCCTGTCGTGAAAATCCTTGTCCTGTCTTCCTATTATGAAGAGGAAAAAATCTTAAAGATGCTGCGCCTTGGGGTCAGGGGATATCTTTCAAAGGATGTAGAAGTCGATGAAATACGGCATGCCCTCGATATGGTATACAGCAAAGGATACTACTATTCCGATCGTGTCGCCAAAATTCTGTCGGATGCAATACAGACGGATGGCCCGCAGTTCAGACGGAACGAGACCCGGCATGATGAGCAAAAGGAGTCGGCTTCTCCGTATAGCTTATCGGACAATGAGCGGGAGTTTCTCCGGTTTGCATGTACCGAGCTTACATATCAGGAGATAGCCGCAAAGATGAATCTCAGCTCTAAAACCATCGAGGGATACCGGGATTCTTTGTCCGCGAAGCTGAAGGTCCGGTCAAGGGTCAGTCTGGCCCTCTTTGCGGTAAAAAACGGATTGGGGGAGATGTGAGGAAGTGGCTCGCATAGGTCGGATAAAAATGGGGCTGATCGAAGATCAGCCCCGTGGTGTATTGCCCTCCATGCAGAGGAATATTCTGCTATTCATTCGGCCAGGTCGGTTCACCTTTTTTAATTTTGGCCAGATTGCCAGCGATATCTTCGGCTTTAGGGTTTAGCGCGATGGCTTTTTCCTCGTAAGCCAGGGCTTCCTCCTTCCTGCCCAGTTTGTACAGAAGATTCGCGTAGGTATCGAAATATTCAGAGTTGGGCTCAGGGGTATTTTTTATGACCTTTTCTGACCAGGCCAGGGCTTTTTCCAATTGCCCGCGATCGGTACTATAGGAAAATATTTCCCAGGCAGAAGAATTAAACCGGGTATCTTCAGAGAGTATCATAAAGGGGCCATATTTGTAATAAGGGCCATATTTTTCTACCTTCAGAATAACATTGTTACAGTACTGTGGCCAGTCTTTTTTGTACTCCAGCCATTTTATTTTAGCCCAAAGCACCACACGGCCGGCATAATCTGCATTATATTTCTTTTTAATGGAACGCTCGATCCTGTTCCAGTCGGGAGCTTCGCCGGTACGCAGCCTGAACGGTTTGCTGCCGGCATATAGAACCTGGTCGATCTCCTCCCTTTCGAGAATAAGATCCACACTGTTCCGGGCATAGTTGGGTGTTTTTATTGCCGAATCTACCCTGGCGCCGTGTAAATAGAAAAGTTGAAAAGCCCTATCCTTTGAGCCCTGTAAATGGGTGCCGATAAATACGATATTCCCGTAGGTATAGAGATCTTTTTCGGGCAGTTCCAAAAGATAGCTGTTTATATAAGTCTTTGCCACAGCGACAGCAGTGTTCGTGTCCTGAAGACGTTCGGCAATGGCAACGACCTCGGGCATGTCGGAGTAAGCCAGTGTGCCCTGGTGAAATTTTTCCAGCCTTGTATAATACTGCTTCTGCGGATCGATGGCATTGTGTGCCAGTATACTGAAGTTTTTGGAGTCCTTATAGGCCATACTCCTATGAACTAATTTCCCGTCAGGCGAGAAGAACAAATAGGAAGGGAATGAACTGACCTTATATTCCCGCTGTATCTGATGGGCGTCTGCATACCAGGATCTTATCGCTTCGTTGTCCGCTGTAGCGGAAGAATCCATCTGAACTTTGATGGAAATGAAATGTTCGTCAAAAAATTTGCCGATGCTGTCGATCGGATAGATATCCTTGTCCATCCTTTTACAGGGGCCGCACCAGGTCGTGAAACAATCCACAAAGACGTATTTGCCCTCCTGTTTTGCCTTTGCCAGTACTGCATTCCAGGTAGGTAAATTTTCAAAACGAATACCCGATTGCCCCTCATTTTGAGCAATCAGAGCAAAAGGGAGGCAAAACAGTAGTACTGAGAGTGAAATTTTCATGCTTGGTGTATTAACTTACTGTTAATACACTGCAGGAGAATAAACCTTTCAGAATAGTTATTCCGACTTTTTGAAATAATATTCGGGAAAGTACTGCCGGATAAGTTTTTCGTGCCCCAGAATCATGGTTTTAAAGAATTCGCCGGACCAGATCCGGTATTTACGGCTATGACGGCAATTGTTTTCCATTCGCTCGAAGCTTTGGGTTAATTTTGCCGTCGGATTTCCCCTGCAGATCAGAAGGTAACCATCCGCATTGTGTTCGTGCAGTAAATTGGGAATATTGTCGTCATAGAACCCGGAAGGCGAAATTGTTTTTGCACTGAACTTACATTGGATGATCCACTTTTTCATATGGATCGCAATACCATCAAAAGGATAGGTTTCGAGGATAATGTCCCTGCCTCCATCCGGACCAATGCCTGATGGTATTATTCGAACATTTGGCTGGATATGCGCCAATTCCTCATAAAAAAAAGAACAGGTCAGGTTTTCAAATATCCTTCCATCTGTTAATTCGGAAAAGTCTAATCGGTTCATTTGTGCACGTTTGTTGAATAGCAGTCACTGTAGGTTAGGCAGAACTTATTTTCATGTAGATACGTGCAGAGAAATAAATCTTTCAGGACAAACGCCTGTTTTATTAGGTTGAATCCCGGGAAACGAAGGATAAAGGTTTTGTGGTCTGAGAATAAAGTGGTTATTGTCAAAATAAAAAAGAGGGTGATCACCGTTGACCCCCTCCTTTTGAAAGTAATTACAAAACGAATATTTTTTATTTTGTCGGCCAGGTCGGCTCTCCTTTTTTGATCTTTATTAAATTGTCTTTATAATCTTTGGTTAGCACCTCCGCACTTTCCATGCTGATGGCCTTCTCTTCCATACTGGTCGCCTCTGCACTTCTTCCTAACTTATAGAGGATATTTGCGTAGGTATCCATGTATTGCGTTGGGTATGTCGGTTGTGATTTGATAGAAAGCTCAGACCATTCCAGCGCCTTCTTTAATTGAATGGTATCGGTGCTGCGTCTGAAGACTTCCCAGGCAGAATAATTCAGCAATTCCTCTTTTGAATCAGCCCCATAAGGATTATACTTGTTGTAGGGGCCATATCTTTCGACTTTTAACACTACATTCCTGCAATATTCCGGCCAGTCGTGTTTGTATTCGAGCCATTGGATCTTTGCCCAGAGCAGGTTCCGGTCTGCACATTCGGTATTATATTTTTCTTTTATCCTTTTGTGGATCTCATTCCAGTCAGGGTTGACTTTGTTTTGTTGTAGTGCCTCCTGATTGCCATAGAGACCTGGATTTATCTCTTCGCGCTCGATGATCCGGTCAACCAGATTCCGGGAGAAATTCCCGCTTTTCATTGCGGCATCTGCGGAGGCGCCGTGAATATAAAACAGCTGAAAGGCTTTATCCTTCGAACCCTGCAAATGGTCGGCTATGAACTTCAGGTTTTTTTGAGTATATAGCTCTTTTTCGGGCTGTTTTAAAAGATAGTTATCGATATAATTGTGAGCGACCTCGCCGGCAACCTTATTGTCGTCTATTGATCTGGCTAAGTCAGTGAGATAAACCATTTTATCAAAGGGCATTTTGCCTTGCCGATAGGTTTCGAGCAGGGTATAGTATTGGTGTTGCGGATCGAGTGCACGACGCACGATGCCAAGGAAGCGCCCCGGGTCTTTATACCCTGTCGACCTGTGGATCAAGTTTCCATCCGGCGAAAAGAAAAGGAAGGTTGGATAATCTTTGATCTTATATTCTTTTTCCAGATAATTCGCGTCGGCGTACCAGGCCTTTATCTGGTCATTGTCGTCTGTTGTGGAATCGAACTGGATTTTCACAGACAGATAGTGATCGTTTACGAAACTGCCAATGCTATCCAGCGGGTAAACATCCTTATCCATTTCCTTGCATGGTTTGCACCAGGATGCAAAACAATCGACCAAAATATACCTGTTCTCCTTTTGGGCTTTTGCTTTTACACTTTTCCAATCGGGGAGATCCTGGAATCGAACTCCCGTCGATGGTTCATTTTGCGCAAATAAGAAATGGGGAAATAAGAACAGAAAAATTGCAAATGCTCGGTTCAGTATCATTGTTGAAAAATTAATGCGGTGGTCTTTAACTTTCAACAATAATATAACCCGGGTAACTAACCTGTACGCCACTAAGTTTTGGGTGCTGTTAGGGGCGTACGATCAATTTTCTTCCTTCAAGCGAAAAATGCACCTGCTCATTCTCCAGTCCTTTCAATACCGCCAGAAGCGGTAGATTTCGCTGGATCTTACCTACAAATTCCTGAGGTGGGACGCTGCCAGTATATTCTACATCTACATCATACCAACGGGCTAGCTGACGCATGGTGGTTTCAAGAGAAGAGTGATCAAAATGAAAGTAGCCATTCTTCCAGGCGGTGATCTCTGCGATGTTGACCTCGCGTAATGTCTTCAATCCTCCTTTTTCATCGAGGACAGACTGTTCCTCAGGCTTAAGCAAGGCTGAAGCTCCTCCATGTACAAACCGGACACTACCCTCGACAAGAGTAGTGCGCTCGGCATTCTCGTCATCATAGGCCATGATGTTGAAAGATGTACCGAGAACTTCGATTGTACTGGTCGCCGCACCGCGATGTACGGCAACCCGGAATGGATGGGAGGCGTCTTTTGCAATCTCAAAATAAGCTTCACCGGTGAGCTCGACCTCGCGGGAGCTACCAGTGAATGATACGGGGTAGCGTAAAGAGGAGGCATTGTTAAGCCAAACATGACTGCCATCGGGTAAGGTCAGCGAAAACTGGCCCGCCCGGGGCGTGCTTAGCAGGTTATAAGCCGGCGAGACGGGCTTATCTTCCGATGTCTTATTGTAGGCAAGCTGGCCATCGGCGAGCTTGGTAACATTCATATTGCCCTGGCTGGCCAGAACCCCGTTGCCTGTGCTGTCAAGGTTGATCTGCTGGCCATTGGCAAGGGTAAGAACGGCGCGATTGCTGCCGGGCTGGGCATCCGGAGCGTTCTTAGCCAACTGCGATTGTACCGGGCTGCCAATGGGTGCAACGGTCCGTCTTTGAAGAACCCAGAAGCTAATGCCGGCCACAGCAAATAGGACGGTGGCAACGGCAAGTGGACGCCACCAACGATTGACTGGGCGGGCCAGCGGAACAACCGGTGCAGCGGTAACGGCTTTCCAATGACCTTCCTGTTCAAGACGGCTTGATAAGTTATCCCAAATGCGTAAATGAGGCGTCTGTTGCATCTTTTTGAGACCTTCCTGCATCCAGTCTGTCTCGTTTTTGATGTTTTCGATCATTTCTTCCCGTCCCTCGCCTCCATGCAGCCACTGTTGCAGGAAAACTGTCTCTTCTGTTGAGAGTGCTTCTTCCCGAATATACTTTAGTAAGATCCTGTCTATGTCCTGAGATTGATCCATAATAATTACACTTCTCCTATCAATGCCACACGGAGTGGTTGTGTTTTTAACCACCCTGGGAGGGTTAAGAATTCATTAATAAATAATTATTTCAATAGGTAAAAGGCGGCTGCCAGGAGAAAACCAGGCATACCAGTGAGCATCCATTTGAATTTCAGGCCGCTCTTTCTCAAGGATTCTAAGGCTTTTGCTTTATGGTTAAGGACGGTTTGACTGTTGAGTTGCATCATTTCCGCGATTTCACTGGTCGTCTTTTGCTCAAAGAAATAAAGACGCAGTATGGCTTTACGCTGCCGGGGCAACTTTTCGATTTCCTGTAAAATGTTCTGAAAAAGGACCGCTTTGACCCGCTCGGTCTCCAACTGTTCATCAATGCCAGTCTCCAGGTAGGCGAGATCATGCTGACTTTCCCGCTTTTTCGTCTTCAGGCGGAGATAGTCGATGGACTCATTTCGTACAATTACGTAAAGCCAGCGTTTCACATGCTCGTAGGATTTCATACCGGCACGGGCATGAAAAAGCTTGTAAAAGGCATTTGCGACGATGTCTTCGGAGTCTGCCTGCGAGTGGATAATGTTTTCCACAAAATAGGTTAAAGGGCGTGACATCCGGTCGTAGACCCAGCGAAAGGCTTCCTTGTCTCCCTCGCGAAAGGCAGACATGATAGCCTCTTCATTGCCGTAGGCTGTTTGCTCGTTTTTAGTTATTACCTGCATGCCGGATAACAGTAATGTGATGTATACGGATTTACTATTCGTTTTTTAAGAACGACTTTGCTAATTCGGATTCTTCTGACTAATAAGGATAAAAGGTTAAAAAAACTTTCTGCTAAATAGGCGAGAAAGATAGCTACAAGCAATCGACGATTAGTTCTGGAATTTTCATGCAGGATGAGTCCTGAGACCCTTCACGATGCAAATAAATCCATTTTTCGTGATTCTACGTAACTAATTTGCGTTTGGTTGGAAATCTTCGTTCTAAAACTAATAATTTATAGTTTAAAAAACTACAAACTTTATAAAATAATAAAGGAATACTTATAAAAAAGAACCCCGGCGGGAGCCGGGGTCTTTTTACTTTTTTATCAGGCCGGGATATAATATCCCGTCCGGGCAAGGAAAATCCAGACCTAAAAGCCTGGCAACCACAGGTGCAACGTCCTGTGTCCCCATTTCGGGAATGACCACACCCTTGTAAATGCCTGCACCATAGGCAATAAAACCCGTAAACATCTGAGGTTCGTCATTCATAAAGCCATGCGTTCCCCCATGGGCGGGACGCAATACTTCCCCTTCGCTGGCATTCCCGACCGCTATCCCAAGTGCCGGCGCCAGGGCCAGGGCAGCGGAAGAATCCGTGCCAAGCCGATCGAGTTCGGGTCGCTCGAGGATCCGAAACAAATGTCTGTATTTCTCAGGAACATTGTGCAAGACCTTCAGCACCTCTGCCAGAGTCTTTGTATCCTTTTTATCCTCCAGGTAAAAGAGGGCAGCGCCACTACCAGACTGGAATTTGGCCCGCCAATGGGTTCCTTTTTGGAACAGACCAGCCTGAGCCAGCCAGACATTTGGTTCCAGCGCGGCATGGATATCAGTAAAGCCGTGGTCACCACAGATAAGAATAGCGGTACTATCTTTTATCCCTGCCCGCTGTACGGCTTCGAGGATAGATCCCACGGCACGATCGGCAGCACCAACCGCGGCGCGCACCTCATATCCATTCCTGCCCTTGTCGTGCTGAGCGTGATCGGTTTCGGTAATATGAAAGGCGGTGAAGGTGGGTTTGTACTTCATGATCAGGTATGCGGCTATCCGGGCATTGTTCTCATCCGTACGGAGGAAGCCGTCACTATTGATCTCTTCGCTGGGGATCTTACCCAATACATTGGCTTCCAGTTCGTCCCATAAGCCGGCAGGGTGTACACCGCTGCGGATCAGGGCGATGTTATCGGTCTTTTCATCAAACCCCCAATAGTCCGGAAAATTATAATCAATGGCCGTAGACCCCAGGGTGACGGGCCAGTCGATAGCAGCTGTTATCTTACCGGTTGCATGAACGGCATCGAACAAAGTGGGTAATTTGATCAGATTCGCGTTGAAGTTCCAGGACGGAGTAGTACTGAGAGGCGTAAAAGGTGAATTCAGATAGACTCCACTGCGTGCCGGCAATGCTCCCGTGACCATGGCTGTATGATTTGGCAGGGTTACGGTGGGAAAAACCGGCCGGACATGTACTGCATAAGAACCTTCCTGCATCATATGCTGGAGATTTGGCGCCGGCCACGAGAGATCTTCATAAAATTCGGGTCGCATGCCATCGATAGTTATAAGGATGACGTGACGAACGGGAGACTGGGAATGAGCAGAGAGGATAAGGGAAAGCCCAATCGCCACTGACAGAAATTTTTTCATGAATCGTATTTAAGGTGGAGAGAAAGTTTCCCAACTAACGGTAAGTAGTTACAAATAACTATTTATCCCCAAACCTTAACCATGAACTGCATGCTATGCTGAACAACAATTCAGGTCGCACAAATGCTGACATCCATCAGCAATTCCAATTGTTCAAGAAAGGAGAGGGACACTCCTTCAAATTCTTTTACGACCTCTACAATCGTCAGATCTACGTATTCGTTCTCAACCTGCTGCACAGCGATGCGATAGCAGAAGAGATCACCAATGACGTTTTTGTCCTTTTGTGGGATGACCGGGGCAAGATCAACGATCTTCACCATCTCACCAGTTTTCTTTACCTGGTAGCCCGGCGTCAGGCCATTGCCCATCTGGTCAAGCTAAAAAGACAGACCAAACTGGAAGAAGCATGGGCTATATACCAGTACGAATGGGCCACACAGTTTGACGAAGTTGAGATTACGAGAGACAAAATCATCGCCCTCATCATTCAGCACATCGATACATTGCCCCCAAAACAAAAAGAAGTCTTTCTGCTCAGCTTTACCCAGCGCATGGATGTGCGCAGCATTGCGGAAAAATTGGGCACAAGCGAAAAGAATGTCTACAAGCATCTCGCAAAAACTTATCAGTATCTCAAAAAAAAGCTACAAACGGGGTAGAAAAAAAACTGGTTTTACTATTATACTAAATGAGGGTCTGTTTTTTTACACAAAACAAACCCGCAAACCCTGATCTTATGCCTAAATGTCCTATCCAGATCGAAGAACTTATTATTAAATACGCCCGCGGCCAACGCCTGAGCAAGCAGGAACTGGCCCAATTACTGGAATGGCAAAGTCGTTCGGAGAACCATCAGGTACTGCCGGAGAAGTTCCGGGATATCGATTGGCTGCGTGAGAATCTTCGGCGGTTGGAGAATGTACCTTCAGACAGGATGTGGGATTTTATCCGGGATCGGATCGCGCTGGATATACAAAAGGAGCCTCAAAGAACACCGGGGCATTTGCGTCGCGTACGGCAATGGGCGACCTGCGCAGCGGTTATAGTATTAGGGATCTCCGGCTGGCTGCTGTTGCGGCATCCCACGCTTACCGGCAGGAATGCAGATATACCGGTACCGACGATAGCCCGCGTAGAAAAGCAATTAACCGGTAACCATCAGGTATTGCTGACTCTTGCTGACGGCCGGGTACTTCCGCTGGATCACGTACCAAATGGAAAGGTCGCTGAAACTGTAAACCTGATCCTGACCAAGACGGATAGCAACCGGTTAGAGTATATCTTAAAACCCGGCGCCACAGAGACGGCCATCGATAGCCGGATCACGACAGGACAGACCAGCCCCTTTCACCTGATCCTACCGGATGGAACAAAGGCTCATCTTTCTTATGCGTCAAGCCTTTCCACCTCTTTTCATGAAGGGCAACGGGAACTGGCACTGACCGGGGAAGCCTTATTTGAGACGGCGAAAAATAGTCGCCAGCCTTTTACCGTGCTGACAAAAAATGCACGCGTACAAGTTCTGGGTACTGTATTCAATGTATCTGACTATGAAGATGGATCGGGCAGCACTGTCTCGCTTTTTAGCGGCGCGGTAAAAGTCATCAATGGCGAAGAGACAAAATTGTTGAAACCGCATCAATTGCTGGTGGCCACCAATGAAAAGCTGGACCTCCGTCATTTCTGGGATTCGACAAAGATATTGTCCTGGGCTGCCAAAGATCCTTTTTTCCATTTTGAAAATGCCAATTTAATTACGGTTGTCGGACATATTGCCCGATGGTACCAGTTGAAAGTATATAACCCGGCCGGCGTGAAGGGAATTCCTATCACGGGTGTGTTCCGGCAAAAAGAATCGTTGGAAGTTACGCTGGGCATGATCGATCGCATTGAAAGCGGTTACGCCTTCCTGAAAAGGAGGGGGGATACGATCGAGATCTCAGATGCCATGGCTTCCCGCTGATCAAGTATCAACCATTAAACCTTGCCTTTTCCCGTTTAGACCAAACCGCTATGCCGGTGATCACGTACGCGTGAAAGCCGGCATTTTTTCCGGCACTACACCTTCAGACCTGTTCCTGCCGAACACTATCGCATCAACCCTTAAAAAATGGTTATGACCTTTCGTGGCATCTCCCTGTTGAACACATTTGTTTTAGCGGCCTGTGTATCCGCCTCTGTTTCCTGCAAAAAATTGCTGGACGTACCACCTCCTTTAAGTCAGATCAGCACTTCATCGGTCTTTGGCAGCGATGCCAATGCCACAAAAGCCATGGCTGGCCTCTATATCCAGATGATGCTGAATTCCCGCAGCCTGATGAATGGTGGAGTGACCATCTATGCAGGACTCAGCGCGGATGAATTGGTTAATGCCAATGCCTTCCCCGCATCTGCCGAAACACCCTTCCGGACCAACAGTCTGTCCGCAGATAACATTCTCAGCACAGGTCTGTACGATTCGGGATATGCATTGATCTATACGGCTAACTCGATACTGGAAGGACTGGACGGCAGTTCGGGTGTCTCTGCCGGCATGAAACAAAGGCTGCGCGGAGAGGCCAGCTTCAGCCGGGCTTTGATATACTTCTATCTTGTCAATCTTTATGGTGCAGTACCATTGGTGACGACTACCGATCTTACAAAGAATGATACTTTATCCCGTGCTGAACCGGCAACCGTCTACCGGCAAATTGTCAAAGATCTCCAGTCTGCTGAAACACTATTGTCCGGAGACTATATTCCTTCCACAGACGGATCTTTCCGGACCTCACCCAACCGGAGTGCTGCCGCAGCATTACTGGCGCGGGTATATCTTTATCAGGGTGAGTGGACAAAAGCTGACAGTGCAGCCAGCGCTGTCGTGGAAAACACCCTGTATCAACTGGAACCTGATCTGGACAGCGTCTTTCTGCCGGGCAGCCGGGAAACTATCTGGCAACTTGAGCCAGCCTTTGATGGGCAGGCTACGGCCGAAGGTGCCGCCTTTATTCCTGCGGCACCCTTCCTGCCGCCGCAATTTCCCCTCACGCAAACACTAATAAATAGTTATGAAACGGGAGATTTGCGATTGGCCGAATGGACCGCTATGGCAGGTAGCGGAGCAATCTATCCGAACAAATATAAACAGGCGGCATATGACCCTTTGAATCCGGAAGATAATGTCGTGTTACGGCTGGCGGAGACTTATCTGATCCGTGCCGAGGCACGTGCAAACGAAGGGAATCTTGCCGGTGCGGAGGATGATTTGAACCTTGTTAGGTACCGGTCAGGATTAACTGCTATTTCGACTGGAACCAATAGCGACATACTGACGGCGATACGACACGAGCGGCAGATAGAATTGGCCGCAGAGTGGGGGCATCGCTGGTTGGATCTGAAACGGCTGGGACAGGCGGATGCGGTCCTCGGAGCCGAAAAGACGGGCTGGAAACCTGCCGCGGCACTCTATCCGATACCCGCAACGGAATTGACAAAGAATCCGAATCTGGTGCAGAACAGCGGTTACCAATAAAGTGAATTAAGATGGTAACCAACGAAATAGGACGAATTTTAAAAAATATAATTCATTCCGCTCCTGAAAGACCCGCTAAACAAGAACGTAAATCTTATACTGGTTCCTTGCTTTAAAATTATTTTTCTAATCAAAAAATTTTGGAACATGTTTGATTTCGCTGCGCATCAAGATCAATTTGCCCGATTCCGGAATGGCGATGAGCGTGCTTTGAATTTCTTTTTCAGCTATTATGGACGCGCTGTCTACCGATACCTTAGCTGGAGATGCGGGAATGAACAATCAGCCAAAGAGCTGGCGGCTGAGGTATTTCACAAAGCGTGGAGACATCGTCACACGCTGCAGAACGAAGATCACCTCGTAGGATTTCTATTCGTTACAGCATTTGAATTATGTATTTCTGATCAGCGGGCTGGCTCCAGCCGGTGGAAGACAGAATCCGGCGAGGCCATATCATTACAGGATGCCCAACGTTTCCTGCAGGACCCCGAGGTCTTGCGGGCACGAATACTCTCTGCGATGAACCGGGAGTTGAATAACCTGCCGCGTCAACAGGGGAATGTTTTACGGAAGCTTTACCTCGAAGGGAAGAATATCCCGATGGTTGCCCTGGAATTGAGGATTGTTCCCCAGACCGTGAGGAACACCCGTAACAAAGCCGTGCATGCGATGGAACGGCGACTGTCCGGAGTTGAGTTTATGTTAGTGGCGATGGGCTTACTTCTATCCCGTATCGAAAGGCAATAATAATGGTTAAGACCGCGAAAAGTGGCAGTCATGTCCTATTGTTAATTTGAAAAATGATCACTTTATGGTCGAAAATCACAGTTCCCTCGATGACATACTCCAGAAGTATGCGCGAGGGGAAAAATTGACTGACCCGGAAACGGATTTGCTGAATCAGAGTATCCGCGCCCTACCTCCCGTACCTATGGCTGAGATCTGGAGCGACATCCAGCGGCGGATAAAAGCCGATGCGGGGCCGCCAGCGGCGTCAGTTAGAAGGCTCTTGCCCGGGAGACAATATTTTACTGCCACTGCCTGGTATCTTGGGGCCGCAGCGGTAGTGATCCTGGTTTTTGCGTGGATATTAAGGTATAACCTCCATAACGAAAACAAAAAGCCTGAAACCAGGATTGCACCTGCAGTAACAGTAAAAGTTCCTGAAAAGCCCTTGCTACCTCCATCAAAACAGGCTGTGCTAACCCTGGCCGATAACAGCAGGATTAGTCTTGATACAATTCCGGTTGGAACGACGATCAGGGTTTCGGAGGATCTCTCGCTAAAGAAAGTCAGCACAGATCAACTGGTTTATACAAAAATAGATGGATCAGGATCGGGATTCACCGAATGGAACAGGCTTATTGTTGGAACTCAGCACCAGGCCATTGCGTTTATGCTGCCGGATGGCAGCCGTGTGCATTTAAAGCCTGGATCAACCATGCGCTACCCGGTGATGCGCGATGGGCAGGCGCTGGTGGATCTGGAAGGCGAGGCCTGGTTTGCGGTAGTTCCAAACAGCCGGCTAAGATTGGCTATCCTGGGGCCGGGGGGACTGGAAGCGCAGGTGCTCGGGACGACGTTTGCCATGCAGGCCCACATCGGCGATTCCGAGCCGCGGGTCTGGCTGATCTCGGGGGCAGTGAAGGTTTTAGCCAATGGACAAAGCCGGCTGCTGAGATCCGGAGGTGCTATCGCAATGAAAAAAGGAAGACTGACAGAAGAAAGCCTGAATACCGGAACAGCGTTATTTGCGTGGTCGGGGGTACCGACGGAGATGCACTTTAATCGGATGGCTTTTGGCGCGGCTATTGAAGAAATTGCGGCCAGCTATGGATTAAAAGTGGAAAACCCGGAATCAGTGCAGGGTATCCCGGTAACAGGTACATTTTTCCGGGATCAGCCGCCAGAAAAGACCTTAAAAGAGCTCGAAGGCCTGGAGAGCGGGACTGCCTTTTTTTCAATAAAAGGGAACAGGATCATTATATCGGGGACTTCGGAGACCAAATAACCTTTTCCCCCTTGCTGTAAAAACAAACCTGCGTATATGCCGATATTGAAGGCATGGCTAAGGCTAACACTGTTACTCCTGGCCATTTCCACTGAGATGCCCTGTGCTGCACAGCACACGAACGGAAGTATCTTCATCCACCAGAAGCGGGTGCCTTATAAGCTGGCATTCGAAACTGCGGAAAAGCAATCGGGGTATCATTTCAACTACAGCGACTCCAACTTTTTCGACTGGCCCCGGGTCGATCTGGATCTGACGGGAGCAACAGTGCTGGAATTCATCGAATCCCTGCTTGCCGGGTTGAACTATACATCGACGTTTTATGGTAAGGTCATTGTCATCAGTCGTATACCGCCAACGGCTAACCTGTATTTAAATCTGAAAGGAAAAGTGCTAAATGCACAAAACGAGCCGTTGCCACTGGCGACTGTGACGGTCGCTGGCGGACACCCGCCGGTATTGACAAAGGAAGATGGCTCATTTAGTCTTCCGGTGACTGCCTTTGAAACGCTGGTGACCATTAGTTATTCCGGATATCTTCCGCTGCAGATGGTACTTTCCAACCGAAAACCACATGACCAGGACATTGTGCTGCAGCTTGCTGCGGTGAATTTAAATGAGGCACAGGTGGAAGCCTATGGCAGGACGACGCAGCGGCTTTCTACCGGGACCATTTCCACGTTGAAAGGCGAAGCTATTCGTATACAGCCGGTCGCGAATGTGCTGGATGCATTGGCCGGACAGATCCCCGGGCTAAGTATCCGGCGTGTCAGTGGCGTATCGGGCAGCACCTACGAGACCCTGCTGGGAGGACGGCATTCCATAGCACAGGGTAATGAACCCTTATTTGTCGTAGATGGGGTACCGCTGGCATCCAGCTCTTTTATCGGGACCATCGGTCCGGGTTCATCCCTTGGGAGTGGCGGGGCGAGCACACTCAATGGCATTCCGCCGGGTGATATAGCTGGCATATCAGTACTAAAGGGGCCGGCTGCCACAGCGATCTATGGGAGCCGCGCCGCCAACGGAGTGATCCTGATCACGTTGAAAGAAGGGACTGCTGGCGCCTTATCCTGGACTGTGGATGCCACCTCTGGTTGGCAACGCAGTGTAAGGGTAAGCCGGTTTTTAAACACCAGCCAATTCCTGGCTTTACGGGAAGAGGCTGCGGGCAATGACAGTAAGGCCATTAATGCGACAACAGTACCCGAACTCGCCTGGGATACTACCCGGTATACAGACTATCAGCATTTGGTACTGGGACGTACCGGGTATTTTCACGATCTGCGGGTGGGGCTTACCGGTGGTAACAACCGGAACAGCTTCCTCGTGTCGGGCACCTTACATGCGCAAAATACCATCTTTCCGGGGGAAACAAAGGACACCCGGGCCTCTCTTTATGGCAACTGGCATTACCGAAGTGAAAATAGCCGGCTGCGACTGGCCGTATCCGGGCTTTATAGCCATCAAAGCGAAAGCCTTCCCCTCGAAGACCTTACCGGTTATCAGGGGCTTGCACCAAATGCTCCGGCCTTTTTTGATGCGAACGGGCAGGCGGTATGGAACAGTCAGGGCCTCCCTTTTATCAATATTCCTGCCCTGACGAATAATACGTACCAGCTGGGTGTCTACAACTTTTTGGGCCATCTCCAGTCGGCATGGCAGGTAGCCAAACCCCTTTCCTTGGAGGCTAGTCTTGGGATCTTCCATATCGGGGCGAATGAAGAAGGTCTGACCAGGGTGGCAGGGCAGGACCCAAATCTACAACCTCCACCCACAGGTATGAGCAACAATTCACGGAATGACTATCAAAGCAATATTACAGAAGTACTGGCGCGTTATACACCACGACTTCCGATGGGATCGCTGGAGCTTATCATGGGCGGGACATGGCAGGGAGAGAGAAGAGACAGCTCCGCATTGACTATCGGCGGGTATCCCGATGACCTGGTGCTGGCAACAGGAAATGGGGGAACTATCTATTCCTCGTCAAAAGAAAGAGTCGGCTATCGTTACCTGGCACTTTTTAGCCGTATCAAGTACAATTTCGGGAAGAAATATATTCTGGAGGGGTCTGCAAGGAGGGATGGAAGCAGCCGCTGGGGGCCCGGTCATCAATTTGGCACTTTCTGGTCTTTTGGGGGAGGCTGGATCTTTAGCGAAGAGTCTTTTTTCCAACCGCTGAAAAAGACATTTAGTTTTGCAAAACTGCGGGGTAGTTACGGCAAGACGGGCAACGATCAGACGGATGATAATCAGTTTGCGCAGGTATATACCCCCATCGTCGGCCAGACTGGCGGGCAGGGGGTCATTCCCGCTACGCTGTATAATCCCGACCTGCACTGGGAGAAAAGCTATGCTGCTGAATTAGGATTGGAACTGGGCTTTTTACAGGATAAGGTCTTTTTTTCGGCGACGGGCTACCATTCGCGGAGTAAGGATCAGATCCTGACCACCACGGTAGCAGGCCAGGCCGGTGGGGTCAGTGTAGTTGCCAACAGACCGGTACAGGTCAACAATACATCGCTGGAGATGAGTCTGCGCGTTAACAGCTTGTTGCTTGGACCGGTTTCCTGGACGCCCGTTATAAATCTGACATTGGCTCAAAATAAGCTCCGGCGCTTCCCGGGTTTGATGAACACTTCCTATAATTCCACTTTGGAAGTGGGTAAATCTTTGACCGTGTCGAAGGGGCTGCATTATATGGGTGTCAACAAGCAAACAGGGCTCTATCAATTTCTGGATGTCAATAAGGACAGCCTGTTAAATGCCGATGATGTGAGGGCCAGCCCGTCAAAAGACCCCCGGTATTATGGGGGATTATCCAATACTTTTAGCTGGAAAGGCTGGCGGCTGGACATCGTGACCACCTTTTGTGTGCAGAACGGCGATAATCCGCTGGTGACCTTATCCAGGCAGAATGCACCCGGAATGTTGGCGCCATCCCAATTGAGTAATGGGCCTGTGGAATGGCTGGACCACTGGCGAAAACCTGGCGACAATGCTCTGCAACAGCGACTGACGACGGGAAAGGATAAGGATGCGGTGACGGCCTGGCGAAACTATTTGAAATCGGATGCCAACACGATCGATGCCTCCTATCTGCGTATAAAGACGCTGTCCCTGAGTTACCAATTAGGGGAAAAGACCCTGAACCGCTGGGGACTGAAGAAACTGCAGTTTTATCTCCGGGCGCAGGACCCCTGGACCTTTACGCATTACCCGGTCTGGGATCCGGAGACACAAAACCCGCTGACCCTGCCTACTTCGAGGACCTGGGTGGCGGGATTCAGTTTGGCATTATAAGATCAGGGCCCGCGAAAGCGGGCCCTGATTCTTTCGGCTAATAGCCAAGATGGGCGTACAAATAAGCGGTCGGGAAATTGTAATGCGGGTAGTAATTGTTGTTATAACCTCTTGCGATGAGGGTGCCGCCGATGGGATTGGTATCGATGCCAACCATTCCGCCATAGAACACCCACCATTCATAGGTCTCTTGCTGGAGTGAAAGGTGATCGTTGTACGTGTCATCGGGATAGGTGTACCAATAATAGAGGACGGTTCGGGGACTCAGGGGGGCAGCAGGTTTGGAGACCGGGGCGGGGGATGCCGCTTTGAAGCTACCGCAAAGGGTTAGCATTCCTGCGATCAGCAGGAGGCGGAACGAAAGGTTCATGATGGTTTACGGCTTTTTTGATCAAAAAGCAGCTGAAAAACTTTGAGGTTTAATAATTATAATACCGGGTTCACCAGGGTGCGGGAAGACAGTGGTTTGGCCGGCCAATCGTGGTAAGTACAATGTTGTATGCAGCGCAAAAAAGTCACTTATGGGTGAGTAAATGTAAGATAGTAGGATGCACTGAGAATGCGGCGGGGAGCAACTTTTGGGTTGGAAGGGAAGATTAATTGCGCATACTGATGAGCGTTATATAATATATGAGACTTAATAAATATGTGTTGAAACATCAAAAGAACTAATCAAAACTTAACACGATAAGCCTTTTTTCCTGAGTTAAATAGCATTTTTGTATGATTTTTTCGTGATTTCTTTCAAAATTATCAATAAAAATACTACCACTTTGTGGTAGTTAAGAAATTTCTATTCTCGTAAATCTTCTATAGATTGCCTGCTGTGTGGATTTTTCCCATTAAACCTACCAACCTACTATCTATGTACCGAAAGCCGGTACTGCCGAACCGGAATCGTGGCCGGGCTATAAAGTTATAAGCTCTTTTTTCTGATTTTTATTAATAATGGTTAAGGCTAACCCGCATCTTAAATGATGTACCAAACTGACTAGCATGCATAAATTGACCCTAAGACCGTCGCAGGTCTATGACGACTAACCGGCAAAAGGATTGCCGCAAATAAAGAAAGACGGTTGCACCCGTCTCCCTTATACTTGTCCGGCAAATTCTGCTCCAGCGCTTTACATTGCTTTACAGATTTTAACCCAACAAATCAAAGGTATGAAAATTTTTTACAATGCTTCTGCCATGCAGAGAGCGTCCGGCACGCTCATGTCATCACTGGCCCAAGCGATGCAAAAATTCCACCCGAACACAACAAAAACCCTGATACTCGGAGTGAAACTCGCTGCTGTATTTATATTGATCACCTGCTTGCAGGTAAGCGCAAAAACCACGAATGCGCAGAAACTGAGCATTTCTATGAAGAACGGCTCTCTGGAAAAATTGTTTTCTGAGATCGAGAAAAAGACGACCTATGTCTTTTTTTATGATGCGGCGATTTTGAAGGGTACCCGGCCGGTGACGGTGGAGGTGAAGGATGCGACGGTGGAAGACATACTCCAGACTTCGTTGAAAGGCCAGTCGTTGGAGTTTTCGATACATGACCGGACGATTTTTGTGAAACGTGGAGAAAAATCTGCGACTTTAGCTCCGGGTGGACCGGGAAAGGGAGGGACGCCGTCGGTGACGGGGGTAGTGAAGTCAGAGAGCGGGACACCGTTGATTGGAGCATCGGTAGTAATCAAGAAGTTGAAAAAGTCCGGAATGACAAATGAAAACGGAGAGTTTGTATTACGGGATGTGCCGGATGGGGAGTATGAGGTGGAGATATCCTATGTTGGTTATGAGACACGCACGACAACCGTCGTCGTGGAGAATCAAGAGGGAAGGGTAGTAGCGGACCTCAAGCAGTTTCATAGCCAGTTGGATGAGACGGTGGTGAAAGGGTATTATACAACCACAAATCGGCTAAATACCGGTAATGTTACGAAAATAAAAGGGGAGGATATACAAAAGCAGCCAGTGAGTGATCCCATTTTGGCATTGGAGGGTAGAGTGCCTGGACTGGATATACAGCAGTCTTCGGGAATACCAGGGGCTAATATGACTGTGCGGGTGCGGGGACAAAACAGTATCGCTAATGGGAATGACCCGCTGTATATTGTAGACGGAGTACCTTTTAGTTCTGTGAGTCTAACTAATAATAATATCGGAGGAGGGGCTGTTGGATACCCCAGTTCATACGCGGCGTTGAACTCGGGTCAGTCTCAGGGTGGCCTTAGTCCTTTTAATAATATAAATCCTGCCGACATTGAAAGTATCGAGGTCTTAAAGGATGCAGATGCTACGGCCATATACGGGTCTAGGGGAGCGAATGGGGTAATCCTTATCACGACCAAAAAAGGGAAGGCAGGAGATACCAAATTTTTAGCGAATGTTTATTCTGGTGAAGGGGCAGTGACAAGGAGAATGCATTTACTGAATACGCAAGAGTATCTGCAAGTCAGGCATCAGGCTTTTATTAATGATGGCCAAACGCCAACACCCGATGATGTTGATATCAACGGTACCTGGGATACCACTCGTTATACCGACTGGCAGAAAGTTCTTTTTGGTGGAACAGCGAAGTTCACTAATGCCCAGGTTTCACTATCCGGAGGAAATGCTAACACCCAATTTATTCTGGGTAGCGGGTATAGCAGGCAAACTACTGTGTTTCCGGGAAATTATTCAGATGCGAAAGCTTCGGTCTATTTAAATGTTACTCATGCCTCGATTAATCAGAAATTTCATACAACGGCGTCCGCCGGGTATGTCAATGACAATAATATTATCCCTCAGGCCGATTTTACCACGAGTTTGAACCTGGCGCCTGATGCACCACCTCTTTATGATGCCAATGGCAATCTCAATTGGCAAAATGGAACATTTAGCAACCCTCTGGCGCCAACATTCAGAAATGCAAGGGCGAAAACAAATACGCTAAATGGAAGTCTGAATCTTAGTTATGAACTGTTTCGTGGTTTGCAATTGAAAAGCAGTTTCGGCTATACTACTATGCAAATGAATCAAACGAATCAGCAATTTGCAGCCGCGGCATACGGACCACCCAATCCATTCAGTAGAAAAAATCAGTTTGCCACCAGCAATTTCAATACCTGGATCATTGAACCTCAATTGGAATATTCGCGAAAGATCAGTCATGGAAACCTGGATGTACTAATTGGCACAACTCATCAGCAAAATAACCAAAATTCAATAGCACAAACAGCTATCGGTTTTGCCAGTGATGCATTGATCCCGAATGTTACTGCGGCCTCTTATCTTTATGCCAGTGGTTCTGCCCAGGCAAGCGAATATCATTATGTCGCCTTTTTTGGCCGAATCAATTATAACTGGGAGGAAAAATATCTGGTTAACATTACGGCACGCAGGGATGGCAGCAGCCGGTTTGGCCCTGATAGACAATTTGGTAATTTTGGAGCTGTAGGAGCGGGCTGGATATTCTCCAAAGAAAAGTTTATGGAGCATAGCGTGCCCTTTCTCAGTTTTGGTAAACTAAGGGCAAGCTATGGTAGTACCGGGAATGACCAGATCGGTGACTATCAATTTTTAAGTACTTACTCTTCTTACTATGGAACTTCTTATCAGGGGGTGAGTACTTTATATCCTACCATTCTTGCCAACCCGCATTTTGGCTGGGAACTCGTGAAAAAACTGGAAGGAGGGCTTGAATTGGGATTTTTAAAGGATCGTATTTTGTTTACGGCAAGCTATTATCATAATCGAACAGGTAATCAGTTAGTAGGCCAGGTCTTACCTTATACAACAGGTTTTAACATTGTGCAGGCTAATTTGCCAGCCGTAGTACAAAACACAGGAACAGAAATAGTATTAAATACCGTAAATATTCAGACCAAGAATTTTACCTGGAATACTTCCATTAATCTGAGTATTCCCAGAAACAAGTTGGTCTCCTTTCCCGGATTAGCTGATAATCCTAATTATAAATTAACCTATGCAATTGGCAAACCCTTATATGTACGACCACTTTATCATTATACGGGGCTTGATAAGCAAACAGGTTTATATACATTTGACGATGTAAATCATGATGGATTAATTGATTACAGGGATGCAGGATTTCTTAAGCAAGTAGCGAAAAATTACTTTGGAGGTATTCAGAATAGCCTTTCTTTTAAGGGATGGCGCCTGGATTTTTTGGTCCAGTTTATAAAACAGACTGCGCCAAATTATTTAACCAATTTTAGATTTCCAGGAATAAATGGCCAAAATCAACCGGTAGCGGTACTTGGCGCCTGGCAAAAGCCAGGGGAGAATGCCGGTATACAAAAGTATACTCAGACTGGAGGCGACGCTGCTACGGCCTATGGTAACTACGGGGTTAGCGATGCAAGCATCTCTGATGCTTCTTTTATTCGGCTGAAAAATGTATCCCTTTCCTATAGTTTGCCGGATGGGTGGCAACGAAAGCTACATCTACAAAGTACCCGATTATACATTCAGGCGCAAAACTTATTTACCATTACCAGTTATTTGGGACTTGATCCCGAGACTCAGGGATGGGCTTTGCCGCCACTTCGAATGATCACTGGAGGAATACAAGTAGGTTTATAATAATTCAAGATAATTGCTGCTTCTAAATGTTATTGCAATGAAAACGAAATGCTTTTTATACTTTTTCGGCGGGTATTTATTTATATTGGGACTAGCTGGGTGTAAGAAAGAAGTCCAGGTTGGGGTTCCCATTACACAACTGGTTACTAACACTGTGTTTAGCAATGATAATACGGCTACTGCGGCAGCACTGAGTGTCTATTCCCAGATGATTACTAACACCGTACCGTGGAATCTTCATAGAATCACTGCTATTTCGTCCGATGAACTGACTAATTATGGTAAGGATCAGACGTCGCTGGATCTTTATACTAATGCATTAAGTGCTCAAGTTGACGCAGCCTCCATTAACGTGTGGACTTCCATGTACAGTTATGTTTATCAAACAAACTCTATTTTGGAGAATTTGAGAATTTCGAGAGGTGTTAGCTCAAGAGTGAAACAGCAACTAAATGGAGAGTCGCTGTTCCTGAGGGCTTATTCCTATTTTTACCTGGTAAATCTCTACGGAGATGTACCTCTTGTCACTAGTACGGACTATAAAGTAAATGCAACACTTCCGCGTACGCCTAAGACCCAAGTCTATCAACAGATTATCAGCGATCTGAAAATGGCGCGGGATTCGTTGAGCACTAGTTTTGTCGATGCCACTGATACGGCCATTACTACCGACCATATACGCCCTACGACCTGGGCGGCGACGGCTCTACTTGCGCGGGTGTATTTGTATTCGGGAAATTATGATAGTGCGGAATTGCAGGCAAGTACAGTTATCAACAATACGATGTTTCAATTGCCAACCGATCTCACCAAAGTATTTCTTATGAACAGCCCGGAAGCGATCTGGCAACTCGCAGATGATGCTTATTCGTTGTGGACAGCAGACGGCGCCAATTTTATATTACACGCACCACCGAGCAGCTCATTTGTTAATAACGCCACGATCAGTCCACAATTATTTAATGCTTTTGAGACTGGAGACAGACGAAAAACAGCTTGGATCGGAAGTTATACTGACGGTAATAACACTTGGTATTTTCCTTATAAATACAAGGATGATTACAATGCTACAGCGATTAACGAGTACACCATGCTATTACGATTGGGAGAACAATATCTTATCCGGGCAGAAGCCAGAGCTCAACAAGGGAATGTGGCTGGGGCCTTGGCAGATCTTAATAGTATTCGTAACAGAGCTGGGTTAGCTAATTATTCCGGAATGACTGATGAAGCCTCCCTTTTATTCGCCATTGCGCATGAGCGGCAAGTCGAATTGTTTACGGAATGTGATCGCTGGATAGACTTGAAAAGGACAAAAAATATAGATGCTGTCATGGGTGGACCTACTGGCGTGTGTGTAACTAAAGGGGGAACCTGGACTACTAATCAGCAGCTATACCCACTACTTCCCGCAGATATCTTGAATAATTCTAATCTTATTCAAAACTCCGGGTATTGAGAACTGACGATTACCGCAGTATTTTCTCTTTGGCATAAAGGGATGTATTTATTTTTTGTGTGATTTCTCCAGGTTGAGGGCCTAGGTTTATTTTTTCGATTAATTTATGGGATGAATCATTTACTGATGCGACAAGCAACTTTAATTCGGGGTATACATTTTGTTTCTTTCTTTTTGCTATTGTTTCTTTTCGGTGCTGAGCTAGAAGCGCAGTCAAAATCTTCCGGTAAGGAGGTTCTTGATACTTTAGCGCTTAAGGAATGGCCTTCTCTTGTATCCTGTTCGATCAGTCCCCATGGCAGATACATGGCTTATGATGTAGATCAGCCCCTATTGGGAAATTCAAGTTGCATAATTACCGATACAAGTGGTACGTGGCGAAAGGAATTTAGTCCTGCAACGATTTGCCATTTTTCAGGTGATGACCGCTTGGCAATATTTCAAATCCGCGACAGTCTGCATATTCTTGAACTTGGCCAGGACAAACCAGACCGGGTAGTGCCCGTGCAATTCTATAGACAGCTGATGGTCGACCAAGGTGAATGGTTGGTTTATCAGGAGAAAGGCCTAACTCGAGAGTTGGTGCTATTGAACCTTTTGAATGGCAACGAGCAAAGGTTAGGGCAGGTAACTCAATATCTGTTTGATAAAAATGGAACGGCAATACTATTAGAGAAGACTAGAGGAAGGGATAGCAGCGTGGTCGTATCTTTGGAGTTATTTAGAGTCAAAAATGCGAAGACAACCACTTTGTGGACAGGAAGTCCGGGAGAAAAGGCTGTGGATTTTCAATTTAGCGAAGATGGAAATGGGCTGGCATTTGTTGTTGAAAATGGACCAGAAGAACGTCAGGTTCGTTCGATCTGGTATTATGCGGCAGATATACCTAAAGCAGTAATAAAATTCCGGGATGGGGATTCCCGGATTGATCGCAATCTGAGGATTTCGGGACCGCTTGAGTTCAGCCGGAATAATCAGTGGCTTTTTTTCTCGCTACTCTCTGCCAAACGAAGCAATATTCCACAGCCGGACCCCGATGCAGTACAAGTAGATGTCTGGAGTTACAAGGACCGAGTTATTCAGCCAGCACAGGCAAAAGAACATGAGCGTGACCGATTTAGAGCTGTGGTGTCAGTTAAAGGTGATAGTTTTCAGCAATTGGAAACTGGTAAAGAACAATTGGTCAGTTCTTCCGAAGTTACGGGTGACGTAGTGGTACTTGCGAGTGAAGGTCCCGAATGGTGGGCGGATGCCCGCCATCATTTTCTATCCCCCTATTCGTATTCTTTGCGATCGCTGCGGGAACCGTCAAAGTCTTTTTTCTTTAAAAGTAGTTCAATGGAGAATCTATCTTTCTCGCCTGATGGGCGATGGATAGTATATTATGATGCGACTGAGAAAAATTATTTTAGCTATGATATAAAATCGAATAGTTTACATAATATTACCGCCAAGTTACCAACCAGCGTAAGTGCTGATTATCGGCACGAACTGCCACATTGGGAAGCAGCCCCTTTAGGGGGCTGGGGCAGAGGGGATAGCTCAGTGCTCCTGTATGATAACTATGATCTTTGGCAGGTGGATCTCTCCGGGCGAAGGACTTCCATTAATGTGACAAGAGGGTACGGATTATCACATCATGTGAAATTACGATTATTGGAATATCGTGATTTGAGTGGTAAAGAATCCGTCTTCACTTACGGGGATACCTTGCTCCTTACAGGGTTTAATGTAGATAATAAATATAATGGTTTTTTACGGCAGGTAATAGGAACAAAAAACTACCCGGAAGTATTGTATATGGGGCCATATGTTTTTTATGGGGTTAGCTCGCAAATATCCAGTAGTCATGCATTCGACAATGGAATGAGACCTCTAAAAGCCAGTTCAGCACAATGCTGGATAGTTAAGCGCCAATCTGATAAGGAAGCGCCTAATTATTTTCTTACAAAAAATTTTAAGCAATATAAACCCCTCACTCAATTGAAACCGCAAGCCAAATTTAACTGGCTAAGGGCTGAACTTATTCATTACAAGCAGCTGGATGGAAAAAAGGGGCAGGCAGTATTGTACAAACCGGAGGATTTTGATCCTTTGAAAAAATATCCTGTTCTTTTTAACTACTATGAAGAGCTAACTCAGCGATTATACCAATTTCCCAAACCAGAGTTTATGCGGGCAAATATCGATGTCGCATGGTTTGTGAGCAGAGGTTATCTTGTGGTTACTCCGGATATTCCTATTCAGTCGGCGAATTTTTCAGGAAAAACGGTAGGACAATGGGCGTATAATTCCGTAGTGGCTGCAGCGAAATATTTATCAAAACTGCCTTATGTTGATAAAAGACATATGGGGATTCAGGGACATAGTCTTGGAGGCCAGGAAACTAATTATTTAATTACTCATACTCATTTGTTTGCGGCGGCGTCTGAGATGGCGGGTGTGTCGGATGAAGTCAGCTCTTATCTTAATTTGCTGCGTAATCCCGATACTGAATTGGAATATAGAGAGGACATGTATATAAAGGAAGCCGGGCAGATAAGATTTGGATCCACACTTTGGGAAAGAAAAGATTTCTATCTGCGCGAGTCGGCAGTTTTATCTGCGGATCATGTGACGACGCCAGTACTAATGGTTCATAACAAGCGGGACGAATCAGTGTCATGGCGGCAGGCTGTAGAATTGTATATGGCTTTGCGGCGGCTGGAAAAACGGGTGTGGCTGCTACAGTACGATGAAGAGCATCATACCATAGATGAATTGAAAAATTCGCTGGATTATACTATTCGAGTTACACAATTCTTTGATTATTACTTAAAGGAAAAGCTTCCCCCGAAGTGGCTGACGAAAGGAATACCGGCCAGGAAGAAAGGACTCGAAACCGGATATGAATTGGACGATGCCGGGAAAATTCCGTAGAAAGGCACTAAAGAAAAGCGCCTGTATAGCACTTTTTGCCGCATACGGTAGCGCCAACGGGACCCATTGCAGTGTAAAGAGTCTTACTCCCTCCGGCCGTACGAGCTGTTCTAGAATTGAGGTGTTTTACGGTTGTAACGAGAATGCTTCCTAGCCTATGGCAAACTGCTCCTGATGAGGTCGTCCATCCAACGAGGTGTGTAATGCCTTTTCGATTGGCTTTCGTACCCAGTACTCCCACAATTGCTAACATAAATGCGCTGGTCCCTAAGAAAATTTGTGAATTTTTCATTTTTGATAAGAGTTTAATGCGTGATGCGCTATCTAGTGTGTATTTAAAGCTGAGCTAATAAGAAGCTCTATTGTTACATTTATCATCTTCAAAAAGTTTAATTCTAATTCTGAGCATTTGTGTAGCATTTCTTGCCACAGATAGTCCTTCCTACTGGTCCACTAACAGTATATAGAGTCTTAACGTTTGCAGCTGTGCGGGCTGTCTTAGCTGGACCATGTTTTATTGTCGTTAATAACGCGGAGGAGAGTCTATGGCAGATCGCTCCCGAAGCAGTTGTCCAGCCACATACGTGAGTAATACTTTTTCGAGTAGCTTTAGTGGCCATTACTCCGAAAATTACCAATACGATTGCATTTGCTCCGAGGAAGATTTGTGATTTTTTCATTTTTATTGCTTTTAAATAATTTAAATGTCGATACGCTTTTTACAACAAAAAAGCAGCCACTTTTTGAATCCTCTTTGCACAAATCATAGCGCTAATTCCAAGGATTTGTATACAGTTTTTTTCCGCATACAGTAGCTCCAACTGGCCCCGAGGCAGTGTAAAGAGTTTTAATTCCTCTCGCTGTGCGAACTGTTTTAGCTAAACCGTGTTTTACAGTTGTAAAGAGCATGGGCCCCGTCCTATGGCTCACGCCACCAATTGTATAACATGCAATATGGGTTACGTTTTTTAAGCCAGCTTTTGTAGCCAATGCCCCAGCAATTGCTAACGCAAATGCGCTCGTTCCAAGAAAAGTTTGTGACTTTTTCATTTTATTAGATATTTCTTGTGAGCAAGATAAAGTTTACCGTTTAACATCAGTCATTTTAGATATACCTTTATATAAAGTACAAAGCTAATTCTGTGGATTTGTATACAATTTCTTTCCGCATGAAGTATGTCCCACGGCCCCCGTGGCGGTATAAAGGGTCTTGACGTTTGCTGCTGTGCGAACTGTTTTAGCTAAACCGTGCTTAATTGTAGTAAAGAGCATGTCTCCCACCCTATGGCAAAATGCTCCGAAGAAGGATGTCCATCCAGCAAGGTGAGTAACATTTTTTCGACTTGCCTTTGTAACCAATGCTCCGGCAATTGCTAATACAAATGCGCTTGTCCCGAAGAAAATTTGTGATTTTTTCATTTTATTTAAACGAGTTTATTATCGATATGTGAGATTATTAAAGTAAGTTCATGAGGAGCTCAATAGCATTACTGTCGAATTAAAAAATAAAGGACCAGACTTTCACTGGTCCTTTATTTGAATTCTAGTAATCCTAATTCTGTGGATTTGTATATAGTTTCTTTCCGCATACTGTTTGCGACCCAACTACTTGGGCAGTATAAAGCGTCTTGATTCCACCTACTGTACGAGCTGTTCTAGCAAGACCGTGCTTAATTGTAGTTAAAAGCTGATTGTTTATCTTATGGCAAACTGCTCCTGACGAGGAAGTCCAACCAACAAGATGTGTAACGTTTTTAAGGCTGGCTTTAGTGGCTAATGCACCGGAAATTGCCAGTAAAAAGGCGCTTGCGCCGAGGAAGATTTGTGATTTTTTCATTTTTAAGTTCACTTTTTCAGATCAAAAAGTAATAAAAACTTTGGTTAAATAATTAATGCCTACTCTTTTTCAGGTTTTCGGTTTACCCTGTCAATCGCTCTATCTGCAGTTAGAGCTGATTGATCAAAAAACATCATTTATCTTTAATAGATATAACCTATTTTGTCCTTCATTTGATATCGCATTAAGAAATGCATGATGCCGGATATGCCGGTCATGAGGTCGCCTTCCAGATCGGGATATATATTTACTGACCAATAGCCCTTTCCCCTTTTATCTTCTAAAAATGTGCGTGAGAATAGATTGATAAGCCATTTGGAACGGTCGTGCCATTCTTCGGTTTTAAATGCTATGTAGGCTTCCATGTACAGTTCTCCCAGACCAGACAACCCAAAAGCTTGTGTATAATCTGAATTTATTGGCTGGGCAGGCATCGATTTTAATACCTTTTCTGCAATTGTTTTGTATTCCTGATTATGTAAAATTTCATACGCCTTGATAAAAACAAGGGCTATACCTGGAGTGCCCAAGCTTGAATCAATAGAATTATCTGATTTACTTTTTGTACTAATTGTCCAACAGTATCTGTCCTCTTCTTTGTGTAAATTCTTGGCCAGCCAAGACATCCCTTTCTCGATTGGCAACACAAGACGGCTTTCGGGAAAATTCTGATAATATTTCGACAGAAAGAACAGAATACCAGCCGTGCCGTAGGAAAGACCTATCATATTATCTTTACTTCTACCTGAGTTCCTATAAATATGCCACGACCCATCAGTTCGTTGAGTATATAGTAAGGTGTCTATGTAGTTGGTGAAGTTTAATTGACAGAATTCAATGGGTAGATTGGATATGCAGTTTAGTAGTGCGATCCCCTGGCCTGCAATTCCTCTTGCAAGATCAATTTCGGACGAAACGGGAATAAAAAGCGATTGAAGCTGTTCTATCGTAACAAAATTTGTCAATAGGTTGCTATTTAATCCTTCATTCATAGCCAGAGCAATACCTGCTAGCCCTTCGTAGAGGCCCGGGGGGATACTGGTGGTAAGATCAGGATAAGTTGTTTGAATATAGTTCCAACTTGCATTAAATCCAGGTAAGCATGGATCGATCGTGTAGCCTAATCTTTTGGCCATGGCGACGGAGTATAGTATACCCGTCATACCTGTATGGAAACCCAAACCAGGTGCCCGATCCATAGACCGTGTTCCTGTGACATCGCTATTATTATTTTGAGAGATCCAAACTTTGTTATCATTCATTATGCGGGAACTATTTAAACCTGCTAATGACTTGTTGATGATTTCTGTTATTCTTGAATTATTTATTTCTCTATTTAGTGAAAGACTACTTTTGCTTTGGGTAGACTCGATGTCTTTTTTGTACTTTTCGATTTCCTTTCTAATAATTGATATTAATGGCCGGTCCTCGGGGGTTCTGGAGATGCAGTCTTTTATCAGCTGGCTTAAAGTTATATTTCCAGTTAAAAACTCCAGATTCGAAAGAATAGATTCGTTATTTTCTGTATCCAATTTCACTGGGAACATCCCGGTAAAACAGAAGAACAATAAGCATCCCAGGGCATATATATCTTCTTTAATAGTGGGGGTTTCACTATTTTCTTGCTCAGGAGACATGTAACCATGAGTACCCAACTTGAATACGGGATTGGGATAACGACGAGGGATAGAATAGGTTAATTCCATGTCAATTAAAAATACCTGCCCGCCCTTAGTGATTATAAAATTCTCGGGTGTTATGTCTCTGTGAACGTAACCCTTCTGATGCAATATTTCTATGACAGATAATATTTTCAGGAAGACTTCGGCGATCGATAATTTTGAATTGATAGAAAGCTGATGAACGCTGTTCCCATTAAAAATGGAATCTATCCTATAGTGAAGCGATTCCCCCTTTATGAATTCCATCGCCAAATAAGTGTTCTCGTTCTCCTGAAAGAGATCGAATATCCTGGGTGTCGGAATGTGGTCACCCAGGTCCTTATACAATTCATATTGCCAGTTGATTCTATCTACTATATCCCTTCCGAACTCATCTGCCCACATGTTCTTAATTCCTTCCTTTATAATACAAAGCTTTATATTAAACAGACTTTTAAAGTAATTCCCTTGAATGACCCTCCCTTTTACGTCTGATTTGATAATGGATAATGGCCTGTACCTGTAATTCAATAGTGGCTTTTTACCGGCTTCAACTAAAGAGGTAATTTCGTCGAATGGCCAGGTTATCGATTTCGGTAATCTGAAGGGGATATTATAGGCAAGTGATTTCGGATCTTCATACACCGCAAATACAGTAGACCCTAACAATTTATCCGTTGGGATCGATGGTGACCTGAATTCCTGGGTTACTTTGATCAGGTCTTTAGCCAGTTCCAGTGCCAAACTTTCATTTTCCGGGTAGATGCAGATTAATTTCCCCAACTGTGTATATCCCAGGGTTCCATCCAGGAGATTTTTTGCGGTGTCCTTGTCTCTTGGTATTTTGAACGCCACTTTTGAATCAATTAATACGGGCAATACAGCCTTAAGCAACGGTGAAAATTGAAGCCTGATCGAGCTGACATGCAAGACCCAGCCTTTCGATAGAGCATCCCCAACCTGGAGGTAGAATCCTTCTTCCCTATATGAAAGGCCATATTCTTCCAGAGTCTCCTTGCAATCTTTTGATCTGTTGATCAGAGGTTGAGCGGGTTCTGCCTTTTCAGCAACGATATTTTGATGGCTTATGCTATGCATGATTTTCTATAGGTGTTATATATTTTCCGGGTTCGTCAATTTGTAATTTTCTTTTTCGCTGCTTTACTGTTTCTTCCAGATAGTCACTGAGCAAGAGACCAAAAGTCAATAACAATAGCATCGGAACGATCTGATATCTAAGGATGTTAAGCGTGGCAAAGACACTGAATCCAAAATTTAAAAGGATGAAACATGCGGTTAACCAGTAACTCGGGTGTATGTTGGCAAGCGAAGCGGTTATGTTTCCTCTTCTTAGATAAATTATGAATTGCAACAGATAGTAAAGGTTGAAGAGCAAAAATAGCGCCTCATAAGCTATCAACAATCCCTGTAGTTTGTGAGAGATACAGTGTACCTCTGGTTTAGGGTAGTGGAACCAGGTCTGCGCTACGGGGTCTATTTTGTTTTCACCATAATTGTACACTTCAATATGGGAGAGGGGTGGCAGGAAGTAGTGAAGTGTGTTCGGCCACATAAAATATCTGGCGTAAGCAATAGGGTGATGTAAAATGATATATTTTCCAAAAGGCTCGAAGGCGGCCGACGCCTTGCCCCAATCGGCGACATAATCTGCCTCCGTCTTTGCATTGTGAAAATGACGAAAATAGTATTGCTTTAAAGGGGCATCGGGGGCCTTGATAAAGAAATTCCCGACAAATGATTCAAGAAATGGTCTGTAGTCAGGGGAATTGTAGTAAGCAACGAATGAGACCGACATCCTGTTTAATTCTTTTGATGCTGGTGTAGGTAGCTTTGAGCTGTCTACCTCGATTTGATCATATATATAAAGGGCATTATTAGCCAGCTGCCATCCGGTAAACAGTGAGAACTGTTTCGTACCCGTCAATTTAAATGCTTCATTCCGGGTGTGAATTACAAATGGGATTATCAAAAAGAATGGAAGAATGATCCCGGCTATTTTAACCCTCCATGTTTGGTTCGATAATAAGAAGGCCAGAATGGCGATCAATGGATAATAATAGGCATTATTGCGAACAGAAAAACACAAAAACAATAAGATAGCCTGGATAAATAGTTGATGGATCTGGGGTTTGTAAAGTACCCGGATCAATTGTGTAAACCAAAGCACACTCAATGCAGCGAACAGGGCGTCGCTATTTATTGTATTGCATAAATACAGCGACAACGGATTGATGAATAAGAATACGAAAAGAAATTTCCGCGTAGTGGCGCTTGTATTATAGAAATATAGGACGTTAAAGTAGAAGTAGATAACAGCCAGCTGAAGAAAAAAGTATTGAAACCCCACAAAGGCAGTGTCCGAATAAGTCAGGGCATGGAAAAGTGCCAGAAACTTCGAATACCCTATTGGCCAAATACTTATATCCATCCCAGTGGAAGCTGCAGAGATATAGCTGTAGGAATCGGAGAAAAAATCCGGGTATGGGTAGAGAAGCTTGAAAATCAGGAATGAGACAGCCGATAAGCCAAGGGCCAGGAACAGGATTTTCCTGTTCTGATCGTCTTTCCAGACAAATTGCCAAAAGGATCGGGTTTCCATGTGTACTATTTTTTCTTTGAGCGCAATACGGTGTACTTAACCAGGCACCAGACACTTCGCAGTGCATCACGCAGCCGGATCTTTTTTCCTTCCGAGAATGTCCGGCCGTAGTAGGAGATGCCCACTTCATAGATTCGAAGCTTTGGAATACGGGCGATCTTTGCGTTTAGCTCCGCATCAAAGGCAAATCGTTTTTCCAATAAAGGAATATCTTTCAATGTCGAGGTTCGTATTAGTTTGTAACAGGTATGGGCATCCGTCAGATTCATGTTGGTAAATAAGTTACTGGTGAATGTCAATAATTTATTACCCAGCGTATGCCAAAAGAAAAGTATGCGGTGTGGCTGACCACCCATAAATCGTGAGCCATAGACGATATCTGCATGGCCGGTCAGAATGGGCTCAAGCAGGAGATTGTATTCTTTGGGATCATATTCCAGATCGGCATCCTGGATGAGTACATAGTCGCCCGTAGCTTCCTGAAGACCGGAGTGAACAGCTGCACCTTTGCCCTGATTAACGGTATGCCTGATATACTTTATGGGAGTTTCGGGATTGTCGATTAGGTATTCCTGGATCATCAGATCAGTATCGTCTTTCGAACAATCATTGATCACAATAATTTCCTTCTCAATGTCGTGGGTCAGCGTGGTTTCGGTAACTTTATCCAGAATAACTGCGATCGTTGATGCTTCGTTATAGCAGGGTATGATGATAGATAATTTTCTGACACTGATGTGGACGGGTTGATTTTTGACGTGCCGGGGAGTGTTTCGAACAGGTATAATATCCCCATCTGCAAGAAGAGTGCTCTCACGCATAAAATAAGGTTTAATCAATGGTTGTGTAGAGTCGTTGAATGCTGTATCGAAATTAATCTAGTTACTGTTATGGAAACGGACGAAAATATATTTAAAAAGGATTGGGCCAGTTAGCCTGCAACGTTATAGTCTACACTTTACTTGCTATAACGATAACAGACAGGCCAGAAGTTGGTAAATTAAAATATTCTGTTTGTTGTACCTCGAAAGAAGGGCCCATCAGACCTCTGACGAATTGTCTGTTATGTCTTCTGATGGCTTTCGGGTCTTCTTCCATTCCGGTGTATAAGGCTGTATAGGCGGGCATCAGGATAATCAAATGCCCCGCTTGTTTTAACAAAAGCTTTGCATTGGCGATAGCATTTGTATTTATTGGAATCTGCTTTGAGCTATTCAATTTGAAGACCGTTTCAAAAATACCAAGCTTATCTGAATAGGCGTTTGCAAAATCCGTACGATGGATATTCATCTTATGAACGGCCCGGATCAGTGGATTACCCTGATATTTTTCCGATAATGACTCACAACAGTCCCGGTCTGTATCGCTTAGATGAAGTGCAAGATTGTTGTTGATAAAGCACGAGGTTATGGTATCGTTTCCACTCCCTATTTCCAGGGTTCTTCCCTTTATAAAAGGGCGGATTAGTTCAAACATCCATTCATCGACATTGATGTCTTCTGTTAATTGATCTGTGTTCATATATGCAGGGTTGAATAGTATCAGGCTGATTGACGATTGCGATATTCCGTTGGTGCGATTTGAAAGGCCTTTTTGAAGGCCGTGCTAAAACCATTATAGGTATCGAAGCCGACTTTTGAACTGATTTGCCCGATCGTGTCGTCCGTTTCCTCAAGTAACTGCTTGGCTTTCTCCAGACAAAGCTGTAGCCGGTATTGGTATGGGCTGGTTTGGAAGAGTTCCCGAAAGCCTAGCTTGAGCTTGAACTCATTGATACCAGCCTTATCTGCAAGGATGGCAATATGAATATGTTTTACAGGGTCTTTTTCTATGATTGATTTAGCAAGCTCCAAAGCAGGGACATCATAGAGTTTCGTTTTTTCGATCGGGTTGTTATAGCCCGAAATTCTCTTTTTGCGCGGCATACGATAAGGTTTTGCGCTGCTGATCTTCGGCCTCGAACCAGGATATTTTAAGACAGGGGTAACAATTTACGAACCAGAATAGCTGTCTTGCAAATATATGAGGGATACTAAAAGCAGAATTGGGTTTACTAAGGGACGAGTATGCAGTTTTAGTGCGGGTGACTCTGTTTGCCAGGCAAGGGATAATGGTTAATTGTAAAATCTTGCGTTTGCGCGGGTAGTTGTTTATTAAGGTTTCCGTAGATTAGTTTAGGACTAATTTGACTTGTTTTATGCAAAAGTTATTATATACATGGGCGGTATTTTCATTTTTATTATGTTTCGGTTTAAAAGCTCAGCATCTTTATAACGGAGTTTATAAGGGGGCAAATCTGGATCAGCTTTCCTTTCCTATCGGTGGTATTGGCGCTGGAATGTTCTGTCTTGAAGGCACCGGCACTATTTCGCATCTTTCAATTCGTAATAATCCGGAGATCTTTATCACTCCGAAATTGTTCGCAGCTATCGCTGTGAAGGGCGATCCAGGTAGTGCCAGGGTTTTGGAAGGCCCCATACCCGGATGGAAGAAATTCAGCATACATACCGGCGGGCACGGGGATTATGGTACCACCTGGGGCCTGGCCCGATTCCGGGAGGCAGAATTCCTTGGTCGTTTTCCATTCGCGGAGATTAAATTGAAGGATCAGCAGTTGCCTTTGGGCGTGAAAATTACAGGATGGAGCCCATTTATACCGACCGATGCCAATAATTCAAGCTTGCCGCTGGGTGCTCTGGAATATACCTTTACAAATACCGGAACAAAGGCAAAAGAATATGTTTTCTCCTTCAATTCTGCCACACGACGGAATTTTTCACAGGTTTTGCCGATGAATAAGGGCTTTATTCTTTCTCAGGATACAGCAAAGGAGCCGGATCAAAAAGGCGATCTCGCTTTCTTTACAGATGACGCTGCTGCTGTGGTGGATTATTGCTGGTTTCGCGGCGGATATTATGACCCTCTGATGATGACCTGGAATCATGTCAGGAACGCAGAGGTCAGATCGGCGGAGCCTCAGCCCAATGCCAGCGGAGCCTCATTTTCTGTGCCGTTTACGTTGAAGCCGGGGGAGGAGAAAACGATTCGTTTGTTCATAACCTGGTATGTGCCGGATACAAAACTCCGTTTTGGAGAAAAATTTACTGATGCCTCGGACAGTACAGTTCGGGACGTTTCTGTTGACCTGCCTTCTGTTTATCATAAGCCCTGGTACACAAGCCAATTTGCCAATATCGGGGAAGTTAGTGCATACTGGCTGCAACACTATTCAGAGTTAAAAAAGAATTCAATATTATTTCGGGACGCGTTCTACAGGAGTACCCTGCCGCCCGAAGTCACGGAAGCCGTTGCCGCCAATCTTTCAATCCTGAAATCGCCCACCGTTTTGCGTCAGTATGACGGCCGCCTGTGGGGCTGGGAGGGTTGCGAGGATGATGAGGGAAGCTGCCCCGGCAGCTGTACCCATGTCTGGAACTACGCACAGGCAATTCCTCATCTTTTCCCTTCCCTTGAACGGGGATTAAGACAAACGGAATTCTTCGAAAATCAGAATGCGGCCGGTCATCAGCAGTTCAGGGCTGCACTGCCCATCCGGCCACAGGCCCACGATTTTTATGCCGCTGCCGACGGCCAGCTGGGCGGAGTCATGAAGGTCTATCGCGACTGGCGGATCTTTGGTGATAGCCTCTGGTTGAGAAGCCTGTATCCCCGGATCAAAACCAGTCTGGATTATTGTATCCGGACCTGGGATCCCCGCCATCGGGGTACGCTGGAGGAACCCCACCATAATACCTATGACATAGAATTCTGGGGCCCTGAAGGGATGACCACCAGCTTCTATCTTGGGGCACTGGAAGCCATGATTAAAATGGGAGAATATCTGGGCGAAGATATCTCGGCATACAGGGAACTTTATGTGAAGGGTAAGCAATTCATGGAACAGGACCTGTTTAATGGCCAATACTTTATCCAAAAGATCCAGTGGACCGGGCTGAATGCTTCCGATCCGATAGCCGCATCATCCCATTCCATTCATGGCGGTTATTCTCCGGAAGCGGTGGAATTATTAAAGAAAGAAGGCCCGAAATACCAATACGGGAAAGGATGTCTTTCGGACGGTGTCATCGGAGACTGGATGGCCAGAGTTTGCGGCTTGCCTGGACCGCTGGACAGCGCGAAAGTAAAAAGCCATTTGTTATCTGTAAGCAAATACAATCTGAAAAAAGATCTTAGCAGTTATAGTAATCCGCAGCGCCCCGGATATGCTTTGGGTAACGAGGGGGGACTGGTCCTCTGTACATGGCCCATGGGAGGACAATTATCCCTTCCTTTTGTATTTAGCAACGAGGTCTGGACCGGCATCGAATACCAGGTGGCTTCACATTTGATCTTCGAAGGCAGGGTGAATGAAGGGCTCGACATCGTCAGGACTTGCCGTAACCGTTATGATGGGAGGGTTCGCAACCCCTTTGACGAATACGAATGTGGCCATTGGTATGCCAGGGCGATGTCCAGTTATGCACTGATTGAAAGCCTTACAGGGGTAAAATATGATGCGGTGGATCAAATCCTTTATGTCAATTCAAAAGTGGGCAATTTTATCAGCTTTCTGTCTACCGATACCGGGTTCGGAAATGTTATCTATCATAACGGTAAGGCCCGTCTGGATGTAAAATATGGAACGATCCCTATCCGGGAAATTCATTACGGCCAATAACTGTAATAACATTGCAGGAGAAGGAAATACTTTGGTAGTCCTTTTCATTCAAAAATGTTAATACGATGGGCCTCTTAAATGGAAAATTCGCAAGGTATTATGTTCTGGCTATATCCCTGGCAGCTTTTGGACTTCCACTTGTGTTTATGGTTGATGAGGTTACGGAGCATACTCACGGAGTCTTTGCTTATCCGCTGGACGATTCCTATATTCACCTGGCCGTAGCAAAAAACCTTCTGCTTAATAATGTTTGGGGAATTAACGCGCAGGGATTTGCTTCAGTATCCTCTTCTATCTTATTTCCGCTGCTTCTGGCAGCCATCTTTAAATTTACCGGGGTTGTTACACTTGTCCCTTTTATTGTTAATCTGATAACCGCCATTTTATTTCTTGTGGTATTACAAAGATGGCTGATCAAACAGGATATCAATCCCGGCGGTCAACTCATGGTCATGCTGCTTAGCATTTTCCTTATACCGTTGCCGGTCATCGTAATGGTAGGGATGGAGCATACCTTGCATCTACTTTTCTTTTTTCTGTTTCTCACTTCTTTTACAGAGTCCTTACAAAACATGTTGGCTGCTCCGGATAAAAAAGCATCAATCCCCTGGCCGGTGTATGTATATGGCATTCTGATGATGACCGCCCGTTTTGAAAGTATGTTCCTTCTTGGGGCGGCTTGTGTTATACTGCTTTTCCATAAGCGATGGTTTATTGCTGTAAAGCTTGGCTTCATCTGCTTTCTTCCAGTGCTTATATTCGGCGTGTACTCTATATTAAAGGGAAGCGACTTTCTGCCTAATTCAGTATTGGTAAAGGCGACCGTGCCAGCCTCGAATTTGCAAAATGTTATGTACCTTATAAGAGAAGAATACTTTCCCAGGTTTTTTTCTGCCGATCAAAAATATAATACGATAGGAGCCCAGCGGCTTTTATTGCTTGTGCCGATAACCTATCTGTTGTTCTACAGGGCTGCCAGGGAACATATACCCTATCGTAACATGCTATTAATGTTAATGGTGAGCACTGTATTTCATATTGCTACAATGAGCTATTCCTTTTTTGCCCGTTATGAGGCTTATCTTATTGGCAGCTTTGTAATTATTTGCAGTACACTTTTTATTAAGTATGGAAATGATGTACTTAGAGAGAAAAACAAAATGTTAAATGGGGTGGCCGGGGTTTTAGGGGTTTTATTGCTAATGCCCCTTGTAACAAGGAGCTTCAATGCATTTAGCGAAGTCTCATTGGGCGCTATCTGTACCTACGATCAGCAATTTCAGATGGGACGGTTCGTCGGCAGCTATTATAACAAGGATGCTGTCGCCATCAATGACATCGGGGCTGTAACCTATCAATCCGAAGGGCCAAAACTGGATCTTTGGGGGCTGGGCAATATTGAAGTAGCGAGAAGCAGGCGAAACGGTGATTATACAATCGAATTCTTAGACAGCATGGCCAGGAAAAGGGATGTAAAGGTCGCTATTTGTTACGAGAATAGGTTCAAGGGGCTGGTGAGACAGTGGCAAAAAGTAGCGTCCTGGGATATTCCCTACAAAGATGCCGGCGTTCATGACAGCGTTGCTTTTTACGTGATTAACCCTTTGGAAGCACCGCTTCTGAAGGAAAATCTTAAAAAGTTTCAGCCGACATTGCCCAGGGGGGTTATCGTTAGCTATTATTAACTGGTATATTTAATCCTCAATAGCCTTAGCCAGATTAGCTGCGGCAGCTTGCCCGTTCATTACCCGTTTCAATCTTTTTTGAGGATCATACACTGCCGTATATGGTACGGCAGTGGCCTTAAAATAGTTCAGAAAGGCACTCGTGCTATCCCGCCCCATTATGATATTCGGATATTGCTTTAGCTTATAATATCTGTAATACACCTGCATTTCCTTCAAAGGAAAATCTGTCGTAAAGCAGATGCGGACATTCTTAAACCTCTCAATATTTTTAATGATATCTGCCGTCTCCGCCTGACAATGCGTACAGGTAGGCGAAAACCCAATTACGATCAGCGGCTGTCCCGTCGGGATATCCGCCGTATTCAGATGAGTAAGACTATCATATAATTGCATATCAAATGCGGGCAAAGGCCTCCCTTCCATGCCGGTCTTTATCGTTACCGGGGCCGTAAAGGCTGTAAACAAGGTCCAACCCATCAAAAGGAAGAGACATCCCGCACAGGCATTGGTGATCCGTTTAAACCCACCGGAAGGAGCCGCACTCCGGAGACTTAGAATTCCTATCCAGCTTAGAAGAATACAGACACTGTTGAATAAAACATGCTGTTTCGGCGACAACTCCTCAATTATCCCTCCACAGCTACAGGATATTTGATTGTCTATAAAAAGTACCACTATCACATAAGCCGTAAAGACTGTCATAAGGACCAGCGTAAGATAGAATCCTTTAAGACGCCACTTTGGAACAAAAAGGGCTATCGCCAGGAGCAGTTCTCCAAAAGGCAAAGCCCAGGCTATAAACCCGGCCATGGACCCAAGCAGCGGCGAAGAAGTCAGCTGTTCCTTAAAAACGTGAATCTCAGTTAGTTTGATAGCTCCGGTATACAGAAAGAGCAGAATAAAAAACCATGCAATGAAGTCGGCGAGGGAGATCTTTTTCATAACTACCGAATTGGTACTCAATTCAAGTTAGACAGGAATTTATTCTCAATATGGATAAATGTATTTTCGAAGAGGATAGCCTCATTAGATTATGGACCAGGCTTGAATTTTGCGATCCGTCCTATTTCAGCGTCCACCAGATCGGTAATATCTTTCCTTATCTGCCCGAATTGATCCTGCAGGTCTGTTGCGCTGACTGATCGGATAACAGGTAGGGGAACCAACGGCAATTCATCCCCATTTTTTATGAGCCGGGTATGAAACGTCTTGTGCTCCAGTTCCTTTCCCGGTTCATCTGACGTAATACCCAAAAACTCACCGGACGACAGGGTCGAGACCGTTGCCGGCGTGACGGTCGGCTCCCACTGCTGTGAGGTACTGACAGAAGTATCCTGACTGTTGACAGACACGGAAGACCGGTCCTGAAGGATCTTTGGAAAACGCTGGCTTACCCAGCTGGCCGTCTCGCCGCCTGCCTGACCACAAAGCAGATTGCCGCAAATATTGAGCATGGTGGCGGATTCCTGCTTCGAATATTGGGTCTGAAGCTGTGCGATATCCTGAATAGCAAGTATAGGGACAATATCGTTTGAACGGCCTGTAGCAATAGTGTTTACCATGTTATACGCGCGGATAGAAGCAAATTCATCCGAGACCAGCGCACAGGGATATCTTTCCGGCCGGTTACAGATCTGTGTCAGTCTGTCGAAATACAGCGATATCACCGGTGCAATAGCCTCTGTCCGGCTGGGATTCCCGCCCAGACAGAATATCTTCGGCGCTGACGGATCATTTATATCCAGTGTAAGATCGTTGCCACTGAGAATATAATATAGTTCCGGTGAAGAAAGACGACCCAAAGGGATCTTGGCTCCCGCGACCTGCCCGTCAAGCATTTCCGTGGTCTTATTGCCATAAGCCTGGATAAATGGATCTATCAGAGTGGCTATGGAAGGTTCTGCACCAAGGACAGTGAACAGTCTTTCATAAGGAATTTTGGAAAGCTCTATGACATGGGGTAGGGTGCAAAGGACTCCATCCCGGTATTTTCGAAGATACCAGATCAGGGCGGCTACGAAATTGATCGGCGACTCTATAAAGAAATCGCCCTGTCGATGGACCCAGGACTTGTTCATACTTAAAAGAATGGTCCTGCTCGCGCCCAGCGCATCAGAAAGGTAATTCAGAGTAGCCGGCGCAAGGACATTGCAACGATGGCTTCGGGACAGATCCGTGAAATTGATAGAATAAAATGCTGTCTTGTCGGGATATTTATGTTTGTTCGCTAGGTAATTGGACCAGACAAATTTTGTGAGACTGTCATATTTAAAGTCATACACGAATAGCGCAAACTGCTTCTCTATCAATTGCCGGATAAAAGGTTCTATGATAAACCACGACTTACCCGATCCCGGCGAACCCAGGATCAGGACACCCCGGCGGGGGTTGATAAAGTTGATCCAGGTCTTTCTTTTCTGTCCCTGCCAGCTATACTCTCCCCGCAGATGAAGCGAAAAATCAGAAGAGATCAGCGGCCGTTCCTGCGGAAAGCCGGCTTTCCGGCGGCCAAAGGGATCTTTCACCGACCATGGCAGATCCAGACGACGGATCAGCTGGCCGGTACTGAAAAGAATTACTGTCCAGCTCACCGCAGTAAAAAGGCTGTATAGGATCAGGGCGGTTCGGCCGGTATATTTCCAGCCGAACACTACCGGTAGAAAGAGCAGATAGATAAACAGACCTGTCATAAGCAGGAGGAGGCTTTTTCTAAATGCAATTTCAGGATCCTTACGAACGGGACCGCCCCAGCCCGAAAGGAAGAGAAAAATAAGAGCCCCTCCTTTCGTCGTGTAGACATTGTCAAACAGACCGGTCTTCAACGTCAGCAGAAGAATACGGTCCGTAAATATTGTAGTCCATCCCATTTTGTCGAATACGGAATAGTAACAAAAGTAGATGTGCAATAAGACCAGGATCACACTTGTTACCACGCAGAGCGAGGCTACGCTGTACGACTTATTTTTCATACCATTATTTTTAGAAATTACATATGATCCAGACGGGGCCGGACTCTTAATTCCTGCTTTTCTGATTGCCGGACCTGCTCCGAATATATTTCCGCCGATACACACCTTCTGCCGATATCGCTGGCTGTATACCCTTCCCCCAGGTCCTTTCCGTTAAAGATCGTTTTGTTCCCGTAGTCGGTATACCAAATAGCCTCCGGATTGCCTTTTACATCTTTCCGGACGAATATGCCGATCTTTTCTTTTGCCATTGCTTTTTCAAACGCTTCGAAACTCAACGTTTTATTATAGAACGCCCAGTCAATCGCCGTAGTCAGATGCTGACGATATGGTTCACGCAGGGTCTGGTTTTGCAGGAATCGTTTTTCGAGATTTTTTAATGTGGGCTTACTTTGAAACAGACTGGCTTTTATTGCGGAGCCAACCGGCTGGCCTTTATCATTGAGCACCCGATAAAGCAGGCCGCGGTGGGCATATAAGGCAGACCCGGGCTTTCCCCGGTGGGCTTCGACATTATATAGGCGCAATATTGCGTTGAGCTCCTCGATGGAAGCATAACGATAGTGGTCGATGACGTTGGCGAATATGTTTCGCATGGCCGGATAAACAGGAGTTTGTCCATAAATAATCTTTTGAGGAGGTCCTACGGGCTGCTCCTGTCCTGATTTAAGGCTTTTTGAGGGTACCAATGACCAGGTTTTTTCCAATTGTTTTGCCAGCTGCTTTGCATGATGATAGTCACGTGGCTCCAGGAAGCGAGCTTCACCATCTTTGTGGATGAGCGTGCTGATCAGGTGAATGTGGGGATGTGGCTGGTCTGCATGCCGGTAAACCAGCCAGGGTTGATCTTTAAATCCCCATTTCTCCATGAACTCCCTGGAGATGCCCTGCAGCTGCTGATCGGAAAGCTGTTGGGATGGATGAAAATTCAGGGAGACATGCACAATAGGCTTTGTTATATTATCATTCAGCGAAACGAGACGCTGGAAATGGTATGCCTTGTCAGCCAGGGTCAACTGATCTGTGTCCTTTAAGAAGTTGTCTGCATATAGACACCAGGCGCGGCCCTGCGCCACCTTGTTCTCGTGGTAGCGCAGGGTGACCCGGATATTTTTACATGGTTTTATTTGAGCGCGCATTGATCTAACAATTTTGTTATCGAAGTTTGAATGTTTTCCTGGATGGCCAACAATCGGGCAACGCCAAGGCTATCCATGGGCATCGTTTCCCGAATCGTGCGCATCTCCTTCCTGAGCGCAATGCACTCGTCGACAAACTCGTCAAAAGATTTGTTCCGATAGAATACATGAAGCGGTCGCCCCAAAGTTGCTTTCCGGATGAATTCGCTGGTTGTTCTACAGGTAGAGTTAGTCACTTTTTTCCTGAGCTCCTTTCTTTCTTCCTCGGTATACTGAATGGTGACGCGCTTGCGGTTGTACTTGTATATTTTCTTTTTACCGTTTTCCATAGTTATAGTTTTTTTATTGTCCGCCAATGTTTGTCGTGAACGATCAATTGCATGACTCTCCCTCCCTTTTTCTCGCCAGTTTCGATGACCAGCTCCTTGTCCTTTGTGAGAGAGAAAGGGTGGAACCCCGTCCAGCTTGAGCGGGTCGAATCGCCGACGATGCTTGTTTGCCCTGATTGATAAATTGGTGAAAGCGGAAGCTCCTGCACTGCTGTTCGTCGAAAGACCCGCCGGTCACGGATAAACCAGCGGGTGTATTCAGGAATATAGGTAATGGCCGAACTGTTGTGAACGGTTAAGGCGAACCAGAGAATTTCGTCTTTCAGGTAGATGCCTTGCAGACCGAACTGCATGCCCCCGGCTAAACTTTGTTGTATAAAAGAGCCACCCGGGACGATACCGGGCGGCTGGGAGCAACGGAAGACTCCGGGCCTTTCGCCCGGTAATTCAGTAGTGTGGTTAGGCTTGCTGCTCCGCAGTAATAGCTGGTATCCCGGCCGAACCGTCACCCGCACCTGTCTGACCTTTCGGCTAAATAGAGATCGGGCCGTCTGTACGCCTGCATTGGCGGCCTGGGCGCCGATAGATGGGTCATAGGTCATGAGGTTGAGCGAATTGATCCCCTGCTCTGCCGATTGTTTGCTCACGTCCCGGCTGATCTGGCCGGGAATATGGATCCCTGCCAGTCCATCGAGATCATAGACCTGCAGGTCGGTAGTATAGATATTCCGGTCATTACGGATCGCACTGATATGGATCAGCATCCGGTCATTGCTGATATTGACAATGCCATAGACCAATTGCCCACGGGGGATCAGGAGCTTGTTGACCCGGATCTCATCCGTCAATCGCAAAGCAATCGTGGCGCCCGTTACCAGCACCTGCTTTTCCGGAACAACGGCGGAGATGGTATTGCTGCCTGAATCCGCTGGTCGGACCTCGTCTACCACACCACTGCCAATAGGAGCGCTTGCCTGTACCGGTTCAGCAGGATGCTGGATCCGGATGACTTTGTCCAGCATCCCATTGAGTCTCTCCAGCTCCGGATCGGGTTCGGGAGAAAGATGTCTTTCCTGGTGGGCAGGCTGGACAGGTTTATTGAACGATTCCTGTAACCGGTGGAGCTGCTGTTGCAATTCCTCGGCACGCTGATCTTTAAATACCGGGACAGTCTCATGGGACATTGGTTTTGCCGCTGCGACATATGGATCCTGCTCCTGGTATTTCTGGCGGACCATAGAGTCATGACTCGCTTTTTCATAGGCCGCCAGCTTGTCCGGCAGGACTTTTTTCGGATCGGATTGGGCTTGCGGTAGCCCGGTATTGACTCCTGATCCGGAACCCGCCTTTTTCTCCTGGCCGCGGCCACCGCCAAGGGTATAAAACACCAGGTACAAAAAGGGCAGAATAATAACAGGCAGAAACAATAGAAATTTTTGTTGTCGTTGTGATATCTTGTTCATAAAATTTGATTTAACGGGTTTCAGATTTGATGTCTGTGTTGTCCAGTATACGCCAATGCTCTATCAGGTAGCCGTGTGAATTATTATCCGACCGGCTGGTATTGCGCAGCCACCCTTCTGTCAGCAGATTACGGGTGACCCGGCTTGTGGGTCGCACGATCTTTTGCTTCCCATAGAACCGGAAGTAGAAAGGGTAGCTGTGCATGTCAAGGGCGATGCTGTCGATATCCACCGTCTGTGTGATATTGCCGCTGACTATGCCTGAATAGTACCCGTTCTCTTTAAGATCGTCATAGACCTGTTTGGCAGAGACGTCTGCGAGATATAGGGCGCGGATCAGGTTGGTTTGGATAGACTTTTCATCCGGATCGAGGGTAAAGAAATACTGATGGAAGCTGCCGATATGATCACGGGCTTCCACCGGTATGTTTTCTTTCCGGTCCCCGGCGATGGCCTCCAGCGCTTTGCCGGAGGCGAGGATATAGATCTTTTCCTGCGCGCCGGAGACGGCCCGATAAGAGAGGCCAACTACAAATCCGTCGAGAAGCAGGCTGCCGGCGACCACCACAAGCGTAAAAAGCCGGATATGCTGAAAGGACTGTTCGATCGATCTGGTCTTTGGGAACATGGTGATTTCATTTTTAGGTTAACTTCTTTCGCCATTGTGTCGCTCCCATACCACCGGCGCGGATGATATAGTGGGTGATAGACGGGATAGTGAAATACACGGCAATACCCATCACAAGGAATACGATAAAGGCGGCGTCGGTGGGACCGAATGTCGTTTGACCCGTTTTGGCCAGCTGGGCGATATCCTGTTTGATCATCTCCTGCTGGATCTGCGCCAGCAGCGAACCGAGGATATTGGTTACCGGCAGCCATAAAAAGACGTGGAGATAACGCGATAGCCAGTTGGAAATGCTATCTTCCAGTCCTTTATAAACCGAGAAGGCAAAGGCCAGCGGCCCCAGGATGGCCAGGATGATCATATAGAAAGTCCTTACCGTATTGATGCACAGCGCCGCCGACTCGAAAAGGACCTGCAGGATCTCGGATAACCAGATCCTGACCGAATTTTTCAGGTTGTAGGAGCCTTTGGCCATCTCGAACTTCACGCGATTGGATAATCCTGACATAAACCCCGAATCCGCCTCTCCGGACAGCTGCTCCCACTTATCGAGATCGCCGCTCCCCGTCGAATTGACATACATCTGCCAGTCTGTGGACTGGGTCAGGGCTTCCTGTCTTTTCTGCAAAAGCGTGGCGACAGCCTGATTGGAGTCCCTGAAGATGGCGGCAGTGCCTTCGACTGCAGGCTTCATGACACCGTCGATAAGCCCGATCACATTGGGAAATAAGGTAATGGCTATAGCGATGACGAAGGGCCGCAGCAATTTGCCGGCTTCGATCGCCTCAGCTCTTGCCAACCGGATCCATACCTCTTCGATCACATACCATAAGGTCCCGAATCCGGCGATGGCGCTGCTGATGCCGATCAGCTCACTGCAATGGACGATCATCGTATCATGAGCCTTCTGGAGGATGGATTGCAGGCTGCCGATGTCAGTAGCGATATCAATCAGGTAGACCATACAATTGTTTTAGCTGGTTAATGTTATTGGTTTCTTTTTGTCTCTGTGCAACCTGTACGGAAACAGTGTTATTCAGCTCTACCATGGCGCTGTATTGTCCCCTGACGTCGGTGTGGATGCGATCAATGGCCTGCAGCCGTTGGGCGTCCGTCATTTGCAGCTGATGGTCCGTAAGGATCATCGTCAGCTCCTCTACGGCCTGGATGCTGTGCTCTAATAAGGCGCTGTAGGTATTGATGATATAACTAAGTTCCTGCGCGGTAAAAACAGGATAGCTCCTTACCCGGGCGCTGGCTGACTTATAACCCGCTACAATACTGTATTCCATGTTAAGGATCCCGCTGATCCGGGGATCACCGCCGACGGCCGGCGATAAGATCCAAAGGCCGTCGAGGAAGACCTGATGCAGACTGAAATTGGCTTTGGCAATATCCCGCACGCGGGTATAGCCGTTCTTAAGCGTTTCATATCCGGTATACATGTCCTGCAGGGTGCCCTTCATGGCTGTCAGTTTTTCTTTGTCGAGAACCAGTTGTTCAATGAGGTCGGCTACTGTCTGGGGTCTGCCGGCTACTGTCAGCAGGATGAGCCCAAGGGTTATCAGAATTCTGTGCATAGGTTTGTTTTGAAGATGACCAGATGTTTGGATTGATGGTATAGAGGCTGCTGAAATACTTCTCGTGCTGCTGATATTCACCGTCCTGGTGATTGCCGATGTTTTGTAGGCCATGGGTAATCAGGGCGTAGCCTTTTTGAAGGCTTTGCCGGAGGCCGTGCAGGACGGTCAATTGCCCGGTCATGGTTGAGACGGTTTGAGCGTGGGCGGTAAAACTGCCTGTGACGATGATTATACATAAGATGATTTTTTGTTTCATATGATTTTTGTTTTAGTGTATACCGTATAGGTTTTGGATGGATTGGATCTCTGCGGCGTCTTTGCTCCGCTGAAGGCTGAGCAGGGTGGTCTGCCGGGTGAAATTTCGAAAGGCGCTGTAATTACGGTCGATGCGGGTGGCCGTCTCGTCGATGGTCCGAAGCCGGGCAGCGTCATCCATTTGAGTAATGAAATTTCCCATGACCTGGGCTAGCTGATTGGTATTACGGATGCTCTCATTTAGTAAGCCGTCATATATATTGCTGATATAAGCCAGTTCTTCGGGGCTAAAGTGCTGGTCCTGACGGATGGCGGATTGTGCCTGGTAATATTCATTTGCCAGTTGTGACTGTCGCTGGACAAGGCCCTTTACCTTGCTGTAGGTGGTGAAAACCGACTTGACCTGCCAGAGGCTTTGATAATAATTCTGATAAAGATTTTCCTGCTGCTGAACCCAGCCGGTGATATCCCCCAGCAGACCGTCCTGCATAGAGTTTTCCAGTTCTTTTTGGGCGGTCTGCAGGACCAGGGTATGGGTCTGGAGACGTTGTACAGCAAGGTCGGCCGTCATCAGGACTTTTTTTACGGCAGCGTCGATAAGATCGATGATCTGGGCGGAGGCGCGGCCATTAGGTGCCAGAAGAAAGGAGGCGCAGAGAACAGCCGCCATCAGCCATTTGATGGCGCCGGAGCGAATGTCGGCGGCAAGCGCGGCGATCCCCTTTTGAAGATCTCCGAAACGTTTGCAGTATTCGTTGAGCTTTACCTTTTCAGGTTCATGGGTAGTATAGACAAGGTATTCTTCAAGGGAGACTTCCAGCCTGTACACCCGCGAGTGATCCATTCCCAGGCTAATGAACAGCTCCTTATAGTTCTTGCCGGGCTCGTTGGCCCTGTTCAGGGATAAGATCAGCGTCTTATCCTTTTCAGAAAGTCCAAGCAAAGACTGGATCTCGTCAAAACGATTGGTCAGTTTGCTGAGGTCCAGCAGTATCTTACAATCCGACAGATTTATGATCGTATTCTTTACTACGGAACTGGAAATTATATCTTCCAACTCCTGGGTGATAAGGATGGGTTCTCCGAAGAATTTGCGGATCGTTTTATACAGGTATTTGATATACTCATCCATCCCCTCCTTGGCGATGGCTTTCCAGGCTTCATCCAGCAGGATCATCTTTCTAATCCCCTCCAATGTCCGGATCTTGCTTAAAAAGGCATCCATGATCACCGCTGTGATCACGGGGAAAAGGATCGGATGGTCTTTTATTTTATCAAGCTCAAAGACGATGAATCTTTCATGGAGCAGGTCGGCATTGTCCCGGGAATTTAGCAGGTAATCATATTCACCACCCCTGAAATAGGGCCGCAGGACATAGAGGAAGTTGGAGAAGTCGAAATTTTTTTCTGAAATACCTTCGTCCTGGACATGGTGGACAAAATATTCCTGCAACCATTCATAAAAGCTGTCGAAACAGGGAAAGATGCCAGGATGTTCTGACAACCAGGAATAGTATCCGTCGACCATATTCGAGAGTGCGACATATTCCGCACGGGAGAACGTCTCGTTACGCTGCTTCCATAAGATCTGAAGCAATCCTTTCAGGCATTCCATTCTTTCGATATCCTTTAATTCTTCCGGGGACAGCAAGAAAGGATTGAACTGTATTGGGCTTTCTATGCTATAGGAGATATATCGTCCCTTTAGCAATTGGCAAAGCCTTTTGTAGCTGCCGCCGATGTCTACGATGACGATATGTGCGCCTTGCTCATGATAGCTGCGTACCAGATGATTGGTAAAGAAGGATTTACCGCTTCCTGATCCACCAAGCACAAACTTGTTTCGATTGTGAATAAGACCATGCTCCAAAGGCTTATCAGAAATATCGACATGGAGGGGATTGCCCTGATGGCGTTCGCCCAATCTTAAGCCAAAGGGACTGATCGAGGAAAGGCCATTGGATTCCGGGATAAAAAAGCAAGCCGCCTGTTCCAGGAAGATGTCGAAGGTGTCGTTCATGGGAAAATCTGCGGCGTTTCCTGGCTGCCCTGCCCACCAGATCTGGGGGGCGCCTACTGTTTCAAGATGGGGCATGGCGCCCAGTGCCGTCATGGCTGAGACGATCTTATTCTTTAGTTCGGGAAGCTTTTCGGCGCAGTCTGTCCAGGCGAATACATTAAAGTGTGCCTTGACCGGCCGCCTGTCGCCGGCGGCTGCTTCGTCGAGGTAGAGCTGTATGGCTTCGTGCGCAACGGCATTTTCGCGGTCTTGTGTGGAAAGGGATTTGAGTCTTCGTCCCCGGCTTTGCAGCTTTTGCAGAGCTGGACGGGGATCATCCAGGAAAATGAACTGGTTGTAGATGTGATCGGCATCCAATAAAGGACCCAGGGCGGTAAAAAAGCCAATATGGAAGCTGGTCTTTTCTGTGCTGTACCGGTCATGTCGTATACTGGAACTGCATTGAGCGGGCAGGTGTTCTGCATCTGCCAGGCTATAGAGTACGGTCTCTTTATCTCCGACCCTGATCCCATTTTTAAAGCTGATATCCCGTAACTCGGGTGTCATAAAGGGCGGTGTCAATTGGTGATACTGTTGGATGAGCCCTGTCTGGTCTTCTGTGCCGGCGAGATCATCGTTCGTCAACCGGTGATGGCGGATAAGTCCCCCTTCGCACAGAACATGAATGAACTGCAGGCACTCTTCGATAAATTCCTTTAATTGAACGGGATGCAACATGTATTCCGGCATATGGTGGCGACGCAGTAAGGAAGACAGGGCGGAAGTTGTTGGCCGGTCGCTTCCGAATTTCCGGGTGATAAACAAATAGCACCGGTGTTGGCGATAAGGCCGCTCGTTAAAAAACCGGTCGCTGTTATGGGAGAGGAAGCTGCTGTCTGTCTCCTTTTCGAATCCAGCCTCGAAGCTTGTCTTATTATACCAATCCTGCAGATGGAGGACCGTCCGGTTATGCAAAAGGCCTATTGCCTTTATCCAGTTCTGGTACATCTGCCGGAATCCGGCTTCGGAGACCGAATAGAGTTCGGGCTTGAATAGTTCGAAGGCAACGGTACAGTCGCCATGTTTGGAAATGATACAGTTTTGGTCTACCTCCAGGATGGGCAGGAACTCATTTGAGGGGTGTCGCATTTTTTCTTGTTTTTAGGTTTAAAAAGATGTTTCTTGTTGGATACCGGAGATATGCTGGCAGTCGTCGGGCCGCAAGGAATTTCATGAGCCCCTGTGGACCGTATTTGCGGCTAAGCCTGCTGATGATAAAAAAGACGGATACACCCGGGCCAATGGTCAGGATAATATCTAACCATGGCGGTATCCCGAGGCAATAGAAAAGAATAAGAAAGAGGAAGGTGACGAGGATGTCTGCCGCGGCCAGCAGTATATAGTGACCTTTGATCCCCCGAAAAGAAACTGGCCGGCCGATGGACCGGTGAATTTTGTAGCCACTCGTAGGCATACGATTTGATTTAATAGTTAAAGACCAAAAAAGACCTTGATCACTGTGACGACGATGATCACGAACAGAACGCCGCCAAACCAGCCGGCAGCGTACCTCTTGGCTTCGTCGTGCTGACCTTCAGTGAAGGCTTTGAAGACTCTTATCGCGCCGATCAATGCCAGCACGCCGGAGATGGCATAAACGAGGGTGATACCTTCGGTGAAGTAGCCGCGTACCAAATCATTGGCCTGGTCTATACCTTGTTTTCCATCCTGGGCATAAAGAAGTGGGCTTGTTAGGAGACATAAGACGACCAGCCCGGCTTTGGTTTTTAGCCAGCGAATGATAGGCTTGCGATAGAAACTGAGAAAAATAAAAAGATAGTAGAGAACCGTGAGTGAGAATATGATCCTTCCAAAATAGCCCCATGAGATTTTTAAAAACATAACACTTTTTTTTGATGAAGTACAAATGTTATAAACCTCGAGGAGTCAGAAAAAGCCGATTTACATTTCTGCTAGTATACGATGCAGAATACATCAGAATCTGATATTTTAGAAATTATTTTTTCTCTCATATTTTCCTTTTTATTTTCTTTGAGTATGGTAAAAGATCATCGTTATAAGCGTGTAAAGCATCTGTTGTCGAACGGGTACATTACTCTGTTTAGGGACTTTTTTGACCATATTCCTAAGACTCTGGTAGCGAAAGATCTTGGAATCCATAATCAAACCTTTTCCAAATTATTGGAGCATCCTGAATCTTTTACTTTCCTGCACGTTTTTCGAATTTCAGCATTATTCGAAGTAGAAGAGAAAGTCATTATCGATCTTATTTACATGCAGTGCATGATCAACCGAAGCTTCAAAAGAAAATACCCGGTTCAGAAAGATTGAACCGGGTATTACCTACTTTGGCCGTTAAATACAGACTGATTAATTACAAAGAATATAAGGTGGCTTATATTAGAAGTCCTGGAAGCCGGATTTGTTCTCCAAAGGTCCGCGACGGCTTTCTATTTCCTGCCAGGGTTGGTATGGGACTCTATACTTTTTGGCAAATAGGTATTCACCGTAATCCCAAAAATGAAAAATATTCATAGGACAGAGGCGATATAAAGTGGTATCTCCTGAGTTTCTTTTTCTAAACTCGGAAAACTTGTGGTTACATTGATTAAAATCATCTCCTTTGAAATTCATTTCAGAAAAGGTAAATAAGCCGCTACCACTTGAAAACGAACAATCGTTTTCCTTGTAAAGCCAATGTATAGGTGGGAGATTGCTTATGGCGATGAACAATAATAATGACGCGAGAATCAAAAAAATGGTTTTCATATTATTTAATTGCAGGATCCATGACTAATAGGAGATCTTAGATTATGGGACAAATCTAGTTGAATATTTGATTCTTCGGTGTTCCCATTTGCTTTCATGACAGACAATGTCGCATACAGGTTCTGTGGTGAATTATTGATAGTTACTGTAATTGGGGAAGATGACATGCCATTCGCCATTGCTATACCTGATTGCCTTAGCACATAAGGTTGCATTGTCAATGGAGTAGATCTAACTGAATTAAAGACGCCTAAAGCATAATCAGTACAATTGGACTTGTCTAATGTATATGGAGTAGTACTCAGATTTATAGCGCTCGTTTTTATTGCATCAAATTGTTTTGAATCGATAGACATCATTAAACTGGCGTTAATTTCTTTGTCACCATTATCTTTCATAACCGACGGTATAGCCAAAAATGGATTCCAAATTGAGGGAGCAGTCTGAGGATAAAAGCCAAAACATTGAGTAACATTTATCCCCCCACCGGATTTTGTCACTATTAAAAATGTATGGCCAGCATTGACACCACCTGAAAAGTTCATAGAAGCATTAGGAGTGCTATTTATCGGTAAATCAACACATAATTGAATCGAATATGTCGCCCCCTCCGATGGCACCAGATCAAAACAATTAAAAAACTTCCTTATATCAATAGTCGGTATCGAATACACATACTCCTGCTCCAGTCCGAGAGCCGGCGCCACCCCTAATCCCGCCTCTTGTGAAAATCTCACCAAATCAGCCGATGGATCAACAGGACTATATGGAGGTGGTGTGCTATTCCCGGTAGCACCCCCACTATTACCGCCTCCGCCACCCGAAGCTTCACCACCGCTCCCGGCATCACCACCTCCTCCTGCCAGAATACCCGCACCTGATGGACCCAGTAATCCATCCAGGGAGATATAGCTGGATGGCGCAGACCCCGAGCCATAGCCAATCACAACCACTTCCGGCAGCCAATCCGCATCCGGTGCCGGCAGGACAGTGACTGTTTTCGAATCGATTTCCTTGATCTGATTCCCTGAATGTGAACTCGGGTGAAATGCATCAATATACCCATTACTTATAGTCGACCGCAGCAACACTCGGCCGGACAATGCACTTAGCTGGATCTTGCCAGAAAAGGAACCCTGAGAAACGATCACACTTTCTAAATGAACGATCTGTCCCTGAAGAATATTGCCACTACCGTCCGTTCTCAAAAGCATAAAATCTTCCGCTATCGGCTTCCCTGTAAAAGGCAAACGAAGCGTATAATATTTCGCTTTACCCGGTTCTGTTAATAATGCTTTGTTTGTGTCAAGCCGGTTAAATTCATCCCGGGAAAGACTGTCCCTGAGGTGTGACAGCACTGAACTCAAATAGATGCTGGTGGCTAAATTCTTTCCTGCATCTTTTTTGCAGGAATAGAAAAGTAGAATAAAGAATGTCGCACTTGCTAATTGTTTCATATTATTTAGGTTTATGCAACTAATTTAGAATTGTCTTCGCAGGAAAAAAATGACAAATATCAAGAAATTTATTTGGCCCTCAATCTTGGAAATCCTTCGGGATTCACATCTACAAAACTCGCCAGGTACTTTAAAGAGACCAGATTTAGCAGATCAGGTGACTTGCTATATATTTTGCCGAAATTACAATACGAAAAGCCATGTTGATATTACTGCAGCAAGATGTTTGACGGTATGGCCGCTAGTGCTCAGGATTTATGCGATGGATTAAAAGATAGGATTGTATAAGATCTTCTTTAAATTGGTCGATGTAGATTTTGGCTCAAACAGCTTTAGCGATCAAGAAACTTTGTCGTGCTTAAAATTTATTGTGCCTTTTTCAACCTTTTGCTAGTAGTGATATGCTTTTTAGAAACCGACGTATATTAAAGTTAATGAATTCTTTTAATAAGAAAACCGACGAACTTCAGGTCTGCGTGGTATTTTAAATACCTTAACTTTAGTACTATGGAAAATACTTCTGACCAAAGACTCGCAGTCCTAATCGATGCCGATAATGTTCCACCTGCCCGGATAAAGGCAATGCTGGAAGAAATAGCCAAATACGGCACCCCTACCTTCAAACGTATTTATGGGGACTGGACCTCTCCAACCAAGTCTGCATGGAAGTCCGTCCTGCTGCCCTACGCCATTACACCAATTCAACAATACAGCTATACTACCGGAAAAAACGCCTCCGATTCGGCGTTGATCATCGATGCAATGGATATCCTGTATTCAGGAAAAGTAGGTGGTTTCTGCATTGTATCCAGCGACAGCGATTTTACAAGACTGGCGACACGGCTTAGAGAAGCCGGGATGACGGTATATGGAATGGGCGAGAAAAAGACTCCCCTGCCATTTATCTCAGCCTGCGACAAATTTATTTACATAGAAATCTTAGAAGCACCCACCCAGGAAGAAAAGACATCTTCTGACATACCTTCAAAGGCGAAAAGGCCTGCAGCTCCCGCGCCCACCCCGACAAAGCCAATGTCCAAAGTCACCCCTGATCTGGTTAAATTAGTAAAAGACAGCCTTAACGATCTGGCGGGTGATGACGGATGGGTATTTCTTGGGAACCTGGGGGTGCTCATCATAAAAAAGCAACCGGATTTTGATCCGCGGAACTACGGGTATAAGAAATTGATGCCTTTAATAAAGAGTATGCCGGATTTTGAGATTCAGGAACGGAAAGGGAAAGACCCGGATGCTATAGCGGTATTTGTGCGGTTAAAGGAGTCGATTTAATGGGCTGTCTCACTGTGCTTCCGGGAAATGAATTTTCTTCGGCAGAAATGAAAGTGTTGGTTACCACAACAACAGAAATTCGGTCGCGATCATCCTTGGATTCTCAATTTTACATAAACTTTATTGACAATTTGCATAAACAACAATTTTTCTCTTATTTGACATTGATTACCATCAAGTTACAGCGCCTGGCTTTTGGGAAATGATTACCTTCAAAATATATTATTTGACCCATGAAGTGGTTCCTAGATCATCTCCCCCAGTGTCGCCCCCAAAATAATCCTTAAAGAACCCGATCTCTTCGTCTACCAGGACCTGCCTGTCCAGACCAAGATTTCTCTCTTCACAGGCCGTCTCTGCAACAAGAGCGCAAGAAAAACACGCGGCCCGGTTTAGGTTAAAGACCCCTTGCCCATCGCTTTCCCAGCACAAAGGATCCGATGAACAGTCCAATGCCCTTTCAAAGGCCTTCTGAAGCAGATCCTCGATCCTATCCTTCTCAGCCTGCCAGATCAACCCTCCCATACTACCCTCGGAGCCTTCCGCTGTAAAGATCAATACTCCAGCCATATCGGGTGCGATATAAAGACGCTCTTTCAGGCTGGCAGTAGGATACCCACAGGAGAACTCCAGTTCTCGCATCACTAAGTGGGAGAAGGTATGGATCAATAACAACTTGCCTCCATTATGGAGGATCTTCTGCCGCAAAGCATTTCCATTAAAAATACCTCCATTGGGTAATAGGTTTTTGATCCTCAGCGCCAGTTCCGACTCGTGCTTCTCGACCCAAGCCTGGAGGGCAGTTTGCTTGAGCTCAAAAAAGATCCCTTCCCCAAAGTTCTCCACCGCCGGCAGGATATGTACCGCATCATCCGGTATAGAAAAGATATTCTTGCCTTTTCCTACTTGGACCTTCCCATCTGATCCAATGATCCGCTCACTGGGTTTCACACGAGTGAGATCCAATTGGACCGAGCTGATCTTTAGGTCTTCAACTCGCTTGATACTGGTGAAATAAGGGGCTAGGTTTTCAGATATTAAGATCTCCGTAAAGACCAGGCCATTATCGCTGACCTTCGAATCCTCCGTAAAGACGCGATATTCCTGTCTCCGATACTGTTCATGTAGATCCTCGGCTTCATCAAGCATCACCGTCCTTACTCCATTGACGAAATTATCTTTCAGCTCTCGAATGAACCGATCTCGATCTTCCGTTTGCACGGAAAGTTCCGCAAGCAAGAGCTCATCGATCTTCCTAGCTGCCCATTCCGGCTTTTCGATCATTCCCTTCGTGCTCTGGAACCTGATCTCACAGATCCTCAACACCCTCTCCATCTCTTTACTCAGACCCGTAAGCCGCTCCTCAGGTATATAGATACTGCTGAAAGTATTGGCAAAATAGACATTATTACCAGTGACCAATGCTATTTGCATCTTGGTCCGACCTCCATTGTTATCATAACAATCCTTGTCGAAAGGGGACCCTTCTTCCGTCTTTAAGGAAGTCTCCCAAGGTTTATGTCCCGCACAAAAAGGTTTGAGGTTCGTGATCCCTTCAAGGTTGATCTTTGGTTTATTGGGAGTGCTACCGCCACCGTGTCCGCAATGCAAACATTCCAAGTAGACACTACCATATCCCTCCGATTGATTCTTGTTCTCCGACCATTTAAGTAAGGGCTCATCGCAACAAGGTTCATAGGTGAACAGTTGGACGTCCCCATTCCCTGCTCCCTTGGTCTCCGTCTTCCATCTGAGGAAACGACTCCATGGGATATCGGACAAATGACCGTTCTCACAGATAAGGATCAGATTGAGCTGCGTCAGCTCGGTGAACTCGGGAATATACTTATCGGGACCTGCCCAAACCTGACGTCCACTAGCATGTGGGGTTTTAGGGTCGCGCGGTGGGGCAAATAACCAGATTGGTTTATCAGACTGCACCCATTCTTCCTTCCATTCGCCGTAGGTCTTAAGCAACCCCTTCTCGTTCCTGAACCATTTGGGGAAATGCGTCGCAGGTATCGTAAAATGATCAGCTTTTTTATCGACGCTCCGATCCTTGAGTTGTTGGATGATCGGATTGTCACGGAGATTTACGTTATTATGTTCAGACAAGGAAAGATGAGGAATGGCTGCCAAACATAGCAAATTGACAAGCCCTTTGTCCCTTCGCAAGAATTCGATGAACCGCTTATCATCGACCAGCTCGACCCCCATCTCATTGGAGATCTCGCGTTTCGCGGAATTATATCGATCTTCCGGAAGACAGGTATTGTCCTCATTTATCGCCTTGATACGGACATTGGCGGCATGGATGAACTCCCATTTATCGATATCTGATATAAGGACATAGGTCCCGATGTTCGTCGTGATGATGGAGCCTACTCCCGCCGTAGCGGAAAGTAATTTATACCGGCTAAGACCCTGGTTGTATTGGTCCTGGTTCTTTACTTCCATGTAGGATAGGTTATTTTTGTTTGATATGTATTACGGCCTCCGGATCGATCACTCTCAAGGACTGGGGGATGCGCCACATACCGGAGGTGATATTATCTTGATATTCGTCGATCTCGATATATAACTGACTCTCCGAGCGTTCGTCACTGTGTTGGTTAAAGACAAGTGTATCGCCCTCACCCTGGACCTGCTCATATTTCTCTCGCCAAGCTTTGAGGGACTTTTTTACAAGACAATTGATATGAGCGATATTCTCCTCTTCCAAAAGCTTTTTGATGATATCCGAGACATCGGTCATCGCATGAAGACGTTGCATCCTTTTTTCAAAATAACCGACCAACCGCCTTACCCAATGTTCGGTCTCATATTCGTCCATCGCCTTATTCGCATCCCTCCTATCTGGGAAGCCCTGATGGCGTAACATAGTGGCGATATATAGCGGCAGATAGCGCTTGAGGGCCTTAAAGGTGAAGGGAGTGATAGAGATCGGTTCTACATAGCTATACATCTTCTCATGGAATTCGATGAACCGCTCGTAATGAGAAAGGTCCCTGCTCCTAAAAGGGTGATGGACCGTGATCACTAGACCGGCCTTATCCCGGGCCACGCGACTGCTGGCCTGGATATATTCCGCGATATTACGAGGCATGCAATTGACGATCATTGTATTGAATCGAGAGATGTCGACCCCGACCGAGATCATATTGGTGGCGATGATGAGATCGGGAGGCATATGGCCTCTTTCCTTTTTATCCCCCTTCATGTGAGCAAGACGTTCTAGGGGAGACCAATTGATCCCGATCCTGTTCATGCTCTCGATCGCTTCCTCACCAGACAACCGTCCTGTTAATTCTCCGTCATGGAAACAGTTAGCATAGGTATAGAAACAGTGCATAGCCATTTTGGGACGCACCACGATGTTGAAGACCCGCCTGATCTCCTTTAATAGATAGCTGTAGACCTGGGACTGTGTTTTTCCTACCTCCCTTAGACTATTATAATAGGCCAACACCGTATGATAATAGTTCATCGCTTCGATCAATTGTACCGGATAGTTGGCTGGATCGAAAGGATCCCCAGGTCGTAGATGTTCGCTCTCGAAGATGGCACGATGGGTGAATAGGATGGCCGCCAAACGCAATTGCATCCACATTTGCGTGCGCCCGGTAGGAAGTATGCCCATATATTTTCGCTTGGATCCATATTTCATCCCATGCCCCGTATTATCCTCCGCCGTCCTTTTGTAAAAAGCAAAGAAGGAATCGTCACAGTCGACCCCCGGTTTGGGGAAGATATTGACCTTTCTGTCGAACAACGCCATGATCTGTAAGGCCGTATTGCGTGTGGTCGCCGTGGAGGAAATGACCTTTGGTCTGATCCGCTTACCATTACCCTCCCAAGTGCATAATTGGTCGATGGCCGATTCGAACAAGGCCACTGCCGATCCAAGGGGTCCCATCATCAAGTGAAGCTCATCCTGGATGATCAGGTCCGGATGCCGATAGCTCTTTGGTTTATGGGTCTCGAAATTACCTTTACCAAATAATCTCCTTGAATCTCCGGTCCGCCTATCGTTCCTAGGGGAAACCTTATGGGCTAACTGTGCGAACTTATCTACCGTTCCGAATAACAGGGCCGGCGGATGCAGATAGATCTCCTCATCCGAAAAGCTCACCGGTAAAGGGCCTTGGTCAGATCGGGCCTTCCAGATCTCCGGATAAGCTGTGGCAAAGGCACATAGACTATCTTTTCGACGACAATGGATCAGGATCCTTTGATCGAAGTAGACTCCTTTTTCTTCAAGAGGAACTATCGGGTCAAGGATATGCCCACACCACGGACAATGACTGATGGGCAATCGCGACCCGCTAGTGCGCCCCTTGCCATTGACGGAGCTTGGCTCCGCTATTTCCTTCCTAAGCATTTTCAGCGCTTTTTCCAAGAATTTCTTTCCAACATACAATCCAATATAGATCGGCTCATCGCCAAGATCCTCCGTTCCCCACCTCCTGATCAGCTCCAAGGCCATGATCAACAAGGTCGCACGCTGGAATTGCTGTGTTGTCAATAACCTTAATGTATAACGCATCATCACCGCCGTCCCTCCTCCTACCTTACCAAAATGCCTCCTCCGGTGGACGATCGTGAGTGCGATCAATCCCAGATAGGCTTCTGTCTTTCCGCCACCAGTAGGGAACCAGACCAGATCTACAAGATCATTCCTGGCGGCCCATTCTAGATCATCCTCTCTCTGGAAGATCCCATCTAGGTTCATCAGGATGAAGGCCAACTGAAAAGGGCGCCAGGCGGCGTGCGGTATGCCTGGAAACACATCGTCGGTCGCCTTTTCCTTATAGAATCTCTCGGTAAAACCATCGAAGTCTTCCTCCTTCATCATTCGGTCAACTGTATCCTCTTTCGACCTTTTAGAATGCCATAACTGCATGAACATCGCCGTGTTCATCAACCGGAAGCAATGGATCACTTCCTTTTGGGACAGCAATTGCTCCACATTCCTCGACATCCGCTGTTGGTCCTCCAGGCATGCGCTCCTGATCTGTTGGGCAATGGAGGGATGTGTAACATCCTCCTGTCGCGATACCCAATCTCCATAGGCCCGGACAAAGGACCGCATACCCATCATGACGATATCGTCACTCGTCGACGAAAGAGTGGACAGCCATTTGAATTGTAAGAACTGATCGTCTTCGAATACCTGGCCCGGCAAATATCCATCACTCGTCCTTTGGGAGAACTGAGATCGGTGCCTTGGCACTGTGTCTACATCCGGCACTTCATGCGTGGGAACATACTCCGTACAAACGAATGGGCGTCCGTTCTCTTCACCCCACCTCACAGAGCAGCCATGTCCCAGACCAAGGTCCTGGAATTGTCGATAGATAAAGCGATTCACCTCGTCCTCATCATATCCCCTCTTTTCCAATGGATCCGACATACGGGTTGGCCTCAGATATCTACTCCTTACTTTGACCTCGACGCCAAAGAAACTGCGCTTGTTCACTTCATCACTGACCATACTGAAATAGTTCTTCCCATTCTTTGTATCTTTTTGCGAATAAGGAGTACTCGTGTTCTTGATCTGGATCTTCAAGAAAAGGTTGTCATTCTTTTGTCGTTGATGATCGAACTTGCTATATTGCAAACTTGCCGAAAGACTCGCCCATTTATCTTCCTTTCCTGCATATTTCTTTTTAAAGAGATCTTTCAGACTTCTATATTTATCATTTTTATAACTGAAGATCTTCTTCCCCCTCACCTGCCTCGGGACCTCGATCTCTTGGCCAATCGGCTTACTGAACGTGTCGCAACACCAAAGGCCATGATCATTTGTATCATGGATGGAGATAAGATCTTGGATATGCAATAGGCTGTTCTCGATATCTTCGATCTGACGGATCTTTTCCGCGATCTCCTTCCCTTTGCTGGAATCCGGCAAGATAGTACGCCGAAGTTGATCAAAGAGTTGTTGTTTCAAGGTTTCCAAAGAATCTTTTTGATCTGCCCGGTCGAAGAATAGCGCAGCCTTCTCCTTTGCCAATGCATGCCTTCTTTTATTTAGGTCAGTCGTCGAGATATCTTTTACCGCCAAGAAGATATAGTTGGAGTCATCGTCCAATGGGGCTACCCGTACGCTTTTTTTGATGATATCCTCTTTGGGAAGCTGATCCAGAAAGGCTTGAAATACGGCCTTATCCTGTTCTAGCAGCACTCCTATCTCTGAGGATATATCCTTAAGTGGTACTTTCTCGTAATAACGGCCCGATACAATGATCTCCAGGTCATTGTCTTCCGCCACCCTTGGATCGAGACAGACCGTTAACCCCATCGTATTGGGATACATCTGATTTAGACTTTGGGAGTCGATATTGACCTGCTCCTCCTCATCACCAGGATCCTCTGGTAAGTCATCGTCGGATGACGAGCCTATCTCCTCAGACCTCTCTGCCCCCATGTCTTCTTCCTGCGCCTGGCTGTCACTCTGGACTTCGGTTTGGGCGCCTTTCGTATGATCCTCGGGAAAAAGGATACCCGTACTATAGATACCAGCTGGAGCCTTATTGATGAGCTCTGCCCTATAGTTCGCATGTCCATCCGAAGACAACGTTATAGGGACCCTTTTATCGACGAACCTAGAACGCATGGCCCCTGGCCCTAATGTTTGTTGTCGGATGAACGCTTCCAGCTCCGATCTTTTCTCGTTGATCATAACAGGTCGATCTTTTGTACTTGTTTAAGGTTTAGTTTCTCTCGTAGCATCCCCACCAGCGCGGCTAACTCTCCATTCACATTCTCCTCGTCGATACCGACCTCTTCCAGATCGTGCGTTTCGACCAAATATCGCAGGTCCATTTTTGATATGTCCACATGGCTCTTGAATAAGCCGATTTGGAATAGCTGCTTTAACAGCCCGTTCATACGGATCGTACTCTGTCGGCTATTGTTCGTCAGGGATGCTCGCTTCTTCAATTCCAACCGGTAATATGCGGATGGCAGCTCCAGGAGATCACAGATACGCCTAAAATGCCGTCTTTTTCTTGGCACTAGAAGCGCACTGTCGATATTTAGCCAGTGATCCTTGAAATACCCGTACTGAACGAACTCCTTCTCGTCCAGCAATGACTCGATCTTCTCATACAGTCGCTTGCTATCTCCATATAATTCCTTTTGCTTTACCAGCAACACCTTCCATAAGGCTCGATCGGGCTCGGACACATGATATTCTGACTTGATCACTTGCAACTCCCTTTCATCCCGCGGGGTCACTTGAAAAGGATTGAGGTCCATATAAAGTTCGTCCAATGGCTGAATAGATATTTGCTCATCCTCCTTTATGATCTCGTCCATCCGCATGATCGTCATTTCCGCCCCATCATCGCGTTGGATCAGCATCGGTTTGGATGGGTAGTAGCTTGCACAGAAACCATCGACATATTTGACCTTGATGATCTCCGAGTTATCTGGGATCTCGTCATCCTCCTCTTCCTCATGGTCATCCGACCAGCGGACAGGCCTGTTCCCTTCGATCCTTGATTCCACCTCCTTCCAATGGAAGTGTCCGTATCGAATTTCGTTCCCAAGGATCCTCGCCTTCACCCTTGTGTATTCAAAGAGAACATATCTATGCCTTTCGCCAAATAATAGCTCAAGTATCAATGGCTTGGCCAAACCATGGGCGTCCGATCGACCTTCTAAAAGACTAGGATAGAGGTCAAAAGGATATCTCCCCGGGTCTCGATAGGCCAACAGGAAAAGATATCGGTTATGGCACAGTTCATCTCGCACATCCTTCCAGGTATAAAGATCGACCTTCCTGTCCGAGAATAGCGCTTTCAATTCCTTTCGAAAACGCGTGTTTGTTAAGACGCTCCAAGGCGCAACTATCCCAACGGAGCCCTTCCCTTTACCAATCTTTAACCGCTGCCTAATCTCATCCCATTCTTTGACCACGGACGCTAAGACACGTTTCAGCGAGTCTCGAAGTTTCTCTTGCTCGTTTGGATCAAGCCCTTTGACCAACGCCCTTACCTCTTCCTGAAAAAGCCTATCGGAGCTCTCCGCACCAAAGAGATCTGTCACGATCAGATCGGCCAATCCTCTGTTCATCGCCATCGCATATACATTGAGGACCGTTGGTGATCTTAACTTCCCTAGACCATATTCCTCTATCAGAAACAAAAGATCTGAATAGAACTCGCTATGGTGGCCAATAAGATGCACAGGCTCGACCCTACGCTTGACACCCAATAAACGATCGACCTCTTCCAGCTCGAACACATAGCTATTCTTGAAACGCAAGGGCTGTTGAGGTACAGTAAGGTACCGACTATGGATAGTGCTCATCCTATTGATCAATGTGCGCATCCTGAATGGCTGCTTATCAAAGGAAAGAATGATCAACCATTGTAAGGCATATCCCTTTTCTTTTAATAGCTTCAATACGGGCCATTTAAAGGACTGTATATTCTTTCTTCCGTCACTATCGTAGATGATTATCTGGCGAAGGAAGGCTAAGTTTGCTGTATCATGCAATGCTTTTAAGGTATTCGGAAGGTCCAGATCCGTATTCAGGATATTATATGCTCTCTTGCCACCGGTCTTCAGTTCATCTATCGAAAGCGCATAGAGACTTCCTTCTAAAGCGGGAAGGTCATTGTTCAAGAGATTGATGACCGTCTCGGGTCGAAGTCCTTTCTGCGGCGGGATCGACCTGAGAAAGGTGATCTCCTCCTTTATCCTCGCTCTCGTCGCCTGCCAATGCTTGTATGCCAGATTTCCGCCATTCGCCGCTTTTGCCTCGGCTGGTACGATATTGCGGCTTAGTTGTGTATTCAGTGCTTCGATCTGCTGCTGAACGAACTCCTCTACTTGTTCGTCCTGTGCCATCGACCGATTGAACATCCTGATCACAAGGAACTCGAGCAGCGCCCCCTTTATATCCTCAGCGATATCCGGGAAATGAAGATGTATGTATCCAAGTTCCTCCTTATCGATGGGCCGATGCAGATATAGGTTCAAGATCTTGTCCACATAGACAAGGAATGCCCGCCAATCCTCCTTTATAGGCAGGCGCATCAGGTCAAAAGCCTGTTCGAAGCCAGGGGCCGGCTCAGCAAGGAAATTTGTTAATATCTCAGGATCAACCAATTGCATTAGAATAAATTACTATATTTGATCGTAATGATACCCTACATTCGGGACGGAAGATCACCCATCCCTAAGAAGGAGAGGACCTCGATAGTGATGCGCGCAAACAAGGCCAAGGATACAAGGCCTGAGGTCATTCTGAGACAGGCGCTTTGGAAAAGCGGCTTAAGGGGTTATCGGCTCCATCCTAAACAATTGCCGGGACGACCTGATATTACTTTCACGAAGGGTAAGGTTGCTATATTCATCAATGGTTGCTTTTGGCATCGTTGTCCTTCCTGTGATCTCCCGCTGCCTAAGTCGAATACCACATTCTGGAAAACCAAGTTCGAAGCCAATGTCGCCCGGGACAAGAAAAAGCTCCAGGCACTAAAGGACTTTGGTTGGCGCCCAATTGTGATCTGGGAGTGTAAGATAAAAGCGCATCCTGCCATCTACGTCCGACTGATACGGCATATGTTGCACAAAAGGAACAAACACAATATCAAGCCCTGATCCTTTGACTTTTGATCCGGATCGACTCTCCTTTTAAGAGAGCGTTGAAACAGGAACCGATCAACATCCCGATGAACAACTCCTTGCTTCGTTCCATCAGCTTCTTCTGATACTCCTTCGGCTTCACTTTGATCGAGAACTCTTTTCTTACTATATCTTCTAGCGAACTTGGATACGCGACCAAATGGTCATCCAAGGTCTTTTTAAATAACTCGGCATACCTCGCCAACTCATCTATCAATTGCAAAGGCCCAGTCGATCGGCGATCCTTGTTCGTCCAGTATGCTTGGAGCTGCAGGCCATCTATGTTAAGGATGAACTTACATAGACCTTCAAAAAGTCGCCCGAAAGCTGACTGTTCCTGGAACACTTCAATATCGAGAAGCCGATGTAATAAGGCAGGGTCCAAACTCTTATTCTTGATCCGCTTGCTAGTGCCATAGACGAAGTTGACCCGCCATGACGTAAGCTTGGTACGTTTATTATGGTAGTTCCTCAATTCGAACCTTACCCCACTACCAAACCGGAGTCCTTTGATAGCGAACCAGAAGGACCTGTTCCACAGATACTTTCCTCCGCCATACGTAGGAGTATGGGAGGTCGCCTTTTCCTTACTGAGGACCAATCTTTTGGCTGGGATATCTGTTGGACGCAAGAGCTTTTCTACAGGCCGCTGAAGCATGCTTTGGGCGATATAATAGCTCAATAAGGGAGGGACCGCATTGCCTATCATTCGGATCTTGTTCGAATAGGTCTTACCGAACAACTGGTAGTTGATGGGAAAGGATTGCAAACAAGCCCTTTCTCTCACCGTCAATCTTCTTGGATGACTTTCATCGGGGTCGCCTATGATGATACTTTCTCGGGAGACCCTCGTGCATGTGGCAGTGATCGTCCGAGATGGACGGTCTTGTCTATCTGGGAAACACATTTGATTATATATCGGATGATGGACCTTTGACTCTTGATTGATCCTAGTCTCCTCTGCAGACAAACAGGTTTCGAGGACATGATCCGTCACCGCTTCTAAAGAGAAGCCATAGATCGGGTCCACAACAGGTTTTTGCCTTAAAGAAACGATAACATCTTTTAATTGAAGGCCTTTGACTTGGCCTACATAGGTATCCAGCAGCTCAAATGGGAGATCGCCCGCAATCATGCGTCGACGATCTTGCGGCACGCCAAAGTCGGCGGAATTATAGATCCTGATGTCCCGAAAAAGTTTTCGATACCGCCAAAGTTGCCCCTTGGGCTCCATCTCTTTTTTTAGGATATTCGCCACTCGAGGGACATTCTCCATCGCCCAATACTTGGGTTTCATCGCCTTTACCACCTCGAGGAATTTCTTGATATCGATCAATCCGTCCTCTATATCTCCGCCACCTGCCTTGTTCGATAGGGAGAACTGAGTACAGGGCGGGCTGCCAACCAGAAAATCCACCTTCTCCCCAGGGGGGAGGTCCGCAATCTTTAATTTCCTGATATCGCATTCCTTGTGATCCGAGCCAAAGTTCTTGTTATGGGTGAGATTGGCATCCGCCCACCATTCATAACTGGCGATCACATCGATGCCCGCCATTCGTAACCCCAGGGTCCATCCGCCAATCCCGCTATAAAGATCGATAGCTGTAGTCAATTATTAAAGTTAAGTTAATGACAAGTATAATAAAATAGAACGATCCTACAAATTTATCATACTACAAGATAGAACGATTACGGTTAACCGTAATAATCAATACTGCAACTATACCGCAGCGAGCTTTAGAAGACACCTCGATAGGAGGTAGGCTCCAGCCGGCAGAAGCGCTCATAGGATCCTTGATGTATGCTCATTCTTGCTGAAAGTTCGCCCTTGCAGCTCCTGTTGCAGCATAAAAAAATAATTCTCCATTATGTGAGCAACCTCTTGCTTGGACCAGTCCTGTGCCATAGGGGAAGATACAAAAAGAATTCAGATTATTCTATAAACACAAAAGGTTCCCTGGCCCTCTCAATAACACCTATTGCCATTAAGATCGACCGGGAACCTTTTGGTTAGTTACACTAAAATAAAGCAAGAACACAGTAAGAATAAGTGCGGTTTAATTAGGCTGCAACAAATGTAGTACATTTTTGAAAGCAGCACAATATTTTCTTGAAAAAATTTTAGTAATTTTTCAAGGCCCTGACCTTCAATTTGTCAGAGGTTCTTCTTATTATACGCAAAAGCCTGCTGAATAACCATCAGCAGGCTTTTATTTGTTATGCGATCATCTCGTCGGTGAATTCCTCTTTATACCGGGCGATAAAGGAGATGCGAAACCGGCCATCCTCTTTATAATAGTAAGTCCGGCGGTTCCTGGAAAAAGTGATCGGGGCACCCATCTCCTTGAGGATCTTGAGATAATCATAAAGACTGCGTTCGGAAATACCAATTTTGTGGGCACAATCGGCAGGTGTGCCGGTGGCTTTTAATGAGATCAGATGATCGAGGCGAATGAGGCGATGGAGTAAGGACTTCATAGCATAAGGTTTGTCTGCCTTTTTGGACAGGTTTAAAAAATAGGTTTGTTTTTAGCGCTACTAAGTCGGGAGCTTTAAGCCTGGAATAGAGTTGATGGGGGATAAAACCGGCGGTGGGACCTGCCTAACAGGATGTTTGCAGATGCCCAGCCGACCGGCTATATATATGGGGTTCTACAAACCAGTGCCTTGCTTACCTATGGGATGTTCCTGTTGTAAGACTGTAGCAAGATAGGTCTTCAAGAAGTTGATGGCAAATTTTCTTGGTTTACCGGAGGCAGTTTTTCGTTATCGAAAATTTCATCTGCGGGTGTTGGTTTGGTCAGTGCCATATTAATGACGTATTTCATAAAGATCGCCGCCATGGGAAAGAACAATAATAAGGGGAAATACTGGTAGCGCAGAACCACCGGAGAGGCAAATATGCTAAAGGTCGCGTTCAATAGCCAGAACACGAGTATCAATCCTACCAATTGGGGCAGCCCATATTCTTTCCTCCGGATTACACCTAACATCAGCATACTTACCAGCCCCAGGATGAAGACAATATTGACGACAGTTGAAAAGATGGGGTACCATATAGTGGCAATGACACCCGGCTCTCTTTTTTTATGGTCCTGGACCCTGAGGCTTTTATAGTGGAACCAGTCTTTCGCAAGCCTACTAATACTGTCGGTTCCCATATTGTAGATACCAAGGAATTCCGGAGGAGGAACGATATATTTTATGCCATTTGGCAGCAGCCAGAACTCGGTGTATTCCAAAGGATATTTTCGGATCAGCCAGGCGCCATAGTCTGCATACAATGGAGCCTCCGACGCCCATCTTTTGAAATAAGGGGTAGAACTGTCTTTTTTATATTCCCGGACCAGGTATTGGATAAGGGGACCTTTCCCACTCCACAGATAAAAATAGCTGGTCAGGGAGTCGTTAAAAGTAAGCTTAACCTTTTTTAGAGTGTCCATATGTTGCCTGACCATCGTCTCCAATTTGATGAAACGGGGCGGGACGGGCGCTCTTGCTTTGGTGGGAACATGTTCATACATGTATAATGCATTATTAGCCAGTTGCCAGCCACCAAAGGCCGAGAACTGTCTATTACCCGTCACCTCCTTCATTTTCTGGCTGGTGAATAAAAATGACCATAGGATAAGAGCAAGGCTTAATGCAAACCCGCCAGCTTTCCATTTCCAGGGATACCTGATCATTAGAAAGACAAGCAGGGAGACGATAGGATAATAAATGGCATTATACCGGAGGGTAAAACAGGTAAGAATGAGAAAAGCATGCGCGACCAGCATCCATTGCCGTGGACGGAAGATCAGCCAGACGAGGGTTGTCAGCCAGAAGAGACTCATCCCAACGAAAATGGCGTCTGCTGAAACGTAATTGGCGATATAAAGCGGAAGGGGATTTAAAAGGGTGAAACTCAGCAGAATGATCTTTATCCCGCGGCCCGGTTCGAGGAAGTAAAGCAGACTGAATAAGAAGAACAGGGTGGCGCTCTGTAAAAAAAAGTACTGCAGGGCTATCAGGATACTGTCTGAATGGGTAAATACGCTGACCAGCCGGAGGACTTTTGAATAGGCTACTGGCCATGTATTGACATCCGCATTGCTGAATGCTGCTTCCAGATAGGAATAGGAATCCGGCATATAATTGGCAAAGGGATAATACCATTTGAAAAGAGCGAATTCCAATACAAAGGCCGAAAAGCCGATTGTCACCCAAAGCCGATGGGCCTTATTGCCCCAGAGATAATGAAAGAAAAAGGGATCGTCAATGTTTTGCATAAAGGAAAGGTTAGAAGATCGGCCTATAAGATAAGGACGAAGCCATATCCCTTCGGGACGAACCTGTATTCAAAAAGGATACTGCAACAGCAGGCCAATTATTGGGAAACCTAAAATAGTTTTTTTGTATCTTGTAACAGCATTTGATCCTTTATTCTTCCTTTGTCCCAACCTTTCCTATCTATTTACTGATTTTCAAACTCTTACAACCTGTATGCAACCGGTCGTTTTTCACCGGCTTACCCAAGGATGAAAACAACTATCGAAGGCAAAGATTGGTTCCACCTTTTCAAGAAAGGTGACGAGCGTACATTCCGGATGGTTTATGATCTTTACTACCGGCAAATTGTATATTATGCCCTGAAAATACTACAGGATGATACGTACGCGGAAGATGTTGTCAGCGAATCGTTTCGAAAGGCATGGGAATACCGAGAGCGTTTTGAGACCCTCCGCCACCTTGAGAATTTCTTATACTTTGTCACCCGCAATGCCTGTATTTCCTATCTGCGGTCGGATAGGGTAGTACAAAGCACAGAAAAAGAATGGTCACGGATCTCTGCCGATGAGCTGGAAGGGAAGTCTCCGATTGACCTGGAAAGGGTACAGGCTAATCTGCTTGCCCTGATCTATCAGAAATTGGAAGAACTGCCTGGGGGAGATATCCTCAGAATGTCCTACCTGGAAGGCAAAAGCACGAAAGAGATCGCCCGGGAACTGAATATCACCGAGAATACAGTTTATATTACCAAGTCGAGATCTTTAAAAGTACTGCGGTCCTTATTGTCCAAAAATGACTGGTTGTTATTCCTGATCATTCTGCTAAACAGATAAAGAGCCGTTTTTAAATGGTCGCTGAAAAAATACTGCAGTATATCTGAAAGACTGGGTTGAATATTTCGTAACCACTACATAAGGGTTAAGTTAATGTTATTTCGGTGGGTAAGTAATCACATTTAACGTATAAGAAATATAGGGATGACTGAAAATCGTTTGACAACCTTGATCGTTAGAAGAATATCAGGTGAGCTTACCGGTCCGGAAGCAGAAGAGTTGAATATGTGGGCGGCGCAGGCTCCTGGCAATAGGGCTTTCTTAGACCGCGTTACCGATGAAGAAAAGTTGGAAAGAGAGCTCGATCTTTGGAAGAAGATCAATCCCGCGGAAGGATATATCAGATGGGAGTCTGCCATGCTGACCCATCGGAGAGCGCGAATTCGCAGAATTGTAGGATGGTCAGCAGCCGCCTCGGTAGTGGTTGCTGTGGCAGTGATCGGATTGAGTAGAAAATATGGATCTGCAGGCATGCCGTCGCCAAATACAGCCTTGACCACTCAGCCGGTATTGCCTGGCAGGAACACGGCAACTTTGACCTTATCCGGTGGACAGCGGATATTGCTTGACAGTGCAGGCAACGGGGATCTGGCAATCCAGGGGGGTGTCCGGTTGATCAAGACGGATAATAAAAGTATATCCTATGCTCTGTCGGGTGAGGAAAAGGAAAAAGGAGTTATCTATAATACGCTGAGCACTCCCCGGTCGGGCCAATATCAACTGACACTGCCGGATGGTACACATGTCTGGCTCAACAATGTATCGACTCTGCATTATCCGACCTCCTTTCCTGGTAAGGACAGGACTGTCGAGCTGTCCGGAGAAGCCTACTTTGAGATTGCAAAAGATGCTGCCAGGCCCTTTTTTGTAAAGGTCAAAGACGAAACAGTGCAAGTCCTGGGTACTTCCTTTAATATTATGGCATATGAGGAAGAAGCTACGATTCAAACGACCTTATTAAATGGTGTCGTAAGGGTGAATGCAGGAGGGGCGAGCATACAGCTGAAACCGGATGAGCAGGCGCGTTTCAATAGCGCGGAGGGTTTGAAAGTTTTAAAAGGAGTATCATCGCAGGATATCGTCAGTTGGAAGAACGGCGTTTTCTATTTCGGCCGTGCATCCCTGAAAGAAGTCATGAGGCAACTCGCGCGCTGGTATGATGTGGATGTAGTATATCAGGGGAATGTCCCCGATGTTGAGTTTGGAGGCAAAATAGACCGAAGCCTCCCGTTGAACGAATTACTAAACTTCCTTGATAAGAATCAGGTCCATTTCCATCTGGAGGGCCGGAAGATCATTGTTCTGCCATGATGAAGAGTCTGTAACAACCAATCTTATTTTCGAGTACCACTACCATTAAACCGACATTTTCCAATCCTTCCTTGCCTGATAGGTATGTCTATCTGCAGGGCGGATTGGGATAGTGTTGGTTGCCTTGTCTCTGACTAATCTGTTTATTTAATCTACATTATAAACCATCCATCATGAGACAGAGAATCATTGCGCAGCATCTTCATTTCCCATCGGGATAAGGTTTTCCTGCTTTGGCGGTATCTCCCTTTCTTATAAAAAGCCGGGACGAGTGATCTCTCCCGGCGGCTATTCAGCATGGCCCGCTGTTTAGCAGGTGGAGTATACCCCAAACTTGCGTTGTTATCGATCAATTGTAAATAACCCCACCAAAACAAAGGTACATGGAAATTTCCATTTCGGGAAAGGGGCTTCTTTTTGCCATCAGGAAGCGCCGCCCTACTCAACTGCTAAGAGTCATGAGATTGACTGCTTTTCTTATCATCGCGGCCTGCTTGCATGTCAGTGCCAGCAGCTATTCGCAAACTGTAAGCTTTAGCGGAAAAAATGTTCCGCTTCAGACCGTCTTTTCTTCGATCGAGAAACAAACCGGATTCTCCTTTTTCTTCAATTATGCTCTGATCAAAGATATTAAGCCGGTAAGTTTAGAAGTGGTGAATGTGCCGATGGAAGCAGCTTTGAAGGAAGTGCTGAATGGGCAGGGGCTGGATTTTTATCAGACCGGGAAGACGGTGTTTATTGTGAAAGCGCAGAAGAAGAGCAATCTTGAGACGGCAAAACTGAGTGCTACTAGTGATGAGCGACAGATCGATGTAAAGGGCAGAGTGACAGATCAACAGGGCCAGGGACTCGCCGGCGCCTCCGTGTCTGTTAAGAAGTCAAATAAAGGAACAATGACAGATGAGAGGGGAATGTTCGAATTAAAGAATGTTCCTGCTGGTGCTGCACTAGAGATATCGTATGCCGGATATCAGAAAAGGGAAGTGGCTGTAGGTGCAAGCGGTACCGTAAGTGTGCAAATGACTGTTTCATCGAGCCAGCTGGATGAAATGCAGGTGATCGCCTATGGGCAGACCAATCAGCGAATGAGTGTAGGGGACGTTACCACCATCAGAGCGGCAGATATTGAAAAACAGCCTATCAATAATCCTCTTTTGGCACTAGAGGGGCGGGTGCCAGGCATGTTTATCACACAGACAAATGGCATTTCGGGAGGTGCGGTAAAAGTTCAAATAAGAGGACAAAATAGTATTTTAAGCACTCCAAATTCCACTAATGATCCTTTATATATCATCGACGGGGTTCCTTACACTGCGCAACTTTTGCCAGGGCTTAATAATATCCTTGGTTCGTCGGGGACAACTAATGGAAGCGTTGTTGGTAGTCCTTTGAGTTTTATAAACCCCTCGGATATCGAAAGCATTTCAGTACTTAAGGATGCGGATGCTACGGCGATCTATGGCACAAGGGCTGCGAATGGAGCGATAATTATCACGACAAAGAAAGGTAAGTCTGGCAATACCACCGGAAATTTAAATGTACAGAACGGTTGGGGGAAAGTTGGCCGCCGACTGAATCTCATGAGTACTCAGGAATATCTGCAGATGCGCCGCGAAGCTTTAGCAAATGACGGATTAGATGTCGGCGACTATGATTATGATTTAAATGGAACCTGGGATACGACCCGATATACGGATTGGCAAAAGACACTGTTAGGTGGAACAGCTCAATATAACAATGTGAATGGAAGTGTTAGCGGCGGTAGCAATAACATGCAGTATCTTATTGGAGGAACTTTTCATCGTGAAACGACAGTTTTTTCCAATAATTTCTCTGACCGGAAGGGTTCGGTGCATTTCAATATCCGAAATATTTCATCGAATCAAAAATTTCAAATACAGTTAACCGGTAGCTATCTGATCGACAATAATAAATTGCCGGGACTCGATCTCACTAGCAACGCCATGACGTTCGCACCTAATCTTCCGGCTCTTTATACTAGTGATGGTCAAATAAACTGGGCTCCTGACAAATATGGTAACAGTTCATTCTACAATCCTCTTACTGCTTATTTAAACGCATATAAGAATAAAACAAATAATCTAATTTCAAATAGTATCTTGTCCTATGTAATTCTGCCAGGATTAAGTCTTTCAACCAGCTTGGGATATACCAACCTTCAATCGCTGGAATCATTAATTTTCCCATTGACTACAAATCCCCCCGAACAAAGATCTTCGTCTTTGAGAGCAGCCAACTTTGGTAATAATAATATTAATTCCTGGATAATTGAACCTCAATTAAGCTATAAGCTGAAAGTTAGCAAGGCATCAATTGATGCATTGTTGGGATCAACCATCAATCAGATCAATAGCAATGGAATGCAACTAAGCGCGTCTGGCCAGCCAAGTGATCAGGTGCTGGCTGACATCCGATCGGCGACAAATGTTACTGTCTTATCATCCACTTCCACCATCTACAAGTATAATGCAGCTTTTGGACGAGTAGGATTTAACTGGGATGAAAGATATTTGCTTAATCTATCGGCGCGAAGAGATGGAAGCAGCCGATTTGGTAGTATTAACCAGTTTCATAATTTTGGTGCTATTGGTGCTGGGTGGGTATTTTCAAATGAACCTTTTGTGCAAAATACCTTTAAGTATTTGAGTTTTGGAAAGATAAGGGCAAGTTATGGTACAACAGGCAGTGATCAGATAGGGGATTATCAGTTTATGAATTTGTACACCGTAAGAAGTTTTTCAGTACCTTATCAGAATAGCCCTAGTCTGATACCTAATGGGTTGACTAATCCTTATTTGCAATGGCAGGAGACAAAAAAATTAGAATTTGGCATTGATCTAGGGTTTGGCAAGGATAAGATATTGCTGAGTGTAAACTATTTTCGGAACAGAAGTTCAAATCAATTAATAGGTTATTCTTTACCAATAATAACCGGATTTGGAAGCGTTTCAAGAAATCTGCCTGCGACTGTGCAAAACAAGGGGTGGGAATTTTCCGTTAACTCCACAAATATAAAGACAAGAACTTTTTCTTGGACTTCTTCAATTAATCTGAGTACTTACGACAATAAATTGCTGTCTTTCCCCGGATATACCGGGACAGTATATATTGTAGGGCGACCGTTAATTTCTGCACAAGTTTTTCACTTCGCTGGAGTTGATCCTGCAACGGGTGTATATCAATTTTCAGATGGGAAGGGAGGTTTAACATCAACACCTGATACTAATTTTTCTATTTCTGCAAATAAGATTTTAAAAATAACACCATCGTATTATGGAGGTTTTTCCAATTCTGTAAGATATAAAAGTTTTCAACTTGATTTTTTATTTCAGTTTGTAAAGCAAATTGCGCCCAATTATTTCTATGGGGCATTTATGCCGGGATTTCGAATTAATCAGCCCAAATGGCTAGTAAACAGATGGAAGGCTCCGGGGGACGCAGCGTTAATTCAGAAGTACACAACTGGTTACGACCTTTACTCCGGCTACTTTGATGTTTTAAACAGCGATGCCACATATAGAGATGCGTCATATATTCGGCTTAAGAATGTTTCTTTCTCCTGGCAACTACCAGTGAAATGGAGTACGGAAGTACGGATGCAAAATATCCGAATCTTCATGCAAGGACAAAATCTCCTGACCATTTCCGGCTACAGGGGGCTCGATCCTGAAAGTCAGAGTTCTTCTGTTCTGCCTCCAATAAGGATATTCACCTTTGGCGTTCAGGCGACCCTCTAATTTTTATTTTTAGGTATTAAAATTTATACTTATGCCTTCCCAACTCTTTCTTCTATCGATTCCTTCTTTAAAAAAGCGAAGTATTATATCATTGTTAATAACTTTCTTTCTTATCACTGTACTTGGGTGCAAGAAATTTATTGATGTATCGCCGCCAGTCACAAGTCTTACCGACGCATCTGTGTTTACGACTGATGCTAATGCCATAGCGGCCCTAACAGGCTTATACAGTGGGATGATATCGAGTAGCGATTTGTCTACAGGTTTTATATCTATGTCACTCCTCCCGGCATTATCGGCAGATGAACTTTCGCTTTTTGCCACCTCAAATACTACTTATGCTCCTTATTATACCAATAATCTAAACAGCTCTGCTAATGGTGATATTTATTGGAACACTGCTTATCCGATGTTATTTACGATCAATTCTGCAATTGCCGGACTCAATGCAAGCAACAGTTTGACACCTGCAATACGACAGCAGCTCTTAGGAGAGGCAAAATTTATGCGGGCATTTTGTTATTTCTATCTTGTTAACATGTATGGTGATGTGCCTCTGGTCACAGACATTGATTATAATTCAAATTCAAAATTATCCAGATCGGCCCAGGCAAATGTATATCAACAGATTATTTTCGATCTCAAAGACGCAAAGGTGTTCTTAAGTGGTAACTACCTCGATGCAAGTCTAGTGAATGTGACGCTAGAAAGAGTTAGACCAACGAAATGGGCTGCGGCTGCACTTCTTGCACGTACATATCTTTATACAGGAGACTGGGAAAATGCAGAAATAGAATCTGATTCGGTCATCAAAATGAATTCTCTGTTTAGTCTGGACACGTTGGGTGGGGTATTCTTAAAGAATGGTCCGGAGGCAATCTGGCAATTACAACCAGTAATAAGTGGCTATAATTCGCAAGCCGGTCGTTTTTTTACGCTGCCAGCTTCCGGTCCCAGCAATAGCTTTCCGGTTTATCTTAGTAGTACTCTTATTAATAGTTTTGAGACAGGTGATATGCGAATGCAAAACTGGACAAGTAATGTAACAGTTGGAGGTGCCACCTATTATTTTCCCAGTAAGTATAAAGTTAATACGCTCATTACTCCTCCTTCGGAATATGAGACGGTTCTTCGTTTAGGAGAACAATATCTGACCCGCAGTGAAGCAAGAGCGCATCAGAATAAATTGGCAGATGCAGTAAATGATCTTAATGCTATCCGTGCCCGGGCAGGATTATCCGCTGTAAACAATTTAATAACACAATCAGATGTATTGAATTCAATTTATCATGAACGTCAGGTGGAACTTTTTACTGAATGGGGGCATCGCTGGCTTGATCTTAAGCGAACGGGGCTTATCGACGCTACAATGTCCGTTGTTACACCCCAAAAAGGAGGCATCTGGGCCTCTTACAAAAAGTGGTACCCCATACCTTTTACCGAAATAAAGAATGATGCAAATCTCGTGCAAAATGAAGGCTATTAAAAGAGCAAGCCCTGAAGTGCAGAGGTATTGCATTGGATATGATTAATTTTCAATGTCAGTTCTATTATTCGAACTCACCCATAATTAGCTATATATCTTTTATGAAGAAATTTCGAGCGGCCTTTATTTTGGTTGGTTTATTCGCATTTTTCTGCTATTGTCCTTCTTTACAGGCGCAAAAACATGTTATTGACTCATCTGTTTATGAGAAATGGGAGTTCGTTACGAAAGGGGCTCAGATTTCAAATGATGGGAAATATGTGGCTTACCGGATAAAAAACCATCCTGTAGGAGTGACGTCGTTAATAATGGAATCTTCTGATGCCAAATGGAAATGGGAAATACCTGGAGCTGGATATTTCATATTTTGCAGGAATAATAATAAGGTGATTTATAGTTTACCGGGTGACAGCCTGGCACTTCTTACACTTGGGACATCAGAAGTAGAATACATAAGACATGTCGGATCTTCCAGTTTGGTAAATCATGGCGAAGTCGAATGGCTGGTATATTCATTGACAGATGGAAAGACAAATACCCTGCTGCGTAATCTGGCAACCGCGGATGTTCGGAGCTTAAATGGAGTCGAATCAATTTCAAGTAATGACAATGGAATTAATATTTTGATGCAAGTTAAGACCACTGATTCCGAATATACACTTAAATGGGTAAATTTATCCTCAGATACAGTCAATACCGTATGGGTCGGTGAGAAGGCCGAAAACTTTGTATTTAATGAATCAGGAACGGAACTTGCATTTAGCGTAAGGAGTAATCTAGGAGTTCCGGTTAGTAGGTCATTCTGGCGGTTTCATCTTGGTGCTATTAAACCTGAGAAACTTGTTGATGATCGAATGTTTGTTGATAGCGGGCTTTTGCTGGATAGAATACGCCGCTATTCAAATGATGGAATCAGCCTTTTTTTCTCATTTAAGGAGAAACTCATACCCAAGGCTTTGCTCCCTGACACTGTACCAGTAGTAGTTTGGAATTATAAAGAAGCAAAGCTACAGTCTGTTCAGGAAAATCAATTGAGCCAGGTCACGTTTATGGGAATTATATCGATTGAGACTCATGAGGTTAAGCGATTAGAATTTTCGAATGAATTAAATTGGGTGCCAGAGATACTTATCAGGAAGCGAAATAATGTCGCTTTAATTGAACATAAAAATGTTGATCTGGCTGAAGACGAGTACAAGTGGTATGGCGCCGCAACTGGAGTAGAATACTTGGTTTTCTTGGAGAGCGGTGAAAGAGTTCCAATTGCCAGTCTTGACGGATTTAAGGTAGACTTTCGATTGTCACCCGATGAAAAAATGGCTTTATATTATGATAGTAAAAGTGAAAACTACTTTAGTTACGAGATCAAGTCTCGTCGATTGCGAAATATCACAAAACGCGTGGCAACGAAGTGGGATACCAACGAAGAAGAAATGCCGAGAGGAAATTTTTCCACTGCCTTTTCCGGATGGTATTCTGGAGGAAGGTATGTTTTGCTGCATGATACATATGATCTTTGGCAGATTGATCTATTAGCAGTTGAATCGCCAAAAAATATTACAAAAGGATATGGGAAAAGAGAGCATATTGTGTTTCGGCCTTTATTTGAAAATGATGATAATGCAATTATAACTGATACGTCGGAATTAATATTAAGCGCATTTAACAAACTGACCAAAGATAATGGTTTTTATAACGTTATCTTAAATCAACATGATGGCCCCAGTACGCTGACAATGGGCCCTAATATGTATTATGCTCCCAGCAATCATTCTGATGCGCAGGGTGCGAAACCAGTGAAGGCTTTAAATAGTTCTATGTATCTTGTAAGTAGAATGGGGTGCGGACAATCTCCTAACTATTTCACTACATCTGATTTTAAGAATTTTACGCAATTGAGCAATGTTCACCCTGAATCCAAATATAATTGGATAACCTCGGAATTGTTTTCCTGGAGGGCTCCCAATGGAATTAATTATCAGGGCGTATTGTATAAACCGGAGAATTTTGACCCTGGTAAAAAATATCCGATCATTTTTTACTATTATGAAAAAAAATCGGATATGAAAAATGTTTATCTGATACCTGAAGCAGCTTCGGGGGCCATTAATGTAGCTGAATATGTGAGTAAAGGGTATCTCATCGCGACACCTGATATACACTATACAATTGGAAGGCCAGGCGAAAGTGCTTTAAATGCAGTTGTTTCAGCTGCAAATTATTTATCCCAAAAGCCTTGGGTCGATGCCACCAAAATGGGTATCCAGGGGATGAGTTTTGGTGGGTATGAAACAAATTATATCGTAACTCATAGTCATTTATTTGCTGCAGCCTGTTCCGCGGCAGGCCTTTCTGACCTGGTAAGTTATTATGGCTGGGTTACGCCCTGGGGACCGACTGTCCAAGCTTTTAATGAATTTGGACAGCAACGGATGGGAAGGCCATTGTCGGATAATTTTGACCTGTATATTCAAAACTCCCCTCTTTTTAGTGCAAAAAATGTTACCACTCCTCTTCTAATGATGCATACTAAAATGGATGGGGCATGCCCTTTTGTAAACATCATGGAATTTTATGCCCTTCTACGACGTTTGGGCAAAAAGGTCTGGCTACTTCAATATAATGATGGATCTCATTCTGTTTGGGGAAAATCTGCTATTGATTATACTATTCGAATGCAACAATTCTTCGATCATTTTTTGAAAGGGTTTCCTGAACCAAGGTGGATGGCCAAAGGGATTCCGGCGAATTCTAGAGTTTATGACGATGGATTGGAATTAGAGAACGGAAAAATCGATAGAAAATAACTTAGTTTTTGTTTGATATAAACTGCCACCCATTGTGTGACGATTTAACTCCAATCCCGATCTGAAAATATCGGCACTGTTTTATTAAGACATAATAGTATACATCATACAAAGAGCATTAAGTACTGTATTTCTAGTCCTATTCGCCTAGCCGTAGAATTGTAAATGTGGCGCATACATCAGGCTCGTCCGTCACGTATGTTGTTGTAGATGCGTTATACTCAACTCCAACTCCAAATTCTGTAGTGGTCGCATTTGGAAGGATAATAGGTTTAAGACATCCGGGGTTGCCTATTGCTGTATATGCAGCAATAGTATTTGAAGAGGTATAAGCGAAAAGTGTTAATGGGGGGCCAAGGTTTTTTGCATTAAGAGCGAGTACCCCACAGATAACGGCAAATAAAACGATTGCTGCTAACATGATCTTTGCCTTTTTCATAAAATAAGTTTAAGGTATTTTAAATTGGATTTAGATGCTGCATCTTCTATTCATCATTCTGTTGTTTAATTAGTGTCGTACAGAAGTCCTCGTCGTTCGTAAGAAATGTTGTAGTATATCCGTTATACTGATTGTTGCCACCTGCAGTGGTGTAACCGATCAGAGGAACCGGCTTAAAACATCCGGGTTGCCCTATTGCTGTGAAAGTGGCAATGGTGTTTGAAGAGGTATAAGCGAAAAGGTGAGGGTCACCACCACCAAAGTTTTTTGCTTTAAAAGCCAAAGCTCCTCCTATAACGGCAAATAAGGTAATTACTGCCAGCATAATTTTTGCTCTTTTCATAAAAATCATTTAAGGTTTTATTATTTTTGCGGCATAAGTGCCAAAAGATATTTCATCTTTTATTCGGCATTGTGATGAGCTGTAAGCGTAGTACAAAAGTTAGCATCATTCGTAGCAAATGTTGTAGTGAATGCACTATACTGAATTCCTCCACCGGCCACAGCATTAGGAATATCAATGGGTTTGAGACACCCAGCTTCGCCTGTTGCTGGGTAATCCACAATAGTGTTTGAGGAGGTATAAAGAAAAAGAGTAACGATGTAGAATATAAGTGCCAAACCTAAGGGCTTAGCACTTATGAAAGTGCTATAAGTCCAAATCGTTATTAGACTTATAGGATACTTCATCTTTTATTCGTCATTCCGCTGCGATGTAAGCGTAGTGCAAAAGTCGGCTTCATATGTAAGAAATGTCGTTGTAGATGCATTATACTGAACCCCACCACCGGCTGTCGCATTAAAAAGAGGTGTGGGTTTAAAACATCCTGGTTGACCTATTGCAGTGTAGACAGCAACGGTATTTGAAGACGTATAGACGAAAAGGGTGATGTTGCTGCCAAAGCTTTTTGCTTTGAAAGCCAATGCGCCGCCGACAATGGACAATAGGATGATCGTTGTCAACATAATTTTTGCGTTTCTCATAATAAGAGTTTTTTAAAGTTTGTTTTAATTTGGAAGTTATAAGTGCCAAACTCCAAAGTTTGGCACTTATAAAAGAAAGGTAAGTTCATGTAATATTAAACTTACGAAACTCTTGCCTTTTTATTCATCGTTCAACTGCTTTGTAAAAGTAGTGCAAACAGTCGATTGGTTAGTGAGAATTGTAGTTTCCGCAGCAGCGAACTGCGCTCCCGACGTTGTTGTTGCAGCATTAGAAATAGGAACGGGTTTAAAACATCCAGCTAAGCCAGTTGCTGTATAGGCTGGGATCGTATTCGAAGATGTGTAAGAGAAAAGGATGATATTGCTACCAAAGCTTTTAGCTTTAAAAGCCAATGCTCCGCCTACAACTGCAAACAAAGCGATTGCGCCTAACATGATTTTTGCTTTTTTCATAACAAAGGTGCTTTTTAGATTCAAAAAGCTAAACTTTTGATTGATTTGGTGCCTACTCTGTTGAATGGTTTTCAGCTTCCCCATTTTGAACTAACACAGACAGATCCGTCGATATATCTGAGGAGTCCACCGGCACAGTATGATCAGGACGGCGCCGGCCTTGTGCACAAGTTTATTGAATGAGACTATGGGTTACCTGGTCGATTTTGACCCTTCCCGTCATAACCTCCTTTAATCTTTTTTTTGTGTCGAAGATTGCTAGATAAGGGATTCCCGTTGATCTGAAATACGACAAAAAATAAGTTTTCGGGTCTTTCGCCAATATGATATTGGGATATTTAGCCAAATTAAAGACGCTGTCAAATTGCCGTAAATCCGCCAAAGGAAGCGTCGTTACCATATAGATCCGAGTAGAGTTAAATTTGTCCATGTTCTGAATGATCTCCCTCGTTGCTTCCTGGCAATGACTACAGTATGGTGAAAAGCCCATCATGATGAACGAACGTCCGGTGGGGATATCCCTTGTGTTTAACCTGGAGAGGCTATCCGGAAGGACCAGGTCAAAGGCAGGCAGCAGACGCCCTTCCATACCGGTCTTTACTGTCCCCTTATCTGCCAGTGCCGAATGGAAAAGTCCCACGATCAATAAAAACAGGAAGGCCGTACCAGCCAGACTAACCGACCGAAACCGTGGTGGGGAATCGGCCTTTTTATACACCGTTATACCAATCCATAAAAGTGCAATACAGGCAATGTTAAAGATCAGATGCTGGCGGGGCGACAGGTCCTCGACAATTCCACCACAACTACAGCTAAGATGATTGTCGGCTATCAAAATGGCTATCAGATATATGGTAAACAGACTCATTAGTGCAAGACTTGCATACAATCCCTTTAACCTGGTTGCAGGAATGAATAAAAGGGCAGCAACAATGAATTCCAGAACTGGTAAACCCCATGCAACCAAACCCGCCACGGAACCCAGCAGGGGAGAAGCCATCATCTGTTGTCTGAACAGATGCAGATCCATTAGCTTGCTACCTCCTGTATAAAGGTAAAGCAGGATAAAAAAGTAGGTGATCCAATTGATGACGATCCTCCGTTTCATGGAACGATTTTAATTCTTTTGTAAAAAAGCCATGCTATAGATCCGGTCGATCAGGAGGAGCCCGAACGAACTAAAGATCAGAATGCTGAACAACTGATATCTTAGGGTTATCGGTGATGCAAAGACGCTAAACCCAAAATTCGCCAACCAAAGTATCATGGCTAGTATTAGTATGACCGAAAGCAAAGACCGGCGATCGATCCCCTTTAACAGGAAGAATGCGATGAAACCAAAAAGGAAGACGACATTCATGACACCCGATAAGACGGGAAGAAATCCGATACTATTGACCTTAAAATCTTTAAAGGCAGATGTCACCTTTCTGGACTTATATTTGAACCAGGTCTGGGCCACAGTAGCCACGCTGTCTTTCCCCATATTGTAGGAGTCAAGGAATTCCGCCGGCGGAGCATAGTATTTTATCGCATTGGGGAAAAGGTAGTATTTGATAAAGGTCATCGGATAGTGCTGGATGATAAAACTGCCATAGTCTTCATACAGAGGAGCCATCGATGCCCATTTTTTCAGCGACACACCGATGCTGTCATTTTTATGAGTCCGGTTCATATAAATGTTCAAAGGCGATCTGGAATCCCACATATAAACAGTACTGGCTACCAGCATCTCCACAGGATGAAGCCTCAGGTCGCGGCTGCTGTCAAAATAACTCCGGATTGTATTGTCCAATGCCTGTAACCGGATGGGAGCTTTATCTCTGTGATTACTGTCGACAAAACGATAGGCATACATGGCATTATTCGCCATCTGCCATCCGCTAAAGGGTGTGAATTGGCGAATACCGGTCAGCGTCTTGTATTTCGAGGCCGTAAAGAACATAAAGGCACCCACCAGCACGACAGTTGTCCCGATGGCCGCCATTTTTCGAAGCAGGGATTGCCGGGTAAGCAAAAAGGCGATGGCTGCAATGACAGGGTAATACAGGGCATTGTACCGAACCATAAAGGCAAGGAAAAGCACGACAGCCTGGATAATGACCAGCCGGGTAGTAGGTTTCCTTATGATCCAGAGGAGCAGGGTGAACCAGGTCAGACTCAGGGCAAGAAAAAGGCTGTCGCTGGATACATAATTGCTGATATAGAGAAACACCGGGTTAAAGACCACAAAACTGAACATCAGCCATTTGGTCAGTCTTTTTGGAGAATAAAAAAAGAAAAGCGTAAAAACAAACCAGAGACCACTGGCCTGGATCATCAGGTATTGTAAGGCGACCAGCGCCGTATCAGATTTGGTAAAGACGCTGAATAGCCGCAGGAACCGTGCGTATCCGATAGGATAGGTATTGATATCATTGTTCATAAAGGCGGACTGCAGATAAACATAAGAGTCCCCGTTGATAAACCCCGCATAGGGATATAGGATCTTAAAGACGACAAATTGCACAATGATGGCGAGGCCTGCTATCCACAGGAAAGCCCGGGTGAGCTTATTCTCCAGCAGATAGTCTTTGAGTGGATTGGGAATAGGTTTTTTGACCGGAGCGACAGGCTGTTCTTCCGATTTTTTTTCCTCATGATATTCCTGCTCGGTATTGATGCTCCAAAGATTCGTCTTGCTTCTGATGCCCGCTTCTATATTATCGACAGCCACCATCGCGCAAAGCATGGAATGATCCGCATTATTATATTTATGCATACCGTTGCGGCCTATGAGAAACAGGTTTTCAAATTTATCTGTATACTCCCGTATCGTATCAAACCGGTCATAGGTCCCGAAATAAGCCGGATAAGTCTTTTCCATCCGCCGGACCGTGATGTCCAGAACGTCCTCAATCCGTGCCAGATCCATTTTTTCCAGTTCCTGTACTGCTGCCGCCTGAATGGCATCGTCATCCAAAGCCCAGAAAGCATCCGTCTTGTTACAGAAATATTCCATGCCGATCCAGGTAGTATTGGGATCCTTTATCATGCCGGTGCCCCAGTTGTTATAGATCATCAGTCTGCCGACCTTTACGTCCCGCTCCTGGATATAGATCCAGTTGTCTTTCAACTCCAGCTTTTGACCTTCCTTAGTAGATAATTGTTTCAGTAATACACCCACATTAATAAAATCCCGGTACTGCAGACCGGCAGCGACTTCCTGTACATCAGCCGGTACCTCGGTACCCATGTCGGCTATCAATTCCTGCACTGGCATGGTGGAGAAGAAATAATCCCCTTCCCATGCTCCCGCCTGTCCCGTCTGAGAATTGATGGTATTGACGGATTGGATCCTGCCATCCTGCATATAGATCTTTTGTACGTCCTGGTGCATATAGATCTTTCCACCCATGGCTTGCACCTGACGGGCTACCTCCTCCCAAAGTGAACCCGGACCATATTTGGGATAAAGGAATTGTTCGATCAGACTGGTCTCGGTATCCTTTTGGGAAATACCTCCTTTCTTTTTTGCCTTCAGACTTTTTAATGCTCCGGCAATTGCCTTACTCAGAGATACCCCTTTTATCCGTTGTGCCCCCCATTCCGCAGATATCCCGCTGGGCGCAATGCCCCATACTTTTTCGGTATAATCCTTAAAGAACAGCAGATACAGTTGTTTTCCGAATTTATTTATTATAAAGTCTTCGAGACTTTTTTCGGGCTTACGTGGAAAGATGCGGATCCAGAGAAAGGAGAACATGATCTTTATGGTGCGGATAAATCCCAAGGTCTTCAGGGTATCCAGTGTTAACTGAATTGGATAAGCAAAAAATTTCCGGAGGAAATAAATACGCGTCAGCCGCTGGATCACCAGCATCACCTTGTCGGGATCCTTTGGCGCCGCACTTTCGGCATTGATCTCCCGGGACTTATTCTGATAGGAGATGGTTACTTCTTTTTCATTACTGCCTTCCAGCGGCATCATCTTCAACCACCAGTCCATTACCCTGTCCGACTTGGAAAAGAAACGATGCGGACCCATATCCATTCGGTTTCCTTTGTAATTGGTTGTCCGGGAGATTCCTCCGATCTCACCTGATTTCTCAAGAATAATTGGAACGATATCCGTTCTTTTCAATAACTCATAGGCGGCCGTCAATCCAGCCGGCCCTGCGCCGATGATAATGGCTTTCTGGGGCATGTGAATGCATTTTGTTCGGTGAACAATAAGATCAATAAATTTAGAAGGGGCGGGGCGAAGCGATGATTAATTAGAATTGAAAAATGAATCCGGAAAAAATCGCATAAACACGTTCGTGGTCTTGATTGTTGTAGGCATATAGGAAAGGTTTATGTGAGTAACTGGATGCAAGTTAAGATGGATAAATGGTGCTTTACAAATTTTGATGGTTCACTAAAAGCACGAGTTGGTTTACTATTAGCTCTCCACGCGTTGGCGTTGCAGCCTGCGATATGCTGCTGGTGTCATATTGAAGATAGTCTTAAAGGTTTTGTTGAAACTGCGCTGTTTCTTATAGCCGCTGTCGAGCGAAATGGCTTTTATGGAATCATCGGATTCCAAAAGTCGTCGTGCAGCTTGTTGCATCCGCTGGCCCACGATGTATGCGTGGACGGTAGAGTTGACTAATTCATGGAAACCATTCTGTAATTTTTCCCGGTTGATCATAAACTTCCGGCAGATGTCCTGAACGGTGTGCTGTTCGTAAAGGTGCTCGTCAAGATAAGTTCTGATCTCACCGATCAGCTGCGCATCTTTTCTTTTCATATGCTGGACAGGTTTAATGGCTTGGTGACGCTGATTGTAATAGCATGCTACTAACAGGAGACATTTAACGGAAGGAAAATAAAGTACTGGAATTTTTATCAGTCTCTATGTGATCGCATAATTTGGTTAGCCCAATTATATAGTATTTTTACGATCTGCTATATGGATTCATGTAGGTCTTTTTGCACCATTTTCTTTGATGAATTTTTGCTGCACCGGTCTTTGATAAATTATGCCCCATTTTAAGCTTATCCTATTATGAAATACAACCTGTTCTTTTCCCTGATGGTTGCAGTTCTTGTGTCATTGGTGACCAGCAAGATAGTCTACTTCGGCTTCACCCCGAATTATGCCGCCGATATCTTCTCCAGAAACACATTCAACGGCCGGTTCGATCATGATGTGTACAAATACAGGATCCTTTGTAAATATTTACTTTTTGCAGTCGATGACTGGCTGGGACAGGATATGCCGGCGAAGGGGGCCGAGCCAAGGATCCTTATAAATACCAGGGATGGATCCGAACGGTTTTATATCGCCTTTTACTACCTGAATACTTTTTTTCTGGTGCTGACCTCGGTAATGGTCGTATTATTGCTCGATCTTGACCGGAAGTTTCGGTTTGGCGAAGGCGAAAAGACGCTGATCATTTTTCTTGTGCCGGTACTGATCTGTCTTTCACAGTTCACAGTCTGTTGTTACGACGTCTCCAGCTTTTTTTTTCAGCTGCTGATCCTTTATATTTTTTTAAGGTTCGGGGATAAATATTTTTGGGCATCTGTTTCCGCTATTAGTGTGCTTCTTATTTTATCGACAATGAACCGGGAATCATCGGCTCTGTCGGTATCCCTGACAGTTCTTTTGCTGATCACAAGGTATGGGTTGATCCGAAAGGTCTTTTTTGCCAGCGGACTGCTGGCCTTGTGTTTTTTGCTTACTTATGCAGCGTTGCATATACTTATCGTTGACCCCAGCCACCAAAGGATCATAAATACACAAGCGGGCCAACTGCTGATCGATACCAATCTGATAGGACTTTTCTTCTGGGGATTGTTCTTCTACCTGCCAATGGTCATCGCGTGTACGGCGGAGAACAGATGGCTTATCGCCGCATTCTTCCTTCTGAGTTTCCCCTATATCTATACATGCTTTACAGATGGGGTACTTTGGGAGATAAGGCTATATATCCCTTTATTTCTTGGCGCCCTCTTCCTCAGCAAGTTGAATGTCTCGACCCATGTGATCCGGCTATCCGGTCTGACTCTGCGGATGTTCCGCAGGGAGATACAATAATTTTCCGCCATTAATTTCTGAATTTTGGCGTCGAATATATCTTTATTACCTTACCGCTGCCGGCGAGCGTCCATCCTTTTGCTATGCCTTATGACGGCTGCATTGTCTGCGAGGGCCCAGATAAAAAGAGATAGTGCTTTGTTGAAGGTAGACAGCCTGAAACCTGTGATCGTTCGGCCCGCAGAAATACGCCCGCATATGCATGGCGACACGATGGAATTCAATACCAACAGTATCCGCATGCGGATCAATGCCAGCGTTGAAGAATTGCTGGGCCGGCTTCCCGGTCTGCATATAGATCCTGATGGTACCATTACCTATAATGGGGAGAAGATAAGGCAGCTGTTGGTTGATGGCGAAGACCTGTTCGGCTCGAACCCAGGTCTTGTCACCCGAAACTTCGACGCATCAATGATTGCCCGTATACAGGTTCTCGATAGGAAAAGCGATCAGGCACGTTTCTCAGGGATCGATGACGGAAGCCGGATCAAAACCCTCAATCTTGTCCTTAAAGAGGACAGCAGGAAAGGCTATTTTGGGAAAGTGGAGGCTGGTGGTAATGTAAAGGGTGACTATAGCTCAGCCGGTTTGCTGGCCTCTTTCCGAAACCGGGAGCAGGCGACCCTCCTGGCTTCTGCTTCGAATATAGGAACTTCCGGGTTTAGCAACATTGCGGGAGGTTCATCAGGAGGTATTTCTGCCCTGAATCCTGCGAATGATCCGCTATCTGCTTCCGCCGGAACCGGAATTCCCCGCTTAGTCAATACGGCTTTGCACTATGCTAACACATGGACAGCCAGCAGCGACCATATAGTAGGGAATTATCAATACGGAAATTTACTGACCCGGCCTGTCACCGGTACCAGAACGCTACAGACCTTACCGGATAGCCAATATTCGCAATACCGACTTGCACGATCGGTTAACCAGCAGAACAACCACTCGGCTTCCGGAGGTTTCGACCGGAACATCAACAAATATTCCGCTATGCAGGCTGGTTTTCATTACAGCCGTACAGTAGCTAATAATGAATATAGTGATACAGGCCTGAGCAGCTTCAACGGCATCGATGTCAACAGCAGCCAGCGCACAATCCGCTCTACCAACGATCTTGAGGACTGGGGCGGGATAGTAAGGTGGAATATACGTTCCGGAAAAAAAACAGGCCGTATTCTTTCCGTATCGGTCACAGCCGGGCAAACCGATAATAATACCGAAGGATATCTTTACTCCCTGAACCGGTATTATCAGCCGGATGGTGCATTGCAGTTAATAGATACTACCGATCAGCGCAAAGAGATCAGCAGCCATACCATGAGTTACAGCGGCATGGTCAATGCTGCAGAGCCCCTCGATAAAAAAAATTCCCTCGATATTTATTATTCGTTTAGCAGCGCGGCCAATCAATCCCTGCAGTCCACATATAACAGAGGCGATGGCAAGTATAAAGATCTTGTCGATAGCCTGAGCAGTCATTTCACCGGCAATACGATCAGTCAATCAGGAGCTGTTACTTTGCGACACAACGATTCCCGGTTAAGTTATGCCCTGATAGGTGGCTTGTCATGGTACGATAACAAGCAAAAGGACCTGTATGGCGATAGCCTGCTGCACTTTCATTATTTTAATTTTAACCCGGTAGCTACCCTTACCTATGTACCTAACTCAGTCACCAGGGCGGAAATGAGCTACAGCGGCGCTGCGCAACAACCTGGTCCCGATCAGTTGCAGCCGGTACGGAACAACAATGACCCGCTGCATATAACCCTTGGAAATCCGAACTTGCATTCAGCTTTCAGCCATACGCTGCATATTAAGTATGCCAGGATCAAAACCACTATTTTCAATCTCTCCCTCGATGCGCATATAACAAACGGAGACATCAGTACGAGGACGATAACGGATAGCCTCGGGCGCCAGATAAGTCAGCCTTTAAATGTCAATGGCGGGCGTGATCTTGAATTATTTTTTTCTGAGTCAAAGAAAATCTGGGGGCTGGATGCAGGAGTTCTTGGCAGGGTTCACTATAGTAGTAACGCGAACTATGTTAATTCCGACCTTAGCCGGAATGATGTGTTTTTAAGTGGATTTGGATTTAATCTTGGGAAATACGTAAATGAAAAGTATTCTTTTAATTTTTCTTCCTATATTACTCACTTTAACTCCCGCAGCTCGGTTAATATCACCGCTCCCATTAATTACTGGTCACAGGCATATGCCGCCGGCATTGCGATCTTTCTTCTGCCGGGTTTCGAAATAAATACCAATCTCAATTATACCTGGCAGCAAAAGAGTAGCGCCTTTGCAAAAGACACCAGGGTGGCCTTATGGAACGCCAGTATAGGGCGAAACTTACTGGCCAATCGCCTGGTCCTGAAATTACAGGCCAATAACCTGCTGAACCAGAACTCGGCTATCAGCCGCAGCAACGCCGGCAATACAAACACAGAAACCTCTACCAATATCCTGGGCCGATACTGGATGTTGCTGCTCACCTGGCGCTTCGACCATAAATACCGAAAATAAAAAACCCGCAGTTTGGCGCTGCGGGTATAGGTTTGGTTGAACAAGAAGACAGGTCATTCGTTCGCTTATTCACTCAGAAAACGGATAGTAAAACTTCCATCCTCCACATAATAATAACTTTTACGGGCCCTGGAATACACCACAGGCGCCCCAAACTCTTTCATCAGCCGGATGTACTCGTACATACTGCGTTCGGACATCCCGATCTTTTCAGCCAGCTGACCGGGCGTCCCGGTACCCTTGATACGGATCAGATGATCGATCCGGTTGAGTCTTTGGAAGATCTCTTTTTGCATAAAATAAGGTTTTTTGGTGAATGGTATTTAACTTGTATGAAGTTAATATTCCCTGCCGGGATTCCATACCTGATTATTGTATGGTAGATATTTTATATAAAAACAAATACATGAAAACACTCACAAAATCGTCCTTTTTATTACTATCGGGTTTTCTGGTTTCGGGTAGCCTTTGGGCTCAGTCGGCTGATGAGATTGTCTCTAAGTATGTTGATGCTATCGGGGGAAGCAAGGTAGTCAGCGGGATCACCTCCCTCACCATTGAAAGCAATGTGGCGGCCATGGGGAGCGACGCCTCCAGTACCACACACATTCTCAATGGAAAAGGCTTTAAGAGCGAGACCGACTTTAATGGCAGTAAGATCGTCAATTGCATCACCGACAAGGGTGGTTGGGCCATTAACCCCATGGCAGGGCAGTCCACACCTACCTCGATGTCAGCAGATCAGGCTAAAGCCGGGAAGGGCTCTTTCCAGGTCGGCGGGCCGCTTTTTGACTATGCTGCCAAAGGATATAAGGTGGAATTGGCGGGGAAAGATGCGGCCGACTATAAGCTAAAAGTGACGACCAGTGGAGTCAATATCATCTATTACATCAATACCACCACCTACCTGATCGACAAGATGGTCAACACGATAAATGCCAATGGACAGGAACTCGAGATAACCACGGCTTTCCGGGACTATAAGAAGGCGGACAACGGCTTTGTGATGCCCTATACACAAGAGGTCACCTATCCCCAATTCTCCATCACGATAAGCCATACAAAGGTGGAATTTAATAAGCCGATCGACCCGGCTATCTTCGATATGCCGAAATAGCTACCGGCGGGCGAGCCGGTAGTTCTTGAAAGACATGATCTGCCGGCCTCCCAGAAACGTCTGCTCTATAAAGGTCAGCACACGATATTTCAGCCGCTCATGTTTGTGGCGGGCAACGGAAGACACGTTCGTTGTCCGCCGCAGCTGATCGCCCCAGTTGAACATACGAATCCTTTCCTCCATTACGGCCGGATGAGTATGCCGGTAGATGGACAGATAGGACATATTGCCGAAATCGAACTCAGAACCTTCCTGGCTCAGCATCTCCTCGGCCCGCTTCTCCCCCTGATGGATGCCTTCAAAAACCCTTCGTTTCTTCTGCATATACTGAGGCGGCCGGACCCAACCATAATGGAAGATATAGGCGTCTACCCGGGCGACTTTTAGCTTGAAAGTACCCTCTCTCTGCCGGTAGTTGACCCCGTCAAAATCAGGGATCCGCCGGAAGGACTGTGCCGACTCCCAGGAGTGGATATCCGTGTCATTGCGGATGATCCGGATCTCATTGGCATACCAGGCATGGGAAGTGATGTAATGGCCGTAATCCCCCCAGAAATGGCGGTATTTGAACAGGATACCCTCTACAGACTTGTCTGGCAACAATTCCTCACAGCGCTTCCGGATCCGTGGAAGATCTTCCTCATGTACGACCTCGTCGCTCTGAACATAAAACAGCCAGTCACCGGTGCAGGCTTCTTTGGCAAGATCGGTCTGGTGGGCATGTTCCATACCCCTTGGATATTTCTCCAGATCCCAGACGGTATGGATGATGCGAATCTTGTCGGAGCCAATACTCTCTATTTCCTGAAGTGTATTGTCGTCGGGGTCGCAATTGCCAAGGGCAACCACAAATTCGTCACAGATGGGCAAGATCGAGGCGATAGCCTGTTTAATGGGGTAATACAGTTTGGCGCCGTTGCGCACCATGGTGAAGCCGCTGATGGTCATAGCCGGAGTTTTTTGTTTGACAGTTTGGGAGTTGGTTCGTTTAACCGAACTAAAGACGGACAAAGACCATGCTTGGTTGTCCAAAAAGCATTAAGAGCAGATTAAAGGCTGATCAGCGGGGCAGTATGGCGGTGCCAGCGGCTTAACAAAAGGATAACCGGTAATTAACAGTAAATTGACGGAAAGTCACCGGCTAAGTGGGTGTGGAGAATTTGCCCAGGGGAATTTTCAGGGTGAGGAGGGTATAATTCCTATGTGGATAAGCTTGATTTGGTATAATTTTCGCCGCTTTTGGGGCAGACTTTTCGGTCCGTGACCATTAAACCTTATTCTATTTTGCTAAAATCCGTACTTATGAGGAAGACAATTGTCATCAACCTGCTGCTGATTCTGGGGTATTATCTCATTTTGCAATTATTGATCTGGATTGCAATGGTGCTGCGCTAGTATAGAGGGATATGCCTATCCCTGGGAAATACAAGCTTTTGTCCATAATTTATAGGGTTATCCTATCATTATGCGCAACAATAGAAGATTTGCATCCATTATTTTCGTTGCGGCTATATGTACCTTTATTTCTTGGTTCCCTTTCTATTGCAAAACTGGATGAGGAATATTTTCGTTTTTTTTATTTAAAAACCGACCCGCATCCCCATCATGACCGACCGCATCGGCGGCAGCACCATCGGATCCTGCGTCTCAGGATCAGTTACCGGAAAATGGGTAAAGGTCAGCAGATTTTGACCCTTGAAATAAAGCGTCGCTTCACTCATACCCCATCGGGATATAGTTTTTTGTGGCAGCTGATATGAAAGCGACAGACCCTTCCATCGGACAAAGCTAGCGTCTATAAGACGCGCACTGGAATTCTCATAATGTAAAATAGCCTGCCAGGCTTCCGACGAAGTATTGGACGTCAGTTTCTGCAGGGTAGCCTTATCTCCCGGTTTACGCCAATGATCCAGCCACTCTATCGGGCCATTATTTAGCATGGAAGCCGTGGTAAATCCAGGTGGATTATTTTGATAAAATACTACATAGGGATTCAATCCATTCTGTACCCTAAACTCAAAAGAAAACCCCAACTGCCAATTCTTATACTTTAAGCGCTGACTCAGTTCCCCATAATAATGTGGATCTGAATTTCTCCCTGCAAACATATCCCGTTGATCAAGCAACCCATCCTTATTAAGATCCTGAAACCTGAACAGACCAGAGACAGGATCAACACCCTCATAGTGATATCCTCTTACAACGCTGAGCGATTTACCCAATACCAGGGTGCTGGCATAAGGGGAAGAGGCCAGCCCTGGGAATCGGGTCAGACGATTGACTGGTATGGTCACCGTAAAAGTCGATTCCCATTTGAACCGGGTATTGCTGATATTGCGGGTTTGCAGCGAAAACTCGAAACCTTTGTTGACAACAGTGGCCGGGACCCTGGTATAAGATCCCGATAAACCCGTATGCCCGGGTAAAGCGTTGTAGATTAGTTGGTTGAGAGTCCAATCTTTGAAGGCGACAGCCGAAAAGGAAATTTTATTCTGCAGGAAACTCAGATCCAAACCCAGGCTCGAATTATAATTGACTTCCCAGCCAGGACCAAAATTGAAGAGGGGGGTATCAGATAGGTTGAAGGGACTGTTTACTATTTGATTATTCCCCGTCGTTCCCAGATTACCCCAAAGCTTACCCAGGCTCAGCCAGTTCCACCTGTTGGCAAAGTTTTCATTATTAAAAATCCAGGCACCTGCAACAGACCAGAAATAACCGGATCTGTTCCCCGGGGAGAATTGGCTGGAGACTTCTTTTCGACCCGAAAAAGAAGCGATATACCGACTGTCGAAGTTGTAATTCAGACGACTAAAAAGGGCTGTATGACGATAACCGGTATATGCCAGGTTTTCGGTAATCTCCGGGCTGCCGCTGGCTGACAGGGACCTCACCTTTTGGTACTGCCAGTCAACCACAGCCATAGCCGTCAGTTTCCCCAAACCCCAACTCCGGATATATTCGAGTGTTTCCTCAAAATGGGTTAGTGTACTGACTATCGCGGTCCGGTATTGATTGGCAAAAAGATTAGGGGAATGAGCGATTCCGGCAATGGGCTCCTGACTAAATTCCCGTGAATGACTCGCATTATAACCCAGACTGCTCCGGAACAGGAGGTTGGGAAATAGCCGGTATTCCATTTGCAAACGACTAAGGTAGTTTCTCACACTTCCATGATAGCTGTTGTATTGCAGAGCAGGGATATTCAGATAGGATATAGGGTCATTACTCCAGATAGAAGAACCTGCTGCATCCCGAAAGGGCGGAGCCTCCGGAGCGAGATACATGGCATAGGAAGGATCCTGGATGGGTAGCCTGTTAGTTTCCAGACTAAATAACAAAGAGCCATCCAACTGGAGTCTCCTGTTTTTAGATTGGGTATGCAGATTGGTATACAGGGACTGCCGGTCATCACCAGTCGATCCTGGAAAGACAGAGGACAGATGCGTAAAATCACCCGAAACCAGATAGTACGAATTTGTCCCTCCTCCGTACAGCTCAACCCGGGCGTCATGTCTTAGTCGGATATTTCCCGTAACGGTCTTTTTAAAATCAGTGTTCCGGCTGTTATCCCACAAAAAGTATTCAGGCATAGTAACGGCATTCACCGGCAGCCCATCATTTTGCAGGGCCTCCTTCCGGAGGCCAAGATATTGAGAGGTATTTAACAGCGGGCTTGTCTTAATCACCCGGTCTGATCCGGAAGAGATGTCAACCGCAAATTGGGGCCTTCCGGGTCTCGCCTTTTTCAGCGTCAGCAACAGCACCCCATTAGCTCCCTGGCTGCCATAGATTGCTGAGGCGTCGGCACCTTTTATTATTTCGATTTTTTCTATTGCAGAAGGCGGAATAGCGTTGAGAGGGCTGGCGCCCAACTGACCCTGGGCTGATCCGGTACCGATTCGGCTGGGTGAGCTGTTATTCGGCGCCATGGGGACGCCATCGATGACTATCAGCGGATCGTTTCCCTGGGCAATGGAGTGTTGGCCCCGAATCAACACGCTGTATCCACTGCCGGGTACACCGTTGTGTTGCCGGATATTCATTCCCGGCACTATTCCCATGAGTGCACTCAATATATTGGTGTTCACCCCATCGGCGATGCGGGATTTACTCACAACCAACTCCGGTACGACAGACGGGTTTCTGGTAGTCGACTTGACATAGGCCTCGACAGATACAGCCTCCATAGGCATGATCGTATGTTGTAACGAAACGACCTGAAATTCGGTATTGCTTAGTAGGAAGGTCTGGGGTGCATACCCTGCATACGAAATGGTCACGTCGGTAGTCCTTGCCTTTACCGGAAGACAAAATGAACCGTCCGCCCTGGTGATTATCTTTTGCCCCCCATCTACCAAAAGGGAGGCACCCGCCAATGGTTCGCCATCGGCTCCCTGCACCCGTCCTTTCAGAGGTAGATACAAATTGAAATTGGGCTCATATGGAAATGTTAAGAATAGAGTAATGGATTTTCTGTTGATACTGACACCGATTGCCAGACCTTTAAGACAGGTCTCCAGCACCTCGGGCAGACTTGCATGTAGGAGGTCCAGGTCTACGGTTGGCGCCTTCTCCGTAATTGCGGACATATAACAAAAAGTGTAACCGGTCTGGATTTGTATTTCCCGGAATACGTCTTCCAGGGAAAGATTTTTCCCCTTAATGGTCAATGGTTGGCTAAAACCGGAAAAACCGGACAAGACTGTGACAAAAAGGAAAAACAACCATTTTCGGCTAAAGGAAATAATATGAACCGGCGCCTTACAGAACATTTATCAGGGGTTGGTTACATAGATCGTATCTCCAATACGTTTCAGATATATGGCACCGCTTTCTGCTAACCGGATCGTCGATAATAGATCATCCAGCGTCTTGTTCTGGCTGATGGTGCCGGTCATCCGTATACCGCATAGATTTTTCGGGTTTGATATTTTTACTTCATACCGGCGGGCAATTTCCCGAAGGACCGTCTCCAGCTCTTCATTTTCAAAATTAAAGGATGCCTTTTCGTTCGTCCAGGCCAGACAGGACTCCGGATTGTTCAGCATTCGGGTAATGATCTGGTCATTCTTTATCCGCGCCTGTTGCCCAGGATTTAAATAGCGCATATTATTTTTACCGGCCACCTGTACCTTGCCACTTATCAGGGTAACCGTGGCGGTTGCATCGTCTTCATAACTTCTGACATTGAAACAGGTACCCAATACCTGGATCTGGGCCTTACTGGTATGGACAATAAAAGGTTTGTGATTGTCTTTTGCGACATCGAATACGGCCTGTCCGCTCATAAAAGTCTCTCTTGTCCTGCCGTCCGGCATACGTAAATATCGCAGACAGGAACCGGGAGCTATCGTTACCCTGCTGCCGTCCGGGAGCATCACCTTTAGCGGCCTTGCATGTGGAGGGTTTCGGAATACCAGACTATCATACAGAGTTTGCTCAGAGGCAGACGGACCTTCGGCAGGTTGCGGAAGACCGTTCGGCCACTGGACCATCGCATAAAGTGCCAGCCCTCCAAGGGAGGAAGAGACGGCATATCTCCATTTCTTTTGCCGGTACCATCTTGCCTCGATGCTTAATTCTATGCTGCGGGTTTTCTCCGGATGTTTTCCAAATCCGGTATAACGGAGAATGAATTGTGCGAAAAGACTTTTTTTACTTTTCAACGGCTTGGTAGTTTTGGTTTTGCAATCGTTTAGCTCATTTACTCAAAACAAATCCTTTTAACTACCAAACTTTATAACAAATAAAACACTAATCTAACAGATCCGGTCTTCTCTCCTCCGTCCTTCTGAGAGACTCCTCATGCCGCCATTCGTCGATCTTCTTTGGATCCCCGCTAAGCAGGATCGCCGGCACTTTCATCCCCCGCCATTCCGCGGGACGCGTATATACAGGTGGCGCAAGCAGATTATCCTGAAAGCTGTCAAACAGCGCGGATGTTTCGTCATTCAATACACCAGGTATCAGCCGCCCGATAGAATCCACCAGCACAGCAGCTGCGAGTTCACCCCCACTGAGTACATAGTCCCCAATAGATATTTCCCGGGTTACAAAAGTGTCGCGTATCCGTTGATCGATGCCCTTATAATGCCCGCAGATGATAAGGATATTCCCCTTTAAAGACAGACCATTGGCTATTCGCTGGTTCAATCGCTCCCCATCGGGGGTCATGTAGATGATTTCGTCATAAGGCTGGTCTTTTGACAAAGTCTCGATGGCGGCCGCGAGGGGTTCCGGCTTCATCACCATACCTGCTCCACCCCCAAACTGATAGTCGTCGACCTGGCCATATTCATTCACCGCCCACTGCCGCAGGTGATGGACATTGACGGTCAACAGGCCTTTTTCCTGCGCCCTTTTCAGGATAGAATGATGGAAGGGACTTTCAAGCAACTCGGGTAATACACTGAGAATATCAATTTTAAGACTCATGCAGCGAAGGTAGGATAATTCAGATTTCGGCGACTCCGCAATTCCTTCGCAGGGAAATAGGATAATTTTCCCCTCTTAAACTTTTATCCATTTAGGAGTGCTGAGAAAAATTCAACCTTGTCACTATTGGGGAGCCTTTCTCCTTTCCCTGTTCCTTTTAACAGGGACAACGACCATTTATGGACAGTCAAAAAAGGATACCGTTTTACCAAAGGTCGACAGCCTGAAGGCGGTTATCGTCCGGCCTAAGGGGACCCGCCCCCATTTGCATGGAGATACTACAGAATATAATACCGCTAATATCCGGTTGAGGGTAAATGCCAACGTGGAAGAGTTGCTGGGCCGCCTCCCCGGTCTGCAGATCGCAGCGGATGGGACGATTACCTATAATGGAGAGATCATCTCGAAACTATTGGTGGATGGGGAAGATCTGTTCGGGTCCGACCCCCGAGTGATCACCCGCAATTTTGATGCATCCCGGATCGAAAAGGTACAGCTCCTGGACCGTAAAAGTGATCAGGCCCGCTTCACGGGTATCGACGATGGCAGCCGGACAAAGACCCTGAATCTTATTCTGAAAGAAGATAGTAAGAAGGGCTATTTTGGGAAAGTAGAAGCCGGCAGCAATGCCAATGGACTCTATAATGCCAACGGACTGGCAGGCAGCTTCCGTCAGCGCGAGCAGATCGCAGCGCTGGGTCTGACCTCCAACACCGGCTCTACGGATTTTAATAGCAATAATGCCGGTATTTTCGGGGTGTCGGCTGTCGATGACCCGCTCGGAGCCTCTGCGGGGGCGGGTATCCCACAATTCAACGCTCTGGCGCTGCACTATGCCAATACATGGAATGGTGAGGAAAACCATCTGGTGGGAAATTATCAATATGGAAACCAGCTCACAAAACCTTTAACAACGACAAATACGGTACAGACCCTGCACGATAGCGTGTACGGCCAATACCAGCGTGCCACTTCAGTAAACCAGCAGGACCAGCATTCAGCCTATGGTGCTTATGACTGGAGGATTAATAATGTTTCCGCCTTTCAGTTTAATTTTTATTATATCAACACAAAGGCCGATAACCAGTTCAGCGACACCGCCCTCAGCGTATTTAATGACACGACTGTCAATCGCACCAAACGCGCCATTCAGTCTGTTGACAACCGAAACGACATGGTTGGAGGGATAAGCTGGAGAATACAATCCAGGAAAAAGAACGGACGGGTCTTTTCTGTTTTCACCCGATGGTCCCGTACCGAAAAAGGTGCTGACGGACACCTGTATTCGCTAAACCAGTTCTATCAGCCCGACGGAGACTTGCAGACCGTGGACACAATAGACCAGCGCAAAATAATAAACAACCGGACACAGGATCTTGGCGGAGGGCTTACCCTGGCAGAGCCATTATGGGGAAAAAATGTCCTTGGCCTTACTTACAACTTAACCTACGGAACAAATAATACGGTACAATCTACCTACAACAGGGGGGATGGAAAATACCAGGATCTTGTCGATAGTCTGAGCAGCCATTTCGATGACCATACGGTAAACCACTCCGGTACCATCAGTTTACAGGGGAATAGCCGGAAATTGCAATATGCATTGATAGCGGGAATGCAGTGGTATTCATACCAGCAAAAGGATCTGCTGGCGGATTCACAACTTCGGTTTCATTATTTCAACTTTATCCCTCATTTGCTGATCAACTATACCCCAAACTCAACTCACCGGTTCAACTTTGAGTATAACAGTAATACCCAGCAACCAGCTATCACACAGCTGCAGTCGGTAAAGAACAACAGCGATCCCTTACACATCACCCTGGGTAACCCGAATTTGAAACCGGGACTAAATCAGAACCTGAAGCTGGCCTTCACCGGCACCCGGACCTGGATGTATAATATAACATTGAACCTGGGACGTACCCGCAACAGCATCAGCAACCTGACCACCATCGACAGCCTCGGCAGACAGGTCAGTCAGCCCGTCAATGTTAATGGTGGAAGCAGACTGAACCTGAACTTTTCGTTAAACAGGAAAATAGCCGGAATCGAAGCAGGGCTGACAACAAATCTTGGCTACAACCGGAGTGTGAACTATATAAATGCAGACCTGAATCGCAACGATAATTATAACAGCGGCTTTGGTTTTAGACTGGGTAAATATGTCGCCGATAAATACTCCATCCAGCTAAACAGCCTCTTTTCATATCTTGATACCCGAAGCTCTGTCAACCCCGATGCAGAGGTTCATTACTGGACCGAAAACTACAGCGGAAATTTTTCACTGTTCTTTATTCCGGGGGTCGATTTCACCACTTTTGCTAACTATACCTGGCAGCAGAAGGCTGGTAGTTTTGCAAAAAACACCTCGGTCATATACTGGGGCGCGTCCATCCTCCATAATTTCCTGGATAACCGGTTAGCCCTGAAGCTGACAGCCAACAATCTCCTCAACCAGAATGCCGGCGTCAGCCGCAGTAATACCGGAAATATAAATACCGAGACCTCCACAAATATTCTCGGCCGCTATTTCCTTCTTTCCGTAGCCTACCGGTTTGAGCATAAATACAAACAAAAGTGAAAGCTCAATAATAACTTACTTGTATATTCCCCGGCAGACCTGGCTGATATTCCTTCATATTGTTCCTAAGACCTCGTCCCATGGCCGTATCAAGGGCATAAAACGAAACTCTATCACCGGAGATATTCCACTCCGCAACCTTGCCCCAATGACCTGCCGGTTTTACCCCGGCCTGGTATCCCGATAAGATGCCTATATGAGCATATCCCCACCAGCTCAGGGAGTCTGAGACGGCCGGTGACGCATGACGTCGCTCATTTCCTCTACGGGTGGAATAGTTGGCAACACCCGTGAGATCAATCTTATCACCTTCAGAAAAATAAGATAAGACGCCGGTCTCATTCAGACTGATCCCATCCCATGGATAATACCGGTGTATAAACCTGACCACCGGCATCTGCCTGTGCCAGGTATCCAGACTGGTCTGAGTAATTTCTCCCGTAAGCGAGGCCGTCCGGATAACAGCAAAAATTCCAAAAAGACTGGAAGCCAGCCACTGCTTTTGGTAATGGAGTGGGGTAATCAATGTCATGATGACCACCAGACAACCGACACCGGCTGTTATATAAATTGCCATTCCTGAAGGCTGTAATAGAGCCGGTGGCAGGAACCGCTCGGCTTTCGATAAGGCCAGAATGCCAAATAACACGACTGGCAGGAGACCGGCTATACCGGTTTTTAAAGCGGCAATTCCCTTCCCCCGATATACCAGCAGACCACAGGCTATTGCAATAATCACCAACCCCTCATAACGGGTCGCTACCAGTAAAAAGGCAAACAGGGCAGTTTTAAAATGATTAGGGTTTCTGATAAAGGCAGTCACAAAAAGAGCCAGTATCAAAAGAAAGAAGGTATATTCCATTCCACTGATAATCAATATCGGAAGTGGTGTAAAAAAGACGAACAAAAGCAGGACGGTTAGCTGTACACCGGGAGACAGCCCCCGCCGGATCAATTCCTTCTGCAGCACCCAAAGCAGCAGCATCGCGGCGATAGCATTTATAATCAGTGGGATAATCAAATGGGCCCCTGCAATAAAGAAAAACGGAACCAGCAGCACCGGGTATAAAATTGAAGAGGCAGCCGGTTGAAAAGCGCGTCTCGACAACCCCCAGACTCCATAAAAAGCCAGGTTTTTACCCACGACAACATTTATAAAGGATTGATCCTGAGGAAGTGTAATATTGCCTTCGGTCTGCGTGAGGATCTTCCTTTCTACGACGACCACCGGCGCCAACATGGCTAAAACGGCCACCAGAAGTACAGTAAAAACAAGTGTTTTTTGGCGGGATACCGGCATGGAGATAAAGTTTAATGGACAACCAATATAGGAAAGCTGCCTGCAGAGAGGAGGCAGAATAACCAAAAAAAGGTGGTTGAACGACTGTTTCTTTCGTAGAGTGTTGTAAAACTACACTTTATGAAAAAAGTACAACTGATAGCGGCCGCTATATTGTTGACTTTGACCTCCCTGGCTCAGGGCCCTGTCCGGTTGAGTTATCAGGTAGAGAAACTGGACCCTAAAACCTACGCCATTCATATCACGGCAGACATAGCTGAGGGCTGGCATATCTACAGCCAGGACCAGCCAAAACAAGCCATCTCCCGGCCGACCCTGATCAAGTTTACCAACAGCCCGCTGTTCGTTTGGAAAGGAAGGCCCGTCGAGACCGGCAACAAGGAAAAATACGTAGACAAAGTTTCCGATATCATCCAGTATCAGTATGCCGGTACAGTGGAATTCGTTCAGACCGTGGTGAAGAGTTCTGCGGCTAAGGGTACCGTTAACGGGAGTATCACCTATCAGGCCTGTACAGAAGAACAGTGCGAGAAACCCCAGACTATTTCGTTTTCTATTCCCATTGAATAAACAAAGCGTATTTACACTTCCCGCAGATTTATCCGGATTCCAGCATGCTCACGCAAAAAATATTTCCCTGCCAAAAGTGAAAGATTAGCGCTCCCGTCGCGTAATCAGTAATTACAATAAGCTGACTCTCTTCTTCCCCAAAAAAATATTACCACGGAGGGGCCAAAAATCGTCTTCTTCCCGTCATATAAATAGAGCTTCCTGTTGATACGAACTATAAACCTCGTAGTTCGGTTAGCGTTATCTCCACGTCGATTAATTAAACCATCCTTCTTCCTTATTTAAGAACTGCACCGGGAAAATCCCGTGGCAACTATTTTTTTATAAAAATCAGATTAAAAAAATATGAGCCTCAAACCAACCAAAGTCCGTGAAAAAATTTATCTGACCACTCACGAAGAAATCATAGGTGCCCATAAGGAACACTACAAACCGATGTACTATCTCGCCCTGAATATCCTCGGGACGAAAGAAGAAGCTGAAGATATCGTCCTGACCGAGTTGGAAAGGCTGCGACATACAGGATACAATAGCTATGGCGGAGATCGTCATGCGGAGCTCCGCCGCTGGCTTCTGATCTGCACCCGTAACGCCGGCGTAACTCGGCTTCGGGAGCTCGAAAAGGATAGAACGTACAGAAATACCAGACTGGATGAATATTCGGAAGGCGAACCGGCTGCCGATGACATCCTCATCCGGACCGAATTGCTTGCCAGACTAAATCAATACCTGAATGATCTCTCGCCAAAGGCGCGACAAGTACTGGATCTGCGCTATAAAGAAAATAAAACCCGGAAAGAGGTGGCAGAAGGGATGCACCTGACCATAAGACGGATACACAAGATCGAAACACGCGCACTCAATGCACTACGAAAAAAACTCCGCAAACACAACTTATGGTTACTCTTGTGCCTGGAGCTGTTCTTCTGTTTGCCCCACAGAAACTAAAAAGAAATTTCAGGGTAAGGGGGCCAAAAGGGTATGTCACTGCGTGATATAATAAATAACCTTATCCAAACCAATCCCATTATGGAAGATTTCTCAATCATAACGGACCTGCTCTTCCGGTTTTTTCTCAAACCGCCTGGCAAAAAAGACGAGCAGAAACTAGACGGCCGGCTGAGTAAATCACCCAGCCATCGCCAAATTCTGGCTGATTTTAAGAACCCAGACTGGTTTTTCGGAGAAATGGATCATTTTAATGACGTGGATGAAGAAGCCTCTTTGAACAAACTGCGGCAAAGACTGGCAATGTCCCCGCATCCGCCAGGTCCTTCACCCGCCAGGGCGTCAATAAAAACAAAACTCATCAGGATAGCCGCTGCGGCTGTCCTGATAATAATAGCCGGTGTGGGCATATACATATACAAGACCAGAACTTCTGTACCCCCTGCTTCTTCAGCTTCGGCCTATACCGATGCCACGATATCTATAATGGACGGACCAGCCCTGTCACCCACAGAAGCGTGGGGGCTGACACCGGGCGGCTATTTCACGAAGGTTATGCCCGACGGCAGCACCATTCGACCCAATTCTGCCACAACAATACACTATGATTCCGCCTATGGAATTACGAATCGCAACGTAGAATTATCCGGTGAAGCCTATTTTGAGGTCAAACACCCACAATGGCGTCTGCGCCAGTCCGCCCAGCCTTTTGTAGTGACTGTCTGGCAAAACGCAACCGGTAAACCTGGACTAACGGCCGAGGTTACTGGCACTCGTTTCCGTATCCGCGCATATCCCGAAGATTCCACCATCCGGACATCACTGGATGCCGGCACGCTTTTAATAAAGGTCGCGGGTGTTACGCTGGATACCCTGCGCGCCGGGCACGAATTTGTTTTCAATAAAAATGGCACCCACGAAGTGAAACCGCTGACGCAGGCAGCGGAACATATTGCCTGGAAAGACGACCGGTACTATTTCCGGAATCAGCCGCTGACCTCCGTTCTCGACGACCTGGGCCGCCTGCATCATGTGCAATTCAGTTACATGGGTAAAATTACTGACACGGTGTCCATACAAATACATAAGAGTGAAGACCTGTCAAAAATACTGAATGACATCCGTGATACGTATTCGATTCATTTTGACACAAGGGGGGATTCCATTTTTGTGTCACATTAACCAGATGCTGTAACCATTAGACCCAATTCCGGTCCCGCATTGGCGGGCCGGAATTATCCTAAAAAACTCAACTGTTTGCCAACTAAAACTAACCTCTGGTAATGAGACCTCTTATTGTAGTAGCTCTGGTTGTAAGCAGCCTGAAGTCCAGTCTTTCCCAGGCTCAGAAACCAGGGGGTATAACTATTCACCGTCGCCATGTATACCTGCAATGGGTCGTCGACACCGTGACGTATATTACCGGCTACACTATCTACTCCCCGACGGACAAAATGCGCTATTCCGTTCTCGATCTGGATGTCGACAATGCAACTCCTCTGCAGGTGCTGACCAAAGCTTTCCGGAATCGACCTTTTTTGTATGACACGGCGACTGTCGACGGCTTTTTTCGGATCAGGATCCATCATATAGACCATATGCCCTTAAAAGGGAAGATACTCGATCTTCAGGGTGTCCCCCTGCCCAATAGTACCATTAGTGTTGCCGGAACGACGACCATGACTACTTCCAACGCAAGAGGTGAATTCGAACTCAAAGAGATCGAGGACAATGATCAGCTGAGCATTAGCGGAGTAGATCTGAGAACGACGACTGTTTACGTTCAGGGTTTGCGCTATATGGAGATCCGGGTCCAGCGAAGAGCCTTGTCGCTGCCCAGCATAACTGTCAGACCAGCTTACGACAACGGATATCAGCATGTAGCCACCGCTACCGCCACCGGCTCCCAATATACCATTCCCCAAGAGGCTCTGGAACGCGTCATCAGCGGGAATATCATGAATAAGATCGCATGGCAGGGAAGCGGACTTCTGTCCGGCCCCGGTCCCCGAAACCCGCTCGGTTGGTCGATCCGCGGCACCAATACCCTGAATGCTCCCAGCGCCCCCTTACTGGTGGTCGACGGTTTTGTTTTCCCGGGAAGACCCGACGCCCTCAATCCTAATGACATCCAGTCCGCCACGATCCTTAAGGACGCCGCAGCAGCCAGCATCTGGGGAACCAATGCTTCCAATGGCGTGATGGTGCTGGGCAGCAAAACCGGGGAATATAAGGAGGACACGCAACGCATTTACACCGCCACCATCAGTACCACCCTCCGCGAAAAACCGAACCTGTACTATCAACCCCGAATGAGCAGCGCCAGTTATCTGGATGCAGAGAGAAAATTATTTGACCGGGGATATTACGACGCCAGCTTTTACGATCCGTCTCATCCGGTAAGCCCTGGTCTGCAGCTGTTCAACCAATGGCGCAAGGGCATCCTCAGTGAGATTGTGGTAAACAGCCAGGTGAGTCAGCTCGCAAAGCACAATTCATTTGACGACCTGAATAAATATTTTTACCAAAGAGCCATCGATCAGCAATACCACCTCAGCCTCACCGGCAACGGGCCCAAAGAGAAATTTTATGTCTCCGGCGGCCTGGACCGGGATGCTACCTCCCTGGTAAAAGATATGTACCGGCGTTATACCCTTCATGCCAGCTATAACATCCGGGGCCTGGACAAACGGGTCGAGGCAGGTGTACTCTTCAATTTCTCGGCTATCAACCAACGCGACAACAACCCAGGTAATATCCCTGTTCCCTGGCCCTACGCCCAGCTCGCAGACGCCAGCAGGAAACCGCTGCCCGTCAGCTACAAATACAACGATAGTTATCTCGACACGGCTGGCGGCGGACGCCTGATGGACTGGCGTTACCGGCCTATAGACGAGCTGAACATGGCCGACAATCGCAACGACAGGTATATCGGCACCCTGCAGGGCAATCTGACGATTGCCATCCGCTCCAATCTGAAACTGACCGTCCTCTACCGGTTCCTGAAAGGAGTATCCTCTTCCGCAGACCATTATAAAGAAGGTAGCTTTTTTGTCCGGGATCTTGTCAATCAGTTCACCCAGATCAACGGACCGGATCTTTTCCACCCTGTACCACCAGGGGATATCAGGATAGCAGCCGATACCAATTATACAGGTCATAATCTCAGAACTCAGCTAAACTATCGACTGGGACCGGACAGCAACCGGCTGACGGTATTTGCTGAAGCCGAGTTAAGCGACTTACACACCACTGGACAAACCCGCTGGGCCTATGGGCTGGACGAGCACGGCAACAGTATACCCGTGGATTTTGCCAACACCTATCCCTCCTTCGTGACACAGGCCCCGCTGCAAATACCGGATGACGGCAACCCGCTGGCCGGCTCCACCAGATATGCAGACGCCTTTACCAATTTCTCCTATAGTTATCACAAACGAACTACCCTCTATGGCTCCTACCGTATCGATGGTTCGAATATCGGCTCCGCCAATCATTCGCAGTATAATCTATACGCCGCCGGTGGTTTCAGCCAGCAACTGATGGGACGTCCGGAAGACACATCTTTCTTCAAATCCCTGTTGAAATTCAGGACCAGCTACGGCGCCAACGGCAACGCCAGCACCCGAACCCCGTACCTGACCACCCAATCACTAGGCCTCAATCCTGTTTATCGTACGCCGCAAACCGGTATTGCCAATCCACCGGATCCAACGCTGCGCTGGGAGAAAACTATTATCCTGAACAGCGGTTTTGACTTCTCCTTCCTGCGCAACCGTGTAGTCCGGGAAGGCCGTATCAGTGGTAGTATCGATGGCTACTGGAAAAGAGCCCGGGATCTGCTGGGCAACGATACCCTGTCTATGGCAGCAGGCATCCCCGTCTTCTGGGGTAATACCGCAGGGATCAATGGGGTGGGGCTGGACCTCGTTCTGAACACGGTGAATTTCGTGGATACGTCCCGGCGTATCCGGTTGGAATCCTCCCTGCTTTTCTCTCTAGCCAGGGACTGGGTGAGCCAGTTCCGGTTCCAGCCATCGGCCCCCGCCTCCTATGTATCCGGCACCTATCCCATGATCGGCAAACCGTCTACTGCCTTGTTCAGCTATCAGTCGGCAGGTCCCGACCATGCTACGGGTGACCCGCAGGGTTATGTGAACGGCAAGGTCAGTAAAGCTTACAATACGTTGATGAACGATCCCACCGCAGGAATGACCTTCAATGGCAGCTACCAGCCAACGTTCTTTGGCAGTCTGTTCAACAGGATAAGCTGGAGACAATTCAGTCTGTCCGCGCGTTTCAGCTTCGAAGGTGGTTTCTTCTTCCGCAGATCTTCCGTAAGCTATAGCGATATCGCCAACGGAATCACTGGCGGTCATAAAGATTATGACAAACGGTGGCAGGTGGCCGGCGATGAGAAAAAGACTACGGTCCCTTCTTTCCCCGCGACAAACGATCAGGCGAGAGACGCCTTCTATCAGGCTTCAGACGTCCTCATCGTGCGCGGCGATCATCTCCGCTGCCAGGACCTGCGGTTTAGCTATCTCTTTACCCCGCATGAAAAAGATGCACGCAAGTGGCATTTCCGTTCGCTGTGGTACCTGTATGTGAGCAATGTCGGCATCCTCTGGCGTAGCAATCGTTATGGTATCGATCCGGACGCCAGTACTTACAGCGATATCCCGGCTCCGCGGGCCTGGTCGGTTGGAGTAAAAATTGACTTCACAAAACAATGATTATGACAAAAAGACTCTCTGTATTACTCCTGATTTTTTGTTCGGGGTCCTGCAAAAAATATCTCGACAAAAAACCCGACGAATCCCTGACGGTGCCGGCCAGGGTCCTGGATTTCAGGATGCTGCTCGACAATCAGATCATGACCACGAATAGTACACCGGGACTGGGAGCCATGGCGGTGGATGACTACACGATGGACTCTGCCGCCTGGCTGACGACGGGCGCGGCGGGTAACGGCATTTACAACTGGCAGTCATCGGTATATCAGGGCTCCGTCAATACTTCCTGGTCCAACCCGTATAAGGTCATTTACACGGCCAATGTAGTGCTGGATGGGATGAAGTCGCTGACACGCGCCGATAGCCCGGATACAACTGAGTTTAATGCGGTTTATGGCAGCGCTCTGTTTTTTCGGGCCTTTGAGTTTTATAATTTGGAGGAAACCTTTGGTCTTCCCTATCACCTGGCTACTGCTGATGTGGACAAAGGCATTCCGCTGCGGCTTACCGCCGATGCACTCGAAGAGATCGTTCGTTCGAATGTGAAAACAGTATTTCAGCAGATCGACTCCGATCTGGCCATTGCCATTCCCCTGTTACCTGTGCAAGTGCCGAGAACCCTCCGAAACCGCCCAAACCGTCCTGCTGCCTGGGCACTCCGCGCGCGAGTTGCCCTGACCAGGCAAGATTATCCTATGGCCAAAAAATATGCCGATAGTTGTCTGGCCTTATACTCCGTGCTGGCCAGTTATGACACAATAAGGACTACGTCTCCCCGTCCTTTTTATCCTGGAACTGGTAATGACGAAGTGTTGTTCATGTGCTCTGCCGTCAACTATCCGTCGCAGTATGCTACCAGCTCTCTGATCGACAGCGGTTTGTATAATTCGTACGCCACGGATGATCTGCGGCGGACGGTGTTTTTTCAAAAAGGCGCCGGCAATGGGTATTCCTTCCGGGGACAATATACCGGGCTGCTTTATTTGTTCACGGGCATGGCCACAGACGAGATCTACCTGATTCGGGCAGAGTGTTCCGCCCGGGCCGGCGACGTCGGTTCGGCGCTGTCCGATCTCAATACGCTGTTATCCCATCGGTTTAAATCCGGGACATACTATCCCTTTGCAACGACGGTCACTGCGGACGAAGCCCTGCAACTGGTGCTGATGGAAAAAAGAAAGGAAACCCTGTTCCGCGATCTGCGCTGGTCCGATCTCCGGAGGCTCAACCAGGACAACAGGTTTGCCACTACGCTAAAAAGAACACTGGGCAGCAGAACGTATCTTTTGCCGCCTGATGATCCGCGCTATACTTTTTTGATCCCTGATGAGGAGATCCGATTGAGCGGGATAGCGCAGAATCCACAATGATCTATCGCAGATCCAGAAAATAACCCGAATCATCGATGCCGGAAACCGGCACCTGCGATGTATAAAACCAGAAACCGGAGAAATCAAAATGCGCGAGCGCGGGATTACCCATGAATGTGCAGATAGCTGTAGCGGACGAGCAATCATAATCGAGTCCCTTAATATAACCCGCTGCAGTAAGGTCTTTGCTGTAGTACATCTTCGTACCGTCGGTGCTCTTGCTCACAAAATTATAGGTATGGATGTTGTCGGATCCGGACGCCTGAAGGGGGCGGTTCATCCAGGCGGCACCAATGCCCAGCAAAGCAATAAGAAGGAGATTCTTTTTCATAAATGAAGGTTTAGTGGTGATGGAATTGATTTTTTGGTGTGAGAAAAAAGGGCGATGAATGTCAGACCGGTTAGCAGGAGGTTCAGCCAGAGATGTTGCCGCCAGCTGAGATCCCGAAAGATGCCTCCGCAGCTGCAGGGAGTTTTGTGAAAGAGGTGTAAAAGAATGGCAGTGATATATAATGTGAATATGATCAGCAGAATGAGGGCGCTGTACAACCCGGATTTTCTGGTTTTTTCGAGCAACAGCGCTATGGCGGTCAACAGCTCCGCAGCAGGGATCAGGTAGATCAGTGGGGTGGTCAGTACATGAGGGAATGGCTGATTGTATAATGTGCCTTTAAAAGCCTCCAGGGCGAAAATCTTGCCGAAGCTGGTATAACTGAAAAGCAAAACCAGCAAGCCAGTAGTGAGTTTACGGAGCATAATAGAATAAGTGTTTACGATGAGCGGGTTTAGAATTCCATTTAAAGGTATTCTACTATGGTGCAGTTCTGGTGCGGGATAGGCGGGATGACGTCTGATACTATTAATATGTCTGGAAGGGGTAATGGTCGTGAAAATGACGCTCAAACCTACTCTTCCATAAACCCATCCAGATCGCGACGATCCTTCTTCGTCGGCCTGCCGATCTTACTCTGGCGTTTGCCGGTGTTGAAACTGCTTGCCTGAAACTGCAGTCTCTCTATCTCATCGGCAGGGGTAATATCGATATAATAATTGATGGCCTGGGAATATTGCAGACGATGGTCGAGTAATTCTGCAACTTTTATCCGCCAGCGCCTGACTTCCGTTTTGACCTCGTATTCGTCGCCAACACTGACAGCCTTGGACGCTTTGGCGGAGTCTCCATTGTATTTGACCTTGCCTTTATTGCAGGCGTCAGCCGCCTCCGACCGGGTTTTGAACAGACGGATGGCCCAGAGATATTTATCGAGACGGAGTTTTTCTTTTTCAGGCATAAATTGCTGTGGCGGCAACAGACCGGCCGGAATGCAAAAATAATTCAAAATAATAACAATCTGTTTTCCTCTGTCAATCCTATCTCCCCGGCTGCGATCTTTTTTTCAAAGATCGCCCTCACCTGTACAGGAAGATAGTTATATGTCTCCACATAATGATTTATGACGTCTTCCAGTAACCACCCATTCAAAGGCCTTATTTTTTCCTGGCCAAAATGCGCCCCGGGGTCGATAGCTGCCGAGCTCCAGGTCATAGGGCTCCCGTATCGGCCGGGTCATTGTTTCGGAGAGGTCTTCCAGCATGCCGCCGATGCCTAAATGCGTACAGATGATCATTCTCAACGGGGAAAGAAATGAACTCGAATAATTTTATTTTTCCGTTCGGATTGATGAACTGACCGGGAGTGGCCGATTGCACAAGGATCTTTATATATCCCTGACTAAGAGATCTGCTGTCTGAATGTTATTGTCTTTACAGGCTTTTCTGGCCTCCTGGGGGACAAGGAATGGTTTTGAAAGAACTTCTATGGTGGTATGGATAGTTGGCGTTTTCATTGGACAATTTACAAATATTTTATAAAAGCTAACAACCGTTAGTTATAATCCGGGAAATTCGTTAAAGGGTGATCAAATGGCAGGATTATGAAACGGATGTATAATAAAGGTGGACTGGATGGACGTATCCGTGAGATATCAAAAAGGGTGTTTTTACGGTTGTAATTTCCCGTATTTTTCTTTATAATTACCAAAATCGCTATATATGGCATACGAATGGGATATATTTATTTCGTATAAGAAAGATTATAGCTCGTCCATCGATAAATATTCGCTTGCTCTAAGAAAGAGGTGGCTTTCCGAAATTTTTCTTCCTTACCTGGTCTTTGCCTTGCAGGGCGAGCTGGGCAGAGATCCAAAGATCTTTTGGGATGAACAGGGGCTGGACACAGGTGATGATTATGCAAACAAGCTGATACAGGAACTCTCACGATCAAAATGTCTGATCGCCATCCTCTCAAACCCCTATTTTTATGATTCCGAATGGTGCCTGCGCGAATTTTGTTTTATGAAGCTCCGATTTACTACTTCGAGGGAGCAGTTTCCAAATACCTATATTTTCCCTTTCCTCTTTCAGCCAACCAATACGGCACATCCTTTATTATCCGATATTCATTTTTCGAACTTTATAAAATATAATAAAGTGGGTAAGGCTTTTACAGAAAGCGAGGATTTTTTAAAATTTCAGGACGATATCAGCAGGACTGCGTCCGAATTATCGGATGTTATCAGACAACCACCAGCCTGGAACGATAGATGGACCACAAAGGAATGGAGAGATGAGGTAGATCAATTGGTCAGTCAGTATCGTCAGTTAACATTGGATCAAAAGGTCTCCAGTACGTCTGTTCAACTCTAAATGCGAAAACATGGAAACGGGTTATGGCAAAGTAGTAACATTCTATTCTTATAAAGGAGGTGTAGGAAGATCGATGGCACTTGCCAATATTGCTGTAATACTGGCAAAATGGGGAAAGAAGGTCCTGATGGTTGACTGGGACCTTGAAGCACCCGGACTGGAATATTTTTTCTTTCATAGAACAAAAGACAAGGATAGGATTCGGCAGGTTCAGGAAAAGAAGGGTGTTATCGACATCCTGATGAACAGACTGGAATCTGCCAGCTTTCAGTCAGAAGCTATCAGCTGGAATGATTATGAGGTTGATTTGGCAGAAATAGTCCCCATTCATAAAGAGGGAAGTTTAAAGCTGATCACCTCAGGCCGGAAGGGCGCCGACTATGTCGAAAAGGTAAGAAAATTCAATTATTCGGAATTTTATGATACCAGCGATGGAGGGGTTTTTATCGAAGAGATCAGGATAGCATGGCTGGATAAATTTGATTATGTATTTATAGATAGCCGGACGGGTCTGACTGAAAGTGGCGGGGTCTGTACAATTCACCTGCCGGATATACTGTTGTTGCTATTTTCACCCAATGAACAAAGCCTTAAGGGCGTATTGAATGTAGCCGATCGCTCTCAGACTAAAAGGGCAGCGCTGAGTTTCACCCGATATGAATTACAATAATTATTTATACCTACCCGGTTCGACGACCTCGAATCTACTCAAAAGGATGAGTGGCTCACTACCATTAATGACGAAATAACACCTTTTGTAAAGTGGCTGCCTTTTTCCAAAGAGAAAAATGACTATCTGTTCACGATAAAACAATTGATCAACCAGATCAAGATCCCTTATAAAGCCAAATATTCCTACGGAGAAAGACTTGTTAATCTGAAAGATGAACTGGAGGAGCCAGGAAGCCTCGGTTTTACTTACGAAACTATAGCAGCTATCATAGTCAACGAATTTGGTGCTATAGGAGACTTGCAAAATAGCAGGGATCTCTTTATAAAAAAGGCGAAAGGTGAGCATGTAGAAGATCATAGTCAGTTGGTGAAAGAAATTGAGCAGAAGAAGGAAGAAGCGATCCGGCTGAATGAGCAGTTGGAGCTTAAAGAGAAACAGGCAAAACGACAGAGGCGCATCAGGAATAGAATATTTGCTTTGTTGGCTGCTGCTTTATTTGTAGCGGGTGTAGTCATCAGCCTGGATGGTCTGAAAAAACATACCATCGAGAAGGACTACAATACCTTTGTTCTCCTGCTTGCCCAGCTTTCTGGTCAGCCGGATTCTGTAAGGGACGTGGAATTGTGTAAGCTGGCAAACTATGACAATATTTATAGAGACCCAAGGATCGAGACAAAAAAAGATTCGTTGAGAACCTTTTGTGCACTGCAACAACGGATCGATCTGAGTAAGACAAAAATAGTACAGGTTGCCGATACGATCTCTCAAAAAAGCAGAAGTAACAGAGCTTTTGGCCAACTGGATACTTTAGAAAATAGGATCCAGCTGACGTCGAACGAGATCCAATACGCTTCCAATTCCAATACAAAGCTTCGCCTGCAGGGGGATTCCATTCAGTTGGAACTGCAAAAGCAAAAAGTCATCAGCAGCAACCCGATCCTGAGCAAACTGGCTGAACCCACTGCCAAACTCGACAGCGCCATCCGGCAGAAGGATGATATCAGTAACCAGATTATCCCCGTGTTAAAAACAGACAGCTTTGCGGTCGATTATCAGAAAGATGGCTGGTTCAAGCAAGGCTATTTTCTTCAGTTCAATAATATAAGGGTATCGCTGACAAAATTAGACCCTGCAGCACAATCTGTATCTCTGGAAGTCTGTGCCACGGATAACGATGCCTGCATAATGGGACTGAAAACAGCAGATGTGAAGGTTTCCGAAGAGCTTTTATTCGATTATAAGTCTGTTAAGTACAGTATAAAAATCAATAAAATAGGAAGAGCAGGATACAATCCATTTACACAGGCTGCCTATATCACGTTTGTGAGGTTTAAATAGAAGCGAAATGAAAAATAATGAGGCGCTGGAAATACTTAAAGCCGCAATGGGTCAGTCAGGACCGGCTACCGGACAGCCGGAAGAAGGCCGCCACTATTTGCTTGATGAAGAAGGCGAGGTAGAGGCTTTAATGCTTAACATCCCGGCCGGTAAAAAATTACAGCGGGTGATCCCATTACTGAAGAATTTCAAAAGACTCAGACGACTCGAGATCACCGGCAGCTCCCTCGCAGATCTTTCCTTCCTCGAATTCCATCCTTTTCTTACCCATTTGAAGATAGGCAACTGCCAGCTATGTGATACCACGATCCTGGAAAAACTCCAGTTGCTGGATCATCTGGAACTGGTGAGTACGAATTTTTATCACTTGAATTTTATCGATCAGCTGCGTAATCTTACTCAGCTGAATCTGTCAGGAAATGAAAGGATAGCCGACTATTCACGCCTGATACGCCTGCACAAACTAAAGAAATTAAGACTGGGCGGAGCCGCGGTCAGGAATATTCTTTTTATGGACCGGCTGGAATACCTGGATACGCTGGAATTGGAGTCTACGGATATCCACAATATATCAGTTTTAAAGGGCCTCAATGGCCTGGGCTCCCTGTCGCTGAAAAATAATAAAAAGATCAGCGATTTTACCCCGCTGATGTTGTTGTACAACCTGACCGAACTGGATTTGCGGAATAATTATATCAGGGACTGTTCATTTTTGAACGAGCTCGGGGATCTCAGAAAACTGGACATCAGTGACAACAGCATTATCGATATGTCTCCCATCATCGCGCTGGGGAATCTGAAGGAGCTGAATTTGAGTCTTAATAAGGGGCTGAAAGATATTACGCCGTTAATGTATCTGACAGGCCTGACGAATTTGGATATATCCAATACAGCCGTCAGAAAGGCGGATAGCTTTGGATGTCTTACCGAACTGACATATCTGAATATTGGCGTTACCAATATCGAAAATTCAGCGCCAATGGAGTCCCTGACCCAACTGACATATCTGGATATGCAAAAGACCTTCAATGTTACGGAGTTTTCCTTTCTGAAGAACATGCCCCTGCTGACCCATCTCAATGTCAGCGAGACATATTTTTCAGATACATCATTACTGGCCGGTCTGAGCGGGCTGACTTCCCTGAACCTGAACAACACTGTCTTTTTTGACCTGACCGGTTTGAAAGAGCTCGGCAATCTCACCCGACTCTCTTTGTCGGGTAACGATCTGGCGGATATCAGCGTCCTGGCCGGTCTCAAAAAGCTGGAATACCTTGAGATGAACAGGAACAGGCTTGAAAATATAGGATGGGTAAAAGATTTGCCCGCCCTGAAAGAATTACATGCGGAAGACAATTCGATAAAAGAAGTAGACAGTTTTTTGTGTGAGCTGCACAATATAGAAAAGATCAACCTTTCCAAGAATCATATCACGACCCTCCCGGAAGGGCCCTGGAACCTCGGGCGCCTCGAATATATGTTGCTTGCGGGAAATCAGATCGCCATATTTCCCTATGATTTTTTCAGAGCTCCGATGTCCTGGCTCGAAGACGATCCGGACCTGGCGAGGAAAGAATTTCCCGGTCTTAAAGAAGAATATGGAACATATGTGGCGGTCGAATATTACCTGCTGACAGAAAACCCGCTGAAGACACCTCCTCCGGAGATAGTCCGGGCTGGCAGGGCGAGTATCAGCAATTATTTTCAGCAGCTCGAACAACAGTCGGAAGATTATTTATTTGAGGCCAAGCTGTTGATTATTGGCGAACCTGGTGCGGGGAAAACGACGATGACAAGAAAACTGACAGATCCATGGGCTGCATTGCCAAAAGAAGAAGACAGTACAAAAGGTATTGAAGTGGTGAAGTTTCGGTTTCCTTTGCAGCCGGAAGATCTTACAGACCTGCAGCATCCCGAAAAATTAAAAAAAGGAAGTTTCTGTCTCAATATATGGGATTTCGGCGGCCAGGAGATCTATAAGGCTACGCACCGGTTCTTTCTTTCCAGACGTTCGATATATGCATTGATCGCAGATAACCGGAACGAAAATACTGATTTCAACTACTGGTTGCATATAGTTGAAATGTTTGGTGGTGACAGCCCCCTGCTGATCGTCCTGAATGAAAAATTCCAGCGGAAACGTAATCTCGATGTCTCTTCTATGAGACAAAGATTTGTCAATATTTGCGAAGTACTGGACGTGGATTTTGCCGAGGAGGACAAAACAAGGCTCATGAGGCTGGAAAAGGCCATCCGCTATTATGTGTCGTTGCTGCCGCATATCGGCAGTATGGTACCATCCAGATGGAGGGTCATCAGGGACCTGATTGATAATGATAACCGTAACACCCTGACCCTCGACGAATATCTATATATCTGCCTTCAGCAGGGCGTCAACAGGGAAAATGCCCTTTTCTTAAGTCAGTACTTTCATGATATCGGTGTCTTTCTGCATTTTCAGGATGATGAACTTCTGAACAGGACGATCTTTTTGAAACCCAACTGGGCGACAAAAGCCGTTTATAAGGTACTCGATCATGAATTGCTGAACAGGGGCAACGGTAAGTTCAGCAAAGAAGATACCCGTATAATCTGGAATGAAGAGGAACATTATTTTCTGCGGTTCGAATTCCTTCGGCTGATGCAAAAGTTCTTCCTTGCCTACGAGGTGGAAAATACGGGCACCTTTATGGTACCCGAACGGCTGTCGGCCGGTAAACCCGGGTATTACTGGGAAGATGAGGATAACCTGTTCCTGCAATACGAATATGATCTCTTTATGCCGAAGGGTATCATGTCTCAGTTCATCGTCCAGATGTACAGGTACATATCGAACCATAATATAGTGTGGCGCGGAGGGGTAATCCTCGAACGGGGAGAAGCTTTTGCAGAGGTCATCGAGACCTATGATGCACGCAATATCAATATCAGGGTCCGGGGCAGGCACAGACGCGACTTTATGACCATTATTACGGAGAAGCTCGATCAGATCAACCAGCAGTATGAGAAAATGAAGGTGGAAAAGAAAATTCCCTGTAACTGTACCGGCTGTAAAGGGAGTGTGAACCCATGGTTTTTCAGGTATAAGGATCTGATGCGACGGCTGGATAATGAAAAATATGACATAGAATGCGAAAAGCACTATGAAATGGTTAATGTCAGCGGATTGATCGACGAGGTATTGATCACCGGGGAGAGGAATACACCTGCCGCCAGAATTGGCGGTGGATCCAGACCCCTGTCCGTTGGCAGAAGGGATATCCTGTTTATCTGCTACAGTCATAGCGATAAAGAGGTCCTCAAAAGGATACAGGTTCACATCAGGACCCTCGAAAAAGAAGGTATCCAGGTCAATTCCTGGGATGATACGAAGATCAGACCGGGTACGGACTGGAAGGAGGAGATCCGTAAAGCCTTATCCGCCTGTAAGGCGGCCGTTCTCATTGTGAGTACCGATTTTCTTGCTTCTGAATTCATTGTAAATTATGAGCTTCCTGCATTACTCGAAGCTGCAAAGAACAGAGGCACCACGATTCTGCCCCTGATAGCCAAACCCTGCAGGTTTGAAAAGTCGCAATTGTCCTCCTTTCAGGCGGTCAACGATGTCCGCAACCCTTTGTCGAAACTGCTGCCGGATGAACAGGACGAAGTACTTATCCGGCTGGCAGACCATATCGAGGAGATCTTTCGTCCCGGATGAGTCCGGGGACATGGAAAGCCGATGTATCAACGTAAAAAATCAGGAATGCCCGAAAACAAAGCAGAAGAACTTATAAGATCAGCAATTAACCGTGGGGAAACTTCTCTTGATCTTAGTAATCTGGGTTTGGTAAATATACCCGGGTCGGTAATAGAGCTAAAGGATAAACTGTCCGACCTTACTTTGGGATCGGGCATTCCTGGCCTGGCGGGAGACAAGATCAACAGGGTCGAAGATCTTTCAGTACTTAAGGAGTTCAGGGATCTGAAACGGCTTCGTCTGCAGGGACTTAAATCCCTTTCAGCCGCCTGCTTGCCGGAACTGACCCAACTGGAATGGCTTGATATTTCTTTTACGGATCTTACTTATTCGGATGATGTAGCACAGCTGAGCAAATTGAAATACCTGAATATGGAACGTTGCGGTCTCACCCGGCTGCACAGTAAAAACCCCCTGCCTGTCTTAAAAAAGATCAACTTTGTGAAATGGAAAATGCGAATATTCTGATCATGCTTCTAAGCCCGAATTATCTTGCGACAGATTATATCGTTAATACGGAGATCCCGATCGCGTCAGGTTATCCGGACGCCGCTGTCAGGACCAAACAGGTATTCTGGGTTTTGCTGGAACCATGCGGATATGAGGCGTTTGACGACATAGCAAAATGTCCGGTCTATCCCTTAAAGGAAATCGGGCCAGGCTCTTCCAAAGCCACTCAGCTGGCCATAACAGAATATCCCAATGTCAGCCGTCAGTGGGTAAAGCTGCTGAAGCGCATATTGGATGAAGAATGAATCCGGATACCCTAAAGTGCAGGGTATAGAGGACATAGTCGATCTTATCCGGCAGGGGGAGGTTCGGCTGATGGTCATTTGGTGTAAAATTATTCCAAACGCTTCTTCAACTCCTCCATCAACGCCTTCATCTTAAGTACCATAAAATGTTCCTGCTCCTGTCCGGGTCCGGCCGTCAACCCCGTCAGCGCATCTATCAGCAATTGCAGATGCTGAATATCCGACAACCTGTCTTCTCTTGCCCCGACCTTCTTCCAGACACCCGTATAACTCTCTACTACAGCCGGCACCAGCGTATCCGGAGCCTCCGCACCCGCCGCAGTAGCCTTCACCATCCAGTCAACCAGCAGGAGATTCGACGGCGCTATCCAGTCTTCAAATACCTTTGTCACCGGTGCCTGTGAATAAGCCTGTTCGAGGTCGGCCAGCATCTTTGTGAGGTCCGGCAGCGCCGGCAGATCGGGGGGCCCTCCCCATTGCTGTAAGCCCGCCGCCACCAGCAGGTTCTCCAGCGCGATCCAGTTGGAGAAGGGATAGGCCTTTGCCCTGATCTGGTTGGCTTGTCTGTAATATCCGGCGGCTTTGCGGATGGCCAGCGCCAGCTGATCGCGGTTGTCGGGATAAAGAGCCGTTCGTCTTTTCCAGCAGCTCCCCAAAATATTATATCGTTCGGCCGTAGGGCTCAGCAGGATCAGCGCCTCCATATCCCCATGCAGCTGGTCGAATTCTTTTTCCAGGAGGGTAGCCACTTCCTTTTTTTCGATCCGCTCCTTCAGCAGCTTGCTTCGCAGATTGCAATATAGCTCCACTGCGTTGAAGGAATACCCACCTTCGTCGGAGCCCATCAGCGTCTCATATTTTTTCAGCGCAAGATCATATTTGTTAAGACTCTTATAGATCTTTGCCTCAAGCTCGGTGATGATGGGCTTGCGGAGCTTGCACCGGTCCGTCTCGTCCGAGATGGCCTGCAGCCGGGTGAGTATCTCCTCCGCTGTAAAGTCGCCGGTCCGCATGTCGCTCTCGAGATTCATCAGATCGATCTCCGCCTGCTCCGTAATGACATATCTTTTTTCCTCCTTTACCCAGCTTTCGGGCTTGAGACGATAAAAAGGATTACCATAACATTGATAAGCCCCCCAGGTGTTGACATTATTGTTATTGGTATAGATGACCTCCCGCGCTTTTCGCACAGCCTCACCAAACGGCAGACCCGCAAACATATTCTGGTAAAAATTCGTGGCGAACAGGCTGGCCGCCGCATCGTCGACGGCCCAGCCGGCCACGACGACGGCCTTGACGCCGTTCTCGATCAGCTGGGTACCAATACCCGCCGCCAGCTTATAACGCGACTGATAGAATTTTTCAGCAGCGGCATCCGTCTTACCCAGGAAACAACAGTTGACAAAGACAAGATCGGGTGTGTCACTCATCTGCGCCAGCTGACGCGTGGTCAGGAAATTATCTTTTCCGATGACCATACCCGATGGCTTTTTTGGATCGGGGTCGAAGATACCATGTCCCGCAAGATGGATGATCTTATAGCTGCCGCTCATAAGAGCCGGGATAATGGCATCCTGCCCCGCCTGCGGGAGAAATATGGTCTTGTAGTTGTTGGCGGTAAAGACCTTGTTTACCGAGTTGGCTTCTTCAAGCGCCCCCCTCAGCTGCGGAAGAAATCCATTCAGCTGCGGATCGCCGATGACCAGCGCGGTCTCCGATGTCACCATTTCAATATTCAGACGGGAGTCTCCGGTCGCCAGCTGACGGATCATACCCGCATTGATACAGAGCGGTTTTACCTCATCGCCCTTATGCTGCAGCAATTCCCAGGGGAATCCGGCACTGTATTTATCCAGCACCCAGGTGATATTGCCATGTCTCTTCAGCCTGCTTTTAAAATCATTGGGCATCAGCAGCTCAAATATCGTCGCCGCCTTTTCCTTTGTCCAGTGGTTGTCCGTCGAGATACTGTCGATCAGCTGCTCTATCACATTGCCGCTGGTGAACAGGTCCCGCAACTCTTCCCGGGCCGCGCCGGTGGAGATGGAAAATTTCATACCCTCGATGATCCCATGCTCGTCTTCCTGGCCGGCGATGGTGATCCTGTTCCACCAGTCCCGGCCCTGGTCGACACTGATCTTCTGCCGTCCGCCATTCCGCTCCCGCATAAAGTCTTCGGCGGGGACGATATTCAGCGCGCCGCCCATCTCGCTGCCCATCCGGCTTATCGCATAGAAACAACCCAGGGCCTTGTCCTGGTACTGCTCGATAAATTCTACCTCTTCTATCAGCCTGGCTTTTTCGCCATAGAGACCCGAGATCTTCGTATTGGCGTTGACGACACCCTGGAGAATAGAATGCAGCGAACTCTCGATGCTGAGACCGCCATAGCCGGAGCCGATCACCAGCGGGGAGAGCCCGATAGGCTCGCGGATCAACCCGGCGTTCAGCTTTTTTCTTCCGTTGACGATCAGCAGATATTTTGCCGCCGCCTGCTCCGTCGTCCTCGCGAGGTCATACGCTGTCAGCTTGTCCTGGTCGCCGATGCCCATGATGATGGCGCCCTGAAATCCATCTTCCGCATAGGTCAGCACCACCTCACAGCTGCCGATGTCACCCGGATAGACACCCAGCTTGCTTCTTTCTTCCAGCTGGCCTACCAGCAGCTGATCGATCCGTTTCTCCGCATAGAGCACGCTGTCGTATTTAAAATGACCCACGAGCACGGGATAGGTTGCATATTTGAGATCGCCATGCGCCACGCTGACCTTCACCGGCAGCCGGCTGCTTTCGACGACCTGCTCGCCCGAAAGCCCGAGCATCGTCCTTTCCACCGCCTCCGGTGAGAGATCGAAGTCCGTGGTCAGCGGCTTGCGGAAGACCTTTTGGTCGCCACGCACCGCCGGCCTCGCGGTAGAAAAAAGGCTGGTCCTTCCTTTTTCAAGGATCTCCTTTATCCCGCTGAACATATCCGGTGAATTGGACAGGTCGCCATGGCTATGATTGACATAATAGACGCTGTTATTGCTGATCATACGGGCTGGTATACCCGAATCCCAGGTGACACTCTGATCCCCTTCGGCCGTACTGAGCAGAACCAGGTTTTTCCGGTTGTCGTCCAGCGTGTCGATACGATATCCACAAGGGGTCTGTGGATACTGCCCGGCGATGTATACCGCCTTGCTAAGGTCAAGATCGGGCATTGCCGCGACGACTTTATCGCGATAATCCCTGAATCCATCGAGACCCGCTGCAGGCTGGGGAAGGGGCCAGCCACTGTCACCAAACGCTTCTGCCATGAGGGCCCATGTCGATGCATCGGCAAAATTATTCTGGCCATCTTTTGTCAGCGGCAACAGCCCGAGTATGCCCGGGAATCTGGAGAACATCGTCAGCAGGGTCTTTTTGGTATGGAGGAGATCGAGCTTACTCAGCTTGCTGATGATATCATCCTCCCCGAACAGGACATTGATGATCCTGAACGAACCCATCAAGGGCGAGCCAAGGAATATCAGCCGGAAGTCATCCGATCTGTTCAGCTGTTTCCAGGTGTCCGGGAAAAAAACCATGAGATCCCTTACGACGACACCTCCAAGGGAATGCGCCACCACCCGGATGGGTTGATTCAGCGCCAGCAGCATTTTGAGCTTTGTATCCAGCGCCGCCGCCGCTTCTTTGGAAGAAAGACGCCAGTCGAAGGGGAAGGTCACAACGTCATGGTCGGCGCCAAGCGCATTCCCCAGCTGCTGATAAGACGTCTTGATGATCGCCGGGGCCCGGATGCCCGTGGCGCTGGTATCCAGCTGCAGGAGCGCGCCCTTCAGCATCCGCCAGTAATCCAGCCAGATATCTTCAAAATCCTTTGAGAGACAGGATCCCATGATGCCGGGCAACAGGATGACAATAGGTTTTTTGCCGGATGGGTCGCCGGTAGAGTATTCGCCGCCCTGGAGGCCGCCACGGCTGAATTCGGTAAACCCGCTGACCAGCAGGGTCTCCGCCGGCTGCGATGCCTGCAGGGCCAGCTGTATAGCCGTGTTGGTCTTCTTGTTTTTAAAATAATGGAAATGATCCACATCAGTGCCTTCGTCAAAAAAGTATTGCAGCTTCACAGATCTTTGCGAACCCGCATACATCGACTTTGTATTTACCACCAGGTCATTATCTTCAAAGAAGAAAAGTTTTTCGGCAAGGATCAGCAGTGCCTTGAAATTGACCTTTGCCTTGCAGTTGCCCGAGATGGCTACAACAGGCCGGTCGATGGTGGTATCCTGGTTATTCATCGCCGTTATGAAAGGCGAATCGGGTTTCATCGCCTCCAGCCCGGGCAGCACATTCACATCGTTCTTCTGATCGATGACGGCAGTGAGCAGATTCTTCATCGCGATATAGACCGGGTTGGCAGATAAACCGGTTGCGGCGCCGATCAGGTTGAGCGAGATGTTAAAGAAATGATCCAGCCGTTTGGACAGGATGGTGGTGCCGCCCGAAGGACAGGCCACCCGGACAAAACGGCTCACCAGGAACCTTTTCTTCCTGTACGCCTCCTGCAACTGCCCGATAAAGGCGATATCCGCATCGCGGCCTTCATTTTTCAGATAGGCGATCTCTTTTTCCGAAAAGCCGACTGCCCCCTGACCTGCGCCGCTGCATCTGGCCAGGATCTCGCCGACCAGCCCGCCTCTCGAATGAGTGATAAGATGGATCTCGGCCCCTTCGGGAAGCTGGCTGATCAGCTCGACGGCGTTCTCAAGCGGGCTTTTGGTCAGCGTCTCGTGCTGAAAAGCCAGGACGTTGTTGCTGTTATATTTCTGCGTGACATAATTCCACAGCTCGGTACCCACCAGCTCTCCAAAAGAGCCAGCAGAGGAGGAATTGGTGCCGTGGATAAATAAGAGGATGGGCTCCGGCTTACCCTGCAGTTCTGCTGCAGTGAATGGGACAAGGTCGAAGCTGGTAGTCACCCTCACCAGCCCCCGCAATTTCCCAAGCTGTTTTTCTTCCAGCTCTTTTGCCAGGGCCTCCATACCTGTGGCAGCCGCCTTTTTGCTAAAGAGGTTGACGATCTTAAGGGCGATCTGTTGTACAATCCCCCGTTCGGAATGGCTATCGGCTATGGACAGGGGTAATTGAAAGGAGTCATCTCCTCCGCGTTGTTGAGCCTGTTGTCCGGGGTAAAGCTCTTCGAGGGTGTCGGGTGTGCAAAGCCAGGTGGTCTCGTCTTCAAAGACCAGCTCTACAAGATGGTCATCGGTCAGATCGAGTTGGATCTTGTTGTCTGCACCGCGGACGGCAGTAGACACGAGGATACTTTTTTCCAGTTGTAGTGTCGGATAGTTGGCATCGGCTGCGGCCGTGGCTGTCCGGTCGTTGCCGTTGAGGGTGAGTTTGCTGATTCGCATAGTTAAATTAGCTTTTGGCTACCCATATAATAGGACCATTTCTTACTGTAAAATACCAATACCGTTAGTGGTAGCAAAAAATAAGATAGGGCGAGTCCCGCCACCAGCCTCGACTCAAGACTATCCAGCAATTCCCAGCCGGAACCCACTACCATCGCGGTCAGCGCCACCATCGACAGCTCATAGCGCTGCCGCTCGTGTTCGGTAATGGTAAGAGCAATGGCAAACAGGAAGATCCCACCCATCTGGACATAACGGGCTGGTGTAAGGACGATCCCCAGCTGGCGATCCACGAGTGAGAGGATGACGATGGTGGAAATAAGCATGACACTGAGGACGGTCATCGTCCGGTAATTAACGTATTTCAGGTCTTTCCTGCTGACATCCCTTCGGTAATTCTTTATCGCTGCGAGAATGTAGATCGGGTCCGCAGCCAGGTAATGCCATCCTCCGTGTATAAGACCGGTATAGATCTTTACCGACAAAAAGATAAGCATGCTGATGATCTGGTAATAGGCCCCCTCCCGGTAGTCGCCGCGGAGATAGGCCGTCAGCATCATCATGATAAAAATGTCGGCCACAAAATGCAGCGAAGGGATCACCGCCACCGAGGTGAGGTTCGGCGCGCCGGAGAAGAACACGGCGGCCAGCAACAGGACATAGGCGATATACACCCACCAGTTGGCCTTTGAGAAATGGGATACTTCGGCAAAAAATTTATCGGTTAGCATATGGACTTATTTTATTAGGACGAGGTGCAGCATCTTGCCCAGTTCGAAAAGAACATTGCGGGAGACTGCATTATTAAGAATTTCTTTTCCTGGTTCGGAAGAGGCATCAAAATCGACCGTACCCACGACCTCTCCATTGGGGGCGGTGATCGGAGCGGCGAGGACATAACAGAGATCGCGTTCCACCTCTCCCCCCACGGTCGGCACCGTTGCGGGGTCAAAGCTGATGGCCATGCCGACGGACTCCTTATTGATAGCGGCCCGAACGACGGCTATTTGTTTTTGTGACTCGTCATCCAGCTTGAACTTCAGCTCCCCGATGACCTCTTTTGCCTGGAAGGGCGCCCAGAAATGCGAGCATACCAACTCGTCGCCCCTGCGTATGAAGACGAAGGCCCGCAGCTTTACCTCTTCCGGTGTCCTGGGGCTGGACAGCGCCCGGCAGACCACCTGTAATCCGCCATGCATCAGCCGCCTTATCTCGTTCTGTGCGATAGAGTCTTCGCCCGTCTGCCGCGCCATCTCCAGCTCCACCGCACCCGCGATCTTAGTGGAGGCGGGGCCAAGGGCGGCATCATAGTTCCGGCTCTCGAAATACGAGGCGCAGGTCACACCATTGATATCGCTCGGCAGCTTGAGCCGTCGATGCTTTTCGTGCACGATAAAGGTCCTGGAACGCCCCAGCCTGCCCAGAAAAAAGCCATACTCGAGCAGTACATTGTCCCGCGGCATAAACCAGCTTTCGTTTTCCACCCTGATCTCATCGTCGGGTGTAAATACAAGGATCGCAAATTCATAATAGTTGCCTGCTTTTACCAGCCCTTCCACCGTCACTTCGGTGAGGCGGAAGGCGCTCTGATTCCATAACTCGGCTTCCATTGTCTCGGAAAGGTTCCGCTGGAGCGCTGCCGCAACGTCCAATCCTTTTGTCGAGGAGCCTATAAATACGGTTGGCCGTCTCATAAAAATGATTAAGATGAAGAATGCACTTATTTTGCCGTGAGGGATAGGATCAGGGAGGATCCGGACAATTAGTCGTAATTATTGGAGGGAGGGGATCAGGTTCTCATATATATTATAAATATACGCCATTTTACAACCAGATAAAAGGGGGTTTTCCCCGTTTTTGGCTAATTTACCGGCACTTAAGAATTATAATTTGGCATTCAATACCGTTATCATCAGCAGCGGTCATTTGACAGACAAACCCGACCGGCCAACACCGAGGTTCCCCGAGAGCAAGGTGGGCGTCGTCTGGGATCATATGAACCGGCAGCTTTCCGCCTGGTCCGTGGGACCTGGCGACCTGGCCATTTGCGGCGGGGCGAGGGGAAGCGATATCATCTTTGCCGAGCTATGTGCGGACCGCGGCGCAGAGGTATGGCTTTTTATCTCGCTTGATGAAAAGGATTTTTTGGAGCAGTCGGTAAGAGCGCCGGGTACGGACTGGGAGCAGCGCTTTATCGCGCTGCGGAAGCGGGCGGGGGTGAAGACGCTGATGCAAAATGAGGAGAAGTCTGCGTCTTCACCCTTTGCCCGCGCCAATAGCTGGATGATCGAGACAGGGAAGGAACAGGCACCCTCGCCCGATAAATTATACGCGATACTGGTATGGGATGAAAAGCCTGCCGGCGATGGACCGGGCGGGACTGCAGATTTTGCGCAGCGCGTGAAGAAAGCCGGAGGGCAATTGACGGTGATCAATCCGACGAAATTGTGAGTCTGTTAAGGTTCGTATTGAAGGTTAATTTAGTGGCGGGCATGAAATTTTCTGTACTATAGAAAAAGAAAGCTATGGAACAGGCCAAACTCGTCATTTCCAGCCCCGAATTCATCGAAGAAGGGCTGATCCCCATAAAGTTCACCTGTAAAGGACAGGGTTTCAATCCTGCACTGGTCATCGACGGCATCCCCAAGGGGACTCAAAGTATGGTGCTGATCATGGAAGACAGGGATACGGCAAAGGGAATATTTACACATTGGGTCCTTTTTGACATACAGCCCGCAGGCAGCATCAGCGAGAACAGCGGGCAGGGCGTCAGCGGCCTCAACAGCCGCGGGGCAATGGGGTATGCTCCGCCCTGCCCCCCATCCGGCATCCATCGTTACTTTTTCCATGTGTTTGCGCTGGACCGCGGACTGGACCTGCGCCCGGGGGCGGAAAGGAATGCGGTCGAAGAGGCGATGGGACCCCATATCCTGGCAAGCGGGACCCTGATGGGCCGGTTTGGAGACCTGGCTTCAGCGGTGCGATCGACAGCCCTGGCCGATGCCTCCGGCTCAACCACATCAGGGTATCACGAAGCCCGGACGACTGTCGATGAAAGTGGGGCAGGGGCCTGGACGACCGATAAAAAAGTGCAACACTAGAGTCTTCGCTTTTTTAACATCCGGCCATTGCTCCATACCATCACGATCTCCTGAAAAGCTCCTTTGTCATCCTTTTTGAACTCGACATGGACATTCTCATCGAGTACAAATTTGTCGCCGGATATAAGAAGTAATTTGGATACAGCGCCTCCGCGTTCTGCATTCTTACAATACAGGTCTCCCTGGTCGACATAAAAGACCAGGCCACCCTGGTAGGTTCCGTCATAGGCAGCCAGGGCTGATCCCACTGGCGAAGTGGCTTTCCGGGAAGGGCTCATCGGCGTCTGCTGCGACTGTCGTGCAGTCAGATCGTCCAGCTGCCATTGCGCCATCATTTTTTCTTCATCGCTTTTCGCATGCTGTGCCCAGTCGGCGAGAATGATCTGTCTTGCCCTATCCAGCGCTACGCCGGCTTTTACAGGGATATCCGGGTATACGCCGGTGCCTTCCCAGTCCGTCTGCGTATAGGGATTCAGGCTGCGTGCGAACGGGATATCCGCCACAAATCCCATGACCACCGGAACCGGTCCCACGGGGTGAGCGCCGCCGCCGGTGGTGTCGCCGACAATGGCAGCCCGGTGAAGACTTTTCATCCCATAACAAAAATCTTCGCCACCGGAAAAAGTACGTTTGCTCGTCAGGATGTACACAGGCATCGACAAGGTCAGGCTATCGGCATCCGCCGGATCGGTATAGAATGTTCTTTTTCCCCGGGGATTGATGATATCATTCCAGTGACGACGCTCCGGAAAAAAATAGCTTGCGACGGCGCAGACCATCACCGGGCTTCCGCCGCCATTCTCTCTCATATCGATGATCAGCGCCCTGGTATTGGCGACAAACCGGAAAGCCCCGGTAAAGGTGGGACGGGCCTCTTTCAGAAAGTCGACAAAACCATTGAACTTGACATAACCGATATTCCCCGGTAAGACCTCCGCTTTGGTGAACGCGAAGTTCTGCTGCCGCGCAAAGACCCGTCCGAGAGAATCACCGATCCTGCGCCGGCTGGCTGCCCCATTGGTATCGGCCATATCCCTCGCCATGCCCGGCGCATAGCGGAGACGCAAATGACCGTCATGATGCGCTTTTTGCAAGTCCTGCAGAAGACGATCAGCCAACTCCTGCGGATCCCGGATCGCGGCATAAGACCCCTTTTTATATTCTTTATCGAGATAGGCCGCCATTTTTTCCGCCGTGTCGGGAAATACATAATTATGCTTCAGCACCTGTCCCAGACTATCGATGACCACACGGGTAATAGCGGGTGTAATGGGCAACGGTGTTTCCCCCGGACCTTGCGCCCGGCAAAAACAGACACTGGCATGCTGCCATACAATCAATAAAAGAAGACTGGACCATTTATTTTTCATATCCATAGTTTGTCACATTTTCCCGTCTTTTCATCACATTTACTTCAGACACTTGCTTATTATTCCTGATCTTGTTGCAAATTCCTGCAACATGAAAAGATTGGCTGTCCTTATCTTACTGCTGTATAGCTTCGCCTCACACGCTCAAACGCCCCCTGACAACTCCATTCGCATCGGCAGGACCGAAGAGTTCAATTCCAAAACCCTAAAGGAGAAAAGACGCCTCATGATCTATCTCCCCGACAGCTACTACGATACCTATTTTTACAAACGTCATTACCCCGTCGTCTACCTGCTGGACGGTGACTCGCATTTTTTCAGCGTCGCTTCGATTATCAAACAGATGAGCGAAGACGGAGGGGGACTCCTGTTCCCCGAGATGATCGTCGTTGCGATACTCAATACCGACCGCAATCGCGACCTCACACCCACGCGCGATACCACCGAGGTCCGGATGGGCAGGGGCTCCGGCAACCACAGCGGGGGAGGAGAGAAGTTTCTCTCTTTTCTGTCGGATGACCTGATCCCGCATATCGACTCCCTCTATCCGACGACGCCCTACCGGCTTCTTATAGGTCATTCCCTTGGCGGTCTCATGGCCGTACACACCCTGATCCATCACCCACAAATCTTCTCCGCATATCTCGCCATCGATCCGAGCATCTGGTATAATAAGGCCCTGCTCCTTCGTCAGTCACGCGAGATCCTGCCGGCAGCGGATCTCCGGGGACGCAGCCTTTTTATCGCCGGCGCCAACAGCCTCCAGAACGGACTCGATACCACCACGGTCATGAATGATACCTCCTCCCTCTTCAGCCGCCACATGCAGGGCATCTTTAACATGCGCAACACGCTGATGGCCACCGCCGGCCGCACTCACCTCGCCTTTGGCTGGAAATACTATCCCGAGTACAATCACAATTCGGTGCCTCTTGTCGCCGAATATGACGGCCTTCGGTCCATCTTCGACTTCTACCGCCTGGACTTCCCGCACGAGACCTTTGAAGATCCCGGATTTAAAGCCGATACATTGTTGCCCAACCACTATGCGGAGATCAGCCGGCGGATGGGCTATACCGTGAGCCCACCCGAAGTATTTGTCAATAATATTGGATACGACCTGATGCAGCATCACCAGCTGGACAGGGCGTTCTTTTATTTCAACATGAATATTCAGAACTATCCCAATAGTTTTAATGTCTATGACTCCATGGGCGACCTCTACCTTGCAAAGGGCGAGAAGACAAAGGCGATAGAGAGTTTTACAAGATCCCTAAGCCTTCGCGAGACCCCCGAGACAAGGAAGAAGCTCGGGCAGCTGCAAAAAGAGAAATAAAACTGCTCCCAAAACTCAGGGCCCCCTTGAAAAACTAAAGTAGGAAAAATTTCCTAGAAAAAGTTTTGTTAGTAGGAAAATTTTCCTACCTTCAATTCATGAAAGCAAGCAAAGATCCTTCACCGGAGCCAACCCGGTCGGAGCTGGAGATCTTACAGGTACTCTGGCAACATGGTCCAAATACGGTACGTTTCGTCAACGACCAGCTCAATGCAGAGAAAAGGGAAGTGCAATACGCCTCCACCTTGAAGCTGATGCAGATAATGGTCGAAAAAGGACTGCTGCTCAGGGATGAGAGCCAGGTCCGGCATGTCTACAGCGCAGCCGGCGAAGAGCAGAAGACCAAACGTGTCTTACTCAACCGCTTTGTCGATTCCATGTTCAACGGTTCGGTCAGCAGCCTGATGATGCACCTGCTCGACAACGACAAGGCTTCCGAAGAAGAGCTGGAAGCGATCCGCAAGCTGTTGAACAAAACGAAAAATAAGAAGTAACATGTTACCACTCTCTATCAGACAGGAAGTGATACAGGCGATCTGCTGGACGCTGATACATTCCCTGTGGTTGGGTGTCCTGGCCGCCATGCTGGCTGCTGTCGTCATCGTATCTACGCGCAGATCACCCGTGATCATAAGATATAGATTGCTGACGATGGACCTGGTGTTATTTGTACTGGCTGTAGGGATCACCGGATCAAAAATGTTTGTGCACGCTCCCGTGAAACAGACGGTGATCGTGTTGTCCGATCCTTCCGGCTTTGTGCAGCCCATTGCAGGCCCGCGGACCGCCACGGACCAACAGGTCTCCGCAGATTACCACCCATGGGTGAACTATCGCCCGGTGGTGAATTATCTGAACCGCCATGCCTTTATTATAGTAGACATATGGCTGCTCTGTCTTTTTATACAGCTCGGCCGGCTGATGACCGGTCTCTACGGGATCAGACGACTGCGACGCACGGGTACAAGGCCTTCCGGTAAATGGCAGGACACCCTGCTTCTTTTATCCGGTCAGCTGGGGCTCAAAAGAAAGGTGGGGCTGCTGGAGTCGGCATTTATAAAGATCCCGTCGGCGATAGGTTTCTTTAAGCCGGTGATCCTTATACCGTTGGGGATCCTGTCCAACTTACCCGCCGAACAGGTGGAGACCGTCCTCCTGCACGAGCTGGCGCATATCAAACGCGGCGACTATCTGACCAACCTGCTGTTGCATATCACAGAAGCGGTGTTCTTTTTCAACCCCGGTCTTCTCTGGCTCAATACGCTGATCCGCCGCGAAAGAGAAGCCTGCTGTGATGACATGGTACTGGCGGTGACACCTGACCGCACTGTCTACCTCGATGCCCTGGTCAGCTTCAGGGAATATCTGACGGGTAAGCCGGGCCCCCTTTATGCCGTCGCGCTGGGCAAAGGGCGAAACAGCCTCCTCTGGCGAGTGCGGCGGATGCTGGCAAACGAAAACAAAAACTTAGATATCATGGAAAAGACGATCTTATCTTTTGGCCTGGCAGCCGTCATCGCGGTTGGGCTTATCAGTATGAAGCCTGCAGCAGCCCAGGTTTCCCCTCCTCCGGTTCCGGCTGCTACCGCAAAAGCCGGCGCCCCGCCTCCGGTGCCCCCACCCCCGGTACCTCCGGTCGCGGCAACGATGGCTGCGCCCCGGATCATAAAAGATACCCTACTCATGAGAGATACCTTGCCCCATCGCATGCGGAGGGATAACCCTGTGATCCTGAAGGATAGCCTTGACATCCTGAAAAGAGATGCCGAACGGAATGACCTCGAGATGCAGAGCTATCTCTATGATGCGGTGAAAAAGCATTTGGCAGAAGAACAGGCGATGCGTAGCAAGCTCTTGATGGATACCCTATCCAGGCTTAATTCAAATACGATGAGCAAGGAGGAGGTTTTGAAACTGGTCAACCACGATATCCAGCTGACTATCGACAAGGAGCTGCTGAACGGGCAGATCGCGAAACTGGCCGAAGAGCGTGCCAAAATGGCCAGCGACCAGGAGCAAATGGCCCGGGTAGTCGAAGACGAACCGTCCGGCAACACCGACCGGCGGATCCAGCGGATCACCAATAGCCTGATCGAAGCCGGACTGATCCCTGACACCAAAACATTTTCGTTTAACCTCGACAGCGAGCGACTGCTTGTCAACGGCAAACCAGCCCCGGCCGCTGTATTCCAGAAGCTGAAAGAGAGATATCTTCATTCTCCAAAGGATCATTTTAATTATATGCAAAATGGTGGCAACACGGTAACGAATATCTCGGTAGAGAAGGACTAGGCTCACACTATATGGCTTAACCTGACAAATATCAACAACCCGGCACCCGGGGACGGTGATGTTGGTGCGATGAACGGGGCTATTGCTTCACCCAACGGTAATGACTACTACGGTAAAAATTGTAACTTTCCATTGTCTTTTAAAAACAATTTTATGCCGGCAATAGGAAACACTCCCCTGATAAAATTAGCAAGCCTGTCTGAACCGGGGTCTGCAGAAATCTATGTAAAATATGAAGGCGCCAATCCCACCGGCAGCATGAAAGATCGTATGGCGCTGTCGATGGTCGAAGGAGCAGAAAAAAGAGGACAGCTGCGGCCCGGAGGGACGGTAGTCGAATATACGGGTGGCAGCACGGGAAGCTCCCTGGCCATGGTATGCGCCACCAGGGGCTATAAGGCGCATTTTGTGTCTTCGGATGCGTTTTCGGAGGAGAAACTACAAACCATGAGGGCGTTTGGGGCGGAACTGGACCTCATCCCCAGCGACAATGGCACGGTGACGGCCGGACTTTTTGACCGGATGGTCGCAAGGGTAAGGGAACTCAGTCAGGCGCCCAATACCTTCTGGACAGACCAGTTTAATAATGTCGACAACCGGAATGCCTATCACACCATGGCAAACGAGATCATCGGCGTCCTCGGAAATGACATCGATGAATTTATCATGGGTGTCGGCACCGGCGGCAGCTTTTCCGGTAATGCCGAAGTGTTTAAAAAAGAGATCCCGGGCATTCGTTGTCTTGCTATCGAACCCTTGCATGTACGCGCATTGTCCGGCGGCGATATAAGTGGCCGACACCGGCTGGAAGGCATCGGCTCCGGGTTTGTCCCGTCAATAGTCAGACGCGATCTGATAGACGGGATAATAGCCGTCTCCGACGAAGATGCCTATGCGACTGCAAGAAAACTGGCCAGACAGGAAGGTATATGGGGGGGCACCACCTCCGGCGCGAATGTATGGACGGCCCTGCAAAGAGCCAGGGTCCTGGGGCCGGGTAAAAAGATCGTCACGATCATCTGCGATTCGGGATTAAAATACCTGAATGGGCAATTGTATAAGGTATAATTACGTTATATCTTATACCCTAAAATACCCTAATCGTGAAAACCCTGATCCGATTCACCCTTTTCCTCCTTCCTTTTGCCAGTTCTGCCCAAAATGCAGACCAGAATGCCGCCAACGCCAACCCGTATACTACATATTCCGTTGAGGTACAGGCTCCTGACAGTGTGTTCCAAAGCATTCCAAAGACAACTATCGAAAACGCCATTTCCATCCGCGGGCTCAAAAAAGTCACCACATCCCCTTCCTTAACGGTCTCTTTTACCGCGCGGGATCTTGTCATCGTCGAAGAAAGTGTAAAAGAGCTTGTGGCCGGAAAAAAAGATACAACAGGCAGCGACACTACATACTATGTACAGGTCCTTTACTCCCTGAAATGCGAAGGCAAATGTTACAACACGCAAAAACAGCTGGTCTATTCAGCTTCCTGGGGCATTGGCCAGAGTAAGTTCACTTCCTTTCAAATGCCTACCCGCCAGGAGGCCGAAGACTACTGGAAGAATAATAAGGAAAGTCTTAAGAGTAATTTTATCGCCAGTATCATCAATCCATCCCTTGTCGCCATGGGGAACAGGCTGGAAAAGTTACGGTGATGCATACCCCGTAATAGAAAAAAAAGTTCAGGTATCCGGAAACCGGATAATCGTGCAACTTTGGATGATTACCGTGTCAGATCGGGCAAAAACCGTGTTTGAAAAAGTGTCACTTTACCCCTCATTTGTTGAATATTTTTCAGAAAAAAAAGGAAAATTCAAATAGTTTTCTTTTTTTTGATCCTGTATAATCGCACCCTTTACACTCCCCGTCCCCGGCATTACCAACCTAAACCGTTAAACAAATGAGAAATTACCTTAATGTGGTACGCGTGATGCGTGTCATACCTCCTCCTCCTCTATTATTACCAGCCCGTTCGTAAAACTTTAGTGGATCAGAGATCCTGACCAATGTCATGTCTGAGACTTCGGGCAGGGCGAATGTGCTCACACGGCTGTACAAGAAAATTTTTGCTACCCCTTCCTGCTTATGAATAAGATAATCTCCTTCCTGGTTCTGCTCTTTTTAGGCTTGTCCACCAATCTTTATGCACAAATAGCCAGCTTTAGCTTTTCGAATACGCCTGAGGCTCCCGTTACGGGCTGGACCAATGTTCCCGGAAATCCATATAGCTCGGTGCTGACGGCTACAGCAAATGGGATCACGGTGAGCTCAGTAAGCACCACCCATTGGATGCCTAACGATGCGTCTTCCTGTTCATTTGACTATTTAGGTGCTTCTCCCGCGACTTATTTTCCGGACCTGGTAATGGGCAATGCCTGGCTGCAGTACAATGGAACATCTTATAACCAGGCCCTGTATAGTCCGGGCAACGACCAGCTGGAATTAAGCGGACTGAACAAGGACAGCACCTATATCCTTCGAATGAGCTCCAGCGATAAGTATTTTACCGGTTCAACGGAATATGTTGTTGAGGGGCAGGTGGTGTCAGTTCCCCAGTACCTGGACACGTATAATAATCTTTCGACTGGCGTTACATTTCAGCATGTTAGGCCTAATACAAGCGGTATTATCAAAATATATGTTGCCGGCGTAAGCAATTCTACGTTTGCCATTATCTCCGGCATACAGGTTTTTTCGGGTTCGGCTAATGTTGGTGCTCCCGTGGTGGCCATATCTGCTCCAAAGAATGGGACAGTGATCTCTGAGGGCGCCAACCTGCTTATCAATTCTACGGCATCGGAGACCGGTGGTTCCATTACCAAAGTGGAGTTCTTTGCGGATACGACTAAGATAGGAGAGGTCGATGCAGCGCCGTATAACTATACCTGGGTGAATCCTACTCCCGGCAATTACCTGATCACTGCAAAGGCTACTGATAATGTTGGTACGATCAGCACGGTTGCCATCAACATAGGAGTTGAATCGCTGAATTATTTCTGGTCGACCACTGGCAATATCGCTACGGGCGGGGACAGCAGTTTTGTGGGTACGGTGGATACGAACAGGCTGGCTTTCCGGACGAATAACATCGAACGGATGAGTATTTCAAAAGACGGGAATCTTACCATCGGAGGAAAGGATACCGCGAGTCATCCGTCGTTCAGGATCTATAAGAATGGAGACCTGGCGGTAGGTACGACGATGGACAGGTCTGTGAATACGGCAGATCAGGTCGGGATGCGCTACTATTCAAAGATCGGGATGCTGCAGGTCGGGGCTTCCGACCGGCTGGATACCACTGTAAACCCTATCGTGTATGGAACTTGGCCCAGTTCGGGGATTGTTATCAACAGCGACGAACCGAATGTAATAAAGGGAAGGATGCTGAATACGGTATTTGCCGGTGATGCCAATACAATGGACAGCCTGATCCGTTTTGAGAATGTCATCATCGCATCGGAGAATTCCCACTTTGTAACGGGTATAGACAATATGTTTAACGTGATCCTTGCCGGATATGGAATGAACATCACTGCTCCTCTCTCCGATGCGCTGATCAGCGGCAACGGCAATCAGATAACGAAGCCGGTATCCATTTCGAATATCAATGGATTTGCGAATACCACTGCGGATACGACAAACGGATCATTGATCAACGGGGCCTTTAATCAGTTTGGTGGAAGTTCACAGCTGGTCTCGGGTCAATACCTGGTCAACCGGACACCTCTTGGAACGACGCTTGGCAACAGCAATGTGGATTTTGCGACCCTTCCTTATACCGGCAACCGGCAGATCAATGTGCCCAATATCGATCAGTATCCTTTGCTGGCATTGGGTAATGGCGGGAATGCATCCGGAACCGTTCGCTCCAATGCGCTGACGATTCTCTACAACGGCCGGACGCAGATCAACACAACGGGTTTTGCCAATCAGCTGACCCAGGCGAATGTGACACCGGGAGCCGCGCTGGACGTGGTCAGCACGAACACGGGCGTACTATTACCAAGACTGACGAGTGCGCAGCGGAACGCGATTGTCGCCGGGGACCTGAAAAATGGGCTTTTGTTATACAATACGGATAGCAGTGTGTTCCAGTATTACAATGGGAGTGTGTGGAGCTCCGTGGGCAGCGGCAGTGGGGGCAGCAGTGGGCGCTGGCTCTTTTCAACCGGTACCAGCGGAACGGTCTATGATACGGATGACAATGTTGCCATCGGGACCAATGATGCTGCAGGATACAAGCTCGCCGTGAAAGGATCAGGTCTTTTCACCAGGATTCAGGTGCTGTCGGCAGCTAACTGGCCGGACTATGTATTCAAAAAAGAATACCGGCTGCGGAAGCTGGAGGATCTGGCAAGCTATATCGATAAATACCATCACCTCCCGGAGATTGTATCTGCGGCAACCGTTGGAAAAGAGGGGATCGATCTGGGGGCAAACCAGGCAGCTATCCTGAAGAAGGTGGAAGAGCTGACGCTGTATCTTATTCAGGAGAACAGATCACTGAAAGAGCAGAATGCGCAGCTTCAACGGCAACAGGCAGAGATCGACGAATTGAGGGCGCTGATCAACAAAATCAAACAATAACAGAAAATTGCACTTAAGATTTCTGCATATCGTATTTGTATCCTGCTTGTTTCTTATCAGCGGATATGCTCAGGCACAGCTTCCGGCAGGCAAAAAGCTTAGCGCTGTCTCTCCTGAAGACCTGTCGAGGGATACTGCCGGTCGCAGGAACTTTATCCTGCTGCCAGTGCGAAATTCCTGTAAAGGGATGCAGGCATATTTTTATGACCCTGCCGAAGGACTGCGTTTGAACAGCCTCCATAAGGGAAGTCAGCCTTCGGCTGAAAAACGATCCCTCATCAAGGTTCATGGCAATGTATTGTATGATCTTAATTACTGGTCGAGGATAGACACCCCCTTCGCCGAAAAGGATGTCTATCAGCATACCCTTCAAACCTACCTGGATGTCTTATATAAGGATAATTATCCTTTCCGTATATTCTTTACGACAAGGTGGAGTAATTCCTCCCTGTTCAAAAATTTCACCGATCTCAATTTCCTTTATAACGCTGCTGATTTTAACAACAGGGTTAGAAAGCAGGTAAAAGACCTGTTGCGCCAGCAAATGAATGGGGATTCCCTCCCAGCGCTGGAAAAAAAGCTAACCCTGCAACGCAAAAAGTATGACAGCCTGCAATACTGGTTGAGCGACCCCTCCCAGCTTCAGCGACTTGCTGCCGAACAGGAGAGACTGTGGTTGAAAAGAAGGCAGAAAGCCCTGCTTCAAAGCGCGGGTTCGGGACAGGACTCCACAAGATCTCCATCTCCGCCCTCTATTCCTGATCTGTCCTCCCTCCGGTCATATAAATTCAGTAACAATTCGGGTAAAAGTTCAAAGGCCGATAGTCTTCAGGATAAAGCGGACAGGCTTGATTCGTCCTTTTCCTCAAAATATGACAGTACAAAAAAGCTGATGGACAGCCTTGGGTCACAGCTTGCAGCCCTTGAAAAGCGGTACGATCAGCGCAAGCAGGCCCATGACCGGAATATGGATAGCACTTTACGCGGGATCGATCATATTAACAGCGGTTCGGAGCTGAAGGACAAGCTTGCTGAGCTGCACGTTTCCGATAGTTCACTGCCCAAAGGCTATAACACCCTTTATTCGGTACGCTCATTCGGCATCGGACGGACGATGTTGAACTACTCCGAGCTGTCTGCAAAAAATGTAAGCATCAATGGATTGCAGGTGGAATATAATCCATCTTACTACGCTGCTTTTGCCCTCGGAACGGTAGATTACCGCTTCAGGGATTATTCGGTTCAGAACGCAGTCAGCGGTCAATACATTGGACTGGCGAGGTATGGCTGGGGGAAGAAGGATGGCAATAGTGTCATCGTCACGTATTATGAGGGCAAGCGGCAGCTGTACAACGCCTATACTACACCCCAGGGCACAGATATCCCCAACTACAGCCTGATGGGATTCACCGTCGAAGGCCGCTATAAGCTGGGACGTACTACAACTTTCACAGCAGAGGTGGCAAAATCATCTTCTCCATATTACAGCCTGGACAGCCTGCATACGCATAATGTACTCGGCAGCGCACTAAAGCTTAGCGACAAGACCAATGAAGCCTGGTCTTTAAAGCTCAACACCTTTATACCAAAGACACAAACCCAGTTGGATGCCAGTTACAACCGTTATGGCTCCAATTTTCAATCCTTTAGCCTTTTCACAACAGGTTCGGAGCAAACAGCATGGTCTTTTAAAGTGAGCCAGCCGCTGTTCCAGCGTCATCTACAGCTGGTGGCAGGCATCCGCACCAACGATTTTACGAATCCTCTTTTGAATTCGGCTTACAAAAGTACGGCCCTGTTCGAAAGTTTCCAGGCTACGTTCCGTGCCAAAAAGCTGCCGGTGATCTCGGTAGGCTACTTTCCCAGCTCTCAGGTGATCAAGCTGGGAGACGGACAGTTCCAGGAGAATCTTTTTTATACGCTGACGGCCAATGTCAGCCAGGCATATAAAACGAACGGGATCTCGATGCTCACGATGCTGATGTATACACAGTTCTATAACAAGGTGACAGACACGGGATTTGTCTACTACAATACAAAGAATTTACTGGTAAGCCACAGCATTTTTTTGGGCCGCCTGAACACGCAGTCGCAATTCTCAGCGGCGATGAGTGTCGCATATAACCTGTATGTCCTGGATGACAAGGCTGATTACCGTCTCACCAGCTGGTTGACGCTGGGGGCCGGAGTGAAATACAATGTGCAGACCGTCTACAATATCAGGCAGTGGGGGTATTCCGGTAATGCGGCCTTCCTTGTCCCGAAGATAGGAGAGTTCAGGTTTACCGCTGACAAGGGATTTATCCCGGGCAATAACAGACAGCTGGTCGTCAATAAGACCGGCCGGCTTACTTATTCGAAAGTTTTTTAAAAAAAGTATATGCGAAAGAAATTTTTATTGCTGATCACACCCGGGCTTTTCTGCTGCTGTCTTGCTTTCAGTCAGCTGAACCTGGTATTGCAGGTCCCTCCGCTGGGTGTCATGCAAAAGGCCCAGTTGTGGAATATGGCATTGGTCTATACGGGTAATGGTGCCAGCGTCGCAGTCCAGCTGACCTTGTTGAGCGCAAGAGATAATCAGCCGGTAATGACGGCTACTACGCGTTCGATCTTCGTGACAAAAGGGACGACGGTGCTCACGCCAAAAGAAGTTTCTCCGGTGCAGTACGATTATTTATCACCGACCTTCTCGGACAGAGACCCCAATGGGTTTTTACCTGCCGGAAATTATAAAGCCTGTTATTCGGTAGTCAGCACCGGGCATGGTCTATCGATGCTTGCCGAAGAATGTATACCGATAGAAGTTCAGCCCCTGAGCCCTCCGCAGCTGGTCACTCCCGGCGACAAGGATACGGTTCCTACTGCTTATCCGCAGTTCAGCTGGATACCACCGGTACCGCTGAACCTGTTTAGCAGCCTCAACTACGACCTGGTGTTGGTGGAAGTGCTGCCCAGCCAGGCCCCCCAGGAAGCGATACAACAGAATATCCCGGTTTATTCCATAGGGCATTACAAAGATGTCGTTCATCTTTATCCGGCTTCCAATCACCCCCTGGATACCGGGCGTCTGTATGCCTGGCGTATTGTCGCAAAAAATGAAAGCGAGTTCATCGATGAGTCGGACGTGTGGACGTTCAGACTTGCATCGGCAAAGCGGGATACCGTGAAGATCCCATATGATGCGTATATCCCGCTTCGGAAAAGTAATGAACCGGCGACGGGTATCCGCTCCATTACAAATGGTATACTGGCGATAAAGTATTATTCCTATAACAGGGACCACGACACGACCGTAAATTTTTATGACCAGGGTGGCCACTTGATCAGGACGGTAACACGAAGGATCAGATACGGGGAGAATTATCTGAGTTTCCCGATAGATGGCCTGTTTGAAAAGGCAAAACTTTACCGGGTGGAGATCATCGACGAAAGGTCCTATAGAAATACCGCCAGCTTTACTATACAATAAACCCTAAGAAGCAGAATAAATCTATGATCCAGCTACTTGCTACAAAATACCGGAAGAGTATTGCTTTTACTCTGTTCTTATTGTTCGACCTGTCCTTCTTTTTGTCGGCGGAGGCGCGCGCGGCAACGTTCACCGCCCGGCCAACATTCACCGCATACAGAGCCTCTGCGCCGCACCCCGCAGCTTCCGCCGCCATCAGCGCACCCCACGTCGCCGCCATCAGCGTACCCCACGTCGCCGCAACCATCAGCGCGCCACCTGCTGCCGCAGCGGTCAATGCTCCGGCGTCCGTGGCAAAGCGTCCTGCCATCGGCGGCCCTAACCAACCCGAAATGACCTCCTTCAAAGCGGTAGACATGAATAACATGGTCAACCTTTTTACCGGGGATTTCAGCTATAATATTCCCTTGCTTGATGTCGGCGGATATCCCGTCAACCTTTATTACAGCGGCGAAATAGGACCGGAGCAGGACGCCAGCTGGGTTGGGCTCGGCTGGAATATCAATCCCGGAAATATCAACCGGAACATGCGGGGTGTTCCTGATGATTTCAACGGGGATGAAAAGCTGGTACAGGAACAGAATATGAAGACAAATACTACCTGGGGGGCAAGTGTCGGCGCCAATGCGGAATTTCTGGGTTTTAAAGCGCTGGCTCCGACAACGACCTTCACCACGGGTGTCTCCTGGAACAGCTATCTTGGCATCGCACTGGACATCGGAGTAGAAGGCGGCCTTGAATTCAAGGTGGCAGGTAAGGCCAGCTCCGAAAAATCTCCCAGCCTCAATTTTGGACTTAACCTTGCGCTGGATCTCAACTCGCGTTCGGGTCTGACGATGACGCCTTCCGCGTCCCTGACGGGCAACGCCTTTTTGAACGACAGGACCTTTAATCTTGGATCGACCCTGTCCACCAGCTTTAACTCCCGGGTCGGGATCCGGTCATTGCAGATAACTGATCAGCTCTCAGTAAGTAAGATCTCGGAAAAAACGACCCACTACGAAGGTTTTGACATTATCCGGCACGTCCGAAGTACTAATTCGGCGAATCTCTACGCCACATCCATCAGCTTTGCCCGGCCCAGCTATATGCCCTCTATCCGTGTCCCGATGATCAATTCGGCACTCGCCGGTCATTTTCAGCTCGGGTCGGGAATAGCAGGCGTCTATGGGTCTGTCGAAGCAGAGTTCTACAGACAGCAGTCAAAAGTCGACTACGCCAAAGCTATCAAAGGCAGACCCATGGTGGGATATCTATATGCCGAAAAGGCGATGAATGACGCCAATGCAGTGATGGACTTCACCCGTCTGAATGACAGAGAGGTCACACCCAATACACCGATCATCTCCGCTCCTCAGTATACTTATGATGTCTTTACCATACAGGGCGAGGGTACGGGTGGATCGATCAGGGCTTATCGCAACGATCCTGGTTATGTACGGGATAATGCCACGGGCTCTTCGGATGATAATGATGCACTTGGTGTCGACATCGGTATCCCCGGTCACTATGGTCTTAACTTAAATATTATTAGTACACCTTCTTCTATTGGGGAATGGCTTTTGGGAAATACCATCAGGACGACCATCCCCTTTCGACCAAAGCAGACCAACACCAGCTGGGAGAACGTCTATTTCCGTAATCCGGGAGAGACCAGCGTACTCGACAACGGAGAATACGACGGCATCGGCGGGCTTAATCTGGTCCGTTACCAGTTGACCGGTGATCCGCATAGCGCCACGATCTTAAATAGCCTGGATAATTTCTCTAATACGGGCAGTTTTTTAGGGAGTACCACGCTGGCCCCAAGACCCACGACTGCCCCGAGAAAGAAGCGTACCCAGCTGATCGATTTTCTTACTGCGGAAGATGCCAGCAATTTTGGACTGGACCTGCAGATAAAGAACTACAGTAGTCAAACGCTGTTAGATCCCGCAACCAACACCCTGAACTATACCCCGATCCCCAGGGTCGGCGGCTATCGCCTGAAGAACCATATCTCCCAGATCAATGTCACCGAAAGTAATGGCAGGCGATATGTCTATGGGATACCTGTTTATAATAAATGCCAGAAAGATTTCACTTTCACGGTGGAAAGGTCGGATCTCAGCTCCCCTGGCAACGTGGATCAGATCGGTTATGACGCCCCTGAATCCGATCCTGCCAATAACCCGGCTGTTTTAGGCACGGATCAACGAAATAAAGATGGTTATGCGCAGATCACGACCACACCAGCCTATGCGCATTCTTTTTTATTATCGGGTCTTTTGTCACCGGATTATGTCGACGTTACAGGCGATGGGATCACGGATGATGACGCGGGGGATGCCGTGAAATTCAATTACACCGAGATACTTGACGGGTCCGGAAATCCGGCCTATCATAAGTGGCGAACGCCGATGCCCAGCCTGACGGCCAACTTCAATGCGGGAGCCCGGACGAATATCAAAGACGATAAAGGGTTGGTCTCCTATGGTGAAAGAGAATCCTGGTATCTGCATTCGATCGAGTCAAAGACCATGATCGCTGTCTTTACCCTTCAGGACAGAAATGACGGTCAAAGTGTGATCAATAAAGATGGCGGGCTTGATGCCAGCAACCATTCCCTCAAATGCCTGTCGAAGATCGAGCTGTTCAGTAAGGCTGATCTGAAGAAGAACGGCTATGGCACCGCCAGCAGCAATGCAAAGGCCATAAAGACGGTCAACTTCACCTATGACTATTCACTGTGTCAGAACACGCCCGATAATCCGGGATCTGGTAAGCTGACCCTGACGAGTATCTCATTCAGCTATAACAACCAGATCAGCCGTACGAATAAGAATAAATATGTCTTCTCCTATGGCAGTGACGCAGCAAGCAATCCTCAGTATGCAGTCAACGCTTCGGATCGCTGGGGGACTTACAAACCGGCATCGATGAACCCTGCCGGCATGCGTAATGCCGACTATCCCTATACTCCGCAGCAGGTCTCCGATGGAAATGGTGGGCTGGTGTCTGCCAAACCCACGCTTGATCAGAATGCCGGCGCCTGGTCCCTTAAAAAGATCCTTCTTCCATCCGGCGGACAGATCGAGGTGGGTTATGAAAGCGATGACTATGCATTCGTACAGGATCATCGGGCTACGGATATGATGAGCATCGCCGGCTTTGGTTCGTCGCCGACCTCCTTTAGCAATGAGCTCTATGGCGTGGTAGCGGGTAATTATGTCGAGAACAATTACCTCTTTATCAATGTCCCGGTGCCCTGTACGGCAGCTGATGTCTATGCAAAATATCTTTCGGGCGCCACTCAGCTGGCTGTACGGATGATGGTGAATATGCCCAACGGGCAAGAATTGATCACCTCCTACGCCAGTTTTGACGTAGGGACCGGGAATTATGGGGTCTATAGCAGCAATATTATCTGGGTCAAAATAACTCCAACCAATTCCCGTGGCGCCCTGGCGATGAGCGCCCTCGAATACCTGCGCGAGCAATTGCCGGCTCAGGCCTTCCCGGGATATGATGTATCGGGTCAGGGGATCGAGGCGATAGGGGATGCGCTGATCGGAATGCTGGACGCCTTATCCACCGCTTTTTCCGATCCGATCAATGCCCTGCGTAACAGAGGACTTGCCCGTTCTGTAGTGCTGGATCATTCCTTTGCCCGGCTGAATGACCCGGATGGATATAAATATGGCGGTGGTCAGCGGGTCAAATCCATCAAGCTGAAGGATAATTGGGCGGCGATGACCCAGACTTTTAATACGGTCTATGACCAGGAATATAATTATGAAACGACTGAGACATTCAATGGCACGACCCGCACGATCAGCAGTGGCGTTGCCTCCTATGAGCCGGCAATGGGCGGCGACGAGAATCCCTTCCAGACTGCCAAACTGATAGCCGACAAGCTGCCCCTGGGCCCGACCTCCTACGGGTCAGTGGAAATGCCTATACTCGAGTCTTTCTTTCCCGCTCCGGTGGTAGGGTATAGCAAGGTCACCGTCACTTCACTGCCTACGAATACGCCTTCGCCACAACAAAAGACAAGGTCGGGGATAGGGCGGCAGGTGACCGAATTCTATACGGCAAAGGATTTCCCGGTATTTTATAGCAATACCGCCCTGGATGGCACTACGGATCTCCAGGCGCACGACGCATCGACGACCAACTTTTTATCCAAATATGCTTTTGACAGCAGGACGATCTCTCAGGGTTTTCTGATAGCCAACAATGACATGCATGGCCGACTGCATACACAGACCTCGTATGCGGAGAATGATCCGACCCTGAAGGTCAACTATACAGAGAATTTCTACCGGAATACGGGTCTCAATGGCCTGAATGAGACCTTTGACTTTGTCTCTTCAGCCAATGGAGGAGCGATCACCTCCGGTAACCTGGGCATTGACGTTGAGCTGATGACCGACACGCGTGAGTTCAAAGTCAGCAGCAACAGCATAGAGGTCCAGGCCAATGTCGACCTTTTCCCGGTCTTGTTCCCCATATGGCTCCCCTTTATCTGGCCGGTAAAAGGCAGCAGTCAGAATATCTATCGGGCGATAACCACTACAAAGGTCATCACCTATCATAGTGTGCTGGACAGCACCGTGGTCATCGACAAGGGTAGCAAGGTGGGATCGAAGAATTTATTGTATGATGCAGAGACCGGTCAGACCATCGTCACCCGGACCAATAATGAGTTCGACAAGCCATTGTACAGCACCAGCTACCCGGCCTGGTGGGGCTATAGCGGAATGGGACCGGCCTATCGGAATACCGAAGTCCTCTGGTCCGGTATCAATATCAGCGACGGCAAGCTGGTTGGTGGTTCGCTTGACCCCAGTTTGCTGGAGAGTGGTGATGAGCTCTACTTCGGCGGGCTTCCTGCCGGTTCAGGCTGCCCCGCACCGTCGGGATTGACCGGCCGCATCTGGGTACTGGATAAGAATAAAAATAACCCGCCTTTCCCGGCCAGCTCCCACGACTTTATCTTTATTGACAGCCTGGGCCAGCCTTTTACCAATGGCAACATCACAAATCTGCGTGTTATACGCAGCGGCAAACGCAATATGCTGGACGCAATGGCGGCATCGGTCGTCAGTATGGTCAGCCCGATCGTGACCAATGGCAGCACGAGAAAGCTCTCGCTGACAAATTCGAGTAATGTGCTGAGTGCGACGGCAATGGAGTTTAGCGAGAAATGGCAGGTTGACAAGGGGATCATAGGCACATTCACTACGGTGAACGATCAGACTAACTGTACTTCGACCGAGGTCCCGGATTGCAACGGTCATTTAGACAAGAGCATCAACCCATACCGGAAAGGTTTGTTGGGGAATTTCCGTGCCTACCGGACGTTGACCTTCTATGACAACAGGGCGGAGACCGATCCGGCCGTGCCGACCAATCTTGGAAAGAACGGCGCTCTGGCTAATTTTTCACTGTACTGGGATTTCGATGCTACCAATGCAATGGTGCCAAATGCTTCCCTGACCAACTGGATAGAGACGGACCGGGTTAAGAGGATCAACTCACGCGGGTTGCAGCTGGAAACAAAAAATGCGGCCGGCATCTATACTTCAGCCCTCTATGGCTATAGTAAGACACTGCCCGTGGCTGTGACAAATAACTCGCCTTACTATCAATCTTTTTATGACGGGTTTGAAGACAGGGGATATACGCAGGGACTCGAGAACGATCAGGTCGCGCCTTGCCCGTCCGGCCAGCCGGATTTTGCAGCTATGCCAAATACCACGCTGATGAGTTCGGCTGTGACTGGTTTTAGCGCGCATACCGGCAACTATTTCCTGGCTGTCAACACGAACAACAGCGCTTCTATCAACATTCCCATTGTCAGTGGTGACAATACAGCCTTTAATCTGGTATATGGCAGCCAGACCCCCACCTCCCTGATCAATCCGGGAGTTAACAATACAGATAATACAATTCCATCCGGCTCTTCCTATACCATTACAGGTACGTCAGATCTCAACCTTAATGCGTCGATACCTTCTACAACGTCACATAGTTTTGGAACCACATGGGATGGATATTTTCAGGTAGTGGCAAAGTCGACTTATATATTCAGTTTAGCAGTAAGTACAAATTACAGCAACCTGAGCAATGCCGGTCTTTCGGCGTCATTAACGGTAAACATCGATGACGCGAATGGACAGAGTGTTTTTACTCCTACTTCTCCTATTCCTTCTGTGGCTGTGAATGTCGATGAATCAAATAATGTCTCCCAGCATAATGCGACTACATTTTCTGTGACACTTTGTCCGGGCATATATCATATGTATGGCAGTGTCAACGACAATTATCATGTATTTAACGGAACAGGTGCTCAAACAACAGACTTGTTTCAATTCGGTGAGGTTTTCGGGCCTGCCTTTACCCTGTATAAAAATACAAGTCAGAGTTCGGGATGTACGACGACTGTGCCGATCGCGGGGGATGCCACCATGTTAAATCCGACGTTTGCCCTGGTCGCAGGGCAGCCCATGGTCATCAGCGCATGGGTGAAAGAAGGCGTTGCTCCTGCAACCGGTGTCGAAAGCTATACGGGGAACAAGATCTATTTTAATGATGGTACCGGAGCCACCACTACCTTGTCGCCGACAGGTCCTATCATAGAAGGGTGGCAGAGATATGAAGGTAAGATCACGGCGGCTGTAAATGTCAATGCCACGACAGCAACCTTTACATTTGAGAATACCAGCGGGCAGGTATTGTATCTGGACGATATCCGCATCCATCCTTTCAATGCAGAAATGAAGAGCTATGTCTATGATCCTGTCAATCTGCGTCTCATAGCAGAGCTGGATGCCAACAACTACGCAGCTTTTTACGAATACGATGAGGAAGGGACGCTGATCCGGACAAAGGCAGAGACACAGAAAGGGATCAAGACCATCAAAGAATCCAGAAGTGCTAAACAAAGAACCATTACCACCGTACAATAAGGAATAATGAAGTTTATACTATTTATAACAGCGGTATTTATTGTTTCGGCGCGTCCTTGCCAGGCCCAAAAAGGGGATTCGCTGGCCACGCTGAAGCTATTTATGAAGGTCTGTAACAGTTACAAGCAGCTGCCGGTACAGGTGGACCTGGATATCACCAATTCGACCAATGTTGTAGTAACTGCGGAAGACAGCAGCCATATCCGGGCGACGTTTGTACTTCGGAAGGAAGGGTCGTATATCGATCTGGGGGATATGGAGCAGATTGCCAATGACAGTATCATATTGCTGGTGAGCAAAAAGATGAAAAGAATGCTGCTGTATTCGAACACCCGTTCGGTCCCGCAGCAGCTGCAACTATCGGTGGGCTTGCAGCTAAAGGACTCTTCTCTGCTAAGACTTGCCGGGAGGTATACTGCCACCGGGACAGCTATTGCAAAGGATACGGCAGAGATCGGGATCACTGGCAGATTGTTTGTGCGACTGACAAACCTGCCTGCGGAGGCCATCCGTCTCCGGTACGATCCAGTCACCTGTCAGCCTTACGAAATAAGACAGATGAAGCGAAGTCTCAGACCTTTGACAGAGACTGACTACAGACAGTTGTTGTCCCAGGGCTTTAAGGAAGGTGGAGAGCTCGTTCATTCGGACAACCGTTACTATGTTGTCCGGGAACAGGTCTCGGTATACCGGTACGACCGGATCACGCATGTACCCGGCGACCGATTGCCTGTGACCATCGGGGACCGCATTACGGGAGACGGGAATGGCAATTATAAGGCGGCCAGTAAATTTGAAGGATATTCAGTATCAAGAGAGTTTTAAAAGGAATCTATTCACAATGAATACACTACGATCAATCTCATCAAGGTCTTTCGTACACCGGACGATGGTTATGCTGCTGGCTTGTTTACTTTTCCATGGCAGTATCGTACGTGCGCAATCGGCAGGTATCCCGCAGTCGTTTGGCAATCGGCTGGTCGGAGCCGGTATTGTTGCCAGTGCAACTGTCGACGCGACCTGCCCTGTCCAGGGTGAAAAGGCGGCTACGATCAGGGATGTAGTCTCTTTTAATATTGATGAAGAAAATCCTTCTTATCTCCCGGATAATTTCACGGCTACCGTGACGGTAGACATCGACTATGGCGACAATTCGTCTTCGACTACCCGGATCTCCGCCGTCTCGCTGACGGTCAACTACAGTAAAGATGCCGGTGTCAGCTACGATACAAAAAAATATATCAGTTTTGCGGGTGCCCGATACGTGAAGGCAACCGTTACCGCGATCTCGGTCACTCCCGCCACGCTATCCAACCAGGTCAGTGCCCTATCCGTACTGACCTTGAAGAGCGAGATCCAGGCGACCTTGTATTTTGACCTGAACCCCAATCTGCTGCCGGCTTCTCTCGTACAGCCTCCCTCGCCCTGCTCTTCGGGGACCGCCACCACGGATGAGCTGCCAATCGCCTGGTCCTGGCCCGCAGGCGCCGTCAACAACGGAACCCAGGTGGAATGGACCTTTGTCCCGGGAGATGTCACAGACAACTATTTCAATTCCGACGGATCACCGAATTACAGCCTGCTTTTTAAGAACAACAGCACCCGTGTGGACCTTCCTCTCGGGATCTCTTCCTATACTATTCCCCTGTTCTATGATGGCGCCGGTACATTATATTACCGCATCAGGGCCGTCAACAACCTTCCCTCCGGCAGCAGGACCGACGGCCCCTGGGCGAATGGCCAGCCCGTGCCGTTCTGTGGCCACAGTCCTGCCCTTAACTGGCAGGTGAACACCTCTTTTGCCGAAGATGGTAAGAGAAAAACGGTCATGCAATATTATGACGGAAGCCTGCGGATGCGGCAGACCGTTACAAAAGATAATTCGACCAATACGACGCTGACGGCGGAGACATTTTACGATGGGCAGGGAAGACCTGCTATCCAGATCCTGCCAGCCCCTGGAATTAACAATATCGTCGCCTATACGGCCAACCTGAATACGTTCAATACGCAGGCGCCGGGCACCGATCCGGCTGCCCTCTTCGATCTGCAGCCCATCAGTGGAGGGAACAATGCTACTCCACCCCTTTCCACGGCGACAGGTACCGCGTTGTACTACAATGCGGCTAATCCCGAGACCAGTCAGAACGGGAATGGTAATATCCCCGATGGCGGGGGTTATCCTTATACGGTAACGCGTTACACACCCGACGCGACAGGCAGGATCATGACCCAGAGCGGAGTGGGACCAGCCATGAAAATGACCAGCGGCCACGAGACAAAATATTTCTATGGCAACGCTCCGCAGGAGCAGCTGGACGGACTCTTTGGGACCGAGGTGGGGATCAGCCCGCACTATTTCAAGAATATGGTCCAGGATGCCAATGGTCAGATGAGCGTCAGCTATATGGATATGCATGGCCGCACCATTGCTACCGCACTCGCCGGTGTTGCCTCTCCCTCGCTGAAACCGCTGGATCTGACACAATATCCGGGGCAGACTCCGCAGACCCTGACACAGAATCTGCTCCCGACCGGGGGCAACATCGTCAAGGGCAATAGCCTGGAATCGCTGAATACACTGCTGGTGCCGGTAACTGAACCGTACAGCTTTACGTATTCACTGACACCTGATGCGCTGACCCTGCAGAATTGCCAGGCCACACAAAGTATCTGTTATGACTGCATGTACAATCTTGAGATCACTATCACGGATGAGTCCGGTGATACTGATCCCATCGTTAGGAGATTTGACAATGTAAGTCTTTCTTCTGCGAATGTCTGCCCGCCGGGGAATGCATTGCTTGCAGACGATGATTTCAGCAGCACTGCGACGTCCGGGGTTTCAGGAAATACTATAACTTTTTCCCAGCTGCTTACGGCCGGGTCCTATTCCGTCCGAAAGACACTGACGGTAAGCGATGTTGCCAGGCAATCGATGAGAGACCAGTATGTAACATCTGGTCTGTGCAAAGACGAGCAGGGTATCATCGATTCGATCTATAATGTCTTACAGGCGCAGACCAGCTGTGCAGTGCCCAAGGGCCCCTGTCAGAATTGCGGGGTCAATACACTCGACCTGATCCAGTCGCAGATGCTGGAGGACATGATGCCTTTTACGGGGCAGTATGCAAAAGACCCTTCCACAGTAGTGATGTCCTCGACCTCATACAATGCCTACGACATTTTTGCATCCGGTCACTTCCGGACGCCGACCGGTGGTAATTACCTGGATGCAGCCGGTAATCCGGATGCCTCCATCTCTTCTGCTACGCTGTCCACAGTCACCCCGGCTGACTATGAAGGTCTCTTTGCCCCATCATGGGCGCAACAATTATTGCCTTTTCACCCGGAGTATAACGAGCTTTTGTTTGCCCAGCAGCATTTGGTCAGCTCCTATGCTTTTATAGACGGGTTCAACAGTGTCACCACCTATGGCACTTCAGGGGCATACCAGAATCAATATAATACTACGGAAGACCTGGACCCTTTCTTTGCGCTATGGCCGGCTATGCGGACTTATATGCATAACCTGTCATCGGTAGGAGGGTATTATAATGGTTTTAGTCTCTGGCAGATCGCATATGGCGGCGTCACCTGTACGACGAACCCCGATCCGGGAGCCGTGAACCTTTGTTATGAATCCAGCCCGGTCAGCCCACAGTATTTTGGTAGCCTGCCCGCGCCTGTCCTGAATCAAATATGGAATGTATATCAAAGCCTGTATACTTCGGTTCGCGATTCTCTTGTGAATATTTATATTTTAAACAATGGTTCAGGTCCCAATCAGACAGCACTGGTCAACGATCATTATATATTGAGATTTCCATCCAGTACCAGCCAGATCGTTACACAATATAATTTGCCGGGTTTCCCTACCACGGGCGGCGCGGCCCCGACGGTATCCCTGACTGACCTGGCGGCCGCTGCACAGTCGACCCAATGCAGCAGCTATATAGACAGGTGGAAACAGGCGTTGCTGCAATGTCCTGTTTTAGCAGCACGATCGGATGCGCAGGATATCTTAACCGAGATCACGAACCGGATGGTGGCGGTATGCGAAAGAGGTCAGGATCCCGCTAATCCCTATGGCTCTTCTTCCGTAGCGCCGGCCAATATTATCAATGGCGGTGACAACAGCTTTGAGGACGTCATCAACAATGTGTTTGCCGAAAAGGGTATCCCGATCAGCCAGCTCTGTAATCCATTCGCGATCGACTTCCCCAAACCCTATGGGAAGAATCCGCAGATGATCAAAGAAATGATGGCTGTCGTGGACAAATGCGCCTGCGACCAGTTTGCAAAACTTAAGCTCGCAGCCGGTGTATCCACCTTTCCAGAACTCAACGCCTGGCTGCTGGCCAACTATGGCGACACCCTCACCCAGGTGGAATTCGATGCCATGCAGAATTGTAGTATCATCGGGCAGACAATTTGTACATGGGTGAACTATAACATGCCGCAGAACTCGGATGGGTCCTGTCCCTGCACCCTTACTCCTCAAGGTGGTACCCAGGCTGCTGCCTTCGTACAACCTGTCACTGATGTCACCCTGCCACCTGTTACCAATCCGCACATTTGTTTTTGTAACCAGCAGGTATGCCGCACAATAGATGCCTATCCCCTTTCCAGCCCCCAGCCAAAGCCCGCATTTCTCGATTGCGGTTTCTCGGGTTACAATCATTGTCTTACCTGTTCCCAGCTAAGTGGGTATGTCACATCTTACAAGGCCTTATTCGCCGGCCAGCCATGTGCTGCCGCGCCGGTGATCGGCACTACTGATCTGACGAGTGACCAGATCGGTTACAACGTGACTTTTGCGCAATACGTTAATTACATGAGCGGTCTGCAAAAGAACTGGACCGACTATGTCAACGCTGCGGCTGCAACAAGCTGTAATCTCGCTCTGGCCAATACGGGCGCCAACCAGACGGTTATTTGTGGGAATACCACTCCGCTGAGTGACCCTACCGCTCTTATCGAAACGGAGGATCCCTGTCAGAAGACCCATCAGATGGCTATAGCGATGGGAGAGGATATCTACCAGCAACGGGTAGCTGCTTTGCAGACAAGCTTCGATCAATGGTATAATGCCAAATGTCTTTCGACGACAGAGACGTTCAACGTAAATTATCAGCAAAATGAGTTTCACTACACCTTATATTATTATGATCAGGCCGGCAACCTGCTGAAGACCGTTCCGCCAAAGGGAGCCCGCCCAAATTTTTCGACGGCCTTTATCAACAGCGTCGAAGTGGCAAGGACCACGGGAGACGTCGTCACACCCGCACATCTTCTGCCGACCGACTACCGCTACAACAGTCTGAACCTGGTTACTGCACAGCATACTCCCGACGCCAATACGGCCCATTTCTGGTATGACAACCTGGGACGGCTCGTGGTCAGCCAGAACGCACAGCAGGCTGTTGATGGCAAGTACAGCTATACGATCTATGATGCGATCAGCAGGATCATCGAAGTGGGACAGAAGCCGCAGAGCTCGCCAATGTCCCAGACTATCAGTCAGTCGCCGTCTTCGCTCAGCAATTGGCTGGTGAGTTCCGGTGGAACCAGGGAGCAGGTCACGTCCACAGGTTATGACAAGCGGGCGGATTTTATTACCCGAACGGATCTTATCGACGGTGTGAATTTACGCAATCGGGTAAGTTATACGACGACTCAGACACTGTTCACCGATGCGCAGTGGAATGCAACGATTTACTCTTACGATGTACATGGGAATGTCGACACAGTCTTACAGGATTATCTTGCCGTCAGCGGCATGGGGGACCAGCCATACAAACGAATTACGTACGACTATGATCTTGTGAGCAATAAGGTCAATGGGGTCGACTACCAGCATGGTATGGGGCAGGGTGATGACTTTTATCATCGTTACCGTTACGATGCGGAGAACAGGCTGGTGCAGGTGCTGACCAGCCGGGACAGTATCTTCTGGGAACAGGAAGCCGCCTATGACTACTACAAGCATGGTCCCCTGGCACGAACGGTACTGGGCCAGCTGCAGACACAGGAGCTGCGGTATTCCTATACGCTACAGGGATGGCTGAAAGGCATCAACTCCGGAGGGTTGTTCAACTATGTGCCTCCTGCGGGTGGGTCTTCAGACGGGTCGAACTGTACGCCGGGGACATATCCTGATAACCTGGTGCTGAGCAGCCGGCCGGCCAGCGGAGGCCCCGCGATCTATACGGCACGCAGCAGTATTGATTTTGAACCGGGTTTTGCCGTTGCAGTCGGAGATGCAATGACTGCTATTGTCGATCCGAATGCAGCCGTCTGTGTCATTCAGTCGGGGGGAGGCACCGGCGGTATCATTCCTACGGACCCGTTGTCCTTCCCGATAGCGCAGGATGCGTATAATTTCAGTTTGCATTATTATCCTGGGGACTATACGCCGATCAGCGCGACCACGCCGGTGACGGGGGTATTGGAAGCGATACCTGCTCAGGCGGCCCCGTTGTATAACGGGAATATAGCAGCTATGGCGGTGAACCTGCCGCTCGGCCTCTCCACCAACACTAAGGTCTATAATTACCATTACGACCAGCTGAACCGGTTAGTATCGATGGATGCCTTTGACGGACTGAATACGACGAATCATACGTTCTCTCCGGTGCAGTTGTCGGATTATAAGGAGCAGGTGACGTATGACCCGAATGGAAATATTCTTTCGTATAACCGGAATGGTTACACAGGGGGTGGTACTGCCATGGACGTCCTGACCTACAACTATAATCATCCGGCGACCAATCAGCTGTCATCGATCTCTGATGCAGGGGGTGGGACCTATACGACGGATATAAAGGATCAGGGGACGGGGGATAACTATCATTATGATCAGATCGGGAATCTGATTTTGGATGGGACGAATACCATCAGCTGGACGGTGTATGGGAAGATCGCTACGCAGTCAGGTTTAAGCGGGGCGATATCGTATGCGTATGATGCGAGCTCGAACCGGATCACCAAGACTACCTCCGGCGGAACGACCTTATATGTCCGGGATGCGCAGGGGAATGTGCTTTCGACCTATCAGCAGCCTGCCGGCGGG